>Ga0214473_10000014_pt1 | contig 256055 bp, 212 predicted proteins | sample RVTome_7_FD_203509 | JGI IMG/M metagenome (GOLD analysis project Ga0214473, IMG submission 203509) | Soil microbial communities from uranium-contaminated site in the Upper Colorado River Basin, Wyoming, United States - RVT98D197 | ecosystem: Environmental > Terrestrial > Soil > Contaminated >...
GAATGCCTTCGGAGCTGGGCTGGCGAGCGGGGTCTATTTCTACCGCTTGACGGCCGACGCCACTCAGATCTACCTGGGCAAGAAGGAGCATTTCACCAAGAGCCACAAGATGGTGATGATCAAATGATGCATGCCACCTCTTAAAAACAAGCAGGGGCGCGATAACCGCGCCCCTGCTGTGTTTCTGAGATCCTTTATTCCTCTGCTCCTATCCGCCTGCGGCGGATGGCTTTCGGCTCATTTCAGCAACACTAGTTTCTGCGAAGCCTGGAAGGAGCCGGCCACGACGCGGGCGATGTAAACGCCGCTGGTGAGATGAGACGCGTCGAACGTCAGCTCATAGGAGCCTGCCTGCAGGTTGCCCTGTGCCAGTGAGGCCACTTCGCGGCCGTGGATGTCGTAGATCTTGAACGATACCGGTCCGGCAGCCGGCAGCGACAGGACATAGCGCGTAGACGCGTTGAACGGATTGGGGAAGTTCCCCTGCAGCGAATAGCTCACCGGAACCGATCCTTCGATGGGCAGAACGCCCACGCCTACCGCCGTCCCTTTCAGTGGCAGATTGTAGGGATAGGGGCTGGTGTCGTTGTTGAAGATGGCGCACTTCGCCAGAGGACTCATGGCTCCCACTTCATTCGGGATCCAGATGACCATGACTTCATGGCTGTCGAGCGATGCCAGCGTGAAGGCGGTATCCGTGACAAAGACCTCGTCCACGATGGGCGCCGGCGCGGGATTGATGTCGGTGACGATCAGGTCCTGGGCGCCGTCGCTGAACACCCAGAAGTAGGCCGTATCCGGCGTGTCAATGGTGACTTCGCCAAAGTCCACCGAGTCGGGTTCGACCCGAATGACCGGCCACGGCGGCAGGATTTCCGTATGGCTGACGTAGGCCCGCAGCATCCAGTCGCCGGTCGCCAGCGGCGCCCAGGCTGTGCCTTGAATTTGATAGGCGACCGTCACCATGCGGGAATTCACGGCGGCCAGCGGCGGCGTGTTGTCCATGTAGATGGATCCCGGATCCAGGTACATGTAGCCGACGCCGATGCCGCCCTCAAAGACCACCAAGTTCTGCGCCGAAACATCAATGGTATTGGCGCCCGAGATCAATGCGCCGGTGTAATTGTAGAGCGAATTTACGGACGTTCCAACGAAGTTGACGATGCGAACGTCGCTGGTGGGAGTGGCGCCGCTGATCCATACCTGGACCGAGTCAATCTTCACGGGATAGTGCGGCGGATTGAAGCGATTGCCCCACCCTTGACCCGGCGAACCCGAGACGCTGGCGCCGGAGGAGCCGTCGTCATACTTGAACCATCCGCCATCCCCCAAGCCAATGCCCTGCTCCAGAGGAGCCGTGTTGTTATCCGGCAGACCATCGCCTTCGTTCCAAACGGTCGCTGTGGCCAGGTAATACCCCGATCCTTCGGCCGTCCAGGCGGAAGGACACGTCTGCAGAGCGACGGCATTGGGATTCAACGCCCCGTAGTCGGCGGAATCCGCCCATACTTGGATCAAACTGGGATCGAAGACGCGCCAGATAATCCGGTAGCTGGTCACCGGCTCGGTTCCGATGTTCTTCACCTCCGCCTTGTAGACGACCTGATCGCTTTCATCGAAGAAAAACTGCTGGGTGGCATTGTAGCAGTTCAGCGTGGTCAAATCGGTGAAGCCGGCCATTTCCCCGCCCGCGCGCACCATCAGGTCGCCGATCAGATAAGTCCAATTCCAGGGGCCCTGCAGACTGGTGCCGTATCCGGATCGGTTCTCGGTATTGCCGTTGTTATCAAAGTAAAGGTACCATCCCTGACCCTGAGGACCGGTCGGAGCCGGACCAAAAACCACGAAGAAGTTTTCACCCTCGCCGATGCTGGGGTAGGGCAGATCAATTTCCACATCCAGCCAGGTATAGCCGATAAAAATCGGCCCATTGATGCGGTAAGGTCCGCTGATCAGGTTGCCGGGCAGTCCCCCAATGTCATCGTAAACATAGACTTCGATACCGTTGTTCACGCTGTTGTTGTTCAGCATCTGGATGTAGATGCAGCGCAATTCGAAAACGGATGGGGCGGTGAAACGGACGATTCCCCAGAGATTTTGTGGGCCGTAGAGGTAGTAGGATCCACCAATGTCATACCGGATGGTATCCGGCTGGGAACTGTCCAGATTAGGCGGCTCGGCAGGCTGACCGCTGGCATGCAGCATAAAGGTATCGGCCAGCGCCGGCACAGCCGAAAGCCCGAGAAGCAGGCTGACGACCAAGAGCAGTGCCAACGAGATGCGTTTCATGATAATCTTCCTCCATTCACTTTTTTATGGTTCGACTTAAACTGATTGATTCAAATCATAATTAATCGCATAAGATGCAAAATTCTGACCCAAGATCAAAGCGGAAAAGAACAAATAAGCGATCCAATAATGGGAGCCTGTCGTCCAATTGCAAAAAGTTTCTTGGAGTCCTTCAAGAAAAATTATACAAAGTCCTGCTATAATATACAAGCATTAGATCAAAAAAAATAGCCCCTCCCCATAAGCAATTTTTTGCATGGGACATCGCCAAATTTAGGGCAGCCCCTTTTGCGCTCCGGTTCTTGTGGCCTTTTGCCTCCAATTGTGCTTGTGATTTGACGGAAAATTGGCTATATTGAGAACAGCATGCGAAATGCAGCAAGATACCGCTGGCGCCAAGGGGATTGCGAAGTTACGCGTTCCATCTGTTGGTCGCCGCCGGGCTGCCACGGCGGTTGCGGAGTTCGCCTGTCAACCCGCGACGGCCAGCTCGTCAAGGTCGAAGGTGATCCGGATAATCGCTACAACCGGGGCTGGACCTGCGTTCGTTGTTCGAACGTCATTGAGGCAATGTCTCATCCACAGAGATTGACTCACCCGCTGCTGCGCGCGGGGGCCAGAGGCGAAAATCGCTGGAAACGCGCCAGCTTCTCGGAGGCAATTCAGATTGTCGCCGATAACTTCTTAAAAATCAAGGAGAAGAGCGGAGCCGAGGCCGTTATCTTTTGTAAGGGAACGGCGCGGGATATCGGAGGTTGGCTCCCCCGGCTCTGCTACGGTTTTGGCAGCCCCAACTATTTTGGATTAGGACCCGGCAACGGCAACGCCTGCTATCGGCCGCGAGTGGCGGTTTCGACGGCGATGTTGGGCGGGCTCCCCGTACCCGATTTGGGCCAATTTGATGATTTTAAAGCCTCTCATCAACCGCCGCAATGCCTCTTAATCTGGGGCGCCAATCCGATCATCTCCAATCCCGACGGCCTTTTCGGCGGCTGGGTGCGGGATCCAATTCTTCGGGGCATGACTGCTATCGTGGTGGATCCTCAGGAGACCTGGCTGGCCACCAAAGCCAGACACTGGCTGCGGCTTAAACCGGGCACCGACGGCGCGCTGGCTCTGGGGATGATTCATGTGCTATTTCAAGAGAATCTCGTGGATCGGGAATTCTGTGCGAAATGGGTTTTGGGGACCAACGATGTCAAAGATGTGGCGGTGGAATATTCACCGGAAAGAGTCGCATTCATCACCGGCATTTCGCCTGAGAGCATCCGCGCCGCGGCGCGCGATTGGGCGATGGCCAAGCCCGCCGGCTTGATCTGGGGCGTGGGCGTGGATATGAACGCCGGCTGCCTCGGGACGATTCAGGGCTTGGTGGCTTTGATGGCTTTGACGGGCAACATCGAAAATCCCGGAGGCATGATTCTGCAAAGCAATCCTTTCGGCGTGAACCGCCGCGGCGATGATGTGGCGGATTTCCCCGAGGTCAAATTGAAACGGATCGGAGCGGAGCGGTATCCGCTGATTGAAATCGGCAATCCCTACGCTCAACCGGACGTGCTGTTAGATCAAATGGAATCGGGTGATTCCTACCCGATCAAGGCGGCCTGGCTGCAAGGGGTGGGCATGGTTCCCTCGGGATTTGCCGATCCCGAGCGGGTTATCCGGCTGTTCAAGCGGCTCGAATTCACTGTCATGGTGGACGTATTTCTAAATCCCGCAGCCGTCGCCTTTGCCGATGTCGTCCTGCCGGCGGCGATGTTTCCCGAGAAGGACGGTCTTTATGTGCATTATGCCCAATTGGGAGCCATAAACAAGGTCGTAGAGCCTCCCCTGGAATGCCGCAGCGATGCTGACATCATTCTGGCTGCGGGGAAGCGCATCGCGCCAGAACATTTCCCTTGGCCGAATGTCGAAGGTTGGATGGATGAACGGCTGAAACCCGCTGGTCTTACCTTTAAGGAATTGCGGGACGTCGAATCGCTCACCCCACCCGTTCATTATGGCAAGCACGAAAGCGGGCAAATACGCAAGGATGGATCGAAAGGTTTTGCCACGCCCAGCGGGAAGATTGAGTTGAAATCCTCCATCCTGGAAAAATTTGGACTGAATCCGCTGCCCCACTCCACAGATTATACTTCGGATTATATTTCCCAAACATCCGGGCGCGATTATCCGTTTATTCTGACAACCGGCGCGCGCCGACCCTACTTCTTCTGCTCTGAGCACCGGCAAATTGAGAGCCTACGACGGTTGCAGCCTCAGCCCCTTGTCCTTATCCATCCCGACGACGCCCTAGTACGGGACATCCGAAATGGCGACCCCATCAAGATCTCCAGCCCCTATGGGAGTTGCAGGATGCAGGCTCAGATCAGTCGCCGTTTTAGCGCGGGTGTTGTGCACTGCGATTTCGGCTGGTGGTTTCCTGAGGAAAACGGCGCTGAGCCTGACCTCTTCGGGATACGAACGTCAAACGTCAATGCTCTGTTGCCGTCCGGCCTTCAAGGCCCTGGCGGCTTCGGTTACCCCTTCAGAAGTTACATCTGCAACTTGGAGAAGTTGGAAACTTAATCTATCTTTGGAATAATCACGCAGCCTGACCTCATGCACCAACCCGAGAACGAATCATACACCGTGGGCATCGGCCTGACGGATCGCTGCAGCGCCAACTGCCCGCAATGCTATTCGCGACCGACAGGCGATTATCATGAGTTGGACTTCGATGCAATTTTGCAACTGCTTAAGGCGGTGCCCGTGCAGAGCATCAACTTCGGCACCGGCGAAAGCATCCTCTATCCGCGATTCGTCGAATTAGTTCATCTCTTATCCGGCCGCGGAATTCCCTTGGCGGTCACCACGAACGGCAGCACCGTGCAGAACCTCTCCGATGCGGACCTACGGCTGTTCCATGACATTGATTTCTCGATTGATTTTCCGGACGAGGCTCGTAACGACGATTGGCGGGGAATCGGCTCTTACCGCATGGTCATGCGGGGCATCGAACGCTGTCTGGCCCTCGGGGTGGAGGCCAGTCTGGTAACCTGCCTGATGAAACAGAATTGCGCCGATATGGGCAAGTTGGCGCGACTGGCGGTCAAGTTGGGTTTGAACCTGCGAGTGAACATTTATAAACCCGTGTTCAGCCGCGAGTATCAACCTAGCTATGAAGAGTTCTGGTCGGCCGTCAAAGATCTGGCGGATATCGCCTATTTCACCGCCTGCAGCGAGCCTATCGTCAATGCCGCCATTGGAAACCTTCAAGGCCCCAAGGGCAGCCCCTGCGGCCGCATGAGCTTTCGCGTGCATCCCGACGGGACGGCAGTCTCCTGCGTCTATTTGCAGAATACCGGCGTCACCATCGAGAAGCTGACATCCCATTTCAATGAGGCGCGGGAAATACTTCGCTCCGATTTACAGCCGCCCCTCCCGAGCATCTGCCTTTCATGCGAGCACCTTGACGTTTGCCGCGGCGGCTGCGCCTCGCGACGGCTGTTGAATCACGCGGATCAACCGGATGAATATTGCTTTGTGGTTCGCCAGGATCAGCCGCAAATTCAGGCGCGCTGGAAAGCGAGCAAGGGTCTGGTTCATGAGAATTATCTATGCACGATGATTTTTTGCAGATAGGGGATTTTCGAATCCGCCAGCCGGAGTTCACCCGGCTGGCGCTCCCTGAGGGATACGTCTGGTCTGAAGACCTCAGGATCACCCAACGCGATCCCTGGATAGCTCTGTATCGACCCCTAAATTTGGGCCTCTGCTATCTGCACCGATCGCTGCTTGATGGGGGCGCGCTCGGCAGCGAACTGAGTGCAATTCTGAAGTCGGAGCATCTTCTCATTTCCTCCAATGCACAGATGGATTCAGAAGAACACAAGGCGCTTGTGGAGCAAGCTCATAGAGGGACGTTTCGCTTTATCTGCATTTTGCCGACCACTGCCTGCGAGCTGAAATGCGCCTACTGTCATCAATTGGTGAAAAAGGAGCGCGCGCAGCGGATGAGCCTGGAGGAGATCCGCGATGGCCTGGCTTTGGCCGCGCGCCTGTGCACGGATGAAAGCAAGCCGGCTGACGTCTTGATCTACGGCGGCGAACCGCTGAATGCTTTTGATATTACCGAGGAGGTTCTCAAGCTGACTCGCCCGGTCAGCGGGCTTTTTCGTCAGCCGGTCCGACTCACTTTCACGACTTCGGGAGTGGGGCTGACCGACGAGCAGGCGGATATATTGGCGCGCCACGACGTTTTCGTCATCGTCTCGATAGATGGCGGTTCGGCCGTGAATGATCCGGTGCGCCGAGCAGACGACGGCTTCAGTTCCCATGCTCACGCGGAGCGCGCGTGCCAGATACTGACAGAGCGCGGCTGCCGAGTCGGATTATCGGTCACGATTGGAAAGCATAACGCTGCCGATTTGGAGCGGCAGGTCGAATATCTAATCAAGCGCTTCGGCCCCAATGATATTGGCCTGAACGCCTTTCTCCACCGCCGAGGCGAGGCGGTCAATCCCTATCAAGTGGACGCTCAGGCCGCCCTGAAATCCGTCTTGAGCGGATTGCAGGTCTGCCGCAGATTTGGCGTTTATGCCGAGCAGCCGTTTCGCCGCTTGCGACCCTTTGTTTTCCGGCAGCCGCTTCTTAAAGATTGTTCGGCGCCGGGTGAACGCTTGGTTCTGGCTCCTGGCGGCGTCGCGGGCTTCTGCGATTCCTGCTATCCGGAGGGACGCTATTTTCATGATCTCTATAAATTCGATGAAGCGGCCAAGCCCGATTATCAAGCTTGGGCGGATCTTTCGGCGCCGGAGATGCCGGAGTGCCGCCGCTGTCCGGCCATGACGGTCTGCGGAGGCGCCTGCCGCTATGATGCATTCAAGGCCAGCGGCCGACTGGACGGCGTGGATCCTCTGCGCTGCGAATTCGAATTGGGCTTCTTGAAGTGGATGATTTGGGACCTCTTTGACCGTTTGTCCCCGCGAGAATCCTTTATCTTCCCCTCCAGTGACGATCGCAAGAAATTGATCGAAGATATCCCGTTGTCCGGCAGCAACCAGCCCTTTACGGCCGGCAGCTATTCTAAGGCGAGGCCTGATTGAGCGACATCATCGAAATCGGCGAGAAGTATCATCTCTTTCAACGCGGATCGCAGACTTGCCGCTACGGCATCTACGGCCTGACGCGCGAGTATTTTTCCACCGACAAGCCGCCGCCCGCGCCGCCGCCGACTATTGCATTGAAAATTCCTCCCCCGAAATTACGTGTGATGCAGGCGGTGATCACATCGCGCTGCAACTTGCGGTGCACTTATTGCTCCTTCGACGCTAATGCGCCCGACCTGACGATCCCTGCGATGAACCGAGAAGAGCTTGAGGCTCTTGCCAAGCGATTTGAAAGCGAAATCGGTACGGATGGCCTTCTGCTCATTACCGGCGGCGAGCCGGAGCTGCACCGCGAAGCGGTGGATTATTTGATTCAGAGTATTTCCGGCAAAATCATCATTTTCACCAACGGCACGCTGACGGATCGGTCGAGGCTGGAACATTATCAGCGCCGCGGCGTCGGAGTGCTGTTTTCGCTGGACGGCGATCTCTTCGCTCACGATGCCGCACGCCTGACCAAAGGCGGATCTTTCGAGCGCGCCGCGCAGGCGCTGCGTCAGGCCCGCGATCTGGGAATGGATTATGGAATTTCCGCGGTCGTCGGGGATCATAACATCGGCAAATTGCCGCAATTGGTCGAGTATTTCTATGAGGAGTTTCATCCCGCCAGCGTGGGACTGAATTTGCCGCATCAGCACCACGGCGTCGCCTGGAATCGCATCGAAGAGTACACAGAGGCCATGCTGTGCATCTTCGCATTCGCCAAGCGGGTGGGGCTATTCGTGGATCAGATCAACCGCCGCCTGTCTCCGCTCGTCTATCGCCGCTTTCGTTTTCGTGACTGCGCGGCGCAGGGGGACAAGATCGTGGCTTTTCCCGGCGGCGTGATCACATCCTGCGTGGATGAAGGAGCTTTGAGCGGGCGCAAAGTGGATTGGGTCAGACGGTTGCCCATCCTGAATCAAGAATGCCGGAGCTGCGAAGCCATCGGCATTTGCGGAGGAGGCTGCATCTTCGACGGCGAGGCGATTTACGGCCCGGGCCAATTCGATCAGCGCAATTGTTACTTCACCAGGACGCTTTTGAATTTCATGATCTGGGATATGTGGGATGAGCTTGGCGCGAGGGCGAATGATCTCGCGGCTTTAGAGGAACAATATGGCGCGTTGTTGAAGCGCGGACAAGGCACGCGCTTTTCGGTGGGCCATGAAACCGGATAAAGTCAGGCACGATCCGGTTTTCATGCGCGAGCATTGGGAATCGGAAGCGACGGAGTACGTCCTGGAGCGTCAATTCAGCGCGGTGGACGCAAAGGTCGTCGAAACGCTCCGAATGAAATCCGGCGAAAGACTGCTGGAGATCGGCTTCGGTTCCTGTGTCACCGCGCCCGCGATCATCTCGGCCCATCCGGGGATTTCGTATTATGGCCTCGATCTGGCCAATAAATTCACTGAGATCGGCCGCCATAAAGACCTTCCGTCCGCTTATTTTCTCATGGGCAGCGCGGCGCAACTTCCCTTTGCTGCGGCGAGCTTTGACGCCGCTCTCGAAATGGATGCCATCCACCATTTCCCGAAAGAGTATCTCCCCGGAGTTCTCAATGAAATTTCGCGCGCTTTGCGGCCGGCGGGGCGGCTGCTGCTGGTCGAGGATTGGGCGGCGCCGCCGCAAAATGAGCCCGAACGCCTGATGGATCGTCTGCAGCGGCGGCGGCATCTCACCCGCCGTGGACTGGAATACCACCCCAACGAATCGGAGTGGATAGCCATGCTTGTGAGCGCGGGCTTCGAACTGATGGATCTCTGTCGCGTTCCGCGCCCCTTGAATTTCGGCCGATTTGAAGAACTGGATGATTATGAGGCTCAGGAGGAGCTTTCGCAGCTTCGCAGACTCTGGGATCAGGATCTGCCGACGACGCGGATGAGCCTGTTCTATTGCAGGAAACGGTAAATGCAGGCGCTCATCCTGGCGGCCGGAAGGGGGACAAGACTGGGCGGCATGATCCCGAAGCCGCTGCTTCCAGTGGGCGGCCAGCCTTTGATCATACGACTGCTCGAGCAATTCGAGCGATTCGATATTCGGGATATCACCGTGGTTTTGGGTCCTCAGCGCGATATGATCGAGCGATCTCTGGCGGATTGGCCTGTCCATATCCGGCTGAATCAACAATTCGAGACGACGGATAACCTCTATTCCTTTTGGATCGGTTCCATAGGGTTGGTGGACGATCTGATCGTGGCGCATGCGGATTTGATATTTGACGACGACCTCATCCGCCGACTCCTGTCGGCTGGCGGTGATGTCGTGCTGCCTCTGGATCGGAGCTCCATGGATGAGGAATCCATGAAAATCAGGTTGCGGGGGCGGCTGGTGACGGAGATCAGCAAAGCCCTGCCTCTGGCCGAAGCTCACGGAGAATCCATCCCCTTGCTCAAGTTTTCGCGGCAGGCGCTGCCGGCCTTGCGCGAGGCGGTTCAGCGCATGGTGGCGACGGGTCGGTTGGCGAGTCACCTCGAAGACGTCCTTCTGGAGCTCTACAGCCATCGCCACCTGAGGATGTCCGCCCTGGACGTCACCGGCATCCGTTGGGCAGAAATTGACACGCCGGAAGATCTAGAGCGAGCCCGCAAACTCTTTGAAACAGCCCCGCCATGAGCATGGCTCCCGAGAAACGCCCTGAGGATGAACTCGCCCGGGAAGCCGCGCTCAGTTGGGAGACTTTTTGGGCGTGCACACTCTCGCCGCAATTCGCTTATTCAGGGCGGGGATTCCTGTCCAGGATGAAGGCCTTCCTCCGGCGCGGCGGGGGCTTGGAACTGGCCTGCCGGACTATTAACAAAGCTCTGGGTCAGCCGCGCGGACGTTTGCTTTTGGAAGCCGGATCCGGCAGCGGCGAGATGGGCTTGCGGATGGCGCTGAAGGGCAATCGCGTCGTCATGGTGGATACTTCCTCTTCAGGATTGGCGCACGCGAGACAGAGGGCGCAGCAACTGCAGGTGGATGCTTATCCGATTCGCGCGTCCGTTTTCCATCTGCCTTTCAAATCCGGCGCCTATGCCGGTGTCTTCAGCGCTGGAATGCTCGATCACTTCGGCCCTGATTATCGCCGCATCGCGCTGAAGGAGATAATTCGCGTCGCGGGAAAAGGTCGAAGCGTGGCTGTTCTGACCAATGACATGCGATCCTATATGCATCCTCGAGCCATGAAATACGCTCAGAGGAAAGGCATCTGGCCACATGGCTATAAGGCCCCTCTGCGCAGTCTGCGCGCCGAGGTGAAGTCGGCTGATCCCAAATGCAAGGTGCGAGAAGTCTCCCGCGGTTTCATCAGCCAATTCGAGTTTTTGCGCTATTATCTGCCGCCGGAATCGTTCGCCGTGCGGCTTTTCTTTTGGCTCTTCTTTGTGATCTCTTTCCCGCTCAGCTTCTTGAATTATTTCCCCGGGCAATATCTTGTCACGATCATAGAAAAGACCAATGAGCGCTAAAAATCCCAAATCCGATACTTCCTATTACGATCATTCGCTCTACAAGCGCGCGGTCATCCGCCCGCTGGCTCGAGCCGTTGCGCCGATCTTGCACTCGCTGGGTTTCAGCGCCCACGGCGTGGGATGGCTGAAGCTGATCGTGGGATTGACAGGAGCCGCGCTCTTGGCCTCAAAGCAAGCGTGGGTGGGACTGGCGGGAATGGTGCTGTTGCAAGTCAACTTTCTCCTTGACGCCGCGGACGGCGATGTGGCGCGTCTGGCAGGAACGACCGGCAAGCTCTCCGGCGAATTCATTGACAAGCTGTTCGACCACCTGCCCAAGACGGCCATGTATTTTCTATGGGGGTATGGCACCTTTCGGCTGACCGGCAGCGAAGTGCCGCTCTTTCTGGGGGCCTTCTTCGCGGCGTGGAATATCTACCCGCGATTCTGCGGAGTGGAGGTTTTGCTGGAGAGATTAGACAAGGCCCCGCAGGTCTATCAAAAGGAAGCCTTTCAGCGCGCGCTGGGCGGAGCTTTCGTCACCAGTTCCCAGCGCGGCCGTGCTGACTACTGGCTCATCCTGCTGGTGCATCCCGCGATTAATCTGATTACGCTGGCGTTTATAATCGAGATCTATATCCCGACATTTTCTTTTGGCGGGGAGAGTTACCATACTCGCTATGCGCTGCTGCTAACTTATACTCTTGTCGGAATAATCAATTTTCTGCGCAAGGGCGTGAGGTATTATCGGATGTTGGATTTTGGGGATTAAAGACTTTGGAGTGCGGCGGCTTGCCGCCGCTTTCTGCCCCGCGCCAATTATAGTCAAAACCGCAGTCAGCCACGGCTGATCCGCCGAGATGGAATCCCCGCAGATTCTTGGATTGCGCAGATTAAACAGGCGGCCAAAGGCCGCCTTTATTCTTACTTCTTCGTTCTTAGTTCTTACTTCATCAAGACCAGCTTCTGCGCCGCCGACCAGTCCCCGGCCTCGATGCGGCAGATGTAGATGCCGGAGGGCAGATCGGAGCCGTCGAAGGGGAATTCATGAACGCCGGCAGAGAACCACCCCGTAGTCGGGGCGGAACGTCCGCCTGCTGGCGTGATCGTCCCTGACCCCGACGTGGGCGAGGCACGCCTCGCCCCTACAGAGCGGCCAGTAATGTCTGATATCTCCAGCTTGACATGACTCGCCACCGGCAACTGAAAGCAAATGACGGTGGCGGCGTTGAAGGGATTGGGGTGAGGAGGATAAAGCGCGAAAGATGACGGGATGCCGGAAACTGGATTATTCACGCCGAGTGCTGCAACAGTCACATCCCAAACCACGCTGTCGGCCAGTTGGCCGTCGGAAACGGTGCAGACCACCTGATGTTCGCCAAGCTCATTGAAGGTGATGGTGCAGAAGGAATCCGTGGCCACAACGGCGCTGTCCAAGCGCCATTGCCAGAGAAGGGAATCGCCGTCGGGGTCGGTGGCGGAGGCACCGAATTCAATACTTGACCCGAGCATGATTGTATCAAGCAGCGCGGGGTAAAACGAAGTAATGTGGGGAGGATCATTTGGGGGGAGAACGGAAATTTCCCAGATTACACTATCTGCCAATTCGCCATCAGAAACGGTGCAGACAACCTGGTGATCTCCGAGCTCATTGAAAGAAATGGTGCAGAAGGAATCGGTGGCCACAACGGAGCTATCCAAGCGCCATTGCCAGAGGAGGGAATCATTATTGGGATCAACGGCGTATGCCCAGAAGTCTACAGATTGGTCCAGCGAGACAAATTCCAATTCTGCTGGCTCATAAATAATAATTTGGGGTGCTTGATTTTGTGGCACAGACTGTGCATATTTGATCGTCAAGAAGTTTGCGCCCTGAAAATTTACCGAGGTATATCCCGTGATAAAAACATTCCAAACTGAATCAACGGCGATAGCGCTGGCTTCATCACCCCCGTTAGCCGGTCCATTATATCGCATAGTCCATTCTTCCGTCCCCTCAGAGTTTAGCTTGACGGTAAAGCAATCCAGGGATGTGCCTGAATTATAGCTTGAGCCTGTTGCATAAACATAGCCGAGTTCATCCACAGCAAGGGCATAGGCCTGATCTTCGCCGTTACTTGGTCCGTTGTATCGGTACACCCATTGCATTTGTCCAGTCGGATTAAATTTTATAACTACAAAATCTATGTTCATCTGCGCTCCAGTACTGGATCCCGCCACAAACACATTTTCAAAGCAGTCAAGCACTAGATCGTATGCCTTGTCCGCGGCATTTCCAGGACCGTTAAAGATTTGCTCCCACATCCGGGCACCGCTTGAATCGTATTTGACAACGCACATGTCCTCCAGCGAATTTAACTCTACAATTGTGCCGGACATAATGATGTAACCCTCCGAATCAAAAGCTACCGTAGTGCCCAATTCATATCCAATGCCATCGCCCGTGTAGATGTCCGACCAAATCTGGTTACCCGATGTATCATAGACGACCGTTATAATACCCCCAGATGGATTGCTTTCGCTTGACCCGCCGTGTCCCGTTATAGCAATCCTGTCGCCGCCATTCACAGTGACATATTCGCCTATGTCTTCGCCCGTTGGGCTCGAATAATAAGAGGCCCACTGCATAAGTCCTGCGCTTGTATACCTGACAGTTGCAGCACGAAATCCAGTCGAGGTATAGGCCTCTCCGGTAACATAGATATTTTCGCCTTGCACGACAAGGGATTGCGGTGTGTCCCAATAATTTCCCGGACCATTATAATACTGAATCCAAGAGGAGATGCCGTTCGAAGAGTACTTGATAGTAACATAATCATAAAAAGACGGAATACCACCCCAGCCTTTTCCCGTGACATAGAAATTGCCCCGATCGTCATGATCTATGGCATATGCTACATCCGCATAGGGGGCGCCTGAAAAAGAAATCGCCCATTGTAGTTGGCCTTGGGCGCTATATTTAATAGTCAGGAAATCAAGGCCCGTGCCGCTGCCGGTGGAGCCGCCGGTGATGGCAGGGTTGCCCTCATGGTCAATTGTTATGTCCTGGGACCAATCTCCCTCATTGCCTGATCCGTTATAGGTCGCCACCCACTCCTCCCACACCTGCGCGGCAGCGGGGAGAGCCAGCAGCAAGGCCAAAAAACACACGAGAACCGAAAGTTGCGTTTTCATGGGATGATCCTCCTTATCAAACCTCACGCATGAGGCAATATAAGCAAAAATGCCCGCTTTGGCAAGAGGCAAATCGGGCAAAGTGCTATCGGGGATAGCAAAAAGGTTTCACGCAGAGACGCAGAGGCGCAGAGGGGCCCAAAAAAGAGCCCGCTTCAGCGGGCTTGAATAATACGTAGCCCCGTCCTTGAGGGCGGGGCGAGGTTGGGCGGCGCCTACTTCCCAAAAATATTCTTCAGCAGCTCCTCCTGCTTTTTCTTCAGCTCGTCTTCCAACTTCTTCTTGGCCTCTTCGGTCTGCTTGTTCAGTTCGGCTTTGGCTTTGGCTTCCAGAGCCGCCTTGGCGGCGGCTTCGATCTGCTTGGTGTCAAGGGCAAAAGCTGGTTTGGTGGCCGTGCCTTTGACCAGGAAATTCAGGCTCAGCTTGCCGTCCTTGTCCTTCAGGAAATCTAACAGATCGGTCCGCAGAGCGCTGATGGTCAGGCGGCTGGAAAGCTCCTGCGGCAGCTTGACCAAGAGCTTGTAGTCCAGCGATCCGTCCAGCCCTTGAGAGCCGCTCAGGACGAAATCGCTCTTCTGCGCCGAAAACTTCAGGTCGCCCATGGTCAGGCGGCCATTGGCGATTTGGAAATTATTGGCGAGGCTCGCGAAGTTCAGTTCGCGAAATTCGCTGATGCCGGTGAAGCTGGCCAGTTCCGAGGTCATCGGGTAGCCGACCAGGCGGCCTTGATTAACCGACACATTGCCGTTGCCGCCCAGCGTCTTGGTGTTCAGGCCCAGCGTGTCGTTCAACGACCCCTGGAGTTTCGTCGTCATGGAGAATCTGCCGAACAGGTATTTGCCGAAGCTGGTGAAGTTGGGCAGCAGCGAGTTGGCTTCCACGGCGTTGATGTTCAGATCGAGGTTGAAGGCGCGTTCGGCGCCGGGGCGCATATCGAGCGTCCCTTTGGTGGTGACGCTCCCCTGGAAGGCGTTGACGAAAAAGTTGTCAAGAGTAATCACGCCATTGCGGATCTTGACCGTTCCCCGGGCGTTGTTGAATTCGAACTTTTCGGCGATCAGCTTGTCAATGCTGACGTTGGCGTCCACATCAATATCGGGAAGCATCGGCTGCGCCGCCGGTTTACCGGTATCCGCCTTCGCGGATTCGGATGCTCCCATCAGATCCGCCGTGCGCAACTGCCGCGATTTCAGCGTGGCGGACAGCGCCGGTTTTCCCGACGGAGGCGCGTCCTTCATCACCATGCCCAGATAGTTGCGCATGGTGAAGGAGAGCGCCAGGTCGGACTGCCCGATATTGACCGACAACTGCTTGGCGTCAATCAGTTGGTTGTTGAAATTGATCGTGCCGTTGAGATTTTTCAGCGGCTTCTGGCTGGCGGGCGTCTGGATATTCACATTCTCAAAATCCAACTGCCCCGACGCCTTCATGTTCATCGCGTCCAGGGCTCGGCCGACGATGGTGACGTTGGCTTTCAGGAGGCCGCTCAAGTCCGTCCCCTTTTCCAGAGGATAATAGTCCTTCACTTCGGCCAGATTCAACTGTCCGCTGAAGGTGGCGTTGACCGAAGGATCGGCGAAATTGACAACGCTCAGCTTGCCGTTGATGGGATTCGATCCGAGCGTGGCGGAGAGCTTCTCCACATCGAGGCGGCCCGCCGGAGGTTTTTTCACCAATCCGGCCGGCTGTTCGAACGATCCCGCGACGTTGACATTGGTGATGGATTTGGGCAGAGCCGCATAGCGGATGCTGCCGTCATTTAGAGTGAAGCTGCCCTTGACTTCGGGCTGATTCAGCGAATCGGCGATGCCCTTCACCGTCAAGGCGAATTGAACCTTTCCCGTGGTCTGAAGGCCTTCGGACGCCTTTAGGAATTCCTGCGGCACGAGGGATAAGAGTTGCGACAGTTCGGCCTGAGTGGATTGGATGGACAGATCCAGCGTTGGCTGCTTGGTCATGTTGGAGATGGATCCGCGGGCGCTGAGCGCAATTTCGCGCAGGCCGATGCGCGCCGAATCAATGGTCAGCAGGTCAGCATCGCTCTTGTAGGAGAGCCGCTCGAAGTTGGTGACGGGCAGATTTGCGATGAGGAAGCTCTTGGTGGAGCCGAAGCTCACGCCGCCGATGGTGGCCTGCGTTTCAATGGCCGCATCCTTGCCGCCGCCGGTGACCTGCATGCTGAGTTCTTGATCGAGATCGTCAATGAGAAAACGCGTGTCGCCCTGATAATCCACGTATTCGACGACGCCATCGCTAAGCTGGAAATCCGACAGGAAGAGGGCGAAGGGTTTGCCTGCTGCCTTGGGCTGAGCAGGGGCCGCCTGCTGAGGCGGCGTCGGGAAGGTGTAATTATTCAGTCCTTCCTTGTTGACCTCGAGGTACACCTGCGGGTGCTTCACGATGATCTGATCCACCTGCATTTCGCGGCGCAGCAGCGGCTTCAAGCCGACGTCGAGGACGATTTCATCCACCTTGAAGAATTCATTTTTGGCAAAAGCTCCCTGGCGCGGCCCGGAGATCTCCAGCGAGGCCATCTTGATCGCCAGGTTGGGGAAGATCTTCAGGGAGACTTTTCCAACCGAGACATCCCGCTGGATGGTGCTCTCCACTTTAGGGATGATCAGGGCCTTCAGGCGATCCTGCGTGAAATAGACCTTCAGGAAGATCGCCGCCCCGGCGATCAGGACGATGGGGATGGCCAGCACGATCAGGATGATTTTTGCGGTCTTGCTCATGACGACTCCAAATCAAATGCACTGCAAATTGCGCCAATTATTGGCGGCGAAATCAGTATTTCATTGTGGCGGCTCTGGCACCCGAATAATAATTCTTAACGATTTAGCTTCACGCTCGTCGGCGTCAGGGGCGACGCCGACTATTTAAGATTTTAAAGTCATCGCCTACATAATCGGGGTCGCCCCCGCCCCCGATAGTGGGTCAGAATAAATAGTTAAGAATCAGCATTTGAGTGATTGGGCAGGTGTTGAGCCGTTGCTCCCATCTTTTACGAGACTGACAGGCAAATTTCTCCGGAGAATGCCATGAGAATTCTGTACATCTACCCTCACCCCGACGACGAGTCCTTCGGGCCGGCGCGGGTCATATCCAAGCAGAAGCGGCAGGGACATGAAGTCTATCTGCTGACCCTGACCAGGGGCGGCGCCACCAAGCAGCGCTTCAAGTTCAATTATACGGTTGAACAGATGGGCGAGGTGCGCTACAAAGAGATGCTGAACGTCGCCAAAGTCCTGAATTTGAACGGGATGAAGGTGCTGGATTTTCCCGACAGTGGCCTGAAGGAATTGGATCCCAGAGAGATCGAAGCCGTGATCCGGGAAGAAATCAAGAGCATCAAACCGAACGTGGTCGTCACCTATCCGGTGCACGGCATCAGCGGATTTCACGATCACATCGTGGGGCACGCGGCGGTCAAGCGGGTCTTCTGCGAGTTGAAGCCCACGGCGCCGTATTTAAAGCGGCTCGCTTTTGAAACCGTCACTGAGGAAGAATCGAATCCCTTCGAGGCTATCAAACTGAATTGGTCGAAGCCCGAGGAGATTGACTGCGTCGTCGAGATTGACGAGGCGGATATCCAGAAGTGCTATGAAGCTCTGGACTGCTACGTAACTTACCAGGACGTCATCAACGGCTGGGATTTCAAGAAGTACATGAAGGCGCCGACGACTTCATTCGAGATTTTTCAGGAGCGGCACGATCCGCCGCTGGGGGATTTGTGCGAAGGGCTGTAAAGCTGCCGAGTGCGGAGACTCGGCAGCACGCCGAATGATGCTGGGATGCAGGGATTCGAACCCCGATACCATGGTCCAGAGCCATGTGTCCTGCCGTTGGACGACATCCCAGTGCAAACAACAAATATATTCGAATCAGGCCGGTGAGTCAAGCGCAAGTGGGCGAAATTACATTGGGCCGTTCTGCCCGTCTCGGCCCCGCCCTCAAGGACGGGGCTGAATACTCTTCAAGCCCTCTAAAGCGGGCTCCTCAATTCCCCCTTTCCTAAAGCGGGGACAGGGGGGATTATGATTGCTGGCTCGCCATCAAGGATCGCCGTTTATAATCATTGGTCAGAGTGCTGTTGTTCCGCCGCCAGCAGTGCCGCCCCCAGCGCGCCGATGTATTCCGGCCCGGGCGGCACGAGGACTTTCAGGCCCAGAGCCTCCTCCAGCGCCCGCACCATGGCCCTGTTGTTGCCCACTCCGCCGCTGAAACCGACCTCCGACTCGACTCCCAATCCTTCCGCCAGCCGAATCACCCGCGCCGCGATGGCATTGTGCAGCCCGCGAGCGATTTCATCCGGTTCCACTCCTTCTGCCAGCAAGGATATGGCCTCCGATTCCGCGAAAACCGTGCACATGCTGGAAATGCGTGCAGCGCTTTTGGCTTGCAGTGCCAGAGAGATGAACTTGTCCAGCGGCAATTCCAGGCCCTGCGCCGTCATCTCTAAGAACTTGCCCGTGCCGGCGGCGCAGCGGTCGTTCATGGCGAAATCCAGCACCAGCCCGCCCCCATCCAGTTTAATCACTTTGGAATCCTGCCCGCCGATGTCAATCAACGTTCGCACGTTGGGCAGGTAGTGGTTGATGCCGCGCGCATGGCAGAGGATTTCGGTGAACTGCTGATCGGCCAGATCCGCCACAGCCGAGTGAATGCGTCCGTATCCCGTAGCCACCACATAGGTCACATCCTCGCGCTGAAGATTTGCGGATAGAAGCGCGTTCTCTAATGCCTCTCGCGCCATAGCCGACGGCAGCCAGCCGGTCTTGACGAGATTCAGGCCGACGATTTCGCCGTCTCGCAGGATGACCGCCTTGGTGGTGCGCGAACCGATGTCCAGCCCCGCGCTGATCATTGCCCGTTCCCCCAATACGCCCCTCCTCGGCGTCCCGCCCGAATAAAGGCCTCGATATTCTCGCGCGGAGCCTGAATCGGCACTTCGCAGCCGGTGGATAAAATGAAGCCTTTGGGATTGTGCTTCGCTTGATCCAGGATGGTGCTCACTTTATTCTCGATCATTGCCGCATCATCTTCCAAAAGATCGGCGGGGCGCAGATTGCCGATCAGGCGCACCTGATCGCCAATTTTTTCGCGAGCAATCGGCAACGGCACGTGATCGCAGGAGAACAGATCGCAGCCGCATTTCGCCACGCTCTCTAAGATCGCTTCGCTGCGGCCGCAAATGTGCAGAAAGACGTCAAAATCGTAGCGGTGCAGATAATCGCCGAAGCGCTTAAGATAGGGCATAGCGAATTCGCCGAACATTTTGGGCGAAATGACCGACGCCGACGCCAGCGGATCCACCAGCATGGGGATGGCTCCGGCGTCTATACAGAGATCGGCCAGATTCAGGCCCGCCTGCAAGGAAATATCGAGAAGCTTATGGCAGGCTTCCGGCTCCAGCAGCGTATCTGCCAGGAAATCTTCCGGGCCGCGCACCAGGGCCGCCGTGGTGAAAGGAGCCGGTATGAACGCCAAAATGGGCGTTACATCGCCGGTTTCCCTCTGGCAGATTTCGGCGGCTTCGGTGTAAACCGACCAGCGTGCGGGAAACGACTCAGCATCGGGAAGGCGCAGGCTGTCCCAAGCTGAGGCGTCTTCTATCGCTGGTTGTCGCAGGGTGGGGACATCGTCTTCGCGGAAATAAAGCTTCGATCCCAGAGCCTCGGCCACCATGGCGACGTCGGAGAAGATGGAGATGGCGTCGTGCTTGTAGAGCCTTAGCGCTGCCAACTGCGCCTGCGCCATGGCCTTGCCATCCGTGCAATTTTTCTTGACGCTGATGCCTGCCGCCGCCGCCGCATGCGCGGTAATCAGAGGATAGACGACGACCCGGTCTGGCACCTCGTCAATCAGGAGAAGCCCCAGGCGCTGGCGGGAATTCAGCGGATCGTATTTGGGTGCGGGATTGGGCATGCGAAACGGGAATGCAAGTGTTTAATTATACGACAAAAGGCGGCGCGAAGCAAGGGGAAAGTGGGATTCAGGATTCAGGATTCGGTGAATAATTTTATTCTGTCGGGTACGGAGACCCGACAGCACATCAATGGCCCCTTTTTGGGGAGAGCGGAAAGCACATTATTGGCGAGAACTCGACACTGACTTCAAGCTTGGCGAGAACTCGGCGCTCAATCGGGCGGAGAACTCGGCAGAATGACGAGAACTCGACAGGCAGGGATACGGGATTCGGGATTCCGGATTCGGGAGCCGCGGAGGGTGCACCGGGGCAGAAAATGGCGAGGAACGCACAAAAAAACTTAACCGCAGAGGACGCAAAGGAGGCGCAAAGGGCGCAAAGATAAAATAATTGTGCAAAGGGATTGGACAATTTAAAATAAACCCGACCCTACCGCTAAAGGGTGCCTTCGGCAAAGGGTCGGGTCACCCAGACGCCAGAGGGCGGACTATTCTGCTGAAGGACCAAATCATTTCATCAGAATTAGCTTCTGCACCCCCACATACTCCCCTGTGTGCATTTTGGCGAAGTAAATCCCCGCCGCCAGATTTCCCGCCTCCCACGTCAATTCATGCGTTCCCGCCGACCGCCAGCCGTCCACCAGAGTCTCGACCAACCTTCCGGCAGTATCATACACCCGTAAACTGACGTGGCTTGGAGCTTGCAGCTTGTAGCTGAGAACTGTGGACGCATTAAACGGATTGGGGAAATTCTGCTCCAGCCTGCATTCTTGCGGCAGCGGCTGGCCTAAGACCGTCGCCTCCACAGGCATCCAGTTGTCTAGGTTGCCGCCGGAGTATTTGATGGTGCAGTAGTCCCAAGATGTGCCACTTCCGTAACTCTCACCCGTTACAAAAACATTTCCCACCGCATCCACTGCTAAGGCATTAGCACAATCCCCACCATTTCCCGGACCGTTATAGCGCGCCACCCACTGTTGCTCGCCAGAATTGCTGTATTTGATTGTGGTATAGTCAGTAGCTGATCCGAACCAAGTGCTCTTGCCTGTTACGTAGACACTGCCAGCAGCATCCAGGGCGAGGGAATTGGCCTCATCATGCCAGTTCGCTGACCCATTGTACCTAGCGACCCATTCCTGATTGCCATTGGCGTCATACTTGATCGTTGCGTAATCCAGAGCCGTTTCGTTTCCGCCACTGCGCCCTGTTACATAGACATTACCGGCGCCGTCGACGGCCAAATCGTAGGCCTCATCAACACTGTTTCCTGATCCATCGAAGCTTGCCACCCAGAGTAGATTGCCGGCGGGATCATATTTGATTGTAACATAATCGTTCGCGGTCGCAGGATCATAGCAATAGCCTGTCACATAGACGTTGCCGCCGCCGTCCACAGCCAAGGAAGTGGCCTCATCCCAATAATTACCCGGCCCGCTGTAGCGCGCCTCCCATACTTGGTTGCCCCTGGCGTCGTATTTGATGGTGGCGAAGTCGTAGGAAGTTCCACCGCCGTCGCTGAATCCTGTCACATAGGCGTTTCCGGCCGAGTCCAAGGCGAGGGAATAGGCCACATCATAACCATTGACGCGACCGTTGTAGCGAGCCAGCCATTCCTGGTTGCCATGCGCATCGTATTTGATGGTCAGGTAATTATAAGCTTGCCCCAAGTCGATGCTTTCACCTGTAACATAGATATTGCCTGCGGCATCCACGGCAAGTCCATGGGGGACATTTGAATAACCTTCGCTGTACCGCGCCACCCATATTTGGTTTCCGTTGTTGTCATATTTAATCGTAGCGTAGTCGGTAGAATTCCAGAGATCTTCGCTTTCACCGGTCACATATACATTCCCTGCCGCATCCAAAGCCACCGCATGAGCTTCATCATAATAACCATACCCCATCCCGGAGTATTGTGCCACCCACATTTGGTTGCCGCTACCATCATATTTAATTGTTGCGTAGTTTCCTAAACTGCACCCTGTTATATAGATGTGGCCGCCAGCGTCCAGAGCAATTGAATTGGCCCAATCACTTTCGCTTGCCAGCCCATTGTAGCGCGCCACCCAGAGTTCCGTGCCGCCGGGGATTGCCAACTTTTCGAATGGAAAGCTATCGCTATCCCAGATTGTGTCGGGATAGACCCCGACGTAGGCATTTAGGGAGTAGTTTCCCGCGGGAGCACCTGCAGGGATATTCTGAGTTCTCTGTCGTTCAAGGGTCTGTCCGGGGTTCAGAGTAATGGTAACGGCTCCCAGGACCGGCCCATAGGGATTGCCGTTGGGCAAGGTGAGCATACACCAAATTGTGGCCTGTTGCAGCGCAGGACCGTTATTGATAGCGGCGATCATGTAATTGAATCTGCCACCTGAATAGGGAATTTGAATTGGGGCATAGGCAAGGAGCTGGATGGAGACGTTCTGCGCGGCAGCAGGGCCGGTGAGACCCGGCAAGATAATCGCCAGGGCCAGGCAAAAAGTGGTTATCCTACGCATGAGGACCTCCTTATGAAATTGGGGATATTAAAATATAGTGAAATTTGGGGCGAAAGTCAAGGGAAATTTTCGGCAAAGGCGAAATTCGCTTGGCCGGAAATACGATTCTCGGTAGGGGCGGGGCGTAGATCGCGGGATGGTGGCCGTCCCGCCTCCGGAAATGCGAAAAGGGCGACCCAACGGGCCGCCCCTGCTAATTGCTAATTGCTGACTGCTACTGCCCTTCCAGCTCCGACTTCAATTCTTCGAGCTGCTGTTCGGCCTTCTTGCGCTCGGCCTTGATCTTCTCCAATTCCACGTCCAGATATTCCAGTCCCTGCTGATCATCCACCACCCATTCGAAGAGGCTGCGGCGATTGGCCAGCATCTGGCGCGCCGTCTGCGGGTCCATCACAGCCGAGAAGGTGGGCTGCTTGAAGAAGGCGGTGGAGGGGCTGATGGAGATCGCCCCATTCAGACGCCAGCTCGGATAATTCGGCCCGCCCAGGGGCAGCGCCTGGACATCGGGGAGAGAATAATCCGTCTTGTCTTCGCCTTCCCACAAAAGGAGATCCAGGGACAGCATGGTACTCATGCCGTAGAACATTTTCCAGCGGAAGCTGGGCGTGATCCACTGGCAGCTTTCCCGGCTGTAGGCGAAGGCTTCCGGAGCTCTGACAAAGAGGTTCCCGGAGGTTTCCAGGCCCAGATCGAAGCGCTTCAAGGGATAGACGAAGGCCAGGCCATAGACGAAGCTCTGAGCCGACTTGAAGTAGCTCGTGCCGATTTCGCCGTCGTTGTAATTGACGTATCCCAGATTGGCGTGAAAGGTCGGGCCATATTCCTCATACAGAGGATTGGTGTAGTAGGACAGGAGCAGGTCGGATTCCCACTCGATGCCGTTGCCGGAGTAAGGCTCCAGATAGATGTTGCTCACGATGCCGGTACGGTAGCGCAACTGGTTCAGCCAGCCGAGTTTGAAATAGGCGTCGCCCAGAGTCAGAGGATAACCGCCCACCTTGATGCGCAGATAGGAATCGTCGGGGATCTGTTCCAGCGCCTTGAAGCCGTTGTCGTGCGCGGAGATGTTCAAATCCTGGTAAAGGATCTGCGTGAAGCCCAATTCGACGTGCTTGGAGAAGCCAAAGTTGAACGAGATGGCTCCGGTGCCGTCCGATAGGCTGTAGGCCACTCCCGGCAGGTTTTTCACGAAGGCCCGAGTGTGGAAGGTGATGTTCAACGATCCCGTCTCCAGAATGGTCGGGAACTGCACCATGCTCAGGCCTTTGCCGCCGCCGAATTGGGTGGCGCTCAGCGGAGCCGCCGCGATCCCCCAGAGCAGCATCATTGCCAGGACGAGGCGAAAGCCTCCTGTGCGCGTACTCATCCTGTCCCCCTTTCGAGTTTCCGTTCTTATGTCGCTATTACAATAAGAAGGGAGCCGCCTCGAATCAAGAAAAAGCACAAATTTTTAGTCCCATCCCCCCTTGTCCGTCGAGATGTGAAGAAGCTGCAGGGGATATTTCAACAGGACTTGAAGTTTGTTGTGACTAGCCGCACAAGGTAATCTGGATGCTCCGCGGTTCGCAATCGCGCCCCAATGGCCTTTCCGCATGTCCCCTATGGCGCAGCAGCGGCAACACCCCCGGCAAACCTCCGTATTTATATTAACCGCAGGTTGACTTTAGCTCTTTTATTTCTTAAATTTACAGATGAACGGCCAACCAAAACCGGAATCACGACATCGGCATGTCCCTATCCCTGTACGGAACTCTAAGCCGTCGGTTAATGCAGATTCGGCTGACCGAGAATTCTGCCCATCCGGCGCTGCCTTATAAATACATCTTCGTCATCACCAATCGCTGCAACAGCCGCTGCCTGACCTGCAACACGTGGAAACTCTATCGCGAGCATCCCGAGCGATTGAAGGACGAGCTGACCACGGACGAGGTCACCCGGACCATGCACAGCGTCAAAGACGCCATGGTCTGGCTGAATTTCACCGGCGGCGAGCCGCTGCTGCGGGAAGATCTCCTTGACATGATCCACTATGCTCGCGATCATTGCCCCAATCTGCGGATCATCAATATCCCCATCAATGGTCTGCTTCCCGATCTGGCGGCCCGATTTTTCCCGCAGGCGATCGAAGCCTGCCGGGGAGTGGGTCTTTACGTGACGCTCAGCCTGGACGGTCTGGAAGCCGAGCACGAGAAGATCCGCGGGGTGCCCGGAGGCTATAAGAAGATCATGCAGGCTCACGACATTCTGCAGAAACTGGCAAAGGAGCATCCCAATTTCGTCCTCTCGTCGCAGTTGACCATCTCGCGTTACAATCTGGAAACCGCTCTGGAGACCTTCGATTTCATGGCGTCTCAGGATCTGCCGATTGTGACCTTTGCGCATGTGGGCGAGCTTTTCCATAATCCCGAGATGAGCCTCGACAGCCCCGATGATCGCCAGGCCATCCGATCCCTGGCGCATGAGATCTATCGCCGCTACCCGGTGAAGAACTTTCAATCGTTGCTCCCCAAAGCCTACCTGAAGTTCACCTACCTCTTTTTCGAAAACAGTCATCTGCCCGTGCCCTGTCATTCCGGCCGATCCACGACGACGATAGATCCCTACGGCCTGGTTTCTCCCTGTCCCTATCTGGGGCGCTATGCCGGCAATGTGCGCGATTTCGACTACGATCTGCGGAAAATCCTGGCCACCGAGCCGGCTCGAGAACTGCGCCGCGTCGCCCAGAGCTGCAACATCTGCTGGCAGAACTGCGAGGCGATGCCGACCATCATGGCGCATCCTCTGCTGAGTACTTGGAAATTTCTGACAAAATAAATATCGCCAAACACTTTGCATGAACCTCGCCGACGACTCCACCCGCCGAAAACTATTCCTTTGCATCCTGCTGCTGGCCGTTCTCTTACGCGTGCCCGATTTGGGGCACAAGAGCATCTGGGGTGATGAAGCCACCTCGATTTACGTCAGCCTGGGCGTCACCACGGCGAACGATCACCCGCCCGCTTACTACTTCCTGAGCAGTCTGCCGGTCCGCATTTTCGGTTTGTCCGAATTCCCCCTGCGTCTGGCTTCCGCCATCTTCGGATTGCTCATGGTCTGGGGCGTCTTCCGCCTGGGTGAAATTTGCAGCCGCCTCTGGCCGTGGATTCCGCGCTCCTATGGGCTTGTCGCCGCGCTGCTAGTTACTGTCACGCCCTATTATATCCAATTAGCCCAGGAGAACCGCCCCTACAGCATGATCGCGGCGATTACCGCCTGGTCCTGCTATTTCTTTTTATTGATCTTGTTGAAAATGGGCATTCTCGGGCCGCAAGAAAAGAATACATCTTCCAGCCGTGGCGCCCTAGCTGGTTATATCGTTACACTGGCGCTGGGGATTTATTCCCACTACTTTATATGGCTGGTACTGGCTTCTCAGGGTCTGTTCTGGCTGTTCTTATTCCTGCGCCGGCCGCAGCATCGTTTGAAGCTGCTGCGGCTGCTGATGGCGCCGGCCGTTATTTTCATTCTATTCCTGCCCCTTCTTCCGGATACGATCGCCAAGGTGACCACACGCGCGCCCGGCATTGAAGCCTCCAGCGGTCAACTGAGTCTGAAATACTACGCCACCCGACCCCTGGCCAGCGCTTTTCATTTCGCCACGGGATATTATTTCACCGGCGAGGAAAATCTATCCGCCCTTCGATCTTCGCCTCTCCGCGCCATCCTTCTCGTTATTTTTGCCATAATCCCCGCCCTGATCTTCCTGGCGGGTTTGATCTGTTTGATCTGGCCGACGAATGCCTTGAATCATCGCCAGAAGTGGGGAGAACTGGCCTTCTTTCTTCTGACCGGGTTGGCGGTCACTCTGCTGGGAGCCATGACGATAGACACGTCCATCGCCCGGCAGCACTCGATCTCGGGAGTCTATTTCTTCATGATATTCGCACTGGGTTTTATCGCCCTCCCGGCGAAGCTGCGCCGCCCCGCGGCGTTGCTATATGGGGCAATTATCCTGGCCTCCTGGTTCAGTTACTATTCGCTGAATACTCACCCCTTCTACCGCACCGATTGGCGCGCGGCGGCGAGATATCTAAAGGCGTCGTATCACGCCGGCGATTTGGTCTACGTCTCCAGCGCCGAGCGGGAGGGCTACTACGCCCTGCGATTCGGCGGTTTTGATGGCGAAATGACCTATGCCAAGCGTCCCCGACACCCCGAAAATCAACCCACCTGGATTGATCCCCAGACAGGCCGCCGCTGGCCTGATGTGCGCATTCTGCATGAGTTATTGCCCAGGGCTGAGCGGCTGTTCTATGTGACCTATCCGCCGACCTGCGAAGACGCCATCCGCAACGGGCTGCGGGTGGCTTGGCCACCCCGCTTTTTCGGGCGGGATCTGCTGGTCTGCGAAGTGCTGCCGTGAACAAATAATTTTCACGCAAAGACGCAAAGTCGCAAAGAAAGTAGGGGCGCACGGCTGTGCGCCCTTACATATTATTGTTGCGTCGGGTCTTTAGCGAAGCGGAGACCTGACGCCGGCTCCGCCCCGCCCTCCCCCGAAGGGGTGGCTTCGCCAAAGGACGGGACTACGTATCATCCAAGCTCGGTAAAAGGGGCTCCTTTTTTGTCTGCCTAGGGTCATTGCGAGGCCCCGCAGGGGCCGAAGCAATCTCCTGGGCTGAAGAGATTGCCGCTTAAGGGCTCCTTCGGAGCTTCGCTTTGCTCGCAATGACCTTTGTGGAGCCTCATTTGTCCGCCGCGGCGGACTAGTTAAATGTAGCCCACCCCATGAGGGGAGGGCGAAAATGGGCGCAAAAATTTGACATCCCACCAAAATTTCCCTTGACTTTCGCCCAAATTTTCACTATATTTAAATATATGCAGTTCTGTCATGCCAGCGCAAGGGCTTAAGCCTCCTTAAGCGGCTGGCATCCAACCAAGTTGCTATATTTACTGGATTCCGGCTTTGGCCGGAATGACATGGAATTCAAAAAGGAGGGCTTTATGCGTCGAATAACCATTTCTTGCCTGGCCCTGGCGCTTGTCCTGCTGGGCCTCACCCACCTCGGCTCCGCCCAGAACGTCACCATTGACCTGACTCCCATCACCTACCCCATCGTCCTTCCCGATTCCGGCGGCTCATTTGATTATCTTCTGACCGTGACCAACCAGGGCTCAGCGATAACGGCTACCATTTGGTGCATGGTCACGCTCCCGAATGGCAGCTTTTGGGGGCCGGTGGTGGGACCTGCCACGCAGACACTTGCTGCCGGTCAGACACAAGGCTACTACCGAGCTCAGGTCGTTCCTCCGCGGGCACCATATGGCTATTATACGCTGCGCGCCTATATCGGCATCTATCCCGATACCGTCTGGGCGGATGATCAATTTGATTTTCAACATCAAGCGGTAATTGGAACGGAACAGCTTTGGGTCGCAAGGCATAATGCGCCGGGGAATTATTACGACAGGGCCAATTGCCTCGCCATAGACGATGCCGGGAATGTCTACGTGACTGGCTACAGTTCGTTAATCGGAACTTATGCTGATCCTGCAATCATCAAGTACGACGCGGACGGCAATCAGATCTGGACTGCCTATTATACCGTGCCGGGCAATGCTGGGAATGCGGCTTCTTCCCTTGCGTTAGACGCCGCCGGGAATATCTATGTAACAGGCTGCAGCTATGGAATGGCAACCTACTGGGACTACGCCACTATCAAGCATGATGCCGACGGCAACCAGATCTGGGCTACATGCTATAACGGGCCGGGAAACGGTGAAGATGAGGCCAATTCCGTCGCGGTGGACGCAGCCGGAAACGTCTATGCGACAGGCTACAGCCTGGGAAGAGGAACGGGTTACGACTTTGCCACCATTAAGTTTGATGCCGACGGTAACCAGATCTGGGCTGCCCGCTACAATGGGCCGGGGAATTCGACTGATCATGCTTATTGCCTCGCTCTGGACGATGGCGCGAATGTCTATGTGACAGGCGACAGTTACGGAAGCGGAACATATTACGACTATGCCATCCTTAAATATGACACCGACGGCAACCAGATCTGGGCCGTGCGCTATAATGGGCCGGGGAATGGTTATGATAATGCTTACTCCCTCGCTCTGGACGTTGTCGGGAACATTTACGTAACAGGCGCCAGTGATGGAAGCGGATCTTCTTCGGACTACGCCACCATCAAGTATGACGCCGACGGCAACCAGATCTGGATTGCGCGTTACAACGGGCCGGGAAATGCGACTGAGCATGCTTATTGCCTCGCTTTGGACGATGGCGGGAATATCTATGTGACCGGCGACAGTTACGGAAGCGGAACCTACGATGACTACGCCACGATCAAATATGACGCCAACGGCAACCAGATCTGGGCCGCACGCTACAACGGACCCTGGAATAATGATGAGGCCTATTCCATTGCTTTAGACGCTATCGGGAATGTCTATGTGACAGGCCGCAGCATCGGAGTTGGAACTTCTAAAGATTACGCCACCATCAAGTATGACACCGACGGCAACCAGATCTGGGCAGCGCGCTATAACGGGCCTGGAAATGGTATCGACCAAGCTAATTGCGTCGCCGTGGACGCTGTCGGGAATGTTTATGCGACAGGCTTCAGCTATGGCAGTGGAACTGCAGAAGACTACGCCACCATCAAGTACTCCGGCGGGAACCTCGCCAACTGGATGCCGGTGGAGGCGACGGTTTTGGGCCAGCCGCTGCCGCAGGAATGCCGACTGGAGGGGAATTATCCCAATCCGTTCAATGCCAAAACAGTTGCGAGATTCGAGTTGCGAGTTCCGAGTGTCGTCAGTTTACGGGTGTACGATACTGCCGGAAGGTTGGTGGAGACATTGGTGGATGGGTGGAGATCGGCGGGGGAGCATGAGTTGACATGGGAGGCGGGAGATCTGCCCTCGGGGATGTATTTTGCCAGGCTGGAGGCGGGGGAGTTCAGCCAAGTGCAAAAGCTAATTTTGCTGAAATGATCTGATCCTTCAGCAGAATAGTCCGCCCTTTGGCGGAATGGTGCTGGTCAAATAAAATTTATCTAAAATTTAAAATCCAAAATAAAGGGCGGCCGATGGCCGCCTTTTGGATCAGAATCAACGGTTAAGCAATTTTCATTCATAATTCATCACTCATAATTCATAATTTACTTCGGATTGGCCGTGAAATACGCCGTGATAAACGAGTCCAGCAGTTGCGCGAAGGCCTGCTCGATAAGTTTTTCGGATTGGGATTCGTGGCTCTGTCCCAGGGCGAGCTCATGCCAGCTTCGGGCCGTGCCCAGCAGACTCTTATTGCGCACGTAGAGCACCGGCTGTTCCACCGCCAGCGCCGCCACGAACACGCGCTCTTCTCCGTTGATTTGTATCTGCACGGCAGCTTTCAGCGTCGCCTGCGCGGGCACACCGGCGGAATCGGCGACAGGGACTCCGTTGCCGCGCAAGTTGAATTCCAGAAAGCGGCGGATGCGATCCGGCGTCAGGCCATCTTCCACCAATGTCGTGTCGGTGATCTCCTCGACCTGCACGCGAAAAGCCTTGACGCCTTCCAGTCCGTCCGGGGAAAATTGGGGGATGTCCTGAGCGGCGCAGGCGGCGGTCAGAAACATTATGTAAATCAGCGAATATTTCATTGATTTGTTCGTTTCTTCTCCTGGATTCCCGCGTTCGCGGGAATGACACAAGTATCTTTTTGCCAATCCCTAATCCCCAACCCCTAACCCCTAAATTCCAGCACTCCCCTCATCCTTCCCAGATCCCTCGCCGCCGGAGTCAGAATCGTGCCGTTCTCGACCAGAATCATCATCCCATCGCGGGCAGCGTTCAGAACATCGCGTTCGCTGTAGAGCTTTTTCTTGGGGTAATACTTCCTGTCGTTTTGCAGCGGCACCGATCCGATTTTAAATAATACGGCCAGATCGCCGGTCTTGGCTCCGCAGGCATTGGCTTCATCGGTGTCCAGATGGAAATCCAGCCGGAAGCTCTCGTGAACGCGGATCAGGACGTCGCCGTAAATGACAGTCCGCGGCGCCGACTTGATCTCGCCCATTGGCGGCGCAGCCACAGCCATAAAGACGATCTCCTTGTTCACCACGTCGTAGTCGCGGGCGTCAGCGGCAGTCATGTGCACATGGCGCATCGCCAGGATAACCCCTTGAGAGATTTCGACGCGCCCCTGCGGCCCGATGATGGTAAGGCCCGGCGTGCTCTCGTGATCACCGGAATCGCGCACCGGAGGATCCAGCCCCAACCGAACCGCTTCGGTCCGAGCCAACTCCACCTGCGTGGCGCCGCGATAGGGCCCCAGTGCTCTCACATTCTCAATGCGCCCCACAGGAGTGGCCAAAATCACCATCTGTTCGGAGGCGAACTGGCCTCCTTGAGTCAGATCACGGACGCGGGTCAGGGCCGCGCCGGGGCCGAAAAGGCGGTGGAAATCGTCCTTAGCGAGGTGAACGTGGCGAGGGGAGACGCCTATGGGAATGGGCTTCTTCACAGGGATGGAGAGGAGATTATCCAGTATTTGCGCCAAAGATAACGAACACAAGGGAACTTGTCAAGGAAAAAGGTGGCATACTCTCGAGATATGTGGCATGCCACATATGATGGCGATTGTGCCACCCGACAGACCCATGACCCTTAAAAAGAAGAAAAGATCCAAAGTCCCCCTTTTTTGGCGAAGTCATCCCTTCGGGAAAAGGGGGATTTATGGGGATTATCAAGATTATGGGTGCCGCTTCGTGTAATTGATCAGCCCGCCCGCCAGGAAAATATTCAGCTCGCGCTCGCTCATATTGTGCTTGGCCATGATCGTGCGCTTCAAGGCAGGGATGGCGAGCTTGACCTCATTGCCCGCCTGGACTTGCTGGCGGATGTTCTTGAATTGGATCTTCATGCCTGCTTTGAGCTGGTCATGATTCACGGGATCGGCAAAGATCAGCGGCAGGACGCCGAAGTTGATCAGGTTGGAGCGATGGATACGGGCAAAGCTCTTGACCAGCACGGCTCGCAGACCGAGGAAGCGCGGAGCGAAGGCCGCGTGCTCACGGCTGCTCCCCTGACCGTAATTGGCGCCTCCGACAACCATGCAATTTTTTGCCTTCTTGGCGCGGGCCGGGAAGGTCGCATCAATGCGGGAGAAGGAGTATTCGGCAATGGCGGGGATATTGGAGCGCAGCGGCAGGACTTCGTTGCCCGCCGGCATGATGGAGTCGGTGCTGACATTGTCCGGCGCGATCAGCAGAATTTCCAGCGTGATGTCGTCAGGGATGGGCTCCAAGTCGGATAGCGAAACGATGTTGGGCCCGCGAAGCACCTGCACGCTGGAGGCATCCTTCGGGGGATATACAAGGAGGTGATCATTGATGATTTCCCGCTCCGGAAGTTCTACGGCTGGGGCTTCGCCCAAGGTGCGAGGATCGGTGATCTCGCCGGTGATGGCGGCGGCGACGGCGACTTCAGGGCTGCAGAGGTAAACCTGATCGTTATCGGTACCGGATCGTCCGGGGAAATTGCGTGGAAAGGTGCGCAGAGTGATGGTTCCGGTGGCCGGAGCCTGCCCCATGCCGATGCAGCCCAGGCAGCCGGCTTGGTGAATGCGGGCTCCGGCGCGCACCAAGGTCTGCACGCCGCCGGTGGCGACGACGTTTTCCAAGACTTGCTGGCTGCCGGGATTGATTTCAAAGGAGACGCGGGCGTGCGCCGAGCGACCGATCATGGCGTTGGCTACGACCAGCAGATCCCGCAGCGATGAATTGGTTGAGGAGCCCACAATGACCTGGTGCACCGGCCGCCCAGCCACCTCGCGCACCGGCACGACATTGTCCGGCGAGGTCGGGCAGGCGATCAGCGGTTCCAATTTGGACAGATTGATCTCATCCTCTTCATCGTATTTGGCGCCTGCATCAGGCGTGATTTCTGTCCAGATATTGGCGCGGCCCTGCGCTGACAGGTATTTGCGAGTGTTGATATCGGAAGGGAAAACGGTGCTGGTGGCGCCCAGTTCCGCGCCCATGTTGGCGATGGTGGCACGGTCGCCGACGCCCAGTGTCGCCACGCCGGGGCCGTAATATTCGACGATTCTGCCGACGCCTCCTTTGACGGTGTGGCGCCGCAGCATCTCAAGAATTACATCCTTGGCTGATACCCAGGGGGGCAGCTTGCCGACCAGGCGCACCCCTAAAATCTTCGGCATCATAACGCTGAAGGGCTGACCCGCCATGGCCATGGCCACATCCATTCCGCCGACTCCGATGGCCAGCATGCCCAGGGCTCCCGCCGTTGGGGTATGAGAATCCGATCCCAGGAGTGTCTTGCCGGGAATGCCGAAGCGTTCCAGATGCACCTGGTGCGATACGCCATTTCCCGGCTTGGAGAAGACCACGCCATACTTGGCCGCCGCCGTCTGCAGAAATATATGGTCGTCCATGTTGCGGAAGTCGGTCTGCAGCAGGTTGTGATCCACATAGGCCACGGACAGCTCCACCTGCGTGCGCGGCACGCCGATGGCTTCGAATTCGAGATAGGCCAGCGTGCCGGTGGCGTCCTGGGTGAAGGTCTGATCCACGCGGATGGCGATCTCGGCGCCGGGGATCATCTGCCCCGAGACCAGGTGGGATGAAATCAGTTTGTGGGCGACATTCAATGACATTTCTACCTCTGATTTGGGCGGCCAAGCTGGCTCAATGTGAAAGTGACATAGTAGTCTGGAGGCTGTCCTTGCTGGCTGGGCTCAGCAAGCGGGGCTGAAGGAATTCTTCAACTTGCGGCAGCAGGAACTCACTAACCGCTTGATGCCCGTTAGCGTTCAGGTGCCGGTCAACCTTGCCATGAAGCCGGATGCCCCGCCCAACCTTCTGACGCATGAACGCGAGCGGGTCAAGCAGCGTCAGGCCACGTTCTCGGAACTCGGCGGTCAGGATCTTGTTGGGCTGGTCAAGATCATAGGCATCCGCCGCTAACTTATGGAAACTAGCATATTGATCGAAGTACTCTACGTTGACTTGATACACGGGCGGCAAAAGCACAAAAAAAACTGGTGTGCCATATCTATTAAATTCGTGTTGAATCATAGTGCATATTTCAGAGGTAATTTTCCAGCGGCGGGATCCCCTTTCCGATACGAAGAATTCCTTAGGATCTTTACGAGTAATGATCCCGATGCGTGAAAAATGCGCATAGGCCTGCATTTTGATGAAAAGAAACAATTCCGAATGACCCGCCAAGAACTGTTCCAGGGATCCGGAGAAATTCGTGCGCCATTCTGAAAGAGCAGCGGCCAGATTCGTTGCGGGCAATTGCACGCTGGCCTGAGCGGTTCGAGCCAGCGTATCTACGCTTTCTACGATGTCATTGCCCAGAAAAAGGAAAATGATGCCAAGGTCAAAATGGCGAAGGGCCAGTGAACGCTTCGCTTCCAAATAATAATGATTGACATTCCAACCGGAAGTCCCTGGATTTGCTGCGAAAACCCGCTTTCGCCACCCTATTTGAAGATTCTTTGCAAGCAACTGAGGAATGGTGCTATCATTGTCCACGGACACCGCTTCAAGAAAAGAATCTCCGATAATCAGCAAGGAAGCATCAAATGCACTGTCCGTTGGAGTGGCGGTATTAGGGCTGGTGACTCGATAACCATGCTGATCAGTAATGAATCGGTGTCGCCCCTCTCCGTTGTTGATGAATGTGTTGGCCCACTCTTTGTGTCTGTATCCCAACTGATTATCAGTGCGCCAGATGTCCTGATCCGCATCAATAAGCTGTTGGGGAGCTACCATGCGCACCGCAATCTCGCCAATCAACAGGCTGAATAAGACAGAACCGGTGAAAAGCACAAAGACCTTGAACAGATTCTTCATGCAGCCACCTTCAGGGGTGAGCTTTCTCAATTACTCGAAAATCCAGATAGGGCTGCAGAGCCTCCGGCACGACAATTGTCCCTTCGTCGGTCTGATAGGTCTCGAGCAGCGCCACCATGAGCCGCGATGTGGCCACGCCGGAACCGTTCAGCGTATGCAGGAAGCGGACCTTGCCGCTGGTTTTATCGCGAAATCGTATATTGGCCCGCCGCGCCTGAAAGTCCTCGAAATTGGAGCAGGATGAGGTCTCCAGCCACTTGCCTTCCGCCGGAGCCCAGGTATCAATATCATACGTCTTGGCCGAAGAGAAGGATAGATCGCCGGAGCAGAGCGTCATCACGCGATAATGCAGGCCCAGTTTCTGTAGAACCTCTTCGGCATCCGCCAGCAGTTTCTCCAGCTCATCATACGAATTATCCGGATGGACGAATTTAACCAATTCGACCTTATTGAATTGGTGCACGCGCAGGAAGCCGCGCGTTTCGCGGCCGTAGGAACCGGCTTCGCGGCGGAAGCAAGCGCTGTAGGCGGTGTAATAGATGGGCAGCTTGCTTTCCGGCAGGATTTCGTCGCGGTAGATATTGGTTAGCGGCACTTCGGCGGTGGGGATTAGGTAGAGATCATCGGTGGGAATGTAATACATGTCCTCGCCCAGCTTGGGGAGTTGGCCGGTGCCGCGCATGGAATCCTTGTTGGCCAGGAAGGGCGGAAAGATTTCCGTGTAGCCGTGCTTTTTGATGTGCAGATCCAGCATGAAATTGATCAGCGCGCGCTCCAATTGCGCGCCCTTGCCCTTATAGAGCGGGAAGCCACCGCCGGCGATCTTCGATCCGCGCATGAAGTCAAGAATGTCCAGCTCCTGTCCCAGGGTCAGGTGATCCTTGAGCTTAAAATCCGCCTGCAGCGGCCTTCCCCAGATGCGGTATTGCTGATTAGCTTCCGACGTCTTGCCGACCGGCACGGACGTATGCGGCAGATTGGGAACCCAATCCAGAAGTTCAGCCAATTGCGTCTCGATCTCTTTCAGACGCCCATCGAAGCCCTGAATTCTGTCCGAAACCTCGCGCATCTGGGCTTTCAGCACTTCGGGATTGCCGCCGGACTTGACCATCTGGCCGATCTCTTTGGAGACGCGGTTGCGTTCGGCTTTCAAAGCGTCAGCCTGGACAAGAATGGCTCGGCGCTCCTCATCCAGAGCCAGGATCTTGTCAATATCGGCGCTTTCGTTTTTGTTGGCCACGCCCCGGCGCACCAGGTCGGGGTTTTCGCGGATGAATTTCAGGTCGAGCATATTATATTGGGCGTCAGGTCGCACCCCGAAGGGCAAGACCTGACGCAACAGTTAATAATCCTTGTTACTCCCGCGAAAGCGGGAGTCCAGAAATTCTCGAAGCGGAGATGGATTCCCGCTTGCGCGGGAATGACGGGTTGGCGCTGATTAGGCAACTTTCCAACGTCTGTGTGCCGGGGGCGGGAATCGAACCCGCATGACCGCTAAGGGCCGGGGGATTTTGAGTCCCCTGCGTCTACCAGTTTCACCACCCCGGCGAAACCAAAGGGTAATTTAAGCACAAAGGGGCGGAATGTCAAGCGTTTTTTGGGGGTGGGCTTAAGGGGATTCAGGATACGGGATACGGGATTCGGCAGTAATGGGACGGCCAAGGGCGTCTTGGATTGATGCAAAATCCTGCATCTCTCGCCAGTTGGAACACGTGCATCATTGCGTGGTAAGCTAAGAGGGGGGAGGAAGACGCATCGGTGACGAGGGATTGAAAGAGGCGAGGTCGCGTCCGTCTGATTCTCTTCCATCATCAACCAATGAGGAGGACCCCATGAAACGCCAGATTTACTTTCTCATACCGATCCTGATCTTCCTCGCAGTTTCTTTATGGTCGGAGGAGGCCGGGGCCGACGGCGTCATCGTGCCGGTGCAGCCTTTGCCCCAGCCGATACGCCTTGGCCATTTTTACAGCGTCAAGTATCACCGCGTGAAAGTGGAGATTCAAGATCAGGCGGTGACCACGAGGGTCGAGCAGGCCTTCATCAACGAGACGGACCGCAACATTGAAGTGCAATACCTCTTTCCCATCCCGCGCAACGCCGCCATCAACAAATTCTCGCTAATCGTGGACGGAAAAGAGATGGAAGGCCGCATCCTGCCCCGCGATGAGGCGCGGCGAATTTACGAGAGTATTGTGCGCCGCCAGCGCGATCCGGCGCTGCTGGAATACGTGGATCAGGGGATGTTCCAGACCAATGTCTTCCCTCTGCCGCCCAAGGGCGAGCGAGTGGTGAAATTATCTTACACCGAGCTTCTGACCGCCGATGGGGACCGGCTGGAGTACCGTTATCCTCTGAATACCGAAAAATTCTCCCATAAGGTCTTGGAAGAAGTGCGCATTGATTTCGACCTGAAGTCGGATTCGCCGGTCAAGACGGTTTATTCGCCCACGCACGACTTCAAGCCGCGCTGGGAGGGCAACCAGCATGTGTCCGGCCACTGGTCGGATGAAAACGTCCGACCGGCCAACGATTTCCGCCTCTTTTGGGCGCTGTCAGAGGATCGTGTCGGAGCGACCTTGTTTTCCTACCGGCCCCATGGCGGCGAAGATGGCTTTTTCCTGCTTTTGGCCAGCCCGCAGATGGATCTGACCAATCAGAAGCCCATCCCCAAAAACCTGATCCTAGTACTGGACATTTCCGGCAGCATGACTGGCGAAAAAATCCTTCAAGCTCAGGGCGCGGCGCGCTTCATCACCGACAACCTGAATCCCGAGGATCGTTTCAATCTGATCCTCTATAGTTCCACCGTGGATCCGCTCTGGGACGAACTGCATCCGTGTTCCGATCAAGCCAAACGGGAAGTCCTGGATCGCATCGCTCAGATTCACGCCACCGGCAGCACGGATATCCATGCCGCCCTGATGTTGGCCTTAAAGCAGTTGCCCCGGGATGATCGCCCCAGCTACCTGATCTTCCTGACCGACGGTCTGCCCACCGCCGGCGTGACGGATATAAACCAGATTCTGGAGGCTGTGCAGAGCGGCAATACTCGCAAAGCGCGGCTGTTCGCCTTCGGGGTCGGTTACGACGTCAACACACTGCTGCTGGATCGCCTGGGAGCCGACAATTCCGGCATGGCTGACTATGTGCCGCCCAGGGAAGACATCGAAGCGAAAGTTTCGAGCTTCTACGCCAAGATCCAGAATCCGGCGCTGACGGAACCGTCTCTGGATTTCGCCGGCCTGCGCGTGCGCGATATTTTCCCACAGAAGCTCCCGGATCTCTTCTACGGCGGGCAACTAATTCTGGCAGGACGCTATCGGGATTGGGGATCGAAAGCCGTCACTCTGACCGGCAGGACGCCGCAAGGCCAATCCTCCTACCGCTACGATTTAACTTTTGCCGAGCGCACCGACGCCGAGGAGTTCGCCTTCGTGGCGCGGCTTTGGGCGCAGCGCAAGATCGGCTGGCTTATCGAGCAGATCCGCCTGCGCGGGCAGAATCAGGAGCTGGTCAATGAAATTGTGGATCTCAGCACGCGCTACGGAATCATGACTCAATACACCAGCTTTCTGGCCGATGAGGATCAGCCGCTGACGAATGTGAGCGTGCTTTACGAGAGAGCCCAAGCTTCAGCAAAATCTGTGGCACCCATGACGACGGGATCGGGGGCCGTCTCGCAATCCCAGGCCTCCGGCGAAATGCAGGCATTGGGCATTGCCGCGCCCGAGGCGGGATATCGCGACGCCAGCGGCCAAAAAGTCAAAGTGGAGCGCGTCAAGATCATCGGAGCCAAGACGTTCTATCTGAAGAATGGCGAATGGGTGGATGCGGTTTTCAAGGAGGGTATGAAGCCGGTGGTGGTTAAGCAGTTCTCAGATGAATTCTTCGACTTGGCTCGCAAGTCTCCGACCCAGGCGCAATACCTGAGCTTCGCTCCGGACCAGACCGTCGTCGCGGTGATCGAAGGGGTGGCGTATCGGATTGAACCGGAGTCATAAGCGATTGTTGCTCGGCAGCGAAAATATGTATAAAAGGCGACCAAAGGCCGCCCTTTATATATGAAAATTCTGCAAAAAGTGCTTGACAAGTTGGATTATTTTGTATAAATTATACAACAAAAGGGGGATTTGCCTATTGGACCTACGAATCCAAATGGCAAAAAAATTAATTTAGTTAAACTTACGGAGGACATCGTGGCACAGCCAATGTTTGGCGATCTTCTGCGCGAACTTCGCCTCAAAAGGGAGTTGACCCTGCGAGAATTCTGCAGACTGACCGGGCTTGATCCCGGTAATGTCAGCAGATATGAACGCGGGAAGATACCTGCACCCTTGCAGGTAGATACATTGGACCGAATCGCAGCCGTGCTTGGGATTGAGCCGGAATCCGACGAGTACAAGGAATTTCAGAGCGCCGCTTACCTGAGTGCTGGCCGCTTGCCTAAGGGCGTGATTGACGATGCCGAACTCATGGCGCGTCTGCCGGTATTTTTTAGAACCGTTGATGGCAAAAAGCTGACGCCGGAGCAATTGGATATTCTTATAGAAATGATAAAGGAGGAACTATGAATGATGAATTCAAGGTACCGTTTCTAAAGCCCGAATTTATTGAGGAAAAAGCAAATGATACTCTTAGAGATCTTCACGCAGAGCTATTTCCGCCAGTGAATATTGAGAGAATTGTCGAGATCAGGCTTAGAATTAGAATAATCCCGTTGCCGAATGTTAGAGCATTGATCGGTGTAGATGGATTTATTTCTAATAATCTTCAGACAATTACAATTGATGAGCAGTTAATAGATCCCAGAAGGTCGAATGATAATCGATATCGATTTACGCTTGCGCATGAATTGGGCCATCGTGTCTTGCATGGCGATCTTATCAGAAAGCTCAAATTTAATGATTGCATTGAGTGGAAAGCACTATACCTAAGTCTTCCACCCAAAGAACTCGATTGGTTCAACACACATGCACAATGGTTTTCCGGGCATCTTCTCATGCCAAGAACAAAATTCGTTGAGAATCATGATAAGATTTGGCGGGAACTTGCAGGGGAAGGGCATTCATTTGAAGATGATAGAGACGGTTTTAGGGATCTTCTGATTAAAAGACTATCCAAACGCTTTCTTGTTTCGGAAGGAGCAGTCCATCGGCGACTTAGTTTTATCGCGCCACCTATTCCCAAGATCTAATTGTAATTAGCGGGAGATAAATATTAAAATTATGGCGAGCATTCAGGTGAAATGCCTTAACTTTTTGAGACGATTTGCATCATAAACGAGCCCGCTTCAGCGGGCTTGATTTGTTGATAGCCCCGTCTTTTAGGGCGGTGCCGAGCCGGGGCGAAAATGGCCCCTATTCATGCCTGAGCGCCACCACCGGATCCACGCGCATGGCGCGGTGGGAGGGGTAAAGCCCGGCCAGCAGACTGACGACAATGCCGAAGCTCAGCGCGAGCAATATGAGCCACCAGGGCAGATCGAACATCTCCATGCGCGGCGCGCCCTCTTTGACCATGTAGTATTTGGCGATGGCCGAGCCGATGCGGGTCATCACCCAGCCCAAAAGAATGCCGAAGACCGATCCCAGAAAGCCGATGACTGAGGATTCGACTAAGATCAGCCGGCGCACGTCGCGGTCGTCGGCGCCCAGCGATTTCAGGATGCCGATTTCGCGGTAGCGCTCTAAGATGGACATGACCATGGTGTTGACGATTCCCAGCGACGCCACCACCAGCGCGATGAAGCCCACCACGCCTAAGACGGCGTCGAAGATCAGGAAGCCCTTCTTGATGTCGGCGAAGGCGTCGGCGAAACTGAAGGTGCGATAGCCCAGCGTTTCGATGGAATCGCGCGCAGCGTCGAAGGTTTGGCTCGATTTCATGCGCACGGTGAAGCTGGAATAGGCCCCGGAATCGGAGCGGGAAAGCTGCGTCAGCAGATCCATGGGATTGCTGAAATTCAGCCTCTCGATATGGCGCGCCGCTCCCAGTGGGACGCTCAGGCTGCGCAGCGTGAAGTCGCTGAAATCCTGCACCATCTCGCGCACTCCGCAGACGGTGAAGGGGTAGGAAACCTCTGTGAAGGGATTGACACGCTTCCCGAACATCAGGCCTGTCATGGCGGCTCCGACATTGACTCTGGCAGAGATCAGCGTGATCTCCTGACCGATGATGGAATCGGGATCACTCACGCCCAGCCGGTTCATCAGGCTGCGGTTGATGAGCACCTCGCGCGATGTATCCGACTGAAAAAAGCGCCCGCCCAAGAGTTCCTTAAAACCGCCCAGTTCGGCGACGGACGCGGGCAACGCCTGTGCCGTGGTATTCGCGCTCCTTTCGCCGAATTTCACGCGCACCGGGAAGGTCTCTTCGGGATAGACCGATTTTACGCCCGGAATGGCCGCAATTTCGCGCAGCGCATCGTCATCGAGCTTTCGATACTGAACGGTATCTGCCTTCTGGTCATGCTCATTGTGATGCTCATTGCGCTCCGGCTGGCTCAGCACCTGCAAGCTGGTGAAGAGTTCAAAAGCCTGGAAGCTCTGCGCCACGTTCTTCTGCATCCCCGCGCCGAAGGAAATCATCGAGACCAGCGCCGCAATGCCGATCACGACGCCGGAAATCGTCAAGAAGGAGCGCAACTTCATGCGCCACAGGTTGCCGAAGGCCATGGAGAGAATATCGCTCAGGGTCATCGCGCCGGCCCTCCGTCAGTATCCTCCAGATCGTCGGTGCCGTCAGGTGTCCCCACCTGACGGCTGGAATCATCCACGAACTTACCGTACTCCATTTTCAGGATGCGGTGGGCGCGTTTTTCGGCCAATTGCAGATTGTGCGTGACCATGATGACGGTGCCGCCGCGGCGATTCCAATCGGCGATGATTTCGGTAATAGCCTGAGCGTTGTCGCGGTCGAGATTTCCGGTGGGTTCGTCGGCCAAGAGCACGGTGGGATTCTTAACCAGCGCCCGGGCGATGGCCACGCGCTGCTGTTCGCCTCCGGAAAGGTCGGCGGGGCGGTGATGCAGGCGATCCTTTAGACCCAATTGCTCGAGGATCTGTGCGGCGCGGCGGGATCGGTCGCGGGGTCTGACATCGAGAAAGTAAAGCGCCAGCTCGACGTTGGTCTGAGCGCTGCGGTGGGGAACTAAATTAAACGTCTGAAAGATCATGCCGACATCACGCGCGCGGTAGCGCGCCAACTGGCGCGGCGGCATGCTTGATAAATCTCCATCGGGGACGCGGATTTGGCCCGAAGTAGGGGTGTCGAGCCCCCCCAACAAATTTAGCAGCGTAGATTTACCGGATCCGGAAGCCCCGACCAGCGCAATGAATTCGCCCTGAGCCACGCTCAGGCTGACGCCGTCCAGCGCGCGCACTTCCTGAATGCCCGAGCGATAGTACTTCTTGAGGCCGACGGCGGAAACCTGAGGTGGGATTTCAGCCATTCTGTGTCCCGGGCCTAAATGCTGAATTCCGCCGCCACATCTTTTTTCTGGCGGTAGGAATAGGCGCGAAATTCATCTTCGCGCAGCTCCGGGTCTTCCTCTAACTTGATATAAATCAAATGCTTCAACATGAGCTGGCGCATGCGGGATTTTTTATCGGCCGTCAGCGCGTTGGCAACTTCCGGGTGAACGGTCAGGCGCACGCGCGGCTCCTTGGTGGAATGGCGGAAGCGGCTGATCCAGCGCTCCAATTTCGTCAGGATGGTCTCCAGAGACGGCACCATGCCGCTGCCGCGGCAGGTGGGACAGGGTTCATTGAAGGTGAACAGCAGGGCGGGGCGGAGGCGCTGGCGGGTCATCTCCAGGATACCGAATTGGCTTAAGGGAGCAACGTCCGTCTTGGCGCGATCCTGGCGAATGTGTCGTTTCATCTCGTCGTACACCTTGCGGCGGTTCTTCTCGTCTTCTTGATCAATGAAGTCAACCACTATCAGGCCGCCGATATCGCGCAGGCGCAGTTGCCGGGCAATCTCGCGGGCCGCCCGCAAGTTGATCCTCAGTGAATTCTCTTCATGAGCTTTGCGCCCCATGAAGCGCCCGGAATTGACGTCAATGACGGTCATGGCTTCGGTGGGGTCAATGACGATGTAGCCGCCGCCATCGAGAAAAACCTTGCGGGATATGATATTTTCGATCTTCTGCTCGATGCGGTAGTGGTCAAAAATCGGCGTCTTGGCGGTGTAAAATTGCAGCGCGGGCAGCATCTGGGGTGAAATATCCCGTAGATACTTCTCGACCTCCCGGTAGAGCGTCTTGGAGTCCACGACCAGAGCGCCGATATCGGGTGTGCAGAGATCGCGCACCACGCTGAAGGCCATGCTGAGATCGCGGTAGATCAGGGCCGGCGCCTTGGCTTCATGGATCTTCTTGTCGAGTTCCTTCCACTGGTCGAGGAGATTCTGCAGATCGTTCTTGAACTCCTCAGTCTGGCGGCCTTCAGCCACGGTGCGCACGATCAGACCGAAGCTCTTGGGGCGAACGCTGCGGGCGATGGAACGCAGCCGCCGGCGTTCGTCCAGGTGCGTGATGCGCCGCGAAATGCCCGCGTCATTCTGACCGGGGATGAGCACCAGGAAGCGGCCCGGCAGAGAGACCTGAGACGTCACCCGCGGGCCTTTGCTGCCGATGGGCTCCTTGATGACCTGGACGATGATTTCCTGGCCGTTCTTCAAGGGGGCGCGAACGGTGCTGCGCGCGCCGGCGGCGTTCAGGACCTCCATCTCAACAATGGGGGTGGAGACGTTGCCGTTGGTGCGGCCCACGTCGGCGACGTCGGAGAAGTGCAGAAAGGCGTCGGTCTCACCCCCGAAGTTGACGAACGCTGCCTGCATGCCGGGGACGACTTTGCGGACAATGCCCTTGTAAATGTTGCCCAGGGTGCGCTCATTCTGCGGGCGTTCCACGAAAAGCTCCACCAATTCGCCCTCTTCCAGCATGGCGATTCGGGTCTCCGTGGTGCTGGCGTTGATAATAATCTCTTTTTTCATGTCCAAATTATCGCTTCTCCCCCAGAATCATTGGATTGGCTGACGAGGCAGCCAATTTGGTTATATCATCTGGCGAGCGGCGCTCGCCGTCTGTTTCCCACCACATCGCCAGCCGCTCCATCGGCAGAGCTATGGGATTTTCAGGGCCGGAATCCGGCATCAGCAAGCCCAAGATGTCGCTGACGCGAGGTATTGCGATCCCCGCCGATTTTAAGCCGATCAGGATAAAGCCCCGTGATTCTTGCTCGAGCTTCCAGAGGGATGGACGCGCATCAAAAGCCCTCGCTCTCTTGGGCTCCGAGCGGACGATTGGGATGGCCGTCGCCCCCAGGAGTGTTCGAATTGCCGGCGCATAGTCCGAACCTGCTAAAGACGCTGGCAGCTCGGCGCGATACAAAAAAATATTGAGCCCGCCCAGACTCGGCCCACCCGGAGCCAGCAGCAGCGCTCCAACCGCTTCGAAGCCCGGTGGCAGGACGGTTTGAAGCCTGATCATCAGCTCTTCGGACCAGGACTGCGCAATACCGAAATCAAGATATTCGGCGCAGGAGGTCATCCCCAGCGGCAGAGGCGGAGAGGCGATCAGGCGGGGGTGCGGTTTCATCCCCTGAGTGAATTCGATGGGGACGCGAAGCCGCCGCAGAGCCCGTTCCAGCGCATCCAGGGTATCCAGATGGGACATATATCGTGAAGGCGCCTCGCGCCGGTAGATCAGCCGATAGCGTTGAATTTCAGACACCGGCTTCCCGGGAATGATCGCCGCCGGCTCGAAACGTTCCAATTGAAATATCTCCGGACAGGGGAGATCCGGATGAGATTGTAGTCCGCAAAGATGACACTGGCCGGTAGAACGGCAATCCGGCGTGTATTCGCCTCGCTGCGCGGCTTGAACTTCCTCCTCGAGAAATTCTGCGCTGATGCCGGGCTCGATATGCCCCCATGGTTTTACGGCGTCATCGGGTATTTGAGCGCTGGCCGCATTCAGCGCCAGGCCCGCCCGCTGATAAGCTTCTTCCCACCGTCCAATTGAGAATCCATCCGTCCAGGCGTCGAAGAGGCCGCCGGCTTGGTAGCTCTTCTCAATGGCGTCTGCGGTACGCCGGTCGCCGCGCGCGATGGCGGTTTCGATCCGCACGACGTCGAGATCGCGGAATTCGAGGCGCACCGAATGATATTTCTGCAGGTGCGATTTTAGAATGCCGATGCGCCGCGCCAAATCTGATTTCGCGAACTGTCCATTTCGCTCGAAGGGCGTATTAGGCTTGGGAGAAAAAGGTGAAATCGAGACATTCAGACTGCGGCCGCCAAAATCCTTGCCCAACCGAACGGCGCGTTTGACCAAATCCGCAAGGGCGTAAATATCTTCATCGGTTTCGGTCGGCAAACCGATCATGAAGTAGAGCTTCACCGATTTCCAGTGGCGCTCAAAGGCCAGGCGGATGGCATTCAGCAGATCTTCATCCGAAGTCTCTTTGTTGACGACGGCGCGCAGCCGAGGCGTGGCCGCTTCCGGCGCTAGCGTCAATCCTGTTCTTGCTCCCGCAGCGGCGCGGTCGGCCATTTGCGGAGTAAAATGGTCGGGCCGAAGGGACGGAAACGAAAGCGAGGCCTGCCGCTGGTCAAGAAGGGGTGCCAGGGCATCCAGCAGAACCTCCAGGCGGCTGTAATCTGCGGTGGACAAAGAGAGCAGTGACACTTGAGAGAATCCGGTGGCATCCAAGCCCTGTTCGGCCTCTTTAAGAAGATCGGCGATGGGGCGTTCGCGCACCGGCCTGTGAACCATGCCCGGACCGCAAAAGCGACAGCCGCGGCTGCACCCCCGGGCGATTTCCAGCACCAGGCGGTTGTGCGTCGCCTCGATCAGCGGCACAATGGGGCGCGCCGGATAATGCTGTGGCAGAAGCCGCGGCGTGATGCGAGCCTCAATGACCGGCGGGAGTGAGTCATCGGTGCGCTTCAGCCCAGAGTATTCACCCTTCTGGCCATATTGAGGTTCATAGAAGCCGGGTAGATAGATTCCGGGAATATCGCCCAGTGCCCTGAGTTTCTCCCGACGAGTCGTGCCGGCCTGCTTCCCAGTCTTAAGACTGAGCAGAACATCCGGAAAAAGATCTTCGCCGTCGCCTACGGCGATGGCATCGAAAAAGGGCGCAAACGGCTCGGGGTGAAAAGCCAGAGGGCCGCCGGCGATGACGATGGGATCGTCTTCGGATCGCTGAGCGGCTCGCAGAGGAATGCCCGCCAGATCCAACATCGCGAGAATATTCGTGGCGTGCAGTTCGTATTGCACATTGAAGCCGATCAGGTCAAGTTCACCCAAGGGCGTGCGAGATTCGAGAGTGAAAAGAGGGAGGCGCAATTCCCGCAGGCGCTTTTCGGCGTCGAACCAGGGCATGAAGACGCGCTCGCAGGCCACGCCCTCAATCTGAGAAGCTCGATGCAGCAGAATGCGCAGTCCCAGATAGGACATGCCGAGTTCGTACAGGTCGGGAAAGGCCAGAGAGACGCGCAGATCAGGATTTTGGGGCAGAGGGGGGAGATTTTGCTCGCCTCCGAAATAGCGGCCGGGCTTGGCCACGAAGGGGAGGAAGGACTGTTCTAATTGTCGGCGATCGAGAGACATGCGCGAGGACTAAAGGCACGCAAACAGGGCGCGATACCTGTCCTCCAGATTCACCGCTCCGGATTGCACTAGGAAGTTGAAGATGTCGTCTCCGTATTGCCGCGCGATGGCCCCGCGAATCTTGGCGCCGCTCAGCCCGCAGACCGTCAGCGAGAGAGGCGTGGGGACGGGCGACAAATCCACCGCGACGTCGGGCCGGATCAGGTTCTTCAGGCGATCCAGTAAGGAGCGCCGGGGAAAACGGCCCAGGAAGAGATCCTGCTTGTGAAAGGGGTGCACTTTCAGATTGGGCGAGTTGACCGTCACCCAGTGCAGGAAATCATATGGCACCAAAAGGTGCAGGCGGACGTTGTTCAGCCTCTCCAGCAACTCCAGGCAGTGAGGCAGAACCAGGTCGAAGACGTTCGCGTCTGCCGGCATGACCAGCAGCCATTCCTTCGGCTCACCCAGGAGCCGGAAAAAATCCAGAGGGGAATCCGGGACAGATTTCAGGCGGCGTCGGACCAGAAAGGCCGCGATTCGAGCCCAGGTATTCCGCTGTCTATTTTGGGACGCAGGCTTGGCGTTCATGGACCATCAAGAGGAGCGTCAATCGCGCTCGGATTGAAAACCCTCATCCTGTTGTCGGAGGCTCTTTTTAATGCGGATCTTGCTGATCCTCTTGCCGGCCGTCTCTTCGATTACGAAATTCAGATCGCCATAATTCAGCGACTCGTTGGGACGCGGCAGGTTGCCGGTGAGAGAAAAGATGAAACCGCCCAGCGATTCATAACCCTCTTCCTCGGGGATCAGCTTTTCGCCTAAGAGTTCATTGACTTCATAGACGCTGATGCGCGCATCGGCGATGAAGGTGTGGTCGTCCAGGCGAGTGTAAAGCGGAATTTCGCTGTCATACTCGTCCTGAATTTCGCCGACGATCTCTTCCAGCACGTCTTCCAGGGTCACCAGACCGGCAGTGCCGCCGTATTCGTCCACCACCATGGCCATGTGGAATTTTTCCACCTGGAATTGACGCAGCAGGTCGTCTATTTTCTTGCCCTCGGGCACGAAGTGGGCGGGCCGGACCAGACTGGCCAGTTCGCCCCTAAATTCTCCATCCTGCAAATGCGGAAGCAAGTCCTTCACATGGATGATGCCGGCGATATTATCCAAATTGTCGTGATAAATGGGGATGCGCGAATGACCCTCCTGCTTGATCACTCGCACGATTTCCTGCATGGGCGCCGTAATGGGCAAACTGATGATGTCCACGCGCGGCACCATGATCTCCCGAACCGAGGTCTCGGAAAATTCGAAGATGCCGCGAATCATCTCCTTCTCGTCCTGCTCGAGCTGGCCGCGCTGTTCAGAAACCTCCACCAGAGTCTTAATTTCGTCTTCTGAGAGCTTCAACTGACGGCGTTCGACTCCCAGCGCGCGCGAGACGCCCCCGGAGAGGAGATTCAAGATCCGGGTGAGAGGCAGCAGGAGGCGGCGGATGACGTCAATCGGCAGAGCCGCCCACAAGGCATAGGTGCGGGCGTGCTTCAAAGCCACAATTTTGGGGGTGATCTCGCCCAAAATCAGGATCAGGCCGGCGAGAAGTATAACCTCGATGGCCAAACCCACGCTGGCGGGGAAGTCTGTTGCTTCGCAAATGCGCAGCGTCAAGAAGGCGCCGATCACGGCCGCGGCAACGTTGACCAGGCCGTTGCCGGTCAGAATGGTGATCAGCAGCTCTTTGGGTTTTTCCAGCAGGCGCACCGCGCGGCGCGCCCGCAGATCCCTGGATTCCTTCAGCTCGGCCAGGACGCTCTGAGTCAGGGAGAAGAAGGCGGTTTCCGTAGAAGAAAAGAAAGCGGAAAACGCCAGCAAAATTCCCAATGTCAGGAGCAGGAATCCCGCGCCTATGCCATCAGCCACAGTTAAAATTGTCCTTAAACCACCCCCAAGATCGCCATCCGGACGAACGCCGTATCAGACCGGATCCGCAAGCTCGGATAATAAGCGTTCGCCGTGCTGGAGCATCCTCTTGCGCTGGGCGGCGGTGTGATCGCGCCAGCCCCCCAGATGCAGGATACCATGTATTAAAAGCCGAAAAAGCGCACGCTGAATGGATTCGCCATCCTCTCGCGCCTGACGCCGCGCTGCCTGGAGATTCAGATAAATTTCGCTTGGTATTCCGGCGCTCTCATCCGCCGGGAAGGCCATGACGTCAGTGGTGGAATCGTCCGAAAAGAAGGTGCAATGAAGACGGCGCAATTCGGCATCGCCGGCGATGATGACATTAATATTGAATTTCCAGCCCTGCGTCTCGAGAACGGCGCGCGCGAGCGTTCGCAGGATCCGATGGTAGTCCCGCCCCATTGATCTAATGGATTCGATGCGAACCGATCTCTGGTTTTTGGATCTTGCTGCGGGGGCGGATTTTGGCGTCATGGAGCGCGGAGACAGTCCACCGAAAGCTCAGCCAGTTCAATATGGCCGAACTTAAATATATATAACGCCATAGCTTAAATCAAGCAAATTTAGTAGGGAAACTCTTGGCAGGTCCCATCAGGGCTTTTCGGGTTGAACGTCCCCATTCTCGCGCCATTCTTGGTAGGCATGGATGATGCGTCGCACCAGCGGATGACGCACGGCGTCGCCTTCGTCCAGTTCCACGAAAGCGATCCCGGGAACGTCGTGGAGGATTTTGGAGATCTTCAGCAGGCCGGAGTCTTCTTTACGGGGCAGGTCAATCTGAGTGCGGTCGCCCGTTATCATGGCTTTGGATCGGGCGCCCAGGCGGGTCAGGAACATCATCATCTGCTCGCCAGTGGTATTCTGGGCCTCATCGAGGATGACGAAGGAATCGGATAAAGTGCGGCCTCGCATGTAGGCCAGGGGCGCAATTTCGATGGTATTGCGCTCAATCATGCGCTTGACCCGATCCGGAGCGATCATCTCCATCAGGGCGTCGTAGAGCGGGCGGAAGTAGGGATCTACTTTTTCCTTCAGATCGCCCGGGAGGAAGCCGAGGTTTTCTCCGGCCTCGACGGCGGGCCGAACCAGGATGACGCGCCGCACCTGGCGCAGCGTCAAGGCCTGCACGGCCATGGCCACGGCCAGATAAGTCTTGCCGGTGCCGGCCGGGCCGATGGCGAAGACCAGGTCGTTGTTCTTGGCCGCTTGGTAGAAGGCTTCTTGATTGATGGATCGCAGAAAGATGCGCTTTTCCGGGGTCTCAATTTCGGAGAATGTGGAGGGAATTTCGCGGGATTCGAGATGATCGCCTCGGGTCATCAGCCGCAGAACGGTCTCGATATCTTCGCTTTCCACCGCTCCCCGACGGCGCCCGATGTTCAATAATTCTTCAATGACGCTGCTGGCTTCCAGCACCTCTTCCGGATTGCCGACCAGGGCGATGGCTTCGCTGCCGGCGATGATCTTGGCGGACAGACAGGCCCGTAAGACCTTAAGGTTGCGATCATGCACGCCCGCCAAAAGAAAGAGCTCCCCTTCTTTGAGCAGGATTTGGCTGCGAGTTTGGCCCGCTGTGCCCGGGGCGGCGGAAGGTTTGTCTGCCGATTCTTCTCTAACCGGTTTTTTCGTGACGACGGTCTCCATCATGCCTAAAAATACGAAAATTCCGCACAGTTGTCAAGCAAAATTCAGGGTGACCTGATCCCTGAGAGCATCGGATGGCGAGGAGTTTCCGACATCTATAAGTCAATGAATTCCAATGGCTTTCAGATAGAGGATAGCGGAACAGGTCTTGGAATCCGTAATCTTGCCTTCCTTAAACAAGCTGACGAGCTGATCAAAATCGCACTCCACGATCAAAAGATTTTCGTCGGCGTCCGGATTGCTGGGACCGGGCACAAGCTCCTCCGCCAGGAAAATCTCGAGTCGTTCATCCGTGTATCCCGGCGCGGGATGCAAGGAGAAGAGGTGCTTCCAACGGCCGGCATCGTATCCGGTCTCCTCGGATAATTCGCGCTTGGCGCAAGCGAGAGGCTCTTCCTGGGGATCAAGACGCCCGGCGGGGAATTCGAGGGTTTCATGGTTGATCGCATAGCGGAATTGCCGCACCAATACGAAGCGATTTTGCCCCAGGTGAGGCACCACCACGGCCGCTCCGGGATGCCGCAGAACTTCGCGCACTTCTTCGCTGCCATCAGGCCGGCGTACGATGTCGCGGTGAATCTTAAGTAGCTTGCCATCATAGACTCTTCCACCGCGCAGAAAGGTTTCGGTCAGGTTCTCCTTCATAATTAAAAGTAATACGGATTCAATCAAAGCCGTGAGCATTTATCGTATCAATAACTGAAAGCTGGATTCTCCGGTTCCCCGTCGTGATAAAGTTCGAAGCAGAACGACCGGAATGCCGGTCGCGGGAATTATAAAAATGCTTGACATTGTTCGAACCAAAACATAAATTATTGCGTTAAATTCAATAAAGCACCCGGCAGAGGCCCTTGAAAAAATCCGCGCTGCCACCGATTTTTGTCACTTGCGGCGATCCGAATGGGATCGGTCCGGAAGTTACGCTGAAAGCACTCTCCGTCCTTGCCGAAGCCGTCCGCGATCGCGTCATCCTGGCAGGTCACTTTGAGACCTTGCGGGAAATGACCCGCCTGTTGGGACAGCCGCTCCGACTGGAGCGGGTGAGATCAATCCAGGAATCCGTCGAGGCCGGCGTCTTGCCCGTTTTGGAAATGGAGGGGGCCAAGGCTTTTCATCCGGCCTATGGGCGCGTTTCGGCTGAAGCGGGGATGATCGCCGGACGGGGCATCATGCGAGGCGTCGAAGCCTGCCTCAAGAATGAAGCCTGCGCTCTGATTACCGCGCCGGCATCCAAAGAAGCGCTGCATTTGGCGGGATTCCAGTACCCGGGACAAACGGAGATGCTTGCCGCCCTGGCCGGCAGCCAGCGCTTTATCATGATTCTGGCGGGAGGTAATCTGCGGGTGGGATTGGTCACGACGCATATCTCGCTGCGGTCGGTCGGTGGAGAAATCAGCCGGGAGCTCGTGTTTGGGAAAATCATGGCCCTGCACGAGGCCCTGCGGCGTTGGTTTGAAATCGCAGATCCGCGCATCGGGGTTGCGGCCTTGAATCCGCACGCCTCGGATGGGGGCATTTTCGGCAGCGAGGAGGATGGGATCATCCGGCCGGCTGTGGCGGACGCCCGGCGGATAGGTCTGAAGGTTGAGGGGCCTTCTCCGGCGGATGCGCTCTTCGCGCGCTGGCAAAAGTACGATGGGCTGCTGGCGATGTATCATGATCAGGGCATGATTCCCATTAAGCTTACTGCCCTGGGCGAGGCGATCAATTTTACCAGCGGCCTCCCTTTTCCTCGCACCTCGCCGGATCATGGAACGGCCTTTGATATCGCCGGCAAGCTGATTGCCGATCCGAAGTCCATGATGAAAGCAATCACCACAGCGCATCAGCTCACCGAAATTCCGCACTTGGACCAAGAATAAGGCATGGTGGCCCTTCGCCTGATGTAGGATTTATGGCCACGGATTTTAGTGTCTGAATCAAGCAGATTAGCAGATTAGAAGGAAACCGATGAAACCCTGGATGAAACGAATTCCTTATCTCATGATGGCGGCGTTGCTCCTTGCCGCTGCTCTGCCGGCACGAGCGACGGCGCCGGCGAACGAAGCCGAACGCTACCTGCAGATCAAGGAGAATATCGGCCTTTTCGGCACGGTGTACCGCGAGATCAGCAGCAAATACGTGGACGACATTGATCCCGAAACTTTCGTGCGGGCCGGGATTGACGGCATGTTGGCCTCGTTGGATCCCTATACCACCTTTTTGGACAATGACCAAGCCGATGATTTGCACATCATGACGGCGGGTCAATATGGCGGCGTCGGCATCGAGATTGGCATTCGGGGAAAGGAAAAGGTCCTGACCGTGATCTCACCGATCGAAGGCACGCCCGCCCAACGAGTCGGAATTCGCCCCGGTGACCGGATCATTGATATTGATGGTCATTCGACCTACGGTTTTACCACCGACCAGGCGGCCACTCTGCTGCGCGGTGAACCGGGAACGAAGGTGGATATCCTGGTCGAGCGCATCGGGGTGCCCGAGCCGATTCCCTTCACGCTGGAGCGCGCCATGATCACCGTTCGCGATGTCAGCTTCTCTGGCATCCTGAGTGATGGGGTGGGTTATGTGAAATTGGCCAGATTCTCCCGCAACGCCGGCGAAGAGGTGCGGACCGCCCTCCAGGAATTGGAGGCCCAAGGGATGAGGCGGTTGATACTCGATCTGCGGCGCAATCCCGGCGGGCTGCTGCCCTCGGCCGTAGAAGTGGCGCAGAATTTCGTTCCCAGGGGGGTCGAAATCGTGAAAACGCAGGGGCGCGACCCGGAATCCAAGCGCTCCTACAGTTCGCAGGTTGACCCGACCTGCGGCGATCTGCCGATGGTCGTTCTGGTGGACGAAGGGTCGGCGTCCGCCTCGGAAATTGTGGCCGGAGCGCTGCAGGATCTGGATCGGGCGGTCGTCCTGGGGAAGACGACTTTCGGCAAGGGATTGGTGCAGACTCTGGTGGAATTTCGAGAGGGTCAAGCCCTTAAAATCACCACGGCTCGCTACTATACGCCGTCCGGCCGACTGATTCAAAAATTGGATTACTTCGATCAGAATGAGCCGGTCGTGATTCATCTCTCCGACTCCCAGGACACCACCGCCGAGCGCGAGCGATACCTGACCAAATCGGGCCGAATCGTCTACGGCGGCGGTGGGATTACTCCCGACCTGGAAGTGTCTTTGCCGGAAATTGACCAATACGAAACCGAGCTGATCCGCGAAGGATTCTTCTACGAATTTTGCACCGGTTACCTCGCGCGCCATGCCGGCCGGCGCGAAGGCGACATTTCCGACGCGACTATTGGGGAATTCAAGCAGTTCTTGTTCGAGAAGGGCTTCGCTTATCTGGGCGATTTGGAAGAAAAGCTGCAAGACCTGATGACGGTGGCTGAGGTTGATTCCAGCATCCCGCCCGAGTTGCAGCAAGAGTTGCAGGCTATGCAGGCAAAACTGGGCGCCACGCGTCCGGATTACTTCGCGCAGCATCGGCAATTTATACAAGATGAGCTAACCCGTGAATTCGCCGGTCTGGCAGATGGTAATCGGGGGCGCATTCTGGCCGGTTTGGCGGACGATGGCCAGATGCAGACGGCCTTAAAGCTGTTAGTGGATGAGAAGGAATTCCAGGCACTGCTTCAAGGACCCGCCCAGGCTCTGGAGAAGTCCAAGTGATCGCCAGAAGATCAGCCCGCAGGCTTCTGAGCCGCCGGGGTCGGCTGGGGGAGTTCGAGCTGATCGCCAAATTAACTAAAGGTTGGAATTTCGGATCGGACGTTCTTATCGGTCCCGGTGACGACGCCTCGGCGGTGCGATGGACAGAAGCCGACGGCGTCGTTCTGCTCCAGACGACAGATCTTCTGATTGAAGATGTCCATTTCCGCAAGGGCTGGGGGAGCCCCAGACAATTGGGATGGAAAGCTCTCGCGGTCAACCTCTCCGACATCGCCGCCATGGGCGGTAGGCCGTTGCAAGCTCACCTGAATCTGGCTATCCCATCGCATTGGCCTCAACGCGAGATACTCGCCTTTCAATCCGGATTTCGCGAACTCGCGGAGCGCTATGGCATCAGCCTGCTGGGCGGGGATCTTTCCTCTTCACGCGGGCCGCTGGTTGTCAGTGTTATGGTCAATGGGCAGTTAGCGATTGACCGCGTCATCCGGCGCCGCGGCGCGATGCCGGGAGATATAATCTGGGTGTCGGGGACATTGGGCGACGCCGCGGGCGGGCTGAACTTATTGAAAAAAGTGAAGAGCAGTGTGAAAGCTGCCAAAAATGAGAGAGCTCTACTCAATGGTTTTCTTCAGCCGAAGCCAGAGGTAGATCTGGGATTGATCTGCTCAGAAAGCGGATGCGTCCATGCGATGATTGACATTTCGGACGGCCTGGCCGGAGATTTGGGGCACATTCTCGAACTATCGAAGGTGGGCGCCATTCTTGATCAGGAGAAATTTCCCATATCGAAGGCTCTGGCCGCAACAGCCCGTAAGCGCGGCTGGGATCAGGAGGAAATGGCTCTGCGGGGCGGGGAAGACTACCGTCTGCTGGGTTGTTCATCCCGCGATGGATATGAGAAACTAAGCCAGCATGTCTCCGGAGAACTTGGCAGAACGCTCTTCGAGATTGGAGAAATATCTGAGCGGCGCGGACTGTTCTTGCGCCGGGAAAGTGGTGAAAGTTTAAGGCTGACTGCCAAATCGTTTGATCATTTTTCGGCTCTCTAATCCGATCTGATATTCCGCATTATGGCAAAGAGAAAACCAGCAATCTTAACCATCGCCGGCTTCGACCCCACCGGCGGAGCGGGGATTTCGGTGGACAGCGCAGTGTTTCGCTCGCTGGGCTTCCACCCGCTTACGGTGTTGACCTCTGTGGCCGCGCAGGGGGCCTCCCGGGTGGCTCAAATCCAAGGCTTGTCGGGCGATTTCATCCGTCGCGAGCTCGAAATCGTGAGCCAGGAATTCCAGCCGCGAGCGGTGAAAATCGGGATGCTCTACGGCGAGCCGGCCGTGTTGGCATGCGCGGATTTTATCGAAAAGCACGGCTTGTCTGCAGTTTTAGATCCCCTAATCTGGGCTTCAAGCGGCCGGAGTCTTCTGCGGGCCTCGGCGATGCGCAGCTTATCGCAGCGTTTGATTCCCATGTGCCGCCTGATTACGCCGAATCTTCAGGAGGCGCGATACTTTCTCCGCATGCCGATCCTGAATTTGTCGGAAGCCGCCCAGGCCGCTCGGTGGCTAGCCCGGCGTTGGGAGACTTGGGTGCTGTTGAAGGGAGGGCATCTGCCGGGACCGCCGGTGGACGTCCTGACGGATGGGGATCAGGTCAGGCGCTATCCCCATTCGCGAATCGCGGAAGGCACAAATCTGCGCGGCACCGGCTGCGCGTTATCGGCGGCGGCGGCGGTGGGATTGGCGCAGGGAAAGCCGGTGGAAGAGGCGGTCGAATTCGCCGTGAAGTTTCTGCAAAAGGCCATAGCAAATCATTATTTGGCGGCGCAGAATAAGTCCGTGGGATACCTGCATTTCCCGGCCGGGCAGGCTCGGTGAATGATTTGGCTGTTTCCCTGAAACAAAAATCCCCCGACCTTATCGGGGGATCATTTTTATGGGATTTATGAGCCTCCGGCTCGCCCAGCTTATGCTCAGGAAAAGCCGCCCCGAGGCGAACAAGAAGCCGAACTGATCGCACCCCCGACACCTGAAGCAAAGAGAGAGATCTTACGCTCCGGCCTGCGACTGGAGCATTTGGGGCAGGGAATGGGTTCGTCCCGATTGCTGTGGGGTCGAAGCTCCTCAAAATCCTCCTGGCAATCAGGGCAACGGTATTCAAAAATGGGCATATTTTGAGCCTTTTTTCTGCTTTGCTTTATTTAGATGCGCTCCGCCGCCAAAGGATTCGCCGTATTTGGATCAATTCACCGCTTGGAGCAACATTTTGTTGACATATCCCCTCGAAAGTTGTATATTTGGGTGCTTTGAATGACCTGACAGGAGGAAATCCTCCCGCAGGTTTTGGCATTGAGTGGAAAGGCCCATGGTCAATTTGGCGGCTTTTGCCTCGGGGCGCGGATCGAATTTCATAGCGGTCTTGGAATATCTTGAACGGAAGTCTCTGCCGGCGCGTTACACCGTGTTAATCAGCGACCGCCCGCACCCGCCCGCGGCGGATATTGCGCTGGATAGAGGCGTCGCCTTCGTGCATCTGAATCCCAAAGGCTTCGATTCGCCCGAAGAATATGCGGCCAGGCTGGTCAGAGAACTGGAGTCTTATAAAGTTGAATGGATTACCTTGGCGGGCTATTTAAAACTCATCCCTTCCGAAGTCGTGCAGCGCTACCGAGGACGCATCCTGAATATCCATCCGGCGCTCCTGCCCATGTTCGGCGGTTCGGGGATGTACGGTGAGAGAGTGCATCAAGCCGTCATCGAATCCGGCGTCAAAATCTCCGGAGCGACCGTGCACATCGTGGATGAAGAGTTTGACCGCGGGCCGATCATACTGCAAGAGTCGGTTCCCGTGTATTTCGAAGACACGCCTGAAACGGTGGCGCACCGGGTTCTGGAAGTGGAGCACCGCCTTTATCCGCGGGCGGTCGAACTGGCGGTGACCGGAAGGTTGATTGTGCATGGCCGCCGGGTCGAAATCCTTGATCCTGCTATCGAAAAACCATAAATGGAAGGCTCCAGAGTCGGCGTCGCCGAGCAAAGCCCCCCTTTGGGACCTGACGCCGACGAGCTTATTTCTACAGAAATCATCATGACCACCAAACGCGCGCTTCTATCCGTTTATGATAAAACCGGCATCGTCGAATTTGCTATAGGGCTGACCGCGCTGGACGTCCAAATCATATCCACCGGCGGAACGGCCAAGGCGCTGGAACAGGCCGGCCTGAAGATATCCAAAGTGGATCAAGTCACCGGCTTTCCGGAGATGATGGATGGACGTGTCAAGACTCTGCATCCTAAAATTCATGGGGGGATTCTCTACCGTCGAGACGATGAGGGGGATCGAAAAAGTCTGAAAGATCACGGCATTGAAGGGCTCGATCTCGTGGCCGTGAATCTCTATCCCTTTGCCCGCACCGCCGCCGATCCTCACGCCAGCCTGGATGACGTGATTGAGATGATAGACGTCGGCGGTCCGGCCATGCTGCGCGCCGCGGCCAAAAATTATCAATGGGTTTTGCCCATCTGCCGTCCGGCCCGCTATAGGGAAGTCTTAGAAGCCCTGAAATCCGGCGAACCGAGTCAGGATCTGCGCCGCGAACTCGCGGCGGAGGCTTTCGCCCATACGTCCGATTATGACGGCGCCGTGGCGGCCTACCTGTCGGGAAGCCAAAAGCAGGAATTTCCTGAAAATTTGGTACTGCATTATCGTCGCCACCAGGCGCTGCGCTATGGCGAAAATCCCCACCAGCGGGCGGCTTTCTATCTGCCGGGCCGCAAGTCAGCGCCCTTTGAGCAGTTGGGCGGCAAAGAGCTCTCTTTCAATAATCTTTTGGATTTGGAAGCGGCCATCGGATTGTCGCAGGAATTCTCGCAGCCGTGCGTGGCCCTGCTGAAACACACGGTGCCCTGCGGCGTAGCCGTGGGCGATGATCTGGTAGATGACTACAAGCGCGCCTTCGCCACCGATACCTCCAGTCCCTTCGGCGGAATCGTGGGGATCAACCGGCCGGTGACGCGAGAATTGGCGCAGCTATTGTCCGAGGTCTTCTATGAGGTGATCGTCGCTCCGGACTTCGAACCGGAGGCGCTGGAAACTCTGCGCAAGAAAAAGAACTTGAGATTGGTCCGGCTGTTCGAGCGGCCGTCGAACGGGCAGGACCTCCGCACCGCCTGCGGCGGTCTGCTGGTGCAGGATCAAGATCGCATCGCGCCGCGTTCGGATAGTTGGAAGGCGGTCACGAAACGCCATCCGACCGAGAAAGAGTGGGGGGGATTGGAATTCGGCTGGAAAGTGGCTCGCTGGGCCAAATCCAACGCGGTGGTATTCGCTTCGGCGGACCAGACGCTGGGCATCGGCCTCGGGCAAACCTCGCGGGTGGATTCCGTCGAGCTGGCGGTGGCGCGTTCCGCGAAATATGGCACCAGCTTGAAAGACTCGATGCTGGCCTCAGACGCCTTCTTCCCCTTCCCCGACGGCGCCGAAGCCGCCATTAAAGCCGGCGCTACCGCCATCATCCAGCCCGGCGGTTCCGTCCGTGATCCGGAAGTCATCGCCGCCTGCGACCGCTTGAATGTGGCGATGGTGTTCACCGGGGAAAGGCATTTTAGGCATTAGGAGAAATATGAACCTGAAACGGATACAGGATCCAAAGAAGCGCCTGCGAGTTTATGCAGATACTTCCGTATTTGGCGGATGCTTCGATCAGGAATTTTCTCACAACAGCGAGCGTTTCTTCGAAGAGGTACGAAATGGCAGGCACATCCTGATTATCTCGGACTTGCTGCTTCTTGAAATAGACGATGCGCCCGCTCAAGTCAAGGCTATTCTGACGGATCTTCCCCACGGCTGCACCGAACTGGTCGCAACAACTGATGAAGTTGCCTTATTGCGCTCCGCTTATATCGAGGCGGGTGTTCTTCCTCCCTCAGCCATGAGAGATGCGGGGCACATTGCATTTGCAACGATTTCAGAGGTGGATATTTTGGTCAGTTGGAACTTCAAGCATATCGTGCACTTTGAAAAAATACGCGGTTTCAACGCCGTCAATCTTCTTCGGGGATATAGACCAATCGAGATACGTACGCCTACCGAGGTGACAGCACCATGAAGAAAAAATTCGACTGTGTAGAAATGAAGCGGCGAATCCAGGCGAAGCACTTGGTGCTGTTTAAGGGAAAATCCGCCGCTGAGGAAGCCGACATCATGCGAGAAAGGATATTAAAAGATCCTGTCCTGGCCCGCATCTGGAAACAAAGCAAACGCGTGCGTCAGCAAGATACAGCGGCTTAATTCCATCAAGAGGAAATCCCTCCATGCCCCTATCCTTCTTCAAAATGTTCACCGCCGACATTGCCATAGACCTGGGCACGGCCAACACGCTGGTCTACGTCAAAGGCAAGGGCATCATGGTGCGCGAACCGTCCATCGTGGCCGTGCGCCTGTCCGACCGCAAGGAGATCGCCATTGGCCACGAAGCCCGCGCCATGATGGGCAAGACGCACCCCGACATTCAGGTGGTCCGCCCCATGAAGGACGGCGTGATTGACGACGACGAAGTGGCCGAGGTGATGATCCGCGCCTTCATCCGCCGGGTGCACAAGAACCGCCTGGTGCGCCCGCTGGTGATCGTCTGCGTGCCGTCGGGCGTGACCAAGTCGGAAAAGCGCATTATCCGCAATTCGGCGGAGCAGGCCGGGGCGCGCGAGGTACATCTAATCGCCGAGCCGATGGCCGCGGCCATGGGGGTGGGGATGCCGGTGCTGGAGCCGGTCGGCAACATGGTGGTGGATATCGGCGGGGGCACGACCGAAATCGCGGTGATCTCCCTGGGTGGCATCGTCAACGACACGTCCATCCGCATCGCTGGCGACGAGATGGATGAGGCCATCATCCAATTCATGCGCCGCAATTACAACCTGCTGATCGGCGAGCGCACCGCCGAAGAGATCAAGTGCACCATCGGATCGGCCATGCCGCTGGAGCAGGAGCTGACCATGGTTGCCAAGGGGCGCGATCTGATCGCCGGCGTGCCCAAGGCCATCGAGATCAGTTCGGTGGAGATTCGCCAGGCGCTGGCGGAGCCGGTGGCCGCCGTGGTGGACGCCATGAAGGCATCTCTGGAAAAGACTCCACCCGAACTGGCGGCCGACATCCGCGACCGCGGCATCATCATGACCGGCGGAGGATCTCTCTTGAAAGGCCTGGACCGGAGACTGCGCGAAGAAACCGGCCTTCCCATCAACATCGCTGAAGATCCTCTGACTTGCGTGGTGCGCGGCACGGCTCGAGTGTTAGAGGAGTTTGAGACTTACGAAAGGGTGCTCCTGAAGGGTTAAACCATGGCCGGGTTCCTCGACCGGATTCAACTTGAAGTTTTGGAGCCCTGGATCGCGCTGGGATTGGCGCTGATGCTCTCCTTGCTGCTCATGGCCACCAGCGATGCGCCCGCCATGGATTCGGCCCGAATTCAACTGACCGGCGTCGTCCAGATCTTCACCCGCCCTTTGAGCATCATTCCCACCATTTTGAGCTTGCGGTCGGAAAACGCCCGGTTAAGCGAAGAGAATGCCCGACTGAAAATCGAGCTGGGCGCGGCCCGGGAATCGCTGCCGGAGAACGACCGGCTGCGGCGCATGCTGGATTTTCGAATCCGGTCGCGCATGATGCTGCAGGCCGCGAAAATCATCGGTAAAAATCCGCTGGCTGGGGTCCAATCGCTGCTGATCGGTGCCGGCGGAACAAGCGGAATACGCAAAAACATGGCGGTGATGAATGATCGCGGCCTGGTTGGAAAGGTAGCCCGAGCGGGCAGCAATACCGCCATTGTGCAATTGCTTACGGATCGCAACATCGGCGCGGCCGTGCGGCTGGTCAACTGCCGCGCCGATGGGATCACCCTGTGGACCGGGGGGCAACGGCTGATGATCGAAGGCGTCGTCAGTTCCGAGCCGGTCAAATTGGGCGAAGAGGTGACCACCTCGGGTCTCGATGGGATCTTCCCCGCGGGGATTCCGGTCGGGCAGGTGGTGCGCACTCAGCGCTCCGAAGAGAATCTCTTCCTGGAAATTGAGATCGAACCGGCAGTCAACTTTTCCGCCATCGAAGAAGTATTCGTCGTCCGCGAAGGGGCGAATTCCCTGTTGCCATGACACGTCTCATCAACCTGCTCATCGGCCTTCTCATTGTCATCCTGCAGATCACCCTCGTCAACCTCATCGCTATTTTCAACGTCAAGCCCGATTTGGTCATCATTTTTCTGGTCGCGCGCGCGCTGCTCGACGGCCCGACAGCCGGAGTTTTATGGGGCTTCGGGATGGGCATTCTGCTGGATGCCATGAGTGGAGGTTTAATGGGATTGGGATCTTTGGCTTATAGCCTGGCGGGATTTATCGGCGGTCAGATCGGCGCGAATAAAATTGTCAGCCATATGCATTTTCTGATCGCGCTATTATTGACCACGCTGCTGGCCCATGGGCTCTTTCTCTATTTAGGCCAACCCTGGCAGGAGACCGGACTCATAGATCCCTTACTTAGGCAGTATTTGCCCGGGACGCTTTACACCTTGATTCTGGGCATTATCTGGATGATGTCGCCGTTCGCGTCATTTCAGGGGAGGCGAAGACGTGGCCGATGAACAGAATCAAATTCGGCTGCGAATTCTCTGGGCCATAAGCTTGGTCTGCTTGGCGCTATTATGGGTCAGGCTTTTTCAACTGCAGGTGCTGCGCGGTCGCGAGTACCAGGCCAAGTCGGAAGCCAATGCCATCCGGCTGGTCGAAGAGCTGCCTGGGCGAGGCTTGATCGTGGATCGGCGTGGGCGCGTGATTGTCGAAAACCGGCCCTCCTACTCCCTGACCGTCATCCCCAGCGATATCCGTCATTCCAGCGGCACGCTGATGGAATTGGCCACCATATTGGGCATTTCCCGGGAAGGGATTCTTTCGCTCCTCCCTAAAGGAGGCTTACCTGCCTATCAAACCTTCAAACTTGCCCGAGATATCTCCTTCCCCATGCTGGCCGCTTATAAAGCCAGATTGCTCGACCTCTCCGACGTGGGCTATCAGTTTGAACCGAAACGCTTCTATCCCTATTCGGTTGCGCCTCATGTCCTGGGCTATATCGGAGAAATCTCCGAGGCGGAAAAGAAGCGCTTTCCCAATAGGAAGGCGGGCGATATCGTGGGGAAGCAGGGGGTCGAGAGAAAATATGATGATTTTCTGGCCGGGAAGAAGGGCTATCGCTACCTGATGGTCAATGCTCTCGGGCAAGCTGTCGAAGAACTGGAAGAAGAGTACATCCCGCCCCAGAGCAGCGGCAAACTGTATCTCACCCTGGACCTGGAGCTTCAATATCTCGCTGAAGAATTAATGGCGGGTAGAAGGGGAGGGCTGGTGGCGCTCGATCCCAATAACGGCGAAATCCTGGCCATGGTGTCTGTCCCGGAATTTGACCTGGAGGTGTTCTCCGGCCTGCTGCGAGCCAGCGACTGGCAGCAGTTGCAGGAAGATCCCAGCGTCCCGCTCCTCAATCGAGCAACCCAGAGCGGCTATCCGCCCGGTTCCACCTTCAAGCCCTTGACCCTGACGGCCGGGATTGAAGCAGGCATTGTCGGGCCCGGCTACCGGACGTTTTGCAGTGGGGGATATACGCTGGGGCGCGTTTATCACTGTTTCAAGAAAGAGGGGCATGGAGGCGTGGCGCCCCTGGACGCCATCGAGCAGTCCTGTGATGTCTTCTTCTATCAATTGGGGCATCGCCTGGGGGCGGAGCGTCTGGGATACTACTTGCGCGAATTCGGATTCGGATCGAGAACCGGCATTGATATCGAAAACGAAATCACCGGCATCGCGCCTGACAAGAAATTTTTCGACCGAAAGTTCGGCGTGGGCAAGTGGAGTCCAGGCCTGGTATTAAATGTAGCGATTGGGCAGGGGGAAGTGTTGGCCACCCCCCTGCAATTAGCGCACTATTGCGGAATCATGGCGACAGCCGGTATAAGCGCCGCGCCCCATCTGCTCTTGAAAATGCACCCCAAAGAGGGTGGAGTGATTGAGTATTCAGCAGACCTTCACCGAGTCCGAATTAAGCCGGAGACATTTGCCCTGGTTCGCGAAGGGATGCGGCGCGTGGTGGAAGGCGAACGCGGCACAGCGCACCGCTACCGCGATTCGCGCTGGCAGATGGCGGGGAAGACCGGCACGGCGCAAAATCCTCACGGCAACGATCATTCTCTTTTCATCGGCTACGCTCCCGCGGCGAATCCCATTATCGCCACTGCTGTCGTGGCGGAAAACAGCGGCTTCGGCGCCACCGTGGCCGCGCCTATCGCCATCAACATCATGAAACGGTATCTGGAAATCACCTTTCAACCGGACAGTCTCTCGCAACTTCCCGACAGCCTGCTGCAGAAACTGTGCACTGCCGATTTATATAAATATCCAACCACCCCGGCCGAGGTCGGCGCAGCCCTGGCGGTTGCAGATACGATGAAGGTTCCTCCCGATGAAGCGGATTAAGCTGGAAAAACTGGACCTCCTGCTGTTTTCGGCTTCCCTTGGGCTGGTAATCCTTGGGCTGCTGTTTCTCTTTCACGTGCAATCGCTTGACCAGACCGGGCCCCCCGAAATCTTTTGGCGTCAACTGGTCTATGCCGTGATCGGAATGAGCCTTATGATCGGCGCGGCGGTCCTATCACCCCGTGTGCACTTTGCGCTGGCTTATGTCATCTACGCTGGTTCTGCTGTCGTACTGCTGGGAATTCTTCTATGGGGGAGCGTCGCCAAGGGAGCTGTTCGGTGGGTAGATTTGGGTTTGTTCACGTTTCAACCATCCGAGCCTGCCAAAATCGGCCTGATCCTGGCGCTGGCGCGATTGGTCACGGATAAGAAATTCGACTTAAGACGGCCGGGACATCTGCTGCAGGCCGCGGCTATCACTTCCTTTCCCCTGATGTTGGTGATGGCGCAGCCGGATCTAGGAACTTCCATCGTTTTTGGCGCCATTTTTCTCTCTATGATGATCGTTGCCGGTGCTCCCCTTAGTTATCTGCTCATCTTATTCAGCCCGGTGCTGGCCGCTATTACTTCCTTTCACGCCATTGCATTTCTCCTCTTCATGGCCTTGCTGCTCTTTATGACCTGGAGGATGAAATTGCCTCTGACCATCACGATTCTGCTGGTCATGGGCAATTTGCTGCTTAGCGCCGCCACTCCGCTGGCCTGGAATCAGCTAAAGCCCTACCAACAAAAGCGGTTGATTACCTTTATTAATCCTGAGGCGGATCCCAAGGGGGCAGGCTATCAGGTTATCCAGTCCAAGGTGGCGGTGGGATCGGGCGGGCTTTTGGGAAAGGGGCTGGGGCAGGGCAGCCAAACTCAGCTCAAATTTCTGCCCGAGCAGCATACCGATTTTATCTTCTCGGTGGTGGGCGAAGAGATGGGACTCCTTGGCGGCACGGTAGTCTTGATCCTCTACGCGATCTTGATTAGCCGCTGTTTTGCCATAGCGGCGCTTTGCAGCGGAAAATATGCACGATTGGTGTGTGTGGGCTTAAGCAGCTTGTTGGCGACTCATATTTTCATCAATATCGGGATGGCAATCGGGCTTCTTCCGGTTACCGGGCTCCCCTTACCCTTCCTCAGCTATGGCGGTTCCTTCCTCTGGACCTGCATGGTCTCCGGGGGGATCATTTTGGGCATCCAATTTCGAAAGGGCGACTATACCCCCTAACCAATATGGAAATTGCTTGATTTAAGGCCGGTATATGGGTAACATTGACCGGTCTTTTCTATATTTGGCCAAATCATGATGCAAACAGACTACCTGCCGGAAGCGGCCCAGGTGTCAACGCGCCAGGAGATCCTCGAGGAACTCAAGCAGATCCGGGATTTGCCGACGCTCCCTGCGGCCTTTATGCGGATTCTGAAGGCGTTGCGGGATCCCAAAGCCTCGGCAAAAGAGGTCGCCTTGATCATCGAATCCGATCAGGCGATTACCATGCGAGTCCTGCGCTTGATAAATTCCTCTTTTTTCGGATTGTCGCGGCGGGTGGATTCCGTGCTGCAGGCCGTTGTGCTGCTGGGCTCCAGCACCTTGAAGAATGTGGTCGTCTCCGCCTCGGTGTTCAAGGCTTTGGGCGGCGATGGCAAGAACAATGCCCTGAACCGAGAAGCCTTCTGGCAACACTCCATCGGTTGCGGCGCGATCGCACGATTTCTGGGAAATCAAATCAATTGCGGCCGGGATGAGGAGGCTTTGATTGGCGGCGTTATCCACGATATTGGCAAGGTCGTGCTCGACCAATATTTCCATGACAATCTTCTCCTGGTGCTCAAGGCGGCCAGGGAAAGGCAGATCTCGTTCTATCAGGCTGAGACCGAGGAGCTGAGCATGACTCACGGGGAGATCGGATCCGCTCTGGCGGATATTTGGGGATTGCCGCCGAACTTGATTGAGGTTATCGGAAGCCATCATCAGCCGGCGATCGACTCTCCACACGTCAGGCTGGTCGTTTTGGTGCAGCTCGCGGATGCCCTGGCGCGGCAATATCATGTCGGATCGGGCGGCGATGAACAGATTCCTGAAATCGATCCGCTCGTCTGGCCGATTCTGGGATTGGACAAGTCCACCGTGCAGCAATGGGATGAGGCGATTAAACAGGAGATCGCCAGAGGGCAGGAACTCCTGAACGTGATGCTGAAATAATTTCCGCCGCCGGACGGTAAAGAGCTTTCATCAGAATTTGGCCTGGCCAGGCGGATTTTCAAGGATGGGGTGTGAAATGCGAGATTTCGAAGAAGCCGTTTACTGTGAAACTGTTGCGAAAGAGAACCTTCTTGAGCAACTGGCCGATATCCGGGATTTGCCCACTCTGCCGACCGTCTTCATGCGCATCATGCGGCTGATGCAGAGCAAAGAGACCTCCATTCGGGAAATATCTCAGGTGGTGGAGATGGATCAGTCCATCGCCATGAAAATCCTGAGGTTGATCAACTCCTCTTTTTATGGCCTGTCCCGCAGCGTCTATTCCGTGCAGCAGGCCATTGTGTTGTTGGGCGCCAACACCCTGAAAAATATCCTGATCACAGCATCGGTGTTTCAAGCCTTGAGTCGAAGGAGCCGGGAAGCGGGTCTAAATCGCGAGGCCTTCTGGAAGCATGCCATGGACTGCGGGATGATCGCGCGCTATCTGGATGACAAAATTAATTCCGGACGCGAGGAAGAGGGATTCATCTGCGGTATTATCCATGATATCGGCAAGGTCGTGCTGGATCAGTACTTCCACGACAAACTGCTCGCCGTCCTATCCGAGGCTCGAAAAGAGGGAATCAGCTTCTACCAGGCCGAAAGAGAACTCCTGGGAGTCAGCCATGCTGAAATCGGGTCCAAGCTGGCCGATCTATGGTATTTGCCCGATAATCTGGTCGAAGTCATCGCGCAACATCACGAACTCAGGCCCGATGGCGAATATGCCCGGCAGGCCGCCCTCATTCAGATATCGGACATGCTGGCTCACCGATTCCAGGAGAGGAAGGGCAGAGCGGATCCGATCCCCGAGATGGATCCACTCTGCTGGCATCTGCTGGATCTGGATCCCGGGCAACTGGACGCCTGGAATGATGATCTCAAAGCGGAGCTTGAAAAAGCCGATGAGCTATTACTGCTCATGCTGGAATAAATCTGCAGAGGCATAGACATAAAAAGGGCGCCGCACCGCGCCCTTTTTCATTTGCCCCGCTTGGGGCTCGTCAAGCCAAAAGCAGCCTCATCCGATCCATCGCCTTCTGCGCCCAGATGTCGGGTTCATCGAGAATATCAAACAGGTCTATGGTAAGATCGCCCGAATAGCCGGTTTCCCGGAGTTTCTTGATCATGCGCAACAGATCCAAATGCCCATCTCCCGGCAGTAGATGCGTATGCTTCGGCTTGCGGATATCCTCAATATGGGTATGCACAATAAAGGGAGCCCACTCCTCAATGACCGCGGCGGGATCGCCTTCGGTCAGGGCGGCATGACCCAGATCGAGATTGAGGGCTATGGGGGATCCGGCCAAATGGGCTGCCAGCAGGGAGAATTCATAAATCCCGTGAAGAACAGTATCCGGTTCCGGTTCCAGAGCGATCACGACGCCGCTGCCTTCGGCGGATCGGATGAGTTCTTCCAGAGCCAAAAATGTGGCGCAGCCCTGGGGATCCGAGCTGGTCGAAGGAGCTCCGACGACGAGGATGCTTGCGCCGAGGGATTGGGAGATCTCAATGCCCAGCTTCCGGTTTTGCTGGGCACTGGCAAGGTCGTCCCGTTTGCCATGATAGCTTATCGAACTGATGGCCAGGCCAGACTCCTCCAGGCATTTCCGAATCCTGCCCATGGATTTGCTCGTCAGAGTACTTGGATTCAAGTCAGGGTGTTCCAGGCAGAGTTCGACCGAATGATAACCGATCTGGGTAATCTTGGCGAGCGCTTTCTCCAGGGGCCATTGACGAAAACCCTCCAGTCGAAATCCCAACTTGCTGAGATTGTTGGTCTGCTGGGCTTGATGAATGGACATCCTTCCTCCTCTTCTCCGGGCACGGTGATCTTAATCCCGGCAAAGCACAAATCCCCGCGCTGGCCGCATGGGCTGAATCCCCTTTGAAGCTGGCAGGCTGTGCGATCTGTGAATGAGTATATTTACAAACTTGTGAAGAGATTGGAGGCAGGCAAAAGTGACCAAGGCCTACTGTCCAGAGGATGAAGGCATGCAGGTCAATAAGATCCAGTCAAATCATTGCATCAACGTGACCCTGCAATAAGGGCGGAAACCAGTGGAATGGATGGTAATAATTTACCGCTTTTCCAGACTAATGTCAAGCCTTTTTTAGGCTTGTGAACGATTGGCGCATCAAGCCAGGCTGGGAGCCTTGCCCACTCAAAACACCTCCGGGCCGGTTCTTCTGTGAAATTCGAGAAAAGAGGCTGAACTGTTGGAGAATTTTCGCCCTTCTTGATCTAAGGGGAGCGCCTGTCATTTCTGTTCGAATCCCGATTTTCGGCTTGACTTGGATTTGGGTTTTCCGTATTTTCTGATTCACGCTTGTTCAATCCATCAGGAGGGAGATCTTGTCTAAGGATGGTATGCGCAATGTTGCCTTGATCGGGCATTCTGCGGCCGGAAAAACCTCTTTGGCTGAAGCTCTGCTTTTCACCATGGGCGCGATAGACCGTTTGGGCCGCATCGAGGAGGGGAATACCGCCTCCGACTATCAGAAAGAGGAGATCGAGCGTCAGGTGTCGATTTCCGCCACCCCGCTTTATGGAACCCATTCGGGCATAAAAATCAATATCATAGATACGCCCGGGTTCAGCGATTTTACCTGCGAGGTGCGCTCGGCGTTGAGGGCGGCGGACGCTGTGATCGTGGTGGTTGACGCCCTGGCCGGACCCGAAGTCGGAACGGAGTTTGTCTGGAAATATGCCCAGGAGCGGGATCTGCCTCGCGCCATCTTCATCAACCGCCTGGACAAAGAGCATACGTCATTTGAAAGGACTTTCGCTACCCTGAGGGACTTTTTTGGGACGGGTGTGGTAGCTCTTCAACTTCCGTTGGGCGAGGGACCGGCATTTGGAAAGATCGCGGATTTGGTCGGCAATAAAGCCTATCATTACAAAGCGGGTCAGCCAAAAGCGCCGGCCGCGGATATTCCCGCGGAGGCCAAATCGCGCTGCGATGAGCAAAGCCGCGCCTTGATGGAATCCGTAGCGGAAACCGATGAAGCTCTCTTGAATGTTTATTGTGAGGCCGGCGAGCTCAATAAAGACCAGCTTGCCGCCGGGCTGCGAAAAGGCTTTCAGGCCGGGGCTCTCTTTCCCGTCTATTGTGGATCGGCCAATTATCCCGCCGGAATGGACCAACTGCTGGACGCCATGATTGATCTTTTCCCCGCCCCATCACAAAGACCGCCCGTCAGGGGGAGCCGCCCTAACAGCACCGAGGAGATCCCGCGATCCCACCAGGATTCCTCCACAACAGCCTACATCTTCAAAACGATCAGCGAGCCGCATTTGGGCGAACTGAGCTTCTTCCGGGTCTTTTCCGGGGAGATCAGATCCGGCGGCGAAATCTACAATTCGACTCGAAAGAATTCGGAAAAAGTCGGGCAGCTCTACCTCATGAGCGGGAAGACTCGCAAGACCACGGACCGGATCGCGGCGGGCGACGTTGGAGCCCTGGTGAAACTCAAGAATACTCATACCGGCGACACCTTATGCGACCTCCGCGACCCAATCATCCTCGCCCCCTTGACCATCCCCGACCCCGTTCACCGCGTGGCGGTCATTCCCAAAGCCAAAGGCGACGAGGAAAAGCTGTCCACCGGCCTGCACGCGCTGCATGAAGAAGATCCATCGTTTATCGCTTCCTATGATCCCGAGCTGAAACAGACCATCGTGGCGGGTCAGGGCGAAATGCAGATTAATATCATCCTCAAGAAGCTGAAGGATAAATACGGAGTCGAGGTCGAAACGGACCTGCCCGGCGTTCCCTACCGGGAGACCATCCGCAGAGGGGCCGAGGGCCAGGGCAAGCACAAGAAGCAGTCCGGCGGGCGCGGTCAATACGGCGACGTCTGGCTGCGGCTTGAGCCGCTGCCGCGCGGATCCCAGGAAGCCCTGGAATTCGTGGATGCCATCGTGGGCGGCGTGGTCCCGGGCCGATTTATCCCCGCCGTCGAAAAAGGCATCCGCGGGGCCATGGAAGAGGGCGTCATTTCGGGCAGACGGGTCGTGGATATCAGGGCCACCCTCTACGACGGTTCCTACCACGACGTGGATTCATCGGAAATGGCCTTCAAGATCGCCGCGTCCATGGGCTTCAAGCGTGTCTTCAAAGAGTGCAATCCGGTAATCCTGGAGCCGATCTACGAAATCGAAGTCACCGTGCCCGAAGAATACATGGGCGACGTCATGGGCGACATCTCTTCGCGCCGGGGGAAGATTCAGGGGATGGATAACGAGGGCAAATTTCAGATTATCAAAGCCAAATTGCCGCTGGCGGAATTGCACACCTACTCCATCAATCTTCGATCCATGACGTCGGGTCGTGGACTATTTCGCATGAAATTCGACCACTACGAACCGGTCCCGCATGAAGTACAGGAAAAGTTGGCGGCAGCTTACGCCGCCAAGCGAGAAGAGGGTTCGTCTTAGGTTCAACTCCCGCAGCATTGCGGCTGGAGACAAGCAAAGTCAAACACCATGAAATCATCGAACGCAAAACCGAAGCAAGACAGAGACGACGAGGCGGGGAAAACCCGCCTCTGGGCTCCCTGGAGGATGAAATACATCGAATCGGCCGCGCGCGGAGAAGAATCGGGCTGTTTCCTGTGCCAAAATCCCAAACAGGAGGATGGCCCCGATAATCTGATTCTCTTTCGCGGAGATCGCTGCTTCGTGATTATGAACTTGTACCCCTACAACAACGGCCATTTGATGATCGCGCCCTATCGGCATGTGGGGGATTTTCAGGAATTAACGGCAGAAGAGATGTTTGAGGCGGCGCAACTTAGCCAGCTTTGTCTTCGAGCGCTCGACGCGACCATGCATCCCCACGGCTATAATATCGGCTTGAACCTGGGCCGCGTGGCGGGCGCGGGCGTGGAAGATCATATCCATCTGCACATCGTCCCGCGCTGGAGCGGCGATACCAACTTTATGCCGGTGATCGCCGACACCAAAGTCGTCTCCGAAAGCCTGGCGGAAAGCTGGAAACGGCTGCGCAGAGCATTCGAAACTAAGAAGTAAGAACTAATAACTAAGAACTATTTTATGGGGCTTGATGGAGCCGAAAACTGATCTTAGAGAACGGAGCTTCGGTTTTGCCGTTCGCATAATCAAATTGTGCGGTTTTATCCAAAATAATCACCGAAGCGTTAAGGTTATTGTCAATCAGATGATTCGGTCCGGCACCTCCATCGGCGCCAATATCGAGGAAGCAAAAGGCGCCCAAAGTAAAGCAGATTTTCTGGCGAAATACCACATCGCCTTAAAAGAAGCTCGGGAGACACATTATTGGATTCGACTTCTTTTGGCTACAAATCTAATCCAACAGAAGCGTCTGCAGCCAATTCTGAATGAATGCGAGGAGATCATAAAAATGTTGGTTGCAAGTCTGATTACCGCCAAAAAATCGAGGTAGAGGAGAGTTTTTAGTTATTGGTTCTCAGCTCTCAGCTCTTAGTTCTTAGTTTGCTGGGTTGAAACCACCTTCCGCATCTTTCGCGAAGTCAATCAAAAGAAATAGAAATCGGCATGAAAAAAGACACTAAACGCATTACCACACCGCTGACGGATGAAGTCGTGGCCTCCCTCAAGGCCGGCGACAATATCCTCATCACCGGCGTCATCTACTCCGCCCGAGATGCGGCTCATAAGCGTCTCTGCGACCTGATCGCCAAAGGCGAACCTTTGCCGCTGGACATCAAGGGCCAGACGATTTACTTCATGGGGCCGTCGCCGGCCAAACCCGGACAGGTGATCGGATCGGCGGGGCCGACTACGTCAGGCCGCATGGACGCCTACAGCCCCACCCTGATCGCTCACGGTTTGAAGGGGATGATCGGCAAAGGGGCTCGCAGCGCGGAGGTCGTCGAGGCGATGAAGAAGCACAAGGCGGTCTATTTCGCCGCCACCGGCGGCGCCGCCGCGTTGATCTCCAAGTCCATCAAGAAGGCGGATATCGTGGCCTATGAAGATCTGGGCGCGGAAGCCATCCGCCGCCTCGAAGTGGTGGACTTCCCCTGCATCGTGGCGCAGGACTGCTACGGGCAGAATCTGTACGAAATCGGCGTCGCCCAATATCGCCGAAGTTAAGGCGTACCCGCCTCACCAGCAGTCTTCCTTAGAAATCATGCCTTTGAGAGCCGCATGACTTTGCTCACGCGTCTGGGGGTATTGGAGATCGCCTTCTCGACAGTTCTCTTGCCGCTCTTTCTCTTTGAAGGGGTGGAAAGACGCTTCCCCGGCGTGCTGAAAGACCGCCGCCAGCTTCTCTCCGCGCATCTGGATTATTTCTTCATGGGCATCCTGTTGATCCTGTCCGGCACCGTCCTCCAGCCGATCCCCAACTGGATTGCTTGGCCGCTAATCATCGGCAGCCTCTGCAATCCGACCGTCTTCTTGATAAATTCTTTTGCGCCGGACATGCCCAAGAATCCCATTTACCGAGTCCTGATATTCCTTTCCTGCGCCACAACCGCCTGGGCCTGGGCAGCGATTGGGATAAGGGCAGTCATGTAAACTGTCATTCCCGCGAACGCGGGAATCCAGGCCGTGGGCCGGATTCCCCGAATCCGACGAAGATAAAGCGAGGAGTTAAATGAGCCGAGATTTATGGAAAGAACGCGTGGTCATTGACCCCGAAATCCATCATGGCGATCCATGCATCAAGGGCACCAGAATTCCCATTTCCATTATCGTGGGAAGCCTTGCGGATGGGCAATCGGTCAAGGAAGTAATCACCGCCTATCCCCGACTCACACAGGACGATGTGCGCGCTGCTCTGCAATATGCCGCAGAGATCCTACGGTATGACGTTATCCTGCCGGTGGCGGATTGATGAAATTGAAAATTGATGAAGATCTGCCGAAGGTCGTTGTCTCCAAACTGCGCTCTAAGGGCCATGACGCAATTTCAGTCGCAGAACAAAGGCTCTCCGGGATTAAAGACGCCGACTTGTGGAAAATCGTTCAGCAGGAAGTGCGACTGTTGATCACCGCCGACAAGGGCTTTGGAGATATCCGCCATTACCCGCCCGGCGAACATCATGGCATTATTTTGCTGCGACCGTCTGAGGATGGCATCCGCCCTATCCTTGAACTCGTTCGAATTCTTATGCAGATCCCAAAGCTTGAAGAATTACAGGGCGCCATTAGTGTTGTGACGCCCCGCGGAATTCGCATCCGCAGGGCGAGCAATTAGTCCGGAGGTCGGATTCCCCGTAAGGGTGGCCACTAAGGGATGGCTTCGCCACTTCGCCATCCGAATCCGACATCGAATGGAGGCATAAAGCCGATCCCTACGCGCGCTGACCACTGAAAGCTGAGAGCTGACAGTTCTTCTACTTGCCTACTTGCACACCTGTAAACTTGGATACATAAAGGAGCAATCATGCACTACAAATGGAAAACCGGCATGTGGGCGTTCGTCTTTCATCGGGTGAGCGGCATCGCCCTGTCGGCTTATATCATCATGCACATCTACGTCGTTTCGAGCTTGTACAAGCCCGAGAACTTCGATAAGGTGATGGCCTTTCTGAATCAGCCGTTCTTCAAGCTGCTGGAAATCGGCCTGCTGGCCGCGGTGATCTACCACGGCCTGAACGGCGTGCGCGTCTTTCTGATTGACTTCTGCCACGGTACGAAGAAACAGGCGACCATCTTTTGGATCCTGGCCGCCATCGGTACCGCCATCTTCATCGCCGGGGCATTTCCATTCCTGCACCATGCGGGAGTGCTGTAACACGTCGGGGTCGGAGGCGACCCCGACTATGGAATTACTCCCTCCTTTTCTAAAGGGGGGCCGGGGGGGATTATTTTGACGATAATCCCTCTTAATCCCCCTTTAAGAAAGGGGGAAACTGGAAGAGCGCCGGCGTCGAGACGACGCCGACTACGAAACGAAATCTAATCAAAGGACATAAACATGGAACGAGGGATCGGCAGCGGCGGAACCTTCGCCTGGTTTTTCCAGCGCGTGTCGGGAGTCTTCCTCCTGGCGGCTCTGCTGGCTCACTTCTGGGTCTTGCATTACTCAAATGAAGGCGAGGTTACTTTCCAGATCGTGGCGCAGCGTCTCTCCACGCCCATCTGGAAGATGATTGACCTCTCCTTTTTGGTGCTGGCCATCATCCACGGTTTCAACGGCTTCATCATGGTCATCCACGACTATGTGCACCATCACAACCTGCGCCTGACGCTGGTGGGCTTGGTCTGGGTCGTGGGCATACTCATCGCCGTGTTGGGGACGATCACCATCATCTCCTTTCACGTGCCGCCGGAAATGATCGCGGCCGGAGGTGCGACGCCATGACCATTCATCAGCATGAAGTCGTCATCATCGGCGCGGGCATGGCGGGTCTGCGGGCGGCTCTGGAGGTCGCCAAACACGCCGACTGCGCCGTCTTGACCAAGATTTTCCCCAGCCGGTCGCATTCCGGAGCGGCTCAGGGCGGTATGGGAGCCGCGCTGGGCAATCTGGACAACGACAACTGGGAATTCCACATGTTCGATACCGTCAAGGGGTCGGACTATCTGGGCGATCAGGACGCCGCCGAGATTCTGGCCAAGGAGGCGCCCGAAGTCGTCTATGAATTGGAGCACCTGGGCTGCCCGTTTTCGCGCACGCCGGACGGCAAGATCGCTCAGCGCATGTTCGGCGGCCATACGCTGAACTTCGGCGAAAAGCCAGCTCTGCGCGCCTGCTATAGCGCCGACTACACCGGCCACGTCGTCCTGCACCTACTCTACGAGCAGTGCGTCAAGCATGCCGTGCGCTTCTACAGCGAATTCCAGATGGTCAGCCTGATAGTCAAGAATAACGTCTGCCGCGGCATTATCGCCTGGGACATCCGCAATGGAGGGCTGCACGTTTTCCGCGCCAAGGCCGTCATGTTCGCCACCGGCGGATACGGGCGCGCCTATAAGATCACGACCAACGCTCACGCCAACACCGGCGACGGCCTGGATCTGGTGTTGAAGGCCGGCCTGCCTCTTGAGGACATGGAGTTCGTCCAGTTCCACCCCACCGGCATCTACCGCAACGGCATTCTGATGACCGAGGGCGCGCGCGGCGAGGGCGCTTACCTCCTGAACAAGTACGGCGAACGCTTCATGAAGCATTACGCTCCGACGCTGATGGAGCTGGCTCCGCGCGACATGACGGCGCGAGCCATCCAGACCGAAATCAACGAGGGGCGCGGCTGCCAGACGCCGGAACAGAAAGAAAAGGACATCCCCGGCGATTTCGTCAATTTGGATTTGACTCACTTGGGCGAAGCGCGGCTGCGCGAGGTGCTTCCGCAAATCTTCGATCTGGCGCGCAATTTCGCCGGAGTGGACGTCGCCAAGGAGCCTACGCCCATCCAGCCGACGGCTCACTACAGCATGGGCGGCATCCCCTGCACCACCGACGGCCGCGTCATCTCGGACGCCAAAAACACCGTCGTGCGCGGACTTTACGCCGCCGGCGAATGCTGCTGCGTGAGCGTTCACGGAGCCAACCGCCTGGGCTGCAATTCGACTCAGGACGCCACGCTCTACGGCCGCCGCACCGGCCGCGCCATCGTCAGGGATCTATCCGGATTAATTTATGAAGATCTGCCGCCGGAATCGCAGAAAGACACTCACGCCGAGATGGATTGGTATTTCAATACCCATGGCGGGGAGAACGCCACCGATATCCGCCACGCATTGCAGGATTCGATGATGAAGAACTGCGGGATCTACCGCAACGAGAAGGATCTGAAAGAGCAATTGGGCATCGTCAAAGAGCTGCAGGAACGCTACCAAAAGATCGCCCTCAAGGATCGGAGCCTGCAATTTAACACGGAGGTGATGGAAGCCATTGAGCTGGGTCACCTGCTGAACTTTTCCGAGGTCGTCGTCATCGGGGCCATCGAGCGCAAAGAGAGCCGCGGGGCTCACGCCCGCACCGACTTCCCCAAGCGCGATGACGCCAACTGGTTGAAGCACACCATGGCCTACAAGGCAGGCGACAAGATCCGCCTCGACTTCAAGCCCGTGACCATCACCCGTTTCCAGCCGAAAGAGAGGAAATACTAATATGAAGACGACCTTCAAAGTATATCGCTTCGATCCGGAAGCGGGCGGCCAGCCGCGCTTTCAGGATTTCGTCGTGGACGTGCAGAAGGGCGACACGATCCTGGACGCGCTCTACGAAATCAAGGCGCACCAGGACGGATCGCTGGTCTATCGCCGTTCCTGCCGGTCAGGGATTTGCGGTTCCTGCGCCATGAAGATCAACGGCCTGAATAAGCTGGCCTGCGAAACTCAGGTGGAGGGGTTGAAGAAGAACGTCATCTACGTCGAACCGCTGCCCGGCTTCAAGCCCATCCGCGATCTGGCCGTGGATCTGGAGCCGTTCTACACGGCGCTGCACCGCATCCTCCCTTACCTGATCAACCCCGAACCGCCGCCCACGGACAAGGAGCGCATCCAAGCGCCCGAGGAATTCAAGAAGATCGAGATCGCCACGTCCTGCATCTTGTGCGCGTCGTGCACCTCGTCCTGCCCCAGCTTCTGGGCGGACAAGACCTACGTGGGCCCGGCGGCGCTGGTCAAAGCCTTCCGCTACACCTACGACACCCGCGACGAAGGCTTGGACAACCGCCTGGGCGTCATGGACAACAAGCACGGCCTGTGGCGCTGCCACACCATCATGAACTGCAACGACGCCTGCCCCAAGCATATCTTCCCCACCGAAGGCATCAGCTTCTTGAAGAGGAGGGTGGTGGAAAATAGGTATTAGTTGCGAGATACGAGTTGCGAGTGTGTGCGGTCAGGCGCCCTCGCCTGACCGCTGAAGATGAGAAGTGTAGGGGCGCACAGCAGTGCGCCCCAGGGGGATCCCCCCTGCCCGCCGCGGCGGAAGGGCGCAGCCGGGGGGATCAGATAGCGGCGTCAGGTCACACGGCATCGCCGCAGGACCTGACGCAACAAGAATCTCATCAACTGAAATGGAGGTAAAATGGCAGATTCATTTTGGGGATTTGGCAGCGGCTACCGTGGAGACTGGTTGATTCCGCTTGAGGGACATATCCATCGAATTCAGACTGAATGGATCATTTTATTTTTCATTCCGTTCATTCCCTTAAAGTCCATAAGCGTACTCTCGGAAGGCGAAGAAGAGACCTATGGAATACCTCCTCTTTATTGGGGGACACGGCGCTTCATGACCGCTATTAATTTAAAGCTCTTCCTGCCTCAAGTTTTATGGATCTACTCTTGGTGGTCACTCTGCTTGGCACTGTTGGTACAGAATATTTTATTGCTGCTAGTTCTGGCAATTCCGCCGCTGACAACATTGATTTCACTAAATCGTTATTTTGATTTGACGCGCAAATTGCTTCCCTCTATTCGAGACGCTCTTCTAATACAGCCATATATTGGGCCAATACTTTCAAAGGATCTTCACCGTGAGATACGGAATGCCTTGGTGTCAAGGCATGGAGAAATGTTGGCAAAAGAATATCAAAAGTATGTCATGACCCCGCTCATAGCCACCTTGCTTATTTTGGGCACAAGTGCCATAGCAATCATAAGGATGATTTTTGTTCACTAGAATTGATCGTTTCAGTGGGTATTGCAGAAAAGAAGTGGCAGAACTCCAAATAATTAAACTCATCTGACATAAGGAGATTCCAATGAAAACCAAATTGGGATGCCTAGCGATCATAGTTTATCTTACAATCGGTTTTGTGCAGCTCCTTGCCACCATCAGTGGCATTCAGCTATGGATCAATATGCCATGGATATTGGTGGCGCTTATCTCGCTAATAATTGCCTATATCCCTATAATAGGAACAATTGCAGGAATAAAAGGTGCCACGGCAGTTTGGGGTTGGGATCTATGGCCCGCAATTGCTCTCTTCTGCGGACCGTATGTTTTTTACATCATTGCTATTGCAGTCGGAGGAGCGGCTGATTTGTTACAGCGGAAAAAATCAGAGAATACGCCAACGGCCAAAATAAATAATTCCGTCAGGTCTTAGGTCCGAAGGGCTGAGACCTGACGCAGCAAAAAGATCCGAAGAAGAAAACGCCGATGAACGAAAAGCGAAAAAGATTTAGCTTGCTGGGTGGATTGGGAACAATCGCACTTATAATCATTGGGCTGGTTCTTGCTGATTGGTACAATCGCCCCAAAATCACTTCATCGCCCACAAAACTCACCATAAGGCACGAACGAAGCAAGGGATGGAAGGTTGAATTTATATCAGATATCTATAACGAAGGTAATTCAACTGCCATAGTCGATGGAATTGAAGTCCTTCTTTATTTCAACTCGTCTGAAGGGCGGCCCTATAGTATGGGAAGAGAGCAGCCGTTTACAATCGGCGCAAAATCGACTCAAAAGGACACATGCGATGGTATCTTGCCGCGCAGCTTGGCAGTCAATAATGAACTTCAATTACAAAAGTTATGCTATAAATTATGCAAAAAGGAAGGCAGATTTTGGTTTGTTGGCGAATATCAGGAAAGGGATATGAGAGTGTCTTTAAGGCCGGTTCCTTATTCACTTAATTTTAGTGAAATTCCCTATGCCAGATATGATTCAGCAAAAGGCGCTATCAATTATGCGATTAGATATCATGACGTCATTTATAAGGGCAAAAAACACAAAATCGCAATTTATCCCCCAATGGCTGAGATGACATATGAAATCGAATCGGATAGCATCCTGCTAAGCCTGTCAGTGCCCATTTCTGACGATTCATTACTTATTGGGCGTTGGACGATTGCCGGTCAGTATGTGACGCCTCTAGTATGGGCCGATGCGGAAATAACGCCTTATTTGGTAATACCGAAATATATGAGCCTGGGATTTGAAGAAGTCTCAAAAGGCAGCGAAGAGATAGAATCGAAAGAGCGTGACTTCGATCTAGGGGAGATGGGAAAGTACGATTACTGGGTTGTTTATTCATTTTAGTCTGTTGACTAGGTGGCCCGGCCAGTCCGCAATGATCCCTTCGGGGCTTGATGGCCGGGGTTCGCCGTCCTCGCCCCGCGGCGGGGAGGGTCTGAACCAAAGAAGGAGAGAATCTGAACCACAGATTACGCAGATGACGCAGATGACACAGATTAAACGCAAACCAAAATCTGCGAAATCTGTGCAATCTGTGGAATCTGCGGTTCAGAGGAATAAAAACATCCCCGAAGGGGATTCACAAAAGTAGCCAGGGATTTTCGCGAGGCGACCACTTCGTGGTAAATCCCTGGAGAAGAATCAGGGCAATTCCCCGCCCCCCACCCTCCGAATTTCCCCCGCCATCAATTCATCCAATTCTTCGCCTATTTCATCACTTAGATAGGGCGGCAACGCCTCCGCCGTCAAGCGCTCGACTTCTTCCCTCGCGCGGGAATCCGCCGTCTTCAAATCCGAAAGGTGATCGGCGCCTCGCGCCCGGCGGTCAATCGCCTTTCCGGGAGACAGGATCTCTTTCTTGAACCACTTCAAGGTATGTGGGTGCGTCAGCAGATGGCCGCCTGGCTCAAGACCGGCCAGAAGATCCAGCGCCATCACCTCATCCCTCTGAGCCACGCCATCCAACAAACGATACGCCATCCCGCAGACTTCGTGATCCAACACTAATTTCTCCAGGCTCTGGCCGCTTTCGAAATCCATCATCCCCGCGCCGGAGATGACATTGATCCCGCCCAGCGCCGCCAGAATGATCCCCAGCGCCGATTCCATCCCCGCTTGATAATCCACCTGCTTAGAATCGCTTAAGCCCATGTAGGCGTGCGTCGGCAGACCCAGCGATTTGCCCACCGCGGCGTACGATAGGTCAATCATCATGGTTTCGATGGCCCCCATGGGCGTCGTGCCGAAGCGCAGATCCATGGCCGCCGGCGATCCGCCCCAGATAACCGGCGCACCCTCGGCGGCGCATTGAGCCAGCACGACTCCGGAGAGCGTCTCGGCGGCATGCTGCACGATGGCTCCCGACAGCGTCACCGGAGCCGTCGAACCGGTGAGCGGCATGGAAACGAATTCCGATGGAATCCCCGCTCGCGCCGCGTCTATCACCGACTGCGCCGTCAGATCCGACCACATCAGCGGCGGGGAAGGGCAGGCGTCAAAAATGGCCAGCGGCTTCTCTTTCAAATTCGCTGCACCGCCGCGAACCGTCTCCAGCATTCGCTGCATTACCGCGAAGCTCTCTTTCTTGAAAGTGCCCGTCACCACAGGTTTGTGTCCGTATCGCAAAGCCAAATAGAGGCGATATGAATCGGCGCAGTCCTCGGGTACATCGGAGCTAATCAACGCGGTGGACTGCAGTTTATAATGAGGCAGCCGGTCCACCAGAGTGATATATTTGCGCAAGTCATCAGAGACCGGACGTCGAAAGAGGCCTGCCGCCGGATCGTGCAGAAACAGCGCCGCCGATCCCGGATCGAAATGCGAGCGATGGCCGCGCAGAGAAGCCGCTCGTTTATTATTGACGTCAAATAATTCAATCCCCTTGGGAGCTCCTTGCAGCGCCCACTCAATCATGGAGCCGGGGAAAAGCAGTTTGCCGATGCCATCAACGTTTTCGCTCTTCGGCTTGGCGCCGTGCTCCAGAAACAGCGTATAAGCCTCGCGATTCTCGACGAAAACTCCGACCTTCTCGAGAATGTCCACCGCCTCCGTCAGAATCTTCTTCGCAAAAGAGGCTGATATAATTGCAATTTTGGGTTGCATGAGATTGGTCCGATTTCGGTTTCAGCGATTGGCTTTCAGCATATCCGCCATCGCCTTGATATAGGTTCCATCCGTTCCGCAACATCCCCCGACGGCGCGCGCTCCGAGCTTGGCGATTTCGCCGATATGGTGCGCGAATGTGGCCGAATCTTGCGGATAATGAATGCCCTCTGATGTAATTTGAGGCGCTCCGGCATTGGGCTGAAAGAGCAGTGGCGCTTTGACTTCGCCCAGAAGTAATTTGGCCAGCTCCACCATCTCCTCCGACTCCAACGTGCAATTGGATCCGACCAAAAAGGCTCCCTCTTCATGCAACACGCGCAGCGACTGGGCCGCCTCATCGCCCATAACGGTGAAACATCCCCTTTTCTTTCGATTGAACGTCATGCTAACGGCGATGGGAATCTGCGGGGCGGCCTCACGGCATGCGGCCAGGCAGATGCGCGCCTCGCGCAGGTCGTAATGCGTCTCCAGCAGGAAAAAGTCCATCCCGGCCCTAGCTAAAATATCGGCCTGTTCGAGGAATATTCGATGCGCCTCTCCAGGCGTCAGCGGGCCGTGCGGTTGCAGGAATTCCCCCATGGGCCCCAGATCGGCGGCGATCCAGCAAAGCCCGCTCGCGGCTTGGCGCGCCAGCATTACAGCTTCGGTGTTGATCTTGATGCACTGATCGGCCAGTCCCGCGCGTTCCAATCTGGTCCGGTTTCCTCCAAAAGTGCATGCGGCGATGACTTCCGATCCCGCCTCGACATATTCCCGATGTACAGCCGCGATCCTCTCAGGATGAGACAGCACCCAGGCTTCCGGCGGCGTCCCTGCAGGCAGGCCTATCTGAATCAGCCGCGAACCAATGGCCCCATCGAAGAGAACCGGCGGCCCCGAGGCGATGCGCCTTTGAATCGAATCAAGCACGTGCTTGTCCCAGCAATCGCAGAGCTTCGTCCACCGCGCGTGCCGCATCCGGAGCGTAGCCATCCGCGCCAATGGACTTGGCCCACTCCTTTGTCACCGGCGCGCCCCCCACCATCACTTTGACGCGATCCCGCAATCCCGCCTCTTTGAGCCGATCAATCAAGTTTTTCTGGTTGACCATCGTTGTGGTCAGCAGCGCCGACATTGCCAGAATATCCGGCTTCAACTCCTGCGTCTGCTGCACGAAACGATCCAAATGCACGTCGCCGCCTAAATCCACCACGTGGAAACTATTAGCCGCCAACAGCGCGCAGACCAGGTTCTTGCCGATTTCGTGAATATCTCCCTGCACGGTGCCGGCGATGACAGTTCCACGGGACAGGCCGCTCGCCTCGCCGCCGGATTCGGGAAATATCACCCCCAGCGCAGCTTTCATGGCGTTTGATGCCATCAGCAATTGCGGCAGAAAGAATTCGCCCTCTTCGAAAAGATCGCCGGCCTGCCGAATGGCCGCGATGAATGGCTCCAGCGCCTGCAAGCGGTCGAGTCCGCTGTCCAGAGATGCTCGGGCCAACTGTTCAGCCGTTGCTGCATCGCCTTCCAGAATCGCCGAGCGGATCTTATGGGGATTTGGTACGGTCTTCTTCAAGTCGTCTTGCCCTTATATGATGGATAGGATTGAATGTGCCGTCGCCTCTCCGCAGGCGACGGCGGGCTGACTGCCATTTACAATTGGCATTTCGGGCAATAATAAGCGCTTCTGCCGCCCAGTCGAATGCGCTTGATTTGCGCCTTGCATCTGTGGCACGGCTCGCCCTCGCGATCGTAGACATTCAACATGTCCACGAAATCTCCCGGCTTGTCATCCACCCGCCGGTAATCGTTGACCGTCGTCCCTCCCGCGGCCACAGCCTCCTCCATAACCTGCCGCAGAGAATCCGCCAGAACCCCCAATTCTTTCAATTGCACCCTATCCGCGCGGCGCTGCGGCCGAATTCCAGCTCGGAAGAGCGCCTCGGAAGCGTAGATATTGCCCACTCCGGAGATCAGGGATTGATCCAGCAGCAGCGTATGCATCGCTCGCTGCCGCCTCCGGCCGCTGAGGCCAAATAGAAGTGGACGCAGTGCTTGAGCCGAAAATCCTGGCGAAAGCGGATCGGGACCGAGGCGTTCGATGATTGGAATTTTCGATCCCGGCGCATGGATCTCCAGCCGCCCGAAGCGTCGGACGTCTATATGATCCAACCGTTGCCCACTCTGAAAGGTGTACTGGCTGCACAGATAGCGCGGATCCGGGCGGCGGCCGTTCGTCACCACGAATTTGCCGGTCATTCCCAAATGAGCTACCAGGTGCGATCCATCATTGAGAGTGAACAGCATGAACTTGCCGATGCGATCAATCTCGACAAACTTCCGGCCGCGGAAGAAATCATTAAACTTGCGGCTGGCGCGGCGGGGACTTCGAAGCATATCGGTCTTCAAAAGCCGCGCGCTGGTTATTTCGTGGCCGAGAACCTGCTCCCGCAATCCCCTGACGATAGTCTCAACCTCCGGCAGCTCAGGCACAATCCGTTCCGTCAAGGAGAATAGACATAACTGACGAAAAGACTCTTATCACCCCTGTCATCATCCGGCCACTGATACCCCAGGTCCAGCCTCGCCTGGCCCCGCTTTGGACCTAAACCGATTCCGAATGTCCAATATTTCTGATCAGCCGTTTCCCGCCTGCCCGCCTGAAAGGAAAATCCGCTGGACGGCGCGATTTCGACTCCGGCGCGCCGGTCGGGTGGATCTAAATCTTCGACTTCCGACCAGCGGCTGGCCGCCGCCTGAGCCGCCACCGTAAGTATTTCATTCCAACTGAAAGACGCCCCCGCCAGCACCCGATAGGGGAATAGCCTGCTGTCCGGCTGAGTGACGCTCTGAAATGACGCTCCGAGATAAAGCCCGCCCATCCGATAGCCGGTCCCCGCATCCATCGTGAAATAGCTCTTGCGGCCGCCATCTTCCCAATTCTCGTTGATGTATTTGGCGGACAGTCCGAGAGGGATTCCCAGCGGCAGGGAATAAACAGTCGCCAGATGCACGGCCACCGCATCGCCGTAATTGAGACTATCGGACGATTCCACCTTCTGCCGATAGATTCCCAGACCGCCCCCGCGTTGCCGGGAACTGGAGTAGTTGGAATAGGACAATCCCCAATTCTCCGGCCAATCGAATCCGGAGAACTGAAAAGTGAAATCCGACGCCAGCCCGTCGAGGAAAGACAAGCCGGCCGGATTCCAGTAGATGGTCGCCGCCTCGGTCGGCAGCGCCGCCCCCGCCCCGCCCATGCTGATGATCCTCGTCCCGGCGGGCTCCGCCGCCAGAACGGACATCCCTATCGCCAGAAAGCTGAAGAGAGAAATCCACCTGCGCATGGCCTAAGTATAAGAAAAAAACTACATTAGATCAAGCATTTTGATCTCTTCTGGCCTTGAATAAGCTCCTTTGCGAGGTAGGGTGGACTAGCCCGAAGGGCGTAGTCCACCACGTGCGATTTCCACTTACCGCCCTTTTTCAAAGGGGGGCAAGGGGGATTATAAATTGATGCCGCCCCCCCAACCGGTTCAAAATTGCCCAAATTCGCTTGACATCCCCCAGGTGGTCTTCTATATTGCTTCCTGCGCGGGATTCGTGCGTCCCATCGCCCGGTAATCCCCGCTTGTGTCCCGATCTATCTGAATTGAGGTCTGCGGATGAGCGCCTACTCTATCCTCGTCGTGGATGATTCCTGGGAAAGCCGCGATGCCATCACGGCGATTCTGAACACTCAAGAAGACTATAGCGTGGTTCTGGCGGAAAACGGCCAGGACGCCCTGCGCAAACTGCATGCCCAGACGGTTGATCTGGTCATCACCGACATCTCTATGCCCGTCATGGACGGCCTGGCGCTGCTGGATCATTTGGCCAAGTCCGAGCCCGACCTGCCGGTCATCACCTTCACCGGCTTCGGCGATCTCTTCGGCATCAAGGCGCTGGAACGCGGCGCCGAAGACTGCATCTTCAAGCCCTTCGATTCTCGCGATTTCAAGCTGCGCGTCGCCAAGGCTCTGAAATACAGCCGCCTGAAGAAATACCAGGAGCTGTTGGAGCAGAAAAACGAAGAGCTGCGCGTTCTCGCCATCACCGACCAGCTCACCCAGATCTACAACCGCCGCTACTTGCAGGAAGTCCTGCGCCGCGAATTCACCCGCGCCAAGCGCTACCGCAGCCGCCTCTCTTGCCTGGTCGCCGACATTGACCATTTCAAGCAGATCAACGACCTCTACGGCCACCTGCAGGGCGACGCCGTCCTGCGCGAACTGGCCGCCATGGTCAAAACCACCACCCGCGAAGTGGACATCCCCTTCCGCTACGGCGGCGAAGAGTTCCTGGTGCTCTTGCCCGAAACCGACCGCCGCGGAGCCGAAGTGGTCGCCGACCGCCTGCGCCGCGCGGCTGAATCCATGCCCATCTTCCGCGTGGGCGCCGCCGATCTCATCGAAGACTTGACCATCAGCCTCTCCGTGGGCATATCATCCTATCCCGATCCCCGCGTCCGCACCGAAGCTGACCTCATCGCCTTAGCCGACGAAGCCATGTATCTCGCCAAGCAGCACGGACGAAATTGCGTGATGGTGGGGTAATATCAATGCGATGTCATTCCCGCGAAAGCGGGAATCCAGTTGAATACAAAAGGCAGCCATCGGCTGCCTTTAAATTTGCATTTTGCATTTTGCAATCTGTGGCGAAGCCACCACTTCGTGGCAATTATTTTAGTAGGATCATTTTCCCGCTCCCCTGCCATTCCCCCGGGACTGAAGCCCCCTTACCGGCCTCCATGCGATAAATGTAAATGCCCGATGGCAGATCCGATCCACTTGCCCCTTTGGGGTCGAATGTCACCTCATGCCTTCCCGCCTCCCGCCAGCCGTTGACCAGAGAAAGAGCGACGATGTTTGCCTGCCTAAAACTAATCAGCAATATCTCCTAATAAGATTGCATATTTTGTCCAATACAAATCTTGCAATTGAGGCGCGAGTACCTTTGCAAAGGCGTGATCTCGCTGCAATTGGGCCGATGACATTATAAAATTTCGATAGGATCTTGCCTAAGATAAACTTCTCAAGAAAATCTGATTTAAATTTTTTTAGAACGATTACGTTGGGATGCGCAGGCGAGCCGTAAACTACAGTGGCAATATAGCAGCCCTTCTTTGTGGTGATTGTGGTCTTGCCACTTGCCGTCTCGAACTCACCCTCCATCCGATAACTGCTACTGAAACTCCCCCTCATTGCATTCTCCACTGCCTTAATGTTCTCGATGAAATCACGTATTTCTGCTGATGATGCATGAAAGCGCTGTATCATTCTCATTTTTTCAAGTTCCAATCCCATCGCTCCTTCGGCCGCTTTTACGCGGAGCTTTTCAACATCTTCAGCAGGCAGATTTGAAAGAACTCTTGCCAAAATTGATCCCGATGGAAGCTGATCAGAGATCAATTGGCTGCGAATTATCTGGTATTCCTTCTGCTCCATTCTTAACCTCCAATGATAGCTTTTTTGAGTTTTTCAATGAAGCGCGGCATCCTTATATTGACCACGATTTCGCCATACGGTAGCCTGATTTCATGCTTTCCAATTATCGAAGTATCCGATTCTTTTAAGGCGAACTTTAGGCGGGCTAGGTCCGCTCTGGCTGCTCTTGTTATCAAAATACTGGTTTCTTCTTCGATTGCCGCCATTAATATTCTCGCCTGATTTGCATCATGATCGCATACCCACTCCATAAGATTTTGAACTTCATCTGGCAGCGTGTGTTTTGCTGGCTTATTGCAAAAATGCTCACATAAGATTTCAACTTGCTTAAAGCCCCGTTCATCATGGCCCAAGACTATCTCAATTTCATGCTTTTCCGAACGGCGCCAAGAGTCATACAATTTTTTTAACAAGTCATATCTTTGATCATAACTGAGGTGTCTTGGTACTAATTGTATGAATTTTTGAATGGTTTCAGCCGAATACCTTTTTTGCTTCGTCTTCCATTGAGGAAAAATTTTTCTTGCGTAGTTGGCAGCTTTTCTGCCGTACTTTACCTCATAATCGCCGAAAAAGACCTCTTGACTTTTTTGATCAAATGCAAACAGAAGCTCTGTTATATCCTTATCAATTCCACCAATCACTGATGATAGGGCGTTTCTCTTATTCTCTTGGTATTGATACCAATTGGTTTTTCGATAGTAGTATCGCATTTCCCCTGACCGATTTCCTATTTCGTCACGTCTTGCGGCGAAGTAGTGTGACCTGACCCCCATCAATTTACCTTACATTTCCCCCCAAATCAAGCCAAATCTTTCCGAATGCCGTTCAGAAATGAGGTCGGGGCGCACGGCTGTGCGCCCCCCATAACCTGCGGGTCGGGATCCGCCTCGGCGGACCGACCCCTGCGCGTTGTTCTGACTCCTGCTTGCCCCTTCGGGGACTCCTACATGTTCTTGATTATCGCCTCCCCAAATTCCGAGCACTTCAGCTCCTTCACGTCCTGGTGCCCTTCGGCGCGCATCAAGCGGGAGAAATCGTAGGTCACCGTGTGCGCGTTGATCGCGCCTTCCAAACCCTTGACGATCAGGTCGGCGACTTCATTCCAGCCTAAGTGCTGAAACATCAGCACGCCCGACAGAATCACCGAGCCGGGATTCACCTTGTCCAGGTTGGCGTATTTGGGCGCGGTGCCGTGCGTGGCCTCGAAGATGGCGTGGCCGGAGACGTAATTGATGTTGCCGCCGGGGGCGATCCCTATGCCGCCTACCTGCGCCGCCAGCGCGTCCGACAGGTAGTCGCCGTTCAGATTCATGGTGGCGATGACGTCGAATTCGTTGGCTCGCGTCAGCACCTGCTGCAGAGTGATGTCGGCGATGGTGTCCTTGATCATCAGTTTGCTTTTCCACTTGCCGCCGCCGTGAGTCTCCCACAGCTTCAGCGCTTCCTGCACTTCGGCCTCGATCACCTTCTGCTTGTCGGGAACCAGGAGATTGTAACCGGGTTCGATCAGCCGCGCGTTATCGGCGGCGGACAGAGCGGGATTGTCCTCCTTGTTTCCCAGAATCCAGCTTTCCCGCTGAGTCACCACATCCTTGCGGAATTCCTTGACAGCCACCTCGTAGCCCCAATCTCGGAAGGCGCCTTCGGTGAACTTCATGATGTTACCCTTGTGCACGAGGGTAAGGCTCTTGCGTTTGTGGCTCAAGGCGTACTGAATGGCGGCGCGCACCAGGCGGCTGGTGCCTTCCGCCGACACCGGCTTGATGCCGATGCCCGACGTCTGCGGGAAGCGAATCTTCTTGACGCCCATCTCCTTCTGCAGGAATTCGATGACTTTCTTCACCTCCGGCGTGCCCGACTGCCATTCCACGCCGGCGTAGATATCCTCGGTATTTTCGCGGAAAATGACCATGTCAACGTCCTGTGGTTTCTTCACTGGGCTGGGCACGCCCTTGAAGTAGCGCACCGGCCGCAGGCAGACGTAGAGGTCTAACATCTGCCGCAGAGCGACATTCAAGGAACGGATGCCGCCGCCGATGGGGGTCGTCAGCGGCCCCTTGATGCCCACCAGGAATTCCTTGTAGGCATTGACGGTATCATCCGGCAGCCAGGTGTTGAGCTTCTTGAAAGCTTTCTCGCCGGCCAGGACTTCGAACCAGGCGATCTTGCGCTGGCCCTTGTAGGCCTTCTTGACGGCAGCGTCGAACACCCGCTGCGACGCCCGCCAGATGTCCGGCCCCGTGCCGTCGCCTTCGATGAACGGAATGATCGGGTTATCCGGCACATTCAGCTTATCCGCGCCCATGGTGATGGGCTGGCCGTCTTTCGGATAGGTTAAGTTTTCAAATTTGATCATGTCTCCTCCACGGAGGGGTATTTGGATTTGTGAGATTGCTTCGCTAGTAATTAAGGAGAAATGGTCCTATTCCAGATTATCTAAATCCGCCAGATCCTGATGGCGGCCACAGGCGCGCTTGTTCTTCTTGAGGTTCTCCCGATCAATGAAATTGACGATTACGCCGTCCATATCCGCACGATTTCGCGATTCGTAACAGGAGGCGAAGTCAACGCCTTCCAGGGTATTGTGCACATCGATTCGATTAGGCGGATAACCGAGCTGAAGGATCTGATTGGGCACCAGGAAGTCTCCATCTTTCAAGCCCAAGGATTCGAATCCGAATTGCTTCAGGGCCATGACAACGTGAGTGGCATTCTCCGGCGTCCTCTCGATCCAGACGTCCAAGTCCTTGGTATAACGCGGATTTCCGTGATAGGCTACGGCGTACCCGCCCACAACCAAGTAGCGCACTTGATTATCGTTTAACGATGCGACAAACTCTTTGAAATCTGGGCTCAGCACCGTACCTCCAGAGATGATATTCCCGGCGGATTTCTTCCAGGGCGTCAATGCGAGCTTGCGGCGGCTGCGACTGCCAGAAGACGAAATCGCTCGTTTTGTCCTTTAAGTTGACCCTCTTGCAGACTTTCTCGATCATGATTGTTTTCCAGCCCTCAACCCCTAATGCGCCTGCGCCTTTGCAAACGCCAGCGCCCCACCCGCTCGCATTATGGCAATCTCCCGCTCATTCAGCGGATGCCTCACCGGAATCGCCGCGCTGTTCGTCAGATTCTTGAGAGTCAGCTTGCCGGATGCCAAGTCGGTCACGGGCAATTCTAATTGATCGCCTTGCGATATCTTGTCGTAATCCGATTCATTCTCAAATGTGATCGGCAGGATGCCGAAGTTGATGAGATTGGCAAGATGAATCCGTGCAAAGGACTTCACCAGCACGGCCTTGACGCCCAGATACATCGGCGCCAGCGCCGCGTGTTCGCGCGATGAACCCTGCCCGTAATTCTGCCCGCCGATGACGAAGCCCCCGCCGGCCTCTTTGGCTCTCTTCGGGAAGGTGGGATCCACGATCTCGAAGACGTGCTCCGAAATCTTGGGAACATTCGACCGCAACGGCAGAATTTTGGCCCCCGCCGGCATGATGTGATCCGTGGTGATGTTATCGCCTACCTTGAGCAGCGCCACGCCTTTCAACACCTCCGGCATCTTCTCCTTGATGGGCAGCGGAGCGATGTTCGGCCCGCGAATCACCTGCACCTTGTCAGGCTCGGATGACGGCGGAATGATCATCGAATCGTCCACCCGGAATTTCTTCGGATATTTCACTTCTTTGTACTCGATGCCCAGGTCGCGCGGATCGGTGAATTCGCCGGTCAGAGCGCAAGCCACTGCGGTTTCGGGCGAGGTCAGATAAGCCTTAGCGTTTTTGGTGCCCGTTCGTCCTTCGAAGTTGCGATTGAAGGTCCTCACCGTGACTGCGTCCGTGCAGGGGGAAAATCCCATGCCGATGCAGGCTCCGCAGGAGCTCTCTAAGATGCGCACACCCGACTCGACGATCGGAATCATCGCACCGTTGTGCAGCATCTCCGTCATTACCTGCTTGCTGCCGGGAGAAATCCCCGCCGAAACGCCGGGATGCACGCGCCGGCCCTTCAGCATGTGCGCCATCATCACCAGATCGCGATAGGAGCTGTTCGTGCAGCTCCCGAAACCCACTTGATTCACTTTCAGCCCGGCGATGTCTTTCACTCGTACCACGTTGTCCGGCATGTGCGGCTGCGCCACCATCGGCTCCAATTTATCCAATTCAATAACCATCTCCTCATCATATTTGCAGCCGTTGTCCGCCTTCATCCGTTTCCATACCTGCTCGCGCCCCTGAGCCCGCAAGTATTGCTTGGTCTTAATGTCCGATGGGAAAACACTCGTAGTGGCGCCAAGCTCCGCGCCCATATTCGTGATGGTGGCGCGATCCGGCACATCCAAAGTCTCCACGCCGTCGCCGTAGTATTCCATGATCTTGCCCACGCCGCCCTTGACCGTCAAGCGGCGCAGCACCTCCAGGATAATATCCTTGCCCGTGACAAAGGGCTGTAGTTTGCCCGTCAACCGAATGCCGACAATTTTCGGCATGCGCAGATGAAACGGCTGTCCGGCCATGGCCAGAGCCACATCCAATCCCCCCGCTCCGATGGCGATCATCCCCACGCCGCCGCCGGTCGGAGTATGACTATCCGACCCCAATAACGTTTTCCCCGGAGCCGCAAAGCGCTCCAGATGCACCTGATGGCAGATCCCATTACCCGGCCGCGAGAAGTAGATGCCGTACTTCGCGGCCACGCTCTGCAGGAACAGGTGATCGTCGGCGTTCTCGAAGCCGGACTGGAGCATATTGTGATCAACGTACGAAACGGATAGCTCCGTTCGCACCTTGGGAATTCCCAACGCCTCAAATTGTAGGTAGGCCATCGTCCCGGTGGCATCCTGAGTCAGCGTCTGATCTATGCGAATGGCGATGGGCGAACCGGGCTTAAGATCCCCTTCGACCAGGTGCTCTTTGATTATCTTCTGAGCGATACTTAACTTCATAATTATCACCATCTTTTGATTTAGGTCATCCTGATAAATGTAATCTTTTGGGAGATTGAAATCAACCTGAAAGACCGAATTTATTTTCACCCTGTAAAATCGCAAGGGCGCATCCGTCAGCTGACGGATGCGCCCCTATCATGTCCTCGCCGGGTATTCCTTCAGCCTAATCTTCCGGCATTCCCCCCACCTGCGCGATGGGAGCGTACATCTCCAGATCCGAATCCAGAACTAGATAACCATATTTGCGGAAACAGGCCAGCGACCCTTCGGTTTGCAGATAATTCATAAAGCGCGCCGCGCTGGTTGAATCCACCGGGCTGAGGGCGCGCCAGGCGCTGATCGCGGCAATACGTGGGATCTCGACATCGTTCAAGAGAATGACGTCGGCGCTGCCGCCGGTCCAATTGGGGAAGACCGTCCAGCCGATGGCCGCATCCACATCCCCGCGGGCGACAGCGTCCGCCAATTCCAGAGCCGATGGTCCGATCGGAACCAACCGTGGGCTGAGTTCACTATAGACCCCATTTTTCTTCAGAATCTCGATCGTGAAGCGCCCTAATATATCGCTTGCAGGATCAGCAATGCCGACCAGCATATCGGTTTGCTGCAAATACTTCAAGTCGGTCACCAGCGCCGGATTCAATTCTGGCACTATAATGCAAGGGATGGCATAAGACAGGATCACCCGCGCGGTTGAATCCGCATTTTCCGGCGCCGTCGGATAACCGTTGTTGGCGAGCAGATAAACATCCACGCTATCCCCGGTCCGATCCGGCTGGATCTGCAGAGAGGGCGCATAAACGATGGACAGCTTGGCCGAGTTATCCCGTTCGTAGAGACTGGCTATTTCAAACAACACCGGCTTTAAAGACTGATCCGCCTGGACGCGCAGCAGGTTGCTGCTGGCGATGGGAGGGGAGTTTCTGCCTTCATCGGATTGCTGGGCGCAGGATCCGAAGAGGATGGCGCCCGCAATCAAAGCGCTAATCTTTGAAAAGACGGCCTTCCCCGAATGCTTCATTCGATTTCTATCCTATCTTTAAGCTGCGGCTGGACGCTCTTGGCCGATGGCGTCATTGGCCGCCACGATCAGCGGCAGTCGCGAAAGAAATTTCTTCAATATATAATAATCTGCGCATCTTTGGAAGCAAAATCTGCAAATTTTCCGAGGTCGGCAAAACAAAGCCCCCGAATCCCATAAGAATTCGGGGGCCGCTTTAGATTTCCCGCAAGGGATCTACTTCCAAGCGTACTTGATCGAGGCCATGTACGCCAAATTGCCGGACCAGCCGGAAACGAAGTTCGGGCCGTTCAGCACGAAATCGGGATTCATCCACGCGTCCACGGTGAGATTGCCGAAGTGTACACCAGAACCGAGGTAGAGATTAGTCTGAGCCACAGCATACTTGTCATCAATGTCTGGGTCTGGCGCTTCGAAATCAGGCGTGGTAATGTTATCCCAAATCTTCACCGCGCCCAAGCGCAGATCCCACCACTTCGTCACGTAACCTTCCAAGCCTACGCGATAATAGGGCAGATGGATCCAGGTCTGCGTCAGCTCGGCTGCGTCGCCGCCCTCAGGAGTTACTTCGTCCTTCAGGGTTTCGTAGAGGATGCCCAGATCGAACAGCAGCAGCACTCGATCCACGGGACGGATGTTGACGCCCCAGCCCAGATCGAGTACCATGTGGGTGGTCTTATCTTCTGTGACGTCGGGCACTTCATATCCAGCCATGCCGTAGGTAAAGCCGAGGTGCGGAATGAAGTCCACGTTGTCGTTGAAGGCATACCAGTAGCGGCCGCCGAAATCAATGGTCATATTCGTCAGTGGCTTCGTTTGATCTTCTCCATCCTCGCCCTTATTTGTCCAGGTTCCATACATAAAGCCCAAGGCGAGATCCAATTTCTCCTGCAGCGTCAGACCTAACTGGATGCCCAGGTTCAAATTGGATTCGTCGGTCTCATCATCGGGATCGCCATCGCGCATGTAGGAGTCCTGATAGAGCGCCAGGGCCATACCAAACTGGGTATCGCCGAAGGGCCGTCCATAAAACAGATTCAGTTTGTTATCAGTGGCATTGTCGCCATCAGGATCCGGCGCGCCATCGGCTAATGGCCAGCCAATGGAGCTGACGTACAGACCAATGACGGATTTACCTTCGCCGAAATCGTAGTGGGCACCCACGCTGTAGAGCTGGTCAGCGGTCGCAACTTCCCCGAGGACCAGTCCCCGATACATGTTGATGGTGGAAGGATACAGGAAGATGTTGGCTTCGTCCTTCACGATGTTGTTGGCCTCACCCAGAGTGAGGACGCGGGTGTCCGTGGCCGAAGCCGTCAGTGCAAAGATGAGTGTTAAGGCTAGCGTGCTGAAGAGCAGTTTCTTCATTTTACCTCCAAGTTACTTAAGGATTATTCTTTGAATTTCTCCTGTTCGCTTTTCTATTTGATGGCTTTGCTGCTCGTCTCCTCCGGCCTTGTTGCCGAAGCCGGGCAGGATGATTTATTGAGATGTATAATACGAGCCAAAGCGCGAAAATGCTGGAGATCGCCCAAAAATTTTGCAAAATATAAAGATTTACAGAGACTATGTCAAGGTAAAACAAAGAAATTTTGCAAGTCATTTATTATCCCTGAATTAGGATTGGCGGCCTTTTCGGCAAGTGTGATCGGTGAGTTTTCACTTGAATTGAATGGTAATTATGCCTATATTCTCACTCCCGTCCCCTCGGGGACGGCAATTTTCGAAAGCCGCAACACCGGAGGCAAACACCCATGTCCGGCCACTCCAAGTGGGCAACCATCCGCCGCAAGAAAGAGAGAACCGACGCCGCGCGAGGCAAGGTATTTACCAGACTTATCAAGGAGCTCACCATTGCGGCCCGCGTGGGCGGCGGTGATGAGACCGGAAATCCCCGACTGCGCTCGGCCGTTCTCGCCGCCAAGGCCGCCAATATGCCGGCCGCCAATATCGAACGCGCCATCAAAAAAGGAACTGGTGAATTGCCCGGCACGGTCTACGAAGAGATCGTTTACGAAGGCTATGGCCCTGGCGGCGCCGCCCTTCTGATTCAAGTGCTGACAGATAATCGCAATCGCACCGTCAGCGAAATCCGGCATCTCTTCAGCAAGCGCGGCGGCTCCCTGGGCGCCACCGGTTCAGTCAATTGGATGTTTGAGCGCCGCGGCGTGATCACCGTGGCGTCAAACCGCGCAGATGAAGACCGCCTTCTGGAGTTGCTGCTGGATCACGGGGTGGATGACATCCGCTTGGAGGAGGATGCCTTCGAGATCGTTTGCGATCCCGAAGTCCTCGAAGCCGCCAAAAGCGCTCTCGATGCAGCCCAGGTTCCTATCATCGCCGCTGATATCAGCATGATCCCCCAGTCCACCACCAAGGTCGAAGGCTCGCAGGCCGAATCTATGTTGAAGCTCATGGATGATCTGGACGATCACGACGATGTGCAGAAGGTCTATTCCAACTTCGACATTGATGTGGAGCTGATCAAGTCGGCGGAGGGATAGCGTGCGCATCATCGGCGTGGACCCGGGCCTGGTGAACACGGGAGTGGGAATCATTGAAACGGATGCATCTCCGAAGATTGCCCGGATTAGCGGATCCGGTGAATTCCAATTCTTGCAAACCTCGATCCTGAAACCGCCCACCGGCGATTTATCGCGCCGCCTGCTTTTCTTGCATCAAAATCTTCTGGATCTCATCCGCCAGTGGCGAGCCGAGGTGATGGCCGTGGAAGATCAATTCTACGGCAACAATGTTCAGACGGCCTTTAAAACCGGCCAGGCGAGGGGTGCGGCATTGCTGGCCGCAGCCCAGGCAGGAATACCCGTAGAGCTCTATCCGCCGGCTCGCGTGAAAATGGCGCTGGTCGGCAACGGCCGCGCTTCCAAGGAGCAAGTGCAACACATGGTGCGCCAAATCCTGGCGACCAATTCAATACCTCCATCTTTAGACTGTTCCGACGCTCTGGCGGTTGCTCTCTGCCACGCTTTTTCCAATTCCGCCGCAGCCCGAATCGGCGCTCAACGTTAAATCCGATTTACTAAGACTTGTATCATTTCCTTCGCGGCCGCTTGGTTGAATTCGTTCCCGGGCGGATCATCCTCGACGTGGGCGGAATCGGTTATGAAGTGGAGGTTCCGCTTTCCTCCGTCCCGGTTCAACGCAAGGGTTCGGAACTCCTGCTCTGGACTCACCTCCTGCTGCGCGATGACTCACTGCAGATTTTCGGTTTTCAGGAGCGCAGCGAACGCGACCTCTTTCGCATCTTATTAAAGGTATCCGGCATCGGCCCGCGGTCGGCTCTGCAAATCCTCTCCGGGATTAAGCCTCAGGATTTGGTCCAGACTTTGGCCGCCGAAGACTGGAAACGATTGACGCTTATCCCCGGCATCGGTCCCAAGACGGCACGCCGCCTCTTGATTGAGCTGAAGGAGAAACTGACGGACCGGGAACTGCAGCTCATCCCCTCCAGCGCCGGCCCGACGGATCCCGTTCTTTCGCAAGCCTTCTCCGCCCTCGTGCATCTGGGATTCGCCCCCGAAGCTGTCCGCGTGGCACTCAAGGATTTCACCAAATCCGAAGGACGCGGCGAACCTATTTCCGATAATATTGAAGAGATCATCAAAAAGGCCCTGATCAAATTGGCGCCGTGAAAGCCAAACCTGCACCACTTCAACCGGAGCGGATGACCGCGCCCGCGCCCGTGCCGTTGGACGCCGATCTCGACCGCTCTCTGCGCCCGGCGTCGTTTGAGGAGTTCGTCGGCCAAAAGCGGCTGGTGGAAAACTTGCGCATCTTCATCCAGGCGGCCAAGGAGCGCGGCGAAGCGTTGGATCACTGCCTTTTCCACGGCCCGCCGGGATTGGGAAAGACCACCCTGGCCTACGTCCTGGCTCGCGAACTCGAAGTGGACATTCGCTGCACCTCCGGACCCGTGTTAGAACGCCCCGGCGATCTGGCCGGTCTGCTGACCAACCTGAAAGCCCGCGATATCCTTTTTATAGATGAAATCCACCGCCTTTCCCATCAGGTGGAAGAATATCTCTATCCGGCTCTGGAGGATTTCCGCCTCGACCTAATGATTGACCAGGGCCCGGCGGCGCGCACCGTCCGCCTGAATCTTCAGCCCTTCACCTTGATCGGCGCCACCACCCGAGCCGGTCTGTTGACGTCGCCCCTGCGATCCCGCTTCGGCGTCGTGGGCCGATTGGATTATTACAACCCGGATGAGCTCTCTCAAATCTTGAAACGCTCCAGCCAGAAATTGAGTGTGGCTCTCGATCCGGACGGCGCCCGCGAAATCGCCGGTCGCTCGCGCGGCACTCCGCGCATCGCCAATCGGTTGCTGAAGCGCATCCGCGATGTGGCTCAGGTGCGCGGCAACGGCGTCATTGATCGCCCCACGGCCGATGAGGCTCTAAACCTATTAGAGGTTGATGCGTTGGGCCTCGATGAGATGGATAAGCGCATCCTGACGGCCATCATGGACAAATACCGAGGCGGTCCGGTGGGTTTGAAGACGCTCGCGATCTCCGTCGGTGAAGAGGCTCAGACCATCGAAGAGCTCTATGAGCCCTTCTTGGTGCGCGAAGGCTTTTTGGAGAGAACGGCCAAAGGCCGCAAAGCTACGGCTCGCGCCTTTGAGTATCTCAAACGCGGCGCCGTCGGCCACGTCATTAACCGCGACAATCAGAGCACATTATTATAGGAGTTCCTCATGCGGCTCTCCGATTTCCGCTTTGATCTTCCTCAGCGGCTGATCGCTCAGCTACCCCTGCCCGTCCGCGATCAGTCCAATCTTCTGGTGGTGGATCGCGCCGCCCACCGCATTGCCGACACCAAGTTCACGGACCTTATTCACTATCTTCAGCCCGGCGATGCTCTGGTCGTCAACGAAACCAAGGTCTTTTCGGCTCGCCTGCACGGCACCAAGGATAAAACCGACGCGCAAATTGAAGTCTTTCTATTACGCGAGCTGAATGACTCCGATTGGGAAGTCCTGGTCAAGCCGGCCCGCAAAGTCCGCGCCGGCAATTTCATTCATTTCCATGACGGCGTCAAATGCGAGGTGGTGGACAATACCCTCTCCGGCGGCCGCGTTGTGCGCTTCAAACACGACGGAGACTTTTGGGAAGTCATCGAGCATTTTGGCGAAACGCCGCTGCCGCCCTATATCAACAGAGCGCCCGAGCCTTTTGATCGCGAACGCTACCAGACGGTTTATGCCCGCGTGCCGGGCGCCGTTGCGGCGCCTACGGCCGGCCTGCATTTTACCCCGAAGCTCCTGGACAAAATTCGCGCCAAAGGCGTGGAGATTATTCCTATCATTTTGCATATCGGATTGGGCACCTTTCGGCCGGTGCAGACGGAAGATCTTTCGCGCCATCAGATGGATTCGGAATACTACGAGATCTCCCAAGCATCCGCCGACGCCATCAACCGCGTGATCGCCCAGGGCGGCCGCATTTTTGCCGTCGGCACGACCTGCACGCGAGCTCTGGAAACCGCGGCTAATTTCACGGGCGGCGTCCATGCGGATGACGGGTGGACGGATAAATTCATTTACCCCCCCTATATCTTCAAGGTCGTGGACGGCTTGATCACCAATTTTCATCTCCCCTGTTCGACTCTGCTCATGCTGGTCAGCGCCTTCGCCGACCGCGACCTCATCATGAAAGCCTACCGTCACGCCGTGCGCCGCAAGTACCGCTTCTACAGCTATGGCGATGCCATGCTGATTATATGAGGCGGCTGTGAGGTTAACCAGACCCGGGCAGACCACCGCCATCATTGTTGCCGGCGGCAAGGGTGAACGATTAGGCTCGGCTCAGCCCAAGCCGCTGGCCCTCTTGAATCGCCGACCGCTCCTGGCCCATTCTCTGCAGACGTTCGAGAATCATCCGGGCGTCTCTTCTATTATATTGGTGTCAGGATCCGAATGGCTGGATCGAACGGAAAAGTTGGCGCGGCGCTGGTCGCCCAGGAAGTGCCTCGCCGTCGTTCCGGGCGGCAAGCAGCGACCTGATTCTGTCCGAGCCGGCTTGGCCGCGCTGCCCGAAAGATGCGCGCAGGTGGCCATTCATGACGCCGCCCGGCCTTTCATCAAGCCACAGACCATCACGGCGGCGCTGGAAGCGTTGAAAACTCATCACGGATCTGTGCCGGGATTGCCTTTGTCGGATACGCTGCGAAAAGTAGGGGCGCAGCGCGCTGCGCCCCTACAGTCTCTCGGTGCGGTGGATCGCGCTCGCTTTGTCCTGACCCAGACCCCTCAGTGCTTCCATCGAGAAATCTTGCAGATTGCCTTCCAGCGCGCCGCCGAGGACGGCTTCACCGGCACCGATGACGCCTCCTACGTCGAACGCCTCCCCGGAGCCCGCATCGCCATCGTTCCCGGCGATCCAGATAATTTTAAAATTACGACGCCCGAAGACCTAAAGAGAGCTCGCCAAATGGTGGGGAAAATGAAGGTGGCGCAATATCGAGTGGGGGAGGGGTACGACGCTCATCGGCTGGTCGTCGGCAGGCCGCTCATTCTGGGTGGAGTTACCATCCCCTTCGAGAAGGGTCTGCTGGGGCATTCCGACGCCGACGTCCTGTGCCACGCCATCGGCGATGCTCTGCTTGGCGCCGCCTCTCTGGGCGATCTGGGCGTTCACTTTCCCGACAGCGATCCGCAGTATGGAGGGATCGCCAGCCTGACCCTGCTCGAGCGCATCGCTGGGCTGCTGCATGATAAAGGACTCGAAATCGCCAACATAGACGCCACGCTGATTCTGGAAAAACCCAAGATCGCCCCCTACCGCGAGGAAATGATCGCCAACCTCGCCCGGGCACTAAATGTCCCGACGGATCGTATATCTGTCAAAGCCACGACGACGGAGGGGATGGGATTTGAGGGTCGGGGGGAAGGCGTGAGCTGTCGGGCGGTGGTCATTATGACATAGACAAATTTCGAAGTCGGGGTCGGGGGCGATCCCGACTATACAATGGTTACTATGATTCGTGTCCGCTTTGCACCTTCCCCCACCGGCGGCCTGCATGTCGGGGGCCTACGAACCGCGCTGTATAACGTCCTCTTTGCGCGCAAGGCAGGCGGGACATTCATTCTGCGTATCGAGGATACTGACCAGGAGCGCAACATCCCCGACGCGCATAAGGACATTCTGCGCCTCCTGCGCCTGTGCGGCCTGGAACCCGACGAAGGCCCCGATATCGGCGGCCCCTTCGCGCCTTATGTGCAGTCGCAGCGGCTGGATATGTATAAGAAGCACGCCGAAAAGCTGTTGGCTTCCGACCACGCCTACCCCTGCTTCTGCACCGAAGAGCGCCTGACTCTGATGCGCGAAACCCAGCGCGCTCGCGGGCAAATCCCGGGCTACGACCGCACTTGCCGCAATCTCGAACCCGCTCGAGCTCGAGAGCGGATGGTCCGCGAACCTCACGTTCTGCGCCTGAAAATCCCTTTATCCGGGGACATTAAGCACAATGATCTCGTTTGGAGGAGCCTGACCTTTCCGCTGGCGGACGTGGACGATCAAGTGCTGGTGAAGTCGGACGGTTTTCCGACTTATCACCTGGCCAACGTCGTGGATGACCATTTAATGGAAATTTCGCACGTCATCCGCGGCGAAGAGTGGTTGCCCTCCGTTCCCAAGCATCTGCTGCTGTATCAATTCTTCGGCTGGGAAGCTCCCACGTTGGCTCATTTGCCGCTGATCCTGAACGAGAAGCGCCAGAAACTCTCCAAGCGCGAAGGCGCCGGCTCGGTGATGACCTGGCTGGATCGCGGCATTCTTCCGGCGGCGCTGATCAACTATGTTGCCCTGCTCGGCTGGCATCCCTCCGATGAACGAGAATTCTTCACCTTCGAGGATCTCATCCGGGCCTTCGACCTGTCTCGCGTGGGCCGCGCCGGAGCCGTCTTCGACGCCGCCAAACTTGAATGGCTCTGCGGCGAACACATCAAGAATCTGAGCGGCGCCGAAATCGAGAATCTCGGCCGCCCCTATCTGAAAAACACTGAATTTGCCGCCCTTTCCAGCGAGCGCCTGCTGCCTCTGATCGAGGCCATCCGCCAGGGACTTAATCGGCTGGATCAACTGCCGCATAAGCTCGAAGCCTTTTGGAATCGCTGCCCGTCGCCCGATGTGGAAGCTCTGAGCTACTTGAATTCGGCATCCGCGAAAACCGTCCTGCCGCAGATTCTGAGTGCCTGGCGTGCTCTGCCGTCCGCCGATACCGAAGCCCTGCTGAGCGTCGTCCGCGATCTCGGCAAAAAGTTGGGCGTGAAAGGCAAAGACCTCTGGATGCCTCTGCGCGCCGCCCTCACCGGCCGCGTCGCCGGCCCGGAACTCAAAATCGTCATCGCCCATTTGGGCGTTCGGGAAGTCACCTCAAGGCTCGAGAAAGCCCTTGGCTCATTTAGCTAAAATGCTTCCACCCGTACCCGAAACGCGCCGGCCTTGGCGTCGGCTTTTATTCTTGCCGCTCCTTCTCCTTCTGGCGGCGGCCGCCGGTCGGACTATCCTGCCGGCCGCCCCTTTTCCCAATTCGGCCCTGATCGTCCTCGCGCTTTTCCTCTTCGCCCGAAATTACCTATCCGCCGAAGCCTCCCCATTCGACATTACTGCACAAATCCGGCGCTTTCGCCGATCCGTCTGGCTTCTCATCCCCCTGGCGGGGGCGCTGTTCGGCCTGCGCCAGATAATGGAAACCGCGGCCGCGCTGCCTGCTTTGATCTTCCTCGAAATCATCGCCTTCAGCGCCGCCCTGTTCCTGCTGCTCGCGCTCTTCCTGCAATTGATGCGCTTTTCCCCGGAACACGAACTCCGGCACAAGCGGATCATTTTCGGAGGCGTCATCGCGGCTATCATGGTGCTATTTAATCTTGTCGGCGAGATCCAATTTCTCATCTATTTTTTGCTGGGCATTTGGGCGCTCAGTTTCAGCCGGTGCGCGCATCCATCATTCAAGTCGAAGCTGGGATTGACCGTTTTCAGCCTGATCGCCCTGATTTTGCTGATCATCCTCCCCCTCGAATCGGTCAATCTGGCGCAGCCCATGACCGATGCTTCCTTGACGCAGGATCAGCTCGAGGTGAGCTTGTTCGACCATCTGCCGCCCATCGCCGCGCCTTTGATCCTGAGTCTTCGCCGAGCACTGATGGCCCTGTTGATCGTGCTCCCCGGCAAAGTCCTCCTGCGCCCACTGGCCGACTGGTTGAGGCAATCCCTGCGCATCCGCAATAAGCTGCTGCTCTCTTATTTTCTGAGCGGCATTGTGCCGGGTCTGCTGCTGGTGATTCTTCTCTTCTTCGGAGTCTTATTCCTGCTGGGCGGCTATTATCAGCGCTTCATCAACCAGATCATCTCCACCCGGGCCGACGCGCTGACGCTGGTGCTGACGCCGGATTCCACGGCCCTGCACCGACAATTGGACGCCCAGGAGATGACTTTGGCGAGATTCCCGACAATTTTCGACAGCGTCCGGACTCCGGCCGAAATCGTCGGCCGGGCTCTATTTGCTCCGCTGGCGATGGATTCCACGGTGAAAGAAATGGCGCGGGACGGATTCAGCGGCCTGGCGGCTATCGGTGATTCGCTCTATTTGACCCAATGGCTCACGGATCAAAATCAGATCATCGCGCTTTTCAGACCCTTCCGTTATGACGATTTGCAGGAACTGAAAGACCAGTGTGGTGTCAATCTCACGCTCTTGCCCTATGAAAATGTTCACAGCAAGGCTGAATCCAAATATGACATTGATATTGACGCCGAGCGTTCTACCCCCCGGATTCGAACGGTGACGGATTCAGATTCTGGAGTCACTTCTATTTTCACCGGCCTGCCGGTCCTGATCCCCAGCGTGCAAATCTCTTCAAGTGGCGACCTCGATCTGGGACAGAGAATGCTCACCGTGCAGATTTCCCCGCGCTCCATCTATACCAGCCTCTTCGGTTCCGGCTACCTGATCAACCGCCTCTATCTGATCGCCTTCGTCATTTTGACCGGCATCTTCGGAGCTATCCTGATCCTCGTCGCCCTGATGGGCTTCGGCTTGGCCGGGAGCATCACCCGCTCCATCGGCCGCCTATCCAGAGGAACTCAGCGCCTGAGCGACGGCGATCTGAGCGTCCGCATCGAAGTCGAATCGAAAGACGAATTGGGCGAACTGGCCGGTTCCTTCAACCTGATGGTGGCTGACCTGAACCGCATGCTGGTGGAAATTAAAGAGAAAGAACGCCTCGAAGGTGAGCTGGAAGCCGCTCGTTCCATCCAGATGAAACTGCTCCCGCAGGAGCTCCCACACATCGCGGGTTATGACATCGCCGCGGCCTCTCTGTCGGCAAAACTGGTCGGAGGCGATTACTACGATTTTCTGCGGCTGGATTCGAATTGGGTGAGCTTTCTGGTCGGCGACGTTTCCGGCAAAGGCATGCCCGCCGCTCTGCTGATGGCGAATCTGCAGGCGTCGCTGCACACTCTTTCGGAGCTGCATCGCAAGCCCCGTGAATTGCTCTCGCGGCTGAACCGCGTCCTCCACGCCAACACGGCTCCGGAGATGTTCGCCACCTTTTTCTTCGCCCTGCTCGATGCGGATAATGGCCGTCTCCGCTATATCAACGCCGGCCATAACAATCCCATCGTCTGCGGCGACGGGCGCGTCGAACAACTGAGCGTTGGCGGATTGCCTCTGGGGATTCTGCCGGATGTCGAATACGAAGAAGGCCGCGTCGAAATACGCCGCGGCGAATTGCTCGCGCTCTATTCGGATGGCATCGTTGAAGCCATGAATGCTCAGGATCAGGAATTCGGGGAAGAGCGATTGATCCGGATCCTGCAGGGTCACTGTGAACAAAGCGCACAGGAAATCCTGCAAACCGTGGTGCGCGACGTCGAATCCTTCGCCGGCACGCCGCAAGATGATGTGACGCTGGTGGTGATTAAAAGACTGTGAACAGGGAGCGGTGAACAGTGAACAGCAAATGAAAAGGGCGCACTGCTGTGCGCCCCTACGCTTTTTCGTCTTTATAGTCGGGGTCGCCCCAGACCCCGACAGGCGTTGTCTATTTCAGCAATATCATCTTTTGCACCGCCTTAAAATCCCTCGCCTGAATGCGGCAGAAATACATGCCCGAAGGCAAGTCCGCCGCATCAAACGTCACCTGATGTACTCCTGCTTCTCTCCATCCATCCACCAAAATCTGAATCAACTTTCCCGCTGTATCATAGACTTTCAGACTGACATGACTCGCATCTCGCATCTCGAATCTCGCCACCGTCGTGGCATTAAACGGATTCGGCGAACAGGGATGCAAGGCGTACTCTGTAGGGGCGAGGCGCGCCTCGCCCTCGCCTGTGGTGGGCACGGCACGCCGTGCCCCTACAACATCCGTAATCGGCTCTCCCGTATTAGTCCAGCTTCCAGCCCCTAGACCCAACCCCCCAGCCCCTAATTTCCCCCACATGAAGCTGTCCGACGATGTATCCGATCCCACGACGGCGTAGGCATTGTAATGGTACACTCCCATGGGCGCGGCGGCGGGGATATTCTGCGTGCGGATACGTTCCAGAAGCGCCCCGGCCCCCAGCAGCACTCTCACCGGCCCCAGGACCGGCCCGTGGATTGAGCTGTCCGGAAACGTCATGTCGCACCAGATCCGGGTCGCATGCGCCAGCGAATCGCGGTTGAAGGCGCGAATCGTGTAGTCCATCGAACCGCCGGATTCGGGAATCAGGTAGGGAATCTCGTGCGGCGTCAAGAGGATTCGAATTGGCGTTGATTGGTCGTAGTAGAACGCCCCCATATCGGAGCGCGTGCCGTCGGGGTCGTTGTAGATGGGATCGGGATCGCCGGTATCTATGCAGGGCGAGCCCCAGAGCAGGCGGTAGTCCCCCGAGGTGCCTAAAAATGCCGGATTCGAATTGATATTCCCAATTCCCGGCCAGGACTGCTGGATGTCGCAGTAGGCCGCTGCTGCGGAGCCTCCGGAACCGAGGCTGACCGATTGCGGCGAATTAGCCCACAAGATTGAATTCACCAAAATGGGGCTGGAGGCTAACGCGTAGAGGCCGCCGCCATTCACGATGCCCACATTGCCGGCAATGCTATTCTTATTGAGGACAGGATTGGAATTGCTCCAACAGTACACGCCGCCGCCATAGGCCGACGAATCATCAACGATGAGGTTCAGCAGGATCTGCGGATTGGAACCGCCGTAGCAGTTGATCCCGCCGCCGCGACTGTAAAGACCAGAGGTCTTATTGGCCATGATCCGATTGTCAATGATGAGAGGGCTGGAACCTTCGCAATAGATGCCCCCGCCTGAGGCGATTGCCTGATTTCGCACAATAATATTGTCGGAGATCAGGGGCAGAGAGGTATTCACGTAAATCCCTCCGGCGACAGTGGCCCCATTGAAGGCGATAATATTGCCGCTTATCTCGGCGTTGCCGCCGTCGAAGCAATAGATTCCTCCGCCAAAAGCCACGGAATTGCCGACAATGATGTTCCCGTGAATTGTTGAACTGGGGCTATAACCATAGCTGATGCCTCCACCGCCGGCCGAGCTGCCCGCCGCATTGCCGCTGATGATATTGCCGATTACTCTGGCGGATCCGTTGAAATAAACACCCCCGGCATCTCCGTACGCCCCCCAAGCATGATTAGAGGCGAAAACATTATTAAGAATTAGAGGATCCGAATAGGTGCAGTAAAATCCCCCGCCATGACCAAAGGTGGCGCTGGTCGCGTTGTTCGCGATCCTGTTGCTGAATATGATGGGATAGGAACCGTAACAATAAATGCCGCCGCCCGCGCTTAATGCCGAGCATGCCTCGACGGTGCAATGCTCTATAACGATATCGGAATTATATAAATAAATGCCTCCGCCCTTGCCGTTTTCGCTCGAGCCGGTAGCGCAGCCGTGTCGGATGGCGCAGTAAGCGAGGCGGCTATTATCAGAGGCGTTGGAGAAGCGAAGCCCTCGCCACAGCGTACCTGGCAAGAGTTCATCAAAATAGATGGAATCGGATGGTGTTCCCCGCGCCCCAAGCGTGGCGTTGGACTCAATGCTGAATTTGAATGGTCCCTGAAAAAGCACTCGAACATCGGCTTGAATGGTTAATAACTGATTCGGCGGCACCCGCACCTCGCCGGTTACTATCACCGTATCCGCCGCCCAGGTGCCGGAGACATCCCCCTGCACGTAGATAATGTCCGCCCGAGCGGCCAAAGCCGCCGCCAGCCCCACCAAGATCAATCCGCCGCGGCGCATTAGGCTTTTCATTTCAGCAGCACCATTTTTTGAACCGCCTCAAAATCTCCCGCCTGCAATCTGCAAAGGTATATCCCCGACGGCAAATCCGTCCCATCGAATCGTGCTTCATGCGATCCCGCCGTTTGCTGGCTCTCCACCAAAGCCGCTGCCAACCTCCCGGCGGTATCATAGATTCGCAAACTGACATGGCTATTGGCTGAAAGCTGATAGCTGATTGCTATTGACGCATTAAACGGATTAGGGTGAGGAGGATGCAAGGCGAACTTCGCGGGGATGCCGGGCCGCACCAGCGGCGCAGGCGGGACGCCCAGAGGATCGCCCACATTGGGCCAGGGATCCTGAACGTCCGACCCGAATCCCATCACGCCGAACATGAAACTGTCCTTGCTGGTATCGCTCCCTGCAACCGCGTATGCGTTGTAATGGCTGACCCCCAGCGGAGCCGTTTCCGGCACTCCCTGATATCGCACCCAGGAGACCATTTGATTTGGCAATAAGTCCACCGTCGCTGGGCCTAAGAGCGGCCCGAAGACGCTGCTATCCGGCAGAGTCACGTCGCACCAGAAGGTTGCCACCTGCGGCTCCTCTAAGTGCGTGTCCAGCCGCAGCGTGTAGGTCATCGTTCCGCCGCCGTCGGGAATCAGATAGGGAATCTCATGTGGCGTCAAGAGAATTCGCACCATGACGCTCTGGTCGTAGTAGAAAGCTCCCATGTCCGCCCGCGTGCCGTCGGGATCGTTGTAGATGGGATTGGGGTCGCCGGTGTCTATGCAGGGCGAACCCCAGAGGAGGCGGTAGTCGTCGAGGGCTTGATTGATGAAGGATGGATCTTCATTGATATTGCCCATGCCCGGCCAGTTCCCCAAAACATCACTGTAGGTCACCGCGACAGTTGATCCGATTTCATTGAAGATCTGCGGGGTGGAATTGCCCCATACAATGCTGTTGATGATGGTTGGGTGGCTGCTGTATCCATAGCTGTAAATGGCTCCACCCGTTGAGGATGCGGTATTTGCAGCGATGGTATTGCCGACAATGATCGGCAGGCCGCCATAGGTGGAAACATAGATGCCGGCGCCATGACTTGTCGAGGTATTCCCCGCAATGAGGTTGCCTGTTATTACTGGATCGGCCATGGTAACATAAATTCCACCACCATTTTGAGCCGAATTTGAGCATATAAGGTTTTGACAAATCACTATGGTTGTGTCGCAATCGTACAGGTATAATGCGCCTCCGATATAGTCCGTGTGATTTCCGGCGATGATATTCTCAACAACCTCAACCACTCCAGCGAAATCGATCTTGAGTCCGGCGCCTTGGCCGTTAGGTGATAGGAATTGGTTGTTCGCGATGATATTATTGCGCACCTGCGAATCACCATAGCTGACTTGGATCCCCTGGCTGCCATTTATAGTGATGTTGTTGTATACCAGGGAAGACGTCTGTGGAGATCCCACATAAATTCCTGCATAATTGGAATCGAAAATGCTGTTTTTAATCAAGGCATTGCACGCCGCAGTAATTGCCCGACCCCCATTGGCAGTAAATTGACAGCCTGTAACAGCAAGGCTGCCTCCACCGATAGACAATGCCCCAACGATACCTCCCGGATTGCTATTGCCGCTGAGCTGGCACTCTGCCAAATTCAGTACGGTGCTCGCGCTGTAGATAGCGCCCCCGGATGATGAGGCCTGATAGCCATTCGCTTCCGCTTGACAGTTTGTAATGTGGCATCTTGCGACATTGATCGTCGAGCCGATACTATAGATGCCCCCTCCCAGTGCATGTACGTACGATCCGCTGGCGAAGGCTCGGCAATACGAAACACGGCAGTCCGTCATCTGCAGGGTCGTGCCAGAACAGAAAATGGCTCCGCCGCAACGGTCGTCAGGCACGCCGCCATATGCAACTCCATACGTCAACACGCAGTGAGAAAGAGCGCAGTTTGGCGAGGAATCCAGAAACCGTATGCCCCACCACCCTTCCGCCGTATTGGCCGCTGTAAAGGTTATCGAATCGGTCGGACTGCCGTTGGCGATAAGTGTTGCTCCTCCCTGAACGATGAACTTATAATGGCCCTGGAAAATTACCTGCACACCTGATTGGATGGTGAGCGTTTGATTGGCCGGGATGTAGATCTCGCCGCGCACCAGATAAGGATTGCCTGTTGCCAGCCACGTACCCGACACCGGGCCATAGACATCGGTCGCGCCCGCCGCGAAGGCCAAAAAGGCGATCAAGAACGGACTTGCAAGGAATCGTATATCTGTCATTGCCTCTCTCCTTGATTAGTCATAAGGCTCTTATTTTATCAGGACGACTTTTCCAAAACTCACGAATGTTTCGTTGCGAGGATGACTGACCGGGTGCGCTGAGCACCGATAGAGATAAGTCCCAGAAGCCAAGGCCGTGCCGTCAATGATGAATTGTTGTATGCCGGCCTCCCCATAAGAGCGCTCTTGAGATAAGACTTTATGGCCCGCCAAATCATACAATTCCAGCGTTATCCTGCAGGGTTGCGGTAAGGCCAATCGCACCACAGTCGAAGCATTGAAGGGATTCGGAAAGCATGGGTATGAGGCAAACTCAGTGGGCATTTCATCGGTTTTGGGTATCCCCAATGCCACGACGCTGACAATCCATATCACGGAATCCTCCAGGGCTCCATCCGAAACGAATGCCAGGATCTCATGAGTCCCAAGGCTATCGAACTGGATAAGCTGCATTGAATCCGTTCCCAGAGCGAAACTGTTGAGAAACCAGGAGTATTGGAGGCTGTCTCCGTCAACATCAATGGCGGTAATCCCGAATTCTATAACGGCTCCCAACGCCGCCGTATCTAGATCGACCGGGAAGAATGAGATTATTTCTGGCGCATGGTTTACGGATTGAGGGAAATAGCGCGCGCCCATGTCCGCTCGCGTGCTGTCCGGGTCTAAGGGCGAATTCGGATCTCCCGTGTCAATGCAGGGCGATCCCCACAGAAGATGGAAATCACCGGAGTCTGGATTTACGAATAGTGGATCGGCGCTGATATTGCCAATTCCAGGCCAGAGCGTGTCCTGCATGTCGCAATAGCTTGGGTGCACATATTCTTCATGGCCCGCTATCGCAGACTCACCGTTATCCCATAAAATACAATTCATAAGTTCTGTGTCGTTCGAGTGATAGTTGTAAATAGCTCCGCTTTGCTGATAGAGTGTGGCTTGGTTTGCCACAATCGTATTATTGATAACCTCCGAAAAGGTATCGGTCCAAAATGTCAAACCGCCACCTTCGTCCGACGTGTTATGGCAGATGATGTTTCGCTCGATAATGAAGTTCCCGCCATCGCAGCAAATTCCGCCGCCTTGATCGAGCGAGGTGTTTTCGCAGATAGTGTTGTCGCTAACCAGGGCATCGCAAGCTTCAAAATATATTCCACCGCCCGAACTATAGTTGTAGGTCGTGTAGTTGGCGATGATGATATTACTTGAAATTGTGGGATCGCAATAAACAAGATATATCCCGGCACCTCCACGATAGGAGGAGTTGCCCGAAATAAGGTTGTTGCGTGCCACCAGGTTAGACGCAGCCCCATAGATTCCGCCACCAAGCGAAAGATAATATTCAAGGCCGCTTGCTATGTTCTCACTTATAGTATTGCCGTCAATCAGGGGACTGCCAAAATAGCAATAGATCCCTCCTCCCGCCCCCGCAGTATTGTTTTCGATATTGTTCTCGCTTATCATCGTATTGGATAAACTTTGGCTCGATTCTACAGCGCAGTAAATCCCGCCTCCATAGTCAGCCGAATTGCCGCTGATGGTATTGCCGGTTATAATTGAGTTGGAATCGGCATAACAGTAAATCCCACCCCCCTGGATTTCAACCGTATTGCCCGTGATGGTATTGTTGATGATCGTGGGATGCGAATACCAATAGGCAATTCCTCCGCCCTTGTCTCCTGCCATGTTTTCTGAGACCAGATTTTCCGCAATGGTCGCGTGAGATACATTTATACAGCAAATGGCACCGCCATAGGAATAGGCGGAGTTTTGAATCAGGTCATTATTAGTGATAATAGCGCTGGAATTCTCACAGAATATTCCGCCGCCGGTGCCTGATGGCGCATGGTTTTCAGTTAGCGTATTCCCGTCAATGACGGGTTCACAATTCTGGCAGTCTATCGCCCCACCGGAATAGGTTCCGCTATTTCCGTTGAAAGCGTTGTTCTCTATAGTGGCTGAGGACTGATTACAGAAGATGCCGCCACCCCGACCTGCAGCACATGAGTCAATCAGACTATGTTCAATTGTGGTGTTACAGCTATAGAGATAAACTGCTCCACCTCTGGAATCTTGCCCGGCGCCGGTTGCCCATCCATGTGTGAGATGACAGCGGGCTAGACGCGAGGAATCTGAGGCATTTAAAAAGCGTATTCCGTGCCAGCATGTCCCCGGCGTCAATTCATCGAAGAGAATGGAATCTTGTTCAGTCCCGACGGCCAACAAGGTGGCGTTATTGTCCACTATGAACTTGCAGTACACCTGAAACAGCACCTTCACCCCCGGCTGGATCATCAGCGTCTGCCCCGGTGGCACGCGCACCTCGGCGGTAACAATCACCGTGTCCGCTGCCCAGGTGCCGGAGACATCCCCCTGCACGTAGATAATGTCAGCCCTCGCGGCCATCGCCGCCGCCAGCCCCACCAAGATCAATCCGCCGCGGCGGATCAAGCGCTTCATTTCAGCCTCCAGCTTGTCATTGCGAGCGAAGCGAAGCAATCTCACAACTTGCTATAAATCAAGAGATTGCTTCGGCACTTCGTGCCTCGCAATGACTGTGCTTTTATATTCTCTGCGTTCTCTGCGTCTCTGCGTGAAATCTTAACCGCAAAGATCACAAAGAACAAGATAGTGTAAAATGTCCCTAAAGTCAAGTCTTTTTTGAGATTTCGACTTATTCATCAATAACGAAATAATCTGCGGCCTCGGCTATGGCAAGAAAAAAGCCCCTTGAATGGAGCATTGATTTTGCCCGCTTCAGCGGGCTAGTTAGATGTAGCCCACCCATTTATGGGTGGGCGGGGCGGGCTATTCGCGCGCGATTTCTATCACCGTCACCTCCGGCGGCGCCAAAAACCGTATCGGCGGCCCCCACGTCCCCGATCCCCGGCTTACGTGCAGCCAAGATCCGTTCCCCAGCGGAAACGACCCGGCATCGCGCGGGAAAAAGCGGCGCACCAGCAGCGTGAACGGCCAGATCTGCCCCTTGTGAGTATGCCCGGAAAGCTGCAAGTCGAAAAGCCCCAGCGCCTTCGGATTAATCTCCGGCCGGTGCTTCAGAAACAAGGTGAACCGGCTGCTGTCCGCCTTCGAAAGCAGCTCCATCTCGTCAATCTCAATGTATTGCCCGAACGACTTCCCCTGCGGATCATCCACTCCGGCGATGTTGATGGCGTTGGCCACATACACCATTTCCCCGCGCAGGATCTTGAATCCGGCCTGCTCGGTGCATTCCAGCGCCCGTTTAAGCCCCGCATAGTACTCGTGGTTGCCGGTGATGGCAAATTTGCCACGAGGCGCCTTGAAATCTCGCAGCAGCGTCATGACCTCTTCCATGCGGCAGATTTCGCCGTCCACCAGGTCTCCGGTGGAGACCAAAATGTCCGGCTGCGCGGCCATCACGCGATTCAGAATCTTCTTCAGCCGATGCTCGCGCACGACCAGCCCCAGGTGCACGTCCGATATCTGCGCGATGGTCAATTTCCCAATCTCAACCGGAATCTTCGATGATTTAATCTTGATCGTCTCCAGCCGCACCTGGGATGCTTCCACCAGGCCATATAGGGTTACCCCGAGGGCGGCGCCCGCCGGCAGGAGGAATCGAAGCCACGGCCCGGGTTGCCAGCTTTTCAGAATGTCGCCGGTGAAAAACGATCCCGCACCGATCATCATGCGATAAAGATCAACCAAGAGGCCCGCCGCGAAGAACAAGAAGATAAATCCCATCCAGGTGTAGCCGAAATAAGCCAGCAGCCGCGCGCCCCATTCGCAATTCAGCCGTTCCAATTGGTGCACCAGGATCGGCGCCAGCACCATCAGCAAAAGAAAAAGCGCCAGGCCCCAAACAGGTCCCGCGCTCAGACTGAATGCCGCTTTGAACTTCACGAAGAAATAGGCGTGCATGCCTCCGTACAGGAGGACAAAAATCAGCAGAAAAAGGATCATTAATCTTCAATCAGGCGCGAAATACAGAAGCGCAGCTCCTCGATGTGGAAGGGTTTGCCCAGGAATCCATCCGCGCCGCACTCTTCGGCTATCCGCGCCGCCCGTTCCAGGCCGTATCCGGTGATCAGCACCACGGGAATCGAAGGATGGGTTTCTTTCACCTGCTGCAAGAGATGAATCCCCGACATCCCCGGCATCTCCATGTCCGTGATAATCAGGTCAATGGGCTGCAGCGCCAGGATCTGCAGAGCCTGCTTGACATTGGCGGCGGTCAAGGGCTGATAGCCCAGAATGCGCAGAACCTCCTCCATGAGCACCAGGATGTAATCCTCGTCGTCCACCACCAGGATGTGGCGGCGCGGCGTAGGCTCCTGGGCTCTGGCGCGCTTCTGAGGCAGATCCAGCGCGGATAGGGCAGCACTGTGGGAGCGCACTTTCATGGCATTTTGGCAAAGTGGCATGCACCCTTAAGTTACCCTATCCGAAAGCCGTTTTTTGTGCGCCAGAGCACAGCCCGCGCAAAATTTTTCTTAAGCCCTGAATTTATCGAGAATTAAATATGACCAGGGTTTTCAGCTCCGTCATCTCCTCGATGGCGTATTTCACGCCTTCACGGCCCAGGCCTGATGCCTTCACGCCGCCATAGGGGTAATTATCCGCCCGAAACGTCGGGATGTCATTGATAATCAACCCGCCAACCTCGATGCGATTGTACGCCGACATGATTCTATTCAAGTCCTGCGTGAACAGCGCCGCTTGCAAACCGAATTCCGAATGATTGACCCCCGCGACGGCTTTATCGAAATCCAAATAGCGATAGATGACGGTTACCGGAGCGAAAACTTCCCGACAGGACACCGGCTGATCGGGAGGCACGTCTATCAGTATGGTCGGTTCATAAAAATTGCCGGATCGCCGGCCGCCGCAGAGCAATTTCGCCCCGGCGGCCAAAGCCTGATTGACCCATTCTTCCGTCTTCCGCGCCGCCCCTTCGTCAATCATCGGTCCGATCTGCGTGTTCTCATCTAAGGGATCGCCGGCTCGCAACGATTTAACGGATTCAACATAGCCGTTAATGAACCGATCTGCGATGCTTTCGTGAAGATAGATCCGTTGCAATGAAATGCAAATCTGTCCCGCGTAAGAATATCCACCGTCCACGCACCTCGCAATGGTATGATCCATATCCGCATCCGGCTCGATGAGCGCTGCTGCATTACCGCCCAGCTCCAGGCAGATGCGAGCCTTGTTCAATTTCTTTTTCATCTCCCAGCCCACGGCCGGACTGCCTGTGAACGTGACCATTTTGACGGCGGGATGAGTCAGCAGCGGTTCGGCATTCTTCGGCGAACAGGGGACGATATGAATTGCCTCTTTCGGCAATCCCGCATCCAACAGAATCTCGCCCAACATGAGCGCCGTAATCGGTGTGCTGGACGAGGGCTTCAAAACCACGCTATTGCCCGCCGCCAGCGCCGGAGCCACCTTATGAGCCACCAGATTCAGTGGGAAGTTGAACGGACTGATGGCCGCCACCACCCCCAAAGGAAATCGCCTGACAATCGCCAAACGATCTCCTGCCAACTTATTGATGTCCAGCGGCAGCACTTCGCCGTGAATCCGAACCGCCTCGCCCGCCGCGAGAGAGAATGTTGTTGCGGCTCGCTCCACTTCGACCCGAGCATCTCGGATCGGCTTGGCAGCCTCCAGAGCGATGCAGCGAGCCAGCTCTTCCGACTTTTCGTGAATCCGATCCGCTGTCCGCCGCAGGATCGCCTCCCTCTCGTGGGAGGCCAGCTTCTTCGTGATTTCGAAACCTCTCTGAGCGGCCTCAATGGCCTGCACGACCTGCACCTGGCCGGCGCGGTGAACCTGAGCAACCAAGCTGCCATCATAAGGACTGATGACGGGCTTGACCTCGGTTCCCTGTACCGGCTGGCCGTTGATTAGGAGTTGAAATTCTTGCTCACAGCCCATGGATTCTTGAAAATTCCTCTGAACTCATGATGACTAAAGGTAACCGTTTGCACTGCCGGAGAAAGCCTCGATTCTCGGTAATTATGACGCCAATTTTGAGAGCTTCGGCGTGAGCAGCGACTACTGCATCGCCCTTTTTGCAGCCCATGCGTTGATACTTTTTAACCAATTCGGCGTCGGCCAAAGTCCAACTCGCGGCAATTCGGCGGGAAGGAAAATTGACCAATCCAAAAAATTTGATCATTTCTTTCTGATCCAGATTTTCCAGCAATTCTCTGAGAATTTGGCGCGGGACATGGACGTGGAATTTGGGAAGATTGGCGAGAATTCGCCGACAGCAGGGGTATTCAGGGGCGTTGCGCAAGCCGAAAATCCAGACGTTCGTGTCAAGAAGAATCCGCTTACTTGCCATATTCTTCGGCGGCGATTTTTCTTCGAATCCTGGTCAATTCTGCCAGAATTTCGCTACCGCTCTGATCCAATTTGCCTTCCTTCGCCAAGCGCTGGCGATACTTAGAGGCTAACGCCTTGAGACCCTTTTTATGACTCAATTCGGCCAGCTCCTCGAGCAGTTGCGACTGATCAGAAGGCTTGAGCTTCGCGATTTTGCGGGCGATTTCGTTGATATTCACGCTCATTCGTTTCGTCCCTTAAAGTTAGTGCCTATGGCCGAGCCATCCAGATACCGGTTGGACTCTTGATTCAAGTATAAAACAAAAAAGGCGCTATATCAATGATTTTCATCTCATAATTGTGATCCCTGGAGAATTTTGGGTTAAATTAAAGGGCGGACCTTGCGATCCGCCCTCGGCCATCCTTGCACCGATGCCCTTGCGGGCATCAGGCAAAACGGGTCATTTGTGATGGCACTCGTCGCACTGGCGCGGACCGGATTCGATTTCTCGATGGCAGCCCAGGCAGTTCTTGTGCAGTGCGACTTTGGATTCCTCCACCTGGACGTCCTTGACTTCCTTGCGGTGACAATCCCCGCAGGCTTCGACGTGGTGGCAGTAGATGCAGTCGAGGCCGTATCCCTCCGCGTGAGTTTTATGAGTAAAGGTGACGACCGTTCCGCCGTTGTATTCCGTCAAATACGACTTGGTGTCGGGAGCCTTGCGCAGGCGCCGATCTTCCGGCTCCAGTACTTTGCTGGGCTCAATGGCCGAAACCGCCAGATAAAGCAGGGGCGACAAAAGCAACGCCACCATGACCATTCTTCTCATGCTATGGATCCTTCTCGATTTATATCCACTCCGGCTCTCTTTTCTTCTCCTCCGGGAAAATGGGCAGGAAGCGCGCCGCCAGGAAGAAGATGACGAAGCCGTTGACCGCCAGAAAGACCGTGAGCGCTATTTCACTCCAGGCCGGGAAATATTTCGCGCCGGAACTCGACACCATTCCGATGATGCTGACGTTCAATCGGTTGAGTACGACGCCCAAGAGTGCACACAGCGCCGCCAGGAAGAGTCCCAGCTTGCTGTTGTGCACGCGCCGTATGGACAGCAGAATCACCGAGCAAACCAGGAGGCCGATTTCGATGGTGAAGGCCCAGGTCTCCATGCTCCCGTCGCCCCAGGACACCAGACGGCCGCTCGCCAGCAGATCCTGAACTCTCACGGCCAGCGAGACGACCAGAGCAAACCAGAGAAAATTGCCGAGATCCACCAGCAGATCCAGCTCCAGCCCGCGTTTCAGGAACTTCGAGGAGGTGTAGGACTCCAGGATCACCGTGGCGAATCCCACCGCGACCGCCGAAAGCCAGAAGTGCAGCGGCAAAAGCGAGGAATACCAAAGTGGGTGCAACTTCTCCGGCACGATCAGGAAAAGCGATCCCAGCGAGGACTGATGCAAAGTGGACAGCAGCACTCCGGCCAAAACCAAGGGCACCGCGATGGCATGGAAAAGGCGCACGGCTTTTTTCCATTTGGCGGCCTCAGCCACAATTGAACCGAATTCCAGCGCCAAAACCGAGGTGTAGAGCATCACGCACCAGGCGACTTCGAACATTACCGAATGCGGATTCCACATCACCATCGGATGCCAGATGTTATAGGGCTTGCCCAAATCGTACATCAACCCCAGACTGACCAGAATGTAGCCCAGAAAAGCGGTCAGGATGGCCGGCCGCAGGATGGGCCGATACCGTTCGGCGTTGAACAGATAGACAATGCCGGTCATGATGAAGCCGCCGGCTGCTACAGCCACTCCCGTGACGACATCAAATCCCACCCAGAGCCCCCAGGGGAAACTGTCCGAAAGCGCCGTGACCGATCCCAATCCGAAGATGAAGCGTTTGGCCGTCAGGAACAGCCCCAGCGCCATGATCGCCAGGATCGGCAGGAAGTACCAGTTCTTAGCTTTTATGATGGTCGTTGTCATGGCTCTCTTTGTCCAATTCCATACGGCGGTTGATCACCCACCAGACGCCGCCAATGATGATTCCGCCGGTGAGCACGATGTTCGGAATCTTGCGCAGAACCGTCCAGGTCAGGTTGGGCAGAGCTTCCTGCGGCAGAGTCTCACTGAAACCCAACTGAGCGAATGGAACGCTCGATAGCATCAGCACCGACGTGCCGCCCACCTCTTTTTCTCCGAAGATATGGTTGACATAGCGATCCGGATAGCGAGATATGCGCCCCCGGGCGATGTCCAGCAGACGGTCCCGATTCCCAAAACGCGTCGCCCCCATCGGACAGGCCCAGGAGCAGGCCGTCTCTTTACCCTCCTCAATCCGATGCACGCACATGATGCACTTGCGCACCACGGGCGTAGGATCGTGCCATTCATAGCGGGGAATGCTGAAGGGGCAGGCTAACATGCAGTAGCGGCAGCCTATGCATTTGTTCCCATCGTAGGTCACTGGACCCTGCGGGCTTTTTTCCAGCGCGGCTACGGGACAAACGGAAACGCAGGTGGGCGTCAGGCAGTGCATGCACAACTGCCGGTAGAAGAGCTTGTCATGACTCTTGACAACAGTGTAGTTGGCATACGAGAGCTCTTCGCCCGGCTCGCCGGGGAGCTGATTGGCTTCCTTGCAAGCCTTCGCACAGGCCTTACAGCCAATGCAGGCGGTGAAGTCTATGAGCAGACCGTAACTGTCCATCTTCAACTCTGAAGGGTTGATGGGGATGTGCGAAGTCTGTGGGATGCGCTACTGATCCGTCGGGGCTAAGGGGCAGGAATTAATGCCACTCTGCGGGTCATCCAGCCGCAGCGGGCTGGATGGTAAGGTCTCCACCTCAGCCAAAATATACAAAGTTGAATATTTTAACGCAAGAACAATTTTGCCTATTTTTCTGGTGAATCTTTTCACAGCACGCAGGAGGCAAATTTGAGTGAAATAGTAGGCCTCGGTCTTCTTCGGACTGGGGCCACAATGCTTCCCGGCCTGATGCCTATGACTACTTCATTAGCATCAACTTGACTGTTGATCTTCCAAAGCTGGTCTGAAGCTGGCAAAGATACAGTCCAGAAGGCAAACCGGTTCCGTCGAAAGAGGTTTCATGGTATCCAGCGCTATATAAACCATCCGCCAATACGCCCACCAAGCCTCCCTGAGTATTGAAAACGCTCAGTGAAATTACTGTCGCGCCGGGCAGAGAGAATTTTAGCTTCGTAACCGGATTAAATGGATTTGGGAAAGCGGGATAGAGCGCAAACTGCGATGGGACGATCGGATCAGGCGGATCCGCTGCGGCAATGTCTTCTGCCAGGCGCACGAGCCAAACGTCAGAGATCCCGTCTATCATATTGGTGACCCCAGCAATGATATAGCCGCCGTCCGCTGTCTGACGGATGCTGTGCCCGCGATCGCCATTGAGTCTGCCGATTTGTTTGGTCCAGAGCGTACCACCGTTTTCATCGGTTCTAATCGCCCATAAATCTGCGGACTCAATTGGGAAGAGATTTGTGCCGCCAACAACGATGAATCCTCCATCTTGCACCTCTTGTACATCCCAGCCGCCATCGGAACCCATGCCGTCGTATCGCTGGGTCCATAAAGTATCCCCCTGAGGATTAGTTCTAATCAGATAGACATCATAATTGGGGCTTTGTGTGAGGCTGGAGTATCCCGCAATTATGAATCCGCCATCATTAGTCCGCGCGAGGGCCAAGCCTTGGTCTTGTCCCAGCCAGCCATAAATTCGCGTCCACACCGTGTTGCCATCAGAATCAGTCTTGATGATATAGACATCGCTCAGTCCATTACCATAGGACGTAGTATAGCCCACGGAGACAAGGCCGCCATCATCAGCGACCACCATATCATATAATCCCTCCTGACCTTCGCCGCCGAAGAAACGCGTCCATAAAGTATCTCCCAGGGCATCCGTTTTAACCAGATAGACTTGATTAGCGCTAAGCAGAGGGCTGATCTTGCCGGCGAAGACGAATCCTCCATCATCCGTCTGTTGAACGGCGTTAGCCCAGGACTGATCAAATCCAGGGGGAATGATATCTCCATACGATCGCGTCCAGAGGGTATCCCCCTCGCCGTCCGTTTTGATCAAATAGGCATGTGTATACATGCCGAAATGCTCCGTGCCGGCGATGATATATCCCCCATCGAGCGTCTCGCGAACGCTTGAGCCTGAACTGGACGGATAGGTTCTTGTCCAAAGGGTATCGCCGTTAGCATCTGTCTTGAGGAGCCAAGTATTGCCTCCTGGCAGTCCCAATGACGATGTGGATCCTACAACAATCAGACCTCCATCCTCGGTAATCTGCATGCACTGCGCCCAATCGGTATTTTCCCCGCCATAGACCTTGGTCCAGAGCGTATCAGGTTGGGCCAAAGCTCCACTGCAAAGCAGCAGTGATAGAAGAATACCTGTCATGCGTTTCATCTCTTCCTCACCCAAAATTCTCGACTCTTATTTTTCTTTATGTGATTGGCTGAAATTATTTTTGCTTTGTGAATAAATCTCCTAATAGTCTCACTCCACCCCAGCATGATTGTTCCAACTGGAAATAAAAAATACCCCGACGCCATTTCTGACGTCGGGGCCATCGCTGCCTGAACCCCTTCAAACAGCTTCGCGCCGCCTCAAATGCCCCTTACGGGGCAGCCAGCCCACGGCGCGCAATCGTTCATCGGCCGGCGGAGATTCTTTTGTTGTCTTGTAGGGGCGCAGCGCGCTGCGCCCCTACATCATGTCCAACTAGAACTTCAAGATTTCATCCACTTCCGCCTTGTCTGCATCCATAATATATTGGATGCCGCTGATTTCGGCGGATTCTTTCGTCAAACAGGCGATGTCATCTCGAGTCAAGTGGGCGGTCGAGAATTTGCGGCTGCCGGCCATGAGCTGGCGCAAACCCTGAGCCAGACGCTCGTAGTAGGTGTAAAGCCCCAGCGCGCCCGCCGGAATTCGGTCGAACAGATTATCGCCCAAGTCCTTGCGCAGATGGCTGGCCGTAACGAAGATCTCGTCCTTGGTGGCGCCGAAACGCTCAATGTAGACGGGGAGCTGACCGTCAGCGATGGCGCGTCCGATCGTCTTGCCTACCATGGCCGCCGCAATCGGTCCGCGCGCCATGCCGATCAGCCTCACAAAAGGCGCGCCCATTGCCAAACCTTTGTAAATCTGATCTTCGAAGGTGAAACCGCCCGCCAAGGCCAGAGCCGGGACGTATTTCTTCTTGTCGGCGAGGCGCTTGGTGTAGAAATAGAGCAGCGAATGCAGCTCTACCGGCGGGACGCCCCATTCGTTCATCATGCGCCAGGGAGACATGCCCGTGCCGCCGCCCGCGCCGTCCACCGTCAGCAGGTCAAGCTTATACTTCGAGGCGAAGGCGATGGCGCGCGCCAGGTCCGCCGGACGGTAAGCTCCAGTCTTCAGGAAGATGTATTTGGCTCCGGCCTTGCGCAACTGCGCCACGCGTTTCTCGAAACCTTCCTCCGTCACCATGCCGACCCGCGAATGGCGCTCGAATTCGCGGAACGCTCCCTTATGGAACGCCTCGATGACATGCGGATCATGCGGATTGGGCAGGACGACGTAGCCGCGGTCATAAAGGAGCTGCGCCTTTTTCAGGTCGGTGATCTTTACTTCCCCGCCGATGTCCTTCGCGCCCTGACCCCACTTCAGTTCGACAATTTGCACGCCCAGCTTCTCGATGGCATATTCGAGAGTCCCCAGCTTGGTGTCTTCCACGTTGGCCTGAACGATGATAGCTCCCCAGCCATCGCGCTGGTAGTCGGTGAACAGCTTCACGCGGCGCTTCAGATCTGCCGTGTCCACCACGCGGCCGTCCTTGATGACCGATTCCGGATCCATCCCCACCACGTTTTCGCCGATGGTAAGTCCGGTTCCGGCCAGCGCCGTGCCGATAGCTAGCCCTTCCCAATTATTCTTGGCGATGTTGGTCGAACCGATGCCGGGGATGATCCAGGGCAGGCGGAACTTGATCTCCTTATCGTGTCCGAAGCGGACTTCCAAGTTCACCGCCGGGAAGATGGCCTTATCGCTGTCGGCCTCAATTCCGTGAGCCCCGACGGCGGTTCCCATAATCGAGAAGTGACCGTAGTCCACCGGGTAACTCTTTTCCGAAGCTGTGGTGATGACGCCGAAGGGCTGCGGGTATATGACTTCGTGGCCGCGATAGGCGGATTTGCCGATTTCGCACATGCCGATACAGCCGTCCACGCAGGTCACGCACATACCGGACGAAGGAGTGATCGAACCCTCCGTACGGTTCTTCGTCAGCGTGGCGGCTGAAGAGTTTATTCGCGATAGCGAATATGACAACGACATTGTTCTCTCCTGTATTTCCTGATTTTATATTTTCCGTTATCTCAGGAGGCCGGATGGCCCTCCATCCGGCGAACGTGCGGCGTAGGGGCTACGCCTCCTCCTCTTAAAGGCATCTTATTCTTTTTTGATCTCGCAAGCCACGCAGGGCTGCATATAGCACATCATATCATCAAAGGTCGGCTTCTCCACGCAAGGAGGCGCCAGGTTGGCGCAGCCGCCGCAGATGGCTTTGTCCGGTTCGGCGTAGGTGCAGCGCAACTGGCAGGCCGGGCAGACGTAGATGCAAGCTCCGCACAGCCGGCAGACTTCCGACTGGATGTCAAACGGGGTGCCGAGCGTCCGATGCTCACCCCGGCCCCGGAATCCAATCGCGCCCGCCATCATCTGCTCTTTGCACATGCGCACGCACAGGCCGCAGAGGATGCAGTCCTCGTGCTCTTGCCTAAAGCGCTGCTGGCGCACATCGTGAGCCGACGCCAGATCCTGGATGACCTTGGATTGCGGGCAGGACGCCAGCAACAACTCCAGAGTCATTTTTCGGGCTTTCAATACTCGGGATGAAGCCGTGCGGACCTTCATCCCCTCTTCGATGGGATAGGTGCAGGACGATACCAGCTTGGCCTTCTCGCCCTCGCCAATCTCCACCACGCACAGGCGGCAGGCCCCGTAGGGATTCAAGCCTTCCATGTGGCACAGCGTCGGGATGGGGAATCCGAGGAACTTCGCAGCTTCCAGAATCGTGGTGCCCTTCTCCAGCGATATGGGCAGTCCATTTATTGTCACATTGATCATGCCAGTTTCTCCTCCCGCAACGGCTCTTCAACTTGGACGGGAATTACGAGCGCCTCCGGTTTGGGCTGAGTGAATTCTAAGTCGCAGCGCAGGCAGCGCAGAGCTTCCCGCCTCGCGTCCGCTTCGGACATCGCCTTCTCGACCTCTTCAAACGTGCGGCGGCGCAGCTCGGCCGGCACGCGCGGAGGTTCCGCTCGCCGCATTTGCTCTAACTCCTCTTCGCTGACCGACAACGGTTTGATGTAGAGCTTCGGGATGCGTGGCGCCTCTTGTTGCCGCAGCTCTTCGCCGCGCAGATAGCGGTCTATCATGACCGCCGCTTTCTTGCCCGCCGCAATAGCGTCCACGACGGTATTCGGGCCGGTGACCACGTCGCCTCCGGCGAAAACGCCTTCGTGGCTGGTTAAAAGCGTGTCCTTATTTATCTCAAGCGTTCCATCCTCATGTATCTTCAGTTCCGGTTCGCCGGTGGGCAGGTAGGAGCTGATTTCGGGCTGTTCGCTGATGGCCACAATCAGAGTGTCCAGAGGCAGCATGAATTCATTGCCTGCGATCGCCACCGGCTTGCGGCGGCCGCTGTAATCCACTTCGCCCAACTCGGCGCGTTGACACTGGATCCCCACCAGCGTTCCATTCTCGCGCAGGATGCGATTGGGGATGACCAAGGTCTCAAGCTTGATCCCCTCTTCGATGGCGGCCTCGATTTCTTCGGCGAAGGCGGGCATTTCATCACGAGTGCGCCGGTATAGAATGGTCGCGCTCTTGACGCCCGGCTGCCTCAGCGCCGTACGAGCGGCGTCAATGGCCGAATTGCCTCCTCCGACGACGGCCACCCGCCCTTTGGCCAAATTCTGGCCTCCCTGAGTGTAAGCCTTGAGGAATTCAATCGAAGGATAGACGCCCTTGCAGTCTTCTCCATCGAGGTAGAGCCGCCTGCCTTTTTGCGCTCCCAAACCCAAGAACACGGCCTTATAGCCATCCTTGAAGAGGCTCTCGATGGTGACGTCCTTGCCGAAAACCTGATTGCATTTGATGGAGACATTGCCGTTCAGAATTGCGGCGACCTCCTTATCCAGGATATCGCGCGGCAGGCGGTATTCCGGGATGCAACTGTACATCATCCCGCCCGGCTTCGAATCGGCTTCGAAGACCGTCACCGGATAGCCCATCAGCGACAAGTAGTGCGCAGCGGTCAATCCCGCCGGCCCGGCTCCCACCACCGCGACTCGCTTGGTTTTCTTCTTCCCCAACTTCGCAGGTTTATAGGCGGATGGATCTACATTATCGGTCACATACCGCTTGAGCATCCGGATCGCCACCGAGCGGTTGCCCGTCTGACCCAACTTGCAGTGGTCTTCGCATTTGTGGTCGCAGACGCGGGCGCAAATCGAAGGGAAGGGATTGGTTTCCCGGATGGCCATGTAGGCCTGCTCGTATTCCCCGCGTGCGATATGCGCCACATAGCGCCAGGCTTCCGTGCCGATGGGGCAAGTGGACTGGCAGGGAGCTCCCACCAGATCCTTGCACACCCCCGCCCGGCACTTGCGATCCATGATATGTTCGATGTATTCGTCCGCGAAATATTTTAATGTCGAGAGTACCGGATTGGACGCCGTCTGCCCGAGACCGCACATGGTCGTGTCCTGAACGACCTGAGCCAGATCCTTCAGCAGATTGATCTTGTCCAGAGTTGCATTTCCGCGCGAGATATCATCCAGAAGCTCCCACATCCGCTGCGTCCCCTTGCGGCAGGTGAAACATTTGCCACAGGATTCCTCTTTCAGGAATTTCATGTAATACTTGGCGATGTCCACCATGCAGGTGTTCTCGTCCATGACGATCATGCCGCCCGAACCCATGATGGACCCGGCCTTCACCAGGCTGTCGTAATCTATGGGGAGATCGAACAGCGATGCGGGTATGCAGCCTCCGGATGGTCCGCCGGTCTGCACCGCCTTGATCTTGGCCTTGCCCAGCGATCCGCCGCCGATATCGTAAACCACTTCCTTGATCTTTATCCCCAGCGGCACCTCGACCAGGCCGGTGTTGCGTACCTTTCCCACCAGAGAGAAGATTTTGGTGCCCGAGTTCCCCGGCACCCCGATCTTGGCGTATTCATCGCCGCCGTGCTTGATGATGTAAGGGATATTGGCCAGCGTTTCGACATTGTTGATGCAGGTGGGGTGGCCGTTGATGCCTTTTTCGATGGGGTAGGGAGGACGCTGGCGCGGCTCGCCGATCTTGCCTTCGATGGACTTGATCAGCGCCGTCTCTTCGCCGCAGACGAAGGCTCCCGCTCCGCGTACGATCATGATGTCGAAGTCAATTCCCGTCCCGACGATTTTTTTGCCCAGCAGCCCCAGATCTCGAGCCTGATGGATCGCCATGGAACTGTGCTTGATCGCCAGCGGGTATTCGGTGCGCACGTAAATGATCCCCTGCGTCGCCCCGATGGCGATCCCCGCGATGATCATCCCTTCGATGATGGCATGCGGATTGCCCTCTAAGAGGCTGCGATCCATATAAGCGCCCGGGTCGCCTTCATCGGCGTTGCAGACGATAAATTTGGGCGTGTAATTCGGCTTGATGCGCCGCGCCCGCTCCCATTTAATGCCGGTGGGAAAACCCGCGCCCCCGCGGCCCCGGATGCCGGACTTCTTGACCTCTTCGATGATCCATTCTGGATCGAGGTTTTCGAAGACCTTCTCCAGAGCGGCGTAGCCGTCATTCTCGACGTAGTCGTAAAGGCGGATCGGATCTATCTTCTCATTGTTGCCGAGAATGATCCGATGCTGCTTCTTGAAGAAGGGGATGTCTTCCTGCACTTTATAGCTGCGCGTCGTGCCGGGTTCACAATAGAGCAGATCATCCAGAATCTGCCCGGTCAGAGCGGCGTCTATCACGCGGGGGACATCCTCCATCTTCAAACGCGGATAGAGGTTATGCCCGGGTTCGACCAGTATGAACGGGTCCATCTCGCAAAAGCCCTGGCAGCCGGTGACGCGCAGGGAAATCCTCCCCTGCAGGTTGCGCTCCAGGATCTGCCGCTTGATAATCCGCATGATGTCGTTGGATCCGCTGGCCTGGCCGCCCGTGCCGGCGCAGATCACCAGAGTCGGCTTCGATTCCACCAGCGCTTTTTCGCACAGAATCCGCTGGCGGAAGCCTTTTATATCCTTGAGGTTATTGAGTTTATGCATATAGCAGGCCTTTGACTACGGGTAGTTTATCCTTGGGGATCTATTCCGAAACGTCCAGCAAATGTCCCTTGCAGCCTCGGCGAGGGCAGATCTGCACCAGCCCGCCGCCGCGAATGATCAGCGGCACCATGGTCACGCTGCAGATGGGGCAGTTGGAAATCCCGATCAATTCACTGTGGCAGTAGGGACAGAAGAACTGGGCGATGCAATCGGGGGGAATTACAAATTCGGAGGCGACATTATAGCTGCCATACAAGCTGGAAAGGGTCATCCAGCCGTGCTGGCCTTCGCAGGTGATGGTGACGCGGATCGCCGGATAGCCGTCAATCAGATGCTTGGGGTCCATCAGGCTGTGGTTGCAGCGCGGGCAGTGCACCTCCAGCGGGAACACCCGCTGATCGGTCGTCAGCTCAATCTTGTCCAGACCTTCCCGCGTCCGCGCCAGAATCTCTTTGACTTTCTGCTTCTTGACATTCGAGAAATAATGTCCGTCCACGACCACTACCGGCCCCAGCGCGCAGGCGCCCAGGCAGTTCACGGTTTCCAGCGTGAATTCGTTGTCCGGCGTCGTCTGGCCCGATTTGACGCCTAATTGATGCTGCATCTCCTCGGCGATGTTGGGCGCGCCGCGCACGTGGCAGGCGGTGCCGAGGCAGCAGGAGACCAGATGCTGGCCGCGCGGCTGCAAGCTGAAAGCGCGATAAAACGTCGCTACGCCGTAAACTTCCACCAGCGGGCGGTTCATCTCCTGCGCCACGATCTTCAAGGCGTCGGCGGGCAGATAACCGTAGCGGCCCTGGATCTCATCAAGCACGGAGATCAATCCATCGCCCTCGGCCCTATGCTTATCGAGGATTCTATAGACGGTTTCTGATGGCATAGTTTATATTACCTACTAGGATAGGAGGCCGCATTGCCCCAATGCGGCTTATCGCGGCGTGGGGGCCACGCCGCCTCCTAATTATAGTCTTTTGTTCTTTGAAGGGGTCAAAGGCTTTTTCGCGTCCTTGCAGAGGGGAGGACAGACATTCTTGTCTGTCTTGCGCCTCTGTCAGGCAAGAATGCCTGACCTCCCAGCGTCTAACGGTATTCTTCGCAGTGCCAGATGCCGCCTTCCGCTTTGGGGAAGGTGCAGGATTCGCGGATTTCGCAATTCACGCACAGACCTTTGAAGGTTTTCGGCCGGCCTTTCGGCCTGACGTTCACGTGCGCCATGATCACATTGGGGTCCACGTCCTTCTTGTGGCCGTTGGACAGGCCGCCGTCGAACTCTTCGCAGAAGATCTTGGGCTGCTTGGGCGTCTTGGGGAAGGCGCAGCCGTCTACCAGGACGCAGGTGCTGCAAAGACCGGTTTGGATTTTCGTCGCCGTCAGCATGACAGGCTCCTTTCGCTTGTTTCGGCTGAAGCACATTACCTCAGCCAATCCCCCTTAAGGCAATCAATGTGCCAAGATTCACGAAAATCGTCGGACGACGAATTATATGTTCTAACCTATTTATTTTTAAGCGCTTAAATTATGGCAAGGGAAAGTGAAATTGGCTGATGGCAGGCTCTTTGATAGATTGAAATGCGGGGAGACTTGATTCGGCGGGGAGGAATTCCCCGGAAAGTTATTGTCTGAATCGCTGATTCACGCAGATTAAAATGATTACGCTGATTAAACAAGAAGGCGGCCTCCAACCGCAGGAGATAAAAGCCGACGGCAGAGCTAGAAAAACGAGAACTCGACAAGGCGGTCGTGCGGGGCGAGAACTCGCGCCTCAATCGGGAAGAGAAGTTGGCGGAGAGGCGAGAAGTTGATACGTAAGAAAACAGAATGCAGAATCCAGAATCCGGGAGCCTGGCAACCCACAGTTCGCCGCGGCGGATGGGGCACCTGGCATCTCGCGTGAGGCCGCTGCCGCCCCGCCCTCAAGGACGGGGCTACATCTAAATAAAAAGCCCGCTAAAGCGGGCTCAATTTTCTGGACCACAGATCCGTCAGGGGACGGATGGCCTGCGACTCATTCAACGGATTGAACGGATCCGTCAGCGGGCGGATGGCTTTCAGCTCATTTCGCCGATTTTACATTTGTCTGAACCGCTGATTCACGCTGATTTCATTGATTCCGCTGATTAAAAGGGTCGGCATGAAGCTGACCCCTACGCGATTTTGTGCTATTTCATGAGCATTAGCTTCTGCACTTGGCTGAAATCCCCCGCGATTAGCTTGGCGAAGTAGATGCCCGACGGCAATCCCGATCCGTCAAATGTAATCTGATGATCACCCGCGTCTCTCCAACCCTCCACCAACGTCGTCACCAGTCTTCCGGCAGTATCATAGATGCGCAGACTGACGTGGCTGGCAACTGGCAACTGGTAGCTGATAACGGTGGTGGGATTAAAGGGATTGGGCGCAACTTCCATAGTCGGGGTCGCCTCTGACCCCGACGCGTGTTGTAGGGGCGAGGCGCGCCTCGCCCCTACGTCGGCAAGGTCAAACGATTCACCCGTGTTAGTCCATCCACCGAATCCCGACTCCTGAATCCCGGATCCCAATTTGGTGAAGGTGAAACTGTCCGACGACGTATCCCCCGCCGCCACGGCATAGGCGTTGTAGTGATACATCCCCGCCGGAGCGTGGGCCGAGATATTCTGCGTTCTCACGCGGTTGATGGTCTGCCCGGATCCCAAGGAGATGCGCACCGGACCTAACACCGGGCCGTAGATATTCCCCGAGGGGAGCGTCAGATCACACCAGAGGGGGACGAGGAGAGTCGAGGTTGCGATATTGGTCGCTTGGATGGCATACTGGAAACTGCCCCCTTCGGGGGGAATCTGGATGGGGGCGTTGTAGGGGGTCAGCAGGATGCGCACGGCCAGGGACTGATCGTAATACCAGGCTCCCATATCCGCGCGGGTGCCGTCCGGGTCGTTGTAGATGGGATTGGGATCGCCGGTGTCAATGCAGGGCGAACCCCACTGCAGGCGGTAATCGCCTTGCGCGGTGTCTACGAAGGCGGGCCAGGCGTTAATATTGCCCGTGCCGGTGTAGCCGCCCTGGATGTCGGAGTAGGTTACGGCTGGGCTGGGGGTACTATAAATCTGTCGGGTATTATTTCCCCAGAGAATACAGTTGACAATCGCGGGATTGGAATTTAAGCAGAAAATCCCGCCGCCCGGGTAGAAGGCTGAATTTCCGGCGATGGTATTGCCGTTTATGCTGGGACTGGAATTGGTGCAGGAAATCCCGCCGCCCGTGTAGGAGGTTAAATTTGCGGTGATTTGGTTGCCGCTGATGCTGGCGCTGGAATTGTTGCAGCGAATCCCACCGCCTTGATAGGAGGCCGAGTTTGCGCTGATGGTATTGTTGCTGATGCTGGCATTGGAAACCTCGCAGTAAATCCCACCGCCGCCGCCGGTGTATACGCCACTGGCGGAATTGGCGCTGAGGGTGTTGCCGCTGATGTTGGGGCTGGAGCCATAGCAGCAAATCCCGCCGCCCCAATGGGCTGAGTTGCCGCTGATGGTGTTGCCGCCGATAGTGGGGCTGCCCCCATAGCAGCAAATCCCGCCGCCGCCCCCGGCGTCGTCCCCCAAACTTGAATTTCCGCTGATGATGTTGTCGCTGATAGTGAGGCTGGAGTTGTTGCAGTAAATCCCACCACCGTAAGAATAGGCATAATTTCCGCTGATAGTGTTGCCTGTAATGCTTGGGTTGGAATAATCGCAGTAAATCCCCCCGCCGCTATGCAAGGCATTATTTCCGCTGATGGTGTTGCCTGTGATGATGGGGCTGGAATTCTGGCAAAAAATCCCGCCACCCAAGGAGATGGCCCAATTTCCGCTGATGGTGTTGCTGCCGATGGTGGGGCTGGAACTGTAGCAAAAAATCCCACCGCCGCCGTTATAGGCAGTATTCCCGCTGATAGTGTTATGGATAATGATGAGGCTGGAGTTGGAGCAGTAGATGGCACCGCCATTGTTGTCATCGCCACTGCCCTGGGCATATCCATGTGTCAAGAGGCAATACGACAGCCGGGAGGAATCCGAAGCGGAAAGGAAACGGATGCCGTGCCAATTTACGTTAGGCGGCAGGACATCGAAGCGGATGGAATCCGCCGGGGTGCCCACGGCTCGCAGGGTAGCTCCGTTGTCCACAATCAGCTTGCAGTAAACCGAGAACAGCACCTCCACGCCGGGGAGGATGGTCAGGCTCATGGACGGCGGCACGCGCACCTCGGCGGTGACGATCACCGTGTCCGCCGACCAGGTTCCGGTCTGGTCGCCGGAAACGTAGATGACGGACGCCCACGCAGGGGCGGATAGGCTCAGGAGCACCAGCAAGATAAGGATAAATGTGCGATACATGGGGAATCTCCTTTTTAATTGTCTGAATCGCTGATTAGTATGATTTCGCTGATGGCGCTGATTATCCGCCAGTGGGCGGATAGTCCACCGCGGCGGACTCATTTCATCAGCGCAATGATTTGCTGCGTTGTCATGCCAGCGAATGCTGGGATCCAGGCCTGGATTCCCGCTTGCGCGGGAATGACAGGGAATTGGGCAGCGTTAGGATTTATTCCGAGAAGGATTCGGGAGGTCAGGGGGCGGGTCTGGAGACGGGGTGGCATGCCCTTCCAGGGCATGTTTTAGGCATGCCATCCAAGGGAAACAAAGTCAATAGACGGGTCCTCTGGCCAGCCCGTTCCAGCGAGTGTTCCAGAAGAATTTTCCGTGAATATGATTGAATATACAAAGAATTGGCGCTGGAATCAAGGGAAATTGTCAGCAAGAGCGGAAAAGGATCCGCCCCCTCGCCCCGCCATAAATGACGGGGCTGAAGACTGGACAAGCCCCGTGAACGGGGCTATAGCCCGCTTCAGCGGGCTTGTTTAATTTGTAGCCCCGTCCTTGAGGGCGGGGCGGAATGGCGGGGCATAAATGGTGTGCGCCCTTATTTCCCCTTGCATCCCACCCCAAAACCGCCTAAATTTCCCGCACCATGCACCGCCTGATTACACACCTCACCTCCCCCGACCTCCTGCACGGCGCGCCGTTCGATCTGCGGCTGCTGCCGCCGCGCGAGGCCGTTTTCGCGGCCGAGCACATGCTTCGTTCCGCCTGCGGCGGACCAGAAGCATGCCACCCCTCCGAAAGACCCCCTTCGGGGGAAGCATGCCACCCTGCCGAGACCATCCGGCGGGCGCTGAAGAAGGTCAACATCTCGCGGCTCTATTCCCATCAAGCGGAGGCGCTTCAGGCCATCTCCGCGGGTCGCAATCCCTTAGTTGTCACTCCCACCGCCTCGGGCAAGAGCCTGATCTACCAGATCGCCATCTTGGAGGAGCTACAAAAGCATCCCGACGCCCGCGTTCTGCTCCTCTTCCCTCTGAAAGCCTTGGAGCAAGACCAGTTAGCCCGCTTGCGCGAATTGATGTCCCTTTGCGGCCTCGATCCGCAGAAGGCGATGATCATGGACGGCGACACTCCTCGCGACGACCGCGACAAAATGCGCGCCGACCCGCCCAACCTGATGCTCACCAATCCCGATATGCTGCATTACGGCATTTTGCCCTATCATCGCGGCTGGTCGCTGTTTCTGAGAGGTTTGCGCTTCATTGTCATTGACGAGTTGCATGTTTATCGCGGCATCTTCGGGTCGCACGTCTTGCAGGTGCTGAGACGCCTCGGGCGAGTCAGCCGCTTCTATGGATCCAAGCCTCAATGGATCGCGGGATCGGCTACCATCGGCAATCCGCTGGAGCTGGCGCAGGATTTGACCGGCGAAGAATTCGCGCTGACAGATCAGAGCGGCGCGCCCGCGTCCGGACGGCATTTCGTGATCATTAATCCCGTCGAAAGCCCCTATTCTCTGGCGGCTCGGCTGCTGCCCGAAATCCTCAAGAAAAAATACAAAGCCATCGCTTTCACCAAATCGCGCATCGCGACGGAGCTGCTCTACAAGCGCATCATCGAGGCTGATCGTAAATGGGAAACTCGCCTGAGCAGCTACCGCGCGGGATTCCTGCCCGAAGAGCGCCGCGAAATCGAACGCCGCCTGCTGAAGGATGAACTGTCCGGCGTCATCAGCACCAGCGCGTTGGAACTGGGAATGGATATCGGAGGCATTGACGTCTGTCTCCTGCTGGGCTATCCGGGAACCATATCGGCTCTGATGCAGCGCGCCGGACGCGCCGGCCGCCGCGACCGGGAATCGCTGGTGATCCTGATTGCTGGAGAGGACGCGCTCGACCAATACTACGCCCGCCACTCGGATGAACTCTTCGCCAAGCCCAGCGAAGCGGCCATCGTGGACGGAACCAACGAGCCGATCCTGCGGTCGCATTTGATCTGCGCCGCCGCCGAAATCCCTCTGGCGGCAAATGAGAGCTACTTGAGCGAGGAGAAACGCGAGCATCTGCCTCCGTTGGTGGAGGAAGGCAAACTGATTCGCGGAGCCGGAGGTCAGCGCTGGTTTCCCGGCGTCCCGCATCCCCACCGGCTGGTGAATATTCGCTCGGTGGGATCGGGTTATTCCATCCACGACAGCGAAACCGGCGCGCAGATCGGCGATATCGGCTTCGGGCGTCTCTGGAGCGAATGCCATCCGCAAGCCATCTACCTGCACCGCGCGAGGCAGTATCTGATCGAAAAACTGGACGACAAAGCCAAGGCCGTCTTCGCCCGCCCCATCGAAGTGGATTATTACACTCACGCTCTGGGCGAAAAGGAGACCGAAATCATCGAGCGGCTGGCAACGTTCGACCTACCCGGGGCGAAGGCCTTCGAAGGCAAATTGGAAGTCACCGAACGCGTGACCGGCTATCAGAAGCGCCGCATCTTCAGCGGCGAACTGATCTCGACTCACCCGCTGGATGGCCCGCCTCAGATCATGGTGACGCGCGGTTTCTGGCTGGAATTCGATGTTGGACTGAAGGAACTGTTCGAGGAGAAACGCCTGCACTACATGGGCGGACTGCACGCCGGCGAACATGCCATGATCTCCATGCTGCCTTTGGAAGTCATGTGCGACCGCGGTGACATTGGCGGCATTTCGTTTGCGGCTCACCCGCAGACCGAGGCCGCGGCGATTTTTATTTATGACGCCTACCCCGGCGGCCTGGGCATTACTCGCCGCGCCTATCGCAACCTTTCGCGCCTGATCGAACGCACGCTCTCTCTCATCCGCGACTGCCGCTGCGACGACGGCTGCCCGGCCTGCATTCAATCGCCTCGCTGCGGAGCGGGAAACCGGCCGCTGGATAAGGCGGGCGCAAAACTTCTGCTGAGCAATCTGTCAACCACATAGGGTGGACTGCCTTTTTGGAGCGAAATCCAGCATTTTCGCAGAATCCCGTATCCCGGATCCTGAATCCCGCGAAGCAGATTTCTGCGAAAAAGTCTTGCTTCTGCGGGTGAAAAGAATTAAATTCCGGCACATTCGGCCATCATCCGTCCCGGTTTTCCGGGACGGCTGTTTTTTCGTGCTTTGCGCCGGAGGCTTCCCCAGACCGCATGTTCAAGCGCATTCTGATCGCGAATCGCGGCGAAATCGCCGTCCGAATCATCCGCGCCGCCGCCGAAATGGGCATCGAATCGGTGGCGGTTTATTCCGAGGCTGACCGCCTGGCTCTGCACACGCGCCGGGCGGATTTTGCTTATCGCATCGGCCCTCCGCCGGCAACCGAAAGTTACCTGAATATCGAGCGCATTCTGCACGCGGCGAAGGTCTCGGGGGCTGAGGCCATCCATCCCGGTTACGGCTTCCTGGCCGAGAATGCCGATTTCGCCCAAGCCGTCGCCGATGCCGGATTCATTTTCATCGGCCCCCCGCCCCAGGCCATCCGAGAAATGGGATCCAAGACCCGCGCCCGCCAGTTGATGAGAGCTGCCGGAGTGCCCGTAATACCGGGAACCGAGAAAGGCGTCCCGCTATCCTCCGACGCCAGGGCCATCGCCGCCGAAATAGGTTATCCTGTATTGATAAAGGCGGCGGCCGGAGGCGGCGGCAAAGGAATGCGCATCGTCGCTTCACCGCATGAACTCTTAAGCGCCATGGAAGCCGCCAGTCGCGAAGCCGCCTCGGCCTTCGGGGATCCCGAAGTTTACATCGAAAAATACCTGGAAGGCCCGCGCCATATTGAAGTGCAGATTCTGGCCGACCAACACGGAAACTGCGTGTCTGTCAATGAGCGCGAATGTTCCATCCAGCGCCGCCATCAGAAGGTGATTGAAGAGTCGCCCTCGCCAATTGTGACGCCTGAAATCCGCAAGAAGCTGGGCGAAGCCGCCATCGCCGCCGCCAGAGCCTGCGGCTATTTCAACGCCGGCACGGTCGAATTCCTTTTTGATCGCCAAGGCCATTTTTATTTCTTGGAGGTGAACACGCGGCTGCAGGTCGAGCATCCGGTGACGGAGATGACCACCGGCCTCGATCTGGTCAAAGAGCAGATCAGAATCGCAGCGGGCGAGAAACTGAAATTGAAACAGAAAGATATCGGCCTGCGCGGCCACGCCATCGAGTGCCGCATTTATGCCGAAGACCCGCTGAACAATTTTTTCCCTTCGACCGGACAGATAAAGTATCTGCAATTGCCTTCCGGGCCGGGCGTCCGCAATGATTCGGGCATCTACGAAGGCGGCGAAGTCAGTGTCTATTATGATCCCCTATTGTCGAAACTCATCACCTGGGGGAGAGACCGCCCGGAGGCCATCGAACGCATGAAGCGCGCCTTGAAGGAATACCATATCACCGGCGTGCGCTGCAACGTTTCATTCTGCCTGCTGGTGATGAATCATCCGGCGTTTGCTCAAGGGCAATTCGATACTCATTTTATCGCCGATCATTTCAGTCCGGAGGAGATCGCCCGGGGGCCCGAGGAGCTGCGCCGCGTCGCCGCCATCGCCGCCACATTGGGACAGGCGCTGATGGCCCAAAATGCCACGCCATCGCTCGATGGCCGCACCGCCGCTATTTCTCCCTGGCTGATGGCCGGACGGAAAGCGGGATTGCATTAGCATGACCTACATCGCCCAAATAGACGACCAGAACTTTGAGATCGTCCTGTCTGAGAATGGGCAGGTCACCGTGAACGGCGAAAAAGTTCAATGTGATGTGCAGCGGGGATCGCGATCTGAGCATTTTTCATTGATTATGGAGGGGCGTTCTCATCAGATCTGGCTGGAGCCGATCAATGGCGCGCTGCGCGTGCATGTCGGCGGCTTTGATTTCAATGTGCGCGTCGAAGATGAGAGGGTGCATCGTCTGCGCCAAATCGCTGCCCACGAATCCTCCTCTCACGCGAAAGGTCAAATCATCGCGCCCATGCCGGGATTAGTGGTCAAGATTCTGGTGGAATCCGGGCAGCAAATCCAAAAAGGCCAGGGTGTGGTTATCGTCGAAGCCATGAAGATGGAGAATGAAATCCGCAGCCCCATCTCCGGAGTGGTCAAGGAAGTAAAAGTCCGGCCTCGCCAGGCGGTAGAAAAGGGGGAGATATTGGCGGTGATTGGATCTTGAAGAATTTCAAAATTCAAATATCAAATATCAAATTTCAAAATGCCAGAGCATCAAGGGTTTCGAGCATTATGACACAGAAGGAGCTGGCTGATCGCTTCCTCGATTTTGGAGCTGCGGCGATAAAGCTCGGAGCGCTATTGACCAAAACCTACATTGGCCGGCATATCGCAAATCAAATGATGCGCTCGGCCACTTCGGCTGGAGCAAATTGGCAGGAAACATGCGGAGCGGAAAGCCGCTCGGATTTTGTTCATAAGATGCAAATCGTGCTGAAGGAGCTGCGCGAATCCACGTATTGGCTGCAATTGCTGCAAAGAGCCGACGTGCTCCCCAATGCGATGGGCCAGATTAATACGCTGCAGAAGGAATCAGAAGAATTGACACGGATTATCGCCAAGTCTGTCGTCACAGCGAAGGCCAACAAAATTTGATATTTGAATTTTGATATTTGAAATTTGAAATGAAGAATAAGCCCACAGCTTTCGCCAGTAAAGCGCCGCCTCTTGCCGAGCGTCGTTCCGAATTCCTCACCGACTGGGGTTCCGAGGTTCCGCGTCTGCTGACTCCCAAGGGAGATGAGGCCGACGCTTGCGCGGAAAAGCTCGGTTTCCCCGGCCAGTATCCTTTCACCCGCGGCGTCTATCCCAGCATGTATCGCGGACGCTTCTGGACGATGCGGCAGTATGCCGGTTTCGGATCCGCCGAGCAATCGAACCAGCGCTACCGTTACCTCCTTGAGCAAGGCCAGACCGGCCTCTCCGTCGCCTTCGATCTGCCCACTCAGATCGGCTACGACAGCGACCATCCGATGGCGCAGGGCGAAGTCGGAAAAGTCGGCGTTGCCATCAGTTCTTTGGCCGATATGGAGATCCTCTTTTCCGGCATCGAGCTGCAGAAGGTCTCCACGTCCATGACCATCAATGCCACGGCCGCCATCCTTTTGGCGCTCTATGTGGCGGTGGCTCGAAAGCAAAACGCCGACTTGAAGAAGCTCTCCGGCACCATCCAGAATGACATCCTGAAGGAATACGTCGCGCGTGGAACTTATATTTATCCTCCGCGCCCCTCCATGCGCTTGATCACCGATGTCTTCGCCTGGTGCAAAGAGAATCTCCCGTCCTGGAATACCATCTCGATTTCCGGCTATCACATCCGAGAAGCCGGTTCGACCGCCGTTCAGGAGATCGCCTTCACTCTGGCCAACGGTTGTGCCTATGTCCAGGCCGCCGTTTCCGCGGGTTTGAAAGTGGATGATTTCGGCCCGCGACTCGCCTTCTTTTTTAATGCTCATAACAATTTTCTGGAAGAGGTCGCCAAATTCCGCGCCGCTCGACGCCTCTGGGCGAAGCTCATGAAGGAGCGCTTCGGTGCCCGGGATCCTCGCTCGATGATGTTGCGCTTCCACACTCAAACGGCCGGATCCACTTTGACTGCGCAGCAGCCCGAAAACAACATCGTGCGCGTGGCGCTCCAGGCCCTGGCCGCGATTCTGGGTGGAACGCAGTCCTTGCACACCAACTCCATGGACGAGGCTCTGGCGCTGCCGTCGGAAAAGGCCGCTCGCATCGCGCTTCGTACTCAACAGATCATCGCTCATGAATCCGGCGCGGCCGATACGATTGATCCGCTGGCCGGATCCTATTATATCGAGCATTTGACGGATGAGATCGAAAGCGAAGCGCAAAGACTCCTCGATAAAATCCAGAGTCTGGGCGGCGCCGTCAGCGCCATCGAGAAGGGTTTCTTCCAGCGCGAAATTGCCGCTCAAGCCTATAAAACCCAGAAGGCTGTTGAGGCGCAGGAGAAAGTGATCGTCGGAGTCAACTCGCTCAAGCTCGATGAGCCCTCCCACCTTGAACTGTTGAAGGTGGATCAAACCGTCGTGATTCAGCAAATTGCCCGGCTGCGCAGGTTCCGTGAACAACGCGATAACAACGCCGTTAAGCGAACCCTGGATCAGCTAATTCAAGCCGCCTCGGGCCGCGACAATCTGATGCCTTTGATCTTGAATGCCGTCGAAAGCCACGCCACCTTGGGCGAAATCAGCGACGCCTTGCGGAGTTGCTGGGGAGAGTATCGCGGGGAGGCCGCTTAGCATGCCGGCCGGTAAACCGAAAAGCAGCGCCGACCAGGCCAAGACCAGGGGGACTCGCAAAAAATTCTTCGGCAAGAATCTACTTCGACTGGGCATGGTGTCCTCTACGCAGGATGAGCTGAAGAAGCTCTTCCTTCAGGGCGCGCCCGACGGCACGATCGTCGTCGCTCAGGAACAAGAGCGCGGCCGCGGCCGACGGGAGAAATCCTGGCATTCCATGAGCGGTCGCGGCCTCTGGATGTCTGTCCTGCTGCAGCCGGAAGGCCGTCCCGAGATCTGGACTTGGACCCCACTCTGGGCGGGATTGGTCGTGCATCATGCGATCACCGACCTCCTGAAATCGCACTCCGAGAATATCTCTTCCAATATCCTGCTCAAATGGCCGAATGATATCCTCTTGGAAGGTCGCAAACTCTGCGGTATCCTGTCGGAACAGGTGCAGGATTGCCAGGGCCGTCAGGCGGTCATTCTCGGAATCGGCATTAACCTGTCGCAGCGCCAGGAGGACTTTCTGCCGCACTTGCGCGGTGTGGCCACTTCCCTACTCGATTTCACGGGAGAATCGTTCGAACCGGACGCGATGCTGGAAAAGATGATCCTGAGTTTGGAGGATTTCTACCCTCTGCTCAAGCCCATCGCCGCTGATCGAATTCGACGGGCTTTCTTGAGTCATGCCTGGGGTGTGGGGGAGAGGCTGCGCTTGATGGTCGCCGGCCGTCGGGAGGAAGGGATTTTTGAGGGCCTCGGCCCGGCCGGCGAAATCCGTCTGCGGGACAGCGACGGCAAAATATCTTCATTCGTGGGCGCGGATAAAATCGAACGGGCCTGAAATCAGCGGTCTCACTCGTGATATCTCTATGAGTACTTTAAAGTCGTCGGATATGCTGCTCGCCATTGACATTGGCAACACCAACGTTGCCCTGGGCATCTATCGAGAAAAGGAGCTGCTCCAGCACTGGCGGCTGGCCACTTCGGTCTCACGCACCTCGGACGAAGCCTGGATTGTTCTGCACGCGCTTTGCCAGGAGGGAAATCTGCGCACGGATCGCATCAAGGGCGTGGCGATGGCGTCCGTCGTGCCCGATCTAACTTCGGTATTTTGGAACATGGCGCAAGAGCACTTCGGGGCTGAACCCTACGAAGTGCGCGCCGAAACGGCCCCTTCGCTGAAGATCCATTACCGCGATCCAAGCGCCGTAGGCGCCGATCGCCTCTGCAACGCCGCCGCCGGATTTGAGAAGCACGGTGGCCCCCTGATCATCGTGGACTTCGGCACGGCCACGACGTTTGACGTGATCAACGAGGGCGGCGAGTATCTCGGCGGCATCATCACTCCCGGCATCGAACTGGCCGTGAAGATCCTGCATCACAACGCCGCGCGTCTGCCCAAAGTTCAATTGAATTTTCCGCCGAAGGTGATCGCCGATACGACCGAGTATTCCATCCAGGCCGGTCTACTCTATGGCGCCGTGGACGAGATGGAGGGTCTCTGCCGCCGCATCGGCCGGGAATTGGGATGCGATCCCAAAGTCATCGCCACCGGCGGCCTTTCGGCGCTGATCGCCCAGGAATCTCGAGTGATCTCAGCCGTCGAACCCTATCTGGTGCTCGAAGGGCTGCGCATTCTCTATGAACGTCATGGCTAAGCGGCTTTTCATTCCAATTATTCTCCTGCTCGGCGGCATCCTGCTGGTCCATCATATTAATACCGCTGAAATTCAATCCGGCAGCGCATCAACGCCCATCGTGCTGGACGTTGTCTATCCGCGCCTCGAAGGCGGCGATACGACGCTGACCATGCCGCGGGTGGATTCAACGTTTGCGTTCGGCTCCGTGAAGCCCCCGGATTGCCGCGTCTTCCTCAATGGATCCGCCGCGCCAGTCTGGGAAAGCGGCGCGTTTTTGGTTTTTACGCCGTTGGATACCCTGAGTTGGCGCTTCAATTTCCTGGTTGTCGGCCCGAAGGGCGATAGCTTGCGGAGGAGTTTTGGTTTTCGCTTACCGCCGCCGGATAGCACGTTAGCAGAAATTCGCCAGGCGGATCCCCAAAATCGCTGGCTTCCGGCTCGTATGACTATTAGTGAGCCGCATGCCAATTTGCGAGCGGCTCCGAATGGAGCCTATGTCCTGGCGCCATTGGCGGGCAGCGTGGCATGGGCTGATTCTTTTATTGCGCCCTATTACCGCGTGCGGCTGGAACGCGAGCGGCGCGCCTGGATTGAAGAGCGCTTTGTTCGCCTCGACACGGCGAATCACACCCCGCCCCATTCGCCGGTCGGCCGTATCATCGCTTGGCATGATAACGAATGGTCGCTTGTGGAAATTCCGCTGACCGAGCCGCTGCTATTCCATTTGACGGCGGAACCTGAAAACCGCCGTATGTGCTTGGATCTTTACGGCGCGAGCTCGCGTATCAACCGAATTGATTACGATCCCCTGGATCCTCTGATCCGTGAAATCCGCTGGTCGCAGGTGAATGACGAGGTCTTGCGGTTGGAGGTGTTGCTGAATCAGGAAATCCTCTGGGGCTATGGCGCAGCTTGGGCCGATGAATCGGAGTCATCTGACAAAAGATCATTGGTTCTAAAAATCCGCCGGCCCCCGCTTATTGAACGGCGGGTTCTGAAAAATCGGAGAATTGTGCTGGATCCCGGTCACGGCGGCTCTCAACCGGGCTCCGTCGGCCCCACGCGGCTGGCGGAAAAAGTGCCCAATCTGAAATTAGCGCAAAAGCTGAAGGCGCTCCTGGAAAAAGAGGGCGCCCGCGTTTTTCTGACCCGCCGCAGCGATTCCACGGTGGACTTGTATGACCGCGTGGATTTTGCGCTCGAACAGGGCGGCGAAATTCTGATTTCCCTGCACAACAACGCTCTGTCGGACGGCGAAAATCCTTTCGTAAAGCGCGGCAGCGCGGCCTATTATTATCATCCGCACAGCCAGGAGTTGGCGCGGATTTTGCATGACGACTTATTGCGGGCCACCGGTCTTTCGGATCATGGCCTTTACTATCAGAATCTGGCCCTGGCGCGTCCCACGGAAATGCTCGCCGTGCTGTTGGAATGCGCCTTTATGATCCACCCCGACGAGGAAGCTCTATTGCGAGACGACCGTTTTCTGCAGCGCACCGCCGAGGGTATTGCGGCCGGCCTGAAGAGATTCCTCAAGCAGCGCCGACTGAAGCAATAGGATAAAGCAGATCGTAGTCCGACCCGGACAAATCGAAACCTCCACAAGAGAAGCATAAGAGCATGGCAAAGTTCATCTACATGTCCCGCGATGGGATTGAGAAGCTGAGCAACGAGCTGAAACGGCTGCTGGATGTCGAGCTACCCCTGGTGTCGCAAAAGATTGCCACCGCGCGTGGGTACGGCGACATTGCAGAAAACGCCGAATACGACGTGGCGCGCGAAGAGATGGATCACCTGCAGCGCCGCATCGCCCGCCTGCAGGATACCCTCTCCCGCGCCCAGCTCTTCGATCCCCAGGGATTGAATCCCGAAGAAGTGACGCTCCTGTCCACCGTGCAACTGCAGGATCTGAAGAAGAAGAAAAAGATAACCTACACCCTGGTTTCGGCGGAAGAAGTGGACGTGGAAGCCATGCGTATTTCCATCCAATCCCCCATCGGGCGCGCTCTGGTCGGCAAAAAGGCCGGCGACCGGGTCACCGTCGAAGTCCCCGCCGGAGTGCTTGATTTCAAGATCTTATCCGTGACCCAGGGATCGGAGCGAAGATGACCGGATTTCTACTCGCTGTCGGCATCGGTCTGCTTCTGGGTTGGCTGCTCACTCGCCCGGGGCGTTCCGCTCCGCCTCCGGTCAATGTCGATCCCGCCCGCCTCTACCGGGCCCGCGATCGGCGTGTGATCGCCGGAGTCTGCGGCGGGCTCGGAAAATATTTCAATCTGGATCCCATCATCGTGCGCGTGCTCTGGGTGATCTTTGCCCTGGCTTCGCTGGGAATCGCCCTGATTATCTATATCATCATGGCCATTGTCGTCCCTGAAGAACCTGCGGTGTAACCATGAAGTCGACTCGAAGACCCGACCGCCTCTTCGGCTGGTTGCTCCTGTTGCTGGGCGCCCTGCTCTTATTGGATCACTGGTATCCTCACCTCTTCGGCTGGACTACCATCCTGATCGCCCTGGGAGCCGCCCTGCTGATCCGCGCCGCCCGCACCGATCGCGGCGCGGCCTTCCCCGGCGCCTTTCTGCTTCTGTTGGGGCTTTTCTTTTTGGTGAAAGAAACCGATCTGATCTACATCCCCTGGTGGCACAACTGGCCCATGATTCTGCTGATCCTGGGGATCTCCTTCGTCGTGCTCTTTGCCTTTGACACGACCAAACGAGGCGCGCTCATGGTCGGTATCCCCCTGATCGTCATGGCTTTTATTTTCCTGAGCTCGCCCTACAGATGGGAAGACATCCTCGATTGGATTGGCGACTGGTGGCCGCTGATTCTCATTCTCATCGGTCTGAACATTCTCTGGAAGGCGAGCCTGAGCAAAAAGTCGAATTAAGCTGGGGTGTTGCGGAGATTCTTGTGCCGAAGAAAGATCGAGTCATCCTGGTGGTCATGGACGGGTTGGGCCTGTCCCCAATTCCCAACGAGGATTCCAACGCCTTTCACCTGGCGCGCAAGCCGAATCTTGATAAAATCTGGCAGGCCTACCCTCTCTGTGAAATGCATTGTTCCGGCCGGGCCGTCGGCTTGCCGGAGGGCCAGATGGGCAATTCGGAAGTCGGCCACCAGAATCTGGGCGCCGGCCGAGTTGTCTATCAGGACATTACCCGCATTGATCTGGCCATCGAGAAAGGCCAATTCGCTCAGATTCCCGCCCTCCAACAATCGTTCGCCCAGGCGCGGCAGTACGGCCACACTCTGCACCTGATCGGTCTTCTCAGCGATGGCGGCGTGCACTCGTCGCAGGATCATCTGGAAGCCTTGATCCGGGCCGCGAAGGAGGCCGGCGTCTCTCGCGTGGCGATTCACGCCTTGATGGATGGCCGCGACACTCCGCCCAACAGCGGCGTCCATTATATCAAGCGTGCCGAAGACTTCTGCGCCAAAATCGGTCTGGGGAAAATCGCCACGGTGATTGGTCGCTACTACGCCATGGATCGCGACAACCGCTGGGAGCGCGTCCGCAAAGCCTATGATGCGCTGACGGCCGGTGATGGCCATCATTTCGGCAGCGCGCCTGAAGCGATCACGAGGAGCTATGAGCGCGGCGTCACGGATGAATTTGTAGAGCCATCCGTCATTTTCGAAGATGGCCGACCAAGAGCCTCCCTGCAGGACGGCGACGCCGTCATCTTTTTCAACTTTCGGGCCGACCGCGCCCGCGAATTGACGATGGCCTTCACGCAGCCGGATTTCAATTCGTTCCCTGCCAAACCACTGAATCTGCATTACACGACGATGACGCAGTACCGGCAGGATTTTAATTTGCCGATCTTATTCGAACCCTCGAAGCTCACCCAGATTTTGGGTGGGATCATCTCTCAGGCCGGCATGACCCAATTGCGCATCTCCGAAACCGAGAAATATCCCCATGTAACTTTCTTTTTCAACGGCGGCGAAGAGCGCATCTATGCCGGCGAGGATCGCATTCTCGTCCCCTCACCCAAGGTCGCCACCTACGATCTCCAGCCCGAAATGAGCGCTCCCGAAGTCACTCGCCGCGTTGTTGAAGCCATCGCCTCCGAGAAATACAATCTCATCGTCTTGAATTTCGCCAACTGCGATATGGTCGGCCACAGCGGTATTTTATCGGCTGCCATCAAAGCGGTTGAAGCCGTGGACGATGCCGTCGGTCAAGTCTTTCGCGCCGCCTTCGCTCACCGGTACGCCATGATCCTGACCGCCGATCACGGCAACTGCGAGATGATGGTGGACCCGGAAAACGGCGGGCCTTTTACCGCGCATACGACCAATCCCGTGCCGTGTTTTGTCATGGATCGCGATTGCCGGATTGACGTCAGGCCGGAAGGGCGCCTTTGCGATGTGGCTCCTACCATCCTGCAGCTCTTTGGCATGCCGCAGCCGCCCGAAATGGAAGGCCTGTCGCTCATCACCGGCATGGGCTGAGGCTAATGCAAGCTCTCTTTTGCGATGCAGGCGGGATCCGCCTGATGGAAGCAGAAATTCCCCGGCCGCAAGCGGGCGAAGCCCTGATCAAAGTTCGCCTGGCGGGGATTTGCCGCACCGATCTGGAGATCGCCAGAGGCTACATGAGCTTCACCGGCATCCCGGGCCATGAATTCGTCGGGGAAGTTGCGCAGTTGAATGCAACGGATTCCGGTCGGCAAGCAGAATGGATCGGCAAGCGCGTCGTGGGCGAAATCAATTGCGGCTGCGGCCAATGCGATTTCTGCCGATCTGGCCTGGAGAGGCACTGCCCCCAACGCACCGTCCTCGGGATTCTGGGCCGGGATGGCGCTCTGGCTCAATATTTGACTCTGCCGCTGCGCAACTTGCATCCCGTCCCTGATGAAAGCTCCGACCAGAGCGCGGTCTTCACCGAGCCTCTGGCAGCGGCCCTGGAAATTCTCGAGCAGGTGCGCATCCAACCGGACAGCCGCATCCTGGTCATCGGCGATGGCAAACTGGGTTTGCTGGTGGCGCGCGTTATGCAGATTCATGGCTGCATTCTGCTCTGCCTTGGCACCGATGGCCGCAAAATGGGGATTCTGAAGCAATGGGGCGTCGAAGCAATCCACCATTCCATCTTCCAGCCCGATGGCCGCGACTTCGCAATCGAAGCCTCCGGATCTCCCGATGGATTCGGGCTCGCTTTGAAGGCTCTGATGCCGCGCGGAACTCTGATTTTGAAGAGCACCTATCACGGTTCGCTGATTTTGGATGCCGCGCCGCTTGTGATCAATGAGATTACCGTCATCGGTTCGCGCTGTGGGCCATTCGCGCCGGCTCTGAAACTCCTGGCGCAAAGGCTCATTCCCTCTGACGATTTGATTACCGCTGTATATCCTTTCCGAGAAATGTTGAAAGCCTTTGAACATGCCTCGCAACCGGAGGCGATGAAAGTCCTGGTTCAGTTTGCCTAAAATGGCGCAAAACATCCGCACGATCAAAGTCGCACTGGGCGACCGGTCATATCCGATTCTAATTGGATCCGGCGTCCGGCGCGGGTTCGGAGCTCTCCTGAAGAAGCATGGCTCCGGCCGGGCCTTTTGGATCACGGATCGAAACGTCGCCCGCCTCTGGGGCGAAGATCTCAAGCCGCTCTGGAAAGAATCGCCGGCCCCGCCGATTATCCTGCCGCCGGGAGAAGGTCAAAAGCGCCTGAGGGTGGTTGAAGATCTCTGCCGCAGACTGACCGCCGCCGGCGCCGAGCGCGGCGATACGCTTATCGCTCTGGGCGGCGGCGTCATTGGCGACCTGGTGGGGTTCACGGCCGCCTGCTATCTGCGCGGAATTGCCTTCGTTCAAGTTCCTACTACCTTGCTGGCCATGGTAGACTCGTCGGTGGGAGGCAAAACCGGCGTGGATCTGCCCGAAGGGAAGAATCTGGTGGGCGCTTTCCACCAGCCCCGCTTCGTCCTGGCCGACCTGGATTTCCTGAGCACTCTGCCGCGCCGCGAGCTGATTTCCGGCCTAGCGGAAGTTGTAAAAACCGCTCTGATCGGCGATCCGGCTTTATTTCGATTGATCGAAAAGCATCTGGATCAGCTGACGGCGGTGAATTCTGAACTAATGGCTCAGGCAGTTGAAGCTTGCGTCTCCTTCAAAGCTTCAGTGGTTTCAAGCGACGAGAGGGAGTCCGATCAGCGCCGCATTCTTAATTTCGGCCATACCATCGGCCACGCGCTGGAAGCGCTGGGGGGATATGATAAATTGCGTCACGGGGAAGCCATCATCTGGGGAATGCTGGCGGCAGTGGAACTTTCCGCCAATCTGAACCTTTTAAATCGTGAGACAGCGGATAGAATTCGGACATTGCTGAATCGCTTCTCGCCAGGATTGCCGGCCATTGATTTTCAGCCTGTTGATGTACTGGATATTGTCTCGCGGGACAAAAAAGTCCGCCGCGGAGCCGTCCACTTCATACTTCTGGGCGATATCGGCCAGCCCATCATCTGTGATGCAGTTAATTCCAAAGGGCTGAAGTCGGTTTTGGAAAAGCTCCGACAACTTATGAAGAATTCCCCGAGCAAGAGTAGATAATTTGTCTCCCTTCAGTTCGAGAAAAACGATGCCCGCAATTCTGATCCTCAACGGCCCCAACCTGAACCTCTTGGGGGCGCGCGAACCCGAAATCTACGGCCGCGAGACACTGGAAGACATTTATACCGCCCTGCGCCGGCGCTTCCCTAAAGTCAAGTATCAGACCTTCCAGTCCAACAGCGAGGGAGAGCTGGTTGACCGCCTGCACGAGGCGCGCGGCAAGGTGGACGGCGTGGTCTTCAATCCCGGAGGCTACACGCATACCTCTGTCGCACTTTTTGATGCCGTCAAGGCTATCGAGCTGCCGGTGATTGAAGTCCATCTGTCTCTGCCGGAAGCCCGCGAAAAGTTTCGGCATCATTCCTACGTGACGCCCGCTTGTCGGGGCCGCATCGCCGGCCTGGGATCGCTGGGCTATCATCTGGCCGTGCAGGCGCTGCTGGAAATCACTCATCAAAAGAAATAGTACCTTAGCTGTAGGGGCGCGGCGCGCCGCGCCCCTACGGACTCGCAACACGTAACTCGCATCTCGCAACTCTATGTGCCCCGATATTGCCCATACCCTCCCCGGCGGTCCTGAACGCAATCCTTACCAGGTATCCGTCTATCGCTCCAACCGCGACAAAGCTGCCTGGGACAAGGCTCTCGAATCAGCCGATGACGCTACAATCTTCCACGCCCACGAGTTCCTATCTTATCATCCCGCCGATCGCTTCAAAAATCACCATCTTATCTTCCGCCTCGGCGAAGAACCCCGCGTCCTGATGACGGGAGCGATTCGAGAGGTGGATGGCGGCAAGGCGCTGGTCTCCTATCCCGGCGCATCTTACGGCGGCCTGGCCTATCCTCCGGGATTATCCTTCAATCACGCGCGCCATCTGGTGGATTCATTAATCAAATACGCTCGCGGCGAAGGCTTCCAGGCGCTGACCTTGACGCCTCCGCCGATTATCTACTGCGGCCAGCCCGGCGACGTCTTGGCTTTCCACATGCTGAAATCGGGATTTCGCTATCTCAAACGCGAGATTACGCAAGCGATTCCGCTGATTTATCCAGAGGAGATTATCCTCCACACCCTGTGTAACAAGACCCGCACCGCCATTCGAAAAGCCCAAAAAGAAGGGCTGGTCATTGATGAGGATATCCCGCTATCGGACGCCAATCTGAATATTTTTTATCCGCTGCTCTGGGACAACCGCAAACGCCTCGGGGTGACTCCGACGCACAGTCTTGACGAGTTGAAACGCTTGCGCGATCTGATTCCCGATAAGCTCTCCCTGTCCCTGGTGCGTCACGGCAAGCGCGCCATCGCCGGCATCTTGAATTTCGTCTGCAACAAGCGCGTGCTCTTGATTTTCTACGTCTGCCACGATTGGGAATACCAGGAGCTTCGACCCGTTCCTCTGCTGGTTTATCATTCTATGATCTGGGCGCGCCGCCGCGGCTTCAATTATCTTGACTTCGGAACTTCCACGCTCAATATGGTCCCCAACTGGGGCCTAATCCGCTTTAAAGAGAATTTCGGCTCCCTGGGATTTTTCAGGGATACACTGACCATAGATTTATGATAGGGGTGTTGCGGAGATTATTTTCGTGTCATGCCCGCGAAAGCGGGCATCCAGCCGAGGTTTGGGAAATCTTGGATTCCCGCTTGCGCGGGAATGACAACAGGTGAGTTATGCTGGTGCCTCTTGCTCGGCCTCCCATGAAAGTCCTGCTCGTCAATCCCCCCCTGAAATCCGACAATGCCTACGAACCCGCGCCATTCCCTTTGGGCTTGGGATATCTGGCCGCCGCGGTACGCCAGGCCGGCTTTCAGCCGATTATCCTTGACGCCTGCCTGGGACCGGCCCGCAAATCGCCTGAAGATCGCTTTTATCACATCGGGCTGGATATCCCCCAGATTATCGAAGCCGCCCGTCGCGCCCAGCCGGACGTTCTCGGTGTCTCCGTGCCTTTTACATCTCGCCTCAAGGCCGCCGTCGAGATCGGCCGGGCTCTGCGATCCGCTTTCCCCAATCTGCCGATGATCGCCGGTGGCCTGCATTCCACCGTCGCTCCGCAGGATCTGCTGAATAATGGCTTTGATACCGTGATTCTGGGCGAAGCCGAATGGAGCTTCCCAGCCTATTTGAATGCGGCGGCTTCCGGAAATACACCGGTCATAGCCGATGGAATCGCCTGGAAGGAAGATGGGCAGATTCGAATTCAGCCGCAATCTCAGCACCCTTTCGATCTCGACCATCTGCCTTTTCCCGCCCGAGATCTGGTGGATTTCGACGCCTATCTGCGCCGCAGCGGAGGGCGCTGGATCAGGGCCGGAGCCCGCGTCGCCTCGCTGCTTTCCAGCCGCGGCTGCCCCTACCGCTGCACCTACTGCAGCGCTTTTCGGTTGACCGGGCGCAAATATCGCCGCCGCTCACCGCAAAATGTCCTGGAGGAGATCGAATGGCTGCTGAAGCATTATCGCATCACCCACGTTGCCTTCGAAGACGATAACCTGACCGCCGACCGCCACCGTGCCATCGAAATCTTCGAAGGCATCGCCCGCCGCTTCCCCAAGCTGAAATGGCTAACGCCCAACGGCGTCTCCATCCGCAACCTCGACCGTGATTTGCTGGCCGTCATGAAGCGCTGCGGCTGCAAGACGGTCAATCTTGCCTTCGAATCCGGCGATCCTCACATCCTGCACGACGTGATGAAGAAGGATCACGAACCGGAAGAGGGCCGGCAGACGCGCGCATGGTGCCGCGATCTGGGCATCAACGTCAATGGCTGTTTCGTCCTGGGGATGCCGGGCGAAACCATCGAATCCATGCAGCGCACCCTGGATTACGCGCTGTCCATGGATCTGGACGGCATCGGCATCTTCATCGCCACACCCTTCCCCGGGACTGAACTCTACGACATGGCCTTGCAGAACGGCTACCTCGACCGCGCCTATGCCGAAGGCGGAGCCCTCTTCGCTTCCGATCCGCAGGTTCTGCATGAGCCCTTGATCGAAACCCCCTGGCTGTCGAAGAAGCAGCTCATGGATTTCGCCGAGCGATTTCGCCAGGAATTTTTCCGCAATTACCATGCTCACCGGCCCCTCTCCCGAATCAGGCGAGCCGCTGCCAATCTCCTTCGCCGAGTCTTGCCGCGATGAGTCGCGCGGCCTGGATACTGCTCCTTTTGGCGCTGGCCGCGCGGCTCGTACTCGTCTTCAACACCAGGTCCCAGCAGCTTTCCGGCCCTATTCCGGAGTTCAATGATGAAGCCGCGCATCTGAACTATGTCCGGTTCGTATCCGAATGGGGCAGATTGCCGGTTCAGACTGTTTCCGTGCAGGAGGGATTCGAACGGGGTGAATTCGAATACTACCAGGCTCCGCTGTATTACCTGCTGGCTCGGCCTTTCTATTCCATTGGCCATAAGTTCAGCCCCGGCGCTGAAGTCTATTGGGTGCGCCTGGCCTCTGTCATCTTTTCGATGGCGGGGCTTTTTGTCCTGTATTTGTCTGCGAAAGCGTTCTTTTCAATCGGACTTGTGCCGCTCTCCATTCTCCTCTTGAGTGCCTTCGGCGGCATCCCGCTTCGTTTCGGGTATGTCGTCACCAACGACAGCCTGCTGTTTCTCTGCTGCTGCCTCTACTTCGCCCTGCTTCTTGAAATTCTGCGCAGCGGCTGCGATAGTCGGCTTTTAATCGCCGGCATTCTGATCGCCGCCGCCGGTTTGTGGACCAAGGCCTCGTTTCTATTGATCTTGCCGCTCTTTCCCATCGTTCTTGCATTCAACTCGCCGCGAGCCCGTTGGAAAAGGATTCTCGCTCTGATTCTCCCCCTTTTGGCCATCTTTCCCTGGTATCTGCGCAACTATTTGCTCTATGGGAATTGGCTGCCCATTACCACTGGATTCGGGACGCCGGACCTGCTTTCGGCGGACAATTTTGCCTCCCGAATCTACATCTTGGCGAACTACTTCGTCCGTTCGCTGGTCTTCCCCTACGATGAATTCTGGGGCGGCTGGCCGGACAAATTAATCTATCCTCTTGAGGGGCTGGTTTTCCTCCTGCTGCTGGTCGTGGGCTTTATCGCCGTCTTTCATCGGAATCGCCGAATTGCGCGCATGATCGCGGCCGCGTTGATACTGAATCTGACCTCCTATCTCTATCTGAATTTCCACTACTCTCAGGCCGAGGCGCGCTACTTTCTGCCAGCTCTGCCTTTCCTGCTGACTCTTCTGGCCTGGGGCGCTGCTCATCTTTGCTGTCTCCACCGCAGGCGTGCGCTCGGTCTAATTGGCCTTTGGATCTTTCTGCCCTGGTTGACCACCCTATGGTAATCATCACTTTCCGCAAACTATTGCGCTGGAATTTCGGGCAACGAATCTCCATTATTGGTAGTCAAACTATAGTAGCAGCGAATTGAATCCCGCTTCGATCATCCCAAAAATATGATGTGGAGGAAAGATCATGTCTAAGTCTGTCTTTTCCGCCTGCCTCGCCGCTTTGATAATCGTTTCGTTCGGGCAGGCCGCAACTATCCATAACGCCGTAATTCGCGGCGACATTCCCGCCATTGAACAGTTGCTAAAATCCCAGCCGCAGCTTTTGGAGGAGCGCGATCAATTTGGCTGCACCCCTCTGCACATCGCCGCGCGGGAGGGGAACTTGGGAATCGCCAAGATGCTGGTCAAGAAGGGCGCGGCGATTGACGCCGGCGATAACGAGCGCACCACGCCGCTCCAGATCGCCTGCACAGCCGGGCATCTGGAGATTGTCAAATTCCTGATTTCGAAGGGCGCCGACCTTGCCTTGCAGGATGACAACGGCCTGTCTGCCCTGCAGTGGGCGGCCTATAGTGGCAAGTTGGAAGTCGTCAAATATCTCCTTTCCAAGGGAGCCAACGTCGAAATCGCCAAGCCGAACGGCAGCACCTCTCTTCACGGCGCCGCCAACCGGGGCGATCTGGAGATGGTAAAATACCTTTTGGCGAAGGGAGCGCAGGTTGATCGGGTGAATCAAGGAGGCTACACGCCCATGCTCAGCGCCGCGGCCGCAGGTCATGCGGAGGTCGTCCGCTATCTGCTGGATCAAGGTGCGGATATCCACCGCGCCAACGCTGAAGGCGCGACGGCTCTGTGTTTCGCCGTTCAGAGGGGCGACCGCGAATTCGCCGAACATCTGATCGGTCGAGGCGCACGCATTCAGCTCGAAGATCCGCAAGCCTTCCAGCCGATTTTCGCCGCCGTCCATTCCGGGAATGCCGAGATCGCCCAGTTGCTGCTCAGGAATGGCGCAAATCCCAATATCCTTCACGTGGATGGTTGCACCCCCTTGCTTGTGGCCGTTAGAAACGGGGACACCGCTCTTGTGGAAGCCCTGCTCCGCGCCGGCGCGAATGCCAATACGGCCGATTCTCAGTCTGGCGCCACACCCCTGCAAATTGCCGCCACAAAAGGTTTCCGGGATATTGCTGAGCAGTTATTGAAAGCCGGCGCAAATGTCCATGCCGCGGATCAATCCGGAAGAACTCCCCTCGATTATGCCCTGAAACACGCCAATACAAGCGTTGTTAAGCTGCTCCGGGAGAGTGAAGGAGAAGCTGTCGGAACGGCGGCCGAAGATGGATCATCTCTGCAGCTGCGGCCCCTCGCTCAAGGCGAAGCCGTCCTCTGGTACCTGGGGCATTGCGGTTGGGCGGTCAAGACGCAGAATCATCTCCTGGTCTTCGATTATTGGAACCGCTGGCGCGACTCCGATAATCCCTGTCTGGCAAATGGCGGCATCAGCGGCGGCGAACTCGCCGGACAAAACGTCGAGGTCTTCGTAACTCACGATCACGCCGATCACTACGACTCCACCATTTTTACCTGGGACGATCAGAATAAAGACCTGACGTACATCTTCGGATTCGAACCTGGTCTTGCCGGTGCCCAGGGAAATCGGCCGTCCAACGTCCCGCAATACTACACCGGACAAGAATACGTTTACACCGCTCCCCGCACCCGGACGGAACTGGATGGGATGAAAATCACGGCGATTCGCTCGAATGATGCTGGAGTGGGTTATCTGGTTGAAGTAGATGGTTTGACCCTCTATCACGCGGGAGATCACGCGGGCTGGGCGGACGAAAACGGGAAGGCGGAGTTTAGAGAGGAGATTGATTACCTGGCGGATTTGGGAAGGAAAGTGGATCTGGCCTTTGTCAACGTCACCGGCTGCCGGCATTCCGGCCATCCCGAGGAGCTTTATCAAAGCAATCTCTACACCATGGATAAGCTTAATCCTACAATCATCATCCCGACTCACGGCATCAACAACGAGCGGGCCTATGGTGAATTCGCCCAGCGGCTGGCCGGAGATAGAGCCGGTGTTCAGGTATTCTCAGCCGAAAACAAAGGCGATCACTTCAGCTATAGTGGCCAGAGGATTATCGAAACCAGCAGCAGATAAGGCGCGTTGAGGTCGGTTCACACTCCTGACAACAACAAAGGGCGACCCACGGGTCGCCCCAGCTCATTGCCCATCGCCATCGGCCAGTGGCGGACGGCTAATTAGGAATGACTTGTGCGTGCCCCTGAGACGACTTGAACGTCCGACACGCGGTTTAGGAAACCGCTGCTCTATCCACCTGAGCTACAGGGGCGAATGGCCATAATATAAGCCGCCGGAGGGGAAAGATCAAGGAGGATTTGGGGATTAGGGGGAGGACAAGCGTTTCCGCCTGTCAATGCAAAATGCAAAAATTAAAATGCAAAACTGATGGGCAGCATTTGGCTGCCCACAATTTTAAATTTTGATATTTAAATTTTTGATTTTGAGTTATTTTAGGATCACGACCTTCTCCATCTGCACCTCTCTCGCCGCCTGAAGGCGTAGGAGATAGACGCCCGAGGGCAGGCAAGGGCGAGAAGTTGAAAAAGGCAAGAACTCGACAAGGATGCCAAGCGGGGCGAGAACTCGCGACTCAATCGGGAAGAGAAGTTGGCGGGGAGGCGAGAAGTTGAAAAACTGGCAGAATGCGAAAAAAGAGAAATAATTGTTGCATATAACAGATATTTTGTGTATATTATTAATAGCACCTACTAATCCCCTCAGTCCCTGTTCTCCGGGCCATTGAGCCGCTAGAGGGTCCCTGGCGGGACTGGCCCGGCCACCCAGCCATTCGCACTCGATAGGCCCTCTTGCATGGCAATTTTATTTGTTCTTTTTGAGCAAAGCGGCCAACCTATCAATACTGTAGGTTTTTTTTCTTCGGTGAATTATGGCGTGACAATTCGCGCAAACAGTTCGCAGATCTTTGATTGGATCCAAGCAGTAAGGTCGCTTTTTCTCTGAGACTGGGGCAAGATGATGCACATGAATGAATCCCTTTCCAATGCGGCCAAATCGCTCTTCGAAACTGAAACCGCAGATTGAGCAGTTATGGCCATAGTGCTCAATGCATTTTAATCGTGCTTGAGTATTGCGCTCATAAACATCAAGGAAGATTTTCCTTGTGGTACCCTCCTCATATACAGTCTGCGTCAAAATCTCCTCTTCCGTTATGCCTCCGGTTTCCTCATTGGTATCATGAATAAATTTAAGCCACTTCTTTTCAAGCCGGGACGCAAGCTGCTGGCTTATAATAGTTCCGGAAGCCGGGTTATCCCACCGCATTTGCCCGAAAAATCGAGCCAATTCCTGTAGATCATATATTTGCTCGTTTTCCGCATCAAGGAGATTATCAAGCTCCATGTCAATATAGTGGGCGGATTTCCTCTGCTTTGCATATTGAGGGTTCCAATGTTCGGCGGTGAATACGTTGCTGGTGGCCCAGCCGGAAGCGAATATACCGCGAGGAGGGACGCCTAGCCGAATCAGGAAGAGGCGATCGCTCGGCTTGATGGATTGGTTGTTGCCGCAACTCCATCGCACGCTGAGACGACGCCCCGCTCGTAATTTTTGCAGGTCATCATGAAAATCTTTCCAAGTCCATTTTGTTGGATTCCACGTAAGTAGATAGGTCTTTCCTTCAGGGGGCAGCGGCGACAATCCCAAATTAGCTAACAAGTCTTCCCAGCCGGAATAGGCAAAAACTCGATCCCTAATCTCCTCATACTTTTCCTGATATTGCACACGGGTCAGATGTTTTGTGCCCCCTGGCAAGAAGTCATCACCAGGAAGTCCGGTTTGGCCATTGACCACAATCGCGGTGAGAAGAGGCTTGCCGCGACATATTTCATCTCGAATGTACCCCAGCAGATGGGGCGTAGCTCGCCAATGACATCCAATTTTCTCTGCAAGCTCCTTGTAGGTGATTGATGCACGTTTACGCGCATAACTCACCAGTATGGGTAAAGCTCGCGTCGCGTTTTCAATAGTCTTTTCCGTTGGCATATATCCTCCAACTGAATCCACGAATCATTTCCTTTTGTTGTTTCAGGTTTTGGTGCAAAGGGCATTATCTAAGGCCAATCGGTCGGTCAATAGTGGCCGCCCCAAAAGCGTTCTTTGCGGGACGAGCTGTCCCACCACCCTTTGCGGCTTTGCGGTTAGATTTTTATTTGAATTCCCTAAACCTCTTCGCCATCTTATCCCGGAACGCCTCGATCTCCGGCCCCTGCCAATCCTCGAAATCCACACCCAAACCATAAAAGCTCTTCAGCGAGAGCGTATCCCTCACCGCCGCCGTTGGCCAGAAGAGTTCCATCCCATCGCTCATGCGCAGATCCAGGCTGTCCTTGCCGGTCTGGAGATTTTCAATGGTGTAACTGTCCTTCCCCGCCAGATCGCCGAATAGGCAGACTTGATCCGAGAAGATCGTCGGGTAGGTTCCGATGATAGGCGGATTATTCTGGTCATAGTTATTCCATCCAAAGGCATGCCCTCGGCCCGCCGTGATGTATTTATCATTTCCGTCCGTGTCGAAGAAGAACACATCCGACATGTTGATGGCGAAACCGAAGGCGTCGCCTGTGACTTTGTAAACATCATCCCCTCCGCGATTCAAGTAGAGCGCCACGGTATAGTCATGCCCGAAGCCCACTCCCTGCCCCTGCTCCTCCCAGATGGTCGCCTGGTCATTTCCGCCTTCGTCAATCAGGGCGCCGATGCAGAAGTGCGCTCCCGCCGCCATTGCCCAGCCGGTGGCCTTGTACTGATCGTCGCCGCCGCCGTCCCAGAGGAATCCCATGCCATACCAATATCCGCACCCCAGCGACCACTGCGCCGACTCGTATACGTCATCCCCGCGCAGATCAATCAACGTGCCCATGCCGCCCGCCCAGGAATGCCCGTCCGTGATGTCTCCTCTCCGCCCGATGCCGCACCCTTGAGCATAGGAATAATTGTATTTGCCGTCTTTGGAATGATAATCCGGCCGGAAGACTTTTTCAGCCAGCGGTTCGCACCGGTAATGATCGTTGCCGGTGCGGTTCACGAGCGTCCCGACTCCGCCCACGCCGCCATAACCCTGCCCGTCGCCCCACAGCCGATACGAATCGTTCCCCAAGTTGTCAATCGCCACGCCCACGCCGAAGTAGGCTCCGCCCTGACCGTCCGTCCACAGATCGTATTCGTCATCCCCCTCCATGTCCGCTAAGACTCCAATCCCCAGCATGGCCGCTCCCTGAGACAGCCGTTTGGAGACGTATTTGTCTTTCCCCGCCACATCCAACAGCACTCCCGCCCCGAAGATGGCCGCTCCCTGAGAGGGCAAGAACTCATCCTCATTGATGTACTGATCATCCCCCTCTAAGTCCACCGCCAACGCTATCGGAATCTCCAATGACGGCGTTGATCCCACCGCCCCGCGATAAACGTCATCCCCTCCGAAATCCGCCAGCAGCAGAGCATCCGAGTACTCATGCTGATCGTCTCCGTTCCCCGCCAGCACAATCCGCCCGATGGGAGTCTCAACATTGAGATTCTGCTTTCGCCAGTCAATCCCCTTGACCGTTTTCAAGCGCAACAGCGTATCCGCCAGCATCTCCGACGATTCCAGCAGCTTGTAACCCGCGTAATAGAGCGAATTGAAATCCAGATTCTGCGCGCAATCCTCTAATTGCGGGAAATACTCCAATCCGTCAAATTGCGTTTCTCCCAGGTGCCGGATGCGCCAGCAGTTCACCGCGTCCTCCCAGTCCACGTTTCGCATCGCGGTCTGCCGCAAATGGTAAGCCGTCAGCAGGTGTAGCACCGTCCGCGCCACTGCTTTTTGAACTTCCGGATGAATCGGCTCTATCGCCTTGCGCAGGTCCTTCTCAGTCAGCGGAAAATCGGACGCCGTCCCCATGGCATTGACGCGCCAGACGCGTCCGGTCTCCTGATAGATCGCTCGGATCGCATTCAGCAGCGGCTCTTCCGGCGCCAGCTCCGCCCAGAGCGACGCGCTGTAATCCCGGAATTGCGCCGTCGCATTGCGCACGCCGCAGTAATAGGTCACCTTCAGCAATCCCTTGCTGTTGCCGCGATCCTCGCCAGCCAGATAATCGGGATGGAGATAATCCTCCACCGACAGCGCCATCATGCGCACGAAATCGTATATGCGCTGCGGCTCCGACATCAGCCCATCAAAGGCCGGCCGCTTGTAGGGAATATCCTGCGGATCGGGATACCGTGTCCAATATCCCTGCGGCCGGAAGCCCAAGTCGGATTCATCAAGGCCTAATTTGAAGAGCATCTCCTGAAAGGCATCACGCTGGGGCGGCCGAGCATTCAGATCTGTTATGAGCATCGCGATGGCGATGATCATTAAGGGGAAATGGCTGGTTATCTTGCGCATAGCGATCTACTCCTTATGATGGCGAAGGATGCGCTAATATAGTATGCGCCATCCGCCAAGTCAAGCGAAGATTGCTCGAGCGCTTGATGAGCTACTTTAGGAACTGATTCACAAGAAATAAGTCCCAAAAAGTGCTTGATTTGCCTTATGGCGAAACATATTATAAGGTCAGAGCACGATTTGCATCCATATCTTTTTCGGAGGGAATATGAGGGCTTATCTGAAGTGCTTCAGCCTTTTGACCTGCGCGGTCATTTTGGGGCTGGGGCTAAATGCCAAGGCAGGGGATCGCTTTTTGGCGAATAGGGCCTTGCCGATCCTATCCGTCCCCGCCGACAATCCCCAAACGGACGCCAAAATCCGCCTCGGGCAGCAGCTTTACTTCGATCCGCGGCTTTCCGCCGATAACACCATCAGTTGCGCCACCTGCCACGCTCCTGAGACCGGTTGGGCCAATCATAGCAAAACCGATACCGGCATCAAAGGCCAGGTTGGCGGCCGCAATTCCGGCACCATCATTGACTCGGGCTATATGAAATTCCAGTTCTGGGATGGCCGCGCCGGCAGCCTGGAAGAACAGGCGCTGGGTCCCATCCACAATCCCATTGAAATGGGGGAGACGCTGGAGAACGTCGTGCGCAAACTGAACGCCATCCCCGGCTATAAGCGGCAATTCGACAAAATCTTCGGTACCGACGTCAACACCGACGGCATCGCCAAAGCCATCGCCGCCTTCGAACGCACCATCGTCTCCGGCCCCGCGCCTTATGATCGCTATCTGCAAGGTGATCTGAGCGCGATGAATCCAGCGGCAGTTCGCGGCATGAAGATCTTCAACGGCAAAGGCCACTGCTCGCCCTGCCACAGCGGACCGACCTTCTCCGATCAGGGTTTTCACAATCTCGGCGTGGGGTATAAAGACGGAAAATCTGCTGATGTTGGCCGATACGAAGTTACCAAGGCCGACAAGGACATGGGCGCCTTTAAAACTCCCGGCCTTCGCAACGTCGCCGAGACCTATCCCTATCTACATGATGGGTCCGAAGCGGCGCTGGAAGACGTCATCAACCTCTACGACCGCGGCGGCGTGCCTAATCCAAATTTAGACCGCCTGATGCTGCCCCTGCATCTGACCGCCGCCGAAAAGACGGATCTGGTGGAATTCTTGAAAAGTTTGTCGGGCCCCGTTCCCGCCGTAAGCGCCCCCACATTGCCACCTTCGGAGGAGAATTAGCTATGAGAACCAAACATATTCGCACCGCCATCGCGCTGTTCTGCCTGCTGGGATTGCTTCTGAGCTTGGCCATGCCGGCTTCGGCTGTGCCGGTCTTCGCCCGCAAGTACGGCTTTGACTGCACCATGTGCCATTCGAATTTCCCTCGCCTGAATGACTTCGGCCAGCGCTATCGTTCCAACGGCTACCAGCTTCCCGGCCGCGAGAACGAGGAAAAGACCATTCTGGAATCTCCCACGCCGCTGGCTCTGCGTACAAGCGCCGGATACAATTACGACGTACTCACGAACTCAGGTGATCCGGATACCCGCGAATTTCAGATCAATGGTCTCGACCTTCTCTCCGCCGGTCTGCTTGCCCGCAATATCGGATACATGTTGATCTATCCGCCCCACATCGAAGGCAGCCGCGGGGTGGCTGACCAGGGTGGCACCATCGAGATGGCCAATGTCATGTTCAGCCATCTCTTCAGAAGCACCTGGTTGAACCTGCGCGTGGGGCGCTTCGAACCGGCCTACGTCCCCTTCAGCGTCAAGCGCAGCCTGACCGCCTCGCCGCATGAGATTTATGATTATAGTCTCTGGCCGGGTTGGTGGTTCAGCCTCAGCGAAGCACAAGAAGGCGTGGAGCTGACTGGCTACAGCCGCTGCGGCTTGAATTATGCCATAGGTGCCGTGAATGGAGCCGGAACGAGTTACAGTGGCAAGACCACTGCCGATTTCTATGCTCGCCTCAGCAAGGTTATCGGCGCAGGCGAAGGACAGACGGCCGGGCAGAGGCTGGGAATTATGGGCTATTCGGGCCGGTCTTATCCCATGGCTATCGAGGTTCCTTTGGAGCCGCAGCCCTGGATCTGGGAGGGCTGGGAATCACCGGCTGAGATAGATGCGGCGGTTGAATGGAAACAATACAGCTTCTATCGCCTCGGCGCCGATGCCAGCTTGAACTACAAATGGCTCAACCTGGCTCTCCAATACATCTACGGCAATGACAGCCCCGAAATTTGGGGTCCCGGAGATGCCGACATCAGCTTCTGGGGCGGCTTTGCCGAATTGAGCGTCTTGCCCAGTACCTGCTGCGTCGGCTTCGCGCGCTTCGATTATGTCAATGCCCCGGGATACGCTGATTATGATATTGATCGCATCACCGTCGGCGGGCGGTACTATCCCATTGATAATCTGGCCCTGCACTTGGAGTACTCCCGTCGCACTATGAAAATGGGTGACGATCTGGATGATTTGATGGAGGATTTCGCTACCCTCCGATTGGATTTCGCATTCTAAGGCAGCAAGGCGCAAAGAGCGAGGCAGGTCGATCGCCTGCCTCTTTTTTTGCCCTTTCCCCGCAAAATCTTGCACCCTTTTTCCTAAAACGGCCTCGCGAGATATTACTTGACATATTGACTTAATTGCCGTATATTACCCCGAAATCTATCGTATTCTTTTGAAACATCATCCACAACCAAAGGAACCATAATGACGATCAAGAAATTCATCTTTGCCGCCGCCTTAATGCTTTTCGCGGCATCCAGCCTATTCGCTCAGGGGACTAAGACCCGCAGCGAAATCCCCGACAAATACAAGTGGAAACCCGAACACATCTACGCCACCCTCGACGACTGGCAGAAGGACTTCGACGCCCTGAAAGGCCTGCTGGAGAAGCTGGAGGCCTTCAAAGGAACCTTCGCCGGAGACAAGGCTGCCAATCCCGCCCAGAGCCTGATCGAGTACAACAAGATCACCGAAGACGCCTGGAAGAAGTTCGAACGCGTTTGGACCTATGTCAACTTCAACGCGGATGTGGATCTATCCGTCGAAGATTGGTCCGGTCGCGAACAGCAATGCCAGATGCTGGCCGTGGATTTCGGCCAGAAGCTCGCCTGGGTGGATCCCGAAATCCTCCGGATCCCTCAGGAGACCATGCATAAGTACATCGCCGACAATCCCGAACTCGAAGCCTATCGCAAGACCTACGATGACCTGTATCTGAAGCAGGAGCACGTCTTAACCGAACCCGAAGAGCGTATCCTGGCTCTTTCCGGAAATGTCACCGGAACCGCCGGCGAAGTCTACGGCAAGCTGACCGACGTGGATATGCGCTGGGGCTGGATCCTCGATGAAAAGGGCGATTCTGTAGAAGTCAACGACGCCTCCTGGGTGGCCTATCGCACCAGCAATGACCGCCGTGTGCGCCGCGACTTCTTTAACACTCTGTTCACCGGCTACAAGAGCTTCGGCACCACCATGGCCTCGTTGATGAACGGCAACGTGATGAAGAACGTCTATTACAGCCGCGCGCGCAAATACGAAACCACCCTGCAGGCCTCGCTCTTCAACAACTTTATCGCCGAGCCGGTTTACATCAATTTGGTCGAAACCACGCGCCAGAACACCGCGCCGCTGCACAAATACAACTACGTGCGCAAACGCATCATGGGCGTGGATACGCTGCGCCATTGGGATTACTACGCCGGCATCGTGGATCTGCCCGAAGAGCGCCATACCTGGGAAGAAAGCGTGGCCATGGTTACGGCCGCCTTGAAGCCGTTGGGAACGAAATACGTCACCGACATCACTCACGGTCTGAATCCCGGCAGCGGCTGGGTGGATATCTACACCAACCGCAACAAGCGCGGCGGAGCCTACTCAGGCGGCTGCTACGGCGTGCATCCCTTCATGCTCTACAATTTCGATTACGGCAAGGGTTTGAGCCTCGAAGACGTCAGCACCGTGGCTCACGAAGTCGGCCATTCCATGCACAGCTACTATTCCGAGCGCACCCAGGCCTTCCCCAACAAGGACTATGCCATCTTCAACGCCGAGGTCGCCTCGACGACCAACGAAGCCATTATGCAGGCGAAATTCCTGGATGACGCCCGCAAAGCCTACAAGAGCGCCAGGGGCGACGCCAAAAAATTGGCCAAGCAGAAGCTGATGGCGCTGCTGGAGAACACTCTGAGCGGTTCCCGCGACACCTTCTATCGCCAGACCATGTTCGCCACCTGGGAATGGGAAGTGAACAAGATGGGCGAAGCCAGCGAGCCCGTCACCGATGACGGCCTGACGAATCTCTATCTGAATCTGCTGAAGGAATTCCAGGGTCCGGCCTACGAATACACCGAACTCTCCGGCACGGAGTGGATGTACATCCCGCACTTCTACCGCAGCTATTACGTTTATAGCTATGCCACCAGCTACGCCGCCGCCATCGCCTTGGCCAGTGACATCATGGCCGAAGCCAAGGGCGACAGAGCCAAGAAAGGCGCCGCCGAGCGCTATCTGAAATACCTCGGCAGCGGCAGCTCCCAGCACCCCGTCGAGTTGCTGAAGGACGCCGGTGTGGACATGACCACTCCCGCGCCTATCGAAGCCTTCGTCAAATGGTTCGGCGCCATGGTGGATGAGCTGGACTCTCTCTCCAAAGAAAACTAAATGCTTGGATCATAATACCAAGGGCGGGTTCTTCACCCGCCCTTTGGCTAATGGCTAATTGCTGAGAGCTACCATGCAATACGAAATCAAACGCCTCGATCTGCTGAGCGTCTTCAAGGTCAGTTTTCTGATCAATCTCGTGCTCGGCTTTCTGATCGGGATTTTCTATGCGCTGATCCTGACGCAGATGATGGCGGTTTTCGGCTCGTTTATGGACGATCAGGCGCTGAGCGGTATCGCCAAACTGACCGGCCCGGGCTTGATCTTCATCGCGCTCTTCTTGGCCGTCTTTTTCGCCATCTTCTGGTCCATCATGATCGTCATCGCCGCCGCCATCTACAACCTGCTCTCGGGCGCAGTCGGCGGCATCAAGGTTGAGCTCCAGACGCCGCCCATACCGAATTATCAGCAGATGACTTCACCACCCCTGACTCCTCCATCGCCGCCCCAGTCAAGCTGATTCGCGGCCAATCTGCCCTGCCTGCGAGACGGCTCCCCTGTGGCGGCGCAACCTCCCCGCTTCGGACGGCGTCTAAATGGCGGTGCCAATGTTGGAGGAATTATGCCGCCCCGGCTGAAAATTGTCCTGTTTGTTGCAGTTCTCATCTTCCCCTCGTTCTGCCGATCTCAAAACCTCTTGAGTAATCCGGAGAGCGTCGTGTACGATTCTCTGCGCCAGCGCTACCTGGTGTCGAATTGGGGTGATGGCGCGATCGTCCAGATGACGGGGACCTATGAGCAGAGCTATTTCAGCACAGCGCTTCAGGGCCAGTTCCAGCTCGCTGGCCTGTATATCTATGGCGATACACTTTTGGCGGCAGCAGGCAATGCCCCAAATGCCGGCATCGCAGCCTTCAGCTTGGAGAGCTCTGAATTGCTCTATTTCGTTGTCATCCCCGACATCGGCCTGCCCAACGATATTGCCTCGGATAGCGCCGGAAACCTCTTCCTCACCGATTACTGGGGGAGCCGCCTCTTCAAAATAGTCAACCGCGTACCCTCGCTATACATGGACACGGGGCTGGATTATCCCAACGGCCTCATGTATGATCCCCGCTATCACCGGCTGCTGGTGCTCTCGGTCGCAGGTCCCGGCGCGCCGATTTTGGAAGTCAATCTGACAGATTCCACTCTTTCATCACTAATCCCCACCTATCTCGCGACGGATGGAATCGCCTTCGACGCCGATTTCAATCTGTACGTTTCAGATTGGAATGGCGACCTCGTGGTCAAATACGACAGCTCACTCGCCAATTCCTCCGTCTTTTCAAGCAGTCATAGCGATCCCGCCGATATCTATTATGATCGCATTCATGGCCAGCTTTGCGTGCCCAATTTCAGCTCGCATACCGTGGATTTCGTGCCGATTTCGCCCTCCGGCCTTCCTGGCGATCAAGCTCCCGATCTGCCCGCTCGGTTTTCGCTGTTGTCCAGCCACCCCAATCCGTTCAATGCCTCGGCCAACATTGTCTTTCAGCTTTCGCAAGCGGCAGAGATCAGCCTTGCCATCTATAGCCCTTCCGGCAAATTGGTCAGCACCCTTTTGAACGAATGGCGCCTGCCGGGATCTCATGAAGTCACCTTTGCAGCGCCTAATATCGCATCAGGCATTTACTTCTGCCATCTGCGCTATGACAATATCTCCGCCAGCCGGAAGTTGATTCTTCTCAGGTAGGCATTAAAGAGCGCGCTTCAATCCTGAAGGTCCTGCAAACTCCCTCCCCGCCGCTGATAGGCCGATGACACTTTTGGCTTCTGCTGTCAAATAATATTCCGCCAGCTCAGTATCTCTACTACGCTATCAAAATTCATTCAACAACTGATACTTTACGGAGCTTCTCATGGCCAATCCCGTGGTATGGTTCGAAATCCTGGGCAAGGACGGCAATAGACTGCGCCAATTCTACGGCGATATCTTCGATTGGAAATTTGAAGTGGAGCCCACCATGGACTACGGCATGTGCAATACCGGCAGCCAGACGGGCATTCAGGGCGGCGTGGGGACCGGCTCGCAGGGAGCATCCTATCAAACCTTTTACATCTCCGTCCCCGATATCAAAGCCACTCTGAAGAGGATCGAGGCCAAGGGCGGCAAGACCATCGTCCCCTACACCGAAATTCCCAATATCGTCATTTTCGCCCTCTTCACCGATCCCGAAGGGCACACCATCGGCCTGGTGCAAGACCGCAAGGACAAATAGCCTGCAAGCCTAATTCTTCGTAGTAGGGGTTGTCCTCGACCCCGACCGAGACCTGATCGTAGGGCGGGGGTACATCCCCGCCTTTCTGCTCAGGCCATAGTCTGACATCTGGGTGGAAAACCGAAAATCGTGCGGTAGATGAGTGAGGGGATGCAGAAGTCTATCGTACTAACCAATAGCCCTACGCCCGTGAGCAGCCCTCCCAAAATGTATCCCGCCAGGTCGTATCCCGAGTAGAATAGCCAGCCGGTAACGATAAGCCAGACGGTACCGAGTCCGCACGCGAAGCGGTTCGGGGCGCCGCGTTTTGGCAAGGGATTCGTCTTCGTCAGGCGTCGAATGCCATAATTGTAGATGAGGTCAAACGGATGCACCGGGAATAATGCTCCGAGCGCAGCGATAGGCGCCAAAGACCACAGAAGCGCCGGAGAGCTTAACGCCGTCCCGGCAGCCGCCAATGCCGTGCAGATAGCAAAGGCGAAGCGAAGCCAGGGGGCCGTTTCAAGCAGCAAAGAATTGTCTATTCCATTAAATCCTTGTATATCCAACCGCCGCCTTCTCGAAGGTGAAAGAGTCGTCATAGCTGAGTTCTCCATAGTCAATTAATTGAAGTTTGCTTTTCTCTTTTATATGCCAAATGCTACGATCTAATTCGCACTTTGTGGGAACCATACCCTAGACGCGGTAATCTCCGACCCCGGCTTTTCTATCTCCTCTCCCCCCAACTTCCCCTTGAATCTTCCCTCATTTCGCGTTATATTTTCGCAAAATCACAGTTTCCGCCGGGTTTCACCCGGGGCTATTCTTGGGCGATCCCTTCGGGATCATCAACATCCCATGCCCGAAACCCCCCTAAACTTCATCCAGCAAATCATCGCCGACGACCGCCAAAGGGGCAAAAACGCCGGCCGGGTGCACACGCGTTTTCCGCCCGAACCCAACGGCTACCTGCATATCGGCCATGCTAAGAGCATATGCCTGAACTTCGGTTTGGCGCAGGAATTCGGCGGTCTGTGCAACCTGCGCTTCGACGACACCAACCCCATCAAAGAAGAGCAGGAGTACATTGACGCCATCATCCGCGACGTGCGCTGGCTGGGCTTCGACTGGGGCGGCCGCCTCTTCTACGCCTCGGATTATTTCGATCAGCTTTACCTTTGGGCGGTCGAACTGATCCAAAAAGGCAAAGCCTACGTCTGCGACCTCTCCGCCGACCAGATCCGCGAAACTCGCGGCACGTTGACGCAATCCGGCGTCGGATCGCCGTATCGCGACCGCTCTGTCGAAGAGAATCTCGACCTCTTCGAACGCATGCGCCGGGGCGAATTCGCCGACGGTTCGCGTACTCTGCGCGCCAAAATTGACATGGCTTCTCCCAATCTGAACTTGCGCGACCCCGTCCTCTACCGCATCCTGCATGCCAGCCATCACCGCACCGGCGACAAGTGGTGCATCTACCCCATGTACGACTGGGCGCACGGCCAATCCGATTCAGTCGAAGGCATCACCCATTCCATTTGCACGCTCGAATTCGAGGATCATCGCCCGCTCTACGACTGGTGCCTGGATCAGCTTAGCGTCCATCACCCGCAGCAGATTGAATTCGCCCGCCTGAACCTGACCTACACCGTCATGTCCAAGCGCAAGCTCCTGGAGCTGGTGCGCGAAGGCCGCGTGACCGGATGGGACGACCCCCGCATGCCGACTCTCTCCGGCCTGCGCCGCCGTGGCTACACGCCCGGAGCCATTCGCGACTTCTGCGATCGTATCGGCGTCGCCAAGCGCGAAAGCATCGTTGATATCCAACTTCTCGAACACTGCCTGCGCGAAGATCTGAACAAGAAGGCGCTGCGCCGCTGGGCTGTCCTGCGGCCCATAAAAGTCGTAATTGAAAACTATCTCGAAGACAAGACCGAAGAATTGGAGGCCGTCAACAATCCCGAAGAGCCTGCGGCGGGTAAACGCAAAATCCCCTTTTCCCGCGAGCTCTATATCGAGCAAGACGATTTCCGCGAAATGCCGCCGCCCAAGTATTTTCGTCTCTCGCCCGGCCGCGAAGTGCGCCTGCGCTATGCCTATATCATCAGGTGCGAGCGCGTCGTCAAGGACGAAAGCGGCAACATCATCGAACTGCGCTGCATTTACGATCCCAACTCCCTGACCGATACCTCGCGTAAAGTCAAGGCCACCATCCACTGGGTTTCAGCGGCCCATTCTGTTGATGCCGAGGTTCGGCTCTACGATCACCTCTTCACCGTTCCCGATCCGGGCGACGTCGAAGAGGGCGAGGACTGGAAAGGCAGGATCAGCCCCAATTCGCTTGTGATCCTGAGCGGATGCAGACTGGAGACTTCGTTAGAAGGCGTCCCCGCCGGCGCCATCTTCCAATTCGAGCGGTTGGGCTACTTCTGCGCCGATCCCGATTCATCCTCCAACCGCCCCGTTTTCAATCGTACGGTCACCCTAAAAGATGAGTGGACCAAGATAGAAAAGAGGGGTAAGAGTTTAGAGGTGGGGGTATAGAGGTCGGAGATTCGCGCGTAATAGCGGCTTCAGGCCGACCCGAAGGGCGTGTACTCCTATCGGCATAAAACGAGGTTGCCAATGAAAAGAGTGACATGCTTCATAGTGTTCGTCTTGGCACTGCTCCTGGGAATCTACAGCCAGTTGACGACTCAACCACGACCGGAAGTGCTGAATGAGTTTCACCAGGTTATGCAGCGCTATCGAGCCCACATCGCCAAGACCGGCGTGGCCGTCTTGATTGACTACGACCAGCCGCTCATCCGCCGCCGGCTCTGGGTCCTCGACATGAAAACGGGGGCCATTCTTTTAAATGCTCACGTTTCTCACTCCATGAAATCGGGAATACTCTATGCCCGGGATTTCTCGAACGACCCGAAATCCTACAAATCCTGCCGCGGCGCGTTTGTGACCGGTAAGGCCTTTCGGGGGCGCCACGGTTTCAGCTTGCAACTGAACGGCTTGGATAGAGGGATCAATGACAATGCCTCAAAGCGAGCCATCATCTTTCACGGGAGATACCGCCCTTGGAGTCTGGGAACCTTTATCACCGCGCCGCTGACGAACGAGAAGTTGATCAATTTGGCCCAAGGCGGGACCTTTGTCTGGGTGCACACGCGCGAACCGAAATGACCCGCAAGAATGCGCTATATCCATCGCGTAAGGACTTCCAATGCGGCCGAAGTGACGATATTCCTTGAAAATTCTATTGCTTTTGTCCATATAACATTGTATATTTGAGCTATCCTTTGGCCGTTTCGGTAGCATCATCCCCGAACGTATGTCATCCTGTGGAGGTATCATGCGACGACTATGGATGTTCATTCTAACTGGATGCTTAACCGTCTTCATCGCCTACCTGGTTCCATCCAGAGAAAGCCTCACGGAGGCCCCGGATTCCCCGCTCTTCGAAGCTTCCTTAGCGGCCACTAAAGCCGAGCTGATTAATGCCCCGATGGTCGAACTTCCGGAGCGTAGCGCCGCAGGACCCCAGCGCCCCACCTGCGCAATCACCTGTTTCAACACCTGCAACCAGCGCACTTGTGGCATCACCTGTCTGCCAACATGCCAAAGCACTTGCATGCGCACCTGTTCGCAGCCAAGCTGTCTGCATAGCTGCGGAGCGGTGACTTGCGACGTCACCTGCCGGCAGACCTGCCAGGCCACCTGCATGAACACCTGCCGCCAGATAACCTGTGCATCAACCTGCGTCTCGACCTGCTCCTACACCTGCACCATGCAGCTCCACGCCGGAGCGTTCAATCCCGCGCCGGAAGAGGAGGAGAAGTCAGGAGGCTCTGAAAGGGTCGAACAAGATTCGTCGCACAGGGACTGAAGGATAAAAGCCCATCGTATCAGGGCCGCGTAGTGGAACAGAAAGACCCAACGGCTGGGAACCATTTTTCTTTTTCTTGGTGAAAACGGTGTTTAGAATAGTCAAAACTTAAGCAGGAAAAATTATGGAAAAATCAGTGGTCGAAAGATTCATATTCGCAAAGAGCCTCCTAAAAAAGGGCGAGTACTACTGTGACACTTCGACGGATAATTTCAGGTTCGCTGAGGGAATACTATGTTTGCATGATTCTGCGGAAGCGGCACTAGCAGCCGTTGCCCAGCTTGTTGGGGCAGTGCTAAAGGATCGCACATATCTAACTGAATATCATGATCTTATTAAGAATGCCTCCGGTGATCATGTTGAAATTCCAAGAAGCAGCGAAATTAAGAAATTGAATTATTTAAGAATTGGAATAAAACACATTGGGAATTTCCCCGACCCAAAGGCCAATTCTTACATGCCTATTGCCGTGCGGGAAATGATTGAATTTCTATCATCAAAGTTCCTTCAAAGAGATCTGGATTCCATCAGCTTAAAGGACTGCATTAAAAACGAAACGATGAGGGCTTTGGTCGACAACATTGAGGAGAAGACAAGAGCCGGGGATTTTAAAGGGGCATTAGAAGTATCTGCGATGACAGTATATTTTATGCTCTATTTAATGGAAGCCAGACTAGTTGAGATACATGGAGCCTTGGGAAGATATTATCCAATTTTTCTCCGCCGTGAGGATTATCATCCTGACAGGGTTGCGATAGACCTACTTGCCAAAGGGATTGACCCAACACGATATCGCTATTTCAAGGCTCTTACCCCTATGGTGGTCTATGCTTCAGGAATAGATGATAGAGCTGAACTTAAGTGGAACAAAAAGTATGGCCATGAACATAACTGGAATGAGAAGAATGCGAAATTTTGTCATGGATTTGTCATCGATGTGGCTTTGAAATTTGAGGAGACAGCTTATGATATCAGCGGTCTTGTCCGGTATGAAGATGTTTACTATGATAGAATCGAGTCTGTTGTGGATGTCGCAAAGTTCTACGAATTTCGTCCCGTAGAGAGTTCAGCATCAGAAAAGGCCATGGATGACCTATTTGAGTCGGTTTTAGGGCAAAAACCTACTCCAAGTATACCCGCGGTTATCCTTGTATTAAAAAAGGGGGAATCGCTCCTTGGCTGGATTGAAGATGACTCAGGCGATTCCGATTTTATTCGATTTCAAAGAAAGGACTATGAAACCCAAGAAAATAAATCTTTATTTGTATATGTACGCAAGACCGATGTGAGTGTTTCAAGGATTGAAATAAAGACTAGCCAGCATTGACCTTTCTATCGCTCTTCACCATGCTGGCGCATCCGGCATTGTCTACCGCAATATGCTTTTCTTCGTCCCGCAGAGGCTGAAAGATTATAGCCCAGCGTTTCAACGCTAGGCCTTCTCCCCTCGTAACACCCTCCAAAAGCTGGAGTTATTCCCATGCCGCAATTTCGCCCCATCTCCCGCATCATCGAACCCCAATGGGTCTTGGAAGGCGCCGGAGTCAAGCTCCGCCGCAGCATCGCCACGCGCACGCTGAACTACGTGGATCCCTTCCTGCTCTTCGACCATTTCGGATCGGACGAACCGGAAGACTACCTGGCCGGCTTCCCCCTGCATCCTCATCGCGGCATCGAAACCGTCACCTACATGCTGGCGGGATCGGTCAACCACAAGGATAGCATCGGCAACGCCGGCAGCATCGGCGCCGGCGACGTCCAGTGGATGACTTCGGGGCGCGGCATCATGCACGAAGAGATGCCCAAACCCGTGAACGGCAGGATGGAGGGTTTTCAGCTCTGGGTTAATCTTCCGGCTAAGCTTAAGATGACTGCCCCGCGCTACCAAGAGATCCTATCGGCGAAGATTCCCCAATTTGAGACGCCCGAGGGCGCGAAGATTCGCGTCATCGCCGGAAAAGTCAACGGCATTAGCGGTGCTGTCACCGAAATTTACGCCGATCCGACCTACCTAGATGTCACCATCCCGCCGGACAAATCGTTTTCGCAACTCATTGCCCCAGGCCATGCCGCCTTCGCCTACGTCTTTGAAGGCGAGGGAAATTTCTTTATAGATGATAAAGGTGTGGGCGAGACTATCCCATCGCCGCGCCTCGTCGTCTTCGATGATGGCGACGCCATTCGCTTTCGCGCCGGACAGAAGGGCGCCCGCTTTCTCCTGATTTCCGGCCTGCCGTTGAACGAGCCAATCGCCCGCTATGGCCCCTTCGTCATGAATACTCAAGCTGAGATTCAGCAAGCCTTAGATGATCTGCGCAATGGGACCTTCGTCAAATGAAATTAGCCCCGAAGGGGCGATCCAGAAATAGCCACAGGCGTAAACCTGTGGAAAAGGGAAATGATAAAAAGAAGGCGACCCTGTAAGGGTCGCCCTTTTTTGCCTGCCTATTGCCGCCGTAGCCTGATTACTGCGTCACCACCGTCCCTTGCATGGACGAAGCGTGCGGAATGCAATAGTAGGAATACGTCCCGGCGGTGTTGAAGGTGAAGCTGAAGGTGGCATTTTGCCCCATGTTGCCGCTATTGAAGATGCCGTCTGGGTTGCCCGGCGTGCCGCTGGTCGCCGTATGCGTCATATTATCCTTGTTCGTCCAGGTGATGGTTGTTCCGGCGTCCACGGTGATGGTGCTCGGGTTGAAGGCGGTATTCTGCATCCAGACCTCGTTCGGTCCGGGATTGCTACCTCCGTTGTTTCCTCCATTGTTGGATCCATAGCCATTATCACTGCTGCAACCGGCCAGCAGCATCGCTCCCAGCCCCAGAACGAATAAGATCCCCTGAATTTTTTTCACTCTTTTCCACATGAGCATTAATCCTTTTTGAAGCTATCCATGCGCCCCGCGCGCATATTCTATTATTTATTGATACGGCCTCGGGGCGCCGAAATTGGCATCTTCCCGATACAAACGTGAACGATAAGCTCTTGACTTTTGTGGTGTAAAAGGCGTATCATTTGCCCGCAACCCTCATCATGCCTATCTTATCGTGGAGATCCTATGGATCACGCCATGACCACAACCACCTTTGAGCTGACCGGTTACAAAGTGACCCATACGCTCGGAGTCGTTCGCGGCATCATCGTGCGCTCGCGCTCGGTCTTCGGAAGTCTCGGGGGCTGGCTGCAGACGCTCGTCGGAGGCAATATCACGCTCTTCACCGAACTGTGCGAAAAGACCCGCGAAGATGCCTTTAACCTGATGCTCGCACACGCCCACGCGGTCGGCGCCAATGCCGTCGTCGGCGTGCGCTATGACGCCACGGAACTCATGAGCGGAGTCACCGAGGTGCTCTGCTATGGGACGGCGGTGGTAGTGCAGAAGGGGTAGATGCCACTCCCCATCCTCCGCTTTGCCCCCAGCCCCACCGGCTACCTGCACGTCGGCGGAGCCCGCACGGCGCTCTTCAACTATCTGCTGGCGCGCAAGCTGGGCGGAAAATTCCTCCTGCGCATAGAAGACACCGACCGCGAGCGCTCCACTCCTCAAGCCGTCCAGGCCATCTTTGACGGCCTGCGCTGGCTCGCTTTGGATTGGGACGGCGAGCCGCTTTTTCAATCCACACGCTTGAAAGAGCATCAGGATTTGGTGCAACAGCTTCTGTCGCGAGGCTTTGCGTACCGATGCTTCTGCGATCCTGAAAAGCTTAAGGCGAGCGGCGATTCCTTCGGCTACCCCGGTACCTGCCGCGACTTGAGCGAATCCCAGGTCCAGGAAAATCTCCGCACGGGCCTGCCTTTCGCCGTTCGCTTCCGAACGCCTGAAGGCGAGACCATCTTTCATGACGGCGTCCACGGCGAAATTCGCACCAACAATCGAGACATCAGCGATTTCATCCTCCTGCGCCGCGATGGTACACCGGTTTATCAGGTCGCCGTCGTCGCCGATGACGTCCACATGGGAATCACCCATATCATCCGCGGCGATGACCACATCACCAACACCCCCAAGCAGATTCTGATTTATCAAGCCTTGGATTTTTCCGTTCCGCAATTTGCCCATGTGCCGTTGATTTTGGGGCCGGACAAGAAGCGTCTCTCGAAACGTCACGGTGCCACCTCCGTCACCGAATACCGCGACCGCGGCATCCTGCCTGAAGCCATGCGCAACTTCCTGGCATTGCTCGGCTGGAATCCCGGTGGCGACCGCGAAATCATGACCTTGGATGAACTTATCCAGGCATTTTCGGTTGAGGCCATTAATCCCAGCGGAGCCGTCTTCGATGAAGCCAAGCTCGATTGGATGAACGGCCAGTACATCATGCGCCTCTCCGATGAACAAATCTGGGCGGGGATCAAGCCGCATCTGGCCGAATGGTGCCGGCGCGAGGCCATATCGCTGCCCACAGACGATCTCGGCCTGAAACTCGCCGCCCTCTTCCGCGAACGCCTGCGGCGTTTTTCCGAAGCTCCCGAAAAGTCGGACTACTTCCTGCGCGATCCGGTGACGATGGATGAAAAGGGGAAGAAGAAACACTGGAAAGCTCAGACATCGGAACATCTTACCCGACTGGCGGCTACTTTCCGGGATCTGAGCCTCTGGTCGAAGGAAGCGCTGGAAAGAACGGTGGATCAAGTGGCCTCCGAAATTGGCGTCAACCGAGCTGAACTGATCCATCCCCTTCGCCTCGCCCTGACCGGCAAAACCGCCACTCCGGGCATCTTCGAAATCATCGAGATTCTGGGGCGGGATGCGACGCTGCGCCGGTTGGCGCCATTTATCACGAATTAGTCCAGGCCTCCACCAGAGCGTTCTTCCCCAGGGATTGCCTCTCGTAGCTGCCGCCTCGTTATCAAACCGCCAAGCACGCTTTCCGTAATACAGAACAAATAGCATTTTCGCGGACAGGCAAAATCACGTCAAAGTCATGAAAATAGAAATGAAAGCCATCCTCATTTCAATCCATCTGGTCGTACTTCTTGGCCTGATGGGCTTGTTCAGTTCGACACACGCGGTCAATTACTATGTTTCCACCACCGGCAATGACAACAATCCCGGAACGCTGGAATTACCCTTTCGAACTATTCAGCGCGGCGCGGACGTCGCTCTGGCTGGAGACACTGTCTTCGTCATGGCGGGGATCTACGTCGAAAATGTGGAGATCTCTAATAGCGGCTCGGATTACGACCACATGATCAGCTTCTATGCCTACGGCAACGGCGAAGTCGTCGTAGATGCAGTTGTCGGCATCGGCATGATGACTTTGCCTCGCGCCGATTACATCCGTATAGACGGATTAACCTTCATCAACGGCCTGCAATCCGCCAACAACGGAGCCGGAATTAAGGCCCTCGGCAATTATGGAGTCTTCACCCATAATACCTTTCACCACAATAAGCACGGCATCATGCTCTCCGGGTCATTCCCCGATTCCAGCGGCTGGCCCGGCGGAAACAACCATGATAATGAGGTCGCCTATAACCTGTCGTATCTCAACGAAATATCCGGCATTTGGCTGAAGCACACGGACCATGCCCGAGTGCATCACAACTTCGTCTTCGGCAATTCCACGCAGAACGACTTCAAAGGCGCCATCACTTTTTACTGCGGCGACGGAAACGAAATCTACAACAACACGATTTACGACAATGAAGGATTCGGCATTGATATCTATGATGGAACGACCCCACAGCGCACCCCGAATAGCCGCGTTTGGAATAATCTCGTGGCCGTTCACGCTCCCTACAATTACGCTTTTAAGATAGACGCCTTGGCAGCCCTTGACCCTTCCAATCAGTATCATCACAACTTGTGGCACAGTCTCGACGCGGAACCGCTCTTCGCCTGGGCTTATAATAACTTCTTCCTGGGCGGGCGAATCCTGACGTTTTCTCAATATGTCTCAACGGCCTCGCAGATCAATCCCATCAATGGCGATGGCGATTTCGTGGCGGATCCTCTGCTCACCGATCCCGCCGGCGGCGACTACAGCCCGCAGTGGGGATCGCCTGCCGTGGATGCCGGTCCGACCGATCCCGCGACCTACGACTCAGACGGCACTCGCGCCGATCTGGGCGCCATCTATTTCGATCAGTCGGGCAGCGGGGAAATCGCCGTGACGGCAACGCCGTCGAATCCGCCTATCGTCATTCCCGCCAATGGTGGATCGTTTAGCTTTCGGGTCATACTGACCAATGTCAGCACGGCGTCGATGACCTTCGAGGTCTGGACAGACCTCACTTTGCCCGTCGGCGGCCATTTCGGGCCCGTTATCCCGCCCAGGCAGATCGCTCTGAATCCGGGCGCATCCCTGACGCGCCGACTAACGCAACTCATTTCGGCCTCTTCCCCCGCCGGTCAATACACGTTGAATGTCTATGCCGGAGACTCTTCGCCAGTCTCGTTTTTCGGCTCGGCTCATTTCACCTTCCAAAAACTTGGAGAAGCGTCAGCGCCGGCAAGTGGGCCCGCTTGGGCCGTCTCCGGCAGTCTCGAGAGTCCTGATGATCAGGGGCCAAATTCGCAGCCGGCTGTTCTGCGCTTATGCGGAGCTTCGCCTAATCCATTCAATCCGAGGACAACCATCAACTATCAACTTTCAGCGAACAGCCAGGTCAGTTTGCGGATCTATGATACTGCGGGAAGGCTCATTCAGACCCTTGTGGAAGGTTGGCAACAGGCGGGAACACATGAAATTGGCTTTGATGGTTCAGGATTGTCGTCCGGAATTTACCTTTATCGCTTGGAGGCCGGGGAGTTTACTGCGATCGGCAAACTGCTATTGATAAAATAACCGAGCATGAAGCACAAAAAATGCCCCCTTTAGGGGGCTAGTTAGACGTAGCCCACCCTTTGAGGGGTGGGCGATAATTTACGGCCGATTTTTGTACGCCCGAAGGGAGTCGAACCCCCAACCTTCTGGTCCGTAGCCAGACGCTCTATCCAGTTGAGCTACGGGCGCGTTTCGCAAATTTTAAATATAAGGCTTGATGCCTGCCCGCGCAAGCGTTTCTTGGCGCAAATTATTTACATCCCCACGCTAATCCCGCCGTCCACAAACAGCACTTGGCCGGTCACGTATTTCGCATCTTCCGAGCAGAAAAACGCATGCGCTGCCGCGATCTCTTCAGCGTGTGCGAACCTCTTCAGCGGGATCATCTTCAGCATCCCTTCGCGGATCTCGTCCTTCAACGCCTGCAGCATGGGCGTATCCACCGCCCCCGGAGCCACGCAGTTGACGTTGATCCCGAATGGAGCCAGCTCCAGCGCCAGCGTTTTGGTCAAGCCGATAATCCCCGCCTTGGCCGCGGAATAGTTCGCCTGCCCGGGATTTCCCAGCGACGCCACCGAGGCCGTCGTCACGATGCGTCCGGATTTCTGAGACATCATGTGGCGCATGGCCGCCTGACAGCAGAGAAACGTCCCTTTGAGGCTCACATCCACCACCAGGTCCCAGTTGGCTTCAGACATTTTCAAAGCCAGACCGTCCTTGGTCACGCCGGCATTGGCGATTAAGATATCCAGCCGCCCGAATTTTTCGACAATCCCTTTGGCCGCCGCCTGCACTTGATCGCGGTTGGATACGTCGGCGACGGCCGTGAAAACCCCCCCGCCGATCTCACTTGCTACCCGAGCGATTCCTTCCGGATGCAGGTCTGTCAGGGCGACTTTCGCCCCTTCCCGAGCGAACCGCTTCGCCGTCGCTTCCCCAATGCCCGATCCCGCTCCGGTGATCCAGGCGATTTTGCCATTCAGGTGTTGATGCATTTAAACTCCAAAAGATTTCCTATAAAATACGAGTTTGCCTGAAAATCGCAAGAAAATAGTCACAGGTTTTTCTTGGCAGGGGAGCAGCAAAAAGGGCGACTCGGGGAGTCGCCCTTACTGTTTTTGCAGGCTTGCCTGCTATTTCAGCAGCATCAGTTTTTGAGTCGCCGTGTTAGTTCCGGCCTCCAATCTGGCCAGGTAGATTCCCGATGCCAGATTCGATCCATCGAAGGCAATTTGATGATTTCCCGCCTCCTGCCAGCCGTTGACCAATTCGGCTACTCGACAGCCGCTGAGGTCGTAGACAGCCAGATGAACATTGCCGGCCTGTGGAAGCGTGAAGCTCAGAAGCGTCGCAGGATTGAAGGGATTGGGATGGGTGGATATTGCGGCGAATTCGGTGGGCAACATGGTCTGCTCGCGAATCCCTTCATCCCATCCGAAGAGGCTCCAGCCCAAATTGTGAGCCGCAGCATCAACGCCTGCCAGTTTCTCAAAGTCGAAATGGTCCTCCGCCAGGATCTCCCAGGTTGTGTGATCATAGACATACCCATTGTAGGTGTAATTTCCAGCGGGTGCCCCGGCAGGAACGAATTGAGTCAACCCGGGTCGGTCGATGGAGGCACCGGCAGGCAGACTAATCCCGGTTCGCAGAAGAACTGGATACGTTCTGCCCCCGGGCAGGGTGACGTTAAACTCGATATCTATCGAGTACAAACTGCTGCTGTTATTGGTGATGTCGAGGTTGAAATTGAAGCTGCCGCCGCCGGCCGGCACCTGGATTGGCGGATCGAGGGGAGTCAGGGTCAAGGTTACGGGGGGTGTTTCCGATTCGAGGCGAATCAGATAGTAATCCATGTTGCCGGCGCCGAAGGACATGGTCTGCCCCGCCACGATATAGCCGCCATCGGTGGTCTGCTGGACGCTGTAGCCCTGATCGCTGAGACCTCCGCCGTAGATTTGGGTCCAGAGAGTGTCGCCGTTGGCATCCGTTCTGATCAGGTAAACATCTATGGTGCCGGTAAAGGAATCTGTATACCCGGCGAGAATATACCCTCCATCGGTAGTCTGCTGGACGCTCTCGCCGTAATCGTTGACGCCCATTCCTCCGAAAGTTCGCGTCCAGATCGGGCCGCCATTGGGGTCCGTCTTGACCAAGTAGAGGTCCATGGTGCCGGTGCCAAAGGAAGCCGTAGCACCCGCGATGATGTACCCTCCGTCCGTGGTCTGCTGAATGCCATAGGCATAATCGGACCAGACGCCGCCGTAGGTTCGAGTCCAGAGAGTATCGCCGGTGGAGTTTGTTTTTATCAGGTAGAGATCATGATTGCCCGCTCCGTACGACGTGGTGTATCCCGCCACGATATACCCTCCATCCCAGGTCTGTTCGACGGCTTGAGCGTTATCGAAACCGGTTCCGCCGTAGGTGCGGCTCCATACGGCTACCCCCGAGGCGTCGGTCTTAATCAGGTAGAAATCATTCGAACCGGCGCCAAACGAAGCCACGGCCCCCGCCAAGATGTACCCTCCATCCGCAGTCTGCCGCACGCATTGACCGATGTCCATGTTGGTGCCGCCGTAGGTGCGGGTCCAGAGAGTATCTCCGGCGGAGTTGGTCTTAACCAGGTAGAAATCCATGGCCCCGGCGCCAAAGGAAAAAGTGTATCCCAGGGCGATGTAGCCCCCATCCGAACACTGCCTGACGCTGTAGGCCGTCTCGGGGGCCATGCCGCCATATCGGCGCGTCCAGAGCGTATCACCGGAGCCGTCTGTTTTCACGAAGTAGAAATCCGGAGCTCCAAAGGAGGAGGAATATCCCGCCATGATAAATCCTCCATCCGTGGTCTGCTGAACGCTGTAACCATACTCGGTGCCGCCAGCGCCGTAGGTGCGAGTCCACAGCGTGTCGGGTGGCTGAGCGAACGCGCCCAAGGCAAACGCCGCCAAAGCCACCATCATCAAAAAGAATCTTGCGTCTTTCATCTTTTCCTCTCTTTTTCAGTACGAATTTCTTGGTTCTTTTTTCCTGTATTCGTTTTTGATGGGAGAATGCGATTCCCTTTAGCCTGGCGCATAATGATGCAGTTTTATCCATTCGTCCAATTCCGTCGCCTGGTTCCAAAAGAACTCGAAGAGCAGGGAAAAGGCGCCGGCGATGGCGCCGTTTTTAATCAAGGCGTTGGTCATCTCGTCAGGCACGTTCATGGCCGATTTCTGAATGATGAGCACTTCCCGTTGGTCGAAAATCACCATCTTCATGGGCAGACTGTCCGTCACGCGGAAGCGAGCCCCGATCTCCTGCCCTTTCAACAATCCCGGAATGATCCAATCCTGCTCGGGATAATTGAATTCGTAGACCCACCGGGACGTGCCGTTTCGCGTCAGGAAGTTGATGCTCTCCTGAATCTGTTCCGCCGCGCCTTCGCGGGTATCGAACGTATAGGGGGGACGGCCGAATCCCAGGATCTCCTTCTGAGCGCCGCGGATCAGCCGGATGTAATGGCGATGAATGGTCTCCTTGCCGTAGAATATTTCGACGTATTCGATCGGCTCCATCACGTCGCCGGACAGGGCCGCCAGAGATTCCAGCTCTTCGATCAATTGGCCGGCATCTTCCAGCCGTGATTCCAACATTCGAATCGGTTGTGCCAGCGCCGATTTGGGCTCCACGACCTCATAAGTGCGGCCATTCCCCGATTTCCGTTCCCGGCAAAATCCCTTTTGAATCAAGCTCTTGAGGATCTCATAGACTTTGGTTCGCGGAATGCCCGAGGGGATGTGAAGTTCGGCCGCCGTGGCGCTTTTCTTGTAGAGCAGTGTCAGATAGACCTTGGCTTCCCGCTCATTCATCCCCAGCCTGACCAGCCGCTCCAGAATTTGTAAATTATTAATTGTCATAGAGTTAAATATCGAAATAGGAAATTGTTACCTCCTTGGGGGTAACTTATTTTTCATAATATAGGATTTTATTCACCAGGAGTCAAGCCTCATCTGGAGAATTCTCTAAATTCAGCGTGTGACGGGGATCACATGAGGGGCATTATTGCTTCCGAAGATTTTGGAGAGGAGCTTTTGGCGCGCGGCCAGGCGAGGGCGAGAAGTTGAAAAAGACGAGAACTTGGCAAGAATTCCATGCGGGGCGAGAACTCGTCACTCAATCGGGAAGAGATCTCGGCAAGATGACGAGAAGTCGTTAGTGGCTAGTCGTTGGTCGCTGGTGGTTAGGGGGCGGCAGCAGACGGCGGTCAGTAGGAAACGGACTGGGCCACCAGCCGAAAAGAATTTCACGCAAAGACGCAAAGGCGCAATGATAAAATAATTGCGGAAAGGGGGTCGAACAATTTACGATAAACCCGACCCTAAAAGGGTCGGGCCACCCAGCCGCACCAATAATGTAGATATTTTTTTTCTGATTCATATTTGGCCCTGCCATGATTTATGCTTTCCCATCGCGGCAGGAGTTTCCTCCTGCCGCGTTATCCCTTATCGTTCGACCCCTTCAGGGTCGTCAAAAAGTGGGGGGGACTCACACTTTCCCCGGGTTTCACCCGGGGCTACTTTTGTGGCGCCCCGTTGGGGCGCAAGAATCCGCGCAATCCGTGTCATTCGTGTCATCCGTAGTTCAGGCAATTATCCCGTCGGGGTCGAGACGACCCCGACTACGGGATCGGCGGTATTTTTCTGGATTCCGGGTCAAGCCCGGAATGACACCCCTTCTACTAATCCCGAACCCCCAATCCCCAGCCCCTACTTCTTCGTGAATTCCTTGATGATCGCCTCGATTTGCTCTTCCGTAATCCCCGACGTGCCATACTGCACCTGAGCGCCAGGGAGAGGAGCGGCGGTGGCGGGGGCGTCGGCGCGCACCTCTGGTTCGGGCTTCTTATCTGCAACTGGACGGTAATGGTATTTCTCGTCGTAGCGCCAGCGTGTCTTTTTGTCAGGCGAGAACGCCTGACCTCCATCGTCTGGCTGTTCGCTCGGGTTTAGCGGGTTGGTTTCGTATGCCAAGCGCTTGATGTTGATCAGGTGCAGCGGCGTCACGTTATCGGCGGTGATGGACCCGCCCCAGGTGCCGCAGCCCAGCGTCAGCGCGGGTTCCAGCCCGGTCGTATAGCCGATGGCTCCGTGCGTCCCGCCGGTGTTCACCAGGACGCGGAAGACCGGCTTCTTCAGAGCGAATTCGCGGATGATCTTCTCGTCGCGGCTGTGCAGGCAGAGAGTGTGCCCCAGGCCGCCGAAGTTGATAATCTCGAGGCAGCGTTGACAACCATCCTCCCAGCCGTCCGCTTCGTAGAAGGAGATCACCGGAGACAACTTCTCCATGGAAAGCGGATACTGCTTGCCCACGCCCGTTAGCGGCACCACCAGCATCGAAGTCTCGCGCGCCACCTGTGGCGAGCCATCACTTCGTGAAAATCCGGCCATCTCGGCGATGCGCCAGGCCGGTTGTCCGACAATCGCCGGATTAATGCCTCCCTTCGGGGAAATCATCACTTTTTCTAATGCCGCGATCTCCTGCGCCGCGCAGAAGTAGGCGTTGTTGCGCTTGAGTTCGGCCACCACCTCATCCTTGACCGGCCGGTCGGCGATGATGGACTGTTCCGATGCGCACACCGTGCCGTAATCAAAAGTCTTCGACGCCACGATGTCCTTGACCGCCTTGCGCACGTCCGCCGTCCGTTCGATGAAGGCGGGGACGTTGCCCGGTCCCACGCCAAACGCCGGTTTGCCCGCCGAATAGGCGGCGCGCACCAGAGCCGTCCCGCCCGTCGCCAGAATGACTTTCGTGATCCTGTGCTTCATCAGCTCGTTGGTGCCGGACATTTCGGGCATGGACATGCAATTGACCGCGCCCTTGGGAGCGCCGGCGCGCTCCGCCGCCGCGGCCATCACCCCTGCCGCCTCGAGCGTGCACCGCACCGCCGCCGGGTGCGGCGACAGGACAATGGCATTGCGCGCCTTCAGCGAGATGATGGCCTTGTACATCGCCGTCGAAGTCGGGTTGGTCGAAGGGATGATGGCCGCCACGACGCCCATCGGTTCGGCGATCTTCCAGACCTTGTTCTGCGGCTCTTCTTCGATGAAGCCCACCGTTTTCAGTGGAGCGATATACTGCAGGAGGTTACGCGTGGCGAAGCGATTCTTGATGACCTTGTCCTCGTACTTGCCGAAGCCGGTCTCCTCGACCGCCATCTTGGCCAGCCGCTCCGATGCCTGATACCCCGCCTCGGCCATCGCCTCGGTGATCTTGTTGACGTCCTTCTGCGAAAGTTCGCGCAGCGCCGGCAGGGCGGCTTCGGCCTTGGCAAGAAGTTCGCGCACTTCCTGCACCGATCTCAGGTCACGATCCATTTATGCCTCTCCTTCTTATCGAGTCAGTCATAGCGAGTTCGCCGCAGCGGACGAAGCTATCGGCCATAATGAAGAGATGGCTTTGCTTCGCTCGCGATGACGAGAGATACTCTGATATTTTCTAAAGATAGGCCAAAAAGGGGAGAAAGTCAAGGGCGAGAAGCGAGAGGTTTTGTGGGCAATTATTTAATCATCGTCACCTTCTCAATAACCGCCTGCTGCCCCGCTCTCAAACGAATAATATACATCCCCGCGGCCCGATCTCCGGCATCCCACACGTACCGATATTCTCCCGGCAGGCGAAAACCGGACGCCAGCTCCACCAACTTCCTGCCGGATATATCGAAGATTTCCAGAGATATGTCATCTGGCGCTGGAAGCTTGCAGCGGATTGCCGTCAAGGGATTCGCCGGATTCGGACTGACAGCGAGTTGGGCGCCGTCAAATTTTACCTGGGGCGGGGGCTCCAGCACCGGCATGGCCTGCGAGGCGTCGTAAATGCCGAAGTTGGCGCCGTCGGCGACGATGGCATATGGGCCGAAAGCGGCCACGCTGCGAGCGACACCGGGGGTCAAGTAATAGCCTGTTTCCACGGGATTGGAGGGATCGCCGACGTCTATAACCAGCAAGCCATCGAAGGGATCCGTGAGGTAAGCGTAGTTGCCGGAAAGTGCGACCCACTGGACAGATTCGCCGGAGAGGAAATGGCCCACCTCATAAGGTGAGGAGGGATTGGCGACATTGATGATGCGCAGGCCGCCGCTGAGGTCGGCAACATAAGCCAGATCTCCCGCCATGCAGACCTGAAACGCTTCACCGGGAGTATCGAAAAGGCTGACGGATTCCGGCTGCAGAGGATTCTGCACGGAGATGATATTCAGGCCAGCGTCAATAATGGCAACATATAGATAATTCCCCAGGCAAGATAAATTCATGGCATAATCGGGAAGATCCAGCGAGGCGACTTCGTGCGCATTGGAAGGAATGCTCACATCAATCACCCGCAACCCACCCTGCCGCGCGGCGACGTAAGCATAATCTCCGGAGACCGCGACACCCAGCGCCGTGCCCGTCACGGCGCACGTTCCGGCCTGCTGCGGCAGGTAGGGATTGCTCACATCTATGATCTGCAGGCCGGAATCGAAATCGGCCACGTAAACGAAATTGCCGGCGCAGTCCAGCGCATACGCCCTCCCCGGCGTGTCAAATTCGCCGACCTCGACGGGATTCGAGAGCCACTCCATATCCACAATTTTCAGCCCCGCTTCGCGGGCGGCCAGATAGGCGTAAGATCCCGACAGAGTCGCGCCCCAGACGTACCCATTGGTGCTGTAGGATCCGATCGTTATTGGATTGCCCGGGTCAGAAACGTCCAGCAGCAGCAGCTCCTCCGTATAATTGCTGACGTAGAGCAAATGGCCGGACAGAAGAACTCCATGAGCGCTGAGCACGGCATCATACGTGGTGATCTCCTGCGGATTGCTCGGATCGGCGATATTCACGACCATGACGCCGTTTTCCCAATCCGCCACATAGGCCGTATCGCCGCTCAAAGCAACCTGGAGGGCCAGGCCCGGGGTGTCCAACAAACCCACCTCGTTGGGATGCGCGGGCGCCGAGATATTAATCACGTGGACTCCCGAAGACCTGGCGCTGACGTAGGCATAATCTCCGGAGACAATGATTCTATACGGCGCATCCGGAATGGTGATCGAAGCAATCTCAGTGGGCGCCGAGGGATTGCTGATATTGATGACCCGCAGAGCGCTGTAGGCGTCACAGACGTAGGCATAATCTCCGGAGACGGCGACACCGGCGGCGAGTTGCGGCGTGCCACACCAGCCGGTCACCAGAGGCTGCAAGGGGTCGGAGACATCCACTATTTGAAAGCCCCCCCAAGCGTCACCCAGATAAACAAAATTGCCCGATTTGGCAATGCCATGCACCTCGCCCGCGGTTTCAAAGACGGCCGCCTCAAAGGGCGAAGTCACATCCGTCACATCAATAACGCTCATCCCGCTAGTGCCATTGGCGAGATAGAGATAATCGCCGTCCAGAACGGCCTGCCAGGCCTGGCCCGGTGAATCCAAATAGCCAACTTCGACCGGATCGGCGGGATTGGATATGTCCACAATCCGCAAGCCAGTATGATAGGCTGACACATAGCAGTAGTCGCCTTGCACAATGCACTCCTTGGCGGCATCCCAGAGGTTATAGAGCCTGCTGACCGTGGAAACGTTCAGACTGTCCTGTGCCGACAGAACGCCTATGAATAGCATGAGGACAGCGGCGGCGCTAACGTATGAGCGGCAGAACATGAATCCTCCCCAAGATCAAAATCCTCATTTGGAACGGCGCGCTTGCAGCACCTCGAGGAAGGCTTGCAGGCGGTTGAGAATCTGGCTCTGCTGGCGCTGCTTTCCCGGACCGACGACGTCGAAGGCGAGGACGGGAAGATCGAGTTCGCGGCGCACCTCTTCGGCGATGATGCGATCTTCCGAAGCGCAGTGAGAACTGGCGAATATAGATGAGATGACGACCCCCTCGGCCTGAGCTTCTTTGGCTTCTTCGATGATGCGGGCGGCGCGGAGTTTGGAACTGCCGATCAAGCTCATGTTCATCAGACCTTCGGCGACAGCTTCAAGCGGCGGCAGATCTTCTCGCAAGGGCTGACGGACTTGATTGATGAGGTATTCGCTGCCGACGACTTGACCGCCGAGATCCTCCAGGTGGTTCAGGAGGATGGGATCAGCCGGCGGAGTGATCCAGTAAATACGCAAGGCCTTGGCCGATGTCACTGTTTCGCCTCGTCGGTGCCGCTCGCGTGCGGTTTCCTCAAGCGCCAGAGCGATATCCAGCGCCTCATCGAGATCCGCGTAAAAGGCCATGGCCATGAACTCGAGATTCATCATTTCCAGCGCGGGCAGCGCCGCGCCGCGGCTCAAATAAGCATATTGACGCGTGCGCGCGATGGAGGCGCGCAGAGCATTGATTTTAGCTATGGCCGCACGCAAATTCTCCTCTGTGAAGGGAATCCCGCTGGTCTTGCTCAATTGCTCGGTGAGAGAATGGATCTGTCGGAGGATGAGCTTTTTTAGATGCCCGTTCCCGGCTTCTAGAATTCCGTTTGCATCCCTCGCGCCTGCAAAGTAATCCACTTCACGACGGAAGGGAATCTCGAACCAGAAAAAGGGATAGCTAAAACCGTAGGCTCCCTGAATGACGGCCGCCATGTCATCGCAGGTGGCGCCGGCCGAGGCGATGCAAAGATCCGGCGGCGGGAAGTAGCAGTTTTTGGCGAAAGCGCCCAGCGCGGCGCGCACAAAGCAGCAATCCTCTCCGATACCCCTGCGCGAGGCGGAATCGAAGAGATCATTCGATTCATACAGAAAGGGCGTCCACCAGTGGCATTCTGGATAGAACGCGACCGTGTCGGGGAAGGCATAAACCAGAGGCGCCAGGGGGCCCAGATCGCCCATCAGCGCCACAACTTTCTTTCCGACCTGGCGGGCGCGGTAGAGGCGCTCGGATTCGGTCAGCATGAATCCCCAGAGGCGAAGAGACGCCAGCGAATTGTCAAACTGGAGCTTCTGCAGATAGCGAACGCCGTAGGCCGCGAAGGTCGAAGGAGGGATCAGATAGGTGTTCCAGGCAGTCTTGCCGCAGTCGCGGTAGTAGCGGTAGCGATCAATGACGTCGTCCGGAAGCGAGGAAAACTGCCGGCGCCAACCGGTGCAGGAGATCCTGCTGGCGGGCGGCTGGCGGGTAAGGGTGGCCCTTCTGGTGGTCGTTTTCAGACTCATTCTGACGCGAGAAGCCGACATGCCGGGATATAAACGGGTAACTCCAGCGTATTAAATATAGAAATTCATCCTGCAGTTGTCAAGAGAAACTCAATTAGTTATCTAATTGGCCTTACAGAATGAATCGGGGCGATTATACTTGATATTTTCCTCTCGGATTCCTATATTCGAGCGTTTTAGCCATTACTGCGATCCATTTGGATCGCTCAACCAGAGCATTTATGACAATTTGGCAGGTCACTGCTTGCGGGTGAACTTGCTGCGAAACTTAAACTAATAAAAATAAGGGATTGAACTCTGGCACGCGAATTGCTAAAAATACATCAGGATAGATAGATTGATCGGGAAAAACTGGCCGATAATAGAAGAGACCAGAAAACGAAGAAACTGCTTAGATGAAAAAAAAGATGGAAAAAGAATCGCAGATAAACGATCATCTGCCGGAGATCGTGCCGGTGATCCCGCTGCGCAATTCCGTGCTCTTTCCGCACCAGATCATTCCGCTGGCGGTGGGGCGGGAAAAGTCGCTGAAGCTCCTGGCCGATATTCAGGATCGTTCAAAATACATCGGCGTCATCGCTCAGAAGCAGGGACTGGTGGATGATCCCGGGCCGGAGGATCTCTATCGCTGGGGGACGCTGGCGGCGGTCTTGAAGGTCATTGATCTGCCGGATGACTCCAAGTCGGTCATCGTGCAGGGGGTGCACCGCTTTGAGGTGCTGGATTATGCCCAGCAGGATCCCTACATCAAGGTCGTCATCGAGAAGCGGGATGATGTCCGGGTGGAAGGGCTGGAAATCGAGGCGCTGGTGCTGAATTTGCGCAATCTCGTGCAGTCCATCAGCGAGTATTTGCCCAATATCACCGGCGAACATTTGATGATGCTGGCCAACATTCAAGATCCGGGCCGGCTGACGGACACAGCCGTCTCGCTGCTCAATCTGGACACAAACCATAAGGAAGACATTCTCGAACGGGTCAACGTCAAAGAACGGCTGCAGCGGGCCACCGTCCTGCTGAACGAATATCTGCAAAAATTGGAGATCGGCTCGAAGATTCAGAATGAGGTGCAGGGGGAAATCTCCAAGTCGCAGCGCGAATATTTCTTGCGGGAGCAGCTCAAAGCCATCCGCAAGGAGCTGGGCGACGATTCTGAAGGCGTGGAGATCCAGGAGCTGCGCGAACGTTTGGAAAAAGCCGGCCTTCCCGAAGAGGCTCACAAAGCCGCGGCCAAAGAGATAGACCGGCTGGCGCGGATGTCCTCCGCATCGGCGGAATACACCGTGGCGCGCACCTACATAGACTGGCTGCTGGACATGCCCTGGGCGGTCCTGACCGAGGATAATCTCGACCTGAAAAAGGCCGAAGAGATCCTCGAAGGCGATCACTATGGTCTGGAGAAGATCAAGAAGCGCATTCTGGAGTATCTGGCGGTGCGCAAGTTAAAAGAGAAGATGAAAGGCCCCATCCTCTGCTTCCTCGGGCCTCCGGGCGTGGGCAAGACCTCGTTGGGCAAATCCATCGCCAACGCGCTGGGACGCAAGTTCGTCCGCATTTCGCTGGGCGGGCTGCGCGATGAAGCGGAAATCCGCGGGCACCGGCGCACCTATATCGGAGCGCTGCCGGGGCGCATCATTCAGGGAATCAAGCGCGCCGGGACGCGCAATCCCGTCTTCATGCTGGACGAAATAGACAAAGTGGGCATGGATTTTCGCGGCGATCCCTCCTCGGCGCTGCTGGAAGTCCTCGACCCCGAGCAGAATTTCAGCTTTTCGGATCACTACCTCGACGTGGATTTCGATCTCTCGCAGGTGATGTTCATCGCCACCGCCAACGTCGCCGATCCCATCCCGCCGGCGCTGCGCGATCGCATGGAGATTCTGAATCTCCCCGGCTACATCGAAGAGGAGAAGCTGCACATCGCGCGCAAATTTCTGGTGCCCAAGCAGATTGGGGAGCACGGTCTCAAGGCCGAGCAGGCGAATTTCCAGGACGAGACGCTGCGCCACATCATCCGCGATTACACCCGCGAGGCCGGCGTGCGCAACTTAGAGCGCGAGATCGCCGCGATCTGCCGCGGCGTCGCCAAGCAGGTGGCCACGGAGGAGGTCGAGAAGGCCGATGTGGCGGCGGACGATCTGCATAAGTATTTGGGGCCGCTGAAATTCTACAGCGAAATGTCCGAGCGCATTTCCCGGCCCGGCATCGCCACGGGCGTGGCCTGGACGCCCACCGGCGGAGATATACTGTTTATCGAAGCCACGCGCATGAAGGGCAAGGGCAACCTGATTCTGACCGGCCAGTTGGGCGACGTCATGAAAGAGTCCGCTCAAGCGGCGCTCTCGTATCTGCGCAGCCGAGCCGCGGATTTGGGGCTTTCGGAATTGGACTTCGAAGCCGAGAACATTCACGTCCACGTTCCGGCGGGAGCCATCCCCAAAGACGGCCCTTCGGCCGGAGTCACCATTCTCTCCGCCATGGCCAGCCTCTTGACCGAGCGGCTGGTTCGTTCCGATACCGCCATGACCGGAGAAATCACTCTGCGCGGCATGGTGCTGCCGGTGGGCGGAATCAAGGAGAAGGTCTTGGCCGCGCATCGCGCGGGCATCCGCCGGATGATTCTGCCTTGGAAAAACGAGAAGGACTTAGAGGAGACTCCCAAAGAAGTGCGAGAGGAGATGAATTTCGTCTTCGTGCGCGAGATGGAACAGGTCATGCAGGAAGTCTTGCAGCCCAGCAAATTGGACGAGGTCTCGGCGGAGGCGGCGGCCTGATGAAAGCCAAAGTCCTTTATCGCGGCGGGATGCACTTCGAAGGGGAGACGGGCAGTGGGCACAAGATTCATTTCGATTCCCGGCCGCAAGGCGAACCGACCTCAGGCCCATCACCCATGGAGGCTGTCCTTCAGGCCGGCGCCGTCTGCTGCGCCATGGATGTCGTCGCCATCCTGAACAAGCGGCGCAAAGCCATCGAACGCTTCGAGATCGAAGTGGAGGGCGAGCGCAGCGGCGAGCATCCCAAGGTTTTTAAGACCATTGACGTCAAGTTTCGCTTCTGGGGGAAGAACCTCACTCAGGATGAGGTCGAAAAAGCCGCCCATCTGTCGGATGAGAAATACTGCAGCGTCTTAAATATGCTCAAGCCGACGGTGAAGGTAACCTGTGCGGTGGAGGTCAATCCGGCCTAAGCCTTCCGCCCTCGCTTCGCGCTCAAGCAAGTATCGTCGGTCAGACAAATTCGGTGTGATCGCCGGATTGAGTCAATTTGGCCCGAAAACACCTTGATTTCGAAATCGCAACAGGTTAGATTTATTATCATTAGTTCGAGGTTATCATGGAAGCCAGAATAAAAGATCTGACCGTGGGTGAATTGCGTTTGCTGATTTCAGAAACCGTCAAGCATGCCGTCGAGGATTTGCTGGAAGACGCACTGGCGCTGGGCAGCAAGAATTATCTGAAATCCATCGAGCAAGCCCGCAAAGATTATCGGGGAGGCCGGGTGAAGGAACTCAAGGACGTTTTGGATGTTTAGAGTCTTATTAACTCAGCGGGCCGCCAAAGATTTTCGCAGGTTGGACAAGAGAATCCAGAAACGCATCGCCGCCAAGATCAAGGAGCTCTCCCGAACTCCCAGAGAACACGCTCTTAAGTTGACGAATTCCAAAATTGGAACGTACAGATTTAGGATAGGCGACTATCGAGTCGTATTCGATCTCGACGGCGAAAACCTGGTAATCTTGCGTATTGGCCATCGAAAGGAAATCTATAAGTAAATTCAACCGAGCAGCGCCATACAGAGGTGGGTGGCCCGATCCTTTTAGGGTCGGGTTTATTATAATCATGCACAGTGGCCCCGCCTGTCCGCCCCGCCCTGAAGGACGGGCAATTTTTCTGAACCGCTGATTAAACTGATTACGCTGATTCCACTGATTATTTGGCCTTTTCTCAATCAGCGTAATCAGTGCCACGAAGTGGTGGCTTCGCCAAAATCAGTGGAAATCAGTGGTTCAGAAAAACAAATCAGGCGGCCTTTGGCCGCCTGCAGTTCTTATTGTTGTTGCGTCAGGTCCTAGTCCCGCAGGGGAGCGACCTGACGCTCTTCGGCCGCCCTCGCACCGCCCGACAATAAATTGTCGGGCTACTCTCCTTCAGTCCGCCGCGGCGGACGAAAACAAACAGGCGGCCTTTGGCCGCCCTTTCATCATGTAGGGGTTTGATTAATCAAACCCCTACGAATCATCGCCTATTTCAGCAGAATTAGCTTCTGCACCTGGCTGAAATCCCCCGCCTTTAGCTTGACGAAGTAGACCCCCGCCGGCAGGCTTTTATTATCGAGAACGGTGGCATGGGTTCCGGCCGGCTGATATCCTTCTTTAAGGGTAGCGATTTTTCGCCCTAACAGGTCGAACAGCTCCAGTTTGACCTGGCCTGCCTTTGGAAGTGTGAACTGCAATTGATTGCCTGACAGGATTGACAATTCCAATTATCTGCTAGGATGGTCTCATGCGCCGCTATAGGATTGCCCAAATGGCCGTTCCATTGCACCCGCTGGGCGGCGATGTTCATGATCTCGGATGGGTACAGTCGAATGTCAAGCATTGTAATGACCGCTCCGTCATCGCCGTCCTCGGAACTGCTAATGGCACAAAGTCCGGGTGCTCCGCCCCCATACAATCTTGCCAAGGCCACGACACACTCCCAGATTTGTCTGCCGGCGCCGTTGGAGCGCTTGGCGACTATTCGTGTGCCGAGTGAGTTCTGGTACGTATCAAAGGCAATAGCCCCGTCCGAGGTTGGCGCCATTGTCTCTCCGCCGATAATGCCCGCCGGGTTGAAAAGCGGGTTGCCGTCGATATCCAGGTGGTAGAGGTAGGATTGGTAGCCGCCGGTGCGGTTGTCGTTTGCCGCGATCCAAATCGTGCCATCTGCTGGATTCTTAAGAGGATCGCCGACGAAATGCTGAGCGGAGATGCCGTTATCCCAGACCCATTGAGTTTCACCATCCCCGTTGACGCGGATAACGCGAAGGAGATTAGAGGCTCCAGGGGTTGTGTAGACGAAGACGCCTCCGTTTTGGTCATCTGGCTCCCCCCCTTCCAATCCACCGCAGCTCAGCTGCATGCTAGTGCCAGGAGAGTAAAGTGGGATGCCGTTAAGAGTTAGAATGGGAATGCCGTTTTCGTCCAGATGCTGAGCGTAGAGGTAGTAGGTATAACCCCCGGCGCGATTATCTTCCCAGAGGACAAGCGCCCCCCCTCTGGTGTCCGAAACGATCTGGGGCCAAACCTGAGACCCCGGTGCCATTGAAACTGGCACTCCATAATCCCCCCAAAGCCGATCTCCTGCGACATTGAACTTTTGCGCGTACTGATCAGTGCTTGCGGCGGATATACCCCAGGCAATGAAAAAGCTGCCATTGTCATCATAAGCGACATCTTTGAGAGAGGTGCTCGCAGCCACAGTCCATTCAACCAGTGGGAGCCCTGTCGGTCCCCAGAGGGGAGTGCCCTGGCTGTCGAAGCGCTGACCGTAGATGTCCTTATAGCCATCCCGTGCATCGCGAAAAACCCCGATAAGGCCGCCTTCCCCATCCGGCACCAGGTAGGCTAAGCCGACGTACCAATAGGGGTCACCGATTAGGGGCCTGCCATTAGGCTCAAGTTGGGGGACTCCCGTCTGGTCGAGCACCTGATAATAGCTTCGCGGTTGATCTGTAACGCGCTGATCCATCCAGGCAACAAGCGTGTAGCCACTTCCTTCCAACCGCCCAATGATGCATCCCACTTGATTGCCGGGAGCGTTGCAGACCGAGACCATGCCGTTGTAGGGGTCATTGGTCCACTGGGCGGGGGCAGGCAGGGGTAGGGACAGCCAGAGGAAAGCGACCAGGGCAAGGGTGAGGTTTGTGGTTCGCATGGGGGCTCCCGGGTTTCGGCTGAGCTATAAGATAGCAAATAAATAAGCCCGAGTCAAGTGAATTTTTGGGTATTTCATTTTCAATATGCCATTTCGATCCTCATGAATTCGGATAAAAAGGGGCGCGGCCGCCAAAGGGTCCTTTTGGGAAAGGCTTGAATAGAGCTTTCAGCCCATCAATTTTATGAATTTAGGCTTGCAGGCTGCGCACGGATATATATATTTTATATAGACGCAAATGAGATAGATAATTATGCCGCAGTGGTTGAAAAAGGTCATCGGGGGCTCGGACGCGGAAGCGCCCCGCCCCAGCGAGGTTCCCGTGGACGAACGCGCCCTCCAGCTCGTCGGCCTGGGCGATAAGATGTTCACCGTCGAAGACTACAAAGGCGCCGAGGAGGCCTACAATTCGGCCTTGACTCTGGACAGCCATTGCGCCGCCGCCTGGCAGCGCCGCGGGCGGAGCTTTTCCCGTTCGGAAAAGTTCACCGAGGCGATGGCCTGCTATGTTCGCGCCCTGGAGTTGGATCCCCGTCTGGCCCGGGCCTGGCTGGGTCTGGGGGAGGCGATCTTGAGCTACATCAAGGCGGACCAGGAGCCGCTCTACATCCGCGAAAACCGCCCCGAGATCCTGGGCGAGGCCCTCGACGGCTTCCATCGCGCTCTGAAATACGACGCCGAACTCACTCCGGCCCGAGATGGGATCGAGGCCTGCAAGGCGATGATGGGAAGCGTTCCCCCGAAGCTGGTCAATCCCCGCATCTTCTCCTTCCGTTCCGGCGGCATCTTGGAAAAGGCCAAGCGCGAGGTCGTCTCCCCCTTCCTGAAGCCCGGCGACTACCGCCGCAAGCCGATCCCCACCGCTTCGAATGATTGAAATCTTCTGCGATTTCGACGGCACTCTGACCGACCGAGATACTCTCTGGGTGTTGCTTGACCGGTTCGCTCCGCCCGAATGGTATGATATTGAATTGAAGATGCTGGCCGGAGAAATGTCCGAGCGCGACGGACTGAAAGCCGAATTGAAGATGATCAATCAGCCGGACGAAATTCTCCTGAGCACACTGCTAAAAGAAATCAAGCCGGCTCAAGGGATCGAAGAGCTTGTGGCTCTGGTGAGGCAAGAGGATTGGAAGATGCAGGTGCTGTCCGGCGGTTTGCTGCGCTTTGCCGGAGCTCTTTGGAGGCAATGGGGCTATGGAGATATTCCTCTTTATGCCAACGATCACTATCGCAACGGCGAGGGCGGGATTGAGGTGATTGAGGCGAATATCCCAAGATTAAAGGAGCACTGCAATCATTGCAAGCGGTGGCATCTGGAAGAAGCGCTCAAGCGGGGATCAGAAGTTATCTATATCGGCGATGGATTGACTGATTTCTGTCCGGCAGAAGTCGCTCACCGGCGATATGCCAAGGGGCATTTGCTGGAACACTTGCAGAAGAAAGGACTTGAGGCGATTCCTTTTGATGATCTGAGGGTAGTTGCGGAGGATTTAAAGCACTTAACCGCAAAGGGCGCAATCCGCCGCGGCGGATCGCAAAGGGCGCAGAGAAATTTATAATGAAAAACCACAAAAGACAATTTCCTTGACACTCCAGCGTAAGCTGGAGTCCATAAATATCTAGATCTTAAATGGATTCCGGCTTTCGCCGGAATGACATTAGTAAGAGTCTTGCAATCGTCTTATTTTCGTCCCATCTCACTTAATTCCATCTCGGCAAAGACCAAGTCCGATAACTTCCGCAGCGTTGCCGGAGCATGGCCCGCGTAGTGATTGTTGATGTAAATATAGGTGCGCACTTTGCGCTTTGCCAGCCGGTTGATCACCCCTGCCCACCGTTTCAAGCTCTCCGAACGATCCAGCACCTCCTGATCCCATTTCGTCGTTATCGCTTCGATCTTCTTGCGGTCGCCGACGAGTCGAATGTAGGCGAAATCCGCCGTCACCGGATCGAAGAGCTTCTCCACTTCATCGCCCAGCGGCATGCTCATGTAGTCCACGAGGGTGAGCGCGGCCTGATGCCGACGGCAGAGATCCGCCAGCTCGGGCTTCAACCAGTAGCGGTTGCGGATTTCGACGGCGTAGCGGAATTCTCTGGGCAGATCGGCGAGAAAGCGGTTCAAGCGCTGAGCAAAATCATCGAAATGGGCGAAATCCTCTTTGCGGAAATAGGGGAATTGCAGCAGCAGCGGCCCGAGGCGCTTTCCCAGGATGCTCGCCACATTCAGGAATTTGTCGCGGATGGAATAGGTTTTGTCAGGCAGGAGCAGAATGTCCGGATCGGGGCGAGCCTCTTTCCCGGCATGGACGATGGCGGCGGGAAACTTAAGCGCCAGGAGAAAGTCTTCGGGAGTTTTCTGCGCCCAGCCTTCGACGGTCCTCACGGAAGGCACGGCGTAATAGGTCGCGTCAATTTCGACTGTATCGAAGCGCTGGGCGTAGATTTTCAGGTAGTCCGCCGGCGCTGTCCCCGGCGGATAAAACGGCCCCACCCAGTCTTTATTCGAGAAAGACGAGGTGCCAAAATGCAGCATCGAATTTATCTTCTGATCAGCTTCCACGCCGTGTTCAAGGCTCCCTTGTTGAAGGCCAGATAGACCCAGAGAAACGCCAGTGGTTCCAGCAGCCGAGCGTTCTTCAACGGACCGCAATCTACGGGATTAAGGTTAAGATCCTTGATCAAGTGTGCCGCAACCTCCTTGGCCTGCTCATCATCGCCGCAGTAATATCCATCGGCGTTCTGGCTGCCAAATTTTGGATTGGCGATATGGGCGGATCCGATGCTGTTGAAGGCCTTGACCACCCTTGATCCGGGCGTCCAGCGGGCGATCTCTTCACCGGCGGAAATTTCGTGGCCGAGGGCCAGGCCCGCGAAATCGGGCAAGAGAGGATTGGTGCAGTCAATCAGGATTTTACCTTTAAACGACCCTGCCGCCTTGATGGCGTCTTGCGTAGAATGCCAGGGCGTCGCCAGCAAGACCACATCGCCGAAAGCGACGGCATCTTTGTAGGTTCCCGACTTGGCGTTCGGGCCGGAGGATTTCGCCAGCTCCGCGCTCTTTTTCGGATCGCGAGATCCGAACAACACTTTATGTCCCGCGGCGGCCCAACCCTTGCCGATGGCGCCGCCCATATTGCCGGTTCCGATAATGCCGATATTCATTTTAGCTCCGAGATGCGAGTTACGAGTTGCGAGTAGCGAGTCTTAAAGATTTCTTATTTCCCTGTCATCGTTCGCGGATCGAGCAATTTCTCCAATTCATCCGGCGGCAGCACTTTTTTCTCCAGAGCGATTTCGCGCACGGTGCGGCCGGTCTGGTAAGCCTCCTTGGCGATCTGCGCGGCGGCGTCATAGCCGATGCGAGGGCTTAGCGAAGTTACCATCGCCAGGCTTTTTTCGATCATCTCTTCGCAGCGCTCACGATTCGCCTGAATGCCTGAGACGCATTTATCCGCGAAGTTCGCCGAGGCATTCGCGAGCAGGCTGATGGATTGCAGCAGGTTGTGCGCCATCAACGGCATCATGACGTTCAGTTCGAAGTTGCCCATCAAACCTCCCACGGTGATAGCGGCATCGTTGCCGATGACCTGGGCACAGACCTGGATCAGCGATTCGGCGATGACCGGATTGACCTTGCCCGGCATGATCGAAGATCCCGGCTGGACTTCGGGCAGGGTGATCTCGCCGAGGCTGCAGCGCGGGCCCGAGGCCAGCCAGCGGATGTCATTGGCGATCTTGATCAGGCTGACGGCAACGGTTTTAAGAGCGGCACTGGTTTCGACGACGGCGTCCTTGGATCCCTGCGCCTCGAAGTGATCCGGCGCTTCGCGGAATTCGAAATGGGTCATCTGACTCAGTTTCCGAATCACGCGCGGAGCAAATTCCGGGTGAGCATTCAGGCCGGTGCCCACGGCCGTTCCGCCCAAGGCCAGTTCGCTCAGATGGGGAAGGCAATTCTCGATCCTCGCAATGCCGTGTTCCACCATGGAGGCGTAGCCGCCGAATTCCTGGCCGAGCCGAATCGGCGTGGCGTCCTGCAGATGGGTGCGGCCGATCTTGATCACGTCGTCCAATTCGCGAGCCTTTTGCGCCAGCGCTGCGCGCAGAGTTCGCAAGGCGGGCAGCAGGTCGTCTTGAAGGCCCACAACGGCAGAGAGGTGTATGCAAGTGGGGATCACATCGTTGCTGGATTGCCCCAGGTTGACATGATCGTTGGGATGCACTGGTGATTTATCGCCGATCTTGCCGCCGAGAATTTCGTTGGCCCGGTTGGCGATCACCTCATTGGCGTTTATGTTGGTCGAGGTGCCGGAACCCGTCTGAAAAATATCCAGCGGGAAGTGATCGTCCAGCTTGCCGTCCATAACCTCCTCGGCGGCACTCGAAATGGCTTTGGCGAGCTTCTGATCCAAGAGTCCCAGCTCTAGATTGACTTCCGCTGCCATACGCTTAATCATCCCCAGAGTGCGGATAAACGAGCGCGGGAAGCGGATGCCGCTGATGGGAAAGTTATCCACGGCGCGCTGCGTCTGCGCGCCCCAATAGGCGTTTTCAGGGACTTGCATTTGCCCCATGGAATCTTTCTCGATTCTGTGTTTAGGCGACATGATTGGCACTTTTCACACTAAGACCAAACGGCGCGATTGCCGCATCCTAATAAATATACGGCAATGGCGCGGATTTTGACAAGGGGGAAGTGAAATTTGGTTCGTTTGGGAGGCTAACGATTGACCACCCCGAAGATGCTACAAATAAAAGCGCCGAAGTGGCTTCGGCGCTTTGGTTAGATTTATTATGCAACATCCGAATGGATCAAGCGGCGTGCTTGATCACCGGCCCCGGAGCGTCTTGATGATTCTTCAGCTCTGCTGCTCTGCGCCAGGCGAAATACAGTGCGACGCAGATCACTGTATACAGGAGAAACAAGATCTGGAGACTACCCTGAGCATCGGTGACGGCGATGCGCGTTCCCAAGCTGGCCAGCATCGCATTCAGATCCATCATGATTTTCCCTAACAGGGCCAGTCCGGAGATCCAGAGCCAGGCGCAAGCGAGCAGGCAGAACTTGCTCTTGCAGCGCTGCATTTTGGGGTTCCTCCACCTTAGACCGATTTTATCTCATGGTCTCCAATGAATAATATAGAACTGGCTCGAGCCAAAGTCAAGCCTTATTCGATATATCCGAGGTTGCGCAATCTTTCACGTAGAGCGTCGTGGCCTTCTTCGGCGCGGAAGAATTTATAGCGGCTGAAGGTCAGAGTGGCCTGCTGGCCCAGCTTCCACCCCTCGGAGTTGAAGCGGTCCTTATCCTCGGAGACGCGCAGGCTGATGCCGGACATCTCCAGAGTGATCTCGTAGACGTCGCCGCGATAGCGGATACCTACGATGACACCGCGCAGATCGTGGTTTTGCATCGTGGCTGCAAGCACGATGTCCTCCGGACGGACAAGCACCACGGCTTCCCCCGATTCGAGATTGTCGGCTGCAATGGGCAATTCCACGCGCCCCAGGCCGGGATCACCAGCCAACACTCGGCCGCCCTGAACGGTCGCCTCGATGACGTTGGCGTGGCCGATGAAGCTGGCCACGAATTTGGTCATGGGGCGGTCGTAAATCTCCTCGGGTTTGCCGATCTGTTCCACGCGGCCGCGGTTCAAGACCACGATCCTATCAGAGATTTCGATGGCCTCTTCCTGATCGTGCGTGACGAAGATGCTGGTAACCTGAACCTGATGATGCAGATCCCGCAGCCAGGCGGCCAGATTCTGACGCACCTTGGCGTCCAGAGCTCCGAAGGGTTCGTCAAGCAGAAGAACTCGAGGTTTGGGAGCCAGCGCTCGAGCCAGAGCCACCCGCTGGCGCTGGCCGCCGGATAGCTGTGACGGATAGCGTTCTCCATAGCCATCGAGTTTGACCAACGTCAGCAATTCCTCGACGCGTGCACGTATCTCATCCCTGGGGCGCTTCTGCACTTCGAGACCGAAGGCGATGTTCTTGCGCACCGTCATGTGTTTGAACAGGGCATAATGCTGGAAAACGAAGCCGACGTTGCGCTTCTGAGTCGGCCATGTTGTGGCATCGGTGCCGGTCAAGAAAACCGCGCCCTCGTCAGGCTCTTCCAGACCGGCGATGATGCGCAGGATGGTGCTCTTGCCGGATCCGCTGGGGCCCAGGAGCGCCACCAGCTTGCCCTGCTCGACTTCGAAGCTGACATGATCCACGGCGATGAAGTCGCCGAAGCGTTTGGTGAGATTCTGTACGGCAATGCCCATCAGGCCTCTTTATGTCTCTTTTTCCAGTATTCCGTCATTAGCAAAAGCACAAAAGATATTCCGCCCAACACGAGGGAGGCAGAAAAGGCTGCTTGATAGTGAAAATCGGTGAACTCTTGATGAATGTGCAGGGTGGCCGTTTGCGTACGCTTGATAATGCTGCCGGAGACAACCAGGACGGCTCCGAATTCGCCCAGGGCGCGGGCGGTGGTCAAGGTAATGCCATAGATCAGGCCCCAGCGAATGGTGGGCAGAGTGACTTTCCAAAACGTCAGCCAGCGGCTGGCTCCCAGAGTATAGGCGACCTCTTCCGCATCCCGTCCCATTTCGCGCAGCACCGGAACGACTTCCCGCGTCACAAAAGGAAGCGTGACGAAGAGCGTGGCGATGACGATCCCCGGCAGAGCGAAGACGATTTTCACGCCACCTGCCTCAAACCATTTTCCCAGCCACCCTTGCGGCCCGAAGAGAACGATGAACATAAAACCCGCCACAACCGGCGATACGGCGAAGGGCAGATCTACGATGCCATCGAAGAGCGTCTTGCCGAAGAAATTATGGCGCACCAGAAGTATCGCCAGCAGGACGCCCATGATCGTATTGACCACTACGGCCAAAATAGTCGTCCAGATGGTCAGCCAGAAGGCGTGAGCGGCGGCCTCGCCTTTCAGACCGGAAAGGAATGCCAGAGGCCCACTGTGAAAGGCTTCAAATGAAAGCGCGGCCACCGGCAGCAGCACTAACAGCGCGAACCAGCCGAGCGTTCCGGCCATCAGAGCCCGCTTTCCCCAGGGGGTGCGACGAGCCGTTGGCCGCACCTGGAGCATCCCGCTATGTTCCACGTTCCCTCCCCCAATGCTGCAGGCGGTTCAAGAGCAGCAAAATGAGCAATGACACCAGCAGCAGAACGAGCGAGACCGCCAGCGCTCCGCGCGGATTGTAGCTCTCAATTTCGCCATAGATGAAAACCGGCGCCACCTGCGTCTTCATGGGAATGTTGCCGGCGACGACAACCACGGAACCGAATTCGCCCAAAGCCCGCGAGAAGGCCAGCGCCACGCCGGTGAGAATGGAGGGCATTAAATGGGGCAGCACCACGCGACGGAAGGTGGTGAAGCGGCTCGCGCCCAGAGTCGAAGCCGCCTCTTCGATGTCTTTATCCAGCTCCATCAGCACCGGCTGCACGCTGCGCACGACGAAGGGGAAGGTGACAAAAAGCAGGGCGAGGATAATCCCCGGCTGCGCGTAGATGATCTCGATGCCCTGGGTTTTGAGATATTTGCCCAGCCAACTTACAGGGCCGTAGAGAACGACCAGCATCAGACCGGTAACGTTGGTCGGCAGAGCGAAGGGGAGGTCTATCAGCGAATTGACGAATGGCTTGCCGGGAAAGTCATGGCGCACTAACACCCAGGCCATGGCCGTGCCGGTGACGGCGTTCAGCAGAGCCATGGCGATGGCGGACACAAAGGTCAGCCGCAAGGCAAACCAGGCCTGCGGCTGAGTCACATCCTCCCAGATTTTGAAAACACCCTGACCCAACGCCTGCAGGCTGACTGTCAGCAGCGGCAAAATGACGATCAGACCGACGTAAGAGAAGACGGCGATCTTGATCAGAGCATCGCCCGAGGGGATGCGGCGAAAGGCGATGGTTTTTGTGGACGCAGGACTCATTTGATATTTATAATCCCCCTAAATCCCCCTTTAAAAAAGGGGGACTTTCTTATCCCCCTTTCCTAAAGGGGGGAAGGGGGGGATTACGTGTTGCCCACTTTATAGTCAGAGCCTCAAACCACGGACTGACGCCACCTACTTTCCCGCCGCAATATCTTCGACAGCTTTCGTCCAGACTCCTTCGGGACCGTATATGGTCTTTTCGACTCCGGTCCAGCCGCCCAGATAGCTCATGTCAAAAAGCATCTCCGGCTGGGGGAACTTGGCCTTGAATTCTTCGGCGATTTGGGGCAGAACGGGGCGCAGACCGAATTTGGCAAAAGAACGCTGGGCAGATTCAGTCAGGCAGAACTGCACAAAAGCCTCTGCCAAATCACGAGTGCCGTGTTTTTCCACGTTACGGTCCACGACGGCGATCGGGTTTTCAATCAGTATGGTGGCCTTGGGTACCACAAAGGGAAATTCCGCGCCCTCGAATTGCCGCAGCAGCGCCTCGTTTTCGTAGGTCACAATGGCGTCGCCGATGCCGCGCTCAAAGGTCGTCACCGATTCGCGGCCGCTCTTATCCATCACTTTGACGTTTTTCTGGATGTCGTGCAGCAACTTGGCCGCTAAGTCAAGATCCTGCTTGCCGCTGCGGGACTCGCTGATTTTCAGTCCCGCGCCATAAATGGCGTTGACGCACCACATGGCGCCGCCCGAAGTCTTGGGATTGGGGTAGATGACTTCCATACCGGGCTTGGCGATATCCTCCCAATCCTTGATCCCTTTAGGATTGCCGGAACGAAAGCCGATGGCGACGACCGACTGAGTGACCATGCCTTTGGCGTCACCGGCGCGCCAGTCATGCGAAATTAGTCCCGCTTCGGCCACTTTGACCAGATCCCCTTCGAGTGAGAGGGCCGCGATATCGGCCTCAAAGCCTCCGATAATCGCTCGCGCCTGCGCCCCGGAAGCGACGTAGGATTCCTCGAACTTCACGGTCTGACCGGTTTTCTCCAGCCAAAATTTCTGGAATGCGGGGATGATCTCCTGCTGGTAAGCCTCTTTGGGAACCGTATAGGCGCCCAGCATGAGGGTGCGAGTCTGCTGTGGCAGCGCAGATTCGGAAAGGAAGAGGAGCAACGGGATGGCGACAGCCAAAGCCCAGAACATTTGATAGTGCGATTTCTTCACTTTACCTCCAGATTATACTACGATAAGACTATGATCTTACTCCCAATATATCACAATTGAGGCCCTGAGTCAAGCATTTTTTTATTTTTTAGTTCTACATATAAGTCTTTAATTTACGGGTAATAACATCAAATTCCAGCGCCAGAATGGATGGATTCTAGGCCCAAAGACTGGAGATTGTTCTGCTTTTTCTATGCCGATAAAAATCGCTGGCAGGACGGGCCTCTGAAAATCTGGATTGACTATAGGTAGCCCAGGTTTTTAAGCCGTTTGCGAATCGCGTCCACTTCCCCGGCAGTCAAGTCCTCGCGTTCGGCGGCGGAAAGCTCGGACATAAGATCGCGGAGGATGTAGACCACGAATTCATTGACGGAGCTAAATCCCGACGGCTGGATGATCCGCTTGATGCGATCATACAAGGGGCGGGGGATTTTCAAAGTCACTTTGTCCATGGATATCTCCAATCGCACTCCGATAAGAGTAAGCAGTAATGGCCCTAAAAGCAAATGATTTTCAAAGAATTTGATGGGCGTCACACTTTCGGTGTGAAAATTTTCTTATAATTTTTGCGAAAGATTTGTCTTGCATCGGCTGATTTTCCATATTATATTTAGGCCGAAAGTACAACACGCAACCTGACACGGATATCACCGGGGATATTTTCGTGGCTCGAGGGAGCCCGAAGTATCCCCGTTTTGTTTGCCCCAGGCGCCTATTAAAATTTGTATATAAAATAAAAAATATAAGAAAGAGGTGGATGAAGCGAAATCTGCTTGCTATTCTGTGTGTGAGTCTCCTCAGCGTCGGTTTTGTTTTCGCGCAGGAAAACCACGGCAGAATGGAAGCAAAATATCTGTTTTCCTATGGACCGCCGGGCAGCTCCATCGAGCTGTCGCAGCCCCAACAGATCCGCTCTGATGGGAGCAGCGGGGAAATTTATATCTGCGACACCGGCCACAGCCGCATCGTGATTCTGGATTCGAAGGGATTATTTCTGTTTGAATTCAGCAACTCGGAGGTCCTGCGCAGTCCGAGGGACGTCGCGGTGGATAGCGAAGGCAAGATCTACGTTCTCGGATCTGCCGTCCCTGAAAGCCCGATAATAGTCTTTGATTATAACGGCGAATATCTGCATCCGCTAAGATTTCAGGGCGGTCCGGATCTTTCGTCCATGGCGATGGCCAGCATGGTCATGGATGGCGCCAATCGGCTCTTCATCCTGGATGAAAATGGCGCGAGAATTCTATCCTATGACTGGCTGGGCGATTTTGTCAGCGAGATCACTCTGATGCCGGAGAGCAGTGCCGAGGAGCGCGACAGGCAAGTGTGGGGGAAATTGGCCTTGGCCGGAGAGGACATCCTGCTTCCCGCGCCCATGGATGGCACGGTCTATTGCTATGGCCGTGATGGCATTTTGAAAAAAGCCTTTGGTCATCGAGGTGATGGTTACGGTGAATTCAGTTTTCCCATCGCCGCCACGTTGGATGCGCAGCAAAATATTTACGCTCTGGACAAACACAAGGGCCTGATCATCAGCTTTTCTCAGACCGGCAAAGTGCGTGAGGAGATCGGTCGTTATGGTCTGGGGCCCGGCTATTTTTATCACCCCATCGCCTTGCTGGCGGATGATGATGGACGCGTCTGGGTAGCACAAGGGTACAAGGATTTAGTTCAGGTATTTCAGCTCTCCGCGCCAGCCGAAGTCGCCCCGCTGGCGCCGCAAGAGCCCGTCGTGGTGGATAATTAAAGAATCAAAAAACGATAAATCGCGGCCCGGGGAAAGTCGGAGTGGAGAAAGAGAAACTAATCTGTCAATTCACGAAAAAACATGAAGAATCAAAAAGGAGGAACAATGCGTAAAGCATTACTGATCAGTGTTCTATGTCTCGGTGTCATGATGCTCTGGGCCGGAAATGCGTCGGCATTTCACGATGGCGGCGTGGCCGCCTGCAACGGTTGCCACACCATGCACAACAGTGAAGACGGCCAGCCGGTGGATCCACTGCATCCCCTGGGCAATCCATGGCTTCTGACCGACGCGACGCCCAGCGACGTCTGCCTCTCCTGCCACAGCACCAGCGGTTCGCGCGGAGTTTGGGCCGCCGATCCGATGATTCCCGGCAATGAGCACGGCGGCGGCGATTTTGTTTTCAATGTGGAAGACAATATCAATGATGGGCATAACGGCGGCGTGCCAGGCAATGAGATTCCCGGATACAAGGGCGGGCACACCCCGGTGGAATTATCGAGGAGCGTGCAATTTCCTACTGGTGATCCGACTCTGCCAATCGCACCGGGCGGGACTTTCAATTCGCAATGGCTGGGGTGTTCAAGCTGCCACGATCCGCACGGCAACGAGCACTTCCGTTTACTCCACAGTGTCGGTGAAATCCAAGGCGGATTGTACACTTTCACGGCCCCCGCGCCCGATGCTATCGGAATGACCCTGTCGTCCAGCGCCAATGAAACGAATAGCAATCACACGGCCTACAAGAGCGGCGTGTCGGAATGGTGTGGAAACTGCCACGGTGATTTCCATAACACCTCCTATCCCACCACGCTGAAGCATCCGAGTGGCGCGGCTCTGGGCGGCGACGTCGCCGCCATCTACGACGCCTACAACGGCACGGCGGATTATACGGGCGGCCAGCATGCCACGGCCTATTTAAAGGACGTCCCCTTCGAGGATCCGGCGGCGGCGGTCAATTCGACGGTCGGCCCCACGTTCACCTCGAAGGTCATGTGCTTAAGCTGCCACCGTTCGCATGCCACTTCAGCGCCGAACGCCGGCCGCTGGGATTTCGATGTGACGCTGTTGTCTGAAGACGGCGAGGAATCTGGATCTTACGCTATTCCAGATCCCTACAACTACACCGAGCAGCGCTCGCTGTGCAACAAGTGCCACGTCAAGGACGAAGATGACGAAGGATCTTCACCCTAATTTCGGGTGATCGCTTCGCCGAGCACATCATAGTGAAGAACTCTACCACAGGTCGGTACCTTTGCTCTTGCGGTGCCGACCTGTTCTTTATTATATTTATTGGCCTTCTCATCAAAGTGTCATGCGCCAGCTAATTTCGGCATTTTGCCTTTTATCCCTTCTGGATCTTGCCTCCACTCAAGCTCAAGAATCCAGCCAGGTCGTACTCTATCTGGAGAGAATTCCTCTACCTGCGACTGAAACGGTGCTATCTTTCGAACGGATTGAATTGCACGGGGCGGCGGAGTCTTTCCACTTGCTCCCGCTGGCAACAAATCTCCGAGCACGCGATTTGGCGAAACGCCAGGTTCTATTATCGGAGGCGGAGGTTCCGCCCGGGGATTATCAAAATTTGCTCCTGGCGATTTCCGTGCGGGTCGAACCTCTCGCGGACGAGGATTCGATTCGGCTCTCCTACTCTCAGGAGGTAATCGTTCCGCTGGATATCAATCTGGGCCCGGGCGCGGCCCGAGCGATATTTCTGCGCTGGGAACAAACCGCGCCGGCGGACACGACGCAGCCGCCCTTCTCCGTCTTCCATTTGGTGCGCAAGAAGATGCCGCCGCTGACCTCGCAGGCCTATGTCAGCAACGAAGGTTCGGGGAATCTTTCCTTTCTTGATTTGCAGGCCGGAGAGGTGGTGGGATGTGTACGCGTCGGCCCAAAGCCACGCGGCTTGGTGATTTCGCGCCAAACGGGATTGCTCTATGTGGCCAATTCAGGATCCAATACGATTTCCGTCATGGACGTGCGCACACAGCAGCTCCGCGGAGAGATCACCCTGGACTTCGGCGATGAACCCCAGGCGTTGTGCTTATCCCGGAATGAGCGACAGCTCTTCTCGGCCAATCGCGGATCCAACAGCGTCACGGTCATGGATGCCCGACTCTTCACGTTTCTGACCAAAGTCTCGGTTGGCACGGCCCCGCTGGACATTGCCGCTGATCCCGCCGGAGATTGGATTTATGTCGCCAACAGCCTCTCAGACGACATATCAATTTTAAATTCTCAAACCCTCAGCCTGGCCTATACTCTGCCGGCCGGCTCCTTCCCCGCGGCCATCGAATTCGCAGAGTCTCAAAAAGCGGCCTACGTCGCCAATATGCGGTCCGGATTCATAACTCAAATAAACTCACAACAGATCGCTGTCTCCAGTCAGTTAAATCTGAGCCGCGGCATCAGCGACATCGCTGCCGATGCCTTTACCGGCACGCTTTATTGCGCCATTGAAAGTATGGACTATATCTCCATATTCAAGCCATCCCTGAACATCGAACTTACCCAAATCGCTGCGGGGAGGAGCCCTCGCCGAGTGGCCTTTGATCCTCAAGGCCGCTTGCTCTATGTCTGTTGTTCGGGATCCAATGAAGTTTCGGTCATCAATAAGGTTTCCGGACGAGCCGAGCGCGTCATCGCGGCGGGGCAGAATCCTTTTATGATAGTTTTTCCGTGAAGCTTGGAATCCGCCGTGACCTTGGCGCGCCATGGGGATGGGCTATGAAGTGGAATCGCTGGCTCTTAGCCGCGAGTGCGATTTTATTGGGAATCCTTCCCGTTCAGGCTCTGGAGAATTTTCATGGTTACCTGCGACTCTTCGGATCACAGCAGGAAACCGATCAGCCGACGTCGAGATCCCTGAATCAGCAATATTCGCTTAATTACAGCCGGAGCATTCTGCCTGCCATCCAGACCTTTTTCGCGTTGAATTATCAAGATCAGCAGTCCCACCAGGATCCCGAAAATGATAGTTGGCACGGCGAGTTGATGCCGTTGGGAAATCTGACCTGGAATACGCCTTTCTTCAATTTTGGCGGAAACTACCGCTACCGCCAGGTGCGCGATCTGAATGCCGCCAACCGCGCCCTATCCCGAGGCGCGGGATTGGTCTTCAAGACCAAATTCGTCAATCTGCCGCAGAGCCAGATCAGTTATAATTGGGATCGCAACTCTTCCAATGCCGGATTTTTGGCTTCCGAGGTCGAGCAAAGACTCTTTCAGTACCAGGCCAGTTATTATTATAAGACAGCGGGAATTAATTACAACTACAATCAAATAAACAGTGAAAATCTCTCCTTCGGCACGGGGCTGGATCAGTCCAACCATATTCTGCGCCTGGATTTCGCACAGAGCTTTTTCCAGGATCGGCGGCTGCGCTTCTCGGGGGATTACCTGTTCAATTCCAGCCGCAATCAGCAGACCGGGGCAGGGACGGCTCCGTTGGCGTCCCAGATTCCGGCGCTGCAGGGCCTTTATGCTTTCGACTTAACTCCGGAAGTGGGTTCACTGGACATTGCGGTGTCGGGGCTGATTGATGGCAATTTGACAGAGCCTACAACCCCTCCTATCAATATTGGCGGATCCTCGGCGGGGCAAAATATCGGCTTTGATCTGGGCAGTTCCCGCCAAATCAATCTCATTTACGTTTATGTGGATACGGCGTCGGAGGACAATCTGGAATGGACAGTTCACACGAGCGGGGACAATTCTGTCTGGTCGGCGCTTCCCGGAGCGGTTTCGCTCTACAATTCTCCGTTCCGCCGCTATGAGATGAGCTTCTCGCCGACGGCGGCGCGCTATTTCAAGGTGGTCAATTCGGGCGTGAACGAAAATCCGGAAGTCTTGGTGACGGAGATTCAGGCGTTCTTGACTTCGCCGGCGGGGCAAAACCAGCCGCTGAAATCGCAAAACCATCGCATCAGTCTCAATGGAAACTACCAGGTTCATCGCCATGTTCAATTGGGGATGGATGCGACCTTTGGCTCGCTGACGGAGAACCTCTCGGGACAGGATCGCCAGGAAACCAGCATCGCCGCCAACGCCTCGTTTCGACCATCCAGCCTGTTCAGCGCGAACGCCCGAGTGCAGCACAGCGCCGTTGACTATGCGGGCGATGTGGTTCCACTTCAAGAATCGAATGTCTTTTCCCTGACATTTTTGTCCAATCCGCAGCCCACCCTGGAGCTATCCTTATCGGGTTCGCGCTATGAGACCAAGGAGAATCACCGCCTGTCTCAGATCAGCAACTCCAGCCTGCTGCATGCCTCGTTCCTGCTGATTCCGGGGCTGTCCGGGACGGCGGAGGCAGGTTATTCGCGCAATGAGCAGGTGATTGCCGACTACATCACCGACACGTATACATACCGCCTGTCGGCAGACGCCAATCCCTATCGCAGCCTGTATTTGAATGCCAGCTACTCGGTGCAGGACTATGAGTCGGACCTGGCGGGAGCTTCGGGGCGGCGAGACAACCTGAATGGGCGCTTTAATTATCGCTTGACGTGGTCCATTTCCCTGCAGGGAGGAATCTCTTATGCCCGAGACCAGGGTTACGAAAGTGTTGACCAGGACTACTCCTTAAGCTGGATTTTGACGGATCGTCTTTCGGCCAGCGCTAACGCGCATTTGCAGGATGCGGATGGGACGGAGCAAACGAGGCAATACGGCGCGCAGAGCAGCTACCGACTCAGCAACCGCACCGACGTCTTTGCCAGCTATTCCTTCAGTGATTTTGGCGAAACGCAAAACGGTGAAATAGTCACCTTTCAAATGGGGCTTAATACGGGATTCTAAAGGTACGCCAATGACATCGAAGCACAGGTTCTCACATATTCTGCCGCTCTTGGCGGCGGCGATCTTGATCTGGGGCTGCAGCGGCCCGTCCGTATTTCTGGATCGCACTTATGACTTCAGCTACGTGGAAAAGGTGGCCGTCATTCCGCTGGAGAATTTATCGCAGTCGCAGAACGCGGGACGACAGGCGACTCTAATCCTGAATACGGAGCTGTTAGCCAGCGAAACGTTCAGCCTGGTGGAACCGGGCGAAACAGCCAAAGTGTTGGGCGAAATTGCAGCGCGCTCGCCGCAATACGATTTGGAGCAAATCAAGGAGATCGGCAGGCGCCTGGAGGCCCAGGCTCTCATCATCGGCACCGTCAGCGAGACCAGCACGCTGCGCAGCGGCGGGGTGACCGTTCCCACCGTCACCGTGGATTTGCGCATGGTGGAAACGGAGACCGGAGCGACGGTTTGGGCCGCCTCCGCTACCGAGGGCAGACCGGGGCTCTGGGCGACGCTTTTCGGCCTGGCCGGCAAGTCCAACAGCGAGACCCTGCGCGACTGCATACAGGATATCTTGAAGACTCTGATCAAATGAAGAGGATCATCGGCAGCTTTTCAGGGACTTCTGTCCTCCGGGCATGCGCGCTCGCAACGCTTTTGGCCGCCACGGGCGGTTGCGTTTGTGCGCAGGAGAATTCAGTATCTGACTCGACAGCGCTTCGGGTCATCATTCTCCCTTTCCAGAATCTGAGCCAGGAAGCACAGGCCAAAGATCAGGTGATGCCGCGAATCTACGAAAAAGTGGAGAGCCTGGGCTGGTACCCGGTCTCAGCCGAAACCGTGGATGTCGCCCTGCGTCGTTATCGCATCCGAGACACGGGTCAGATCGGGTGGGATCATGCGCAGAAGCTCAGGTCGGAGAATGGCAGTCCATGGATTCTGCTTGGCTCCATTGATCTCTATTCCAGCGATCTATTGCAGGTGGGAATTTCGGCGCGGCTGTTGAACAGCCTCACGGGTGATTTGCTTTGGGCAGATTCGCGATTTGCCGCCGAGGATGAAACTCCCAGCCTTTTGCGCTCCCGGAAGATCAAGACCGCAGAAGTGTTGATGGACGATGTCCTTAAGTGGCTGTTCATTTCGCTGAGGCAAACTTGGCTGCGGGGCCGCCTCGCTCACATTTCAGAAAGCCCTGTAAGAACCTCCATGTCGGCGCGCATTTTAATCATCCCCTTTGATAATGTCAGTGGATCACTCCACGCCGATCAGATGGTCAATCACGTCGCATTAAGCGCGCTATTTCAACAGGGCTTTGACGTTGTTGAGCCCGGCTTGGTAAACGAACAGGCGCGGTCTTTGGGCGTCATGCCCCAGGGACAAATAGACCTTCAAACCCTAAAATTTCTGGCGGAACATTTCGCCGCCGATTATTGTCTGACCGGCTCAGTAATTCATTATGAACTTGCCGCCCTGCCGGATGAGGGGCAGGTGCCCACCATCGAGCTCAACGTCCGTTTGCTGGACGCGCGCCGCGCCAGTCCAATATGGTCCGATCACATTAGAGGTTCAGGCAGTGATTACATCAAGATCTTTCAACTGGGAGCCGTACGATCGCCGGGGCAGCTCTTGCAGCGCCTCCTGACCAGGGTGGTCAGCTCTATCAGGAAGCAGTTGGCCCTGCGAAATAGCCAAGTACACGGCCTTTTGGGAAATTCATGAAACTGTCAACCATCCTGAAGAATAATATTCCCCTCTGTTTTGCCGCGCTGATGGTCGCGATTCCGGCGGCGGGGCAGCACTCTTCGGAAAACGTTTTTCTGGCCGTCGTCAATAATGATAGCATCAAGGCCTGGCAGCTCGAGACGGAGCTGGTGCGGATCCATTCCGGCCAGGAAGGAACCAGCCGCGGCCATTTCGACGTGCAGAAAGTGCTGGATAGATTGGTGAATGAACGGCTCATGATCCAGGATGCCCGATTCATGAAATTGGATCAGGAGCCGGGTCTCCGCAAAGAAGTGGAGGATTATCGCCAGGCCTGCGCGCTGGAGCAGTATGTTTCCGACGCCATTCCAGACACGTTTCCCATTGATGAGCAGGAGATTCAAGCCTATTATGGCGAAAACTATCGTCGGCTTCATCTTTTTCTTCTGAAATTGCGCGATCGCCAGCAGGCCGACAACGCCGCGCTGTTTCTGGCCGGCGCGAAGAGCCTATCCGATATTGCCCCGAGATTCCCATCAGAGTCGTACCGCTTTGGCAGCGGCGATCAGGGTTTTAAGGTGTGGTCGCAATTGGATCTCGTCCTTCAGCAGAAGGTGAAAGGCTTGCTTGTGGGACAAATCACCGGGCCATTTGAGCATGCCAGCGGCTATTCCTTCGCGGAGCTTTTGGGCGAGCAGCCCGCCGACACGGCGTGGCTGGAGCAGCATCGCCCCCGCATCCGTGCTCTGTTAAATCAGCAGAGGAAACGCCAATTCCGCGAAGATCTGGTTCAAAGTCTGAAGGGTAAATATCCGGTCATGATCGACGACAGCCTGCTTCAACAATACCTAAATTCGCCCGATTCGATCTTTCAGCAACCTGAACTTCAAAGCCTTGAAATCGCCAAAGCAGGCGACAATTCAATCTCCCTCAGGATGCTTCAAAGGAGACTTGGTCATGGTGCGGGGCGAACCACCCCGGATCAGAGGAAGAATCGGATTCGTGAGTCACTAAATAACATCATCGAAGACCGCCTTTTCGCGCAGGAAGCGTCCGCACTGGATTATGCCCAGAATCCTCGGGTCTTGAAGAATGTGGAGGCCTTTGAGGATTCGCTTCTCCTCTACGGCTACCTCGAGCAAGTCGTGACGCCGCAGGTTTCGATTTCCGAGGCGGCGCTTGATTCGTTCTATCAAGCCGATTCGGAGATGTTCCGCCACCCGGATGACGTTCTGTTGGGGCAAATAACCGTAGGGGTAGCAGACCGCGCCGCCCAGATATTGAATCGGCTCCAGGGTGGAGCGGATTTTGTCTGGCTGGTTAGAGAATTTTCGACAGATGAATACGCGGTCAAGGATGGTGACCGGGGTTGGTTCAATCTGGGCACTCTCCCACCAATGATGAGAGCGGATTTGGATACGGCGCGCATCGGCCAATATCTGGGCCCTTATCGGGAAGAGGAAGGCTTCATCATCTACCGCCTGAACGACCGCCGTCAAGGGGAGCTACCGGAACTGGCGAAAGTCCAGGGTCGAGTCCATAAAATTCTATATCAGAGGGAGTTCGATCGGGTGCTCAACGAAGTATTAGCCGAGCTGAAAGAAGGCGCGACGATTATTATGAACCGTGAGGCGATAAGAGAATTGGTTATCGGGGGCACGAAGGAATGAACATCCTCCTACGCTGCAAAAGATCTGGCCGCGCCAAAGTCGCCAAACGGGAAGCCGGATCGGTGTCCATCCGGGGCTTTGCCTTGCCGTTATCCCTGGCGTTGGTGTTTGTCCTTGCCACGGGCTCGCCCGGTCTGGCGCAGGTTAAAAAAGGCAGCCGTTTTTCCCAGAAAGGCGACTGCAGCGGCTGTCATGAGATCAGCAAGTTCAAGGGCAGTCATAAGCATGACCCGGTGAAAGAGGGGGACTGTCTGGCCTGCCACAAGCCGCACGGCAAGATCGGCGCTCTGCGCCTGCAAAAACCGGCCGGCGAATTGTGCTCCGATTGCCATGATGCGGAGAAACTGGGTCTGAACGCCAGCATCGTTCATGAGCCCGCTCAAAAAGGCGATTGCCTGAGATGCCATGATGTTCATGCCGCGGATGATCCCGCGCTGCTCAAGACTCCCGGAGAATCTCTCTGTTTTGAATGTCATAATCAAGATCAGTTCAAGCAGAAAACAGGCCATCATGACCTGGAAGGCTCCTGCTTCGCTTGCCATGTGGCGCACGGCGGCAGCCAGCCCAAGCTGCTCAAGACTGACCAGAAAAGCCTCTGCCAGGAGTGCCACGACGCCGGCGCGACTTCATTTAAAAAATCTCACCAAGGGTACGCTGTTGGCGAGGCGAAGTGCACGAGCTGTCATCTGGCTCATAGTTCTGAACAGCCCAATCTTCTCGGCAAGTCGGTGCACGCGCCGGTCGCAGAGGGCAATTGCCAGGCTTGCCACGAGGCCCCGGATGCCGGCAGAGGATTTGCCACCATCGCCCAGGGCGCACAGCTTTGTCAGAGCTGCCACGATCCGGGCGAGACAGCTCCCAACGGAGTCCACACGCCGGTCGCCGAAGGGGAGTGCCTGACCTGCCATAATCCCCACAGTTCGTCCCAATCCGCGCTCCTTCGAGAGCCCAGCCGCGTATTGTGCGTCCAATGCCACGATGACGTCCAGAGCCAACTGAGCAGCGCCGTGGTGCACACGCCGGCGACCGAGTCGTGCTCCAATTGTCATAGGTCCCATGGCACGCAAGCCCAAAAGCTCCTCGCATCCGAAGTCAATCAGTTATGCCTGCAATGCCATGAAGATCTCGGCAAATCTGTGCCCAACGGCATCCAACATGCGCCCTTTGTCGAAGGAAATTGCACGAACTGCCATCTGCCGCACGGCGGAGCTCAGAAAGCTCTGCTGACGGATCAGCAGGGATCGCTGTGCTATTCCTGCCATTCCGATGCGCAGGCGCAATTCGACAAGCCCTACGTTCACACGCCGGTGCACAGCGGCATTTGCTCGTCATGTCATGAGCCCCATCAGGGACAAACGCCCAAACTGCTTAAGCAGCCCAAGACCGAGCTATGTCTGACCTGCCACAAGGAGCAATTGGCAGCGCCCGATCAAGCCCAAATTCATGCGCCCTTCGGCGAAAAGGCTTGCGAATCTTGTCATGAAGTTCATGCCAGCCAATTCAAGAAGCTGCTGGTCACGGACACCTCAAATCTCTGCGCCACCTGCCATGAAGAATACGGCAAGAATGCCGAGAGCTATAGATCTTCACATGATCCCGTGCAAAAGGGAGAGTGCGGCAAATGCCATTCGCCCCATTGGAGTACTCATGAAGGATTGCTCGTGGACGTGCCCCAATACCTCTGTCTCTCCTGTCACAAAGATTTGGAGGCGCGGCTGACGACGGCCTCAGCACATTATCCGGCGAAGGACGGATTGTGCCTCGAGTGCCATACGCCGCATTTCAGCCAAAATGCATCTCTGACTGAGCCTGCGGTTCCCCAGCAATGTTTGACCTGCCACGATGGAGCCGAAGAGGTTTTCAAGGCGAAGCATCTCTCACGGAGCGGCGAGAGCTTGAATTGCGTTCTCTGCCATGAGCCTCATGCTTCACAGGAGGCCGGGATGATGCAGACGAATGTGCATGCGCCGTTTGCGGAAGGAGATTGTGCCGCATGTCACCCGGGCAGCGGAAAGGGAGGGAAGCAATAGATGCAAAAGATGGCCCATTGGATTTTCGCGGCGATCGCCCTGCCGATGGTGTTCGGCGCAGCGCGAGCGCAGCAAGTTAAGGTGGACGAGCCGCGCGTATGCCTCACCTGCCACGAGGATTTTGCCAAGACCCTTCAATCCCAGCACGTTCATTCGCCGGCCAAGTCCGGCCAGTGCTCACAGTGTCATAATCCGCACGCTTCGCAGCATGCAGCGCTGCTGGCGGAAACGAAAGAGGAGCAGTGTTTCGTTTGTCACACTCGGGACAAACTCAATTTGGCCCGACCGCAAGTGCACGACCCGGCGGCCAAAGGGGAATGCCTCAAATGCCACGACGCCCACGCTTCCGCCTTCGCTGACTTGTTGACCGCATCGCAGAAGGATCTATGCAGCCAATGTCATACCCAGGTTGAAGGTTGGCTGGCTGATCCCGTGCAGCACTCACCGGTGGCTGCGGGCAAATGCATGACCTGCCACGAAGCTCATGGGGGAGATCACCCCGGGCTGGTGCGCAAGGATAATTACTCGCTTTGCACCGAATGCCATCAGACCAATGCGCAATTTATAGCGATACACCGGGGCAGCGATCTTAAAGGCGCCGATTGCACAACCTGCCATGATCCGCATGGATCCAAATCGCGCGGCCTGCTCATGCCGCTGAAGCACGCGCCCTTTGCCGAGAATCGTTGTCAGGCCTGCCATGCGGACGCGAAAGCAACCGGGGGATACCCTTTGAAAGGAGCCGTAAACGATCTGTGTCTGGGTTGTCACCCCGGTATCAAGGATCAATCCGTTCAGGCACATCAGCATCTGCCTCTCGATCAGTTTGAATGCACGACCTGCCACAATGCTCATGCGGCCGGAGAGGCGAATCTTCTTAGAACTGAGCAGAGTGCGCTGTGCCTTGGGTGTCACACGGAGCCGGCCGATCTGGGATCCGATTACCGGAACTCGCCACACCACGAGATCGGCTGCTCGGCGTGCCACTCCCCGCACGGATCCGCCGAAGCCCGCCTTATGCAATCGGATCCCATCAGCCTCTGCGGCACCTGCCACCAGCACCAGCATAGCGTGACGCATCCCCTGGGGGCGGCTGTGGTGGATCCGCGGGATGGAACTCCGATGAGTTGCGGAAGTTGTCATCAGATTCACCTGGCCCAGCATGAACCGCTGCTGCCGAAGGATGGCGCCCGAGAATTGTGCGTCGAATGCCATAAAAATAAATAACTTACGATAATGCGGTACAAAGAAGGCGGGCACGGGCCCCGCCTTTTTTTGTTCCCCGAATCACCGCTGATTCGCCGGTGCGCGGAATTTGCCGCCGCGGGATCAAACCGCCGATTGCTGGGCTGGAAATTCCAAGAATCAGCTTGCGTTTTTCGCTCTTCCATAATATTTTGCGAATGCTTAAGATGGCCATTGACTCCCTATGAGTCTCCGCACGAAAACTCTCCTCCTGACTTTCGGCTGCATCGTCCTCTTCTTCGTCGTCCTCTATGGATCAACGCAACTTATTATTTTGCAGAGCTTTTACCGCCTCGAGCGGCAGCAGGCGCATCGGGACCTGAATCGCGTCGTGGACGCGATCAACAACGACGGACGAGCCATCAGCCAGGCGGTCTCGGACTGGGCGATCTGGGATGACAGCTATCAGTTTATGGCCGACGGCAATCAGGAATTCGTTCAGACCAATCTTCCAAAGCAGACCTTTATCAACTTGAAGCTCAATCTCATCGCCTTCGTTGAGCCGACGGGACGCCTGGTCTTCGGACAATTCTATCATGAAGAGAAGCAAGCTCTTGAATCCGCCTGCGCCCGCTTGGAAAGTCATTTGCAGCCCCATTCGCCTCTGCTTCTTCATGCGCAGAGCGAGAGCGGCTTCGGTGGCATTCTCATGACCGATAACGGTCCTCTGCTCTTCTCGGCGCATCCGATTCTGCACAGCAGCAAAGAAGGCTCTCCCCGGGGTGTGTTGATATTTGGCCGCCTTCTCGAGGATGACGAGTTTGCCTATTATTCTGCGATCACGCATATTATCTCCCAGGCCTATCGGGCCGACCGCCCGGACTTGCCCGAGGACGTCCAGAGCGCCCGCCCGCATCTCCAGGGTAATGACTCCTGGTTCTTTCAGGCTTATGACCGGGAGGCCGCGGCCGGATACATGCTGCTGAAGGATTATCGCGGTGAGCCGGCTTTTATTCTGCGCATCAATTTCCCTCGGGAACTTATGACGGAAGCCTTGAAAACCGCCAAATTCTTTTTCTACATGCTGTTGGGAGTCAGCCTGTTTTTCGCGCTGTTGTTCCTCATCCTATTGGAAAAAGGTCTGATCTCGCGGTTGACGGGATTGAATCAAGCCGTCACGGAAATTGCGGCAGGCGGCGATCTCAAGGTGCGAGTCCCCGAATACGGCCGGGATGAAGTGGCCAGTCTGGCGGGCAGAATCAATGAGATGCTGGCGACCATTGAGAAATCGGCCTATGAACAGAAACGGTATGCGGAAAATCTCGAAAAATTATTCGAGGAGGTGAAAATCAATGAGAGCATGTTGCGCAATATTTTTGATTCTTCGCCGGATGGCATGGCCATTGCCGATATGGACGGCGTCTTTCTGAACTGCAACCAGGCGGCCCTGCACCTGCAGGGCTTCTCCGATCGAAGCGAATTAATCGGCCGCAACCTGATTGACCAGCTCGTTCCCAAGGAGAGAGCCAGAGTTCTCGCCATCTTGAGAGATATTGCCCGACAGGGCAGCTTGAAAAACTTCGAATCTCTGTTCCTTAAAAAGAGCGGAAAAATTTTCGAGTGCGAAGTCTCACTGGGAGCGGTTAAGGGAGGCGCGGATCGGCCGACTTGTCTGGTGGCCATCATGCGGGATATTAGCGAGCGTAAACAAGCGGTGAAAGTGCTAACGCTGTCCGAACAGCGCTATCGGCTGCTCTTCGAACGCAGCCTGGCAGGCGTCTATCGCACAACTCTGGATGGGCGCATCCTGGAGGTGAACGACACCCTGATGCACATCCTGGGCTTCAATTCCCGAGAGGAAATGGTCCAGTGCCGGGTTCAGGATTTTTATGAGGAAACCGATGAGCGGGAGAAATTCCTGAGCCTCCTGTGGGAGAAGGGTTCGATATCCAACTATCAACATGAAATGTTGCGCGCCGACGGCAGCAAAGCGTGGATTCTGGAAAATGCCTCCATGCTCATCGGCGAAGAAGATGAGCCGCTGATCATCCAGGGGACGATCATTGACATTAGCGATCTCAAAAAGGCAGAAGATGAGCTGCGCCGGTCGGAAGAACGCTATCGGCATCTGCTGGAGAGCAATCCGACAGGAATTTTCCGCCTCTCCCTAAATCCCAAAACCCTAAAACTCCAGCGCCTGGATTGCAATGAGGCTCATGCCCGGATTCTTGGATACACATCTCGAGATGAACTGATGGGAGTGGATTTGGCAAAAAGCCTGGGCGGGGGTCCAGAGGTTCAAAAGGCACTAAAACAGCTTTTAGAGACAAAGTCCCTTTTACACCATGAAGCGCCATTGCATAAAAAGGATGGGAACCTCGTCTGGGTGCTGGCCAATGCCACCTATGCGGATGTAGAAGACGGGCTGGGTCTGATTGAAGGCACCTTGATTGACATCACCGAATGGCGCTCGACTCGCGAGCACCAAAACGCCCAAAAAATCAAGGAGATGGAGGAAGCTCAGCGCGCCGCCATGGCCTTGATGGCGGCCGGTCTGGCTCACAATTTGATCAGCCCCTTGCAGGGGATTATGAACAGCGTTGAAATCCTTCAGCTCATGCATGAGGATCTTCCTCACCTCGACGATATCATACAGCAGGCGCAACGGCTCAGCTCGATGATCAACGGCATCATCAGCAAGACGCGCCAGGAACAGGATCTGCATGAACAGGAGATTGATTTGAATCGCCTCCTGATTCAGGAGCTGGACTATTACAGCAACGATTTGGTCTTTAAACACGAAATCGAGAAAAGCTGCGATTTTGATTCCCGCCTGCCGACCGTCCGGGGCGTCTATTGCGAATTTTCCCAGGCCTTCATGAACATCATCAAGAATGCGGTTGACGCCATGCACGGTCGCGATGAAAAACAGCTGCGCGTCGTCACCCAGGCTTTGCCGGAGGGAGGCATCGTTGTGGAAATCAGCGATAGCGGATCGGGGATCGCGCCCGAGCATGTGGACCGGATTTTCGATCCATTTTTCACCACCAAGCCGCTGGCGGGAAAACAAGACAATGGTGAACCGACCGGCACCGGATTGGGGCTCTCCAGCGTGAAGCAACTTCTGGAAAAATACCAAGCCAGCATTAAGGTAGATTCCATCCTCGGACAGGGGACAACCTTTAGAATCAACATTCCAACAGGGCAACTGGTCGAGAGTAATTACAGGGAAATCATAAACCTACCATCGCCTGAAGAACGCCTGCAAAAATAGCTTCACGAAAATTGGCCCAGGAGATATCGCGGCGTCCGGAGCCGCTTTTTTATGCCTCAGCGCTCCAGAAAGGCACTTTCGAGGCAACAAAACTGCTTCAGTTTCGTATCAGCATCTAAAACCTGGCGCTCGCCATCAAGCAATGCTGGAGGCTGGGTGTTCTAATTTGTGTAATATGGGAAAGGAAAACGGGGAGATGAGACTGCGCGCTTACGTTTTTGATGACGATGAGAACATTCGGATACTTCTTGCAACGATTCTGACGAATCGGGGTTACGAAGTTGAGGCCTTTGCAGACCCCAGGCTCTGCCCCTTGGCGCTGGAAGAGAACTGCGCCTGCCCCCATGGATCAGCTTGCTGCGATATCATCATCAGCGACCTGCATATGCCCAGGACTTCCGGTTTGGACTTTTTGGAAATCCAGAAGCGCAAAGGCTGCAAAGTTGAAAATATGGCTCTGATTTCCGGGGGGTGGAACAAGGACCTGCAACAGCGAGCCGCGGAGTTGGGCTGCAAAACGTTCGACAAGCCCTTTTTGATTTCGGCGCTATACGAGTGGCTGGAAGAATGTGAACGGCGCGTGGATCCCAACCGCAGACTTGCCGATCTGAGTCCGCGAGACATGGGATTGAGCGAGTTGAAGGCGGGTTGACGGCGGCACGGCTGACTGGATGAGCGAATCGAGAGAATGCAAAGGGCGAGCTGAAGCCATCAGCTCGCCCTGCATTTTTGGGTGCTGGTATTTCTACCAGCCGTACTCAAAGGTCAGAAAGGCGGTATTCTTCGAGGCGCTTTCATCTATGGCTGTGGCCGCGGCGTCGTCCTTTTCATACGTCTCAATCTGCACGTTGGGGATGATTCGGACGTTCTTGACCGGATGGAAATCCAGCCCCGCAATCAACATAGATACTTTATCTTTTTCTTCGTCTGCATCGGGCTCATATAGGTCATAGCGGGCTAGCAGGGTCAGCTTATCCATCGGTTTGACATGAACCCAGAGTGATATATTATTCTGTGCCTCGGTGTAAAACTTGAGGCTTCCCAAACTTACTTCCGTGGAATCGGAGAAAGATCTGTTGGAGTATTCCGCGCCGATGCGGAACAACTTATGGTCATAACCGCCCACGAACGCCAAGATCAAGGCATTCGATTCTTGATTGATGGTCTCAAAACTCAAGAACCCGGACAGGGTTAGCGATTTGTTGACGAGATAAGCGGTGGGACGCAATTCGATCAGCTTGAACATGTCGCCTTCCGGATCTCGAAAGCCGCCGCCATTGGTGAGAGCAAATTCGAGCTGAAACATGTCTTTCCAGACACCTCGCCATCCGACGCCCAGGTCGGCAGTTGCGCCCCAGCCCTGCTTATCCATCGCCAATTGGTAGATCGAACGGTATCCCCAGTGCGCTTCCGGCACGCCCACGAAGGGCATGCCAATTATGCCAAAATACCATTTGGATCCCTCCACCAACCGGCAATTCATCGCCAAGTAGGCGTTCTTCACGAAGGCGCGAACGGCCTTTCTGGATTCGGACAAAGAATAGGTCGTCACCGGAACGAGAACGGTATCGCCCTCGCTATCGATCACGGCGTTGGTCACTTGGCTCGGAGTGAGTTTATACTCCTTGACATAATCCGCATCCAGGAGCACTCGGACGCTGAAATTTTCCGAGATATCGCGGTCATAGCCGAAGTAGATCCGAGTGAATTCGAATCCGTTTTTCTGGCCGGCGGGCGAGATCCTGGCCGGGTCAATTTCCGGGCTCGAGAAGTCGTGGAAATAATCGAAAAAAACCTTGCCGAAAAACTTGCCTTCCTGTTTAGGTTCTTCAGCCTGGGCAACGCTGAGCAGGGCCGCCAAGAATAGAAAGGCACCTGCCATTAAGAAGAGCTGTTTCTTCATGTTTTGATCTCCGTTATTTGCGGTCTTTTGGCTTTATTGTCATACTACGATTAGAATACAATTATACTACAATTTAATGAAATCTTATTACCGAAACAAGGTAATTGACTTTTATTTTCCACCCTGAGCAGGATGCTTAATCTCGCCGTTTTCACGCTCACTAGAACTATCAGGATTGAATCGGTGGCAGGTGACTCACGAGAATATCGGATGTTGGATTTGCGTCGGATGATTATGGCGGAAATATAGCCTTTTTCACCGCCCCTGCAATCGCCATTCTCGTTTTTGCGCATAATAAAAAAGGGCGCTGGAATGCGCCCTTCTTCATTGATATTGATTCTCCTACTTCATCAACAGCATTTTGCCGCTGGCGCTGCCCAGATCGGATGTCAACCGATAAAGGTAGGTTCCTGAGGGATAATTGCCGGCGTTCCAAACGGCCGAATAGCGGCCGGCTTCCATATTTCCATCGAGCAGATCCATCAGCTTGCGCCCCTGCATATCATAGATGGCGAGGTTCAGGCGCGTCGCCTGAGGCAAATCAAATTGGATCGAGGTCTCCGGATTGAAGGGATTGGGATAAGCGCCGATGACCAGGAATCTTTCCGGAACAGCAGCTTCCAGAGCTAACGGATCATCCCAACCGGTGGAGCTGGTTTCGCTGTACCAGGGACCGCCATTATCCAGCGAGGTCTTGGTGAACGGGAAGCTATCCTGCGCGTAGTACGGCGTGCCGCCGAGTGTGGCGGCCGTGCGGCAATAGAATGTATAATTGCCGGCAGGAAGCGAGCCCGGAATCGTCAGAACAAGCGGGCGATTGATGGTTCCGCCGCCCCCCAGGGTAATGCTCGGACGCTGGATGACGTAGCCATAGGACTGCCCCTGGGAATTGAGGTATTCCATCCAGATGGCGAAAGTGGCGGAGCTGCTGCCGTTATTGTGGACGTATAGCGTGTAGGGGATCGAACCGCCGCCGGACGGAACAGTTGTTGAACCCGTTGGCGTCAAATCCACCGTCAGATTGACGCTTCCCCCGCCATAGATGGCCAGAATCCCGGCGATATCGTCCGAACTGAGCGCTCGTTGCACTTCACCATAGGCGATAGAATACCACATGACCGCCCAGTTGTATTGCGAATGGCCCAAACCGACAATGTGACCGAATTCATGGAGGCCCACGCTTTCGACGTCAAACTGCGAGAAGGTCGGCCAGCTCGTGCTCCAGGTCCAGGGACCGTCCCAGAAGACCATGTCGGCCTGGGTCATGTTGGGTACGCCACCCCACATATACGTTGTCGCCAGAGCCCCGCCGCTGCTCCCCGAGTTCCAGCACACGTCGTTCTGAAAATTGTTGTAGTAGGCGTTGGTCACGCTGGTGGCGCCCGCGTAATTGAATCGGAAATTCGCCCCGGCATTGCCCCAGGAGTTCATCGCGCTTTGCAGCGAAGTCAGTTCATTGGGCGCCGTGGGATCGGCGCAATTGGGATTTACGTAGATGTTCACGGTTTTGGGATTTCCCGGGAGGTAATTCCAGCTCGGACCCAGCAGAACGTAGGCCTGGCTGAAGGGAACGCCCAGCGTGGCGATCAGGATTAGAGCCGCGATGAAGGCTCCAGTGAATGTCTTTTTCATTTTCGGCTCCTTCCTTATTCCTCGACCTTTTCCACCAAGCGGCGGAACTGATCCAGGGTCATATTGTAGTCCGGGACGGCGTCATGCTCGACCCTCAGGACGCCCTTCTCCCAGCCGTAAATCCACGGATAGCCGGTATCCTGCAGGAACGTATGCAGAATGACCCGCATGCCGGGTTCCAAATGCGGCACGTCGCTGACCCACTGGGTGACGCCATCGGCCGTGCCGCCCGGAATCTGAATTATCATCTCATGGCCCACCGGCTGACCCTTGAACTGAGCCTCAACCGCGAAGGTGACGTAAGTATAAATCTGCGATCGGTCCGACGCCCAGGACGATGACATGTTCTGGATAGTACCCAGAACAATGGCCTCTGATTTTTGAATTAATTCCTCTTTGGTGAAGTCGGGCAATAGGGCATAGCCTGTCGAGGCCAACAGCAGGCATGCCAGCATTGCCATCCCCAAGATCGGTTGCCTCCTCATAAACTCTCCTTTGATTGATAGAGAACCTTTTGCCTCACGGGGCCTTTCCATTCCGCTCGTAACAGTTACGCAAAAATTTGCCGGAATGAAAGCGCCCAGCGGTCATGTTTTTTATGGGATAACCTTAAAAATAGTTATATCGGAGCTTTAAGAAAATGACGCCGCGCACAATTCCGAAATGCAACAGGCGAGTCGCCTGGACTCGCCCGGATCGAATTCCACAGGGCTGTTTTAGGAAGGCAACGCGAAGGGCACTACGCCGGGTTGGATGTGGATTCGAATCTCGGGCTTGCCGGGATAGGAATCGCCATCTACATGGATGAAACCGCCATCATCCCGCTCTAAGCGCGCCTGCTGGAGCTGGAAATGACGATATCCGGCGATCTTCTCCACATTTCCATTGAAGAGGCTGGGGAGATTCAGAAGGCTCTCTTTGAGCGTGAGGTTGTCCAGAATGCACAGATCCAGCCATCCATCGTCAGCGCGAGCCTGGGGCGCAATGACGGTTCCACCTCCATAACCGCGAGCGTTGGCCATGGTGAGGAGCAGCGGTTTGCCGGAGTAAATCATGTCACCGTTCAGATGAACCCGCACCTCGGGGCTGCGATACTCTCGCATAGCCTGCAGGCCGTGATAGAAATAGGAGGCCATGCCTCGGATGGTGCTGCGCCGGTAGCGGGCGCTGATCTCGGCGTCAATGCCGCAGCCGAAGGTGACCATGAAGGGGTGATCGTCGGCGTAGCCCAGATCGCAGGCGACAATGCGAGGCTGCAACAGAGCGCGGCAGGACTTTTCGACTTTCAGCGGGATATTCCAGTGGCGGGCGTAACCATTGCCTGATCCGGTGGGAACGAGGCCGACGCAGGCCCTTGTTCCCAAGACGCCCCGAACCACTTCATTCAGTGTGCCGTCGCCACCCACCGCCACAATCAGCTCCGCGCCCCGGCGCGCTTCTTCGCGAGCCAGCCGTTCGCCCTCGCCGGCGCGGGTTGTCACCAGGACGGTATAACGCCGGTTGGCCGCGCCCCAGATGCGGTCAATCTGGCGCACGACCATCCCCTTGGGACCTAGAATCCCAGAACGGGGATTCAAGATAAAGGTCGTGTGGGAAAATTGGGGCTGAGTTTCGATGTTAGACTGCACCGGGGTGATTTAATTCACTTCTTCTGAAACCGCAGAATCCACACCGGGTTTCCGCCGGAACGCACTCGTTTTTCAAAGCGGCTCATGACGCGCCCTTCGATGGGCTCACGCGTATAGCAGGGCGGCGCCAGGGAACTGCCCAGCCGCTGATCTGCTTCAAAAAGATGCAAAATATGGAAAAAATAATCCCGCTGATCGCTGGAAACCTCAATAATGCCTCTGGCCGGTAGAAGAAAAGTCAGCCAATCCAGCGTTTCACGCCTAAAAAAACGATGGTGTTCGTGCCTCCGCTTGGGCCAGGGATCCGGATGATTGATGAGAATTTCATCGAACGACTGAGGCATAAAAATCGGCCCTTCCATAAGTTCGAGATTGGCGCGAATCAACGCGCAGTTGGCCGCGGCGATCCGGTGCAGCCGTTTCAGCGCCTTGCGCACTCGAGCCGGCCGGCGTTCAATCCCTATAAAAGCCGTCTCAGGTTGGCGTTGAACGAGCTGCTCCAGCACCTCTCCATGGCCAAATCCAATCTCAAGAAACGTCCGCTGCGCCGCTGGAAAGCGCCGCCGCGGGTCGAGCGGCAGATCCGACGGCTCGAACTGCCAGACATAAGGCGAATCAAAAATACGGCGATTCTGAGCGCAGAGATTGGATAGATAATTTCTCAGAAAGGCTGGCCGAGCCGCTTCGTCATCACCAGGCCATTTCAATCGCATGGTCAAGGTAACTTGCCGGAAGCGGCCGCTCGCGCCTGCCAGATAAATACAAATAGGCCGGCGATCAATCCCAGCGAAAATATGTCCCAGCGAAACGGCCGGGGGTAGCCTCCTCCGACGACGCTTCGGACGTCCCACAAAAAAGACGCGATGATGATCAAGCCGGCAACGATTTCAATCCACCACGCCCAGCGGGGGAAATGAAATGTCACTCTTCGATCTTCTCTTATGATGAGATAGAGCGCTGAAAGGACTAAAGCCAGCGAAATGAGAATCGGCGCTAACACCGGCCCGACCCAGGGCAGCGGGATCAGGAACAAAATGTCCCAGGTCAGGAGCGATGCGGGCCAGCCAATGAAAACCCTGAGCCAAACGTAATATAATATGTCCCAGAGGCCGAAAGAGAGCATTAAATAAGCAAAACGTTCAATTTTGGACCGGCCGCAGATGATTCCAATAGCGACCAGCATGGCGACGGTGGCAGCTTCGCGGCCCAGTTCGATGAAAAGCGTCGCCGCAGAAATGGCCTTCAGCGGAAATTCGAAGCCCTGAGGGTAATAAATCGTGCGCAAATAGACGACCACGGCCGCCTCGAGGTAGGCCATGGCGACGGAGAAGATGAGCACCCAAAGTAGTCTTGCATTGGTTCCAAAATTCGTGTTTTGCACGATGGCTCGGAATTGGGATGATCTGGTCTCCGGGGTGAACTTCTTAAATATATTTAATCTAAGGCGGGGAAAGCAAGCCAATTAGCGGTATTTCTCGAACCTTTAGGCAAAAAAAGGCTTGCTTTTGGGGGGAGAATTTACTATATTATGTTAAAACTTCGATGGAATAGCTATGTCCAGACGACGATATGCACTGATTCTGGCTTTTGGCGCGCTGGCCTTATGGGGATCTTGCGCCCAGGCGACCGAATCCCAGCCCTCCAACACCGTGGGATTTTGGAAGCTGGAGGTGGGGCGCGACTACACCCAGATTTCTTTTCCGCTTCTGCCCGCCGACAAATCCGTGGACAATGTTCTGGGCGACCAGTTGACGGGCGGCAACAATCCCGAAGACTCGGATCAGATCCTGCGCTGGGATCCTGCGGCCGGACAGTTTCAGATGTGTTGGTTCAATGAAGGGACGGGCGCCTGGGAGGGGGATTTCGATTCGCTCAGCGAATCTTCCAGCTACTGGATCTATGTCCAACAGGATCATCCCGTCACGCAGACTCTTATCACCCACGGCAACGTCATTGAGACGCCATTCTATATCATGGGCGCCATGGCGCCGGGCTATAATGCCGTGGGTTCGATTTGGGCCATCCCGGCCCCAATCTCAACCTCGGGTCTGACGGGATTCCAAGGCGGATTGTATCTTTTCCAGTCTGACTTGATCATGAATTATGATGCGGCGACGGGGAGCTATTCCTACGCCTGGAAAGATGGAAACGGAAACTGGCTGGGAGGTCTCACGCAGCTTGAACCTCTGAGAGGATATTGGATCTATGTCGCCCCCGGCCATCCGGGATTTGTTTGGAATAATTATCCTCAGCCCATCCAGCAGGGAGATGGCTCCGTGGGCCCTTACGTAATTAATCCCTTATATCAAAGATCCTCGATCTTGGGATCTTCGGTTCCTCTGCTTCCCGCAAAAGGAATGAGCCGGAAAGTTCCTCCAAAACTTGGGGGTGAGAAGTGAAGAAATTTGTGCTTCTGCTGACCTTGGTCATGCTGGCGGTCATCGGTCTCCAAGCTCAGCCTTACATGATCACCGCCACGAACTACGCCTCGGGATTTTTCGGCGTGGTGGCGGACGAGAATGGACAGCCGCTGAGCGTCGGCTCCACCATCCATCTGATCTGGGATGCGGCGGGCGATGGCATGGATGATCCTTCGACTCAAGCGGGCAGCATGGGCCTGCCGACTGACGATGATCTCCTGATGGGGAGCGGCCAGATCGGCGTCACCGGAGGAGCGCCTTCCGCGGGAACTTTTGTCCTCCCGGGATCCGCCGCCGAGGCTGGCGGCTGGTGCTATTTGCGGGCCTTTCACGCGGCGACTCCGATACAGGGCAGCTATTACTCCGAATCCGTCAGCCTTTACACGATTCCCGCGATGGCTTCGCCGACTATCTACGGTATTCAATTCCCCGCCGCCATGACGAAGGTGCTGGGGGATATCGCGCCGGTCACCGTTTCGCTGACTCCCCGGAATCCGCCGATTTCGATACCGGCCGCAGGCGGCAATTTCCGGTATACCCTGGAGCTTCACAATGCCACGACCCTGCCGATAGCCTTTGACCTCTGGATTGACATGGTTCTTCCCGACGGATCGGTGTATGGGCCGATTATAACGCGAGCCAATCTGAATTTGCCGGGGCAAACGACCTTGACTCGGGCGATGACTCAGGCGATTCCGGCGGGGGCGCCGGCGGGACTTTACCTTTATCGTTGCCACATCGGCGATCAGCACGCGGGCCAGGTGCTTCATGAAGATGCCTTCCCCTTCCAAAAACTGGGGACGAGCAGCAACCAGGGATGGGCAGCTAATGAGATCGGCTGGGAGGTCACTGGCTGGGAGGATAATCTGAGTTGGCTGGCCATCCCCGAGGTCTTTTTCCTGTCGGCCCCTTATCCCAATCCCTTCAATCCGGCGACGCAACTTCAATTCGGTTTGCCGCAATCTTCAGAGGTGCGGATTGACGTGTACAATATCCTCGGCAGCCGCGTCACCACGCTTCTGCACAAAAATCTCGATGCCGGCTATCATACCTTGACCTGGGACGCCGGACAGATCGCATCCGGTCTCTACCTGGTGCAGATGAAAGCGGGAGGCTTCATTTACACCGAGAAGGCTTTGTTGTTGAAATAGAGCGGTATGGCATTTCCCAGACAGCCAGGCGGCCGGTGGCCGCCTGATTTTTTTGCATCCCGTAAGGGACAGAATTAGTGTAGCCCAAGAATTTCCGCCAGCAGGCGGACCTTTGGGGCATTCCAGTTCGGAAGCACCTGCGCCAGGCTTTCGTTCCGCTGAAGACTTGACCCAACACAATCAGGTACTTATGCGCCTGCCCAAATAATTTGTAAATTCATTCACGATCCGGGATCCTGACCGCTTTTCACTCGGTGCAACAAAGTAGAGTCCCTGTTCTTTTTGCTCCTGCACCGACATCCATCCAAAGGAGGCACCGATGCGAGGTTTGATCTTCCTGCTCTGCTCAGTCGCGATTCTGGCCTTGTGCTGCGGCAGTGCCTATGGCCAGGGGTGGAACATTGACTTGATTGGTTCCGCCTTCGACTCCTGGGACTGGCCCTATGATGTGGCGATCTCCGGTCAGTACGCTTTCGTCACCACCGGCTTAACCGGAATGAAGGTGGTGGACATCTCCGATCCCGCGCTGCCGGTTACGGTGGCAACCTTGGATACCCTGGGGTGCCTTTACCGCAACACTCTGGCCGGGAATTATCTTTATGTGTATAGCGGCATTCAGGGATTCTACATTATAGATGTGTCCGATCCCCTCAACCCGCATACGGTAGGCTCCTTCTCTCAGGCCAGCCTGATGGGCGGTTTGGCCGTCTCAGGAAATTACGCCTTTGCGGGCAACTGGTATTATGAATTTTTCGTGGTGGATATTTCCAATCCCGCGCAGCCCCAGCAAGTGGGATATTTGTCCATTGGGGAGCCGATTAGTTGCGTGGTTGTACAGGGGGATTACGCCTACCTGGCCTGCAACGAAAACCTGCGTATCATTGACGTCTCCAATCCCAACGCACCGCAGCAAGTGGGTAGCTTCGCGGGACCGGTTCTTGGAAACGAGGTTTTGGTACGAGGCAATTACGCCTACCTGGCGGATTGGGATTATGACATTTGGGTCGTGGATGTTAGTGATCCGGCCGACCCTTGGCCGGCCGGGTCTGTTTCTCTGACGGGAATCAACGCCGGCATGGCGCTGGAAGATGATTACCTATACGTTGCGGATCCGGAAAGCGATTCTTCACGTATCCATATTGTGGATGTATCAAATCCCGGCAATCCTCAACAGATCGGGAGCGTTTCCGAACCGGATGCCCCTTATGGAGTGGCCATCAGCGGCAATTATGCCTATGTCGCCAGCCATTTCGGGGGCTTTAAGGTGTTCGACGTAACGATTCCGGCAAGTCCCACTTTGTATTCGTTCATAGAGCAACCCGGCCGTATTTGGGATGTGGCTCTATGCGGCAACACGGCCTGCGTGTCGGATCAGTTGGACGATCTTCTTTACACTGTGGACATCTCCGATCCGAGCAATCCCGAGCCGGTGGGGATGGTGTCGGTGCCGGATATTTTGTTCATTGTTAGTAGCGGCAATTATGTCTTTGCCTCCGGTTATAATGGGCTTGGGATCATTGACGCATCCAATATCAACGCGCCCACTCTCGTTTCCATGATTCCCGGTTCAGTAGGAGATGTGGCCATTTCAGGCGACTACCTGTACGTGATTGATTACTGGCAGGGGCTGCAAATCATGGATATTTCCGATCCCGCAAATCCGGTTTTGCTCAGCCTTTGCCCCGGGACGGAAAGGGGCATCAAGGTCGCAGTATCGGGGGATCTTGCCTTTGTGACGACCAGCGAAGGACAGAGTCCCACATTAATCGTAATCAACGTTGCCGATCCCCAAAATCCCAGCGTCACCGGCACTATAGAGCATTCCGGAGAGCATTTCTATTCGGTGGCAGCGACGGGAGACTATGCCTATGTAGCGGGATTCATTTATAGCGTTCAAGGCGGATTCGTGATGATTGTGGATGTGTCAGATCCCTCCAATCCGACCATGGTGTGTCAGGCGCCGGTCCCTACCCAGGCGAATGACCTGGAAGTTGTGGGTAGTCATGTCTTCGCCGGTTGCGACATGTTCGGCTTGTACGTCTATGAGCACACCCCGCCGGATGGTTTTTCCGAAATAGCCTATTATCTCACCGCCGGCCGTGCATCCGGTATGGCCATCCGCGACGACATGGCTTTCCTGGCCGATGAGGCTCACTTGCTGGTTTTGGACTGCTCCGACTTTCTCCCCGTCGCGCCGGGACCACCCCCGGATCGCCCGCTCACCTTCGCCCTGCACCCGGCTCATCCCAATCCCTTTAATCCCGTCACCATGGTGAGTTTCGTGCTGCCGCAAGCCGCCCGCGTGAACCTGTCGGTTTACGATGTCGCGGGGCATCTGGTGTCCAAACTGGTGGAGGGGTGGAGGGAGGCGGGAAATCATGAGATCACGTTCGATGGCTCCGGGCTGGCCTCCGGCGTTTACCTATGCCGCCTGAGTGCCGCTAAGTACACTGCCGCCGCGAAGCTGGTCGTTGTCAAATGAAAATGTAAAACTACAATTTGGAATTTAAAAATACAGGCGGCCTTTGGCCGCCTGTTTGTTTCTCTGAACCACTGATTCCCGCTGATTTCACTGATGACACCGGATGCAAAAAAATGAAATAATCAGTGGAATCAGCGTAATCAGTCCGCCGCGGCGGATCAGCGGTTCAGAAAAAATGAGCCCGCTTTAGCGCGGGGCGAGGGGCGGGATCTGATTCAGAAGGGACAGCACTTCATCCGCCAACTTCTGCACACGAGCTTCCAACAGCAGCAGATCTTTCTCGACCGCGGCCAGGCGTTGCTGAGCCAATTGCTCAATCTGCCGCGAAAGCTGCTCGACCTGCTGGCGGACATTCTCCAGTCGCGTGGGTATTCGGCTCAGAGTATCTTCGAGCTGTCCGGAGAGTTCCCGCAATTGCTTTTCCAGCCGCGCCCGGCGCGCCTGCAGACTCAAGCGCCGCAGCTCCGTGGTCCAGTGGCGGTTCGCCCATTTCCATCGGCGGATGATGTACAGCCCCATGGCGGCGCGGGAGGCCTTATATAAATTCCCTTGCGCCAACCCGCTAATGAACCGACGGGAAGAGTAAAAACGAGCCATGCCGGAGATGGCGGATTTCTGCAACTGCAGCGGCGTCATGCGTTGAGGCAAAAAGACGGCGTGATGCGCATCATAAAGACCCCAATCGCGCGTCAGGATTCGATCCTGTTGTTCCAGATCGCGATACATCTCCGTTCCCGGCAGCGGCGTCAGCATCATGAATTGCACCGTATCCATGCCGGTTTGCCGGGCCAAATGCAGAGTTTCGCGGGCGGTTCGCCGAGTATCAAAATCCGATCCGATGACGAACATGCCGTGAACGTGAATTTTGAAGCTCCGGAAAACCTCCATGGAACTCGCAATTTCATCCAGACTCTGCCTTTTATCGTAGGCTTTCAACGATTCGGGATTGACGGATTCGAAACCGACGTAAACCTGGCGCCCGCCGGCGGCGTGGAAGAGCTTCATGATCTCGAGATCGCGCGTGATATCGGCGCGCACCTGGGCGGAGAAATAATTCAGCTTGATACCTTGCCGCAGCATGGCCTCTAACAGGGAGCGGGTGAATTCCGGCCGGGCACAGAAGTTGTCATCATAAAAGAAAACGGACGGCTTGGGAATCTGCCGCAGCTCCGCGATTACGCTTTCGACCGATCGAAAACGGACTTTGCGGCCGAACATTTTGGTCACGGAGCAGAAGTTGCAGGGAAAGGGGCAGCCGCGCGAAGCTTGGATGGGAATATCAAACAGCTTGGTTTTGGAAACCATCAGGCTGAAATCGGGAAAGGGGAGCCGGTCAAGATCGGTGATGAATGGCGGATCGGCATTGTGAACGATAGCCTCACCGCGGCGATAACTCAGGCCAAGCACATCGGCGAGATTCCCTCTACCCTCTAAACAATCCAGCAGTTGAGGAAATCCGTCTTCGGCCTCCCCACGCAGCACATAATCGGCGTGCCGCAAAGCATCTTCCGGGACGAATGTTGCGTGAACGCCTCCGATCAAGACGAGTTTTCCCATCTTCCTGAAAATGTCGGCCAGGCGGTAAGCCTCGGGCGCCGTGGACGTGGTAGTAGATAGACCAATCAGGTCACTTTCGGCGTAAGACTGGAAGTCTTTGGGCTTGCAGGCGCCGATGTGAATCCGAACGTCATATCCCCGGCGCTGGAGGATGGCGCCCAGGAGAGGCAATCCCAGGCGGGGCATGGAGAAGCGGCTGAAGACGTGAAAACCGGCGGGTTCGGGTTCGATGAGCGTGATTCGCTTGATCCTGGGCATGACTTCTGGGGGTGGTTAGGGATTCAAAATTCCCCTTAAGGTAAAAGCAAGATTGCCCCAGACCAAATGATTTCTGAGTTAAGAGTCAACGAGGTGAGATTTCGATTCGCATTTATTTTTTCGCCAGGACGACGTAATCCGGCGACGTGGTGGGACTGTAGGCGGACATATCGGTTCCGCCGTATTCGGCGATGACGGAGAGATCGGCGTCCTTGAAGGCCATGCGCAGGATTTCGCTGCGCCAGGGACGCAGGGTGGTCGAATTAACCCTATAGGACCAATGGCCGTTCGTCGAGGATTCCTTCTGGAAGATGAGCAGGTTCATGGTGACCAACTCATCGTGATAGTCCAAAAAGCGGAAGAACAGCTTTTCGCCGTCGGGTTGCGGATGCCCCTTGGGGTTGAAGAAGCGCTCCTGGGTGGTCAACCGGCGTTGCCAATTGAGGCAGTGGAGCAGGACGACTCCGCGCGCTGAAATCAGCGAACGGAAATTCTTTAGAGCCAATTCCAGATCATCGTAGGTCAGCAGGTGGGAGATGGAATTCCCCAGGCAGCAGACCAGATTGAAGGGTCCGCTTAATCTGTCCGCCAAATTCGTAAAGGAGGCGTGCACAAAGCGAATGTCTCCGCCAATGGCGTCGGCGCGTTTCTGAGCCAGTTCCACCACCTTTTCGGAAACGTCCGCGCCGACGATGGATTCCACGCCCAGCGAACCGAAGTGAAAACAGTGACGCCCCGTGCCGCAGCCGGCGTCCAGGATGGTCTTGACCCGGTAGTCGGCGATGATTTTCTGGAAAAAGGGGCTCTCTCGCTCCAGCCGCGATTCCCAGTCCATCATCTGGTCGTATTCCCCCAGCAACTGGTCGTAAAAATCCTGGTGCTGAGAACCGACGTACAGCTCCTTCATCTTTCTCAGATTCATTCGTGCCATGGCGCTTCGTTGCCTGTCTTTGAATCTAGTGAATCATTAGGGCGTCAGGATGATTTCGATGCGCCGATTGGCGGCCCGCCCGGCAGAATTTTCATTCGAAGCCACCGGCTGGCTTTCTCCGAAGCCCAGCGCGGAAATCGTCTCCTCGGCCAGATTCATATTTTGCATCAAGTAGGTGCGCACGGCTTCGGAGCGTTTCTGGGAAAGCTCGAGATTTTCCTGCTCGTCTCCCTGCGAGTCCGTGTGCCCCTGGATTTCAATTCTCCAATCGGGAAATTCCCGAATGGCCTGCTGCGCCTTGTTGAGCAGGGGAAAGTTCTCGGAGCGAATCGCGCTGGAACCCGAATTGAACCGTAATCCGGTCAGGCGAAGGATGATCTTTTCCCCCTGCTGCAAGACCATCCCCTCTTCGGGCTTGAAATTGCCGTTGATATCGCCGATTTTATTTTCGATCTGCTTGCGCCGCTCCAGCTCTTCTCGTTTGCTCTCCAACTCCGCCACATACTTTCCCGATTCCGTCCTCAGTTTGCCCATCTCGGCTTCCAGGCGGCCGATCTGATCGTCTCGTTCGGCCAATTCCTCCTGCAAGTGAGTGCGGTCTTCCTGGAGGCTGCGGATGGATGCCAGAATCGCCTGCGCCGGCAAATCGAAATCCTGATCGAACTCCAGATCCATATGCATCGTACTGCCCACGCTGGCCAGCTCCGCTTCAAATTGGCGGATCAGCTTTTCCCAATTGGCGTCCTCCTTGCGTAATGTCGTGATCCAATTTGTGAAGAAGGCCGCGCGTCGGCATAGGTACGAGGCCATTTGCGCACGATCCCGCGCCGCCGACTTGTTATACCGATCCGCGGCAATGAATGCTTCGGCTTCTCCAATTGCCTCCTTCGCTTCCTGATAGGAAATCGGCGCGCGGTTTTCAGCGCCGGCGATGGACGCCTGCTTCAGCAGATCTCGGGATACGCCCAGGATCTCCTGCTGGATGGCCTCCAATTCCGCCTGCCGCAGCAGGTCTTTCGCCTCCGGGGCTTTCGACCGAGCCTGCGCCAGATCGCCGTCCTCCATCAAACTGATGATGGATGTGAAGGCACTCTGCGCTTGAGCATAGGTCTTGGGGACAAACTCCGAAGCCTGCTGGGCGGCCGCGTCATCATAGGCCTTGATCAGTTCAGGAAACGTGAATAGAATCAGCTCGCTATTCGTGATAGCCGTCTTCAGGGCCTCGCGAGCCTCGATGAGGCTGCGCGAGATGCGATCTGCGCTTTTGCCGGTCGCGCTATCCGCCTGAGCCCTGGCATAGGCTCTTTGAGCCGCAGCATAGGATGCGGGGCTCAGCAGCTCGGCGCGTTTGCCCCGGGCCTCGGATTGCAGAGCTTCGACTTCGTCCCACGAGGCCGAGACTATTCTGGATGGAGTCTCTTGAGAGACCGCCGCTTGCCCTGACAGGCAGATCAGCAAAAAACCGCGCCAAACGCCGGCTTTTAGAAAGAGCGATTTCTTCTTTTTGGTTTCCTTCATTGAACCGCCAGACCTAATTTACTCTATTTATGCCAATTTTGATGTGATTTATCTCACACTTTTTTGCGAAAGAGACGGCCGATGATCGCCCAGTCTTGCAGACGCGCCTCTCGCGTGGTGCGAACAATGAGGAGTGTCCCAATCAGGCCCAGAAGCGCATTGGGAGCCCACATGGCCATGGCCGGCGTCATGATATTGCGGTCGGCCAGGTCCTCGCCGCCGATCAAGAAGGCCCAGTAGACCAGAAAGAAGAAGACGCTCAGACTGGCGGCCACGCCGATGCCGCCGCGATGAGCTCGCACGCCCAGAGGAGCGCCGATGAGCACGAAGACGATGCAGGCGAAGGGGATGGAATACTTCTTATGAATCTCCACCAGGAAAGAGTTGATGCGGCGGCGGTTTTTGCTGCCCTCCTTTTTCATCTCTTGAACCTGTTTCCACATCTCCGGAGCGGAGAGCTCGCGATCGGAGCGATAGCCGCTCTCCTGATGCTCGAAAATCATGTTGGGCGCCGGGATGCGCAGCAGCGATCTCTCGAATTGTGTGCGCTGGTAATAGCCGGGATCCTTGGCATCCTGGCGGTGCATCTCGCCGTTATAGAGCTGCAAATGGAAAGCCTCTTCTTCGCGGACAAAATTCAAGTCCCCTTCCGCGGCGGAGACGACGCCGGGATAGCGCGGGTCGCTTTCGTCGTAAATCACCAGCGAGTAGAGTTTCGATTGGCGCTGATCAATGCGCTGCGCCCAGAGCACATAGTGCGGCAGATCGAAGATGAAGATCCCCTCTTCCAGCGCCAGCGTGGGCTTTTTGCGGCGGATGTCGCCGGAAAGGACGCGCGAGCGATGGTTGAAATCGGGCAGCACGCGGTTGCCGAATTCGATCAATAGATAACAGAGGAGCGCGCCCAGGATTAGATAGGGGACGATCAACTGCCAGAGGCTGACCCCGGCGGACTTCAAAGCGGTAATTTCGTTGTCGGCGGATAGTCGCCCGAAGGCCATGAGAGTCGCCACCAGCACCGCCATGGGGACGGCCAGGGCCGTGATCCAGGCCAGGTTCAGGAAGAAGAATTCCATGATCAAATACGGATCCAGCCCTTTGCCTGCGATCTTGCTCAACATCTGCACGATCAGGTTCAGCAGGATGATCATGGTGATCAGGCTGAAGGCGTAGAAGAAGGGCGGCAGGAATTCGAGGATCAGGTAGCGGGAGATGATCTTCGTTCTGAACACGGGAACTAAATGGTTGACTTCGGGTCTAACTTGCTGTATATTTATACTCTGCCATTTCGGCGATGTTCTGGAAATTGGGATTTTCCTTCATGCAACTATGGCTGCCAGAGATCGCTGCGCGTTAAGGAAAGGCTTCGCCAGCATCCTGGTAGCGGCTGTCATTGCGAGGCGCGATAGCGCCGAAGCAATCGGCCAAAGCGAAGAGATTGCTTCGCTTCGCTCGCAATGACCGACGTAGTATGGGCTTTGAACGCGGGAGGACTAGTCCTAACGGTAAGGCAGCGGCCTTGAAAGCCGCCGGCCCGAATAGGGCCTTGGGGGTTCGAATCCCTCGTCCTCCGCCAACATTCAAACTTTATAATTTTGCAGCTTCATAACTTCGGAGAGGTAGCCGAGCTGGTCGAAGGCACTCGCCTGCTAAGCGAGGGTGGGGCCAAAAAGCTTCACCGCGGGTTCTGCCGAAGGCACCCCCTTCCCGAAGGGACTCCTTCGGAGCGGGGGAATCCCGCCCTCACCGTAAGGGTGGCCACGTATACAAGTTACCATGTAACCAAGTAGAACATGGCGTTTGCAAAGCGATTTGAAGATCTGGAGGTGTGGAAGGAGGCCTGCCGCTTTGTCAAGGCCATTTATGAAGTGACGAATAGCAGCCGCTGGGCGAGAGATCGGGATTTGATTTCACAAATGCGGCGAGCCGCGATTTCGATTCCGAGCAATATTTCGGAAGGTTTTGAAAAGGGATCAAGCAGGGATTTCGCTCGCTATCTTTTGATGGCCCGCGGGTCCGCCGGTGAAATCAGAACTCAGATCTACATTGCCAGATCGCTGGATTATTTGAATCGCGATCAATTCAATACCTTAAGAGAGCAAGTCATCCACATTTCATCCATGTTGACCAAACTTATTCAAAGCTTGAAAGCCAAGCCCTGAAGACTTGGTTACTTGATCACTTGTTTACTTGCAGACATTCGGAGAGGTGGCCGAGCTGGTCGAAGGCACTCGCCTGCTAAGCGAGGGTGGGGCCAAAAAGCTTCACCGCGGGTTCGAATCCCGCCCTCTCCGCAAATGTGTGAAAGTATCCCTGTAACCAAGTAACCAAGTCGAAAGCCGCAATTCGTGAGACCTGGTTACTTGGTCGCTTGCATATCTGGTCTCTCGCCAAACGGGTCGCTTTGGAGAAATTTGGTGTTGCTTTTGGAGGAAGTTCTTCGTATATTATTCTTATACGCAGATTGTCAATGTCACTTTATTGGGTCGGGTCAACAACGGCGAAGATAAAGCACCTTGGCATTCTGCTCAAGTCAAAAGGTCAAATCAAAAGGAGCAGCGTAATGCCGCAAGGTATCGTGAAGTGGTTCAATCCGCGCAAGGGGTATGGCTTTATCACAGTGGACGACAGTTCGGAAGAAGTCTTCGTGCACGCCAAAGAGGTCACCGGCGCCGGTTTCCGCAATGAGTTAATTCAGGATCAGCGAGTGGAGTTCGAGATCACCAAGGGCGAGAAAGGCCCCATGGCCAAAAACGTTCGCGTGATTCAGTAGGCCATTTCACACGGCAGAGCCCACCCCCGCGGGTGGGCTTTTGTTTTGGCGGTGTAGGGGCGTCCGCCGCGGCGGACTGCGCCTTCATGCTCATTTCAGCAGAATTAGCTTCTGCGAGGCCACAAAATCCCCCGCCTGCAAACGATAGATATACACCCCCGACGCCAGATTCGATGCATCGAACGTGACTTCGTGCGATCCCGCCTCCCGCCAGCCATCTATCAACTTCGTAGTCGGGGTCGTCCCTGACCCCGACGGGATCGAGCGCCCGGAGATGTCAAAGATCTCCAACCTCACCCGGCTCGCCATAGGCAGATCGAAGCTGATGATGGTTACGGCGTTGAAGGGATTAGGAAAAGGGGAATGGAGCGCGAACTCTGTGGGGTGCAGTGGGGCAGCTTGCTGCATCCTTCCCACGATTTCAAACCAATCCCCCCAATTATCCCATCCAGCAGCCGCCAACGATCCACTCCCGTCTCCCATCCGCCAGAAGGTGAAGCTATCCCGCGATGTATCCGGCCCTACCGCCGCGTAGCCGTTATATGATATCATCTTGGGCGGCCCTATTCCTGAAGCCGCCGGCACGCGCTGCGTCCGCAGGACGCTGACATTATCATTCGCCGGAATCATCGCCGCAACTGGCCCTAATAGCGGTCCAATCAGCGAATCGCTGGGCAGCGTGGCATCACACCAGAAGTCTACGGTTAAAGGCGAGCCTGTGCAATTAGAAGCGGTGATCATGTAGTCAAAGGAGCCTCCTGCGGGAGGGATTTGGATGGGAGCGTTATAAGGAGTCAATAAAACGCGCACGGGCACGCTCTGGTCATAGTTGAAGGCGCCCATGTCGGAGCGGCTGCTGTCTGGATCGTTGTAGATCGGATTGGGATCGCCGGAATCAATGCAGGGCGACCCCCAGGGCAGGCGGTAGTCGTGTTGCTCGGGATTGACGAACAGCGGGTCCTCGCTGATGTTGCCCGTGCCGGGCCAGAGGCTGTCCTCGATATTTGAATAAGTTATTTGCGGATTAGCAAGGCTCGCTACAACGATTTCCTCGGGATGATTATTCCAGAGGACGCATCCATTCATTGTCGGGGATGAATAGCTGCAAAAAACACCACCGCCCCAATTAGCCGCGTTCTCGACAATAGTGTTTTCTATGATATTGGCATTGGCGTAGTAATAGCATTGGATTCCGCCGCCATTGAGCATAGCGCAATTGCCAAAAATAATATTCTTGACAATAGACGGATTGGAACTGAACGAATCAATGCCACCGCCGGATATGCGCGCCAGGTTTTGGCAAATAATATTTTGGTGGATAGCGGGCAATGCCCAGAGGCATGAAACACCCCCGCCATATTGTTCGGCGCGGTTGCGCCTGATAACATTATTCAGAATTTCCGCATCACTTGAATAGCCGCACAAAATGCCTCCACCTTGCTCACTAACTGAATTTCCCTCTATAAAATTGCCAATAATCAGCGTGCTAGAATAGGCAGTACAATAAATGCCTCCGCCCGCAGCCGCCGAGTTATCCGCAATGTAGCTATTGCTAATAATTGCGCTCGACCATCGACAAAAAATCCCACCGCCAGTGGATGTGGCAGCATTGTCTTTAATTATACAATTGTCAATAATTGCATTTGTAGCATCGCAATATATTGCTCCACCATTATCATCAGGAAATGGAGCCGAGGCGAATCCGTGAGAAAATATGCAGAACTGCAATTGGCAGGAATCTGAAGCTTCTATGAAGCGGATGCCTCGCCAACGTATTCCTGAGGCTAATTCATCGAAGCGAATGGAGTCCTGCTCAGTCCCCACTGCTAACAATGTGGCATTATTGTCCACGATGAACTTGCAGTACACCTGAAACAGAATCTCCACACCCGGCATGATCTGCAACGTCTCCCCCGGCGGCACGCGCACCTCGCCGGTCACAATCACGGAGTCCACATCCCAGACGCCGGAAACGTCGCCCTGGACATAGATGATATCGGCGTGGGCACAAAGGGGTAGAATAGCCAGAAGGCCAAGGCAGGCGAAAAGGGGAAGCGAGCGGTTCATGGGGCCTCCACACGCTAAGTCTTTGTATTCTAAGTGCCTTAACATGAGCCCTTTTCATGCAAAGGTGCGAGGTTACAAAGGATCTAATTAAAGATACAAAAATCTGATCCTAAAGTCAAGCAAAATCTTCACATTCAGCGTTTTTATCACAGATAAAATAATCTGCCTAGTTAAATTGGTCAGGGGGGATCAGCAATTCAAATGAAAAAAGGGCGCACAGCCCATGTGCACCCCTACCGGCAAATGTCGGGATCGAGACGACCCCGACTACGGAAGTTAGACCCCTCCCGCCGAGCGCCTCTCATACGCCGCCTTGATCAGCCCGTCCAGCACGCCCTTGGGATTTTCCAGCATTTCCGGCGTGATAATAAATTCGGTGACGCCCAGGAGCTTCACACCATAGGCGTAGTCCTGCAAGCTCTTTTCTAAGTAAGCGATAATGGTATTGGGCTTATCGCCGAAAGTGTCGAAGAGGTGTCGGCGAGCGTCCGCATGGAAAGTCATGATGATGCCGGACTTATCGAGGAAACCTTCGGCGAAGGACTCCAGCGCGTGATCGAACATGACTTCTTTCATCACTTCCTCCGGCTCTTCGATCAGCCGGCGCGTGACCGTCAATTTCCGCGCGCCCACCGAAGGAAGCCGTTTCTCGAATTTGATCAATGCGCGTTCGACGGCGGAAATCAGCCCGCGAGCACCGGTCTTCTCTTCGGCGGCCTGGTGCGCCAGCAACTTCAGGGCGTCGTCGTCAAAGTTTAAAGCGACTCCGTAAGAGCGGAATTCGCGCTTCTTGGCTTGAATGACGGTGCAGGTCGGATTCGTGAGGATCTGGTAGAGACTATCCTCGTTCAGGTCGTTCAGAACGACGGTAACGGGGAGTCTTCCGATAAATTCCGATTCGAAGCCGTAATCCATCAGATCCCGCGTGGTCACGTGGCGCAGAATCTCGACCTGTTCGGGAGGCGTTAGCCCCACGTCGCTCTTGAAGCCCATGCCGCGCTTGGCCAACCGCTTGCGGATTAGATCGGCCAGGCCGTCGAAAGCGCCGGATACCACGAAGAGAATATTGCGCGTGTTGACCTTCTTGCGCTCGACCTTGCCCGAACGCTGCGCCTGCATGACGGCTTCCATCTGGCTGGCCAGATCGTGCGGAGCCTTCATGTCCACTTCGGTCTCTTCCATGAGCTTGAGCAGATTCCTCTGCACGCCGGAGCGGGACACATCCGGCCCCCAATGCCCGGGAGACGCGGATATTTTGTCGATTTCATCAATGTAGATGATGCCGTATTCGGCGCGCTTGATGTCGCCGTCGGCGTCGCGCACCAGCTCGCGCACCAGGTCTTCCACGTCGCCGCCCACATAGCCGGTCTCGCTGAATTTGGTGGCGTCGCCCTTGACGAAGGGCACGCCGATGCGGTCGGCGATCAGCTTGATGATGAAGGTCTTGCCCACGCCCGTCGGGCCGACCATCAGGACGTTCGACTTGATGTTGCCCAGCGAGGCCTCGTTGGAAACGCCCTCTTCCATCTCCAGCCGCGTGCGGTTGAAGTGCGTGCAGATTTTGGTGGCCAAAACCTCGACGGCTTGGGGCTGATCCACGACATAGCGATTCAGGTACTCTTCCAACTCTTCGGGCTTCAGCCGGAAGTCAATGTCCCCGCCCTGGCGATGGGAAGGAGGCCCTTCCTCGTGCCCGGCCTCGTCCGGCTCGGGCTTGGGGATGTCCTTCAAAGGAGGCGTAAATTGGGGTTGAGATTCCATGAGTACTCGAGTTGATTGACGAAGGTTATACGAGAGGATGGGGGAATTGATCCGGGCACCTCGCGAGGCGAGGCATTTAGAAAAAGCGACGGCAGGCCAGCAAGAGAAATATAAAATGACGAGAACTCGATCCGCCGCGGCGGACGGGGCGAGAACTCGGCGCTCAATCGGGGGGAGAATTCGGCGGAGTGACGAGAATTCGTTAGGCAGGGATTAGGGGTTAGGGATTAGGGGCGAAAGGGGCGGCCGGCGGGAAAAGGGCGGGGGGCAGGAAAAATGGTAGGCGATGCGAAAAAAGAGGAATAGTTGTTGCATATAACAGATATTTTGTGTATATTATGAATAGGAGGCACTAGCTCCCTCACGGGAGCGAGCCGGCCGGACAGAAAAAATATAACCGCAAAGGCGCAAAGGAGGCGCAGAGGGCGCAAAGGGAAAAGGGGCAGGGGGCTAGGGGCTGGGGGCTGGTAAAAAGCAGGGGCGGATTACGGGCTGGTGGCTCCTAACCGCTGAGGACGCAGAGAAGGCGCAGAGGGCGCAAAGAAAAAAGACCCCGAGAGGGGTCGAACAATTTATGATAAACCCGACCCTGAAAGGGTCGGGCCACCCGGCCGTTGGATGAAGCCGATTATTTCATTTAAATTCCTTTTGTTTTAAGGGAAGAGTACTGCATTTTTGCATCTTCTAGTTCGAGCAAAGCGCGGCACAGTAACCTTAGATACATACTGCCATGATTGCCGCGGTCGCGGCCAGTGTAGTAGTCACCTTCCAAGATTTTCCCATCAATCGAGAGCTTTAAGAAAGCTAGACCTCTGTGCGCATGCATTGTATCGACTGATTTTGCGCTGGGGTCATTTGTGTATTCATAGACAAGTCCCTGTGAAGGGCCGGGGAGTACATTCAGGGATGCCATTCGTGAGTAGGATACTGAGGAATCTGTTCTAAATTGGATTGAAGTTTTTGTCCATGTCTGATTCACAATGAGCATGCCCGTGGTCTTTGTCCCTCCGCCATGCGATGAATGCAATTCACCATACCACGTCCCATTGCAATCTGGAATCTGAGAAAATCTAAAACCCAAGATTGATTGCCTCCAAAGCCAAGTGTCATAAGTCCATCGAAATACTCCATACACGACCATAATAGATGGGGTCTCGATCCACCATGGCATTATGAACGCAAATGATCGGGAAATCAGAACGTAGAGATAGGTAATTCCCAAGGCACTTCCAGCAATTATCCAATGGGCAATTTGCCGATCTTTGCTATCACTTGCATATGAATGCATATATTACCAACTTTCCCAGAAGACAAGCACCGCGTTAAGAAAATGATTGCAATTGGCTATTGACCACTGGACATTGGATTCACCGAATAAATAGTACTTCTCATTGGGGCAGACAAATTTTGAGCGATCTGATTTAAGAATCCAGTTGATGCAGCTTATCAAAGAGCTACCCAAGCTACTTTGAAATTTATCGCCAGGTGCATTATACAAAAGACCTTCAATAAAGTAGGACGGGGCAAGGCCTTCCGCAATCAGTCCCTGTTCTACAAGGCGCCCACGTAGGTTCTTTAGAATTCTTACCATCGGTTTAAACCGACTGTACGTGGATTGATGCTTTGCGGTGCAATTGCGGGAATGAAGCTTTGGGTAGTTTATAATTTGCTGCCCCGACGAAGTTGGAAGTAGTATTCCATTATCGTACGACTGGTCATATATGCTTCGAAAATGCCTATAATCGCGATATTCATGACAAACAACAACATCCGCGCCCAATCGGCCTGATGCGGCCTTAATCTTTAATGATTTATTGCCCAATTGAAGGTTTAAATTGCCGTAGGTGGTTTGAAGATGACCTATTACGCCTTTTTTGAATTCGGCAAAGCTGTACGTCGAATCTGGATATGCGTTATTATAAGCCTGAACCTCCTTTAGCTGCAGGCTGCTGAGATCGCTACTAAAAATTGAAGATAGCATTATTACAATATCGACGTCGCTGTCCGCGCGGATATTTGTGTCATTTCCATAAGACCCCTGCAAGAAAACCTCGAAGTTCTTGTCTGCATAGGGCGCATTCTTAGACTCAAGTGCGCTTTTAATTGCATTATATGTAATGCTTGACGTGGTCACTGCGCCTTGGTGTGACCATGTTTGAAGTTGCGCTTCTGGAATAGCCATGGGAATTATCCTCCTTTAAAGCCCATTTTCTGTAGCGGCAGTCATGCAGGTTGGGTCGCGCTGCGCTTGACCTAGCCACCTTTACCCGACCCAGAGTGCCGGCCCCATGCAAAGCCTGCCCTTTTTAGCGCTTTTTCCAATTCGCCAATGCCAAATGGCTTCTGTAGAAATTCGAATCTGTCCAGCGGAATGCCTGCATTTAGGGATACCTGATCTTTGGATACCACATAGCCAGTCATCACAATTATTGGGAAAGCAAGTCTATTTTGGGTAATATAATTTAAAACCTCAAATCCATTGACACGTGGCATCATGATGTCCAATAATAGCAATTCTGGAGGATTTGATTTTATAAATCTTAGTGCATCATAGCCATCGCCAGCACTTGCGTATGTCCCCTTGAAGCCGGTAGTTAGGCGCAATACTTCGATCATATTTTCCCGTATTGCAAAATCATCATCAACTACAAGAACATAATTCTTCGTCATTTCTGAGTTGATAGAAGTTGTTTCCACTATTACGCCATCCAATAGGCCTTTGCCTAGATCTAGCATAGGCAGCTTTGGAAGATCAAATTTAAAAAAGGCCTCTTTTTCTGCAATTATTTCATTATTCACTTCTTTAAAGACCTTGTACCTTTCGCGATGAATTTTAAAACGCAAATGCTGGTGCCAAATGTAAATTAGCGCAAAAATCAAAAGAATAAGAAAAAGAAATCCCTGATTTGTAGCCTTAACTATCTGATCCACAATTGACTTTAATATGCTCTCCATGAATTAGATTCCTTTCTGCCAAATTTACTTTAAACACCAGGGACATTGTGAAACGCACGCCCTTGGTGTTCGGCCGTTGTGTTATTGTGCTGTCGGGTCTACCTCGTGCCCCATAGCTCTGCTGTGGGAATCTATATAGCAAGATTTGAGTCAAGCCGCCGCTCGACCCAACATCCTCAATTTATCACCCCTCAATATACTGCCCTTTTCTTCCCAAGTCAACAGAAGAGTTGTCGGTTTTTTTGGGCGGAATGGCATTCAAAAAGGCCCCCCAGCCTTGAAAGGCTGGGCTATTATCTCTGCGTCCTATTGGACGCAATAATAGGCGTGGGTGGCCATTGTCTCCGTAGGTTTAAAACCTACGGCTATTCTTGTGGCGCCCCTTCGGGGCGTTCATCCGATTTCAGCAACATGCCCCGTCCCGCTTCGCGTGACAGGGGCATGCCACCCCAGGCATAATAAAGAGCCAATACGACAGACAAGAATGTCTGTCCTCCCCGCGGAGCGACGGGGCACCCAAAAACGAAACAAGGAGGAATCCGATGGCAAAGCGTCGCAAAATGATGGGCGGCGAGGAGATCTTTTACACCAAGCTGGCCGTTTATCTGCACATTTTCAAGCACAAGAGCCAGGAGAACCTGGCGGCCCTTTTCGGGGTATCCCGAAGCACGCTCGCGGCGTGGGTGGAGGGATTCAACCGATCACGAATGGAGAGCATTCTGAAGAACTTCCAGGTCATGGGAGGGGAGCTGACGGAGGCATTAGAGGCGGGCGGGGACACCCTGGAGGAAATCCGCCAATTGCTGCTGAAGCAGGCGAGGAATGGAAGCGTGGCGGCGGCCAAAATCGTGTTGGAATTGGAACGGGCGGAGGGGCGGAGCGGCGAGGAGGAGTTGACGGTCGAGGAGGCGATTGAGCTGCTGCGCCAGTGGGATGGGCCGCGCAAATGTTCCAAGTGCGGGCATGTGGATGAATTTAAGTATGAGGGGGGGCAAGAGATTGCTTCGTCCACCGCGGCTGACTCGCAATGACATCCCCTGGACCTTCGCTGCATACATGCTTCGCCCCTTTGGGGCAGAAGCATGCCACCCCCGGCGCGTATGTTCCCGGTGCGGTCAGATGGACGAATTTAAGTATGAGGGGGGGCAAGAGATTGCTTCGTCCACCGCGGCGGACTCGCAATGACATCCCCTGGACCTTCGCTGCATACATGCTTCGGCCGTTGGCCACTCCGAAGGAGCCTCTTCGGGGGAAGCATGCCACCCCACGAACGGTCAGGTAGCGCGACGGGCAAGATCCGACAGAATCGCGAAAATCCTTTACTTTGTGTTTAGAATTTCGTATCTTATGGGGTGTTATGATGATCTCCGGGGTATCATCGCGCATGCCATCAGGCAAATCGGAGGCGGTCAGAGTGTGGCTCATGACCGCCCGGCTGGAAAATGATCCTGCACATCAATCCCATCAATCCGCAGGCGCGGCTGATCCGCATGGCCGCGCAGAAACTGCGGGAGAGCGAGGTGATCGCCTTCCCGACGGATACCGTTTACGGTCTGGGCACGAGCCTGTTAGAGAAGAAGGCCATCGAAAGGCTCTACCAGATCAAGCGCGTGGATCACGGTCATCCGATGGCGTTGTTGTGCTCGGATCTGAAGCACCTGTCGCATTTCGCGAACGTCTCCACGCCGGCCTATAAAGTCATGCGGCATCTGATACCCGGGCCCTATACCTTTATTCTGCCCGCCACTCGCGACGTGCCCAAGCTGATGCTGCGCAAGCAGCACACCGTCGGCATCCGCGTGCCGGATAACAAAGTGGTTCAGGATCTGGTGGTGGAACTGGGTCATCCGTTGATCAGCACCAGCGCGCAGGTATCGAATGATGATCTCTTTTTGACCGCCGAGGACATCGAAGATCGCCTCGGCAAACAATTAGGCTGCGTGGTTGACGGCGGGGTGCTGCCGGATGAGCGTTCCACGGTCATCAATCTGACGAACGAGGAGCCAATCGTGGTCAGGTGGGGGAAGGGGGAATTTGAACTCGCATAGCAGGGATATAGTAGTCGGACTGATGCTGAATACCGTCTCTGGCTGTAATCCCCCTAAATCCCCCTTTAGAAAAGGGGGACTTCCACCCACCCCCCTTTCGTAAAGGGGGGGCAGGGGGGATTACGGTCTTTAAAATGTCATCTGTGGGAATAAATAAAATCGGAAACACCATGCCCAAAACCATTGCTATTCTGACCGGCGGGGGCGACGCGCCGGGATTAAACGCCGTCATCCGTGCCGCCGTGAAAACCGCCGTGCTGCATTACAAGGACCGCATGTTGGGCATCCACGACGGCTACGACGGTTTGGTCAATGGCAGCGAGCCGGAGCCGCTGGGCATGGAATCCGTGGCCGGGCTGCTCTATCGCGGCGGGACGATTCTGGGGACGTCCAATCGCGGCAATCCCTTCAAATATCCGGTCGAAGAGAACGGCAAGACGGTCAAGAAGGATATGTCCGGGATTCTCCTGAAACGCCTGAAGGAGATTGAGGCTGAGGCTTTGATCTGCATCGGCGGGGATGGCTCCTTAAGCATCGCCAAGGAGTTGTTCGAACTGGGAGCCCCGACGGTGGGAGTCCCCAAGACGATTGACAACGATATCTCCGCCACGGACGTGACCTTCGGCTTCGATACCGCCATCACGACGGCCACCGAGGCGCTCGATAAACTGCACACCACGGCGGAATCGCACCACCGCGTGATGGTGATGGAAGTCATGGGCCGCGACGCCGGCTGGATCGCCTTGGAATGCGGCATCGCCGGCGGGGCCGATGTGATCCTGATTCCGGAGATCCCATTCTCTTGGCAGGCCATTTTCGATAAGATCTCGGGGCGCAGCCGACACGGGCGAAAATTTTCGATTGTCGTGGTGGCGGAAGGGGCGCATCCGGCAGGGGGAGTGCAAGTGGTGCAGGCGACGGCGGATCAGACGCACGGGCTGGTGCGGTTCGGTGGAATTGCCCATCTGGTGGGGCAGGAGATCAGCGAGAATCTGAAGATGGAGACAAGGGTGACGATTCTCGGGCACATTCAGCGCGGCGGCAAGCCGAGCACCTTCGATCGTCTGCTGGCCACCCGGCTGGGCGTCGAGGCGGTTCACGCGGTCCACCGCGATGAATTCGGCGTCATGGTGGCCCTGCGCAACGCTCGGATCGTCACGGTACCCCTGGGGCAGGCTGTGGGTCGCCAGAAGAAGGTAGATCCGCAGGGGCAAATCGTGCGCACGGCGGAGGTGACCGGAATATGCGTTGGCCGATAGAAAGAAATGCGTGAAAATGCGAAACCATAAGACCTGTTTTGCGGTTTAATAAATTTGCATAAGCCATGAAGATCAATCAGGGAGAGCAAATCATGAGACGCTTGCACTGGATAACGCTGGGTCTGCTGCTGTGGTGCGCAGCCTCTTTTAATGCACGGGCCGCAGAGAATCGGCTATGGGATACCACAGGCGTGGCCATTCGTCAGGGTCACCATATCGAATGGCAGCGCGCCGGTGAGATGGACGAAAATGGCAATGTCATCTATGTCTGGTCGGACACGCGCACCAGCGACCGTGATGTATATGCTCAGAAAATCAACCCTGCCGGTCAAAAATTGTGGGCGGAGGATGGAGCTCCGATCATCCAGTTCTCGGGCCGCCAAGAAGACCCTCAACTTATCCCAACAGGCTTGGGTGATTACATCTTCATCTGGAATGATTTCCGCAATGACATCGCTCACGGCGATCTCTATGCTCAGAAGATAAGCGCCAGCGGAGAAATCATGTGGACCTCGTATCCTACCGGGGTCCTCCTCTCAGATTCCGTAGTGTTCGATTCAGATGGAGCTCAGCTTCGCATCGTAGCCGACGGCACCGGAGGCGCCATCATCTTGTGGAATGACCTTCGAAACGGAGACGATGGGGACATCTACGCGATCCGGGTGATGGCCGATGGCACCATTCCGGAGCCCTGGCACGAGGATGGCCTTGCCGTGGCGGTCGCTCCGGCTGGACAGACACAGATTACGGTTGACACGGACGGCGCCGGCGGCGCCATCGTCGCCTGGAGCGATGCGAGCAATGCCCCATCCTCTGGAAATGACATCTATATACAGCGGGTGACCATTAACGCGCAACTGGCCTGGGGAAGCAACGGCGTGGTGGTCTGCGATACGGTATTAGATCAAATCTCACCCAAGATCTGCCGGAGCGGATCGGGCGGCGCCTACGTCGTTTGGGTGGATCAGCGGCAAGATACGGAAGGCGACCTCTACTGCCAAGTGATATCCAGCGCCGGCGCGAAGCTGCTCAGCGGCTATCCGCAGGGCAAGCCGCTTCTGCCTGCGGTTCCTATGGCGCTGAAGCAGGTACAGCCGCGCATCGTGGCGGACGGATCCGGCAACGCCATCATCCTCTGGCTGGACACTCGCAATGATCCAGTGCAGAATCTACTCTACGATGTCTACGCTCAGAAGATCAACAGCAGCGGAACCAGACAGTGGAATCCTCAGGACGGCGTCGCCGTTTGCTCCGAACCATCCCGACAATTAGAAGCGCGAATCAATGCCGATGGGGCCGGTGGTGCGATCTGTGCCTGGATGGACGAACGCAACGGCAACGAAGATCCTTGGACGAACATCTACGCGCAGAAGATCAATTCCAACGGCAGCATGGCCTGGACAGCCGACGGCGTGCCAGTCTGCGAAGCTACGGGAAAACAGTATGATCCTCTCGTTCGAGCGGCCGCCACTTATTCCATGATCGTGTGGGGGGATGATCGTTCTGGATCCAATGGGATATGGCACCAGAAACTCAACGCCAGCGGCGTTCCGCAATTGGCAGCTAACGGTGATACACTCATCTGGGGCATTTCCGGCGACGCCGTTTCACCGAAACTCATCACCGATCATCAGGGCAAGATCATAGTCATCTTTGAAGACGGGCGATCAGATGCGACCGTCTATATGCAGGTTCTCGATACTCTGGGAAACGTGTATCTCGAAAAGGACGGCCGTCCCATTTGCCCGAACCCAGCTTATACCGTCGCCAAACCCCAGCAATCGCTGAGGGCCTGCAGTGACGGCGGAACCGGTGCCATCGTGATCTGGCAGGATGGGCGCGATTCCAATCCCGTAAAACAGGTCTATGCCCAGCGGGTCGAATCCAATGGCAACCGCTACTGGGGCAATGCCGGTTTGCGCGTCATGCCGTATCAAAACGAGCAGGGTGCGCCCCTGATTACGGTGGACGGCAGCGGTGGAGCCGTGGCCGCCTGGTCGGCGTACTCGCTTTCCACGGGCTGGGATAACGACGTCTACGCCGCAAAGATCACCCACAATGGAACAGTAGACTGGACAGTACTGGTAACCAACATCTCGGGTGTGGATGAAATTGTACAGGATATCGTATCAGACGGCAGTGGGGGCGCCTATCTATCGTATTGGGGCGGAACCTGGCCGGAATACAACGCCTACGGCCAGCATGTGGACGCCTCGGGCAATCTGCTCTGGGGCAGCGGCGTGGCGGTGTGCGCCGACACTGGAATGCAGATCAATATCCGCATTGCTGGATTGGGTGCGCAGGGAGCCATCTTCGTCTGGGAAGACAAGCGAGCCTTCGTTCTGGGAGATTCTCTTCAGGCCCAGGATCTCTATGCACAGAAGGTCAGCGCGGCTGGGACTGTGCAATGGGCGGTCAACGGCATCCCCATCAGCGCGGCCAATGCCGACCAGTCCATGCCGGATCTGGCTTTGGATGGGGATGGCAACGTCCTTGTCATTTGGGAGGATTTCCGCAGCGCCGGTATGGATCTCTACATTCAGAAGCTGACCCCAAATGGCCAAATGCTCTTCGCCGCGAATGGCATCCCCTTCTGCAACGAAACCTACGATCAGTCCGCTGCGCGCATCATCAGCGATGGTCAGGTCGGCAGTCTGGTTGTGTGGGATGATTACCGCGATACTCTTAGCTCCAACATCGTCGGCATCCATCTCGACGAAGACGGTGCTCCCCAGAGCGAATGGAGCACCAATGGGGAGCCCATCAGCGCTTTCTTCAACAAACAGAATAACGCCGAGCCGGTCAGCGACGAGGTGGGCGGGATGGTTGTTGCCTGGCAGGATAAGCGCTCATCGGGCAAGGACGAGGTGGTCAATCTCTACGCACAGCGAGCCAATGATCATTCGGTGGGCATCGAAGAGTCGGTTGTCTCCGCCGCGCCTGCGACTTTCAGGCTGTACCAGCCTTATCCGAATCCCTTCAATCCGGCGGTGCAAATGCGCTACCAAATTGAGCGTCCGGGGCATGTCCGATTGGCGATCTATGATCTGCTGGGGAAGGAAGTCACGATTCTGAAAGATGCATGGCAAAGGGCGGGTTCGTGGGAAATCACCTGGAAAAGCGGAGAAATCGCATCCGGAGTCTACTTCGCACGCCTGAATTTCGATGGCCGCGGGGCCGAGCAAAAGCTACTGCTGCTTAAATAGCGTCGCAAAAGTGGGAAGAAGGATGTGAAAAAAATACCTTGCTAAAGTGTTGAAATCTCATTATATTTTCGCTGTTTGATTACAAAACAATTTCAAACAATTGCCATTGTGCAAAAAAATTAATCCCAACATCATCAGGAAGGTAAAATGCCAGCCAATTTCCATTTAGTACAGTCTCTCATCAAATCCCTGGCCATCATTGACGTGCTCTCCGAGAGCGTGGATGGCATGGGGATCACCGAGATGAGCGAGCGAATCGGGTTGAATAAGAGCACGGTGCATCGCATCTCCAGCACACTGGTGCATGAAAGCTTCGTCGAGCAGGATCAGAGGAAAGGGGTGTATCGCCTGAGCCCCAAGCTCTTCGAACTGGCTCGCAAGATTCTGAACAACATTCGCCCTGCCAAAATCGTCGGACCCCATCTGGAGAAGCTCGCCCGGGCGACCGGCGAATCTGCCTGCTATGTGGTTATAGATAAGGAAAACGCACGGTTGATCGTTTCCGATGAGGTCATGACGCCGAAACCAATCAAGGTGCGCTCCCAACTGGGTGAGAGCCTATCGCTCTCAGGTTCGGCCCCCGGCAAGATGTTCCTCGCCAGCCTTTCGGATGCGGATATCAAGGAGATCATGGACGAGAAAGGCCGCAAGTCCGTTTTAAGGGATGAAAAGGCGACCTTCGCCACGCTGAGAAAAGATCTGGGCGTCATCCGGGAAAAAGGCTTCGTTTACGAGACCCTTAAAAAGGAGGAGGAGCCCATCTGCCACGTTGCCGCGCCGGTCCGCAATGAACACGGAACGATCATTGGCGCGGTGGACGTCTATGCTCCGGCCTACCGCTGGCCCAAAGAGAAAGCCGGCAGGATTGGCGATCTGGTGAAAGAGGCGGCACTGGAAATTTCCAGGAAATTGGGCTACATCCCGGTTTAGCCTGACGGGAAAGAGAAAGTCGAAAATGCGAGAAATCACCTCTGCAAGAGGTGATTTTTTGCAAATTCGCGTTGATTCAACTTGATTTCCGGCACCTGAAGCGATAAATTTAGGACACTCCTCGGTAGCTCAACCGGCAGAGCGGGTGGCTGTTAATCCGCCGCGGCGGATTGGGGGCTGAGATTAAGCCGGCGCCCGGATTGGCATTATTGGCATAGCCAAATTTCATAGTAAGTTCCTCGGTAGCTCAACCGGCAGAGCGGGTGGCTGTTAACCACTAGGTTGGGGGTTCGAGTCCCTCCCGGGGAGCATGTGCTGGGTCTATGTGCTCTATAGCAGGAAGTTGGATCGCCTGTACATTGGCCAGACCCAGGATTTGGAAAAGCGCCTGGCGGAACATCGGCAGGGCGGTTCTTTTTATACCAGTCGCAGCGATGATTGGGAATTAGTCTATAAGGAAGAGTTTCTAACTCGGGGGGGAGCCATGTTGCGGGAAAAAGAGCTGAAGACGGGGGTGGGAAGGGAATTTCTGCGCCGTCTTTTGGCGCATGGCTGTTAATCCGCCGCGGCGGATTGGGGGGAGCCCTTCACGGGAAGCGGAAAAGAACGCAAGAGGCCGGCCATTTATTGGTGCTAAGGGTAATTTTATTTGATCAGCGTCACCTTCGCTATGGCTTCTCCGGCCGGGCTTCGCATCTTTAGCAGGTAGATGCCCGAACTCAAGCCGCGCCCGTCGAATTCAACCTGGTGATACCCTGCCGGCAGGGCTTCCCAGTATTTCGTAAATACCGTTCGGCCCGCAACATCGAAGGCTTCGAAAAGGAGGTCGCCATCCTGTGGGAGGGCTACGCGCAAATTCGTGCTCGCATTGAAGGGATTGGGCGAGGCCGTCAGGGCGATCCTCTCCGGCAGATTGGCCGACCACACGACTTCAGCAATTTGCTCGCCTGGCCAAAGAACATCCGCCACCGGCCATGTGCCGGAATTTCCTCCGCCATTTCCGAGCTTTTCGAAATACAAATAGGCCAGGTCGGTGGTGCTATTGGGATAATCTCCAATGTAGATATTATAGCGGTGGAAGCCGCCGGCCCAAGATCCTGGAATATACTGATTGACGATCAAGTAGAAGGAATCCTGCGGAGCGATGGCCCGGTTCAGCCGAGTGATCAGCGGTCCGACGATGGCGCCGCTGGGTTGAATCACGTTTGTCCAGAAATCAATGACTTGAACGGTGGACATCTCATTGCCGATCTCGACGCGGAGTCGGAGAGCGCCGCCGCCGGGATTGACCAGGGCAGGCACCGAACGCGGATCCACGTTTACGAACACTTGGGGTGCGAAGAAGGCTGCGGCATTGGCTCCCCCGGGCGTGGGCGCGGTCGTCCCGCCATTGAGGTGCCAGTCCGTGGAATAGCCGGTATCCGTTGAATTGGCGTCGCGGCCGTAGGTTTGATTTACACTCGGCGGTATCAGCGTAAATCCGGCCGTGTAGCATTGCCCCCAGGAGAGCGCATCGCAGACGGCGGTGTTGGTATTGGGCGTCGAATGGGAGGTATCGGTCAGCGCGCAACAGTCGTTGTCATCATGCAAGGAGTAGGCTCCCCCGGGAAAAAGCTCGCGGGCGCCGGTGCTACCAGAGACTTCGAAATCTGGCCGGAAGCCGTAGCAGTCGCGGAAGTTGACGCCATTGTGCGCGGCGATCAGATACTCATTCGGCCCCATCCACGAAGAGGGCGGGAAGCGCCAGAAGTCGCTGTAGACAAGCATCCCATTCGTAATCTCGTAGCCTGAAATGTTGATCCATTGGGGATTAGGATTATAGAACTCAATCCACTCGGAGCCCGGGGTCAGATCCCGGGGAATAATCATGGCCTCGTTGATCTTGGGTACTTGAGGATAGGGATGAATATAGGAGAAGGACGATTCGCCGGGATGGGAGACTTCCCAGGTTTCGAATTCCGCCACAACATCGCTGCAGGTGGCGTAGCGTGCGATCAAATTGCCGCGTGGGGTGTAATGCCCCACGAAATTCGCTTCAATGAAATCAAGGAAGTCGCTAACCTGCTGCTCATAGTAGGGACTCCAGAGCCAGTCATGGGTCAAGACGCCGAAAGTCCAGACCTTATAGTCCAGCGAATCGCCCTGAGTCATCTCCTCCATTAGCCATTCCTGATAGCACTGATTGAATGCAACCTCCATGGCCGGCTCGGTGCAGTTATAGCCGTGAGCGTTGGTATTGCCGATTTGGGCATAGTGGTCAAGATAGACGAAGGGGCCATTCAGATCCTCAGCCAGCTCATAGCCCAGCCGGTCATCGGCGGCCGGCCGGAAGGGATGACGAACGAGGTGGCCGAAATAGTCCAATCCCTTCTCGGAACGGTTTCCGGGATCGGAGGTGAAGCCAAATTGAGCGGTGAGCTGTCCCTCATCACTGCACAATAAAGGCATGGCGCATATGCTCACGTTCACGGCGGTCAGGGAATCCACCCATCGAGTGGCGTCCGACCAGATCTGCTGCGTCAGCGCGGCGTTGTAAATTGGAATCCCATAGCGGGAGGTTTGCTCCCCCACATTAACCCAGTTCAGCGGCCCCATCTGGATGATGGGATGCGCATGAGTGCCGAGTTCATGGTCGTTGGCTTCGAGACTGGCGAAGACCTCCTGGTCCCCCCGATAAACGACATATTCGCAAAAGTCGCCGTTCATCAGAATGGTCATCTTGAAGGGAAAAGGACGACTCAAGGCCTCCGCCTCCAGCCATTGCAGGCAGGCGATGCGCGCTTCATATTCCGCATAATTAGGCATTTCCTCCACATGAATGATGAAGAGGATATTCATCGGGGGTTCGTACTGCACCGCCGGCGCACGGTCTCCTGGGGATCCGAGGGCTGCAAGTGCCAGTAAAAACAGAGTCAGCCGTCTCATTCAGAACTCCTTATTGGGCAATAATATAAGCAATTTTGGGGCTCGAATCAAGAGCGGCCAGAGACTTTTATTGTTGCACTCGTTCAGGATCAACGCCCTTGCCGGGCTTTTTTCGATTTTCCTTCAGCAAACATTTGCTCCACAGAAAAATTCTATTATATTGATCTGCAAAACGGCACTTTTCCTTGAAGAACTATGGGGACTATGGCCATGTCGGCACAAAATCTCGTCGAAAAAATTGCACAACTGTACTCGGTCGGGCAAGAAGACGGGCGCATGGTGCGGGCCGGGGATTACCTCTCCATCCGCCCGGCCTATGTGATGACGCACGATAACACCGGCGCCGTCATTCCGAAGTTTAAAAGTATCGGCGCCTCACAGCTTCACGATCCGCGTCAGGTCGTGATCACCCTGGATCACAACATCCAGGATAAATCCGGGGATAATTTAAAGAAATACAATAAAATCGAAACTTTTGCGCGGGAGATGGGAGCGGATTTTTACCCCGCCGGGCGCGGCATCGGGCATCAAATCATGGTCGAGGAGGGGTATGCCTGGCCGGGGACGCTGGCCGTCGCCTCAGATAGCCATTCGAATATGTATGGCGGTCTGGGGTGCTTGGGAACGCCCATCGTCCGGACGGATGCCGCCGCCATTTGGGCCACCGGCCGAACCTGGTGGCAGGTGCCACCGGTAGCCCGTGTCGAATTAATAGGCAAGCTGCGGCCGGGAGTGACGGGGAAGGACGTCATCATCGCCCTCTGCGGCTTCTTCAAGAATGATGAGGTGCTGAATCACGCCCTGGAATTCTCCGGTGACGGCCTGCGTTACTTGAGCGTCAACCACCGGCTCACCATTGCCAATATGAGCACGGAATGGGGGGCGCTGGCGGGGGTTTTCCCCGTAGATGATATCGTCATAGAATGGCTCCTGCGCCGAATTGAATTCGCGGCTCGGCGCGGACGGGTCGGAGTGGCTTCCGATGCCAACGGCAACGGCCGGCATCCCCGCCTGAACCTGAAGCGCATCGAAGAGCTTTCGAAAAATAGGCCCAAAGCCGATCCGGATGCGTTCTATGCCAAGGAGTTGACGCTGGATCTGAATTCGATTCAGCCCTACGTTTCCGGACCCAATTCGGTCAAGATCATGATGCCGCTCGCGATGGCGCGACAAAAGAAGATTAAGATTCACAAGGCCTACCTGCTTTCCTGCGTCAATGCCCGGCTGGACGACATTTCTGAGGCGGCGGCGATCGTTCGCGGAAAAAGAGTGGCGGACGGCGTCAAATTCTATGTCGCGGCGGCCTCGAGCGAGGTTCAGGCCGAGGCCGAAAAGCGCGGCGATTGGAAGGCTCTGGTGGATGCTGGCGCGATCATTCTACCACCGGGGTGCGGGGCCTGCATCGGCTTGGGCGCGGGCACCCTGGAAGACGGAGAGGTGGGGATATCGGCTACCAACCGCAACTTCAAGGGACGCATGGGATCGCGCAATGCCGAAGCCTATCTGGCATCGCCCGCCGTGGTGGCGGCTTCCGCCATTGCCGGACATATTGACGGGCCGGGCAGTTTCGAGGCAGCCATGCCGAAGGGCGAAATCAAGTCTCAGCCCAAGACGGCGCAGGTCGCGGGTGAAACGACGATCCTGCCGGGCTTTCCTGAGGCGATGGCCGGCGAGCTGATCTTCTGCCATCAGGATAACCTCAACACGGATGGAATCTACCCCGGCAAGTATACCTACATAGACGATTATACTCCACAGCAGCAGGCTGCCGTCGTCATGGAGAACTACGATCCCGACTTCGGCAAGCTGGTTAAGGAAGGCGATCTGCTGGCGGGTGGATTCAATTTTGGGACGGGGAGTTCGCGGGAGCAGGCGGCGACGGCGCTGAAATATCGCGGCCTGAAGCTCGTCCTGGCGGGCTCGTTCTCGGAAACCTACAAGCGCAATGCGCTGAATAATGGCTACCTGGTCATCGAGGCGCCGGAATTGGTTCAGGAGCTCAAGCGAAAATTCGGTGCGGATAAATTAACCGTGAGAACCGGCATCCGAGCGACGGTGGATTTTCGCAAGAGCCAAGTCTTGGCGGCGGGCAGGGCCTATCCCATCGGTCCCGTCGGCCCGGCGGCGCAGGAGTTGGTGCTGGAGGGAGGATTGGAGAATTGGGTGAAAAAACATCTGTAGCGGCTATGGATGCGACCTGGAGAGATGCCGTTTGGCAGCAGTTCGGGGCCGCCATTGACTCGCTCGAAAATGCAATCCAAGCCTGCCCCGAGGAGATCTGGGGGGATCGTTCGCGCGAACCGGAGGTTTGGTATCTGGTCTACCACACGCTTTTCTGGCTGGACTATTACCTGACCGCCTCGCCTGACACCTTCGCTCCGCCGCCTCCTTTTAACCTTGACGAGATGGACCCGGCGGGATTGCTCCCCGACCGCGTCTATGCAAAAGACGAGCTTCATGTCTATCTCGAACACGGCCGCCAAAAATGCCGCTCGAAGATTGCCGCTCTGACCGACGAAAAAGCGCGTCAGCGTTTTAAGTCCGAATGGATGGATTTCAGCGTCGCCGAGTTGCTGCTGTACAACCTGCGCCACGTCCAACACGGCGCCGCGCAGTTGAACCTCATTTTGCGGCAGGAGACGAATTCGGCGCCCAAGTGGGTGGCGAGGGCGAAAAGCGAACTTCGTGGTGAATAGGCGCTGGCATTTTTTCTTGTCTGAACCACGGATTACACGGATTACGCGGATTTCACGGATTCAAAAATCATCAGAATCGCAGATGAAACGGATGGAACAGATTTAACAGATTATGGAAAATCCCCGAGGGGATAAATGTGGGTAGCCGGGGGTTTTAGACCCCCGGAGAGAGAAGATACCCCCCGCAACTTTTTCCGACCCTGAGGGGGTTGAACGGAGGGAACATTTTTAAGATAGAACTGGCTGTGGGGTTAGGAAGTGGACGGGCGTAATTACTCCAAGAATAATCAGAATTCAATCAGGAGGATTCCAGCATGGATAAAAAGCATATCCTCGATGAAATAAGACGCACGGCTGAAGCTAATGGGGGTAAACCGCTCGGTAAAGGCAAATTTTTCAAAGAAACCGGAATTAAGTTCAGCGACTGGTACGGGATACATTGGGTGCGATGGGGCGATGCCGTAGCTGAAGCCGGGTACCCTCCTAATCAAATGCAGGTAGCATATAGCAGAAGTTCTGTCATCGAAAAATACATAGCTTTTATTAGAGAGATTGGACATATTCCTGTTCACGGTGAGCTGCGAATCAAACGACTAAAGGACTCTGCATTTCCCAGCAAAGATGTATTTAGCGGCAAAAACAAACTGCTCGAAGATGTAGTTAAATACTGTCGCCGTAATCCTGGACATGATGATATTATAAAAATGTGTGAAGAAATATCAAAGAAACAGGGAGTTAAGGCGCATGATAATAAGCCTATTCATAAAGAAACTGGCTTTGTCTATTTATTCAGGTCTGGAAAATATTATAAAATTGGTAGATCGAACCATCCCGGTCGAAGGGAGTACGAGATGAAAACACAGATGCCAGAAAATGTTCAGATTGTACATCAAATTAGTACCGATGACCCCATAGGTATCGAAGCTTACTGGCATAATCGCTTTGCATCTAAGCGGAAAAGGGGTGAGTGGTTCGATCTGGATTCTTCTGATATAAGCGATTTCAAGCGAAGAAAATTTATGTGATCCTTACGACTGTTCGACCCTTTCAGGGTCGCAAAAACTTGGGGGATCTTTTCCTCCGGAGGTATAAAACCCCCGGCTACTTTTGTGCCGCCCCTTCGGGGCGCAAAAATCGGCGTAATCCGTTTAATCGGTGATTCTGACAATATAAAAGCCTGGATTCCGGCGTTCGCTGGAATGACACGCACAAACTCACAGCCGCGATCCCAAATTGCTCTATGGAAGAAAAAACAATCTCCCGCCAAATTTCCGAATTCGCCGCCGGTCTGAAATATCCGGATCTTCCGGCGGAGGTGGTGAATGAAGCCAAGCGCTATCTCTACGATTCCGTCGGGTGCGCCTACGGAGCGACGAAGACCAAGGACGTCACCATCCTGCGCTCGATCTATATGGGCTGGCGAGGCCGACCGGATGCCACGCTGATCGGTTTCGGCGACAAGTTGCCGGCGGTGAACGCCACGCTGGTCAACTCGCTGATGATCCGCGCGCTGGACTTCAATGATATCTACTGGCGCGAAGACCCGTCGCATCCGTCGGATATCATCCCGGCGGCGCTGGCGGTGGGCGAACTGGTCGGCGCTTCCATGAAAGAGGTCATCGTCGGCATCGTGCTGGCCTACGAATTCGAGCAGCGGCTGTGCGAATTCGCCGTGCCGGGCGTGCGCGAGCGCAAATGGCACCACGCCACGCTGACGCAGTTCGTCTCGCCCGTTGTGGCGGGGAAGCTGCTGGGCTTGACGGTGGATCAGATGATCGCCGCGATCGGCATCAACGGCTGCCACAATCACACCATCGGCTGCCCCACGGCGGGCAAGCTCACCATGATGAAGAATACGGTTGATCCCATGGCCGTGCAGAGCGGCGTCTTCGCGGCTCTGATGGCCAAGGAAGGCTACACCGGCACTGAAGCGGTCTTCGAAGGCAAGGAGGGCTTGATGCAGTGCTTCGGGCCGGACTGGGCGGTGGATAAGCTAATCGGCGGCCTGGGGCAGAAATACAAGATTCTGGAATGCAGTATGAAAGCCTTCCCCACCGAGGCGCTGACGCATACGCATCTTTCCGCCACGCTGAAGGTCGTCAAGGGCCATAACATCTCCTACGATCAGATCGAGGAGGTGAAGGTGACGACCATCGCTCGCGCCTGCGATATTCTCTTCGATCCGCACAAATACCGGCCCGCGTCGCGGGAAACGGCCGACCATTCGCTGCCTTATTGCATCGCCGCGGCGCTGGTGGATCATCAAGTGACCACGCAATCGTTCTCCGATGAAAAGCTGAAGGATCCGCGCATCTGGGAAGTGATTGACAAGATCAAGGGCGAGGCGTCGCAGGAATTCGAGGCCATGTTCCCGGCCAAGCAGCCGTCGCGAGTGACAATCAAAACGAAAGACGGCAAAGTCTATTCCGAATATCTGGAATACCCCAAAGGCGATCCCCGCGAACCCATGAGCATGGACGATCTGGAGGCCAAGTTCGACGCGTTATCGTCCGGCTTGCTGACCTCGCAGCGGCAGAAGAGCATCAAGAAGATGATCTTCGCCTGCGAGAAGAAGAAGGCGAAGGAGTTCATGGAGATGTTGGTGGTCTGAGCCGCTGATCCGCCGCGGCGGACGGATTCGGCGGCTTGCGCTGATTTGCAGGGGCGTTCTGATGAACGCCCCATTTTTGCCTTCTATAGCGACATTTGAAAAATTATAAATTTCTCAAAAAGTGCTTGCATTAGGCTCATTTATTTGTTATATTATAGCAGTGACAAACCCGGGAGCCCCCATGCGAACCACAATCCTTACCCTTGCCCTGCCTGCCACTTTGTGGGCCGCCCTGCCTGCCACTTTGTGGCTGGCCCTGGCCTCCCCCGCCCACGCCCAGTGGTTTAACAGCCCCTACCGCGGCATGGTCTCCGTGTGCAACGACAGCGCCTACCAAGACTATGCTCAAAGCTGCGAATTGGGTGGAGGAAATACCTTGTTTGCCTGGTATGATCTGCGAACCGGCACAGGTCAAACATATTATCAAGTCTTGAACTCAGTCGGAGTGCCCCTACTAGAGACCAATGGCGAGCCTCTTTTTCAGGGAAACTGGCTTTATGCGTGGTATAGCCCAACCCTGAAAAGCGTGTTCCCGGATGGTGAAGGAGGGAGTATTGCGGTAGTTGGCGACTACCGCAATGGCTTAATAGATATTTACGGCCAGCGGGTAGACGCCCAGGGCAACCGGCTCTGGGGAGAGACCGGTCTGCCACTAGTGGTCTGGCCGGGGGGCGAGAATGTTAGCTTGTCCAATAAGGACATCGAGGCCGATTTTCTCGGAAATATTTTCATTGCTTGGGCGCCCAACGCCCTCGGCGATACCACGGCGCTCTATATTCAGAAATTTGATGCCACCGGCCAGTTGCCCTGGGGGCCTTATGGCATTCCGGTTTGCCAAATTGTGCCCAGTGAAACAGGGGCGGGAATTATTGCCCAGTTGGTTCCGGACGGGGGGGGGGGTAATGGCCGCTTGGGGAGACTACCGCTGGAATTGGTACACTCCCTATCTCTTTCTTCAGCATCTGGATAGCGACGGCAATGCGCTTTTGCAGCGCAATGGCGTGCCCGTGCTAACGGGAGCCGGGTTGCAATTTAATATGGCATTTAGCGATGGCGCGTCAGATGGAAATGGAGGAGGAATTTGGCTATACGTGGCGGGCGGATCGAACAGTCTGCTGCGGCTGGTACGGACCAATGGCGCGGGGCATACCTTGTGGGACGTCTGGAGCCCCTATTTCTGTTGGCATGGGATTGGTGATTTTCAGCGCCATCCCGTCTATAACACGGTCTGGATCACCAGCCGGGAGAATCGCACAGGGGGCCAAAATTTCCGCTCCTATCTCTACAGCGTAGATGTCAATGGCCAATTTCTTTTTGGCGTAAGAGGCATCCCTAACATGGGGGGCGACCTCACGCCCACTTCCGATGGTATGATTTGCATTGAGACCGACCCTGACGCTCCTAACTATCACATTATGGCGAAGCGCATTCGCATCTCCGGCCGAGTCCTCTGGCAAAGCCTCGTAGCAACCTATTTCTTTTTCAATGAATCATGCGCGCCCGATGGTGCCGATGGGGTCGTGGTGGCCATGAACGATGGCCGATATGGTCCACCCGATTGGTCCAACATAGCGGCGCAGAGGGTGTTGGCAAATGGTCAATTGGGCAGTCCTCACATATCCATAATTCCTCAAGGCCGCAGCCACATCGAGTCTGTTTCGACCGGTTGGATTAGATACAGTCTGGCGCAAGCGGGAGAGGTTAGACTGGATCTCTTCGACCTTATGGGGCGCAGAATCGCCACCCTACAGGAGGGTTTTAAGCAGCCGAGAAGCTACATGGTGCCAATTGATCAGCAGCATCTCCCCTCAGGAGTGTATCTCGTGCGGTTAAATACGCCCGTTGGCTCAGAGGCGGCAAGAGTAATCATAGCAAAATGATCGGTTATGCAGAAAGGAGGCAAGCGACAAAGACACTCACCTGCAAAACTACAAATGAGGCAAAGAGCAAAAACCTATTTCTGTAAAGGAGACAGCGATGTCAAGAACACGCACTTTTCCAGCCGCTTTGGCGGCGCTTATAGCATCCATGGCGATGCTGTTAAGTTACCCGAAAATGAGTTCGGCACAAACCTGGATTCGCCAGCCAATTGACGGAGGCGGCGTGGCGGAAGACCAACAGTTGCTGTGCCATGATGTTGAAACGGATGCGGAAAATGTGCTCTGGTCGGCCTGCATGGAGGGCGGAGTATTCCGCTCCGAGTGGAACGATGTTTCTGAGGCTTGGGATCCCTGGACGGAATACCTTCCCGGCCGGTTCATGTATGGGGTGGAAGCGATTTGCGTCGAAGATACGGATTACGTTGATATGGAGTACGTCTTGGCGGCTACCGGCACCATGGGCCTGTGGTATGCGGAGAATCCGGCAACAAGCTACGAAAATTAGACGCCTTTGCGGAATATTGGGGGTTGGTATTCTCATAAGTTAATG
>Ga0214473_10000015_pt1 | contig 246350 bp, 233 predicted proteins | sample RVTome_7_FD_203509 | JGI IMG/M metagenome (GOLD analysis project Ga0214473, IMG submission 203509) | Soil microbial communities from uranium-contaminated site in the Upper Colorado River Basin, Wyoming, United States - RVT98D197 | ecosystem: Environmental > Terrestrial > Soil > Contaminated >...
TCTCTCCAAAGGCCTTTCGGATAGCTGAGGCCTCTGCCCGATCCAGTTCCGGAGTGGAATTTGCCGCCGCAGAGATATAATCGACCATACCAGGTTCTTCTGCGGCCAGGGACATCGCTTTGGCAATTGAATCTCCATTCAGGTCATACCGAAGAACCCCGTCTGTGCTTCCCGAAAGACCCACCCCGGCCATCTCTGCATAGATTCCTGCTCCCCTTTTCTCTGCATGCTCCAATGTCTCTAAAACAATTATCCCACTTCCCTCACCCAGAACAATTCCATTCCTTTCTCGATCAAACGGCCTCATTCCTTCAGATCCCTTTCCCTTCCCTGGCGATAAGGCTCCCAGCATAGAATAGACATGATAGAGAGGCTCGCTCAACTCATCCCCTCCTCCCGCAAGGATAACCTCTGCCCTTCCGTCTTTTAACAGATGATAGGCATAAACCATCGCCATCTCTGTGGAGGCCTCTTTGTGAGAGAAGGTGATGTTCACCCCTTTGATTCCATATTCAATTGCACAATGGCTTGTAATGGCGTTGGGCACAGCGGTCTGGAAGAGAAGGGGTTGTGCCCCGGCGGGCCCCTCCTTTAAGAGGGCACGGAAAAACTGGTCTACCGTATCTGAACTCCCAAGCCCCGTTCCGATCGAAATCCCCAACTGATGGGGATCCTCCTTCCCTAAATCGAGACCTGAATCATCGAGGGCCAGCTTTACTGCCGAAACCACGATCTTTCCGATCCGGTCCATCCTCCTGAGATTGGCGGGTTTAATGAAGGTTTTAAAATCGATTTCAGGAAGTTGTCCTCCCAATTTTGAACGGTAGGAACTCACATCAAACCTTTGGACCGGCTTGATCCCAGAGGTTCCCAGAAGGCAGCTCTCCCAAAATGCCTTTCGACCCACCCCGATAGCAGAGACCATTCCCAGACCGGTAATGACGATGCGCTGCCCCCTTGTCGATTTCGGATTTCGGATTTCGGATTTCGGATTTTTATTCCGCATTCCGCATTCCGCATTCCGCACTTGAAATGTATTTCCCAAAGACCAGACAGACATTGTTTCCACCAAAAGCAAAAGAGTTTGAGAGGGCGACTCGGACATCTCTCTTGATCGAATGATTCGGCGTATAGTTGAGATCGCAATGGGGATCAGGCACCTCATAGTGAATCGTGGGAGGGATGACTCCGTTCTTTATCGTCAATACCGTTGCCACAGCTTCAATTCCCCCTGCAGAACCGAGGCAGTGCCCTACCATCGATTTGATCCCGCTGATGGGAATCGCCTTTGCCCTCTCTCCAAATACTCTTCTGATGCCTCTTGTCTCAGCGATGTCATTGAAAGGCGTGGCCGTGCCATGGGCATTGATCGTATCCACCTCCTCCGGAGAAACACCGGCATGATTTAAAGCCGTCCGTATCACCCTTTCCACACCTTCCCCATTGGGTTCTGGGGCCGTGAGATGATAGGCGTCGGCGCAGATCCCGTATCCTAAAAACTCAGCGTGGATCAAAGCATCCCTTCTCAGGGCATGTTCCAATTCTTCCAGAATTAGAATGCCTGCTCCTTCACCGATGACCAGGCCCTGCCTCCTTTTGTCAAAGGGCCTGCAACCTTCGGGATCGACCAACTTCAGACTGCTGAATCCGCTGTAGGAGACCTCGCAAAGGGAGTCGCTTCCACCCGTCACCATCACATCGGCCAGACCCATTTGAATCAGGTCGTAGGCCACACCAATTGAAGCAGAGCTTGAAGAACAGACCGTTGCGGTGGTCGTCCGGGGACCTTGCAGCCCTGATTCTATGGCGATGAGGTCGGTGGTGGTGGCGAGGGAATAAGAAATGAGGAGAGAAGGGGAAGGCCTCCCCACTCCCTGATAAAAATCCCTGAAATACTTTTCAACCGAGAGGATCCCTCCTGATCCTGCTCCTAATACAACTCCTGCTCTTTCTTTATTGACCGGATTCTGATCAAAGCGGGCGACTCCCCAGGCTTCTCTGAATCCAACCAATCCAAACTGGTCACATCGGGAAAGTCTTCGAACCTCCTTTTTCGAGAAGTGGGCCCCAAGGTCCAACCCAACGACCTCGCAGGCAATCCTTGTCCGATAGGGAGAAGCATCGAAGACCGTAATTTCCTTTGCCCCATCCTTTCCTTCAATCAGGGAATTCCAGAATTCAGGGACACTGTTCCCCACCGCACTTACAACACCCAGGCCTGTGACGACAACCCTCTTTCTCATTTGATCTCTGTGACCTTTACATCTTTTGGAAGTCGAATCTCAAAATCAGAATCAGCAAGCCCCATATTCACCCTCATATTGGAGTATCGGAGGGTCGTTGTATCTCCGTTCTTTTCAACCATCTCCATTCCTGTAATGATCCAGTCTTTCTTTGAGATCCACATCCTCGTCTTAACAAATAGCGGATCTTTCACTTTCGGCAAAATCTCCAGTGCCAGAATGGTCTCCCGGTCCTCCACAATCCTCCACTGAGCCAGTTTCTCCTGAAAAGGGTCCTTTGAGAAGAGCAGGTATTTTTCAACAACAGGGTTCCCCTGGACCTGGTAGCGTTCTGCCATCTTCTCTTCCTTGAAGTAGAGAAGGAAGGTCTTGCCATCGTAAACCATCTGGCTTGTTTCGGGATGAAAGAATTCGATGGAGATCTTATCCGGTTTCTTAAATCGAATTTTTCCCTTTGAGATCACCTTCTCTTTAAGCAAGGATATCTTCTTCTCCTGGAGGAGGTCGGCGGAAAAGTCCTTTGTCTTTTCACGGGACTCTCTTATCCGTTGCACGACCTCATCAACTGTCAGGGTCTGTGCTTCAATGGAAGCAAAAGGCAGAAAAAAGGAAAAGACGAAAATTAAAAGGATGAACTTCGTCATAAAGGATTACCCCTTAAAAGCTAATACGGTTTTACTCACTCCAGGTAGAAGAAATCTCTTTCCGCTAATGTGGAATAGGGCTTCGGAGAGATTCCCAAAGACAGATGAAGCGATTTTCTTTCCCGGCTCCCGTGGAAGCGTATATCCGCCGATGAAGTGGTTCCATTCCTTAAATCCTGCCTTTTCCAGGCATTGCTGGATCATTTCTGGTGAAAAGTCAGAGAGATGAGCGGGCAGGTCATAGAGGCGATTCTCGATGCCAAAGAAACGGAGGAGGTTCTTAATCGGTGTGGTATGGGGATATCTCAACAGGAGAAGCCCTCCGGGTTTAAGGATTCGATAACACTCTTTGAGAAACTCCATCGGCTGGGGGAGATGTTCAATGATATAGAAGCCGCTCACCACATCAAAATCGCTTTCCGGGAAAGCAATCCTTTCCAGCGGCCCGGGGTAGACGGTTAATCCCAAACTATGTTTTGCATAATCCATGGCTTTTTGAGAAATCTCCACACCCACGACCTCCCATCCCCTCCCCCTCATCTCCGAGAGAAAGAACCCAAAGCCAGCTCCCACATCTAACAGCCTGCCTCTCTTTTTGTAACGCTCCATAAGATTGGCCGCCTTTTGGAAGATCGACTGCATCATCCTCTGCCAGGCCTCGACCGAAGATTCTTCCTCCGGAAGATAGTCCTGATAGAAGCGCAAGAGGGATCTGCTCGTCGGTCTCGGATTAAGATAGATGAACCGGCATGAAGAACACCTTACCATTTGTAAAGAATCTTCCCGATGGAGAAGGAGATGTTCCGGCCCTCCACAGAATGGACAATCGATTTCCTCCATTTCGATTTCCACTTCATTCCTCATCCGCTATTCTGCGCCGGGGTGGATTCAATCCACATCTCCACGGTTCGGGTGGAAAGAGTCCAATTCTTCAGCGCGGACTCCTTTAAAAAGTTTCGACATTCCTCCAAAGTATAGGAGGATCGGATGGATTCCAGAAATCCTTCCTTTGCCTTGGGATGGCTTTTAAAAAAGAGTTTCCACAGGACATTAAATCCCCAGATCAGGAAGGGCGATGAATCTCTATGAAAATCAACGATAACAAAGCCCCCTCCTTCTTTCAAGGCTCGGGCGACTTCATTGAAGAAAGCAACGGGCTTGTCTAAATGGTGAAGCGTGTTGATGCAGAGGAGGAGATCGAGAGAATGGTCCTCGCAGGGAAGGGAGTAAGCAGAACCCACCTGAAAGTCAACCCATTCGACTCCCCGGTCTGACCCTTCAACTTCGTTCAGGACAGGCACCCGGGGTATGCTCAGGGTTGATACTGAGCGGCGCTTTTCCCTCGACTCTGCTCGGGATGGTGAGCCCCTTCGATAAACTCTGGGCCTTGAGCCTGTCGAGAGGCTTGTCGAACCATTACCCCGATTTAAAAATCGGGGTTTGGCGCGGTCGAACGTATCAATTCCATCCCTTAAGCCCGCCTCAATGGCATTTTTCCGGGAAATTTCGACCATGACCGGGGAAAGATCGATTGCTTTAAACTGGACATTCGGGAGCGCCTTCGATAAAAAAATAGGAAAAATTCCGGGACCGGTCCCGACATCAAGAGCTTTTCCCTTTTCGATTCCCTTTGCTTTTATCCGGCTGAGCACCCTCTGGCAGGGAATCCTCATGTGCCGCTTGGCCATAAGGCTGTAATATTCCGCCAACTCCCGATCTTCAATGACACCGGATTCTGAAACGCGGTCTTTCATTGCTCTTTTTTACTTCTCTGTTCGGAGTGTTTATATTTTATTCTCCGAATTCTGAACTCCGAACTCATTACTTTAAATTCAGAGGCCCTTTTGCCAAAACCAGCACCCCCTCCGCCACGATCTCATCGCCTACCCTGGCGCGAACTTTAACCTTAGCCAGATTGGAAAAGATGTGCTCAATCTCTGCCTCCAGGATCATGGAGTCTCCTGGAACAACCTTTCCTTTCAATCGAAATTCATCAATCCTTGCTAGAAAAGGAATGCCTTCCTCCTCCTTTGCAAAGGATGAATGAAAGGCAATGCCACCCGTCTGGGCCAGCGCCTCAAGAATAAGAATGGACGGCATGACGGGTTCCTTTGGAAAATGGCCCTGGAGATAGGGTTCATCAATGCTCACATTCTTGAGTGTGACCGCCCTCTTTCCAGGCTCGATCTCGAGGATTCGATCGATCATCCGAAAAGGAAAAGTGTGAGGCAAGTTTTTCAGAATATCGTCTTTGTCCGCCATATTAACCGCTAATCTCAAATTCCAAAGTCCAAATGTTCAAAATTTTAATTTGAGCTTTGACATTCATTTGACATTCGGATTTTGAAATTTGAACTTGATTAGAAGAAAGAAATAATTTTAAAGACTCCTTTAGCAATCCCCATGATGATGAATATACCTATCAAAGACCCTGTCATCAAAAGAATCGTTCCTTCCCTCCTGCTCTTTTTCAGGAAAAAACTGACAATGGTTCCCGAGAGGATTCCGAAACCACGGATGGGAAGGGCAGAAAATAAGATGAGCCCTACATTTCCGAGAGACATCACCTTTTTAAGAATGGGCCTCTCATTCAGGCTGGAGATAACCTTATCGGTTTTGTGGGTGAGCCACCGAATGACAAAAAATTTTTTGCTCGATTGTTCTAACAATGCCCCATAGATGGGAATCTGTACATAATCATAGGCCAGGGCTAAAGGGAAATAGATAAAGACAGGCATCTGATTGAAGATAGCAAAGAGTACAGAGAAGGAACGACCCAGGGTAAAATGGATGAGTGTGAAGAGGAGGATGAGATTTCCTATGCCGGTTATCGGTTCCATTCGCGCCCCATCAGGACAGAAGAATAACATTCTCCAGGAGAAATGCCCAGGTGGAGGACAGTCCGGACCTCCCGCTCCAGTTTTTGATTAGCGACATATCGAAGATCGCAAGAAGGATCTTGAAAAAGATAATTGATTGTCGGAGGGATGAAACTATTCTCCATGGAAAGCACATTGGCCACCATCCTCATCCCACCCGATGCAATCGCCTCACCTGTCAGAGATTTGATTGAACTGACCGGAATCCAAGAATACTGAGATGGAAAGGCCCTCTTAATTCCTTTTGCTTCCAGCCCATCGAGTTCCTTCGATGAATTCCCTGCGCCGCTGATAGTATCGACCTCCATCCCTTCCTTTCCTCTCAGCGTCAACCGAAGGGAGCGTTCGATATCCTCTGACCCGTCGCTTTTGGATGACCCGCCCACTAAACTATAGCCTAAAATATGGCCATAAATTTTTGCCCCTCTTGATCGGGCGTGTTCCTCCGCCTCGATGACTAAGATCCCCGCCCCTTCTCCCAGGACCAGACCATTTCTCATCCGATCATAGGGACAGGATCTTTCCCCATGACCTTGATCTGTGGCTAACAGACGAAGATCAGAAAATCCACGAAACAGGAACTCACTCAGCTCATCCACCCCTCCTGCAAGAATGATATCTGCTCTTCCATTTTGAATCTGATCGCAGGCGAAGACGATCGCGGCTTCTGCCGTGCAGAAGGATTGAACCAGAGTGCAATTGACGCCCCGGATTCCAAGTTCTATGGAGACATGGCTGGAGGCGGCATTGGGGACTGTGTTGGGAAAGAGCATGGGATTTAAATCTAAAAAATCTTTCAGAACCTGGTTCCGGTGAAACTCCGCTGAACTGGAGAGGCCGCAGAAACCGGATCCCAGGACCACTCCCACCCTAAAACTATTCTCCTGTGTCATGGAGAGTTGTGCATCTGTCAATGCCAGTTTTGATGCGGCAATGGCAAACTGACTGGCTCGATCGAGACGTCTGATCTTGCTAGCGGGGATGAAATCTTTTGGATGGAAAGCCCGGATCGCTCCCCCCTTTTTAGAACGGGAGAAATGGGTATCGAAGGCTTTGATCTCCGTAATCCCCGATTGGCCGTTCTTCAGGGATAAAAGGAATTCCTCCTTACCAATCCCGATGGATGAAACCACCCCAATGCCAGTGATACAGAGACGATCATTCATAGACCTTCTCTTCTTCTCCTTCGAGGTCTCCTGCATCACCCTCCACATCTCTCGACTGGCCGGTTTTCTCCAGAACCTCTTTATAGAACTCATGCTGGATGAGAAGATTCATCACCTCATTCGTTCCGGTCCAGATCATCTGCAACCTTGCATCCCTGAAGAAACGCTCGATGGGATAGACATTCGTATATCCGATGCCTCCCATCACCTGCATCGAATGGTTGACAACCTCCCAGAGCATCTCTGTGGAAGTCTTTTTAGCCTCGGAAACCATCCTCCTAGAATCCAGACCTTCGTCCACATGCTTTGCCGTGACATAGACAAGACTGCGAGCCGCATCAAGTTTTGCAATGGAATCCGCTATTTTAAAACTGACTGCCTCAAATTTACGTATCGTTTCGCCGAACGCCTTTCTCCGGTTACTGTATCGTGTGGCAATCTCCAGACAGCAACGAGCCATGCCAAGGGCTCCTGCGGCCGTGGTCAACCGCTCCGGGATCATCATCCGGTTGAAGACCAGGAAGCCTCCGTTTAATGGTCCCACAAGATTTTTTGCCGGCACCCTCGTATCTTTAAAATAGAGTCGACCCGTCCCCCCTCCGCGGGAGCCCAGAAGCCCGTAGACATGTTTCACCTCCACGCCCATCTCCCTTTCAACGATAAAGCAGGAAATGGATTTGTGAGGCTCTGCCTCAGGTGCAGTCTTCGCATAGACCAGAAAGTAGTCTGCACCTTCCGCGCCCACAACGAAACGTTTCTGACCATTGAGGATGTAATGCTCTCCATCTCTCTTTGCAAGGGTTGTGGCGCCGAAGAAATCGGACCCGCCCCGGGGCTCTGTGAGGGCCTCCGCACAGCAGAGCTTTCCTTCAAGGGTGGGCTTTAAATATTTTTCCTTCTGCTCCGGAGTGCCAAAATGGTGGATGGCTTCACCCACAATGCTTACCAATGAGTAGAGACAGCTCATCCCCGACCCGAGAACGCCGATCTCTTCAAGGGCGGCCACCTCCCCTGTCCAATGAAGGCCTCTTCCTCCCCACTCCTTTGAAAAACGGAGGCCGAGGAAATTCTCTGATGCCAGGCTTTCAATATACTCCTTCGGATACCTCACCTCATCGGCATCCATAGCCCGGATAAGAGAACTCGGAACCTTCTCTTTGACGAACCTTCTTACCTCCTGTTTCAATTTCCGCTCTTCCTGCGTCAATAGAATCTCGAACATAACCTCCTCCTTGTATGAAATCGTCTGATAGAATGAACTATTGATATGAATTTTTCACCCAAAACCCATAAATAATCAAGAGTAATCTCTCAGTTAAAGACAGAGAAAAAGGTCAAATACTATCCCGTAACTGAGAAGGCGTGAAAAAATTACATTTCCAGAATCGACATCGTTCCGGCCCACAGGGTTGGGGGGATTGGAGAAGCTTTAGGGCGGAACCTCTGATATTAAACTACGCTGTCTAAACCTGGGGCATAACGCTATCTTACCGAAAACGAAGGTTACCCATAACATCTAATGCCCCGCCTTCTAAAGCTTGGACAAGACGCCCAACCCTGTGGGCCGAGCCACAGTCCTCCAATTTTTTCACAGTTTCTGAGGCGTTACAATCAATAGGATTTTTTTATTGACAGGGGAGAGAGATAAATTGAATAATCTTCGGTGAATTTGGACTTCCTGAGGAGGGAAAAGATGAAAGAGATGATCAAGAATAAGGCAAAGGAGTTGGGGGCAGATCTCGTCAGTTTTTTGAATTTGAGTGACTACAAGAGTCCACGTTCGCCAAATCCTCTCCGATACCTCACATCGGCCAGATCCATCGTCGTTTTAGCCTTTAAGCCCCTTGCAGGCGCCTACAGTTATCAGGAGAATACCTGGAGTAAGATGCCTTCTTACCTTTATAGTATGGAAGCGGCTGGCAATACGGCGGCCTACCATCTGGGAAGGTTTATCGAAAAGGAATTGGGTGCCGAATCCTTTCTCGTCCAGGCCCACCGGCCCTTCGAAATCAATGAGGAGACCTTTCGTTCTCCCATCGGCAGCATCTCACTCCGTCATGCCGCTGTTCAGAGTGGATTGGCGGTTTGGGGGAAAAACACCCTTGCCCTGACTCCTCAATTTGGACCTCGCGTCATGTATCTCGGGCTTCTCAATAGTCTGGATTTGCAATCCGATCCTCCCCTGAAGGGTTATGACCCCTGCCTCACCTGTCAATATGACTGTCGATCCACCTGCCCGGGAAAAGCCTTCACAGAGGATGGCCGTGTGCTGAGCCATCGCTGTGTAAAGGTAAGTCAGCCCGATGATGTGGGAAACTTTATGCGTTTTTTGATTGATATGGCAGAAAAACCTTCAATGGATGAACGTCTGGAGATGATGAAATCGCCACGTTTTTTCCGCCACCTCCAATACCTTCAATTCTTCATCTATTATCGCTGCGATAACTGCACCCGACACTGCCCGGCAGCCTCATAGAGAGCTCCTGAAAACCAGTGGGATCAAGGGGGAGTGACCCCTCAGTTATGAGCGCACTCAAACCTTTGCCCAGAGGTCGGGCTGGTCACCCACAGCGTTTCAGCGGCGGATACCTTTATCCAAGAGCTTCCGATGATCCAAACCCTACTTGGCCAATCAAGGCAGAAAGTCTATTTTGTCGGACCTGTCAACAAACCCGCCTTCTGAAACGCGAGGAAGGAGCAGGCCGGCCCCTGGGCTACTGCAGCAACCGTAACTGAGAAGGTGTGAAAAAAATTACATTTTCAGAATTGCCTTCGTTCCGGCCCAAAGGGTTGGAGGGATTGGAGAAGCTTAAGGGCAGAACCTCTAATATTAAACTACGTTGCCTAAACCTGGGTCATACCGCTATCTTACTGAAAATGAAGGTTACCCATAACATCTAATGACCCGCGTTCTAAAGCTTGGACAAGACCCCCAACCCTGCGGGCCGAGGCACAGTGCACCAATTTTTTCACACCTTCTGAGGGGTTCCCAGGGGGCCACAAATTTCCTTGCTATCTGGTTGGGAATAGATTATAGTTGGCCCAGACCAAGTTGCAAAGAGCCTATTGTCTTTTCAAAGCGGAAAAACCGCAAAGAACTCTAAACAACTCCTTTGCGGTTTTTTTTTTATAAAGCGCTGATATCCATCCTTGCCCGACGCGACCCTTCGCTCTGTTTCATTAAGAATAAATTGGATGCAAAGGAATTGAAAAAGGAGAGAGGTTTGGAAGAGCAGGGTTCAGAGAAACCTTACCTATTGGAGCCAAACGAAGACCCCATCCTCCTATCCGAGGAGTTGGATATCGACCTATTAGGCGAGTTTCCGGGAATCGGATTGGAGAATGAAAGCCTTCGTGTATCGGAAGAGGAAGACGTGGCTGGAGCGGGATATGTGGGCTTCCACGGTAAGATGATCGATCCTGTCCGGATTTACCTGAAGGAGATGGGGTCATTCCCATTATTGACCCGCGAGGGGGAAGTGGAGGTGGCCAAAAGGATTGAAAACGGACAGCAAGAAACCCTCCGTGTGGTTCTCAACTGCCCCATTGCGATCAGGGAAATCATCTTTCTTGGGAAGATCCTCCGGGCCGGCAAGGCAAAAGTCGGTGAGATCACTAATGAAATCGACGAGGAAGTGATCAATATTAAAGAAGAAAAGTTTCAAAAAAGAAGGGTTCTCCACCTCATTGATAAAATTCGGAAGGAAACAAACAAAATTCAACTTCTTCATAAGAAATGGAGGACCTTGAAAAAGAAATCTTCTAAAAAGAAGATGGAGGAAGAGATCAGCAAAAAACAGGCTGAAATACTCATCGCATTTATACGGATCAATTTGAGAGGAGAGCAGATTGACAGGATCATACAGGGACTCAAGCAGTGGAATATTCAAATGGAAAAGGCCCAGCAGGAGTTAAGAAAATATGGGGGACACTTAGGAATTTCAATCCGGGGAATGAAAAAGTCCAAAATGAAGCAGAGGGACTTGAAACGAAAAGATTGGGAGGAGAGGAATAGGATCGTCCGGAATATCAAACGTAGAATAAGCAGGGTGGAGGCAGAGTGTGGCCTCTCTTCAAACCAGCTTAAAGAGGCTCTCAGGGCGATAGCGAAAGAAGAGGCCCGGGTTAAAGAGGCGAAGGCCGAATTGATCAAGGCCAATCTGAGGTTGGTCATCTCCATAGCCAAGAGATATATGAATCGGGGGCTTCAGTTCCTGGATTTGATTCAAGAAGGGAATATTGGGTTAATGAGGGCAGTGGAAAAGTTCGAATACCAAAGGGGCTATAAGTTCGGCACGTATGCCACGTGGTGGGTTCGTCAGGCCATCACCCGAGCCATTGCCGATCAGGCCCGCACCATTCGCATCCCCGTCCATATGATCGAAGTCATCAACAAATTGAACCGCACCTCTCGGTCCCTCGTTCAGGAAATGGGAAGGGAACCGACCCTGGAAGAGATCGCCGAAAAAATGGGGGTGTCTCTTCATCATATTCAGAAGATTTTGAAGGCGAGTAAAAAAACCATCTCGCTTGAAACCCCTATCGGCGAGGAGGAGGAGAGCCGTCTGGAGGATTTTATTGAAGATAAGGATTCCATTTCTCCTCAGGATGCCACCATCAGTTCCAGTCTGGTGAAACAGATTCAAACCGTCTTTTCCACTCTGGATAAGCGGGAGGAAAAAATTCTGAGGATGCGGTTTGGGATCGGAGAGAAACACGATCATACCCTCGAGGAGGTGGGGCAAGAGTTCAACGTGACACGGGAACGAATCCGACAGATTGAGGAAAAAGCCTTGAGGAAGTTAAGGCATCCCAGCCGGGCGGAGAAATTAAGGAGTTTTACCGAATATTAAGAGAGCTCTGGAAAAAGATTACAGGCTCTCTTGATGACACAGATTTCAAAAGAGGATTGCACAGATTTTACTCCATTTTTGAATACCTTTCGTATCTGTGTAATTGGTCCCTAATCAATGTAATCAGAGATTCGAGGTTTTTTCAGAAATCTCATTATAAAAGGAGAGAGACGATGAACATTTATGTGGGAAATTTGTCGTTTGACGTTTCAGAGGAAAACCTTCAGACAGCCTTTTCAGCCTTCGGGCAGGTCAGCTCAGCCACCATTGTAAAAGATAAGTATAGTGGCCAACCCCGGGGTTTCGGCTTCGTCGAAATGCCTGATTCAAATGAGGCCCGGACGGCGATTGCAAACCTCAACGGGAAAGAACTCAATGGCCGACAGATGAATGTGAATGAGGCGCGGCCCCGGACAGACCGGGGAGGGTCAGGAGGCCGTGGTGGAGGCCGTGGTGGAGACCGTGGGGGAAGATCCAATTTCGGCGGGAGAGGCCGTTATTAAGATCGGCCCAATATTTCGGAAGGGTAAAATGACTGTGTCCGTTTCACTTCACGGGGAAGTGTTTTGTTCATAGACATTTTTCTCATTTCGGTCAGCCTTAGAAAAAGAAGGGAACAGGATGCAGAGAAAAAAACACGGGAGGACGCGTAGTCCAAGGTTCAACCGTCCAAGCCGTCCAAAATTCTACAGAACTGCATGTGCGGGTTGTGGGAAAGAAGTGATCCTTCAAGTGGCTCCGCCTGAAGGCAAAACACTGATGTGTCTGGAGTGTTTTAAAAAATAATCTTCTCTATTAAAAAGTAAAGAGTTCAATCCCGCCTGAAACATTGAGCACAATGCCGGTAATGTAGTTGGCTTTGTCCGAGGCTAAAAAGACGATGGCATAAGCCACATCTTCAGGCTCTCCAGGTCTTCTCAAGGCGGTTTTCCTGATCAACCTTTCTCTCATTTCGGCGGAGATAAGTTGAAAAGATTCTGAATTGATAATTCCCGGGCACACGACATTGCAGGTAATCCCATATCGCGCGCCTTCCAGGGCCAATGTCTTAGTAAAACCGATGATCCCTGCTTTAGTCGTGGAGTAACTCGCCTGACCAAATCCTCCAAGCGTCCCTGCCACAGAGGCCATATTGATGATCCTTCCCCACTTCTTCTCTTGCATATAAGGCCAGACCGCTCGAGAGCAGTTAAACGTGCCCGTGAGATTGACCCGAAGATCCCTTTCCCAGAGTTTATCCCTTTGCTCCAGAAGCTGGCCGAGATGATCCAGGGTGGCGGCGCTGTTCACAAGAATATCGACGGAACCCAATTCGTTCTTGATTCGAACAACCCCTTCTTTCACTTCTTCCATATTGGTCACATCCATCTTGATCGCAAAAGATTTTCTTCCCATCGCCTGAACCTCTTTGGCCGTCTTCTCTGCTCCGTCCATCAAAATATCGGCAACGACCACATCCGCACCTGCCTCCGCCAGGGCCAGGGCATCCACTCTCCCCAGACCTCTCGAACCTCCTGTGACTAATGCAATCTTCCCTTTGAGCATCATCTTTTCATCCCCCTTTCAATCCACTCGCTTTAGATTCTCAACTAAAAGCCATCAAGAATCAAGAAATTTTTTAGTAAACATTTCGAATATCACGAATGACAGCGAATATGACGAATCGACATGATTTGCTATGATTCGTTATAATTTGGATAATTCGTTCAGGGTAAAGGGTTGTGTTAAAGACTTAGAATCGGTTAAATAAGGGATTATGAAAATCCTTCTCATCTCACCGGAAAGAGAGAGAAAAAAGGAGGAAGCCTTCCTCTTCAGACTCGGTTTCCTGAACCTTCCCTATGTGGCGGCAGTCACCCCTCCTGATGTGGAGGTGAAGATTGTGGATGAAGCCTTTGAGAAGGTCAATTTAGAGGAGAAGGTCGATCTGGTGGGCGTCACTGCCCAGACCCCCGTGGCCCCCCGGGCTTACCAGATTGCAGGAGAATTCAGAAAGAGAGGAATTCCTGTCGTCATGGGAGGGGTCCATGCCAGCATGCTTCCTGAGGAAGCCCTCCGGTATGTCGATGCCGTGGTGATCGGCGAGGCAGAAGAGGTCTGGCCTCAACTGATTGAGGATTTTAGAAGAGGGCAGATGAAACGGATCTATCAGGCCAATGGATTTGTCAACCCCGCCGGCCTACCCCTCCCGAGAAGAGATCTGCTTAACCCTAAATTCTATTTTCCCCTTAAACTCCTGGAGACGACGAGGGGATGCCCCCATCACTGTGACTTCTGCGGGGTCTCAAAATTTTTTGGTTATCGATACCGGAATCGACCCCTCGGCGAGATCGACCGGGAACTGGCAACCCTTTTCGAAAAGGGCCCGGTGATGAACCCTTTTTCTAAAAAGGTCCTCTCTCTCTTCAACAGAGACCTGCCCTACTTTCTCAAAAGGAGACTTCTCTACATCATCGACTCCAATATTGCAGGGGACAAACGATTTGCCCTCGATCTTGTCTCCCTTTTGAAAGACTACGACCTCCTCTGGTATGGCCACGCCCCGGTCTCTATCGCCTTCGATCAGAAACTCCTCGAAGGGTTTTCACAAAGCGGGTGTATCGCCGTCAACCTCGGCTTTGAATCCTTTTCAATTAAAAACCTCAAGACCATGGGCAAGAGGTTCAATGACCCCCCTCATTATGCTGATGCGGTCAAAAGGATACATGATCACGGAATTGGCATCATGGGAACTTTCATGGTGGGCCTCGATGACGATGATCCCGGAGTCTTTCAGCGGATCATCGACTTCTGTATAGATTCCAGGCTCGACTGGGCGCTCACCTTCATCATGGCGCCCTATCCCGGGACCGAATCATTTTTACGATTGGAAAAAGAGGGAAGGATTTTTTGCAGGGATTGGGAAAAATACGACTCCCTCAATGCCGTCTATCAACCTCTGCTGATGTCAGCGGAGGATTTGGAAAAGGGGATGAGGAGGATATGGAAGGAGGTCTTCTCTCTCTCCTCCATCTATAAGAGAATACTGAGGAGGCCCTGGATTCACCCTCTCTTCTATCTCGTCATGAATTTACAATTTCACCATTTGACAAAAAAATGGTAAGATAGCGTTCATCGCTAACAGGTTGAGGGGAATGACATCATGATGAACATCTACTTCTTTAAATTTGCATCGCTCTTCTATCTGCTCGGGACCTTATTCTATTCAGTCTATATGATCCTTCTGAAAGACCTACTCTCTAAACTGGCGGCGGTCATCATCACCATCGGTTTTGTTTCACACACCCTGGCTCTCCTCGCACGATATGTAGAAGCGGATTACACCCCTGTGACCAACCTCCATGAATCCCTCTCCTTCTTTGCATGGATGATCATCGGCATTCTCCTGATTGCGAACTTGAAATATAAGATTAAGGTTCTCGGGGCCTTCCTCGCTCCCATCGCCCTCATCCTCATGCTCTTCGCCTTTGCCCTTCCGAAAGAGATCTTGCCCCTTGCGCCTGTGCTAAGAAGCTTCTGGCATCCTTTTCATATCACCTTTGCCTTTTTAGGCAATGCCATCTTCACTCTGGCCTTCTGTAGCGGAGTGATGTATCTCATCCAGGAACATCAACTCAAATCGAAGAAGATGGGAGCCGTTGCCAAGAGGCTTCCTTCTCTCAAGGTTCTGGACGACCTCAACTACCGGGCCTTGACCTTTGGATTTCCATTGCTGACCCTTGGGATCATCACCGGAGCCGTCTGGGCGGAATATGCCTGGGGACGATACTGGGGATGGGATCCCAAAGAGACATGGTCCCTGATTACCTGGTTCCTCTATGCCGCCATGCTGCACCAGCGCCTCACTGTGGGATGGAGGGGGCGGAAAGCCGCCATCATGGCGATTGTCGGATTTATGTCTTTGATCTTTACTTTTTTAGGTGTCAATCTGCTTTTACCTGGACTTCATGCCTATTCGAATTGGTAACGAATAATTATTGGATTATCTTATACGATAAATATGCAACTCATTATCCTCGGATTGAATCATAAGACAGCGCCCATCGAGATTCGAGAAAGACTCGCCTTCCAGGAATCGGAGATGGAGAAAGCGCTCTCCCAGGCCCACTCCCTCCCTTCATTGAAGGAAAACATGATCCTCTCTACCTGCAACAGGGTTGAAGTCTATGCCATCTCCCGTGAACCCGAGAAAGCGATTCAGGAACTGAAAAACTTTCTTTCCCGATATCACGAACTTCCCTTGAAAGAATTTGAGAAGAGTCTCTATCTCCTCATCGGAGAAGAAGCGGTGAGACACATCTTCCAGGTGGCCTCCAGTCTCGATTCAATGGTGGTGGGCGAGCCGCAGATTCTGGGTCAGATCAAGTCCGCCTATGCGATGGCGACAGAATCGAGAACCTCCGGCATTATCCTCCATCGGCTTCTTCACAGGGCTTTCCACGTGGCAAAGAGAGTGAGGACGGAGACCCGGATTGGCGATAGTGCCGTCTCGGTCAGTTCCGTCGCTGTTGAGCTGGCGGAAAGAATCTTCGGAAGCCTGGAACAAAGGGTTGTTCTCCTGATCGGTGCGGGTGAGATGTGTGAATTGGCCGCACGGCATCTCGTCGCAAGCGGCGTGGAGAAAATCCTGGTGACGAACCGCACTTACGATCGAGCGGTCACACTCGCTCAGGAAATCAAGGGAGAGACCATCCGTTTCGAAGAAATGGCGCTGGGATTGAAAAGAGCGGACATTGTGATCAGCGCAACCGATTCGTCACAACACCTCATCAGGCATGACCAGATCGTAAAGGTGATGAAGGAGCGGAAACAAAAACCCATCTTCTTTATCGATATTGCCGACCCTCGTGACGTGGAGCCCAGTGTCGGCGACATTGAGAATGTCTATCTCTACAACATCGACGACCTCCAAAAAGTCGCCAATGAAAATATGAAGGATCGTGAAAAAGAGGCCCGCAAGGCAGAGGTGATCGTCCAGGAAGAAGTAAGCAAGTTCGTCCACTGGTACCAATCTCTGGAGATCACTCCCACCATCATTGCCTTAAAGAAAAAATTTGAGGAGATTCGAAAAAGAGAGTTGGAGAAAATGTTTTCCTTTCATCCCCATCTTTCCGAAAAGGAGCGACAATCCCTGGAGGCTTTGACCTCGGCCATTGTCAATAAGATCCTCCATGATCCCTTGACCCGGCTCAAGCAGAAAGATGACGAGGCGATGGCAGATTTTTATCTCGATACCCTCAGAACTCTCTTTCAACTTCCGGACCTGACCGCGGAAGAACGAATGGAGGAGGATGAAGATGCCTGAATTCAGACAGAACATGGTTTCAAAGGAATGGGTCATCATTGCCACCGAGAGGGCGAAAAGGCCTGACCAGTTCCTTCAGAAAAAAGAGGAAAAAAAATCGATTCCTCTTCACAGGGAGGATTGCCCCTTCTGCCCGGGTAACGAGTCAAAGACTCCCGCTTCCCTCTTCTCTATCGAGAAAAACGGGGCATGGACGCTCCGGGTCGTCCCGAACAAATTCGCCGCCCTTCAGAGCCATCTCACCACAGAGCGAAAACATGAGGGTCGATTCCTTAAGGCGGAGGGGTTTGGAATCGCGGAGGTGGTCATTGAGACGCCCTACCATAACCTGACGATCGCCACCATGGATCTGGAGGAAGTAAAAAATACGGTGATGGCTTACAAAGAACGATACATCGCTCTTTCAAAGATCAGGCAAATCGATCTCATCACCATCTTCCGAAACTATGGAGAGAGGGCTGGAACTTCTCTCGAACATCCCCATTCCCAGATCATCGCCACCCCTATCGTCCCTCCCCATGTGAGAAATCCGCTCTATCAATCTCAGCTCGCCTGCGATACCTTCGGAGATTGCATCTACTGTGGAATGATGGAGGAGGAACGGCGCCAACAGGCGAGGGTGGTGAAGGAAACCAAATATTTTCTCGTCCTCTGCCCCTTTGCCTCACGCTCTCCATTTGAAACTCGAATTTATCCGAAGACCCATCGTTCCTCCTTTATATCGATATCGGATGAGGAGTCGATTGATTTCGCCTCCGTGCTTCAGGATACGCTCAAGAGGCTCTCTATCGGATTGAACGATCCTGATTACAACTATATTATCCGCTCCGCTCCCGTTGAGGATTGCGATGTCAAATACCACCACTGGTATGCTGTCATCGTTCCCAAACTGACCACGCCTGCCGGATTTGAGATCGGGACAGGGATCTACATCAATACCACCCTGCCTGAACAGTGTGCAGAATTCCTGAGAGGGGTCGCGATCCAATGACCCCCGCCGAACTGAGAATAGGAACCCGGGGAAGCCGGCTCGCCCTCTTTCAGGCCAACTGGGTGAAGGAGAAATTAGAACAGGTCCACTCCCGCCTCAGCGTGACTCTGGTCAAAATTAAAACGACAGGCGATAAAATTCAGGATGCTCCGCTTGCGAAGATCGGAGGAAAGGGCCTCTTTGTCAAGGAGATCGAGGAAGCCCTTCTCGCGAAGAGAATAGATCTCGCCGTCCACAGCATCAAGGATGTCCCCACGGAATTTCCGGAAGGCCTTCACCTTTCAGTCATCACAAAAAGAGAAGACCCCCGCGATGCCTTCATCTCCAGAGAAGGAATCCCTTTAAAAGACCTGCTTCAAGGAGCGAAGATCGGGACGAGCAGTCTGAGGCGGCAAGCACAACTTCTCCATTTCAGAGGCGATCTTCAATTGATCCCTCTCAGGGGAAATTTGGACACACGTCTGAAGAAGTTAAAAACATTGGGCCTCGATGGAATTGTCCTGGCCTGTGCCGGGCTGAAAAGACTCGGGCTTAATGAGAAGATCACGGAGATCCTCCCGACCGATATCTCCCTCCCGGCCATCGGACAGGGAGCCTTGGGAATTGAGACCAGGGTGGGTGATGAGGAGGTGGAGGAAAGGATCGGATTCTTGAATGACCCGGATTCATCCATTGCCATTACCGCGGAAAGGGCATTTCTAAAAAGGCTGGGAGGAGGCTGTCAGGTTCCCATTGCCGCCTTCGGCCGGATCGTTGGTTTGAATCTTCATATCGATGGCCTCGTCGGGACAATCGATGGAAAACGTCTTATCAGACACCATGTGGAAGGCCCAATAGAAAAAGCAGAGTCTTGGGGAGTCGAGCTGGCAGAAATTCTTTTGAACAAAGGAGCGGGGGAAATTCTGGAAGAGGTTTACCGGAAATCTAGCGCTACCAAGTAAAATATTCAATACCCAAATTCCAATAATCAAATAATAACCAATTTCCAATATTCAAAAAAATCTAAGGACTTGTTTGGTGTTTGGTTATTGTTGATTGGAATTTATTTGATGTTTGGTTATTGGTGATTGGAAATTTAGACTAAAAATATTTCCAGTTTGCATTGGTACGGAGGTTGTTTTGACTAAAATGCCTCTTAGCGACAAAAAGATCCTAATCACGCGTGCCCGAGAGCAATCGACAGAATTTACTACCCAACTCAAGAAACTCGGAGCAGAGGTCATTGAATTCCCCACCATTGAGATTGTCCCACCTTCCAATTGGAAGGGGATGGACCGCGCCATCGCCCAACTCAAATCCTACGACTGGATCATCTTCACCAGTGCGAATGGAGTCAACTTCTTCTATCAGAGGTTAAAAGAGAGGGGTAAGAATCGACGCTCCCTCTCAGGCTCAAAGATTTGTGCGATCGGACCTGCCACGGCAGAACAGTTAAAAAAGAAAGGTGCCCAAGTCGACTATATCCCAAAAGAGTTTGTCGCCGAATCGATTCTCAGGGGATTTAAGAGGATGGGCATCGAGGGAAAGCAAATCCTTCTGGCCAGGGCGAAAAAAGCAAGAGATGTTCTGCCAAAAGGTCTGAGAGGGATGGGGGCAAGGGTCGATGTCGTTGAAGTCTACCAGACGGTCAAACCAAAAAGAGGGGTAATGAGATTGAAGCGACTTCTGGAGAAAAAGGAAGTCGATGTCATCACCTTCACCTCCTCTTCAACGGTCAGCCATTTCATCGATCTCCTGAAAAAAGAGGCTTTGAAAAACCTTTTGAAAGGGGTGGCCATCGCCTGCATCGGGCCGATCACTGCCCGAACCGTAAGGGAAGCCGGCTTGAAGGTTCATATCCAGCCCAAGGAATATACCATCCCTGGATTGACTCAAGCGATTGCCGAATATTTTACTAAAATAACCAATCGCCAAACACCAATAATCAAATAATAACCAATATCCACTTTCCAATAATAACCGATGTTTGGTTATTGAATCATTGGAGGTTATTTGGAGCTTGGAATTTGGTGATTGGAATTTAATTTCTAATGTTATGCTAATAACCAAGGAAATAGAGACCAATACATGAAGATGGATCAAGGTTCTATCGGGGTGATTTTTTTTGATCTAGGCAATGTCATCCTTCCATTTAATCATTACCAGATTGCCGAAAAACTCTCCCGATTTACTAAAAATGCAGATTTTCAGGACCCGAAGAAGATATTCTCCTATCTCTTTGACTTTGAAAACGGGGCGATCAATGGTTACGAAGTCGGAAAGGTCTCTTCTCTCGATTTTTTCCAGTCTCTAAAAGAGCATCTTAAGCTCACCCTCTCCTTCGAGGAATTCATCCCTATCTGGAACGATATCTTCTGGGAAAACCTGGAAGTCTCCGAAATCATCCGTTCATTGAAAGGAAAGAAGAGACTCGGCCTTCTTTCCAATACCAATCCCCTCCATTTTGACTACATCCTATTAAAATTTCCTGTCGTTCAGATCTTTGACAAATGGATTCTGTCTCACGAGGTGGGATTCAAGAAACCGGCTTTAGAAATCTTTCAAAGCGGCGTCGAATGGGCTTGTGTCGAACCGGAAAAGATTCTTTTCATTGATGATATGAAAAGCCATGTCGAGGCAGCCATTTCACTGGGCATGCATGGCATTCATTTTACCTCTGCCACTCAGCTGAGAGAGGAATTGTCTGTGGGGCCAAATAATAAAAGAAGGGTAGGTTAATTTCTTTTCCATATTTTGAAAAACTTTGGAATGGAATGAGACCTAAAGACAAAAAATGAAACGAATTGCTGTATTAACGAGTGGAGGGGACGCCCCGGGAATGAATGCGGCAATCCGGGCTGTGGTCCGAACCGGAATAGAGAAGGGCTGGGAGGTCTACGGCATTTATCGAGGCTATATGGGATTGATCACCGGCAGTGCGGTGAGCCTGGGACTCCGAGATGTCAGCGGCATCATTCAGCTGGGAGGCACCCTTTTGGGAAGCTCCCGCTCCCCCGAATTTAGAACCGAGGAAGGATTGCAGAAGGCCCTGAACTTTCTTAACCAGCAGGGCATCGAGGGGTTGGTGGTGATTGGAGGCAACGGATCCCAGGCAGGAGCCCATGCCCTTTCCTTAAAAGGTTTCCCGGTCGTGGGTGTGGCTTCCACCATTGACAACGACCTCTACGGATCGGAGACCACCCTAGGTGTGGACACGGCCCTCAATATTGCCCTCGAAGCCATTGACCGGCTGAAAGTGACCGCCTCCTCACACCAGCGGGCTATCCTCGTCGAGGTGATGGGCAGGGATTGCGGCTATTTAGCTCTGATGACGGGGATTGCCGGTGGAGCCGAAACCATCATCCTTCCGGAGGCGGAGACGAATCCGGAGGAAGTTGCAAAAGAACTCCGCGAAGCCTACCAGCGGGGCAAATCCCACGCCCTCGTCGTAGTAGCAGAGGGCGCCTATTACAACGCCCGGAGACTGGAGCAATACTTTCAGGAGCATCGGGAACTCGGTTTTGAGTTGCGGATCACCATCCTGGGTTACGTTCAGCGGGGAGGGACCCCGAGTGCCTTTGACCGTCTCCTCGGAACGCGTTTTGGATCTGCAGCCACGGACTGCTTGGCCAGAGGTGAGCATGGCGTATTGATCGGCCTTCTTCAGGGAAAAATCGCTGTCACCCCCCTAAGCGAAGTCGTCTCGAAAAAGAAGCCCCTCGATCTCTCGCTCTGGAGGATGGCTCAGATTCTGGCGAGATGAGAAGACCTGTTTTCAACTCATTGCTTTTTAAGATTTTATTTATTCTGTAATCCCTCAGTTAAAGACAGAGAAAAGGGTCGGGAGGTTCTTCTGGATAAACCTTGAAGCGAAACCTTTATCCGTTGAACTGCGTAGGTTCGCTTTCTAAAAGCACCGTGCAAAGGGCAGGATGGCCGGTTCGTATGACCTCCCTGCCTGCGGCAGACAGGTATGATCGCTTTACAAAGTTTTGGAATTGCAATATCGCAAGCCTGACCCCGAACCTGATCTGATCTAATCCACAACCTCCACTTTAATAAGATTCGTTGTGCCGGGGATGCTGATGGGAACGCCGGCAATAATGACGACCCTGTCTCCTCTCGAAGCCAGGCCTGACTTCTTTGGCATCCTCTTCGCCCTTTCCAGCATATCATCCGTATCCCTCCAGTCAGAGACAAGAAGGGGCATGACCCCCCAGCAGAGATTGAGACTTCTGACTGTGGAGAGATGGCGGCTCAGGGCAATAATGGGCTGCCGGGGACGAAGCCTCGATACCCACCGGGCTGTGCTCCCGGATTCGGTAGGAACAACAATAGCCACTGCTTTCACCTTCTCAGACAGGAATGAGGCAGCGTAGCTGATTGCCTGAGGAAGACCGGCCGCCTCCGCTATCTCCCGACTCAAGAATTGATCGAATGGAAACTGCTCCTCGGCCGCACAGGCAATCTTTGCCATCATCTGAACGGTTTCAACGGGGAACCGGCCAATGGCTGTCTCCTCCGAGAGCATGACCGCATCCGTCCCATCATAGATGGCGTTGACCACATCCGTCGCCTCTGCCCGTGTGGGTCGGTTCTGATCAACCATCGATCTGAGCATCTGGGTGGCAGTAATCACAGGCTTCCCCAAAACATTCGCCTTCCGGATCAACATCTTCTGGACATTGGGGACCTTTTCAATCGGAGTTTCTACGCCCAGATCGCCCCGGGCAACCATGATTCCATCCGAAGATAGAAGGATTTCATCGATCTTCTCCAGGGCCTCCTTTCTCTCGATCTTGGCAATGACCGGGAGAAGGGCTGAATTTTTTTTCAAGAATCTTTTAACCCTTTCGATATCTCCCGCATCTTTGACATAGGAGAGGCTGACCATATCCACGCCGTTTCGAATGCCGAAGAGAAGGTCTTCCCGGTCTTTCTTCGTAAAGGGAGAGACGCGAATCGTTCCGGTTGGAAAGTTGATCCCCTTGTTGGAGGTGAGTGTGCCTCCCACAATCACCCGGCACTCAATATCCTGGCCATTGCTCTTCAGGGCCTGGAGTTCGATCGCTCCATCGGCAAGGAGAAGTGTGTCTCCTGACTTGACCTCCATGGGGAGGGATGGATAAGTAACAGAAACCCCTTTCTCGTCTCCCAAAATTCTTCGATTGGTCAGGATGAATTTCTCTCCCCGCTTTAAGCCTATTCCTCCTTCCTTCACCTTGCCGACCCGGATTTTCGGTCCGGAAAGATCCTGTAGGATGGTCACAGGCCTTTTTAACCGATCCGACAGTTTTCGGATCTCTTTGATCTTCCTTAGATGCTCCTCATGAGTCCCATGAGAAAAATTGAGCCTTGCCACATCCATGCCGGCCTTCATCAATGATTTAAGAACCTGTGAGGATTCGCTCGCTGGACCAATGGTGCAGACGATCTTCGTCTTCCGTCGTTGGACTTCAACCATTTCCACTCTCCTTTCCCTTCTCTAATAAAAATACTGTTTCCCCTCCCAGAATGATGATGACCGAGGAATAGTAAACCCATAAGAAGAAAATGATCAAGGCGCTCAAGGAACCATAGACCATTGAGAATCTTCCAATGTTGAAGATATACCATCCGAACAACTGCTTGGCGACTTCCCAGAACAGACTGATGAAGAAGGCGGCCTGGAGAGCAGTCCTATAATGGATTTTTCTGTTGGGAATGATCTTATAGATTAAGAAGAACATCCAGAAGGTGAAGAGAAAGGGAAGGAGGTATTTTAAGAAGAGCCCAAAGAGGGGCCCCAGGTCCAGTGGCGTTTTAAACCGATAACGCTGAGTGTAAGTCATCAATGAAGTAAGCCCCATGCTTGCCAGGTGAGAAATTCCCGCCAACCCGATCATCAAAAGGTCGATTGCCTTCCCACGGAAAATTCCACGTTCTTTTTCCACCTGAAAGATGATATTAAAGGCTGTCCTCAAGGAGCTGAAGACCCATGTGGAGGTCCAGATCAATCCAACGATCCCCATTATCCCGGCAATTTTTCGGCTCTGAATGATCCCCAAGATATTTTTCATAATCCTCGGATCTAAAGCAGGAGCCATCCCCTCAAGGTAACGGCGGATATGGGTCAACACCTCTTTATCGCTGTAGAGGTAGGTCCCGACCAGACCCAGCAGCAGGAGGCTCAGGGGAATCAAACAGATGATGAGATTGAAGGTGATCCCTGCGGAGAGAAAAAAACCGTGGTCTCTGTCAAATTTTTTCAGGACAGCCCAGAGAAATTTGAATCTCCTCGAGATTTCTCTTTTCCGGCTCATCAATGCCTTTTCGCCTTCCACTTTCCGCTTTTGGGTAACACTTTCGTGCTTTGTAAAATCGCCCCCATGGGACACCGGTCAGGGAGGCTGGAGAAGTTTTGGAGCGGACACCTCTTGCCAACCCCTTCACGGGGTCCCAATCGGATGGCTGAGTGTTATTCACCTTCTTCATTGCTATACGATAACATATGAAAAACCGCATTCTAAAACTTCGGAAGCATCTCTGGCTGGTGTCCCATCCCATCCCACTTCAAAGAGCTAAAGTGTAACCCACTTTGTAGTATGATTTTAATAGGGGTTTGAAAAGAAACCATCGAAGATGTCGGCTAGAGCCTGGTTGACCATGGCTTCGACCCTTTCCGGTGTCAACCTGGCCAGAGTCGCCTCCTTCTCCACCTCGACATTTCTCGTAAACACCTTCCCCTCTTTTTTCACTCCTAAATGGATGACGAAGTGGACCGAAGTCTTCGCATTCGTTCGAAAGGTGCCGGTCTTCCCTTCTGTCCAGAACCTCTTGATCTCGATCATCAGAACAGAATCGGCCTCGATATTCTTCAGAGACTCGGGGTTCCCATCCCAATTTGATATCGGAATCGTCTTCACCCCAAAACGGGAAAGGGTATTGGATATCGAATCCATCATCGCCTGATTCAGAGGAAAGGGGTCACTTTTGAAATAGCTTAAGGGTCCCTCATGGGGAGTATGGCGACCAATGTAGAGTTGATCCGGGCGCTCGTCTTTAAAGGAGACGAGGCCAAGGGTCGGGCCGACCTTCCCTGAGAGTGAAGGAAATTCTTTGACGGGTTGATATTGAACGCGAACGAGATAGGTCCCTCCCTTTGCACAACCAAAGATGAAGAATCCTAAAAACATAATCAATAGCCAGCAAAGTGTTTTCATGGGTTACCCTCCTTTTTCATTTAGTTTATTTTATCATATTTCTTTTAGAACAGGGAATCATTTATGAAGAAGTAGAAATAGAACGAGAGCCAAAACCGGAATAGAGGTAATCGCACAAAGTCTAGTATAGTCCATTGACCTAAGAATTGAAAGGGTTCCTTTTCGATCTAAATATGAGAAATATGGTCTTCTCTCTCCCCTTTTTTCTCCCTCCCTTTGTAATGTCTTTCAAGAAAATCTTTGGCCAGTTCTCTCCCTCCCCATCCAAAGGCAATCGCTAAGGCAAGGATCACTCCACCGAAGAGAATGGTGAAGGCAGCAATGATTATTTTCTCTGCGATGCCTAAATGATACAGAGCCATGGTTAACGATAGAATCAAGATGAACCATCGGACACTCCGGCTGACCAGCCTTGCTGATTCCATCTGGGCATTCACGGCTGCAATTAAAGCGGCCTGGCCTAAAAATATAGCGACCAAATATCCAATGACTAAGATAATAATAGCTGCAAAGAGGTTGGGAAGGTAATTAAAGAATTGGGCAACGAAGTTTTGTGTCGCTGCCACTTCAAGCGCATTGATCCCTAAGATGAGGGTAATGAGGACAATGACCCAATAGAAGAACCTACTTAATAGATTTGCAGGGGAATAGGACATTCCCCCTTTGGAGAGCATATGGGTCAATCCCCACCTTTCGCTCACCCTATCAAACTTAATTGCTTTTAAGAAACGCAAAAAAAATATTTTTATTGCCCAGGCAATGATAAACCCGATGATGAGAATCGTGATCATCGCCAGTAAATTGGGTAAAAAAGTGATCACTTTTCCTAAAAATTTGTTAAACGAATCAACAATGGCCGCCCTCCAGATTTCACTCATATTCTTCACCTCCCTGGTCCTTCCTCCCATCGCTCGATGAGGTAAGGCTTCATCTCCTCGAAGGCGTGGCAAAGGGATTCAACCTTTTTCTCCACCTCGACGGCTGAACTATCTATATTTTCCTTCACAAAAGAGGCCACCTTCCCCAGATAAAGAGGGATCATCAATTTTAATAAATGCTCACGATGAACCGAGGCCTTATGATAGGCGATTCCGAAATCATAAATGATACGAACCCAGAGGTCTTGAGGGAACGAGAATGCCTCATTTGACAGTCGCCCGATCGATTCGAGCCAGTGGACGGTCTCGGAAAACAATACTTTTCTCCATATCTCCGTCAGGTCCCTGACCCCCAATCGAAAATTTTCAATCATTCGCTCCACATTGACAGAAACCGGTTCCAGTCCCACCTCATAATGGAAACCAAAACTCGGGACAGGGTGGGATTCTTTTATCTCCCTCCAGAGATGTTGATAATCCCCTATTAATCCATAGACAGAAGAAACAACCTGGGTAAACATCGGCCCCAGATCGCTCCCTGGGTCCTTGGCATCGTGAATTTTAGCACCGAGATAAGACTGGCATACCTTATATCCTTCGGCAACGGCGAGGGTGGTCATCCAAATATCTATCCCAAACCGGGCCACATCGGTTTCCCACACGTCCTTGGTTAAATAGAAATTTGTCAGTTTTCCGGAAAAACCAAAGTCTCCTCCTATGGGTTGACGAATCCTCTTTCCATAGAGTGCTCTGGTCAATGGGTAGACAATGCTGTTGGTAATCGTCCCATCGAATTTATGCCGTGCATAAAGTGGAGCTACATAATCAAACCCTTCCTCATAAATAGGAGTGAGAAGAAGGTCCATCCACTCCGGAGTAATCGATCTTAAATCTGAATCGACCACTGCGCAGGCCTTCGCGTCGAGTAACTTGGCAGCTTCAAAGATGGCCCGGAAGGCGCTCCCTTTCCCGGGGTTTCCATGGTAGGGTGTGACGATCTTATAAACGGGATGAACAGGGTGGGTAATGAGTATCGTTCTAAAATCTTCAATCTGAACCCTTTTCACCTCTTCCTGGGTTCCATCGGTTGAACCGCCGTCTGAATTCACAAGAACTGCCTTTGCTCCTGGGAAATACTTGGCAAGCCCGGCAGTGACCGCTCTCACAACATGACCGATAGTTCGAGCGTTATTATAACTTGGAATCCCAATTAATATATCCGCCTCTTTAACCTTTCCAAGCTCAATCTGAACGGACTGTTCCAGCAGTTCCCTCATTTTCTAAACCCGGCATTCTTTCAATATTTCATTCATTCCTTCCTTTTGGACTTTTCCCATCACCCTCTCCCAATCTGCCCTAAATTTCAAATACCTTGGCCACACCTCCTTACTCTTAACAAGAAACAGGTTGATGTTAGAGATACACTCTCCTGCTTTCTTCCACTCCCCTTTCACTAAATAATCGAGGCTGAGAAGCATGGAGGTAAGAGCAGCCTTCGGATAGAGGGACCACTTCAGGAAATATCCAGGATAGGGATCAAGATCAATGGTCAATCCTCCTCTTATCTTTTCCCGTTCATAGCGGAAACGCTCGATATCTCCTCTCAATTCGTCCTGAAAGAAAGCCTCTGTCCTTTCAGGATGGAGATGTTTGATGCGGAGCCGTTTATCAAATAAAACACAGAATCCCAGTCGGCTGGCATTGATAAGATAGTCGGTGTCCTCTCCCCTGGGAATGTAGGGATCAAAGGGAACGCTTTGAAACAAGGACCGATGAAGGACAAGATTTCCTCCCAGAAGTATTGAAGAGGGGAGAAGGGAATGCGGTGAAGATAGAATTTTTCCCCACACCCGATTCATCCATTTCGTTTTATTCCACACAAACTTCCACCAGAGATGCTGGGAGGGAAGAAAAATCGTCCCATTCGGGTTAAGATAAAACCCGCCTTTTCCGTTCACCGTTTTCCCGTTCCATGGCTTGTTTAGGGACTGACAGGCAATGTCAAGATAATCAGTGTCCTCCACAATCTCATCATTGTCAATGAAGATAACCACGTCCATGGATAGTGCCTGGGCCAAAAGGAGACCTGTATTACGAATCTTTGAATACCCTTGGAGGTCGATGATGGAAGAGATATTCCCAAAATTCGTTCGAGCCAGGTATTCCCTTAGCTTTTGAAGGTGGAGGGAGGAAAAGAGCACCGTTCCACCTTTCCGCAGGGCTTTTATTTCTTCCTTGAGAAGCCTGTCCATCTCCGGGAGGGAAGTTTGTTCCTCTTTTCCCATCGCGTCGAAACAAACGGGGAGAATAAGAGTAAAGTTCTGATCCTTCAAGATTCTTAGGCTTTTAATGGCTCTCTTTGCGAACTTTAATCCCACTAAAAGAGGTACCTCTTCGGGTTGATTGAATCGGAGATAGACAGGGATAATGATCGCTTTTTTCATATTCCTCCGGTCTTCTCTCTTCCCTGACCCGGCGGAGGCGGTCCATGCAGAGCCGTTTCAAGATTTTCGATCTGCTTTTTTAACTCCTTCGATCGAAGAGAGGAACGAATCATTCTTGGGACACAGAAGAAAAGGGCTATAAACACCCCCACACCCATGGATCCTAAAATGGTATAGACGAGGGAGGTCTCAAACCGCCAGATGAGAAATTTTATGGTTATAAGAGGAACATTTGAATTCTGTACCGCAAAGATTGCCATCCCAATGGCCATCAGGAATATTAACCAGTAGAAGATTTGCATGGATGACCCTCCTGACTCAAATAGTTGACCTTCTGAGTAAGTCTAAAATCGCCTCATTCCAAATGAGTGGGCCCGCTCTTTCTAAAACAGTCAGGTTTATCATCTTTAAAGGAATATCAACCGGATGGTTCTCTTTTCCTTTAAGAAAAATGGGGTGGTCCACTGCCATTAACATGGGAAGGTCATTCAGGCTATCCCCGATTCCAATCGTGGAGATAGAGAAAAACTCATTTTCATAAAGTTCCTTCAGAATCTTAACAGCCTTCCCTTTGTCGTTTTTTCCGAGGATGTGGTGAAACTTTCCTCCCCAGACATAATTCATCCCTTTTTTTCCAATGCTTCTTTTGATGATCTCAACTTCCCTGTTCCCTCCTTCCAAGATGAAAGGTTCATCATACTCCCTTTTTTTGGCAAAGGTGGCTTCTTCTAGACTCAATCCGGAAAGAGAGGTCAGCTCTTTTTCGGTCACATCAGAAAACCCTGTGATCTTAATCCCGGTCTCTTTTTTAATGGACTCTAAAATCTCAAGGATCACGGGATAGAAGGTCCCCAATTCCAAAATGAAATAGTCTTCTGACTCTCTATCATAAGGGAAGGGAAATGAGAAGTAAATCTTCGGAATAAAAACAGCTCCGCCATTTTCTGAAATGAAGGGGTGTTCGTTCTCTAATTTTTTTCGATAAAGTTCGATCTCAGCCCTGGTCTTGCTGCTGGAAAGGATGAGAGGGATACCCTTTTCCCGAAGGATCCGAAGCGCTGGTAAGGCAGGTTCAAAGGTATAGGCCTGCCGATCGAGCAAGGTTCCATCGAGGTCCGTAAAAATGATGGGCTTAGGTGTTGTCGTCATCGACTGCAATTTTCAACCTCTCCAAAAAATTGGGGATGGCAGAGGTAACCCGGCTCCAATTCGGTATTAGTGGAATGCTGAGAGGATCCTCCACAAAGGCCTTGCTTGCCAGTTCAATGCCTTTTGTAAAGGTCTCGACAGCCACGCCTTCCTCATGGCGGTCAAAGTCGAGGCCGTTGATGGCCGCATCGTCATGGTATTTCGTGATGGCTTCCTGGGCCGTTCTCAAATAGGTCGCCTTTAATGTTTTAAACAGACTTTCCGAAAGATCGATCCCCTCACTCGCTAAATTGCGGAAAAGGTTCTTTCCAATATCCGTCGACATTCTCAAAAGCCCTTTACTCGGGTCATCCGGAGACAGATCCTGATGTTTATGCTCATAATTGTCCGTTAAATCGACCTGGCAGATTCGTCTCAGGGAACAGTTGCGGAAAACTTCTGATAGGACACCCACCTCCAGCCCCCAATCCCAGGGAATCCGATTGATTCGTGCCAGATCCGTGATCATCGAAAATTCTCCTGCAAGGGGATATCGAAAACTGTCCAGATAGACTAAAAAGGGGAGGTATCCTAACAGCCTCTCCAGGGATCTGATGAGAGGGGTCACAAAGAGTCGTGTGACCCTCCCATGCATCTTATTCGTCACCCGGCTGTAATACCCTTTACAGAACTCGTATCCCAGATTGGGGTTAACCACCGGGTAGCACAACCGGGCTAAAAACTCCCGATCATAGTTTAGGATATCACAGTCGTGGAGCATGATGACATCGCTCTTTTCACTGGCCAGGACATACCCGAAAGCCATCCAGGCGGATCGCCCTTTTCCATCCTCACCTGCTGAAATTTCATTCTTGCTCAGGATATCGTACAGGGATCGCACCCTTTCGCCATCATTCCATATGATAATCGTCTCCTGGGGGAGAACCGAAAAAAAGTCTCTGGCATGATCGAACTCTTTCCGGTCTGCCCTTCCAAGGGTGATAATAACCTGATTGATGTAGGTGACCCTCTTAATCTCGGGAATGATCGCTTTAAGGGCTTTCTCTTTCAGTTCGGAATAGAGGGAGGGGAGGACCAGAGCGATGGGATTGTATTTTGAAAAGAATTCCAGTTCCAACTCCATCCGTTCCAAGTTCACCTTTTTCAAACGATGGAGCGTAGTTATCACACCAGGTTGGAAGAAATCACCCATTGATCTTCTCCTTTCCGAAACGTCGCCCCTTCTGTCTATTCTTCCTATCTAAGTCTCGATCCTAACCTTTTTCGCGGGAACATTCTCCCAAAGGGCAAAACGACTCCACCTCTTTCTCCGTTTCTTGCGGTTTAGATAATAAGAGTGAATTCATGACTGTTTTCGCATGAGCCAACCTTCCTTTTCTTCTCGGTGCCCAAATCGAAAATATCAGGCGGGCAACCGCGGCGATGAATTGTACCCATCCCATCAGTTGTTTCCTCCTTCTCAGGTCAGACCTTCTTCTGCTCCTGAATTACCATTGAACACCGATAACTGTTTGACTCTTCTCTTCAACTTTCACCTGGGAAATTCTTTTCCTGTTTTTCCTGAAGCTGACCTCAAGATCGTACGTTCCGGATGAAAGATTGATGAAGAACCACGGCCCATTTGAGACCACTGTCAAAATCGACTCACCCCTTTGGTCGAATATTGTCACGGTCACCTCCGAAAGGTATTCTCCTCTCGAGTCTGAAAAGATCAGCTTCAAAGAATACTTCTTCCCCATCTCTTCAAGGTTCTTTCTCTCCGGTTGGCTTAGACCTCCGCTTAAGAAAGTGATGCTCTCCGTCTTCTTTCTTTTTAAGACATTCTCTTCAGCGGGGTAAATCAAGATATAGAGCATCATTCCGAGGATAAAAAGAGGAATCAATAACAATTTCCATCTTTTCATTGCAAGTCACCCCTCTTTTATTTCGGTTTCCTTCTCAGACCAAATACTTCTTTGGCCAGAATGATGTCTCGTCTGCCCGACTTTTTTACCAGAGACCCGATTTCCTTTAACGATCTTCCCTTTCGATAGCTCGCGGGGGTAAGGAGCATCGGTATATTGTCCCAGGTCACCACTTCAACCTTCTCATCTTCCAGAAAAGATAGGCTGAGATTGGTCGGTGTCCCGTCAAGAATGTCCGTTAAAATAACAACCCTATCCCCATCATCCACCTCTGCCATTTCTTTTTGAATCCGATCTTTAATCTCTTCTTCTCTATCCTTTGACCAGATCGGAGTTTTTTTTCTTCTCCAAATTCCCAACGAGAGACTGCACCGAAGAGATCAAGGCATCAGCCAATCTTCCATGAGAAACGATCAGAATTCCCACCATCTTTTACCTCCTCACTATTTTTTCTTTTGAGGAGACCATCCTTTGAACTAAATCTCTGAGATTCTCTAAATGAATCGGTTTTTCCAAATAGACCGTCGCTCCTCTTTCAAAAACCTTGTGGTGGATCTCTTCACTCCCAAAGGCTGTTATCACGATGATGGGAGCCTCGGGCTGAAGTCTCCTTACCCCTGGCAGAATATCTAATCCCGTTAAACCAGGCATCCGAATATCTGTAATGATAAGATCGAAAAGCTCCCTGACGAGTCTGCGATATGCTTCCGAACCATTATCTACTGAGTCCGTTTCATAGCCTTCTTCATTAAGAAACTCCTTCAGCAAAGACCTCATTTCTTCATCATCTTCAATAATCAATATTCTTTTCTTGCCAGTTTCCATCATTATCACTTCATCCCTTTTCTCCATCTTCCTCTTCCCCGAGAGATCCCTCTCCTTCATTCAAGTTTCTCGCTATCTACCCAGCCCCGAATAATATCAAGGCCTATTCAACCTTCTCAGACAGAGTCAAAGTCTCTCGTTTTAAAGGAGAAGGGACGTAGACCAGGTTGATTTCTATCTTTCCAAGGGCTTTTTCCTTGATAGCTTTTCTTGGGATCGTAACGTCTAAGGAGCCTTCAACAACTTCTTCAGGTTTTAAAGCCTTCCAAAACGTAGAAACCTTAGCGACTTTTTCCCCAGAACTAAAAGCAATTGGCTTCCCAGCTTCATCCAGGTATTCGAGGGTGACCGCCTGGATATCGAGGATGTCTTTGGACTTATTAGTGATCTTGATGTTCCCGTTAAGTTTTGGTGTCTCCACGATCTCTTTGGAGGCGATGTTTACAGTCATGACAGCCTTAAGGTTGCTAAGCTCCGCAAGAAAAACTGGTCCCTTAACCTGAGCCGTCGATGGGACTAAATTCTTAGTGGTTTGTTCTCTTGTAGGAGGCTCGACCTTCTGCTCTTTAGCACAACCAATAAATCCCATTAGAGTTAAAGCTAACAACACGATGATCTTTTTCAAATGCATACAGTCTCCCCTTTCCTGATTAGTTGAAATTTCAGATTTTTAGATTCGCAACGTCTCTATCCACCACCCCCCGATCCACCTCCTTCCCGTTTTGGAGTTGCCTCCTAAAAAATGTCATAAATAAGACTTAGAGAGAGCAACAAAGATGCCAACGACCGGAAATAAATTGCTTTTATATTTCGCCAAATTACGAGTCCCATAAAAAAATTTGGATCTTAAAAAATGGGGAAACATGGAATAACCTGTAGCAAAATGGGGCAATGAGGTCTGAAAGGAATCGATCCAGAGATCTTTGAGATTGAATGGGATTGGTCCCCCGGTCCCTGCCGCGAGAACCGATTTTCTATAGACACGATTTACAAAAGGCTAAGGTGTTACCTTTGGCTTTGTTATTGCCTTTTTCTGCCTTCCAGTGAGATAGAAGATCAAGGAAACGCTTCCGAGGATCATAAAAGTGCAAAGGATCTGGCCCATGGTGAATGCGCCTATGAAGAATCCGATCTGAGCGTCCGGCTCCCGCAAGAACTCAACAATAAAACGGAACAGCCCATACAGGCCGATAAAGAGACCAAGCAGCGTACCTTCAGGGAGTTTCCTCTCTTTGAATAGCCAGAGGACGAAAAAGAGGACCCCTCCCTCCAAAGCGCTTTCGTAGAGCTGAGAGGGATGCCGGGGAAAGGGGCCCCCTTGGGGAAAGATCATTCCCCATGGAACTTGTGTGACCCTGCCATAAAGCTCACCGTTAATGAAGTTTCCGATTCTTCCCAAACCCAGTCCTATGGGGACGGTGACGATGATCAGGTCGGCAATTTTCCAAAAGGACTTTTTATTTCTCCAGGCGAAGAGAATTCCGACGATGAGTACCCCGATCAGCCCTCCATGGAAAGACATCCCTCCATGCCAGATGGCAAAAATCTCAAAAGGGTCCGCAAGATACATTTTAAGATCGTAGAAGAGGACATAGCCCAGGCGGGCTCCGATGATTAAGCCCAGAATGAGATAAAAATAGAGGTTTTCAATTTCGATCCTTGAAATCCCGAAGTCTTTCCGCTTCATCTGGTACCGCACGAGAAGATAAGAGACAAAGAAACCAAAAACATACATCAGTCCATACCAGCTCAACCGGATCGGTCCAAGCTCTATGAGAATTGGGTTGATATCCACCTTTACCGTCTCCTCTGGTTATTCGACTTGGTTTGTCCCTCAATACTTCTCAAGGGCCTCGCTCGTAATATTTTCTAATCTTTGCCGATATAGAGCAAGATCGGTCATTATAGTAACAATCTCTTCCTTCTTTTTTCGAAAATCTTCCAAATCGCCCTCCTTGATGGGATAGCCATTAGGGAAAACCTCCTTCAGAGGATTTCTGAATCGGCCATCTTTTGTTATCCGATAATCGAGGTGAGGTCCCGTTGAAATTCCTGTGCTCCCCACATACCCAATGACCTGCTTCTGTGTGACACGTTGTCCTTTCTTAATTCCGGATCCATACCCGGAAAGATGACCGTAATAAGTTCTGTATCCATTTTTATGCTGAAGAATAACTTGTTTCCCAAATCCTCCGCCCCATCCTACCGTAACAACAGTTCCGTCTGCCACAGCCCAAATCGGTGTTCCCATTGGGGCCGCATAGTCGATGCCATAATGGGGCCTCAAACCTCCGAGAATCGGATGTTTTCTCGCCCTGCTGAATTGAGAACTGATTCGGGTAAACTGCAAAGGAACCTTCAAAAAGGCCTTTTTTAGAGAGTTTCCCTTTTCGTCGTAATAATCGTCTTGATACCGAAGCACTCTGATGACTCTCTTGCCGCTCGCGTATTCCACGGCATGGATCGTCCCGTACCGAATGAACTGGTCCCCTTTGTAGATTTTCTCTACCACCATTTTGAAACGATCCCCTTCCCGGACGTCTTTGTAGAAATCGATCTCCCATGCAAAGACATCGGCAAAGGAGATTGCCAATTGGTCTTCTTCCCCTATCTCATTCACCGCCTCAAACAAAGAGGAACGAATCTCTCCTCCCACCCTTACCAGATACCTTTGTAAAGGGACTTCCTCCTTGAGCGCTACATATCCTTGAGATTCCCTTCGAACGCTATAGACTTCCGTAGGGCTTTTTTCAAAGACGAAATTCCGGAGATTGCCTTCCATGTCCGTGATAAACCTGTAAACTCCTCCTTTTATTCTTTTAAAGTCGATATGAGGGGATAATTTGGAAATGATCAGATCAACCCATTGGCCCGGGATTTTCTTTTCCACCAGGGATTGATAAAGAGTGCCTCTCTTTTTTACACTTCCTTCAACCACACGAAGCTGTGGCTCCGGTTCCGGTGGAGGGGCAACGGTCGGTTCGGGAGACAAAAAGAAAAGCGAGAAGAAAAGGGAAATGATGACTATTCCGGTGAAGATCAGCCATCTCCTCTTTTTCTTCTTGTTGTGCCGCCCTTCAAATTGACCTGTAGGCATCTTGGTTCGTCCTGTAATCGCTTATCCGGAGTAGAGAAACCTATGTATGATGAATTCGCTCGCGAACCCAGGGCATCCGTTCCCAGGGATAGCTCAAAAGCTCATAATCAGGATCCGGGCGCCAACGAATCCGAGTGCAATTGCAAGGCCCCGAATAATCCAGTTCCCGTGAATACGAAGGGAAAGCCGGGCCCCCAGTTGAGCTCCAGCCAATACACCGATGCCAAGGGATATCGTTCTCCGAAGACCGTGCGAAAACGCACCCGTCACAACATGAACAATCGTACCCGTTAAAGCCATGATGGTGAGGATAAAATGGGAGGTGGCGGTGGCAATATGTACGGGAAAGTTTAGAAGATGAACCAGGGAAGGTACATGAATAATCCCGCCGCCGATTCCGAGCAAGCTGGAAATATACCCGACAAAGAGGCTCAATGTCACTCCCGCTACCGGATTGTAAGAATAGGTGTGATTGGCGCCGTTCGCTTCAACAATATCTCGGGTAATACGGTGATTCAGGTGATTCAGTCTGTCCCCTCCCGTTTCCTCCTCCCTGTGCCGGTGTAACAACAAAAAAACGGCTGCCACGATTAGGAAGAGACCGAATATCATATTGAAACTCCCGCGCGGGATGTAGGGCGTTGTTAATGCCCCGAGAATTGCGCCGGGAATTGTTGCCAACGAAAACAGTAATCCAGATCTGTAATCGATGCGCTTCATCTTCGCATAAGCGACAGAACCTGACAAAGCGTTAAAGAAGACGACTGCCAGTGAAATTCCTGTGATGACTTCGGGACTTTCTTCAGGATAGAGAAGGAGCAGCAACGGCATCAAAACGAAGCCACCTCCTGCTCCGATAAGCGTTCCATACGTGCCAATCACAAACCCCAAGGGGATAAGGTAGAGATTTTGCACCACGAATCGTGATTACCTCCTCTAATCAATTATCATTTTCACACTTTCTGCTGTGGATGGGCCGCTATATTTTGCTGCAATTGAGGATTGTAGTATCCCATCAATCTTTCGAAGTCGGACTTTTTAATGATAAGATTCCCAATCCTTCCATAGACCGGATCCTCTTCCGCGGCAATGGCCATATGAACAGTCAATCCTAATGCCAATCCGATCAGCAACATTTTTTCGGCAACCACATCTCTATCCTCCTATTGATGAAAATTGTGATTAACTCCGTCCCGCTCTCTTCGCAACAGGCTCGGTCCGATCAAATCTATACGTCATCCGAACAAAATTACCGATAAGACAACGACACTGAACGCAAAAACGGCTGGAATAACCTTTCCTGTCATTTGTTTAAGTCCAACACGGGCATCTGACCGAGGATCTGTTAATAAACGATAAGAGTATCCCCCCAGCGTCCACGCCGTAAAAGCCCAAAAAATACCAACGACAACATCAATAATAATATGCTGCTTTACGAATAATGCCGAAAGCGTGATTATAACCGCCAAAAAGAAGACGGTCGTTTCTCCAAATCGGCTCAATCTCTGTCCGCGACAGGCCAGATAGACAATCCACGTGAAGGTTACATGGAGGCTCGGCAGCTTATTTGCGCCAGGATCGAAATCAATCGCATAGATGAGGGATAGTAGCCTCGCGGAAATACCTCTAGTAAGCTCGGGTCTCGGAAAAGAGACAGGAATAACCAAATAGAGGATGAATGCCGAGAGATTGGCAAGGATAATGCTGAGAAGCGCACGATTGAAACGGTGCCAATCTCTGACCACGAAGAGTGGCAGGAATGGAAAAACATAGCACAACATATAAGGCCAAACAAATTCGGGAATAAGTGGGATCTGCCTATCGATGGAAGATGTCAGGTCCCGGGCGTCTAGTACAGAAGCATGCTGGCCGATTGCCTCAAAAAAAATGAACCAGAGGAAATAGACGATTAAGCTGACTTTGAAGTAGAACTTCCTTTCTTCTTTCATTGCGGATCCGATGTTTGCAGGCCTTTGCCCTTTGGCAAAAGAGATTCTTAAACTTTCTATGGCTCCCGTCCTGATATTGCTAAGATCCATTCTCAGGGCCTCCTTCTCTTTACACGACGGCCCAACCAGAAGAGCATCCCCACGAGGGTGAGAAGAAGAATGCCTCCGCCAATAAGCGACCAAGGGAGATAGAACCCTTCTGGGACATCGGAAGGTGAAAGGAGGGCAATCTCTTTAAGAATTTTCCCTTCGCTTTGAATTACGACCTTTCCAAGGACCTGCCCCTTCTGAATCGGGGCAGTAATAGGTTTTGTCGCTTCAGAATTGATGGAAATCGCATTTTCTTTACCCTTCGCCACTGTCACCCATGCCTCTTCGGCTGGAATGAGATGAACCTTGTTCGGTTTGCCTCTGACCACCTTCTCCGGACCGAAGAGGTCACTCTTCTTAACCGCTTGGACCGTCGAGAAATTCTTAAACCCGTATTCGAGCAGTTTTTGTGCTTCCACAGCCCGCTTCCGCATCGTGTCAGAACCCATTACGACAGCCATCATCCTTTGTCCATCCCGTTTTGCTGTGGCTATCAGGTGGTAACCCGATCCCTCCAGATAACCTGTCATCAAGCCATCTACTCCTATCCCTTTTCTGAGGAGGACATTTCGGTTTTGCTGGACAATCCCCTGATATTCAAATTCCTTGAGAGAATGGAGTGCGAACCCTTCAGGATGATCTTCAATATAACGTCTCGCCAAAATAGCGATGTCTGACGCAGTGGTATACTGACCCGGAGTAGGCATCCCGTGTGAGTTTCGAAATTGAGAGTCCTTCAGCCCTAAAAGTTTAGCTTTTTCATTCATTTTCGAGATGAAGACTTCTTCAGACCCGGCGATGCGCTCGGCCAGGGCCACACATGCATCGTTTCCGGCGACAACAGCGACGCCCCTCAGCAGATCCTCCACTTTTACCTTTTCCCCGACTTTAATGAACATCTTCGAGCCACCCATCCTCCAAGCCTTTTGGCTCACTGTCACCAAATCATCCATTTTCAGGTCCCCATCACGAATGGTATCAAAAGCTATGTAGAGAGTCAGGAGTTTGACAAAGCTGGCTGGTGCAATCTTTAACTGAGAATTCTGCTCAAAGAGAACCTGACCGGAGATGGTATCCATAAGGACGGCACATTTGGCATCGATCTGGAGGTTTGGCTGGACCGTCTGGGGAAAGATTTGATTTGGGAAGGCTATAAACAAAATGCTCAGGATTAAGGCTGGCATCAATCGGGTTTTAAAGAAACCATCTATCGACATGTTTCACCTCCTTTCCAAGGAAAATTTTCCTATTCTTTTTCCACAATCCTGTGTGGAATCTTATATTCCGCCAATTCAAGAAGCCATCCATCCCTACCGGAAGACCCGATTTGTTCTTTTACTACCCATCCTATCGATGATGCATACCAAAAAGTTTCTTCACCTGCTTGGATCCGTAGCGCGTCAAAAATGCCGGCAGGAACTGTAACCTTTTCATAGGTCCGCACGTTTACTGCAACTTTTGAAGGGTGAAGGTGAACCCCCCGTGAGTAATCCCGTAACGTGTATTCACTATTCCACTTCTCACCTATCCTTAAGGGCCACTTAAATATGCGGATACATGGCTCAGCAGACTGCAATTTCTTCCCCTCCCCAAATTGTCCAATCCAGTTCAAATCCATATCATATATATTGAAATAATTGTCTTTTTTGCTCCTCACACTAATCCAGTAGGCCATTTTCTTCTCAAACTCCTTCTGTTCTTCAACCACCATAACCGTAGTGACTTTGTTAGTTTTACCGCCTAAAAGCGTGGTATCTTGATAAGTGAACATCGAATCCATGACAAGAATTGGAGGATGGTTAGCACCAATTTTCTTATCTATAGAATGAGTGTCGAGCCTGGAACCTGCACCTTGTGTGGCGTTATAGCCACCACGGGCACATCCTATGCAAATTGAAGTCAAAACCAAGATTACCACCATTCTTTTCGTCGGTTTCAAGATTCTTATGTTTCTTAAATTTCCCACACGGCTTTCTTCCATTTTTTCTATCACCTCTTTTTCGTTGTCACTCCGTCAAACTTGGAGTCTGGTAGGTTCACGATACGCCGTGTCCACTTTGTTCAAGTAGGTTTAAAAGGGTCGAATGATTCTTCAGCCAACGGAAAACCATTTTTGTGAAATTATTGACAAGGATGATGAATCTGATTATTAAACTGTTATTTATGAAAAGGTTCTGCATTTTCCTACTCTTCAGCTTAATCAATCTCGTTCTCGTCGTGCTTCCGCATCCTGCGTTGTTTGCCGGAGACGGGGGTTACCCTTATCTTTTCCCCGCTCAACCCCATGGAAACGATATCCGGGCAATCACCGTGATTGGCAGCCCGCAGACTTACATCGTTCAAGAGAACGACACCTTGTTGGATATTGCTCGAAATTTTGATCTCGGCTTTTCTGAGATTACAGCCCTATACAAAGACCTTGACCCCTGGATTCCGCCATCGGAATTGGAATTAACCATCCCAACATTCTGGATTCTACCTGAGGGAGATTGGAATGGAATATTGATCAACATTCCCGAGATGGGGCTCTATCTCTTTTTCAAGAAGATATCCATGGTCAAGACCTTCCCGATTGGAATAGGAGTCACTGAAAATACGACCCCAATCGGACGATTTTATGTCAAAGAGAAGAGAGTCTCTCCCACCTGGCATATTCCCCTCTCTCTCCGGGAAAAATATGAAGGGAGAAAATTCATTCCTCACGGACCGGACAATCCTCTCGGTTCCCATTGGTTGGGTTTGTCCATAAAAGGTTATGGAATTCATGGCACTAATTTCCCATGGGCAGTTGGGCGCTTGGTCACTCACGGGTGCATCCGTCTTTACTCTGAGGATATTCTTCGTCTCTATCCCATGGTTCCAATTGGGACTCCTGTCCATATCATCTATGAGCCCGTTAAAATTGGGTTTAAAGAAGGACGCATCTTCATTGAAGTCCATGAGGATATTTATCATCGAATCCCTGACTTTTTCCAATTTACCCTTAAGAGATTGGGGGGAAAGGGGATCAAGAATCTTGTCGACTTTGAAAAAGTGAAGGAGGCTATTGATCAGAGAAGGGGGATTCCCATCGATATTACATCCGATTTCGATGATGCTAGGTGAAGGCATTCCGACCAAGCCTCCTTCGATATATTTATTTCTTCAATTTCTTCTCAAAGATGGCTTCCGACTTCTTTGCAGCTTCCTGGGCTGCTTTCATCGCCGCTTCAGCCATTGTGATTTTGCCTCCCGGACTTCTTTAGTCGTGGCATAACTCGATAACATAATAAGACCTAAGAGAAAAGTTATTGTAATAAAGATCGATTTCTTTTTCTCCATCTCTCATAACCCGCTTCCAGGATTCGCTTTTTTAAATCTCTTCCTAAATACTCCTTCGATCTTTTCGGCTGCTGCCTCCGCCTTCTGGGAAGCGATCTCTGTTCTTTTAGCAGCTCCTTCCGCTTTGTCAGCCGCTGATTCTGTTTTAATAGCTGCGGTTTCCATTCTTTTTGCAGCCTTTTCGGCTCGGTCCGCCGCCCTCTCCGCTATTCCAGCCGCCTGCAATGCTCTGGCGGCAGCCCTATTCCCCTCCCTGACTCCTTCTTCTACCTTTGCTGCCATAGTCTCTGCTTTTTGGGCCGCCTCCTGGGCTGCCTTCATTGCTACCTCGGTCGCCACCCTTGTCTGTTCGATCTCTTTTGTCGTTGCGCAGCCAAGCAGAATACTCAAAAAAAGAAGGAGACCCCATCCTAATCGGATACTTTTAAATCCTGTTCTTTTCCAATGCATTCCGTTTCCATCTCCCTTCCTCTATTTCTTCAGGCGTTTCTCGAAAGTTCCTACAGCTTTCTGGCTGGCTGCCTCTGCTTTTTTCGAAAAATTTTCTGATGAAGCAGCGGCTTTCTCTGACCTTTGTGCTGCCGCTTCCGCTTTCTCTGCGTAACCCTTTATATTCTCCAGAATCATCTTCGCTTCTTTATTTGCCCTTTCCGCTGCATCTCTCGCTTCGCGCATCTCCTGAAAAGGATTGCATCCTGAAACAAAGATCAGAATAAGGATGATGAACATCGCTTTTCCTAATATCTTCATGTCGCTTCTCCTTTCCGAAATATTTTCTTCTCAGTTTCTTTCTTTTCAAATACGTTTAATTCTTAGACTGGTTCATCTTTCACCTCCTTCACCAAATCTTCTCTTAAAAGTTGAATGAATTTTGAAACCAACTATGTCTTTTTGATTCCCCCGGTAGACATCATTGAAATGAAACCAAGCAGAGGAAGATAACACTGAAAACAACAAAAGAAAAATCCTTTTGATCATCTGTATGATGTATGAGCCCAACACGTGCATCCGTTTGCGACAGATATTCAGGTTCTCTCTTCCAAAGGTTTCCCTCCTTTTGGTTTAGAACGTCCTTTGGCTGCCCCTCTATTGGTTAAAGGGTGTTATTGAAGAAAGGTTAATCCAGAAAGCATCTCTTCCTTTAAACTGATAAACTGAAAGAGGTCTGTTTTGGGACATGATTTCTATTTGGATAAAACGACAAAATGGGCTCTCCGGTTCTTTCCCCATGATTCTTCATTATGGCCAGTGTCAAACGGTCGCTCTTCTCCGTAACTGATCGTTGATATTCGGCCATCGGGAACTCCAAGAGAAATGATATACTTCTTGGTACTGCTTGCCCGCCTCTGTCCGAGGGCAAGGTTGTACTCAACTGTTCCCCTTTCATCACAATGGCCTTCGATCTGGATCTTCATGTTGGGATGCTTCATCAGCAGGGCCGCATTCTCTTTCAACACCTCCGCATCCTCAGGATGTATGTCATATTTATCAAAATCGAAATAGATGTCCTTGAGCAACCTGCTTTCAAAAACCGTCCCTTCGACCCCTGGTGTTTTCTTGGCCACTAAACTTTTTTCAAATTCTTTTTGTTTCTGTTCCCTTCTCTTGGCCTCTTCTTCTTTGAGTTTAGCTAATTCTCTCTCCTTCCGTTCAGCCTCCAACCTCGAAGCCTTCTCTTTTTCTGCCACCCATTCCTCTGCTTTCTTAACCGATGGTTCCTCTTTGACAACAGTCTTTTTGGGACAACCCGAAACGATAAGCCCAAGACAGAGAATGAAAACTAAAGCTACGAAACTTTTTCTCAACATAATGAACCTCCTTGTATGATATATAAAGGATTAAACTTCTTTATTGAATAAGGCAGTATGTGATAAGCGTAAATGTCATCCTGTGGCTAATTTACCTTAAATCTTATTAATACTTGCAATAGAAATACCAAAGTCCATAAAGAAATTGTTTAATATTGTCAAATAATTATGATTTTTGTAAGAATCGAAAAAGGTTGTAGGTGGGGAAAATCGGGACAGTCTGTGGCATTATGGCTCAAAATAGCAAGTATCAGTCTATTTCTTGAAGTTTCCGGTAGAGAGTCTTTCGGTCAAGGCCCAAAATCTCAGCCGCTTTGGACTTATTGCCTTCAACTTCGATCAGGACTCTCTTAATATATTCCTTCTCTAATTGCTTAATGGTATATTTCTTTATCAGACCTTTCTCGACAATATTCTCTCCCACCTCTTCGATTAAGGCAGTCGGCAAATCCTCTGGCAGGATCTCTTCATTCTGACTCAAGGTGACGGCCCTTTGAAGGACATTCTCCAGTTCTCTTATGTTCCCGGGCCATGAGTAATTTAGGAGGATATTTAATGCCCTCTCCGAAACTCCTGAAATCTCTTTCTTCGAATCTCGACCAAATTTATTAACAAAATATTGGATGAGAAGAGGGAGGTCCTCCTTTCTCTCACGGAGGGGAGGCAGTTCGATGTCGATCACTTTCACTCGGTAGAAAAGATCCTCTCGAAATCTACCTTCCTGGATGAGGGATTTAAGATCCCTGTTCGTTGTGCAGATGATTCTCATGTCAACAGGGTAGGAATTCGTATCTCCTAAAGGCCGAACCTCTCTTTCTTCAATCACCCGGAGCAATTTTGCCTGCAGTGTAGGAGGCATCTCTGCGATTTCGTCCAAGAAAAGCGTTCCTTCATTAGCCTCAAAAATCAACCCCTTCTTATCCATTTTAGCATCAGTAAAAGCACCTTTCTTATAGCCAAACAACTCACTCTCCAGAAGGGTCTCTGGAATGGCTGCGCAATTGACAGCGATGAGAGGACCTTCCTTCCTAAAACCGTTATAATGGATGGCTTTGGCAACTAATTCCTTTCCCGTTCCGCTTTCTCCATAGATAAGAACATTGCTTGAACTGTCGCTGATCCTTTCTATGAGGTCATAAATCTTTTGCATGGAAGGACTTCTTCCAACGAGGTGATGAAAATCGTATCGGGACTCCACCTCCTTTTTTAATCTTACGACCTCTTTTTTCAAAAAACGATTTTCAAGGGCCTTTCTCACCGTCAGGATGAGTTCATCCATTTGAAAGGGTTTGGTAATGTAATCATAAGCGCCCATCTTCATCGCCTTGATGGCCGATTCAATAGTCCCAAAGGCTGTGATGATGATCACAGGCGTAAGAAGTGCCACTTTGTTAGCTTCGTCAAGGAGATCCAGCCCCTTTAGTCCTTTCATTTTTAAATCGGTGATGATGACATCGAATTCTTCCTTTTTTAGGATCTTCAACGCTTCCAGACTATCATTCGTCGTGAGGACAGAAAATCCTTCTTCTTTGAGGATATCGGAGAGCATTCCACACATTTCCTGATCGTCGTCGACAATCAAAATTCTGTGGCTCCGGTCACTCATTTCTTCTCTCCTTGCGCGGTTGGGAGATACACTTTAAATTTCGATCCTTTTCCCACCTCGCTCTCCACTTCGATCCATCCCTCGTGATCCTGAACGATACCGTTACAGACCATCAGGCCCAGCCCTGTTCCCGTATCCTTTGTTGTAAAAAGGGGATTGAAGATGTTTTCGAGGACTCCCCTTTCCATTCCTATTCCTGTATCCTCTACGGATACTTCTACATACTCTCTTTCGCCGTCGAGCCCCTCTTTCGAAATATGCTTCGATGAAGCAGAAAGACGCAGTATCCCCCCATTAGGCATAGCCTGGACTGCATTCAGGAAAAGGTTTAAGAAGACCTGTTGGAGTTGATCTAAATCTCCTATTACAAAAGGGACATTGTCCTTCGTCTCCTCAACAACCCTCACCCCTTGTTTCTTTATCTGGTGGTCTAGAAAATCAAGAGTATTTCCTATAAGGGTCTTGATATTTACAATTTTTTGTTCAGGTCTTTTCTTTCTTACAAACCCGAGAAGCTGTTGAATATTCTTTGTAATCCTCTCTGTTTGATAGAGGATCACATTTAAATTTTTTTCTGCCCCCTCTTTATCTTCGAGCTTTCTTTTCGTCAACTCCGCCCTTCCACTAATGATATTTAAAGGGGTGCCTATTTCGTGAGCCAATCCTGAAGCTAATTGACCGATCGTTGCTAATTTCTCAGATTGTCGTAGACTCCTTTCCAATTCCAACCTCGCCTCGGCTTCCTGAATAGTCTTTTCCTGGGCTTTCTTTAAATCTATCGCCATCTGATTAAATGCCTGACCCAATTCAGAGAACTCACCCCTTTTCTTTAAATCAATCCGAGTATCGAGATTGCCTTTCGCCATGCTCTTGATCCCATCCATCAATTGGGACATAGGCAGGGTAATCCATTTTCGTGTTCCAAAGAGGACCAATACCACCGTTCCACTAATGAGTATAATGACTGTAATGAAAATGCTCCATTTTGCTTTCTCAATATCCTCTTCCATGAAAGAAGTATGTTGAAGAATGGAAACTCCACCAATGCTTCTTCCCCTTCTGTCTTTCAGTGGAAACGTATATGAAAAAACAGAAATTTTCTTATAAACTCCAAATTCTTCTTGAGGACGATCCTCTTTTACTGACTTTTTGATCAACTCTAAAAATGGTTCTGTTCCCTCTTCTAAAGAACGGGAGCGGAAGAGGAGATCTTTCTTCTGGTGATAAACGATGACACCCAATATCCTCTCATATTCATCGACGGCATCTATAAGATCTTGGACCTGTTCCATATTCTCAAGGAGAGAGATCTTCTCAAGTGAAATCTTTAGGGTTCGACCAATGCTTCTCACCTCCACTTTCATCTTTCTAACGAGGATATCCTGACGGGATAAGATGCGAAGATAGCCATACCCTGAAAGTACGAGAATGATAATGAGTGATAAGTATATAGTTAATTTCGTGCCGAGCCTCAATATGGAGCCTCCCTAAATAGAATCTTTGAGTTCAATTTATCAGTTAACCTTTGAAAAGTCAAAATTCCTTTTGTAGACTTTTGACATAAAATGTAGTAAAAATAGTCGTAAATACTCATTTTAAATGTAAATTCAAGCCGCCATCGAAATTGAAAAAGGAGGGCAAATGAGATTTCCCGAATACAGGCCGAGAAGATTGCGAAAGGATGGATTGTTTCGCGAGATGATTCGAGAAACCCACTTAAGACCGGATGATCTCATCCTCCCCCTCTTCGTCCGTCCCGGCAAAGGGGTGAAAAAATCGATCTCCTCCATGCCCGGCCATTTTCAGCTCTCCATCGACCTCCTGATCAAGGAGGTGAAGGAAGCCAGGGCCCTGGGAATTCTCGGTGTGATCCTTTTTGGCATCCCCGAAAAAAAGGATGAACTGGGTTCGGAAGCCTACTCGAAGGACGGGATCGTCCAGAGGGCGGTGAGGCAGATCAAAGAGAAGGTGGATGGAATTCTTGTCATCACCGATGTCTGCCTCTGCGAATATACCAGCCACGGTCATTGCGGAGTGGTCAAGGAGGGAAAAATCTTAAATGATGAAACCCTCGAACTTCTCAGCCGTCAGGCCCTCTCTCATGCTGAAGCCGGTGCGGACATCGTTGGCCCTTCGGATATGATGGATGGAAGAGTGGGAACCATTCGAAAGACCCTTGACGAGAATCAATTTGAAGAGACTCCTATTCTCTCCTATGCGGCAAAATATGCTTCCGGTTTTTACGGACCCTTCCGTGTGGCCGCAGAATCAAAACCCCAGTTCGGCGATCGAAAATCCTATCAGATGGATCCCGCCAATGGAGACGAAGCCCTGAGAGAGGTCCGGCTCGATATCGAAGAAGGAGCGGACATCGTCATGGTCAAGCCCGCCCTTCCCTATCTCGATATCATCTATCGCGTGAAGCAGAGCTTCAACATCCCGGTGGCCGCTTACAACGTGAGCGGCGAATTTGCAATGGTCAAGGCGGCCTCGAAACTGGGCTGGATCGATGGAGATCAGGTGATGATGGAATCGCTTATAGCCATAAAAAGGGCTGGTGCGGACTTGATTCTCACTTATTTTGCCAAAGAAGCCGCCAGAAAATTAGTTTAGAGTTATGAGTTATAAGTCATGAGTTATGAATAATGAATGATCCATTGAAAGTTAAGAATCAAAAATTTAAAACTCCGAACTCCCTGCCTGTCCGGCAGGCAGGCGAACTCCGAACTCCGAACTTTCAATTACGGATGATCGCATGGGAGTTAACCCGAAGCTGCAATCTCGCCTGTGTCCACTGCCGCGCCTCTTCGGAGCGAGGCCCTTATCCGGGTGAGTTAACCACAGAGGAATGCTTCCGTGTGATGGACGAAATCGCCACCATCGGCAAACCCGTCATCATCCTCACCGGAGGGGAACCCCTTATCCGAACAGATATCTTCGAGCTGGCCGAGTATGGAACGAAGAAAGGGTTCCGGATGGTGATGGCCACCAACGGCACCCTGATCACCGAAGAGAATGTCAAAGCAATGAAGGCCTCCGGGATTCAGAGGATCAGCGTCAGCCTGGACGGCCCTGATGCGGAGACGCACGACGCCTTCCGAAAAGTGAAGGGGGCCTTTGAGGGATCGCTCCGGGGCATTGAGATCGCAAAAAAATATGACCTTCCCTTCCAGATCAATACCACGATCGCCAGGGTCAATCTCCATCTGATTGAAAAGATCCTCCGCCTTGCCATTGACCTCGGCGCCGTGGCCCATCATATCTTTCTGCTCGTCCCCACAGGGAGGGGAAAGGAACTTCAGGATCAGGAGATCTCCGCGCTCGATTATGAAAAAACCCTTCACTGGTTTTACGAACAGACCGATAAGGTTCCTCTCCAGCTCAAGGCGACCTGTGCCCCTCACTATTATCGCATTCTACGACAACAAGCGAAAAAAGACGGAAAGAAGATCACTCCCAAAACACATGGGCTCGATGCTATGACCCGTGGTTGCCTCGGAGGCATCTCCTTCTGCTTTATCTCCCATATGGGTCAGGTTCAACCCTGCGGCTATCTCGAATTGGACTGTGGAAATGTCAGGGAAAAACCCTTCCCGGAAATCTGGGAGGAGTCCCACATTTTCCGGGATCTTCGAAATTTCGACGGCTATCAGGGGAAATGCGGGCCATGTGAGTTCCGAAAAGTCTGCGGAGGTTGCCGGGCCCGGGCCTACGAAATCTCAGGAGACTATATGGCAGAGGAACCTTACTGTATCTATGAGCCGGCTTAAATAAATTGATTCGACGCATTCGCTGTCATTCGTTTTTATTGAGAGCTCTGAAAAACTACTTTTCGCTCTCTGATTACACAGATTTCAAAAAAATGATTTCACAGATATTTCCTTATTTATCAATGTATTTCTAATCTGTGTAATCGGTCCCTAATCGATGTCATCAGAGATTTCTGGACTTTTTCAGAAATCTATTATTCGTTCAGGACAACTTTTATCGGACATGAAGTATTGGATATGAAATCATTTCTTAAATCCTTTTTCCGCTTCCGGATCAGTCTGACCATCAAGTTTCTCATGGCCATGATCTGCCTGGTCGTTATCACCTCTGCCGCCTTTGGATGGTTCTTCCTTGGAAGAGAGGCTTCCCAACTTCAAAACCAGTTAGATGCTTACGGAAGGTCCATCATCAACCGTTATCTCTCCAATCAATCCATCAGCCTTCTCCTCGAACATGGAACCGGCTTGACCCATCGGCCTGTCTTACAGGGAATGGCCGAAAGAATGGTGATGGAAAAAGACGTCATCTTCTTTACCTTTATGGACAGTCATGGAGAATGGGTGGCCCATGCCGTTCGAAAATCCACCGATCCCCAAAACGCCTATCTCATCACTCATCCCCTCCAATCCAGGGATGGCCAGATCCTCGGAACCCTCCATCTCGGCCTCTCTTTTAGCCAGATGGAAGAACGAATGTTCGAGCTGAAGAGGGATATCCTTTTCGTCGCCCTGGGGGTCATTGGAATTGGATTTTTGCTCACCCTCATCTTCACCCGCATTCTCCTGAAGCCCATCGAAGAGCTGGCTTCAGCCACGGAGAAGATCGCAGGGGGTAATCTGTCGCAGACCGTTCAAATTCGCTCCAGAGATGAGATCGGAGATCTTGCCCGAGCCTTCAATCAGATGACCCTTCAGTTGAAAGACTCCAGGAATGACCTGGAGAAAAAAGTGGAGGAACGGACCCATCGACTGGAGGAGAATATCGCTGAGATCAACAATGCCAGGACGGTGGCACTGAAAATGCTTGAAAACCTCCAGTCTGCCAAAATGGAATTGGAGAGGGTCAACCTCGAGTTAAAGGAGGCGGATCAGGCTCAAATGAAATTCATCGGGATCGCCTCCCACGAACTGAAGACCCCGCTTACCGCCGTTAAAGCCAATGTTGATTTCATCCTTTCCGGGAAAGGAGGGAATGTGCCTGATGATTTGAGGTCCCATCTTCTCACGATCCAGAGAAACACTAACCGGATACATGAAACCATGGATCATATGCTGGACCTCACCCGGATCAAATCAGGCCACCTCCTCGTCGATCAAGAACCGATCCTCCTCTGCGAAGCGGTTGGAGGATATATCCATGAGGTGACACCCGTAGATAAAAACCTCACCATCCAGGTCGATATTCCTGAAGGTCTCCTCGTGTATGCCGACCGAAACCGGCTTCACGATATCTTTATCAATCTCCTTTCCAACGCCTTCAAATTTACTCCAGATGGAGGAAAGGTTTTGATCATCGCCAGTCAAAAGGGTGACGATATCTTTCACGAAATCCGGGACACCGGGATAGGCATCCCTGAGGACAAACTCCAGAAGATCTTCGAGGAATTCTACCAGGTCGAAGGGGGAAAATACGGTGGCACGGGCCTGGGCCTTTCCATTGCCAAACGGGTGATCGAAGAACATGGGGGAAGGATCTGGGTCGAATCCCAGCCGGGAAAAGGCTCCGTTTTCTATTTCACTCTGCCGGCCTTTACGGAAAAGGAAGATGGAAGATCAGTCCATTTATAAAGAGACAAAAGGCAAGGCATTGATCGTCGACGATGCACCGGATACACGTGAGATCATCCGGAAACTTCTCATCTATGAAGGATACGAAGTCATCACGGCATCCACCGGAGAAGAAGGGGTGAAGAAAACGGAGACAGAGAAACCGGATGTCATATTGATGGACGTTAACCTTCCCGGTATCGATGGGGCCGAAGCCCTCCGAAGGATCAGGGGGATCAATCCTATTCAATGTGTCATCATGCTGACCGCCTATGCCACGCTGGACAACGCCATTCAGGCCCTCAAGGAAGGCGCCTCGGACTTCATCAAGAAGCCCTTTGAGAATGAGCATCTGGTCCATATCGTCAACCAGACGCTTGAAAAATACCTCACCCTGAAGGAAAAGGAAAAGCTGGAGGAGGAGGTGCGGCGGCTATCCATTACCGATGACCTGACCGGCCTTTACAACCACCGCCATTTTTTCAAAACGCTGGGATCTGAACTGGTCCGGAGGAAACGCCAGCAAACCTCCCTCTCGCTGATCATGTTCGACCTCGACAATTTCAAGGGTTATAATGACTTGTTCGGACATCTCGAGGGAGACCGGGTGTTGAAGAAGATCGGTGAGATTGTCAAACACTCCATCCGGAGCAATGTCGATTCCGGATATCGCTACGGAGGGGATGAATTTGCCGCCCTCCTCATCAGCGCTACACGCGATCAGGCCCTCCACATTGCCGGACGAATCCGTTCAACGATCGAAGAGGCTGGATTCGAGAAGATCACGGTGAGCATCGGTCTGGCGGAGTTTAAAGATCACTTCGATCTCGAGGAATTTGTCAAATCAGCGGATCATGCAATGTATGAGGCCAAACGGTTGGGCGGAAACCGGGTTCAAACACCTACTCGCTAAGATGCAAAAGTACAGGGAGTCGCATAGTCTCTTAGTCTCTTAGTCATTAGTCACATCGTCTTTAAGACGACTATAAGACTACGCGACCATTCGACCATTCGACGACAACGCTTATGTCCAATCGCCCTCAACTCTTTCTGATTGATGGTTCTTCTTACATCTACCGGGCATTCTATGCCATCCGCCACCTCTCTAATTCAAAAGGTTTTCCGACGAATGCCATTTACGGCTTCACCCAGATGCTCCTCAAGGTGCTTAAAGATCATCGGCCCGACTATCTTGCTGTTGTCTTTGACTCGAAGGCGCCTACACTCCGAAGCGAGACCTATCAGGAATATAAGGCCAACCGGCCTGCCATGCCGGAAGGATTAATCCCCCAGATTCCCTATATCAAAAGGATCGTCGAAGGTTATCGCATTGCTACGTTGGAGATGGATGGATACGAGGCAGATGATATCATCGGAACCGTAGCAAAAGGGTTGGAGTCGGAACTCGATGTGGTGATCATTACCGGAGACAAGGACCTCCTCCAGCTGGTGAGCGATCAAATCCAGGTCTATGATACGATGAAGGAAAAAAGGTTGGGAACGGAGGAGGTGAGGGAACGCTTCGGGGTGCCGCCTGAACAGGTGGTGGAGGTGATGGGCCTGGCAGGAGATGCCATCGACAATATTCCTGGCGTCCCTGGAATCGGAGAGAAGACAGCCATCGAATTGATCAAGACATTTGGATCGATCGAAAACCTTTTAAACCATCTGGACAGGATCCCTCAAAAAAAATTGAAGGAGAAATTGGAAAACCACTGCGAACTGGCGCGGCTCAGCCGCAGGTTAGCCACGATTCAGACCGATGTCCCCGTCACCTTTCGGAAAGAGGATTTTGTTCTCTCTTCTCCGGACCCGGGAAGCCTCAAGGGTCTCTTTAAAGAATTGGAGTTCCATAAACTTCTAAAGGAATTGCCTGAAGAAGCTCCGGAAGGAAAGTCGGACCGGGATTATCATCTGATCACGGACCGGGATGTGTTCCTTTCATTGCTGCAAGACCTGAAGGAATCGAAATGCTTTGCCATCGATATTGAGACCACCTCCCTCTATCCGATGTGGGCTAAACCTGTTGGAATCAGTCTCTCCCATAAACCTCATCAAGCGTTCTACATCCCCATCGGCCATCAGCACGCCGAGCAACTCCCTCTTCCTTGGGTGCTGGAAAAATTGAAACCGCTCCTTGAGGATGAAGGGGTGAAGAAGGTGGGGCAAAATATCAAATATGACTGGATTGTCCTGAAACACCATGGCATCGGCATGCGAGGGATTCTCTGCGACACGATGATCGCCTCCTACCTTCTCAATCCCACGAAACACAATCACAACCTCAGTGAGATCAGCCGTGAATATCTGGACCGTAGCGTCACCGACTACAAGGAAGTGGTCGGAGGAAAAGGGATGACCTTCGATCAGGTCGATCTTGAAAAGGCCATGGATTACAGCTGTGAGGATGCGGATGTAACCTTCCAGCTCTTCCATCTCCTTGTTCCGAAACTGAAGGAGGGTGGATTTGAAGAACTCTTCGAACAGGTTGAGATGCCTCTTGCCATTGTTCTGGCAAAGATGGAGATGAACGGCGTGAAGATTGATGTCGATCTCCTCAGAGACTTTTCGAAAGAGATCGAAAACCAGCTTCACCGGAAGATGGATCAAATCTACGGGCTGGCTGGTGAGGTCTTTAATATCAACTCCTCCCAGCAGCTGGGAAAGATTCTCTTTGATAAACTGAAACTGCCTGTGATTAAAAAGACCAAGACAGGATATTCCACCGATGTTGGGGTTCTGGAAAAACTCTCCCTCCATCATGATCTTCCTCTCGAGATACTCGGGTATCGGAATCTTACCAAACTCAAATCGACCTACATCGATGCCCTGCCAAAATTGCTCCATCCGGACACAGGCCGCGTCCACACCTCCTACAATCAAACGGTCACCGCTACGGGAAGGCTCTCTTCAAGCGACCCCAACCTTCAGAACATCCCCATCCGAACAGAGGAGGGAAACCGTATCCGTCAGGCCTTCATCCCCGAGAAGGGGTATGTCATCGTCTCTGCGGATTACTCCCAGATTGAATTACGGATTCTGGCTCATCTTTCTCGGGATGAGGTATTGATGGAGGCCTTTCGGAGGGATGAAGACATCCATAGCCGGACCGCCTCCGAGATCTTCGGTGTCCCAATGGAAAAGGTGACGCCGGTCATGAGAAGGGAGGCCAAGGTGATCAATTTTGGCATCATCTACGGAATGAGCGCCTATGGTCTCTCACAGCAACTGAAAAAGGAACCCAGGGTCGCCCAGGCCTATATCGACGAATACTTCAAGAAATATACCGGGGTCCAAACCTATATTCGGAAAAGCCTTGAGGAGGTTCGGGAGAAGGGGTTTGTCACCACCCTTCTCAATCGGCGGCGTTACCTGCCGGAGATAAACTCCCCAACGGTCGCCATCCGGCAGGCCTCCGAGAGAATGGCCATCAACACGCCCTTACAGGGAACAGCCGCAGACATGATCAAGGTGGCAATGATCCGGATCCAGAACCGGTTCGAGGATCTTCTTCTTTCAACGAAGATGATCATGCAGGTCCACGATGAGCTGGTCTTTGAAGTCCCCGAAGAAGGGATCGAGAAGGCACTTCCGATGATTCAGAATGAGATGGAGGGGGTGATGGAGCTCTCCGTTCCCCTCAAGGTCTCGATCCATTCGGGAAAAAATTGGGCAGAGGCCCATTGAACCGATTGCGGAATGCGGAATGTCGATTGCGGAGTAAACCCTGGATGATAGAATTTCAGATATAGGAAAAATAAATTCCGAAATCCGCAATCCGAAATCCGAAATTAAGTAGGGAGAAGATTCATGAGAAGAACTTTCTTGTCTATATTGATGATGATGCTATTATCATCATGGATGGCCAACGGCCAGGAGATCTACCGTTGGGTCGACGAGAAGGGCACCATCCATTTCGCCGACGATTTCACCCTCGTCCCTGAGAAATACCGGGACCAGATCCAGAAGAGGAAGCCTTCTGAGAAGCCCTCTCCTCCGCCTACCAGACCACCCATAGGACCGGAGGCCACTGGGCCAACTGCCGAATCCACACCTGAAAAAAAAGACCTCCTGGGCCGGGGAGAGGATTGGTGGAGGGCAAAGATGAAGGAGTGGAACGATAAACTTTCCAATGCTGAGAAGAATTATGATTTGGCTTATGCGGCTTTGAAATATAAGGAGAAGGAATTAGAGGAGTCGAGGTTCAAACCCGATAGCCTCAAGCGGAAGCTGAAGGCCGAGATCAAAGAGTTAGAAGTTAAGGTCAAAGACCGAGAAGGGGAGAGAAACGAAGCCAAAAACATGGTGGAGAAGGTCTTGCCAAAACAGGCAGAAGATTACAAGGCCGATCCCGCCTGGCTCAAACCGAAAGATTAAAAAGTTCGGAGTAATGAGTTCGTAGTTCGGAGACTTTGGTTTTGGAATCTACTCCGAACTCCCGACTCCGAACTCCGAACTATTTCGTAGCAGTCCACTTCCCTTTGAGCTGGTGGAGAGGAAATTGATGGGTGTAGGGGACAAAAGCCAAACTGACTTCCCCCTGTTCCAGGATCCTGGTCAATATCTCCTCCACTTCCTTCTGTGGGGCCAGGTCAAAACCTACTGCCTCATTGCTTTTCCAGTCGAGGATCCAGATCTTCATCAGGACCCTGGAGGGATCCTCCACTAATTTAATCGCCTTCTGCGCCACTTCAGCCATCAGATCAAAAGACTTTCTTAATTCGATACCCTTGCCTTTCATCGCCTGACGGTGATAGGCCATGATGGCATAGTAGTCGAAATCCTTTGCCAGGGCCTCCGGGAGGGTCTGCGAAAACCAGGCCGCGCCATTGGACTGATTGAGAATAGTCTCAAAATAGAGATTGATCGCAAACTGCAATTTCGGATTTGACTCCCTCGCCGCATTCATCAGTTGTTTGGCCACATTCATCAACCAGCGGTTCTTCCAGCTCGCCCAGGTCCAGAATTGGTCTGTATAACTCTTGGCGAAATATCTCCCAGACTCCGATTTATAAGGATCGACATAGAAAATATCCGGATGTGGGGAATATCCGTACTCCTTCAGGAATGCTTTGTTCGCCTCAATGCTGAAGTCCTCATTGTGGTAGAGAATCAGGTCATCCTGAAAAAGGATCCCATCAATGGGATAGCGGCCGAGATCACGGTAAAGACCCTCCAGTCGCTTCAGGACATCGGGATGAAAGAGATTAAATCCCCTTCCGATCTCCATCTTCTTCGTTTCGAAATTATAGCTCTTACAGAGATGCTCGGGTTGTCTCTCTTTCCCATAGGTGGCATACCGCGTCGTCATCCAGGCAAAGAGGTCAAGTCCATTCCGATGGGCAATCTCCGCTATTTTTTCCAGGATATCATCGATGACCAGGGCATGCTCTGTTTTGAAGTAGACCCCCTCCTCGTGGCGGGACTTCACGAACTTATACTTTGGATCTCCCTTGTTCTGAAAGACTCTGAAGATGAGCGTGTCCACCCCTGCATTCTTCAACTCCTTCACCCGCTTCTCCACTTCACTTAAGTTCTTTCCATCTAAATACGCAACCTGGGCGCAGATCCGTCTCTTCGGCTTTTTAGCTTCAGTGATAGGTTTAATCTTGGGCTCCTCCCTGGCAACCCTTACCTCTTCCTTCCTGGGTTCTTCGGGGACCTTCTCAACCTCCGCCTTTTTAGGTTCTTCGGGAACTTTCTTCACCTCTGCTTTCTTGGGTTCCTCTGGAGCAGGTCTGGCTTCCACAATCGTCCCGCTGATCTCCTTCTTCGGTCTGACCTTCTCCCTGGCCACCCTCAATCCCTGCTCCGATTCTCTCGCGCGGTCTCCCTCCGGATAAGCCTTGAGATAGTATTCAAACTTCTGAATGGCCTCTTCATACTTTTCCAACTTCAGAAAGGACTGTCCCATCATATAGTGGGAATAGGAGGCTAAGCGACTGGCAGGAAAAGACTGGATCAATTTTGAAAACCCTTCGATGGCCTCCTGATATCTGCCCTTATAAAAATGTTCCATGGCAGATTCATAAACCTCCCCTGAGCCAGCAGGCTTCTCCTGTCCCTGGACAAGAGAGATAGATAGAAAAACAAAGACGATCAAAAATGACCCGATGCTTAACTTCTTCATAAGACCTCCCATCAAAACTCATTTTAAATTGTAAAATTAACAATTAGCATTTTAAATTTATTGATTTTTTAATGCTAATTTTGCCACGCTATAGCGTGGCTAATTTTGCAATGATTTTTTAAAAAAGTTTATCGATGGCCTCCCCAACGGTCTTCACACCGATCAATTCGATCCCTTTGACCCCTTTTACTTTCTCCTGATTCGGTTTGGGCAGAAGGATTCGTTTAAATCCTAATCTCACTGCTTCCTTCACCCTCACCTCCGGTTGGCTCACTCCCCTCACCTCACCCCCCAGTCCCACTTCTCCAAAAACGGCCATTTCAGGATCGATCACTTTATCCCGAAAACTTGACGATATGGCGGCGATCACGCCTAAATCAACGCCGGGCTCCTCCACCTTCATCCCCCCGGCAATATTAAGAAAGATGTCTTGATTGTTAAGGTGGACCCCCAGCCTCTTTTCCATCACGGCGACTAAAAGCGAAACCCGGTTGGCATCTACTCCCTGAGCTGTTCTCCGGGGAACGCCGAAGTTTGTTGGAACGACGAGGGCCTGAAGCTCGATGAGAATAGGCCTTGAGCCTTCGACACTGGGCATCACCACTGAACCTGAAGTGGGTTGGGTCCTCCCGGAAAGAAAGAACTCAGAAGGATTGATCACCTCCACCAGTCCTGAATCCTTCATCTCAAAAACCCCGATCTCATTAGTGGAACCGAAACGGTTTTTAACAGCCCTCAAAATCCGGAAGGCGTGATTGGCTTCCCCTTCGATATAGAGAACGGTGTCCACCATGTGCTCCAGAACTTTTGGCCCTGCGATAAAACCCTCCTTAGTCACATGGCCGATGAGAAAGATTGGGATCGAGAGATGCTTTGCCAGATAGAGCAATCGACTGGATGCCTCCCTTACTTGAGTGATCGATCCAGGTGTCGAAGGAAGATCAGAGGAATAAATGGTCTGAATCGAATCAACCACCACGGTCAAAGGTCTGAGCGCCTGGATATCCTGGAGAATTTTTTCTAAGGAGGTCTCAGAAACCACAAAGAGGTGTTCTGATGAAACTCCCAATCGATCAGCCCTCATCTTTGACTGCTGAAGCGACTCCTCTCCGGAGATGTAAAGAACTTTTTTCCCCTTCGATGCCAAACAGTGCATCACCTGAAGGAGAAGGGTAGATTTGCCAATTCCTGGGTCGCCTCCGACCAAGATCACCGATCCAAAAACAATCCCTCCCCCTAAGACCCGATCGAATTCACTGATACCGATCTGAAATCTTCCTTTCTCTTCAGCAACAATCTCAGTGACAGGGGTTGGAACAGCCTCGCTCTCAAAACCCAGGATATCTCGCTCAGGAGTTCTCTCTTCAATCACTCGCTCTTCAACGAAGGTGTTCCATTCCTGACACCCCGGACATCTCCCCAGCCATTTCGGAGCTTGATATCCGCAGGACTGGCAGACAAATTGGGTTTTGTTTTTAGCCATATCATGATTCCTTCACCCTCTCCCTTGATGCCTGCCCGCCGAATCCCGCAAGCGGGAGCAGGCGGGGGAGAGGACGGGGGGAGCGATTAGAACCAAAAAGATTAAATTGGGAGCATTCTAACAGAAAGGATTCTTGAGGTCAAAAAATAAGAGAAAGACCGGATCAATACCTGAACAGAGCCGCCCCCCAAGTTAAGCCAGCGCCAAAGGAATTGACCAGGACAAGATCACCCTTCCGGATCTGTCCGCTTCGAACCGCTTCATCGAGTGCAACGGGGATGGAGGCCGCCGAGGTGTTGCCATACTTATGGACGGTGACGATCACCTTTTCTAATGGAATTCCCAACCGTTCCGCCACAACCTCCATAATTCGGATATTGGCCTGGTGGGGGATAAACCAGTCTATTTCATCGCTCGTGATTCCCTGTTGTGCCATGATCTTATTGGCCGAACCGACCATAGTGCGAACTGCATGTTTGAAGACATCATTTCCCTGCATCTTCAGATATTGGAGGCCCTCTTGCAAGGCTTCATGGGAAGGGGGTCTTCTCGACCCTCCTGCGGGTACATGGATAAGTTGCCAAAGATCTCCATCGGACTGAATATCTGTGGCCAGGATCTCTCCGTCGTCCTTTCCATTGGAATGTCCGAGGATAACTGCTCCTGCTCCATCCCCAAAAAGGATGCAGGTGGACCGGTCTGTATAATCGAGCCGATTCGAAACAATCTCGCCGCCTACCACCAGGGCCTTGCTATAGGAGCCGTCCTGCATAAACTTCTGGGCCACCGCCAGCCCATAGATGAATCCCGGACAGGCTGCATTGATATCGAAAGCCACTGCATTCTTTGCTCCAAGCCGGTGCTGGATAATACAGCCGGCCGATGGGGTGAGCATGTCAGCCGTCGAGGTGCCTATGACGATCAGATCGAGTTCCTCAGGGGAAATCCCCGCCGCTTTAAGGGCTGATTCAGAAGCAGGGATGGCCAGATCTGAGAGAGCCTCACCCTTCTCCACTATCCGGCGTTCCTTGATTCCTGTTCGGGTGGTAATCCATTCATCGCTCGTATCGATGATCTTTTCAAAATAAGAATTCGGAACAACCCGCTCCGGGGCGCAAGAACCCGTCCCTTTAATGGCAACCTTTTTCAAGAGATATCCTTCCTTCTGAATGCTTATTTCCCCACCCCCATGGAGAGGTTTTCTTTATATCCCATTTTCTCGAACTTTTCCAGAAGAGATTAGAGATTATCCTTCTTTCCGGGGAGATGAGGTGAAATTCTCATCGCAGGGTATGCCTTTTGAAAAAATTCCATATCACTTCATTGGCGTCGATATCCCTGCTTGTCTTTCCGATGATCCTCGCCGGCAGGTATTGATCTCCGCCAGGCCAGGTATGCCCTCCTCCTTCAATCGCATAGAGAAGGACTTCGGTCTCATGGCCACACGGACCATAAGTTTCCCGTCGGACCCGTGTGCCGTCCTCCGGGTCCCTGTCCGGTTCATAGGTAATCAGGGGCGATGTGGGACACTGATTATGTTTTGCCCAGAACCTCATTGATTCGGGAACGGACAAAGCCCTTCCGAATTTCCGACCCCTCCTGAACCCGATCTCTCCGCCCTCCCAGGGCACGAGGGGATCCTCTGTCCCGGGCATCATCAATACGGAAACAGGCCTCTTCGGAGCACAGGATGAGGAAAGATGTTCCGGCAACTGGATGGCCACTACCCCGATCGCTGCAATTCGATCGGAGAGTTCACAGGCTAAGCGCTGGGAAAACTGACCGCCATTGGAGATCCCCACCGCATAGATTCGAGTCAAATCAATATTCCATCTCTCCTTTAGATGATCGATCAATGCCGATATAAAGCCGACATCATCGATATTTTCTCGATGGGCCCGATAAGCTTCAAGGCCCCGTCCATCGTTCCAGTGTTTCTCAATGCCATCCGGATAGACGACGATAAAACCTTCTCTGTCCGCCAGACGGTTAAACCCGCCCAGAGTCAGCTTCTCCATCCCTTCGCCCGTTCCTCCGCCTCCATGAAGGAGGAGGACAAGAGGCATGGGCTTTGCTGGGGAATACAAGGCGGAAATATATATGCGGTAAGTTCGCTCCAACCCTCCAGTTACGATTGAGCTTCTGCGGGTACTTTGGGCAAAGGAGTCTTCCGGATTGCCCATCGAGGAGAGAACGATCAAACCAAGACACAACAAAATAGAGGAAACGGTTCCTATCTTTCTTCGATTCACTGCTCCCTGGTTTTTTTAAATCTCTTTGATTATGACATTTCCCGGCGCTTTTTCGACGACTTCGGAGATATTTTGTAAATAGTTGGAAATATTCTCTTCCTTATCCGATTGAGAAACAGTGTCATAGGGAATTCCACGCCGTTCGTAGGCATCGAGTACCTCTTTTACGGTAAGGTTTTCTATCGTCCGCCCGGGTTGAAAAGTGACTTGATGTTTAGTTCCGCTTGTTGTTTCAACGACAAGCCCAACATCGATCAATTCTTCAAGGAGTTGCCGCACAAAGCGAACCGGAATTTCCAACAGCTCTGCAATCTGTATGGCGTTTAATGCCTTTTCTCCTTGAGAAAACTTCTTGGTCACCAGGTGAAATATCTTAAGGGTGAGAAGCCTTTTGGAAGAGAAGCTGGCTCGGGAATAATCTGGTTGAAATCCGAACGTTTCATAATGTTCATTGGCATGAGAAATTTCTGCTCCGAAAAGGACGATCATCCAGCTCATTTGAAGCATCCCCAAGAAAAGGGGCAGGGCTGCGAAGCTACCGTAAATAGCGCCGTAACTTGCGGCTCCGATCTGAAATTTTATATATAACCACTGAACGACCTGGGCAATCGTCCCTGCCGCGATCCCTCCCAAAATGGCTGACTTGAGCGGAATTCTGGCATTGGGCATAACCAGGTAGAGCATGGTGAACAGGGCCCAGATGGAGACATAAGGCAATAGGTTCAAGAGGAATAGGATCGCTGAACTAAAAATTCCGAGAAAGGCAATTTTATTGACGATCACCTTCACCTGGCTGGCTAAAAGGACGGTGGCACTGCTGGAAATAATCATGAGAACCGGAGCGAAAACCATGATGGCAATGTAATCGCCAAATTTTCTTACAATGGTCCTTGATTTTTTAACCTCCCATATATCATTGAGGGACTCCTCAATTCTCCCCAATATGGATATCACCGTCCACAGGAGCAATACAACGCCAACACCTGCGATGACCCCCCCTTTGGCCTGATCAAGGAGTCTGTTAGAAAACATAAGAATTTGGCTGGTGATATCCGCCTGCAAGTTTGCCTTGTCTGCCATTTGCAGGATCTGTTTTTCGATCAGTTTTTCAAGACCGAAACCTTTAGAAATTGCAAATGCCACGGCGACCACCGGAACGACATTGAGCAAAGAATAATAGGTCAAAACTGCAGCGGTTTTTTGACGGTGATTTCCCAAAAATCCTTGAGAGGCCAGGATGATCACGCGCAGATATTTAATGAAAAAGGCCTTTATAGGCGGAAGATCCTTTAATCGGATTTCCCAGATGCCGGTATTAATGAAATGGATGATTTGTGAAAGCATTGCAGTTTTCCCTCCCAGCAAATCTCGGGACATTGTTTCCCTATTTTACTTAAGCCCTAAGAAGAATAGGAGAGAATGTCCCTGTGTTCCTTTTCCTGCCTTGCCTATTTCGATGACCTTTTTTTCTGAAACAGCCTTTTTTCTATGTCTCTCGTTAAATCCGGAACGATCTGCTTTATCACCTTTTCCGTATCAAGGCTTACATTCGGCTTTTCGGTTGTGCCTTTTATTTTAAGAGGGAGGACCACCCATCCCTGGTCATCCGTCATGAACTTCATCTTGGTCAACTCCCTGGAAAGGCTTTTACTGAGTTCGGGCGAGATCTTAAGCTCGGCAGGGATATCCAATTTTTGGTCAAAACCCATAGATCCCTTGGGGGCAAGCCTGAAAAGAGCCGAGCTGATAAACCCATCTATTAATACCTTCTCCTCCTTGATGTCAAAACGGAATGAACCTTGATCAACAACGGGGTCCTTCAGGGCCTGAATGCCGGTGAGAGAGGAAATGGCATTGAAAATCTGGGAATCTTTGATGATCCCTTTGCCGAGCTTGAGATCTGCATCTCCTTTGAGAGTTTCCAGAACCCGGGCGCTGGCCAATTGAAGTTTACCACCTAAAGTCCCTTCGGTCTTGTAAACGTCCCCTCCGGAAAATTGCAGTCCAAGAGGCTCCACTTTTAATATCCCATCGATATACTTGTAATTTACGTTCAAGTCTTTGATGGTATAACCCTGATATTTCGCCGCATCGACCTTCACCTGGCCGGAGGCTTTCAGTTTCTTGTCAATGTCACCTTCGGTCTGTTTGGACGGTTTCTCCTTTTTGGGAGCCGGTTCTTTTGAAGCCACCCCCTTGGGGGCTTTCTCCCCACCCCCTAAACCCATCAGTTTATCGAGATCCAAATCTTTCGCATGAAGATTGGCAATAATCTCAGGCGCCTTAAGATAATCCTTGACCGTTGCAGTCAGATCAATGCTATTTTTTTCAATCACTGTCCTCAAATTGGCACGGATGGTTCGATCATCCATGTCGATCTTCCCTGTGGTTTTTATTTCAGCCCCTTTTAAAATAACTTTGATTTCCTTAACCGAGATCTTCCCGGATTTCATTTTGGGAGTTCCGTCCTTCTCGATCGACCCCACAAATTCCATGTCAAAGACACCCGAGACATCAGGCAACGCTTTCTCCTCATCAACAAACTTCAACTGGGCGTTTTGGACAAACAATCGATCGGCACTGATAGAGATCGGAAGCCCTTGCTCCCCGGGTTCAGCGGGTTTCGAGGGTTTCTGGGAACCCCTCTCCGTAATGCTGCTGAAGTTATACTTTCCATTTCGATCTTTTACGATCGTCACAGATGGGGAGAGAATCTCTATTTTGCTGATGACGAGCTGTTTTTTCAAGAGGGGCAAAAGCCGATAGGAGAGGACAAACTCCTTCATCTTAAAGAAATCCTTCTGTCCATCCATCTCCTTCACACTTAACCCTTTTGCGACCACCCCCTTAAAGAAAGAGACGCGGATATCCTCTAAGGAGACCTTTCTGCCGGTCAGGGCTTCCGCCCTCGGAAGGATCATCGCCTTCAATCTCTCCCCTGACAGATAGCTTTTAATGAAAATATTAAGGCCAATGAACAGCAGGACAAATATGCCGAGGACAATGATTCCTATTTTGATCCATTTTTTCATAACTCTTCCTCCTCTTGGATCATCGTCTAAAAATAGCGAATAAGGCAAGTTTTATTCAGAAACGAATCGCTTCTTTTTCTATTTGCCAAACACCTCTTTAAGCAGATCGGTGACTCGAGCTGCAGGATTTGTACGAATCTTCTTTTCTTCTTCCCCCAGCACATGGAACAATCCATTGAGTGCCTTGGTCACGACATACTGATCAATGTCAAAGGTCTCCTTTTTCACAAAGGGGATAGATTCATATCGTCCCACCAGATCTTTATATTGACGGGTGACGCCCACCTCGTTCATCGTCCTGCTGACGATCGGCTTGAAGATGGTCGTCAGCTTATCTGAGGTCTTCCCTTGAAAATACTCTGTGGCTGCCGTCTCATGCCCTGAAAAGATCTTCCTCACGTCTTCGAAAGTCATCTCGCCGATCGCATTCCAGAAGATCTCCTTGGCAAACGGGGCGGCCTCCTCGGCTGAACGGTTCATGCTCAGGACAAACTCATCCACCTGCGGACCATAGCCCACTGCCCTCAGCCCCTTTTCCAGGGTCCGGAGTTTCTCTGGCATCAGGATCTTGATCGCCTGATTCAAAAAGAATCCATTGGTTTTCCCGGTAAAGCTGACTGTGTTTTCCGTCCCTACTTTTAAGGCTTCCTTCAACCCTTCACCGATCTTTGCATCGCTGAGTCCTTTCTGCCCACCCAGTCCCAAACCTTTAAATATTCGGTCAAGCTGCGCCGAGGCGGGTTGTGCGATCAGCAGTACAATCATAACGATTGGAATAATTCGAACGATCATGACTCGACTCCTTTCTTCCATGTTCAGATTATATCGGACACCAACTGTCTCGGTCAATCCGGAGTCATTATATTATAAACTTTAATGATTTTGAATAAATAAATTTGTTAGAATTTTGAAAAGAAAAAGCCATGCTTATAGCTAAAGAGACGATTTTATGATATGTGTTTTTCAATGGAGACCGAAAACAGAAGGCTCCTGATTGAAGGAGCGAAGGCATTTGGAATCGATCTGTTTGAAAAAACCATTGAGGCCTTTGACCTCTATCTCAGGGAGCTCCTCAAATGGAATGAGAAGATGAACCTCACGGCCATCCGGTCGGAAAAGGGGATTGTCCTTAAACATTTCCTCGATTCCCTGTCGGTCTTTCCTCACCTTCCAGGAATCTCCTCTCTTCTAGATATCGGCTCAGGTGCGGGCTTTCCCGGAATTCCTTTGAAAATGATCCAACCCTCTCTGGAGGTCACTCTGATCGATTCGGTTCGTAAAAAAATCGACTTCCAGAGCCATATCATCCGAACGCTGGGGCTCAAAGGGATCGGGGCGATCCACGGTCGAATTCAGGATAGGGAGATTCTTGAGAGCCTTGGAGGCCGGTTCGATGCAGTCATTGCAAGGGCCTTCTCCGATCTCAATGCTCTTCTCCTGCTCAGCTTTCCTTTCTTGAAGAAGGGAGGAATCCTTCTGGCGATGAAAGGAGAAGGTGCCGGTGAGGAATTGAAACGACTTCCCCTGTCCACAAGAAACCGGTATCGATGGATCAAGACCGCGACCTTCTCCCTCCCTTTCAGTTCATTTAAAAGATCCATTCTCCTGTTTGAAAAGGGATGACTTTTGTCTTTCCATCCTTCCCGTTTTTATGCTATAAAGAGTCTGATAAAGGTTAGAGGAGCGTTCTCCTTTGGAGAACTTGAGGCAGGAGGTCGAAGGCAAAAGCCTCTACCCTCAAACGAAGTGCTCCTCAAGCGAAGCGCTCGCTTCTCTGTTTCTCGATATGGCGAAAGTAATCTGCATTACCAACCAGAAGGGAGGGGTTGGAAAGACAACGACCGCCGTCAATCTCTCCGCCTCCATTGCCGTGGCAGAGAAGAGGGTTCTGCTCATTGACATCGATCCCCAGGGAAACTCAACGAGCGGTATCGGCTTCAGCAAAGAACAATCCAATGGGACGATCTATCAAGCCTTGCTCAACGGTTCGGGGCTCCGGGAGATGATCCAGAAGACCTCCCTTGCCTATCTGGATCTGGTCACCTCGAATACCGATCTGATCGGCGCGGAGGTGGAACTCATCCAGGAGAAGGACCGTGAGAGAAGACTGGCCCATCTGATCAAGGAGGTCGAGTCAGATTATGACTACATCTTCATCGATTGCCCCCCCTCCCTCGGGCTTCTGACCATCAACTCTCTGACAGCAGCCCATTCCGTCCTCATTCCCCTCCAGTGCGAATACTACGCCCTGGAAGGCCTGGGACAATTGCTCAAGACGATCCGTCTGATCAAACAGTCCCTCAATCCGAGGCTGGAGATCGAAGGGATTCTTCTCACCATGTTCGACATCCGCAACAACCTCTCCCATCAGGTGGCCGAGGAAGTAAGGAACCATTTCAAAGAGAAGGTGTTTCAAACCGTCATCCCGAGAAATGTCCGGCTGAGCGAGGCTCCCAGCCATGGGAAGCCTGTCCTTCTATATGATATTCATTCTAAGGGAGCGGAAAGTTATCTCAATCTGGCCAGTGAGATCATGGCCAACGGAAAGAAAAATGGCAACTAAGAGAATGGCATTGGGCAAGGGTCTGGGAGCACTTATACCGGAGGTTGAAAGAGCGGAGGAAAGGAGACTTTTTTACTGCGGGATCGAAGAGATCCGTCCCCATCGTTCTCAACCCCGGAAGCATTTCGACGAATCGAAACTCCTTGAGCTGGCTGAAACCATCAAAGAGAAGGGAATCCTCGACCCCTTGATGGTGAGGCGGATCGATGGAGGTTATGAACTGATCGCAGGAGAGCGCCGCTGGCGGGCCGCCCAGAAGGCCGGATTGAAGGAAGTCCCTGTGATTTTAAGAGAGGCGGATGACAGGGAAGTCCTTGAAATCTCCCTCATTGAAAACCTTCAGAGGGAGGACCTCAACCCTGTTGAAGAGGCTGAAGGCTTCAGGGATCTGATAGAAAAATTTGATATCAGCCATGAAGAAGCAAGCAGGCGAATTGGAAAGGATCGGACGACGATCACCAATGCCCTCCGCCTTCTCAAACTATCCTCTGAAATCAAAAACCACCTCATCCAGAACCGGATCACGGCCGGTCATGCAAGAGCGCTCCTCAGCCTGGAGAGCAGAGAGAAACAGAAAGAGCTCTGTAACCTGATCATCCAGAAAGGCCTCTCGGTGAGAGAGACAGAGGCATGGGCGAAACGATGGTCGGAAAGGTCGAAGAAAAAAGTCGCCATTAAAAAGGAAAAAGGCGATTTAGAAAATCAACTCAACAGCCTCCAGGACTCACTGAGGCAACACCTTGGAACAAAAGTCCGGATCCAGCAGAGAGGGAAAAAAGGGAAGATCGAAATCGAATACTATTCCCTTGAAGATCTGGAGAGGGTTGTGGAAGCCATCCTACGAGATGCATAGCGCTTCGTAAGTCTCATAGTCCAGTAGCCTCATAGTCTTGTAGTTTTATTGACTATAAGACAAAGCGACCAGTTCACTATTTGACTTCTTATTCGCTATGCCCTCTGCGCTTTGCTATATTGAGAAAGGAGTTACCTATGTCCGGAGGAAAAACTTTCTTTGCCAAAGGGAGCCCAAAACCTTCTTCTGTTCCTGAAGAGATCAGTGCCTTTCTTGGAAAAGAGACCCTATTTGAAGGGAAGATGACTTTTCAGGGTGTCTTCCGCCTGGATGGAAGATTTGAGGGAGAAATCTTCGAAAGCGGCACTCTGATTGTGGGCGAATCCGCCCACATTAAGGGAAAGGTAGGGGTAAACATCATCATCATCAACGGCCGTGTGGAGGGAGAGCTCCATGCGGAGGAACGGGTTGAGATCCATTCGACGGGCAAATTTTCTGGAACCCTCATCACCCCTGTGCTCATCATCAATGAGGGTGGAACCCTTAATGGTCATTGCGAGATGGAGACGGGAGTCGCCCGGGAAGAAGACCTTCATCCCCGCCCACCCAATGTGGATCACCCTCTTTCTGTTTCATAACAATTTCAAATGGTTAACGTGCTTCATCTTTCGTTCACGTGGGATTGATTCATGGATATAGATGGTTATCAATGAGATTTCTGAAAAGTCCAGAAATCTCTGATTACACCGATTACGAAACGATCACACAGATTAGAAACGCATTGAAAATAAAAAATCTGTGTAATCATTTTTTTGGAATCCCTGCCTACCGGCAGGCAGGTGGGTAATCAAGAAAGCGAATAGTAGGTTTTAAGAGCTCTCAAAAATTAATTGACAACTTTTTTGAGGTATGTTAAGAAATTCACATTTTAGAGCTTCCTTTTGCTTGCCATAACAAGGAGGTTTCTCTGAAAGAGTGGGTAAAACCGCTTCAATTCTTACTTACTGTTGGTTGGTATGTGGGTTTGAGCTTGATCATTCCAGTTGGAATCGGTTACTGGCTCGATCGTCCTGAAATGTTGAACAAACGCCCATTGTTTACCTTTATCGGTCTGGGATTGGGAACGGTTATTGCTTTTGTTGGTTTATTGCGAATGCTTTTTCGTTATCAAGCCGAAGAAGAAAAAATAAGAAAAGATAAAGATTTGAAGCAAAATCAGAATAATGGGTAATAGTCGTTTAAAAATTCTCATCTTCTTTTTCGTCCCAGTTTTAATCCTCTTCGGGATTGGTTTAATCTTTGGTCCTCTCGGCTCCAGCTTTTTTGGTAAAGAACCTCCTGGTATCTTAAAAGTTCCCAGACCCCATGTTGCCCTTCCTGCTGAAACAGTCTTTCATGTGGGCAGCTTCAGCATCACGAATACCCTCATTGCCTCCTGGTTTACAATGCTCGTACTGGTGGTTTTATCAATCTTCTTGACCCGAAAAATAAAGCTCATCCCCAGCAAACGTCAAGCCATGGCAGAAGTGATCGTCGAGGGACTATTGAACTTTGTCGAAAGTGTTGCTGGAAAAAAACATGCAAGAATGCTCTTCCCGGGAGTGGCCACCATCTTCATCTATGTCATCTCGAATGCCTACTTGGCACTCTTGCCCTTCTTTGGAACGATCGGTATTCATCATGGTGGTGGTGGCCACGGTGGACATGGAGAATTTACAGCCATCTTCCGGGCAGCCAATACAGATTTAAATGTTCCCCTTTCCATCGCCCTGATGTCATTCTTCTTTGTTGAAACCTGGGGAATGAGAGCAGTGGGGGGATTCCGTTACCTCGGCGAGTTCATCAATGTCCGTCAGTTCTTACTAGGATTGAAGGAATTATTTACTGGTAAGATTAAAACAGCCCCTATGAATATCGTGTTTGGATTTATCAGTATGTTCGTCGGTGTCCTCGAAATATTCAGCCATTTAACACGAATGTTGAGTTTCACCTTTCGTCTCTTTGGCAATATGACTGCCGGTGAGATCTTAATCTTAGTCTCCTGTTTTCTTATTCCTTTGATTTTCACCATTCCTTTTTATAGCTTAGAATTATTGATCGGATTGATTCAGGCTCTTATCTTTTCCGGTTTAACCTTGGTCTTTGGAACGATCGCTGTAGCACCTCATGAGGAGGAACACTAATCAACAGAGGAAAGGAGGATTATCAATGACACCGGAAGTAATGAAAATGTTAGTGATCGGATTGACAGCGGGGTTGGGTTTTTTTGGTCCAGCATTGGCTTTAGGGTTGATCGGCTTTTCAGCCATGCAATCTCTCGGGCGAAACCCTGAAGCGAGAGGTGCAATCCTGACCAACATGATTTTGATCGGGGCGCTCGCTGAGGCCATCGGGATTTACGTCTTAATCGTCTGTATCATCTTAGCAATGGTTGTCAAATAAGGAGGTGTCACCATGGACAACGGAGGCGGTGGGTTACCCATTAGTTTGGCACTCATCATGATCACAATAGTGGTACTCGTTTTTTCCATGGCGGGACTCATTACATTTTTAGTCCTGCGAGGGTAGACTTCCGGGAGGCGCTTCGTCTCCCGTCAATCAATTATTGAAGAGGGCACCATGGGAGGTTTTGCCAGTCTTGGTATTAATTTGCCATTGTTGGTAGCTTTTATTATCAATTTCATCGTCCTCTTTTTTCTGTTACGTCTCTTCCTTTTTAAACCCGTGCTGAAGATGCTCGACGAGAGGGCGAAAAGAGCAAAGGAAGGAATGGAACTGGCCGAGGCGACCAAAAAAGAATATGAACAAGCTAAGGTTGAGGTACAAAAGCAGATTGACAAAGGACGCCAAGAGGCACAGGCCATCATCGCTCAAACGATGCAAACGGGTGAAAGACTGAAAGAAGAGTCGAGGCAAGAGGCCACAAGGCAGGCTCAATTGATCGTTGACCGAACTCGAGCGGAATTAGAGGTAGAGCGCGACAAGCTCGTTGACAATTTACGCAAGGAATTCGTCGACATTTCCATATCGGCCGCCGAAAAAGTGATCAAAGAGACTCTGGATAAAGAAAAACACAGAAAGCTCATTGAGGAGACCCTTAAGGAAAGTGCCGTTCTCAAGAAAAGTTGACATCCAATGGATGTCATTGCGAACGAAGCCATCCATCGCAGGGTGCTCAGGGGGAAGTGAAGCAATCTCAGGAGATTGCAACGCCTGCGTGGCGAAACGCCTGCCTGCACGAAGCGTTTCGGCGGAGGCAGGTCATTCCCACTTAACGGGTAATTTAAGATAAAGAGATGCCTAGAATAAGTTCTGGTAAACGCTATGCCCAAGCGGCTTTTGAGCTGGCATTGGAAAGAAACGAACTGGAAAGTTGGCAAAAGGGGCTGGAGAAGATTGCCGAGTTAACAAAAGACACAGAACTCATGGCATTGCTTCAAAACCCTCGTCTCCCCTCCGATGCCAAAAAAACTCTTTTACAGAAGCAATTGGCCGAGATCAATCCCCTGGCCTTTAACCTGGCTCTCCTCCTGGTCAAGAAAGGGCTTCTGAGGATCGGCCAGCAAATATTCCAACAATACAATTCCCTATTCGATGTTCATCAAGGGATTGAGAGGGCTAAGGTGACGACGGCATTAACCTTGAGTGATGAGGAAAGGGAGACAATATCCCGTCGTCTTGGCGACATGGCGAATTGCAAGGTTGTCATTGATGGTCAAATCGACCCCATCATCATAGGGGGATTTATTGCACGGATGGGCGATAAACTAATCGATGGCAGCATCCGTCAGAAATTAGAAACCTTGAAGAAAAATTTGGTTGAAGCTGGAAGATAATCGGGAAGAGGATAGAGGAGCGTCACCTCAGGCGACTCGAGGGGGGAGGCAAAATCTTTTCTTGGCCTCAAACCTCAAGTGTAACGATCCTCAAGGGGAGCCCTGAAACCATATTAGGTTCAGGGCGGAGCGATCCTCTGACAACTTACAAAAGAGAGGGCTTAAGATGGCTACCCGTGAACGAGAAATTGTTGCTGTGATCAAAGAGCAAATTGAGCGTTTTGCTGCTTCTGTGACGGTAACGAATGTAGGAACCGTCGTTGAAGTCGGCGATGGGATCGCCCGAATCCACGGATTAGGAGAGGCGGCCTACAATGAACTGCTCCAATTCCCCCACGGTATTACGGGTCTGGCATTAAATCTGGAGGAGGATAATGTGGGTGCTGTTATCCTTGGCGACTACACCCAGATCAAGGAGGGGGATGAGGTCAAAGCGACAGGTCGAGTTATAGAGGTTCCTGTAGGAGATGGTCTGATTGGTAGAGTGGTTGACCCTTTAGGGCGTCCCCTTGACGGTAAGGGACCCATTAAAGCAGAGAAGACCCGTCCAGTTGAGAGAGTTGCACCAGATGTAACAAAGAGAGCACCGGTTAATACCCCCGTCATGACGGGAATCAAGGCAATCGATAGCATGATCCCTATCGGCCGAGGGCAGCGTGAGCTGATTATCGGCGACCGATTTACCGGCAAATCAGCCATTGTCCTTGATAGTATCATCGCCCAGAAGGGTCAAAATCTGATCTGCATCTATGTCGCTATCGGACAAAAAACCTCCAAAGTTGCTCAGGCCATAGCGACTCTCGAGAAGTTTGGAGCGATGGAATATACGATTATTGTAGCGGCAGATTCCTCTGACCCTGCTCCCCTCCAATATATTGCCCCTTATGCAGGCTGTGCTATAGGGGAAGAATTCATGGAGCAGGGAAAGGATGCTTTGATTCTCTATGACGACCTTTATAAGCATGCCTGGGCTTACCGCCAGCTTTCTCTTCTGTTGCGCCGTCCGCCCGGCAGGGAGGCTTATCCAGGAGATATCTTTTATATCCATAGTCGGCTTCTGGAGAGGGCAGCTAAATTGTCCCAGGAACATGGGGGCGGTTCTCTGACCGCTTTGCCAATTATTGAAACCCAACTTGGAGATATTTCCGCTTACATCCCGACCAATGTCATCTCCATCACGGATGGCCAAATCTATCTCGAACCAGACCTGTTTAATGCTGGAATTCGTCCAGCCATCAATGTGGGGTTGTCTGTCTCCCGGGTAGGTGGCTCGGCTCAAAGAAAAGCGATGAGACAGGTGGCGGGGAGGTTAAGATTGGAGCTTGCCCAGTTTCGAGAGTTGGAAGCCTTTGCAAAGTTTGGTAGTGAAGAATTGGATAAGGCGACCAGAGATCAATTGGAGCGAGGTCGGCGCATTACTGAGATATTGAAGCAACCCGTCAATACTCCGATGTCGCTCGGAAAGCAGTCAAGCATTCTCTATGCCGTCACCAACGGGTATCTCGATGATGTTCCAGTAGAAAAGGTGATCGCCTGGGAAGAAAATTTCCACCGTTTTATGGAGACAAATCATCCGGAGATAGAGAAAAAGATCAATGGGGAGTTTGAGATAAAAGCTGAAACGGATAATCTTTTGAAAGCAGCCATCACCCAATTCAAGCAAGGAACCACTTCATAGAATGGCAAACATTCAAGCCTTACGCCGCCGCATCCGTAGTATCCACGGTACCACCAAGATCGTCCGCGCCATGGAGATGGTGGCAACCGCCAAAATGCGAAGAACACAACAACGAGCGCTGGCAGGGCGGCCTTATACTGAAAAGATACGCCAGGTGATTGCTGATCTTGCCATCGAACCCCGTATCAAAGGGAAAATTCTTCCCTTACTGCAGAAACGGAAAGCAAACAAAATCACCATTGTCCACATCGGTACTGACCGAGGATTATGTGGCGGTTTGAATACGAACTTGAATCGCTTTGTGGCTGAGTTTATCCTGGGACAAAAGATTCCTGTGACCGTGATTACGGTGGGGCGGAAGGCGAGAGCTTTCGCTCGTATCGCCAAACTTAATGTTCGCGCTGAATTCGCCGGAATCAGCGACCGGGCGACCATGCTGGAAACCATGCCCATCTCAAGAGTCGTGATTGATGACTACAGCAAGGGTGAGGCGGATTTAATCTGTCTTGCCTATCCCCGTTTTATTAGCACCATGCTGCAGAGACCTACGATAGAAGCTTTGCTTCCGATTGAGCCGGCAACACTCCCTCCGGGGCAGGTGGCGGAATATATTTTTGAGCCTGATCCTTTTTCGGTTTTGAATGAATTATTGCCCCGATTTGTAGAGATGGAGGTCTATCACGCTGTCCTTGAGCTAATTGCCAGTGAGCAATCCGCACGGATGGTCGCCATGCGCAATGCGGGTGACAATGCGGAAGACCTGATCAAAGATTTAAGCTTATCTTTGAATAAAGCGAGACAGGAGATGATAACAAAGGAGATCTGTGATATTAGCGGAGGGGCTGAAGCCTTAACGGTCTAAATTCCCCCTACCCCCCCATGTTCAACAGGGGAAGGACGAATTAAAAATCTAAGGAGCGAAGAAATGGCGAAGGGTAAAGTGGTGCAAGTCATAGGAACCGTGGTCGATATTGAATTCCCTCAGGGTGAGTTGCCGTTTATTTACAATGGCATCGTCATTCCCATGAACGGCAGCAAGGTGATCGTGGAGGTACAAGCCCATATCGGTAACCATTGGGTGCGCGGTGTCTCTTTGACCCCCACCGATGGCTTAGCAAGAGGAGCTGAAGCCATTGATATGGGAACTCCCATCTCAGTCCCTGTAGGACGAGCAACGTTAGGTCGATTATTGAATGTCTTTGGTGAAGCGATCGATGGGCTGGGAGAGGTAAAAACGAAGGAGAAATGGCCGATTCACCGTCCGCCTCCTCCCCTTACAGAACAGGAAACGGTTCCTCACATGCTCGAGACCGGGCTGAAAGTAATGGATTTGGTCACTCCATTTACAAGAGGTGGAAAGATCGGTGCTTATGGCGGGGCTGGAGTCGGTAAGACCGTCATCATTATGGAACTCATTCGTAACATTGCTGCGGAGCACGGAGGATTTTCCGTCTTTGCAGGGGTGGGTGAAAGATCCCGAGAAGGCAATGATCTATGGTTAGAGATGAAACGTTCCGGTGTGATGGATAAGACCGTTATGGTCTTTGGTCAGATGAATGAAACCCCGGGTGTCCGCTCCCGTGTCGCTCTTACAGGGGTCACTGTGGCAGAATATTTCCGTGATATTGAAGGCCAAGATGTGCTCCTGTTCATTGATAATATCTATCGCTATGTTCTTGCGAATATGGAGCTATCCGCTCTTCTGGGACGCATGCCCTCAGCCGTCGGTTATCAGCCCACTTTGGGGACAGACGTCGGAGAGCTAGAAGAAAGGATTACCACCACGAAGAAAGGCTCTATTACCTCTTTCCAGGCGATCTATGTTCCCGCTGATGATTACAGCGACCCAGGCATTGTGGCAACTTATGGTCATCTTGATGCCGTTGTGGCCTTAGAGCGTTCCATTGCTGAGTTGGGGATTTACCCGGCAGTTGACCCTCTGACTTCCACCTCTCGAATCCTTGATCCTGCCATTGTTGGCGAGGAACATTATCGAGTCGCTCGAGGGGTTCAGGCGACCTTGCAAAGATATAAAGAATTGCAGGATATCATTGCTATCTTGGGAATAGAGGAATTGAGCCAGGAAGATAAGCTCACCGTGGTCAGGGCGAGAAAGATTCAGAGGTTCTGCTCACAGCCATTTCATGTGGCTGAACAATTTACCGGAACCCCGGGCCGGTATGTCCCTATCAAGGAGACCGTTAGAGGCTTTAAGGAAATCTTGGAGGGGAAACACGACGATCTTCCTGAGGGTGCTTTCTATTTAGTTGGCACGATTGATGAGGCAGTCGAAAAGGCTAAACAGATACGAGGATAATAACCCTATCAAATTTTTGTGTTTCGGACACACTATCATCCCTTCTCGTCCCCCTTTAGAAAAGGGGGATTGGGGGATTTGAAAGTCTATTTTTAATCAAGCGAAAATTATGGCCACATTCAAATTAGAGATTGTCACTGCAGAGAGATTGGTTTTTTCTGAAGATATTGACGCCTTAGTGGCTTGGGGAGTGGAAGGCCAATTGGGCATTCTTCCCCATCACGCCCCTTTGATGACCATGCTTCAGCCCGGCGATTTAATGATCAGAAAAAATAAGGAGGAAGAATACCTCGCCATCAGCGGTGGCTTTCTCGAAGTGCGTCCTGACAAAGTGATCATCCTGGCCGATGCCTGTGAACGTGTGGATGAAATTGATATCGCACGCGCTGAAGAAGCAAAGAAGCGCGCTCAAGAAACAATGATATCCGCTCCCCTCAGCGTTGAAGCGGGTGTTGCTGAGGCTGCCTTGCGTCGTTCTTTAGCCCGATTGAAGGCGGCTGAAAAAAGACGCCGCCAGCCCCCAAGAGTTGGCTAATACCAATTTCCTTTACTTAATTCCTGAAGTAAGTTATTCAAGCCCTCAACCGTCTAAAGGTCGAAGGTTTTTCATTTCTTCTCAACCTAAACTTAAACCTTATTCTCAATACATTTCCCCCCCATTCCTGTTGACTCCTTCATATATTTTTTATAAACTGGTCTTTTAATTGAGGCCTCCAAAACAGCGATTTTAGGCACTTAAGATCACTTTAGCTCACTTTTAAAGGTATGAGTAAAATAACCCGTCCTATCATCACAGAGGTTTTTCCCAGTGGCAACTTGAAAAGGAGGTGATCACTAGAAGAAAGCTGTCCCCTTTCTTTTGGGTTAAAACCAGTGATTAAGTAAGTGAGGTAGAGAGTATTTTCCATTTCAAAAAAGATGGCCCGATGTTCTAAAAAGGAGGTCAGCCATGAAAGAATTATTTGATAAATCAATTTCACGCCGTAATTTTCTTAGGGCCTTTGTGGCCGGAATGGCCACCACTACTATTGACTGGTATAAGATCGAGGCTCTGGCATCCACTATAGAACCGAAGTCAGAGTATCCTGTTATAGTAATTGGTGCGGGTATAGGTGGACTTACTGCTGGAACCTATCTTGCACGAAACGGCTTTCCAGTGACTGTCATTGAGCAACATGACGTCCCTGGAGGGTATGTCACCTCTTTTGATCGTGCCGGGGGAGCTTTTCACTTTGAGGTTTCACCCCACTACACCGTAGGGGTGGCACAATATCTTGAGGACTGTGGAATCAAAGATAAAATCGAATTAGTCAAGTTGCCTGAATTTCTTCGTGTGGTCACCCCGGATTTTGACCTCATTTTCCCTCAGCAGAACCCGAAGGAGATTGTTAGTATTCTTTCAGAAAAATTTCCCCATGAGGCTGAGGGCATCCGGGGTTTTATGGGTCACCTAACGAATCTTCTTCAGGAGTTAAGAAAACCTATAGATCCTAAGACGATCCCTTCCACCCATCCGATCATGTGGAGCACCAGCAATCAGACCACTGCCCAGTTGCTGGACAAGTATTTCAAGGACGAAAAACTCAAAGCTGTAATAGCGGCCTTTGGACCGGGATTGGGACTGCCTCCGTCGAGATATCCGAACCTCTTCTATTCTGCTGGGACCGCCGCGTACATTTTTTTGGGTAAGGAAACAGTTAAACCCCACCCCCAGAATCTAAGCGATGCCTTCATGCATGCCATCGAAAGCCACGGGGGTCGGGTCATCCTGAAGACCGAGGTTGAAAGCATCCTAACCAAAGATGGAGCTGTCATTGGTGTGAGGACTACTGATGGAAAGACCCACACAGCCAGGGCAGTCATATCCAATGCCAGCGCGCCTGCGACGTTCGAAAAGATGCTTTCCCCCGGTGTTGTGCCAGACAATTACATGTCCAAACTCCGAACCTACCGTCCCTCCTTCTCGAGCTTCAAGGTTTGGCTAGGACTTAACGGGGAGCTTCGGGGCAAGATCAAGGGCTATCATATTAGCGTCCTTGACGACTATGATACTGAAGCCTCTAGTAAAGCTTCTTTAGCGGCTCAGGCCTCTAAGGCCAACTTTGTTATCTTTATATATGACAACTTGTATCCTGGGTACTCCAAGCCTGGGAAAAGTTCGGTTTCTCTAATAATGCCTTCCGGCTATGATCCGTGGAAACGATTTGAGACAGACTACTTTACTGGTCGGAAAGAAGCCTACCATAAAGAGAAGAAGCGCATTACTCAGATCCTTATCGACAGGGCTGAGGCCCGGGTGATCCCTGGTCTCAGATCCATGATCGAGGTTATGGATGCTGCTACGCCTTTGACCAACGTTCGCTATACCAAAAATCATGAAGGGGCCATTGTTGGCTACGAGAATTCCATGGATAATTCAGGCATGAACCGCATCAAGAATCGAACCCCCATTAAGGGGCTATACCTGGCTGGTCATTGGGGTGACCCAGGAGGAGGATTCGTAAGTGTAATGAGGAGTGGAAGAAACACATTTAATATACTAATGGAAGATTGGGCGAAAAAGACATAAAGAGTGAGTATATGGCAAAAAAGAAGGGACACTTTTTATATTTCCCGAAAGGTGTCCCTTCATCCTTCCACTTCCCACCCTCCCCCTTCAACTTTTCAATTCCTGTTTTCAATTCCTGTTGACTCCTTTAAAGGGGTTTTATAAACTTTGGTCATCTCAAGTCGTTTTGCGAGAATAACCATGATGAACGGTTTGATCATCATTTTGGGTATCATCTTATTGTTCGGGGTGCTTTATTTTGAGAAAAAGAAAAACAGAATACCGCTATTAATTACAAAGTCTACTCTTTCATTGCTTTTCGTCATGACTGCGTTGCAACAGCCCTACTCGGTTCCGGCCTATTATCATTATCTCTTCGTTGGTTTGATTTTATGTCTTGTGGGGGATGTGTGTCTGGCCCTACCGCAGAAAAAAGCGTTTATGGGAGGTCTGGTCGCTTTTTTGATTGGGCATCTTCTTTACATCTTCAGTTTTTCGTCTCTCATCCCAATTTCCCATTGGTTTTCATCAGGGCTGTTTATCGTTTTTGGCGCAAGCGCCCTTACCTTTTTCTGGCTCCATCCTCATTTAAAATCCATGCTAATCCCGGTGTTGATATACATTCTGGTAATAACCCTAATGGCATCCGGGGCCTGGGCGGTTTTTGGGAAATCTTCCTTCCAGATTTCCGGAAGGGCGCTCATCTTAACCGGGGCTCTTTGTTTTTATGTCTCAGACCTGTTTGTCGCCAGGCACAGGTTTATAAAACAAGAATATTTAAACCGGCTCTTCGGCCTCCCATTATATTACACCGGTCAATTCATGCTGGCTTTTTCTATAGGCTTTTTTTGAAGTAATGAGGAAGGCTCTTTTTCGCCCTGTGGCGCCAATCAGAAACCTAATCCGTTAATCGACGACAATAGATGAGGGACACTTCCCCTCTTTTATCGGAGGTGTCCCTTTTACTTTTTCTATTTGGTCTTTTTGTGCTTGATCTTTCCCGTCAGCCCTCCGATCCAATCCATCACACTATCGATGACCGTAGGTCCTTTGACGGTCAGTTTTGTCTCGGCTGTCAGTGGCGATAACATGCTGGTCACCTTTACCGTGTAAACACCCTTCGGAATCGGGGGTTGGCTGATCACCACCACAGGTTCAAACTTCTCATTGGGGACGATATCGGCCTTTAAAATCTCCATGGCCTTGGTCAATTTGCTTATTGAAGATTTGCCCAACTCCGCTTTGAATGTTCCATCCGGTTGAATTGGAGCCTCTGCCACGATTGCCTTGGTCTCATTGGGTCCGATGAGAGTAATAAACATGGAATCCCCTGGCTTAAACCCGGAGCCTTCAAAGACAATAATGGTGTCCATTAATTTAGCGACTCCGAGACGGATCGAGTCGGGGTTTACAATGACCTGCGGTCCGGCAACGGAGCGGTCAAGGGTTTTGGGTGGACTGGCACACCCCGGAGAGATAAAGACGCCTCCCACCATTATGAGACATCCCCAAATCAATAACTTCCAGAAACTATTTTTTTGTCGAATCTTCATTTTAGTCCCCCCTTGTTAGTATTTCCGTTTTACCATCTCATTTCCTCAACGTAGCGTTGGCATTTATTGCCAACGAATTTATTCGCCCCCAATAAATGGGGGCGCTACATTTCTGCCCGGATTCCCGTTTTAACGGGAATGACAACGCGGCTATCGGAAGTATCATCGAATCGCTTCGATGAGTCCATTTACCAATGAGGCGGCTTCTGTTTCAGGCAGACAATACTTCATCTCCGCAAATCTCTTTCTGAATACTGAAACCTCTTTCGCCACCAGCCGATCATGAAGGATAACCTCGCTCATATACTCTGCCAGTTGGCCAAAGTCCTCCTCCTTCATCCCGAAACGGGTCATCTCCTGAACTCCCATCCTCAGACAACTGGCTGCGGTGAAGGCCTCGTCGTCCGGGGCGGCCTGATAGTTGACGATGATGTTATTCTTCTCCAGCCGTTCGGCAATCACGGGTCCCTTTCCGTAACCCACTCTGACGATCACCTGATGGGTTTCCGTATATCCAAGTCTGGAGTCTCCCTCTACGGTTAATCCTTGTTGCTTTAAGGAACGGGCGAAGGCTTTGGCATTGGAGATCACTGCCTTCTGATATTCTGATTTATAGATATTCATCTCATAGGCCGCCATGAGCAGTCCTAAAAGTGTCCCCAGATGATGGTTGCTTACGCTTCCGGGGAAAACCCTCCGGACAATGGCCTCCCAGAGGTCCTCGTATTCTGTTCCCTCTCCCATATTGCTTCCGATGACCCCCCTCTGCGGACCAAAAAATGTTTTATGGGTGGAACCTGTAACAATATCCGCACCTTCTTTAAAGGGCTCCTGAAAATAGGGCCCAATCAATCCCAATACATGGGCCATGTCATAATGGATGATCGGCTTGGGTTTTATCCTGGATGCGATTTGAACAATCTCCTTGAGAGGCTCCTTATAAAGGACCATGCTCTTGCCCAGGACAATCAACTCAGGTTTATGTATTTCCAGGAGCTCTTCTGTCTTTGAGAGATCGATCTGATAGAGATCGTCCTTCATCACCGGGAAAGGAACAACCGATGGCCTCTCCGTCAAAGGATCGATGGCTATAAAATCTCTCAAGGCGCCCATGGGTTGTGCGCTGAGATGCCCCCCTCTCCCGAGATGATGATTCATTACCTTCCTGATCCTTCGGGGTTCGCTTTTCCGGTCGAGCCGATTGAGGTAATCCACCAGACCGCTGAAGACAACCGTGTTGGCCATCTGTCCACTGATCACCCTCGCCTCCACCTCAGAACATCCCATGAAGCTTCGCATCTCATCGGCAAGAAGGGCCTCCACCTCTTCGATCAACTTCGTCCCTTGATAATAGAAGATATCCTTTTCCCCAAGTGCTTTGACGAAACGGTGCTCCGCATATCGATGGGATGGATCCATAATGGTGAGAAGTCTCACCAGGAGAGACGGGGTTTGTTCCGAAGGGATGAGGTTAATCGTCTCTCTCTGTCTCCAATAGGTATTTTGTATGGCCCGCTCAATCAGCTTTCGGACTGAATTTTTCAAATCTCTGGTCGGCTCACGCCTTTTTGGAATCCTCTCTTGAAATAGGATGGGCCGGGCGTAAGGGGGAGCCTCTCCGGATAAATGTTTTTCCACGATCGTCCCTTCAACGGTCTTCCCCCTCTGCTGAATATCGATCTTCTGCCCCTCTTCCAAATCGGAATCGATATAGGCTAATGCAATGGCCCTCATCCCTTTTTCTTCGGTGGGTTTTGACAGGATTCCCTCATTAGAAAATATCCAGTAGGGCACCATGGTTCCACTGGTCACATGGCCTACCGGTTTTCCGTTCACAAAGACTTCATAGCCTTGCCTTGCAATCGCCTGTCCCCCCTGATCTCCAATCATCGCGACGGGGACAACCCGTCTGGGAATGGTCTGTCTCTCTCTGGGCGGCGGGGGAACTCGATCCGCCCTCGCTTTCAATTCTTCAAATTGTCGCCTCAGGGCCTCCTTCCCGATAAAATCTCCTTTCAAAGGAGAAAAACTGACTGCCAATCCGGCTGAATAAACAGCATAGATGGGTATCTCCTTTCCCTCTTGATCGAGTCCCAATTCGTGACCATACAGGGGAAGTCCTGCCTCCGTCCTCAGGGTGTCCCTTGCCCCCAAGCCTACGGGGACAATTCCTTCTTTCTCTCCAACGGTAAGAATCGCTTCCCATATCATTCGCATCTTCTCTCTCTCAGAAAAGAGTTCGAAGCAGATGGGCTCTCCCGTATATCCGGTTCTTGAGATGGTGACAGCCACTCTGACCCCCTCGATCTCGCAAACCCTTAAACGATTCCTCCAGGGATCAGGAAGTTTTGAATGACTTTCGATGACTATCTTCTCTAACACCCTTTTGGCCATGGGCCCCTGAAGGGCGATCATGCCCATCTCGTCGCTCTTGTCCTCGATGGTAAGACCTTTAAATCGTTTCCGGTGGTCCATCAACCAGTTCCAGTCTTTCTCCTTATTGGCCGCATTGACGACGAGAAGGTACCTTGACTCTGAAGGAAGATTTCCTTCATCCAATCGATAAAGGTAAGCATCGTCAATCGCCCCCCCCCACTCATTCTGGATCAGGGTATACTGGGCCATACCGTGCTCCAGGGCGAAAATATTGTTCGTCAGGACATGCTGTAAAAAGGGAATGGCCTCTTCTCCATAGATGAGAAACCTTCCCATATGAGAGATGTCGAAGAGACCTCCAAATTTCCTTGTGGCAAGATGCTCTTCAAGGATGCCCCGCTCGTAAGAAACAGGCATCTCCCAGCCGGCAAACTCCACCATCTGTGCACCATGTTCCTTATGCCACAAATAGAGTTCCGTCCGTTTTAAATCCTTTGGCATTCTTTAAACCCCTTTCCAGTTAAGATCTTCTATCTTTTCATATGAGATCATATTTTTACATAAATCCTACCATAGAATCAACCCATTCAACTCCCCATTCAACTCTCCGATCTAAAGCCCGTGGTTTACCTTCAGCCCGAGCGTTCGACTGAGCTCATGCCGAAGTCTCAGGCCGAAGTCTCAGCCCGCTGCAGGCAGGGGTTGATACTGCACTTTGATAGATTCAGTGTCCTGAGCTTGCCGAAGGAAGCGGCGCTTTCCACCCCGACCTAAAGGACGATGTTTGGCGCCGTCGAAGGTATCAAATTTTATTCATTTTACCTGAGATCTATGACCCATTTCTTATCACTCTTCGACAAAAAGTTCGGCAAAGACGGCTCTTGTCGGCCTTTTGCCAGTTTTTTTAAAAAGATTCTTTTTAGGCAAAAGTTATAAAAATCAATTAGTTAAATAAAAATGAAATGCTTGGCACTAATATTGCTTTAATAAATAAAAAGGGGTTAAAACATAAATTGCCGATAAAGCCAAACTCCGAGTAATCGGAGGACGCCTGTACGCTGAAATCAGCGGAAGGCCCCTTGCTCAGCATACGGAGCAGGCGGGGAAAGCCATGCCTGCGTGCCAAAACGCCTGCCAACCGCAGGCAGGCAATACAGCACGTAGGAGTGTCTGTATGCCGGAGAGCCTACCCAAGGTTGATAGGCACTACGGCGTGCAGGCACGGGTCCCTCTGGGATAGCCGGGTTGCCGAAGAAGAATAAAATTAAAAGGCCCGTGGTCTGTATGCATATGGACACGGGTTTTATGCATTTAACCTATAACAAGAGAGAGATTCACATCAAAAGCGAAAGAGAACACTCATTTTATCAAGGTCTTAAAAACTTCAGTATTGGATGTGGCATTAATTACTCCAATCCCTCTCTCCATCTGTCCATCTGCCACAGGGAGGTCTATTTTTCTCAAAAGTCTGATTCCCTCAGAAGACATCCATTAGATAAAGAAACAAGGGATGGGAAAAGGTGGTGAATTGTGGAGGTTAAAAAATTATTCAAAGACCAGTCAGGCGATTCCGCCTTATTAAAAAATTTGAATAAAGAACTGTACCTCGAATCCCGGGAACATAAGCGGATGGAGGAGGCATGCCAAGAGATCGAGGATTGTTATCGAGACTTATTAGAACACACAAAAGCTCTTTTATATATCCATGACCTTCAGGGACTGCTGCTCTCCATGAATCAAGGAGCTATCGAAATTCTGGGTTATGACAAAGATTCTTTCTTGAAAATGAATATTCGCGATATTTTGGTGCCTGAAGTCAAGGAACAATTTGAAGCATATCTGGATGAAATCAAGGGGCATGGTGTTGCCAAAGGCGTGATGTTAGTCCAGACTGCCACGGGCGAAAAGCGACTCTTAGAATATCACAATACCCTCCGGACTGAAGGAGTCACTTATCCAATTGTTCGAGGAATTGCATACGACATTACCGAGCGCATTCAAGCAGAGAAGGCAGTAAAAAGGCTATCTCAAGAGAATGCGATTGTGGCAGAGATTGGCCGAATTATCAGCTCATCGCTGAACTTCGAAGAGGTGTATGAGCTGTTCACTGAAGAGGTAAAAAAACTCATTCCCTTTGACCGAATTGCAATCAACCTCATCAACCCCAAAGATCATACGACCACCATCGCTTATGTCATCGGGGCTGACGTAGCAGGCCGCCAGATGGGGAATGTTATCCCCCTAGCAGGCACGGCTACGGAAGAGGTCACTCGTACTCGGTCGAGTCTCCTCATCCAGGCAGAGGATCCAAAGGAGATTACAGGCAGATATCCCGGTCTCTTAACCAGTTTTCAGTCTGGATTTCGTTCGTTGATGTCGGTTCCACTGGTCTCAAAAGATGAGGTAATAGGTGTTCTCCACTTTCGATCGACTAAGCCCAATGCCTACTCAGAAAGGGAACTTAAACTTGCTGAGAAGGTTGCCTTTCAGATTGCCAGCGCTATCGCCAACGCAAAGCTTTTTACAGAGTTGAAGCAGGCAGATGAGGAAATCCAAAGGAGCTATGATGCCCAAACTGTGGTCAACTCCTTTCTCCGCCTCTCACTGGAAAACATCTCCCTTGAAGAGATCCTGAGACAGTCCCTTGACCATATTCTTTCAATCCCATGGCTCGCCTTTGAATCAAGAGGAAGCATATTTATAGTTGAGGATGACCCTAATGGCTTGGTCATGAAAGCACAAAGATGGCTGGCTGAGCCGATACAAAAGTCATGTGCAACGGTTCCTTTTGGCAAGTGCCTTTGTGGCCGAGCAGCACTGAGGCGTGAGATACAATTCTCTGCCTGCCTCAATGAATCTCATGAGACCAGTTACGAAGGCATAATCCCTCACGGTCACTACTGTGTCCCCATCCTATTCGCTGACAAGATATTGGGGGTAATAAATATCTACGTCAAAGAAGGACACCAACGCCACCAAAAAGAGGAGGAATTCTTAACCGCTGTCGCGAACACCCTGGCTGGTATTATGATACGCAAAAGGGGAGAGGAGGCCTTGCTTCGGGCTGCCCAACAATGGCGTACCACTTTCGATAGCATTAACGATTTTGTCTCCTTGTTAGACCTTGAAGGAAGGATTTTGCGATGTAACAAAGCCATGAAAAATTTTGTAGGAAAACCGTTCAACGAAATTATTAACCATTCCTGTTGGGAAATAATGCTTGGAACCACAACTCCTGTTAAAGACTGCCCTTTCTTGCGCGCGAAAGAGACCCTTCAGCGAGAAACCACCACTTATTCCATAAATGACCGGTGGTTCAATATTGCCATAGACCCAATCTTGAATGAAACCGGAATCTTCATTGGAGCAGTTAACACTATATCTGATATTACCGAAAAAAAACATACAGAGGAAATCCTAAGAAGTAGTGAGGATAAATATCGAACCATTCTTGAAAATATTGAGGACGGCTATTTTGAGGTTGACATTGCCGGTAATTTTACCTTCATTAACGATTCATTGTGCCGAATATATGGTTATTCCAGAGAGGAATTGATGGGCATGAATGACCGGCAGTACACGGATCAAGAGAATGCGAAGAAATTGTTCCAGGCCTTTAATAAAGTCTATAGAACAGGAGAATCCACCAAAGAAATCGATTGGGAGATTATAAGAAAAGATGGGACGAAAAAAAACATCGAGGCTTCTGTATCCATAATGAAGGATCCATCAGGTAACCGGATAGGGTTTAGAGGCCTTGTCCGGGACATCACTGATCGGAAGCAGGCAGAGAAGGAGATTGCCTCCCTCCAAGATCAGCTTCGGCAGTCGCAGAAGATGGAGGCGATCGGTCATCTCGCAGGAGGGGTTGCCCATGATTTTAATAATCTCTTAACCGTCATCACCGGTTATACAGACCTACTCCTCAGGAGCCTTGCCCCCGATAGCCCCCTCTACCCGGATACTCTCGAAATCAAAAAAGCCTCGGAAAAAGCGGAATCCCTGACACGCCAACTCCTTGCCTTCAGTCGCAAGCAGGTCATTCAGCCAAAAGTACTAAATCTCAACACTTTAGTCTCTAATATGGACAAGATGCTTCGGCGCTTAATCGGGGAGCATATTGAACCCGTTACATATTTAGCTGAGAATCTTGGAAGGACCAAGGTGGACCCAGGCCAGATCGAGCAAGTGATCATCAACCTGGCAGTGAACGCAAGAGATGCAATGCCGGGGGGAGGAAGGCTTACTATTGAAACAACCAATATGGAATTGGATGAGGAGTATGGACGAACACATATTGATGTTAAGCCAGGCCCATATGTGATGCTCTCGGTAAGCGATACAGGATGTGGTATGTCACCCGAGATCAAAGAGCACATCTTTGAACCCTTCTTCACCACGAAGGGGGAAGGTAGAGGAACGGGCCTTGGTCTTTCCACTGTTTACGGCATCATTAAACAGATGGGTGGGAGTATTTGGGTTTATAGCGAACCTGGACAAGGCACGACATTTAAGATCTATCTGCCAAGGGTCGAAGAAGACTTCGATTTGATTGAGCCGGAAGGTAACCTTTTGGGATCGCTTCAGGGCTTTGAAACAATCCTGCTGGCAGAGGATGAAGAGGCCGTCCGAAGAGTGGCCGGTGCCATTCTGAAGAGGAATGGTTACATCGTCCTCGAAACTGCCAGCGGAGAAGAAGCATTGCGTTTGGTTCAAGAAAGGAATAGTAACCCGATCCATCTCCTCTTAACCGATGTAGTCATGCCAGGGATGAACGGCCCTGAACTGGCAAAACATCTGACCCTTCTGCAGCCCGCGATGAAAATCCTTTACATGTCAGGGCATACGGATAATGCCGTTATCCACCAAGATATATTGGAAATTGGAGCCCCTTATATCCAGAAACCTTTTACACCGGATGGTCTCTCCCGGAAGGTGCGCGAGGTACTGGATGGGCGGTAAGAGGGAACTGGCCCTGTGCCTTCAAGGAGGCATTGAAGGTAAATTAATTTGAAAAGAGGCATTAAAGGGGTTAAAAATCGACTATTAGGCTTTTGAGATGGATACCATAGGTCAACGGAATGGATATTAAAACGCGATCATTAACAGTTGAACTTCAAAAAGAAATCATAGAACGTAAGAAGGCTGAGGAGGAAATAAAACATAGCCTATCTCTTCTCGATGCCACATTGGAGTCAACCGCAGACGGAATTCTTGTAGTGGACGGAGAAGGGAAGATAGAGAAGTTTAACAGAAAATTTGTCCAGATGTGGAGGATTCCTGAATCCATTCTTGCGTCAAAGGACGTCGATCGGGCACTTGCGTTTGCCTTGGACCAGTTAAAAGACCCTGAAGGCTTTCTTAAGAAAGTGAGGGGGTTGTATAATCTTCCCGAGGCCGAGAGTTATGATGTCCTCGAATTCAAAGACGGCAGGGTCTTTGAGCGATATTTACAACCCCAGAGGATTGGGGATCGAATTATTGGAAGAGTGTCGAGTTTCCGAGACGTCACCGAACGCAAGTGGATGGAACAAACACTGATAAGAAATGAGGAGGTGGCGAAGAGGCTATCCCAAGAAAATGTAATCATGGCCGAGATTGGGCGAATTATCAGCTCAACACTGAATATTGAAGAAATATACGAGCGCTTTGCCGAAGAAGTTCGCAAACTCATTCCTTTTGACCGGATTTTGATTAACACCATTAATGTCGAAAAAGACACCGTTACAAATGTCTACATCGCTGGAAAAGGGATCTCAGATCGGAAGGTTGGGGAGGTCTACCTTCTCCAAGGCTCAGGCAATGCCGAGATGGTACGTACAAACTCAACGCTGCTCATCCAAACAGAAGATTTTAATGAGTATAAAGATCGTTTTCCCATGCTTTTGACCACTTTTCAAGCCGGTTTTCGATCGATCATGAATGTCCCCTTATTCTCAAAAGGGCAGATCATAGGGGGTCTACTTTTGAGATCTTTTAAACCCTATGCCTATACGGATAAGGATGTGAGGCTTGCCGAGAGAATCGGTGATCAGATTGCCGGGGCCATTGCCAATGCTCTACTTTTCGCTGAACGGAAGCGAACAGAGAATGCTTTACGGGAAAGCGAAGATCGCTATCGGGACCTGGTAGAGTATAGTCAATTTTTAATCTGCACCCACGATCTTAAGGGCAAGATCCTCTCCACAAATCAATGGCCGGCAAAAATTCTCGGTTATGACCAGAGCGATCTTCTCAAGATGAATATTAAGGACCTTTTGGCTCCTGAGGCGAAGGATGAATTTGATCAATATATTGCCGCCATTCGTACGCAGGGTTCTACCAAGGGACTTCTCTTGGTTCAGACCCGGACAGGAGAAAAACGACTCTGGGAATACAACAACACTCTGCGTACGGAGGGTGTGGCTGAGCCCATTGTGCGAGGTATGGCGTACGACATCACTGAGCGCAAAAAGATGGAACAGGCCCTGATAAGAAATGAGAAGGCAGCCAATAGATTATCTCAAGAAAATACAATCATCGCCAGGATTGGAAGAATTATTTCTTCAACTCTGAATATTGACGAAGTGTATTCCCACTTCGCCGAAGAAGTTCGCAAACTAATTCCGTTTGACAGGATTTCGATCGCCACCATTAATTCTCAAGCCCAGACCGTTACAATGGCCTATACCTGGGGAAATGAAATTGATGGCCGCAATCAGGGAGATGTTTTCCCTATTGAGAATACAACGTATGCTAAACTCGTGGCTAACCGCTCTGGCATTTTGATACAGGTAGAGAGTGAGGATGAATTAAAAGCATATCCTCACCTCTTGAACACCTTTCGTGCTGGATTTCGATCAATGATATCGGTCCCTTTGATTTCAAAGGATGAGGTGATAGGTGGCCTTAACTTTCGATCCATAAAACCAAATAACTATACTGGGCTCGACCTGAACTTGGCAGAAAAAGTAGGCCACCAGATAGCAGGCGCAATTGCCAATGCACAGCTTTTTATTGAACGGAAACGGACAGAGGCAGAGAAGGAGAAATTGATCCTACAGCTTCAGAAGGCTCTTGGGGAAGTTAAACAATTGAGCGGGTTATTGCCCATCTGTGCGTCCTGTAAAAAAATACGGGATGACAAAGGTTATTGGAGCCAGATCGAGACCTATATCCGGGACCGTTCCGAAGCAGAATTCACCCACGGCATCTGTCCGGACTGTTTTAAAAAATTATATCCTGATATAGAAATTTAAATCTCCCTTTTCAGGGGTGCATCAAACCGCAAGTACTAAATCCTCGCTCGGATAAAACAGAGCTTTCACTGAGGGTCGCACCAAAACGACGATGGTAAACACGCCCAGAATCGTCCCGAAGGGCATAAAAAGACAGTTCAGGCTGGCTATGACAAGACAGAAGATGTAGTGCTTGTGTCTGATAATAAACCGCCCGGATAAAATCACGCAAACCGCAAATGCCCAGCCTACGAGCATGAAGCTTCCCCCCATAATGATAAAAATCCATCCCAAAAACGGGGGCGGAAGAGGGCTTCCTCCTATGCGGTGAGGAGCGACAAGGAAGAGGATTCCCAAGACAAGATGAATGACCGGGAAGAAAGAGAATAGAGCGGCAATCCCTCCCACAATGTAATGGAAAATCGATAACAATCTAAGATGCTCCTGATCCTGATTCATTGTTTTTTCCCCCCTTCCATATCCTTGAAAACTAAATTTTCCAACTCTTAACTCTCAACTCATAAAATTCTCAATTTTTTCTCACTTCCCATTTCCTATTTCCTACTTCCTATTTCCCACTTCCCATTTCCCATTTATATTCACTCCAACCTTCCCTCCAATCTGAGCTGGTTGATGATCTCCAGGATTCTGGGCATGATTTCGATGGTCGCCTTCTCACCCTCTAAAACCGCCTCGTGCTTCTTTGAAAAATCGCTTGAACCAATATAGCCGACCTTCGGCTTGATCACCACATCGGCCTGTGAGAGTTGAATGGCGGCAAGTTTCGAATACATGATGTCAATCGACTGGAGAAGGGTTTCAATCGTATTTCCTGGAGGAGTCCGTTCCGTACTTGCGGAAATATCCACAGCAATCACCACATCCGCCCCCAACCGCTTTGCCGCCTCCACAGCCACTGGGCTGACCACCCCTCCCTCGACATACATTCTATCCCCAATCTTTACCGGTCGGAATACACCCGGAATAGAACAACTCGCCCTCACGGCCTGTCCTGTATTTCCCCTGCCGAAGACGGCCTCCTGGCCATTCTGGATTTCTGTGGCGACTGCATAAAAATGGATTTTCAGTTTTTCCATTGGCGTATTCTTCAATGTCTTATTGACAAACTCCTCCAGTTTCTCCCCCTTGATGAATCCATTGTCCGGGATGGTGAGGTCCACAATATCCTTCTGCTCGATGGAGAAGGATAATTTCTGAAGCTCAAAAGCATTGAGCCCATAGGCATAAAGACTTCCGACGACACTGCCCACGCTTGTTCCGACGATCATATGAACCGGGATTTTGTTCATTTCAAGAATTTTAAGCACTCCGATATGAGCAAACCCCTTGGATGCCCCAGCCCCAAGCACCAGCGCAATCTTCGCCGGCTTTGGCGGAGGCTGAACAAGAGGCGGTGCTACCGGAGGAGGTTCAGTCTGCTTTATTGTGCAGGAAACGAGTGCCATTACTGAAATAATCAGAATAGCGAATGATCTATTTAAATACATCTCCTCCTCCTCTCTTTTCCTCCGAAACGGAATTCTCCCTCACCTGGAAGGCGAGGGGTTCTCCCATTCGCCCCTCATTCCAGTGGAAGCAGGAATCCAGAGATAGAATCCTGGATGCCCGCTTTCGCGAGCATGATAGAAAGAAGCGACTTCTGCTCAATTGACTTATCTTGACTCTGCTTAAATTATACCATTTATTGATTCAATCCTGTAAATAATTTCAGATGAAGGAAATGAATAATAAAAAAGCGCCCCACAAAATGTATTTGAATAACATGAATAATTATTTTATTCTTCCTTACTAACATCACTCTCAAATCCTCTTTAAGAGAAGGGATTGGATGGTCCCGAAAAGAATTTGGATGATCGTCATTCTTTGCTTCCTTGGACTCACCCTGGTGGGGCTCACTACAGAATTATATTTGGGGGATGAGATTATTCATTTTCGTTTTGCCAAGGACATATTCAGAGCAGAAAAGAGAGTGACCTGCGATTCTCTTTACGGAAAAGAGTTTACCCAACAAATCCATTATATGGTCCCTCCTCTCTGGCATCTCCTCCTGGCTTATTTGTGGAAAATCACAGGAGGGATCTCATTTATTGTTGCCCAGATCTATCACATCTTTTATTACGCCCTATTGCTCTTCTCCACCTATCTGCTTGGAAAAGAAATGTACGGAAAAGAAGAAGGCTGGCATTCGATGATCCTGGTCGCTACAATTCCGATGAGTGTCAGTTTCGGGATATTGTTTTATGTGGATGTGCCCCTGGCAGCGTTGACTACATTGACTTTTCTCTTAATTTTTAAAAGAAGATTCATCCTCGCAGGATTTGGATTTGGCCTCATGTATTTCACAAAACTGAATGGTTTGATCTTTGGAATCCCTCTCTTCTTGACCATTCTCTTTAAGAATTACAGGGATCGATGGTTGACAAAATTATTGGGTTTTTCTCTGGCTGCTCTTACCATCATCGCTCCCGACATATATTGGAGGGAAAAAAATGTGCTTGAAGGGGCCTGGCTGGGAAGTAACCAAAAGATATTCAACGTGTTTGTCAAGGAAGTTTCTAAAAATCTAAAAGGGTGGACCGATCCGATCACCTGGGAAAAAACCTTGGCCCTCAAAGCACCCAAATATGGCCATGATTCGAGCTTCTTACGTCCGAAGGATCATATAAAATACTTCGGATTGCCTCTTTTGCTCCTTTTAATCCTCTACCTGTTAAAGAAGAAATTTCTAAAAAAGGATCTTTTGCTCTGGATGCCAGTCTTCTTCTATCTCTTATTTTTTCTGTCTTTCTTCAATATGGATGGAGACATCCGATACCTCTTGCCCATCTCTCCCTTCCTCAGCATCATTGCATCCAAAGCGATCTCTTCTTGGGAGAAAAAGTGGGTTAAAAGTTTAATAGTCATCATCTGCTTTGCTCAATTCTTGGGCGTCCTCGTCTTTGTCTATTTCCATCGGAGGATTCCGCCAGAGATCCAAGAAACTATCCATTATATCCAGAAGAACACCCCGGAGGATGCGATCGTCATTTATTTGGAATACAATTTAACGGAGTACACCCATCGGAGAATTTTTTGGCATCGGGATCTGAAGAAGCTCTTCTGGGAAGAAGAAGAGGCGGTCAAAAGGTTCTTAATAGAGCGAAACATTCATTATCTTCTGGTCAAAAAAGAAAGAATCTATGACGATCAGAACTTCCAAAATTTGAAGGGATACCCCCTCTCCTTCATTAATCGTCTGCCGACATTTGACTTCTCTGAGTTATTGTTAAATAATGGCAAAGTTAGCTTATGGGAGTTTCGAATCGAATAAGATCATCTCAGCGGCGAAAATGAAATAATGCAACCTAACATTTCCGTAATCCTCCCAGTCCACAATGCAGAGAGCCATCTCGTTCAATGCCTTTTAAGTTTATCTAAGGCCAACCCTCCTCCCCATGAAATCATTGTCGTGACGGATGGCTGTACCGATAGCTCCGCCCAGAGCGCTCAAAATTCGGGGATGAAGGTGGTATGTCTTCCAGAAAGGAAAGGACCTGCCCATGCAAGGAATGTGGGAGCTCATTTTGCACAAGGCGATATCCTTTTCTTTGTGGATGCCGATGTAACGGTTCCACCGGATACATTCGCCCGAATTGAAAAAGCCTTTAAACAGGACCCTTCTTTGACTGCCCTTTTCGGATCTTACGACGATGAACCTGAAGAGCGCAATTTCCTGTCTCAATATAAGAATTTATTTCACCATTATATCCATCAGATATCGCGAGAAGAGGCCTCCACGTTTTGGAGCGGCTGTGGTGCTATTCGTCGCGAGGTTTTCTTAGGACTAGGCGGATTTAATGAATCCTACCGAAGGCCCAGTATCGAAGATATCGAGCTTGGTTACCGCCTAAAACAAGCCGGGTATCGAATTCGGCTCCTCAAGGAACTTCAGGTCAAACACTTAAAACGGTGGGATATCAGCGCTCTATTAAGATCTGATTTCTTCGATCGGGCTCTTCCATGGACGGAGTTGATTGTGAAGGATCGTGGGTTTATCAATGATTTGAATCTGCGATTCGCAAACCGCCTCAGTGTGACATTGACCTTCGGTTTTGTGGCAGCACTGGTCGGAGGTCATTGGTGGTCTGGTTCTTTTGCCGTTGCCGGTGCATTCGCCCTCCTTCTCATCCTCCTTAACATGCCAGTCTATGGTTTTTTTCTATGCAAGCGCGGTTTATGGTTTATGATCCGAACCATTCCGTGGCACTGGTTCTACTATTTCTATAGTGGTCTGGCCTTTGCCATTGGTCTGGGTCGGTTTTTTCTCTCACGGCATCCATCCTCAAAGCTCAGTTTTTCAACCGCCTCAAAAGAATTATCCGACCCCGCCCAATTTCCGGAGTTTCACTGATGCCCCATAGTCCTGTTGTCATTATCGGTGCTGGCCCAGCAGGTTTGACCGCTGCCTATGTGCTTTCCAAAGCAGGTGTTGAATCGATCATTCTTGAAAAAGACCAAATCGTAGGCGGTCTTGCAAGAACAATTAATTACAAGGGTTATTATTTTGATACAGGGGGGCATCGCTTCTTCACCAAGGTGGACTCCGTTGAAAAGATTTGGAAGGAAGTGCTTGGTGAAGATTTCCTTCGACGAAACAGACTCTCGCGAATTTATTACAACAAAAAGTTCTTTTACTATCCCCTTCGTCCCTTAAACGCTTTGTTGGGGTTAGGGCTATGGAATAGTATTCTAGTCCTTTTCAGTTATCTCATCTCTAAGTTATTTCCATCCAAAGAAGAAAAAACATTCGAACAGTGGGTTTCAAACCGCTTTGGAAAACGGTTGTTTAAACTCTTTTTTAAGACCTATACAGAAAAAGTCTGGGGAATATCCTGCCAAGACATCAGCGCTGAGTGGGCGGCTCAACGCGTCAAGGGGCTTTCCCTCCTGACTGCTCTCAAAAATGCGATCATTGCCAACCAGAGCGATCAGAAGGAAAAAAGGAAAGTGATTAAGACCCTCATCGATACATTCGATTATCCTAAATTGGGCCCTGGCATGATGTGGCAAAAAGTGGTAGAGATTCTCCATCAAAACGGCTCTCAGGTTTGTATGGAAAACGAGGTCGAGGGGATTCGTTGGTCAGGAAATCAAGTGGAGGCTCTTGAAGTAAAACGAAATGGGCAAGTCGAATTAATATACGGTTCCGATTTTATCTGCAGTATGCCCCTTCGAGAGACCATACAAAAACTGAAACCACAGGTTCCCAAAGAAGTCCTCGATGCGGCCAATGATCTGAAGTATAGGGACTTTTTAACAGTAGCCCTCATCATTAAAAAATCTATGCTTTTCCCAGACACATGGATATACATACACGATCCTGAGGTAAAGGTGGGTAGAATCCAGAACTTCAAAAACTGGAGTCCCTTCATGGTTCCGGACTCCGATCAGACGTGTTTAGGATTGGAATATTTTTGTTTTGAAGGGGACGAGCTCTGGAACATGGAGGATGACCAATTGATTGAACTCGGGAGAAGGGAGCTGGAAATATTAGGTTTGGTGAATAAAAATGATATACAAGACGGTATGGTCGTGCGAATACCCAAAGCTTACCCAATCTATGATATGACTTACCAGAAATCACTTGAGGTAGTGCGTCAATTCCTCAACCGCTTTGACAACCTTCAGATGGTCGGACGCAATGGAATGCACAAATATAATAACCAGGACCACTCCATGCTGACCGCCATGCTCTCTGCAGAAAATATCCTCGGGGCGAATCATGACCTATGGGCAATTAATGTCGAACAGGATTATCACGAGGAAATGACCTTAGCACCCTGTGAAGAAGGGGCATTAGACAAGCTCCTCCCTTCTGTGTTTTCCAGGATAGATCAATTGGGATTGGCTACAGCGGTCGGATCGGTTTGCGGTCTCCTCATCTTTTTTGCCACTCTTTGGTTGGTGATCAGGGGTGGGGCTGGAACCTTTTATTTCCAACTTCTCAATCAGTACTTCTTCGGATATACCGTATCGGTGAAAGGTGCCTTGATTGCCATGTTCTATGGTTTCTCGTGGGGGTTCCTGTTCGGTTGGCTCTTCGCCTATCTGAGGAACTTTTTAATGGCTTATTATATTTATCGTATCAAGAGGAAGGTGGAATTGTTAACGTTCAGGGATTTTTTGGATTGTTTTTAGAAATTATGGGGCATCAATATCGTGACTGAAAAACTTCCAAATGATGAGAAATTGTTAAGAGGTGTCCTCCGATTGAACACCAGGGTGATGGGATTGGTTCTCGGTATTGTCATGGGTCTTATGATCTTCATCGGAACCAACTGGCTCTTGATAAAGGGTGGCCATATCGCTCCAGATGGAAAGTATGTCGTGGGTCCCCATCTACAACTTTTAAGCCAATTTTTTATTGGATATAAGGTTTCCTTCCTGGGAAGCATCATCGGTTTTTTCTACGGCTTTGCCCTGGGGACGTTATGTGGTACAACTGTTGGCTGGATCTACAACAAGGTTGTGGATTTCAGGACAAGATAGATTCTGGGGATTGCATTCGACAATGGCTACGTTATCGCAAAAAGTGAACCTCCTGAGAGGATTGCTGACCGGAGAGAGGGCTTACACAGGACCTTTCTACGTCACCATCGATATGACCCGGCGCTGTAATCTCAAGTGTTTGGGCTGCCGTTATCATTCCTCTCTGGTCAACATCCCTGCACCAGGCGACCAGGCCGTACTGGACATTCCTTTCAATTTAGTCGGGAAGTTATGTCAAGACCTTGCTGCGCTGGGAACCCATAGTATCACTCTCATGGGGGAAGGTGAACCGATGCTTTACCCCCGCCTGATCGACCTCATCTCAATGGCCAAGGCATTGGGGATTCATGTTACCCTGATTACCAACGGCACTTTACTGGATGAGGCCAGCGTTCATCCTCTCATCGATTCCCAACTCGATCTTCTAAGGGTCAGTCTCTGGGCAAGCTCGATCGAGGAATATGAACAAAACTACCCGGGAACAAACCCAGATTATTTTAAAAGAGTTTTGAATGGATTAAAACTCTTCTCCATTTTTAAAGTTGAGAAAAAAAGTAAGTTCCCTTCGGTGATTCTGCATCAACCGATCAACCAACATAATTTTAAAAAGGTTGACGTCATGGTGGATCTGGCAAATGAAACCGGATGCAATGCCATATCTTTTTCCCCTTTTCTTTCACATCGCGGAAAGTTGGCTCCTTATACCCTTCTTCCGGAGGAAGAAAAGTCTTTACACCTTTCCTTAGTAAGAATAAAGGAGAGGTTGAAATCACTCTCTATAAAACATAACATCGACGAAATCCTCTTGCGCTACCGGATCGGTGAAGCTGTATGGGATAAATTCCCATGCTACATCGGGTGGCTCCATGCCCGCATCAAGGTGGACGGTACAGTTCTTCCTTGTGGGCCATGGAATCAACCCCTAGGCCATTTAAAAGAGCATTCACTTCGAGAAATCTGGAACAGTTCGGGCTATCGTCGTTTTAGGCGACAAACGCACACCCGAGAAGGGTTGGCTCGCATCACAAATGTTTGTGACTGCGGCTTCTGTTGTCTTATCAGGGATAACGTCCGTGTCCATCGGTTATTTCGATTCTTTCCCACATTTCTAACCCGATCAAAAAAGGAACGATTTCAAAATACTATGGAGATATCTGAAAATGGGACGGGTCACTAAGACGCTAAAAACCTTCGCCACACGGCGACTGACTTTCACGTTCGATAAAATCGATTTTACTTACACCCATCTCACCTGGAAAAGGATGCGAAATTGGTTTCTCGCTGAGCTTTCCTACTCCTTGAAATCAGACAGGGTCTGGGCCTATCCAACACATCTTCAAATCGAACCGGCCAACATGTGTAATCTCAGGTGCCCGGTATGTCATATCGTTACGGATAACAAACCACAAGGACTATTGAGCCTGAAAAATTTTGAGAAACTGATCGATGAGGTGGGTGATCATCTGCTTTTCCTTCATCTGTGGGGCTGGGGAGAACCTTTTATCAACCAGGATTTCTTTTCCATGATCCGATATGCTAAAGACAAGGGCCTTAAAATGATCAGCAGCACCAACGGCCATTTTTTTGAAGATGAGAAAAACATCGACCATCTGATCGATTCCGGACTGGATGTCCTCATCTTCGCTCTGGATGGCGTTACCAGAGAAACTTACGAGAAATATCGTCACCTGGGGGATTTCGATAGAGTACTCAAGGGACTTCGGTTCCTATTGCAACGAAGAAAGAAACGAGGAGCCTCATCCCCTCTTCTTAACCTTCGCATGCTTGTAACCAGGGACAATGAAGATGAAGTCCCCAAGATGAGAAGGCTGGCTCAGGAGATTGGGGTGGATGTCCTCACTCTCAAGACGCTGAACGCTTTTGATAACGAAGCCGAAGGGGATTGCCTTCTCCCACTTCAGTCAGAATACCGTCGGTTCGAATACAACGAGAGTGGCCAACCCATCAGGAAGAAAAATCTCTGCAAGAAACTGTGGAATCATCCAACAGTTTATCGGGATGGCGTCGTCGTCCCCTGCGACTATCATACAGGTCTGGAGCTCTCACTCGGCAATGCCTTTAGTAATCATGGAAACGGTTTTCGTGAGATATGGTTCGGGGAAGGATTTCGTCAGCTCCGGGGGCGCTTTCTTAAAGGGAAACGATCCGGTCTCAGATGTGAAAATTGTGTTCTGAATTTCGCCAATGTGGAGCAATGTGTCTCTCATGTCTTCTATTTGAAAACGGTTTAGAGGAGACACGTCAGGAACCATGACATTTGAGAAGCCTCTCCTTTCCGTCATCATCACCTCTTATAACTCTGGAAACCTGATATTGAGGTGCCTCGAATCCTTGAAAAACCAAAACACAGATCAATCTTTTGAGATCATTGTGGTGGACAGCTCCACCTATGGGGTGGCCATACTCATTGAAAAAAGGTTTCCGGATGTCAGACTATACCAATTTTCCGAAAGGAAATTCTGCGGCGATGCCCGTAATTTTGGCCTTTCTGTTGCCAAGGGAGAAATCATTGCCTTTATTGATGCGGATTGCAGGGCTGATCAAAACTGGGCGGATCAAATTCTTGAAGCCCACCGATCTCCTTACCTCGCTATCGGAGGTGCCATTTTGAATGGAAATCCCCAAAGCATTACCGGGTGGGCCGCATATTTTTGTGAATTCAGTCAATGGATGCCCAATACCCCTTCCAAACCGTTAAGAGACATCGCAGGGGCTAACATGTCCTACAAAAGAAAAGCCTTTGAAATATTTGGACCCCTTATTGAAGGAACTTATTCCTCTGATACAGAATTTCACTGGCGCTTGGCTAAAAATGGACATTACTTGCAGTTTGTCCCTTCTATCATTGTATTTCATCACAATATCGATCGATTCTGGAATTTTTTGAGACACGAGTTTGACCATGGACGATCTTTTGCAAAAGTCCGTATGATCAGCCAAGGTTTTCCCAAATGGAGAAGGTGGTTCTACGGGATCTTCTCCTTTCTAATTCCTGGATGGTTGTTTCTGAAGGTAGGGTCGAGGAATTTTAAAAATAGAATCTACCTCTTTTATTTTTTAAAAACGTGGCCCTTATTGATGTTAGGTCTTATGTCATGGTCTTTGGGTGAATGCGTTGGTTACCTAACAGGCCCTCTTCCTCCTGAAAGAGAAACTTCTTTTAAAATGGGGAAATCAACGGATGGAAAAGAATAAACCTTTCTTTTCGATCATAGTCCCGACTTACAACCGGCCAGAAAGACTGGCTAATTGTTTGGAGTCCCTTTCTCGTCTTGACTATCCCCGCGAGCAGTTCGAAGTGATTGTCATAGATGATGGAAGTGATATGCCGCTGCAACCTGTAGTGGCTCCTTTTCTCGACCAGCTCAACATGACGTTGCTCAAGCAACTCCATGCCGGTCCGGCTGGAGCGCGCAATACAGGTGCTGAAAGAGCAAAAGGAGAGTTTTTAGCTTTTACAGACGATGACTGCACCCCAGCTCCCGATTGGTTGCAGAAGTTGGCAGAACATTTTACTGAAGTCTCAGTCCGTGCTATTGGAGGGCGGATCCTCAATGCCCTTTCCAAAAACCTCTATTCGACCACCAGTCAGATCATTGTCGATGTCGCCTATGCTCATTACAACGCCAACCCTAACCCAGCTCGCTTCTTCGCTTCCAATAACCTGACCGTACCGGCAGGCCCTTTTCATGCCATAGGTGGTTTTGATACTACCTTCAAGACAGCAGAGGATCGTGAGTTCTGCGACCGCTGGCAGCGCCATGACCTTCAGATGACCTACGTTCCGGAGGCTTTGGTCTACCACTCCAATGCTTTGAACTTTCGCAGCTTTTGGCGACAGCACTTCAATTACGGCAGAGGGGCTTACCGATACCACCAGAATAGGGCCCAGCATGGTGCAGGACGCTTCAGGCCGGATTTAAAATTTTATAGGCGTCTCTTTTTGAGCCCGTTGATACAGGAGCGGGGCGCACAAGTGTTATGGGTGACGATGCTTCTGATCATATCGCAGATCGCTAATGCCTTGGGTTTCTTACGGGAATGGCTCAATCAAATTAAAAGGAGATAAACTGCGAGCAAGTCCCTTAAGAGGGTTTGTATAGAATTTTTGCTTGATCATGATTCCACGGCCATAAGGATTCTAAGAATGAATAGTGTGAAGGAAAGGAAACTTTCGTGTCTGTGCTTAAACTAGGATTGATGGGATGTGGTCGCATTGCTCAGTCGGTTCACCTCCCTGTGTTGACGCACCTGCCAGATGTCCAATTGGTGGCTTTGGCGGAGCCTGATCCCGACCGTCTTAAAAAAGCCAGTCTTTTTGCCCCCAAGGCTGTCACTTACAGCGACTATAAGAAACTCTTGGAAATGGATGAGGTGGAGGCAGTGGTTATCTGCCTGCCAAACGACCTCCATGCCGAGGCAGCTATCGCCTCATTGGAATTGGGCAAACACCTCTACTTGGAAAAACCTCTCGCCATGACTCTTGAAGAAGGCCGAAAGGTGCTGAGCGCATGGCAAAAGGCGGGTACCGTGGGAATGATCGGTTTTAACTTCCGTTTCCATCCTCTCTACATGGCTGCTGGCCAGGCCATTCAATCGGGAAGGATAGGTGATCTGGTCAGTGTGCGCTCTGTATTCTCCACTGCGACACAACACTCCCCCCCATGGGGACAATCTCGCCAAGCCGGAGGCCTTCTGATAGATCTGGCCTCCCACCATGTGGATCTCATTCATTTCTTCTTGGATCAGGAAGTCCAGAACGTTTGGGCTGCGGTGAGACCCCCGGATGATGCTGCAACCTTGCAACTGCAGCTTGCCACCGGCCTTCTGGCCCAGTCTTTCTTCTCATGGAACGCTGTCGAGGAAGACCGTTTTGAATTTTATGGTCGCAAAGGAAAGCTGGCCGTGGATCGTTATCTTTCTCTGGATTTAGAATTCACTGATCCCATCCGCACCTTCGATCGGCCTAAGCGGCTTTGGCGATGGATACGATCCTTTGGTAAAGTTCCCTATGCGCTGAATAAGGTCTTTTCGCCAATTCATGAACCATCTTATCGGAGTGCGCTTCAGAACCTTGTGACGGCTGTGAAAGCCAACCGGTCTGCGTCTCCAGACCTGAAGGATGGCTACCGCAGTCTTGTAATTATCAAAGCAGCGGAGGAGTCCGCGAGGACAGGCTTGAGGGTATCCGTGGTGGGTTTGAATCATGAAAGTGTTGCTCGTTAACGATTACGCCATAACCAAAGGCGGTGCGAACATCTATCTGCTGGCATTGAGAGATTGGCTGCGGCAGCGTGGGCATGATGCCAGGCTTTTTGCAACTTATGCCAGATCTGATCGAGGTCGCACCTTAGCCGACTATGAATGTTTTGGCACAACTTCCCGCTTCCGAACATTTCTTCAGGCAGCCAATCCATGGGCTTTCTGGGGGCTGCGTCGGGTTCTGGCAGAATTCCAGCCTGACGTCGTTCATGTCCGAATGTTTCTGGGCCAGCTTTCACCCCTGATCCTACCTTTGCTCAGGCACATCCCGAGCCTTTATCATATCGCCATATACGAAGCCATTTGCCCCTCGGCAACAAAAATGCTTCCAGACAGAAGTCCTTGCCATTCTTCACCCGGCATGGTTTGTTATCGTAGCCATTGTTTACCGCTCCGCGCTATGTTGCCTCAGATGTTACGGATGAAGCTCTGGCAGCATTGGCATGAGGCTTTTCGTTTGATTATTGCTAACAGCGAAGCAGTTAGAAGCCGCCTCGTTGCCGAAGGCATTCGACCAGCGGAAGTGATTTGGAACGGCATTCCCATACAACCCTCCCGTCCTCCCCTCTCATTCCCGCCGACAGTGGCCTTTGCTGGCCGGTTAGTTCAGGAAAAAGGAGTAGATGTATTGCTGAAAGCTTTTGCGAAGGTAGTGGGACAGGTTCCGGAGGCACGCCTCCTTCTGGCCGGAGAAGGTCCCCAACAAGAACGCTTGAGAGGACTGATTGCAAAACTTGGACTTTCGACGAACGTCTCGATGCTCGGTCACATACCGCGCCGGGAGCTGGAACAACACTTCGCTCCAGCCTGGGTACAAACCGTTCCTTCAATCCGGGAGGAGACATTTGGTCTCGTAGCTGCAGAGGCAATGATGCGCGGGACAGCGGTCGTGGCGAGCAGTTCCGGTGGCTTAAATGAAATTGTTCAAAACGGTCAGACCGGTTTCCTGGTTCCACCTGGTGATATAAACCTATTGGCTGAAGCCTTGATCCGCATCTTAAAGGATCGCGACCTTGCAGAACAAATGGGCAAATCTGCCCGTGAATTCGCATTAAGACATTTCACCGGAGAGATCAGCGTGGAAAAATTTATAGCTTTGTATCAGAATCTTTGCAACAGTAAGTTCTCTCCACACTCTAAACGGACCCTCTCATAACTGAGGAAGGAATGAACGTGAGTGACTGCACCCATCCCGAAATGTCCATTGTGATTGTGACCCCAGATCGCTATGAGACGATCCGTAGGACAATCCTGCATCTTCGGTCTCAGAAAGCAAGAGATCTATTAGAAGTCGTGATCGTTGCGCCGTCAAAGGACGAGCTCGGTCTTATCGAATCGGAAGTAAAGGATTTTCTCCAGTTTTGCATCGTAGAGGTAGGTCCAATCAACTCTACGGCCAAGGCCAGGGCTGCGGGAATCCGGCAAGCAAGTGCCCCTATCATTGCCTTCGTTGAGGACCATTCTTATCCCGGCCCGGGTTGGGCTGAAGCTCTGATTGCAGCACACAGACAACCCTGGGCTGCTGTAGGACCCGTTGTGTGTAACGCCAATCCAGAGAGCCTGATCAGCTGGACCAATCTTCTTCTTGAGTACGGACCATGGCTTGACCCGAAGGAGGCCGAGGCAGTGGATCACTTGCCCGGCCACAACGGGACCTACAAGCGATCTCTCCTCTTGGAATACGGGCCTGAACTTGAGGAAATGTTGGAAGCAGAAAGTATTCTCCATTGGGATTTGAGAGCCAAGGGATACGAGCTTTACTTAGAACCGGAGGCCAAGACGAGCCATCTGAATTTTTCATCAATCCTCTCGAGTATCCCCTTGCGATTCTATGCCGGCCGTTTGTTTGCTTCAACACGGGCCCGGCACTGGCGTTGGCTCCTACGGTTCTTCTACTTTACCTCATCGCCCCTCATCCCCTGGGTCCGTTTGTTGCGCATTGTGCGAGAATTAATGCGGCCTGGACGACAAAGAAATTTGTTGCCAAGGATCCTACCGGCGCTCGTGATGGGCCTGATCTTGGACGGAGTCGGAGAGATGATCGGCTATGCCTTCGGGAGGGGTCATACGATGGAGAAACTGTCTGAGATGGAGTTCCATCGCTATCGATACCTTAACAAGCAGGATCAGCGAACGTTTGCTGAGCAATGAATTCATCCTTCGTATCACAGGGGGCAACTGCCGCTGGGTTTTTATGGGAATGGATAAAACAGAATCGGGAAAGATTTCGGTAGAAAAAGAGATCTAAATCATCCTAGAGTACCTCCTGAGTATTATGATTAACGAAGCCCGAATCACTATTCGAAATGCAGGGTTCCTTCTGACTCAAAGAGGATTCCATATCATCGCTGGTCTCTTATTCGCTATATGGGTGCCTCGAATGATGGGACCCGGCAACTATGGACGATATGTACTGGTCACGTCTCTTTACCTCTGGTTCGTTGTGGGGAGTGACCTCGGCTTCACTCAAATCATGGGGCGATATGTTCCGGATTTCATGCTTCATGGAGAGAAGGAGAAACTCCAGAAATTCTTCAGCAACTTATTGATGGTGAGTCTCTTGAGCGGGGCGATCGGCGCAGGCCTTTACCTATCGCTCACCACTTTATGGTTAACCGACCTCGATCGATTCTTGCTCATTATCATATCAGCCACTCTCCTTGTTCGAGGAGGAACCCGACCTTTCTTCACCCTCTTCTTAGGTCTCAACCAGGCAGGACGTTGGGGAATGGGTGAGGTCTTCCGCCATTGGTTTTTAGTTGTCTTGGTTATCATCGGTTTTTATTTTGGCGGTCTTCGTGGGGCCTTAATGGGATTATTCCTAACGGAGGGGATAGTGCTCTTCATCGGTCTCTGGTGGGGGAAGTCCTACTTTTCATGGAGAGCATTACATTTAGACAGAAATTACCTTACTCCTTATCTTCGATTTGGGTTCGGCTTTCTCATTTTCAACCTGCTCTCCTCTGCCTTTCAATATAGTGGAGAGGTGTTGGTACGATTATTCTATCCTGATTATACGCAGGTCGGATACTTTGGATTGGCCAATAATGTGTATCTCACGATTTCAACGGGTATTCACCAATTTATTATTGCCTTCGCCCCATTGTTGATGACTCTACAAGCTAAAGGAGAATCAGAAACAATAAAACAATGGTTGGAGCACCTGATCAATTGGCTGGGTGTGGGCGCGGTGTTTGTGGTGTTTGGAGTGCTCCTTCTCGGAAATGATCTCGTGCCTCTTGTACTGGGTGCTTTTTATCAACCTGTGGCAATCAATTTATTGCCCCTCTCCTTGACCCTGTGGGTCCAGGTCTTGGGGGGTGTCGGTGTTCTTCTCATAATCGTCTACAACCGTCCTAAAATAGCGTTAATGGCAGCGGGGATTCGGCTCATTGCCATCTGGGTTTTTGGACCATTTCTCATTGCCAGGTGGGGGGGCCTGGGAGGGTGTTTTGCCGTTTTGGCAGCATCGGTATTCTATGCAGGCTATTTAACATGGCGCACGCAGGGGATGATGACCTATTCATTAAAAAAGTGGGCATTAGCGATTGCTCTGGGATTAATTTTCCTCCCGCTGTTGTGGTTGCAGTCTTCTTGGTCAGTCAATATAATACTTTATGGCATCTTCGTCATAGGTTACTCCGCGCTTTTACTTCTTTTACGAGTTGTTACATTCTCTGAGTTGTATGCTTTAGGCCAGGTATTTCGTTCAAAGAGCGGGATGATCAGCCGACCCAAAAACATGAGGAATAAATATTTTGATCGCTAAAAAAGAATATCTTTGGAAAGAAATCTCTGAAACATTCCAGAAAAATCTTCCGCAGGATTTATGGCGTGCCCATAGCGATGCGGTTAACAAGGCTTTGCTGATGCGATGGTGGCCAGTTGATAGGGTCGACCAACTGCTTAAAACCGATCTCTTCGACGAGGCTGCTAATGAAGGGTTGTATCCGTTCCTGGATGCTCGCGCAAACCATGTCCTTGGTATGGATATTTCATTCTCGGTGGCCTCTCAGGCCCGGTTACGTTATCCTGGCTTTCAAACCACCGAGGCAGATGTGCGATGCCTACCTTTTATGGATAATACATTTGACCTCATCGTCTCCAATTCAACCCTGGATCATTTCGAATCCATTGAAGAGATAGCTGTAAGTCTTCGTGAACTTCATCGAGTACTTCGACCTGGTAAGCAAATGATCATTACCCTCGATAATCCATCGAATCCGATCGTCTTTTTACGTAATTGGCTTCCTTTCCGTTTGTTACAACGACTGAAGATTGTCCCTTACTACGTCGGTGTTACCCTGGGACAACATCGGTTGCAACATCTTCTGAAAGATACGGGATTCAAGGTTCTCGAGGTGGACGCCATCATGCACTGCCCCCGTGTGTTGGCTGTCGCTGTAGCTCGTTGGATACAGAAATATTCCAGACTAAAAATACAGGGACATTACCTACGCTTTCTCCAAGCCTTTGATTGTCTGTCACGTTTGCCGACGCGTTTTTTCACTGGCCACTTTATTGCTATCAGGGCGGTGAGATGCTGAATTTTGTTGGACATCGACAATCGACTATTGTAAATTTGATTCATTATCGCTTTTCAGAACCCATGGGTATGATCCTTAAAAAGGTCCTCATATCATCATTTCAAAGATCTGCCTAGGGCCTTTTGCCTTGCGACATTTTTCGCAAAAGGATGGAGGAGGAATTTTAGGGAGTATAGAATGGAAATAGACGAAACCATCAAAAGGAGAAGATCGATCAGAAAATATCAGGACAGGGAAATCCAAGACTCCACCATTAAAGAGTTACTTGCTTTAGCCACCTGTGCACCTTCTTCAATGAACGGTCAGCCATGGCATTTCATTGTAATCAGAGCAGAAAAGACAAAGGAACAATTGGCAGAAATTAAAAATCGATATTGTCCGGTAGAAAAGCAAAATTATAGAGCTGATTTTTTGCGGAAGGCTCCTGTGATTATTGTCGTTTGCGTAGATAAACAGAAATCCTATGAGCGAGAAATTGAAAATGGGGTTTTGGCCACAGGTCATTTATTGTTAGCAGCGTATAGCAGGGGGTTGGGGAGTGTTTACCTCTCAGCTTATCGAGAGGGTGAGCCTAGGATTTCAAGTGAAATTAGAGATATTTTGAATATTCCTCAACACCTAGATCCTATTACCATCGTCCCTTTAGGTTATCCGGACGAAATTCCTGAGCTAAAGATTTTAAGATCCGTGGAGGACATGATCTCTTATGAAACTTTTAGCAAAGAATAAGATAGACCTCCATAGGACAATTGATCCAAAATATAACCCTGAAACCAGTATCGTCCTCCGATACAGGAATGCATTTCAATTCGGAGAGACTGCCGAGAAAGATTCAGAATATAAAAAATGGCTCCAGAAGACAAGCATAAGGGAAGGGGCGAGGGTCTTCCCCTTGTTGATCTATAAAGGAGTAGAAATCTTTATCTTAGATGAAACCTCTTTAATGCATTCAAAAACATTAAAATCTATCGATGGATGCATCACCACCGCCAGATGTAAACTAGATGGCTATGAAAAAGTGGTATTCGAGTCCGGCGGCAATACTGGAACGGCTTTAACCCAATATGGGGTCCGAGCAGGATTAGATACATTCATGTTTATCCCCGAAGAAAACCTTTCCCTGTTAAACGGTGAAATATTCAAATCGAAAAAGGCCCATCTCTTCTCCGTTGAAAAGCCTGGGATGGTCAAAGAAGCGGCCCATCTGCTCGGAAAGTTAAATGGGCTGAAACATATTCCTGAGATGGATTGGCGTTGCGAGGCCTCCATGTTTAGAGGCTTTTTTATTCTTGAATATATGTTGGAAAAGGAGAAGTTTGATTGGTTAACCCAAACCATTAGTGCGGCTTTCGGTCCCATCGGTATTTATAGGGTTTTAGATCATGTGAGCCAAGAAATTGGAAATTTGCCAAGATTTTTGGGGATCCAGCAGGAAGCAAACTCTCCAATGTTCAAAGCCTGGAAATCGAAGGAAAGCAATGGCCCGGGCGAGATAACATCTACCAGTATATTATTGTCAAAAGTAATGTATGACATGCAACCACGGACTTATGGCACTTATGAAGATCTTAAAAATATTCTCATGGCCACCGGAGGAGACCTGACCACCGTCAATTATCAAGAATTTACACGTTTCTTGGAAGAAACTTATGACGGTAAAAATATTTTAGATCTTCTTAAAGAACAGGGGATTGACATTACCGTAAGGGGAGGAGAAGTCATTGAAAAAACAGGGTTGATCTCTCTGGCGGGAACCCTAAAAGAAATAGATAGGGGGAGAATTGCTAAGGGAAGTAAGGTGTTATGCTGTCTAACGAGTGGTATCAGCGAAGCAGATGGCAAGGCAAAACCTGAATTCAAAATTGGAAATTTAGATGAGATAGGCGGATTATTTCGTAGAAAATAACTTTCAAATCCCCCCTGCCTACCGGCAGACAGGCATCCTCCATTTGCTAAAGGGGGGCAAGGGGGGGGGATTTTCAAGGGTTGTGGGTGGTGTCAAACCATGGTGGTAATAGGTAGAAGACAGGGATCGATCAATGATGAGAAATGTCAAGGCTTCTAAGAGAATCGTCATCAAAGACTCCACCCTAAGAGAGGGGTTGGATGTCCCGGATGTCGATTTCTCATTCGAACAAAAACTGAATATCGCAACATTGATGGATCAAGCGAAAGTACCTGAAATGGAGGTAGTCGCACCCGGGAAAGTTTTTCAAGATTTAGAATTTGTTAAAAAGCTAAAGGCGGGAGGTCTGGGCATCAGGACTTCAGGCCTTGTTTATTCATTTAACAGCCAAGCCCGAGAAGAAATCAAAGAGGCAAGCAAGTATTTGAACCGATTTGATTTGCTTATGCCTGTCTCCCCAAAAAGAAAACCTTATGATCGCAATGACAAAATAAGCCAGCTTCTTGAGATCCTGTCATTTTCTCTTCATCATTTCACAGAGATCGGGGTTGGATTTCCCCATGCTGCTCAAACAGATATTGAGTTCCTGCTGGATATCTCTAACAAGGCAGTCAGACAGGGGGCCAGGAGAGTAACCCTTTATGATACCAATGGGAACTCCGATCCTTTTCAAATTTATGATTTGGTGAAACGTTTAAAAGAGGATCTGGACGTTCCTCTCTTTTTTCACGGGCATAATGACCTGGGACTGGCAACGGCTAATTCTCTGGCGGCGGTTTATGCGGGGGCGGATGGCTTGGATGTGACGATGAACGGCCTTGGAGACAGGGCAGGAAATGCCCCGTTGGAGCAGGTGGTCTTGAGTCTACATCTCAAAGGTTTTGAAACTGGAATCATCCTAAAGGATTTGAAATCATTATCGGAGAGTGTTGAGGAAGCAAGCGGCCTTCGAGTTTCCAAGCTTGCTCCAGTTGTCGGGAAGCATGTTTTTGTCCACAAATCTCCCGGACACCTGGAAAGCCCGGATTTATTTGAGGCCTTTGATCCTCAACTGGTCGGCTCTAAAAGAGAGCTTACGAACAAATAATTATTCAAAGATACTTGATCTCTATTACCGTCTGTAAAGGTGTCTAACGGGTTTTTATGGACATTATCTTATTTAATCCTGCACCACGGAGCGGGTGGCAACCACAAAGGCGCGTTGAACTCCCCTTAGGGCTTCTATCCATTGCCACCCCTTTGGATCTCCAGGGATATCGTATTAAGATCATCGATGAATTTGCCAACCCCAACTGGAAAAGAGAGCTTCTGGAGACCCTTGCCGAAAAACCCCTCTGTTTCGGTGTCACTTGTATGACCGGTCCGCAGATCCTACATGCCCTGGCCGCCTGCAGGTTAGTGAGGGAAATGTTTCCGGACGTCCCTATTCTCTGGGGCGGCATTCATGCAAGTCTGCTTCCTGAACAGACACTTGAAAATCCCTACCCGGATATCGTGGCGGTTGGGGAGGGAGAAGAAACATTTTTAGAGCTTGTGAAAGCATTGGAATCAGGGACACCTTTAAGCAATGTTCCCGGTATCTGCTATAAGGAAAACGGTAAGGTCCGTCACACTGCCAATCGTACTTTTGTAAAACTCGACGAGCAACCCCCTCTTTCCTATCATCTCGTCAATATGGATCACTACCGGCGACGTCTTTTTGGTATGGATCATATCAGTTTCAATTCCAGCCGAGGCTGTACTTACAGTTGCACCTTCTGCTGGGAGCCTGCCTTTCACAGGAGAAAATGGCGGGCGATGAAGGCTGAAACAGTCCTTGATCAAATCAAGCGTATCATTCGTGATTACAATATAAGGGGGCTCCTTTTCACGGATGACAATTTCTTTATCGATATGAAACGGGCTTACGACATTCTTGAGGGGATTGTCCGTGCCGATCTCAATATTTCCCTCGGAAAACTCCAGATGCGGGCAGATGCAATCTTCAAGATGGACCGCGATTTTCTGGAGTTGCTGGTCAGGGCTGGGGCGAAAAGAATCCATGTCGGGGTCGAGTCAGGAAGCCAACGGATACTGGATCTTATTAAAAAGGGTGAAACCGTGGAGAAGGTCATCGAAGCAAACTTGAAACTGGCGCCCTATCCGATTGTCCCGCTCTATCTCTTCATGATGGGGCTGCCGACAGAAACTCCTGATGAATTCGATCAAAGCATCCGTTTGGCTATTCAGCTTACTGATGAAAATCCGAGAGCCGTTAAAACCTTTAATATCTATACTCCCTACCCCGGAACCGAGCTCTATGACCACGTTGTTCAGCTTGGATTGAAAAAACCTCAACGGTTGGAAGACTGGCACCGCTTTAACTTCAGGAACATTTCAGGGGGGGCTGAATGGATCTCACCAAAGTTGAAAAGATTGATTGAGGGATTAGATTTTCCCCTTATGTTCTTGGGCAAGGGACACTTCGTTACTCCTTATAAGAAAACAAACCCTCTTGTGGTGGCTTTGGCAAGGCTGTATTATCCTATCGCTCGACACCGTGTTACAAATCTTGATGCACGATTCCCTATTGAGAGCAAGCTGGTGAAAGCCCTGGGATTATTCGGGAGACAGGATTAGATTAATTTCGATCAAGAGAAACATGGTGATAGAAATTCTTAGAAATGATCCTGGTGGATGACCCATGCTGTTGGAAGAACGTACGATTAGCGGTCTTCATGATTTCCTTGACCCCATACTCAAGCGCTATGCCCTTCGGGGAGGCCGTGCCATTGACCTCGGAGCAGGAAGCGGAGCGCTTGCTGTGCGCCTTCGTGACCTGGGATATGAAGTCATCGCTGTGGATATGAACAGTGAAAGATACAAGGCAGACATTCCATTCATACAACTGAACCTTAACAACCCCGATTTTTCTCCTCTGGGAAACGGGGCTTTTGATTTTGTCACAGCCGTGGAAGTGATCGAGCATCTTGAAAGCCCTATTACCTTTCTGCGTCATATACGCTCGTTGTGTAAGCCGGACGGAATTGCCTTGATTACCACACCCAATATGGACAATGCGCCATCCCGTTTCAGATTTTTGCTCACTGGGAAATTGCATATGATGGATGAAAAGGTGCCAAACCATATTTCTCCCATCTTCTATGACCTGTTCATCCGTCAGTACCTGCCGCGCGCAGGTCTCAAACTGGTGGAACATCATTTCTTTCCGAAGAACGGTTATAAAGTGAGTCGTAAGAGCTATTCATGGCTTCTTCGTTTCCTGGCACGCTTGCTCCCAGGAAACACTTTGTTTGGCGATGTACATATCTCCTTACTTAAACCCATAGATGATAAGTAAGAGACAGAGCCTGATGCTACAAGCATCAGTCCCCGTCCCGGAATCAAGTAATCATGGCAACACTCTATCAGAAAATGAAGCTTCTTAGAGGATTAATCAAAGGGGATATCGCTTACACAGGTCCCTTCTATGTGACAGTGGACATCACCCGGCGCTGCAACCTCCAGTGTATAGGTTGCCGCTTCCATTCCCCAATATCAAAAAAGTCCCCCTCTAGGGATGATACCGTCATGGATATCCCTTTCGATCTGTTCAAAAAACTATGTGATGCGCTCAAGAAAATGGGTACAAACAGTATCCTTCTTACAGGAGAGGGGGAACCTCTCCTTCACCCCCGTATCTTTGATATGATCTCAGCAGCCAAAGAAGTAGGACTTCACGTTATTCTTTTAACGAACGGTACCTTACTTGACGAAATAAGAATAAAATCCCTTATGGACTCTCACCCTGATACTCTAAGGGTGACTCTCTGGGCAAGTTCACCTGACGAATATGGAAAGAACTGTCCCGGAAGTAATCCAACAAATTTTACAAAGATTATAGAAGGTCTCAAATTCCTGACGCGCCTCAAGGCTGAGCAAAACAGTAATATTCCTTCTGTCGTCCTTCATTATCCTATCAACCGGAACAATTTTAAAAATATTGGGACCATGGTAGATTTCACCTATAAAACCGGGTGTAACGCCCTGACCTTTTCTCCCTTTAAGTGCTGGTGGAACTCATTGGCTTCAATATCGCTTTCTCAGGATGAAGAAAAGCTTTTGCTCCATTCCCTAATACAGATGGAAAAAAGGTTGAATTCTCTTTCTTTAAAGCATAACATCGGAAATACCATCCGACGTTATAAGATAGGCTATGCCGTATGGCAGAAAATACCCTGCTATATTGCATGGCTTCATACACATGTCAGGGTTAATGGCAATGTCTTACCCTGTCATCGCTACACTCTTACAATGGGCAATCTTAACGAAGAAAGGCTCCAGGATATATGGAATAATTCAGCCATTCGCACATTCCGCAGAAAAACAATGACACGTAGGGGATTGGCATCCATCGCTGAACACTGTGATTGCAACTTCTGTGGTTATACTCATGATAATATGCATGTACATCGTCTATTTAAATGGCTCTCACCTTTTGCATCAATTAATCGTCGGAAGGAAAGGGCTTAGCAGAGGAATTAAGAGATGAGTAAACGTGTTGTTCTTGTTTATCCACAGATCATTACAGGCTGGCAGGCCCAACCCAGGGTGGCGATCCCGATGAGTCTTCTCTGTATCGTTACACCTGTAATCAATGCAGGATATGATGTAAAGATCATTGACCAGAGGGTTGAACCGAAATGGCGATCTATTTTGAAACAGGAGCTTAAGAAAGACCCTATCTGCGTAGGTGTCTCTTCCATGACAGGACCTCAACTTCAGCATGCTTTGGAAATCTCTAAAATTGTCAAAGAATATGGAAATTCACCAGTCATCTGGGGCGGAATACATCCCAGCCTCTTGCCTGAGCAAACCCTCAAGAATGAAAATATAGATATTGTTGTCCAGGGAGAAGGTGAAGAGACCTTTCTGGAACTTGTTCAGGCTCTCGATGGTAAACGGCCTCTCAGTACTGTGAAAGGAATATGGTATAAAGATAACGGTCATATAAAGAACACAGGTGGACGACCATTTATAGATCTTAACAAGCAGCCACCCCTTCCATACCATCTCATTGAGCCAAATAATTATACCAGGACGATGTTTGGCGTTGAGCATCTCAATTTCTTTACGAGCCGTGGTTGCCCATATCAGTGTACATTCTGCATCAACCCAGCCTTTGATAAAAAACGGTGGCGGTCCATGGACCCGGACCTTGTGATCCAGAGGATCAGAGATTTTGTGGAAAGGTATAACGTGAAGGGACTGGTCTTTAATGACAGTAACTTCTTATCTGACCTTCATCGTGGACGGCTTATCCTAAAAGGGATTATAAGAGAAAATATCAATGTCCTCATCTCAAAGATCAATATTGATATCCACACTATTTTAAAGATAGCGGAGGAGGATTTTGCATTGCTCCAAAGAGCGGGTTGCAGACGTCTTCCAATAGCTGTGGAGTCAGGTTCAGAAAAGATTCAGACCTTACTCAAAAAACCTGTTGATGTGCAACGGCTTCTCGAAGTAAATCGCAATCTGAAAAAGTTTGAAATGGTTCCTGTTTATCTCTTTATGATGGGCTTTCCGACAGAAACAAAAGAAGACCTAACCGAATCCGTTTCACTTGCCTTCAGACTCCTCGATGAAAATCCTAAAGCTGATACTTCCTTTAATATCTTCACTCCTTTTCCTGGCACTGAACTCTTCGATATTACGGTAAAGAACGGACTGCATGCTCCAGAACGTATAGAAGATTGGGTCTCTTTTAATTATCGGAATCTTACCCAGGGGGCCCCTTGGTTATCAGAGGAAATGCGTCATATTGTAGAAATGTTGGACTTCTGTATTTTCTTCATCGGGAAAAGGCCTTTCCTTCAGCCTTATGAAAAAACCAATCCCTTGGTCTCACTTCTCTGTAACCTCTATGCCCCTCTAGCAAGAAAGAGAGTAAAAACTTTTTGGGGTCAGTTTCCCATAGAGATCAAACTTGCCAAACTTTTTAGACTCTATGCAAAACAGGACTGACTCTTCATGCCTACGGAGAAAGATCGGGAAAAGGAAATCTCTCTATGAAAAGAAAAAAGCTGTTCAAACCTCTTTACTCCAAAGTTTATAGGTTTTTAGGAAGTGAGTATGTTTATAGGTTTTTGGAAAGTGTGTATGTGAAACTTGGGATGCCACTTCCAAAAAGGATTCTATGTTCCAGAGGATTGGGTAGCTTCACTTACAGTCTGAGAGGAGAGCTCAAGCGCCTTAGAAAAGTCCCAAGGGTCATCAAAGGAAAAGACCTCAAATTCAAGATGGGGCCTCAATATTTTAATGCGAATATCCTTACACCGAAAGAAGGGATTTCTCAGGTTCTTTATGCACACTATGTGGTGCTTGTCCCAGGCGGAAAGTCGCAAAAGCATGGCCATATGAATGAAGCTATGTTTTACATCTTGGACGGAAAAGGTCACGAGATCCACGATGGCGTCCGATACGACTGGGAAGCTGGGGATGTGGTGGTCGTTGAAAATTCCTGTGTCCACCAGCATTTTAATGACGACCCGGAGCGGCCTGCTCGGGCTATTATCATTAAATCAAAACCTCTCTATTTATTTATGAACATGGTCATGCAGGAGGTGGTTGAGGAACAACCGAAACATCCGGTACCGGGTCATGATGATTTTAAACCGACCTTTTTCCCTGAATAGTCCCGCCCAAAGGAGGAATCCATCGTGTTATACGAAGAATCAAGAAGGGCATACATCAAAAAAGTTGAATCAAATTACTATGAAGAAAAACTCCAGGAGAGTGAAAAGAGAATAGAGGAAAATGAGAAAAAGAGGAAGGTCATTAAGCCGGAATCTATGCCGTGGGAAAAATCGAGGCAGGGCATCATCAAGCATCTTTTTAATGAGAAGATGAACATTCAGCTTGAATCGATCGATGCTTACATGCAATTTATCCCCCCTGGAAGCCGCTCTGGTAAACATCGTCATATGTCAGAAGAGTATATTATTGTTCTTGAAGGCAAAGGTTATGATCTGCACTGGGATGTTGATTTTGAACTGGGAGAAAAATATTATTGGAAAGTGGACGAGAAACCCAGTCGCTGGGAATGGGAGCAGGGGGATTCCATTTATATCCCTCCAAATACGGTGCATCAACATTTCAATGCAGATTCCGAAAAGCCTGCTCGGTTTATTTCGGCAACAAGTCGAATGGTTCGTTATATCGGATTTGATGATTTGGAACAGATCGAAAATGCCCCCGAATATGGAAAAAAAGATTTCTGATCAATGGACTTAATTTTAAAAGAAAAAAACGGTTGCCGTATCTTCACGGCAGTTCACAACAGTAACACTCTGGGATACGTTGCTATTGATTCAACCATTGGTGGTCGCTCTTGCGGTGGATTGCGGATGCTCCCGGACATTGATGAAGCAGAGATTCGGGCTCTTGCTCGGACAATGACACTCAAATATGGCTTTCTTGGTCTGCCGCAAGGTGGGGCCAAGGCAGGAGTCATCGGTAATCCAGAAGCGCCGGAAGCCGAACGGCTGAAGCGCCTGGCTGAATTCGGCCATGCAATAGCCGATCTCTTGCGCACGAGAGCCTACATTCCCAATGCCGATATGGGCACACAAAATAATGATATCCGTTACATGCTCAACGCTGTGGGCATACATGTTGGCCGCTGTGAGTTGCAAAACAACTCCTCTGGTTATTACACTGCTTGCTCCGTGTTGGCTGGGGTCTTACAATCATCACGACATATTGGATTGGACCTTTCCCGATGCACTGTTGCAATTGAGGGCTTTGGGAATGTGGGCAGGCCTCTTGCCAGTCTTCTGTCTAATGCGGACATTAAAGTTGTCGCAATCTCCACATCTCAAGGAGCACTCTACGATCCGTCCGGGCTTGAGGTGGATTGGCTTGTCCGATTGGCCGATGAAGCTGGGAGTCGGGTTGTAGAGGTCTATCGTGAAGCGGAATTCATCGACCGAGAGGCCCTCCTTGAACTACCAGTTGATATACTCTGCCCCTGTGCCCGCTGGAACAGCATCCATTCTGGTAATGCAACCCGCATTTCTGCGCACATCATTTGCCCTGGTGCAAACAACCCGGTCACCCCTGAAGCAGAGAGCACACTGTTTAAACGGGGGGTGCTGTGCCTCCCTGATTTTGTAACCAATTGTGGGGGTGTGTTAGGTGGCACAATGGAATTTGCATCGGTCAGCAGAGAAAAGATTACGGCCTTCATTGACCGTCACATCGGTGCACGCATCGCCTGGTTGTTAAAGGAGGCAGAGGCGAAATGCGTTTTGCCCCGTGAAGTGGCTGTTCCCCTTGCACTCCAACGCTTCCAACAAGTACGGCAGGGCGCTCATCATCCTACGCCGATCGGCCGGTTATTTAAGGCGGGGCTGGAACTCTACCGCCGCGGTTGGATCCCAGGCCCTTTGGTTGGAACCCTTTCGCAATATTATTTTAAAAGGACACTGGCCGCCTGAGCTTGAATCTCTGGAGTGGAAATATAGGAGAGGAGGATTTTATGGTTTCTCATTTTACCGCTCAACATTTTTTAAGACGATCTATAACGATATTGAATCAACGGCCATTAAACATCTGAGAGGCGTGGAAGGAACTGCGAACAAAGGGGCCAGAGGCAACCGCTTTAAAGCCCATCTTCATCCCTATCTTTTGATATTCTTCGAACTCTTCTGGAAGGATATATCTTTCGACTGGCAATCGATCGGATCGAGGCTGTAAATATTGGCCGATGGTCAAAAAATCGCATTCCACCCCCCTTAGATCTTCCATCAGCTCCAAAACCTCCTCATGTGTCTCACCCAGCCCGAGCATAAAACCCGATTTGGTATAAATCCGTGGATAGCTCCTCTTTGACTCTTTAAGTAGATGGAGTGATCTTCTGTAGTCTGCCTGAGGCCGGACTTCGGAGTAAAGTCGTGTGATTGTCTCGATGTTGTGATTCAGCACATCCGGAGATGCACGAAGCACCCTCTCGAGAGAAGAAAGATCTCCCCTGAAATCTGGAACCAACACCTCAATCTTTATCTCTTGATCCTGTTCTCGAATCGCTTCGATCGTTCTTGCAAAAAAAGATGCGCCGCCATCAGGAAGGTCATCCCTGGTCACAGAGGTGACGACAACATACCGCAGGCCCATCTTCTCAACCGCCTGGGCAACCTTTTCCGCCTCTTTTTCGTCAGCTGGAACGGGGTCCCCATGTTCCACAGCACAAAAACCACAATCCCTCGAACAGATATTTCCAAGAATAAGGAAGGTTGCCGTTCCTCTGGAGAAGCACTCACCCAGGTTTGGACACCTGGCCTCTTCGCAGACTGTATGAAGGTCTGTCGCCGCTAAAATGGATTTGACCTTAAGAAGATCCTGGTATGGTGGAATTCGTTTTTTTAGCCATGGAGGCTTTTTTAAATTCTTCAATACTCAATTACCAATTAGCAATTTTTAATTTGAAATGATCTTTTTTTTTGCCATGTGCTATGCGCTATGCTCTCTGCTCTATGCGCTTTTGGGAGGTCGGAGCGGTCTTGGGAGATGAATCGCCAATCCATCCACATCGAGGCATGCCTCCTTCAATGCTTCCGGAATCGTGGGATGTGCTTGAATGAATCGTGCAAACTCTTTTAGTTTGCCCCCTATCATTGTTGATGCAATGGAGAGGAGAACACTGGCCTCAGGCCCGATGATATGAACACCTACGATGGTATCATTCTCGCGACTCGCAATCACTTTGATCAGGCCATCAGTTTCTCCTGAGATCACGGCCTTCGGATTGGATCGGAATGGGAATCGGCCAATCTTTATTTCCCCTTTTGCCTTCGCCTCCTTCTCAGTAAAACCTACGGATGCAACTTCGGGATGGGTAAAGATACAGAGGGGGATCGGGTTATCTTTCATCTCTTGATTCATCCCGATCGCATTCTCCGCAGCCACAATCCCCTGCTCCATTGCCACATGGGCAAGCATGATTCCTTCAATGGCATCTCCGATCGCATAAATGCCCGGAGTAGTTGTCTCCATTCGACGGTTGACCTTAATCCCTCGAGGAGAAATCTCAATGCCTGCCCTTGAAAAACTCAGTTCTAAGCTGGGACCCCTTCCCACGGCCAGAAGTAATTTTTCAGCCACGAGCTTCTCTATCTTCTGCGGGGTTTTAACAGTGAGTCTTAATTCATTGTCTCCATACTGAATGTCTTCGACAAAGGATTGAGTTAAAATCTTGACCCCGTCCCTTTCCAAAAACCTCCGAAGATTCCGGACTAATTCTCCCTCAAGGCCAGGAAGAATATTCTCCAGAATCTCTACAATCGTGACTCTTGAACCGAGTGTATTGAAGAGCGTGGCAAACTCAACGCCGATGTATCCTCCGCCAACGATCACCAGGTCACGAGGAACTTCCTTGAGTTCTAATGCCTCATCACTGGTAATGATTCTCTCGCCGTCCGGGATGAGATGGGGAAGCGTCTTGGTCTTCGAGCCCGGCGCTAAAATGATTGCATCGGCCGCAATGGTCTCCCCTTCTCTCTCTCCATCCAAAAGCACAACCTGATCGCTCCCTGCAAGGTCAGCCCTTGCTTTTTTAACGGTGACCCGGTGGGATTCCAGCAGGATTTCAATTCCCTTAACCAGTTCCTGGACGACCCTCTCCTTTCGTTCAGTCATGGAAGGGAGAGGACTAAACCCCTTATCAATGAGAGATCCAAAGACGGAAGAATGCTTAAGGGAACGGAGCTGTCCTGCATCGTGGAGAAGTGACTTCGTGGGAATGCATCCCCGGTTTAGGCAGGTTCCTCCGATTCTATCTCTCTCAATGAGGATGGGTTTTGCTCCCAATTGGGCAGCCCGGATGGCTGCCACATAACCGCCGGGACCTCCGCCGATGACAACTATTCTCTTTGGGTTCATAGTCTTCAATGTTAAATGGTCAATGCTCAATGGTCAATTTGCAATTAATTCTTTTAACCCCTTCTCTTCCCAATCCCTTTGAAAAATCTTTTTAAAATGGAAACAGACCTTTTCAGTCAATCGATCTTTTGAGATTTTCTTCCGGAGAATCCTCTCCATGGAGGTCATCTTCACCCCTTCGAGGCCGCAGGGATTGATGAGTTCAAAATATTTTAAGTCTGTTGCGTAGTTTAAGGCAATCCCGTGAAAGGAGACCCATCGTTTAATCGCCACACCAATCGAGGCGATCTTGTCACCTTCCGCCCAGACCCCTCGATTGGATAAATCCTTTTTCCCTTCGATCCCAAAATCCCTCAGACCGGAAAGGATCACCTCTTCGAGCTGACTAACATAACGAATGAGACGATACCCATAATCCTTCAAATTTAAGATGGGATAGACGACCATCTGCCCGGGACCGTGGTAGGTGACATCTCCGCCCCGCTCCACATGGAAGATGGGAATCTTCATTGCGTCCATCACTTCCTGTGAAACCTTTAGATGCGAACGATTGCCACGCCTTCCAAGGGTGATCACATGTGGATGTTCGGTAAAGAGGAGGAGATCCGGGACTTTCCCTTCCACACGTCTCGACCAGAGGGTATGCTGAAGATCCCAGGCCTCTTTGTAATCCATCGTTCCAAGATCTATAATGTAACCGTTTCGGTCCATTTCATATTAGAATGAATCGTTAGAATTACCAATATCCAAGCACCTGCCTTCGCCAAAGCGGCTTCGCGCAGGCAGGCCAATAACCAAATAATAACCAAAGTTCCAATAACCAAAAAAGTATTTGGTTATTCGGTGATTGGAATTTATTTGGAGCTTGGAATTTGGTTATTGAGATTTATCCCTTGTCCATTTCAACTTCGGTTTTCTCGCCGCCAGGACCTCATCGAGCCTTCTCACCTTCACCTTCCGGGGGGCCTGACGAAGCAGTTCCGGATTCTCTTCTGCCTCTTTAGCAATGGTGATCATCGTCTCAATAAATCGATCCAGCCCTTCCCTGCTCTCCGTCTCCGTGGGCTCCATCATCAGTGCCCCCTTGACAACCAGGGGGAAATAGATCGTCGGCGGATGAAATCCATAATCGATCAATCTCTTCGCAATGTCGAGGGTTGAGACATGAAACTTTTCTTGAAAACGGTCAGTAAAAACACACTCGTGCACGCAGGGCTGGTCGTATGGAAGATGGTAAGAGCCTTTCAATCCTGTCATCAGGTAGTTGGCATTTAGCACCGCCATCTCACTCGCTCTCCTGAGCCCTTCTGCTCCCATGGAGAGGATATAGGCATAGGCCTTTAGGATGACTCCTATGTTCCCATAGAAGGCCTTGATCTTTCCGATACTCAGAGGCCGATCGTAATTGAACCGGTAGGCCTCTCCAGCCTTTTCGATTACCGGCACCGGAAGAAAGGGAGCCAGTTCTTTTTTGATGGCCAGGGGCCCGGACCCAGGCCCCCCTCCGCCGTGAGGCGTCGAGAAGGTCTTGTGGAGGTTGAGGTGAACCATATCCACTCCAAGATCCCCCAGTTTTACAATTCCCATTAAGGCGTTGAGATTGGCTCCATCGCAATAGACAAACCCTCCTTTCCGGTGAACGATTTCAGCGATCTCTGATAGATGTTCTTCAAAGAACCCGAGGGTATTGGGATTGGTCACCATGATGGCCGCCACCTCTTCATCCATCTGCTCGGCTACTTTGTCCGGACTGATCACCCCTTTCTCATTCGATTTGATCTCCACCACCTGATAGGAGGCAACGGTTGAAGTCGAGCAGTTGGTCCCGTGGGCTGTGTCCGGCACCAGAACCTTCTTTCTCTTTTCGCCGCGGGCCTGAAGAGCAGCCTTCATCATCATCATCCCGGTCAGCTCACCATGAGCCCCTGCAGCCGGCTGAAGGGTCACCTGATCCATCCCCGTAATCTCAGCAAGAAACCCTTCAAGTTCATACATCGCCCTCAGAAGCCCCTGACAGAATTCTTCGGGAGTATAAGGATGGATATTTGCAAAACCGCTCAGCTTTGCCACATCCTCATTCACTTTCGGATTATACTTCATCGTACAGGAACCCAATGGATAAAAACCACTATCCACTCCGAAGTTCCACTGGGAAAGACGGGTAAAATGACGCACCACCTCGACTTCACTGAGTTGAGGAAACCCTATCAGTTCTTTTCGCAAAAGGTGAGAAGGAATAAGTTTTCTGTCCTTTGCTTTTTCCACATCCCACCGTGGCAGAGAATATCCCTTTCTGCCTTCCCCACCCTGCTCAAAGATAAGGGGCTCATCTTGAAGGAGTCCTGTGTCTTTTATTTGGCTCATGATACGATCCTTATATTTCGTCATTCCGCCCCGATTTCCATCGGGATAAACTCCAGCAGGAATCTATATTTTAAGATTATCTCTCTGGGTCCCCGCTGGAGTTTACCCCGTGCTTTGTCACGGGGCGGGAATGACAACGATAGAGGCTATCTCCTTAAACCACCATCCAGGGCTTCTGCCCATCTATCAATCTCTTCTTTCGTAACCATCTCCGTGACCGTGATGAGAAGATGATGATCGAGTTCCGGATAGAAGTTCCTCATGGGTAAACCTCCCAGGATTCCTTCCTCCTTTATCCTTTCCAGTACCTTCTCAGGGTCTTTATCAATCTCCAAGACAAACTCATTGAAGGTGGGAAAGGAAAAGGCAACCCTGCAACCCTCCATCTGAGAGGCGGCCTTCTTTGCATACTCCGCTTTGCTCAGGTTCATCAAGGCTAACTCGCTCAACCCCTTCTTTCCGAAGCACGAGAGGAAGATCGTTGCCATCAGGGCGCAAAGGCCTTCATTCGTGCAGATATTCGAGGTCGCTCGCTCCCTGCGAATGTGTTGTTCTCTGGTCGCCAGGGTGAGGACAAAACCTCTCTTCCCTTCCAGATCAACGGTCTCGCCCACAAGTCGTCCGGGCATATTTCGAATAAATTTCTCCTTTGTCGTGAAGATGCCAAGGTAAGGCCCGCCAAAGGAAAGAGAAAGCCCAAGACTCTGCCCTTCGCCTGCAACAATATCGGCTCCGAATTCACCCGGGGGTCTCAGCATTCCATAGGCAATCGCCTCGCTGAAGCCCGCGATCATCAATCCGTCTTTCTGATGAACCCTTTCTCCGATCGTTTGAAGGTCTTCGATCACACCAAAGAAGTTGGGATTCTGAATGACGACTGCACTCACATCCTGATCCAGGAATTGGACCAAGGTCTCCTCGTCCGTTCTGCCTTCCTTTTGCAGATACGGAATCAAAACAATCTCCTGCTCATCGGGGTCGATGTAAGTCTGGATGACTTTCCGATATTCAGGATGGATTGCTTGTGAAAGAAGGATTTTCTTCCTCCCTGTGATTCGGTGAGCCATCAACACCGCTTCGGCTAAACTCGATGCCCCGTCATACATCGAACCATTCGACACCTCCATGCCGGTCAATTGGCACATCAAAGTCTGAAATTCGAAAATGGCCTGAAGTGTTCCCTGACTGATCTCTGCCTGATAGGGAGTGTAAGCGGTATAGAACTCAGAACGGGAGGCCAGATGCGAAACCACAGCGGGGATAAAATGATCATAGGCCCCTCCGCCAAGAAAACTCGTAAAAATTGGGCTCTGGAGACCCTCCATATGGCGAATGAGGTCGATTTCGGAAAAAGGTCCGGGCAGGTCTAAGGGTTTTGAGAGTCTGTGCCCTTTAGGGATGTTTCCGAAGAGATCCTCAATGCTCTTCACACCAATCGCTTTGAGCATCTTCTGAACATCTTCTTCGGTATGGGGAATATAGCGGAGGTAGTCTTCCATTATGATTCCTCTGAAAGTTTTCCCTGATAGGCTTTTGCTGAGAGGAGTCCATTTAACTCCTCCCTCTCCCTCAACTCCATCCTGAGGAGCCACCCTTTTCCATAGGGGTCCGTATTGATCAATTCCGGATGGTCCTTCAGTTCCAGATTCTTTTCAATGACCTTACCGGTGATCGGAGAGAAGATGTCGGCGACCGTCTTCACCGATTCAACGACTCCCATGCTCTCCCCTTTTTTATACTCGGATCCGATCTCCGGAAGGTCCACATAGACGATATCCTTCAACTGGCCCTGAGCATAATCGGTGATTCCAATGGTTACAAAACTTTCCTCATTCCTCACCCACTCGTGGTCTTCTGAATAGAGCAAATTCTCTGGAAATTCCATTCGCTCCTCCTCCCGTCATTGATCATTGCCAATTGAAAATCGCAAATTCTAAATCCGTCATTTCAACTCATCCAGCGGAATATTAATCACCGTCTCGAGGATGGAGATGTGTTTCAACTCCCCCTCGACCCTAATCATATGTTTGGATGTTTTGGGTGCCATTCTTTTCCCCGTCAGGGCCGTATCGATAATCATCTTCTTTGTAACCTTTTCGCCCTCCCTCCAGGGAATGACTTCAATCTCCGGCAATTGATAGTCGACCAGAATGACTGGAATCTTTTTACAGCCGATCTTTTTCAAAGCATGGAGCCGGTGATGCCCATCCAGGATGATGTAAGTGCTCCTATCCACGGCTATGGGCATTTTGAGGATCCCATCCGAAAGGATCTCGTTCTTCAACTCTTCGAGATAATCGGGCCGGATCTCCTCATGTTCTCTCAACTCCTCGATTCTAATAAAAACAATATCAACCATTCTCATCTCCTGTCAAAATAAAAAGGAGGAAGGCAATCTTATCCACATCGCCTTCCTCCTGTCTTCTGACCTGAGAGATTATCCCTTCTAAAAACTGGATTTGTCCCCTTCGGTGTCCCAATTAAAAAACGGGATCTTTCCAGGAATCTCTTAAGTTACAGTCCTTTTGCCTGAGAGTTTCATCCCGCCTTCAGCGGAACTTGCCCCTTCGGCGCCCCTTTCGACAAGGAGTCTCTCCTGTAACCTATAAAAATATTGTTCCAATTACGGAACAATGTCAAGAAGAATTTATGAGATTTCTGGAAAAGCCCAGAAATCTCTGATTACATTGATTAGGAACCGATTACACAGATTAGAAATGCATCGATAAAGAAAGAAAAATCTGTGGAATCATTTTTTAAAATCCCTGCCTGCGGTAGGCAGGTGTGTAATCAGAGAGCGAAAAGTAGTTTTTCAGAGCTCTCATTACATTTTCCGCAAGACTAAATCGATCATCAGCTCATTGGCGAGGCGGTGGAGGTCATTTCTCAGGGTCTGCTCGGAGGTGGACCGAGACGCTGCAATGTCAATGTCCATTTCAAAGAGAGGCGTCCCGCTCTCTGCCGATAGCGCTCGATGGGTCTTCATATCAATGATGTTGATCCCCCGGTCAGACAGAAGCCGGCAGACCTTAAAGACGATCCCTGCATGATCAATCCCTGATGTGTTGATTTTAAAGTGGTCGCTTTCTCCCCTGTCTCCGGGATGGGCCTCCTCAAAAGAAATGGGAGTAAAGAAGACGGTGAGGTTCTTCTCCCATTCGAGTCGCTTCAGATCGGATGAAAGTTTCTGATTCACCTCTTCCTTGTCAGTTGAAAAGAGAAGCAGAAGGGCGAAATGGTTCCGGAGAAGGCTCATGCTCGAATCCTCGATATTCCCCCCGCATCCATAAATGACCTCAGAAACATCCGCCACGATCCCCGGCCGGTCTTTTCCAATCGCCGATAGAATGAAATAAGTCTTCATGGCACCCCCTTCCAGTATTTCAAATTTCAAATTTCAGATTTTAGATTTTAGATTTCAGATTTTTCAATCTGCAATTTGAAATTTGCAATCTGCAATTTCCTTTATTCAAGGATTTCCAGATTCGCATATCTCACCTTCAACCGTTTTGGGCCCTCGGTCCTAAAAACGATGGTGGCCTTCTGGTCCTCATCCATCCCTTCGATCGATTTCACCCTTCCATCGCCGAACTTGGGATGCCTCACCCTCATCCCTGTGCGCAGGAGGAAAAATCCTTCGGGGCTCAATACCACACCTTCCTTGTTTGAAAAACCATTCTCCTGTGCCGGGAAATCGATCTCATCTCCGGGCCCGCTGAAATCATCAAGCCAGGGGGTCTCCTGTGAAAACAGTCTTTCCATTCTCCTTTCCCTCTCTTCGACCTGAATCAACTCAAAGGGAAGTTCGTCAAGAAACCGGGAGGCAAGATTGGCCCTGCCCACGCCAAAGGTGGAACGTTTTTCCGCCCGTGAGAGATAGAGTTTTTCCTTTGCGCGGGTGATCCCCACATAGCAGAGCCTTCTTTCCTCCTCAAGATCCTCCATTTCCTCGCCCCTCCGGTAGTGAGGGAGGAGGCCTTCTTCCATCCCGACAATGAGGACGATGGGAAACTCCAGGCCCTTGGCACAATGCAGGGTCATCAGGGAGACCCGATTCTCCCTGTCTTCATAGAGATCCACATCCGAGACCAGAGAGACCTTATCTAAAAAGCTCTCCAGAGAAACTTCTTCCTCCCCCCGTTCAAGTTCGCTCAACACATTGACCAGTTCATCAATATTCTCAACCCTCGAAAAGGCCTCGTCCGTCCCTTCTTCTCTCAACCGTTCGAGGTATCCTGTCCTGGCAAGGAGGGTCAAAGTCAACTGACCGGGGGAGAGGGTCTTCGCTTCCTGACGAAACTCCTCTATCAGGAGGATAAATTCTCCAATCCTTTCCCGGATACCGGGAGAAAGCCAATCCTCTTTCAGCGCCTCTTTCATCCCCTCATAGAGAGGAAGGGCCCTCTCCCTTGAGAAGACTGTGATTCTTTCCATTGTCTTCTCGCCGATCCCTCTCGGGGGATGATTGATGATCCTCTTTAAACTGATCCCGTCCGACGGATTGGCAATCAGCTTCAGATAGGCCAGGATGTCTTTGATCTCTTTCCGCTCGTAAAACTTCATCCCTCCCACAATCGTATAAGGAATTTGATGTTTGACCAATTCCTCTTCGATGGCACGGGACTGGGCATTGATCCGGTAGAAGACCGCCATATCGCGATAAGGCCTGCCCGGGTTTTCCGGAAAAGATAGATGCACATGCTCTGAAATCTTCCGGACGACGAAACGCGCCTCATCCGCCTCATCCTCGGCCACATAGAGGGTGAGAAGTTCACCTTCCGGATTTTCCGTCCAGAGAATCTTCTCTTTTCTCAAACGGTTTTCCTTAACCACATGGTTGGCCGCCTGGAGGATATGTTGAGTGGAGCGGTAGTTCTGCTCCAGGGTGATCACCTTTGTCCCAGGGAAGTCTCTCTCGAAATTTAAGATATTTCCGACCTCCGCTCCCCTCCACCGGTAGATCGATTGGTCATCATCCCCAACGACACAAATGTTTTGGTGTCGTTCCGCCAATCGTTTAATCAGTTGATACTGGATGAGGTTCGTATCCTGAAATTCATCCACCATCACATATTGGCAGAGGTTTTGATAAGACCTCAACACCTCGGGAATTTTTTTAAAGAGGAGTGTAACAAAGAGGAGAAGATCTCCAAAATCGACTCCATTATTTCGACGGAGATCTTCCTGATACCTTTGATAGACGAGTGCCAATCTTTTTTCAAAGATGTTGAACTGGGAGGGACGATATTGATCCGGCGTGACCCCTTCGTTCTTCAGCCGGTCGATCGAGGACTGCATGGCCCTGGGGTGAAACATCTTGAAGTCAAGGTCCAGTTCTTTCATGACGGCTTTCAGGTGCCGTTCCTGATCCTCCTCATCATAGATGACAAAATTCCTCTCAAAACCCAGGTAATTGATATGCTGTCTAAGGATTCGGGCACACGCGGAGTGAAAGGTGGAGATCCATATCCCTTTCGCTGATCCCCTTAGGAGACGTTCCACTCTCTCCCGCATCTCATCGGCGGCCTTGTTGGTAAAGGTGACGGCTAAAATATTCCGGGGCGAAACCCCTTTCTCGTGAATGAGGTGGGCGATGCGGTAGGTGAGGACTCTGGTCTTTCCGCTTCCAGCGCCTGCAAAGACGAGCAGGGGTCCCTCGGTTTCGAGAACAGCCTTCTGCTGAATAGGATTGAGGTCTGTGAGCAGAGACATAGGAAAGTTATGAGTTATGAGTTATGAATTGATGGTTTCGTAAAAAGTCTGGAAAGCCCGTGATTAGTCATTCCTGCGCAAGTAGGAATCCAGTATTTTCAAGTAGTTAGAATTCTCTGGATTCCCGTTTTCACGGGAATGACGACTTTTTACAATTCCATCAATTATGAATTACAAACCTTTGAATTTCAAAATGGTGATATCTCTACTTTTCTATAATAGATCGATTATAAAATTTGTATTTTCCAATTGACATAGATTTTTTGGACTATTCGACTATGGGACTATTCGACTATTCGACCGTTACACTTTTGGCCAGGTTTCTTGGCTGGTCCACATCCGTGCCTTTTAAATCAGCCATGTAGTAAGCCAGGAGCTGAAGGGGAATGGTGAGCAGAATCGGAGTCAGGAAAGGATGGGTCTCGGGAATGAAGAGGATATCGTCCACCTTCTGGACGATCTCTTTGTCGGATTGAGAGACAAGGGCAATCACCTTCCCTTCCCTTGCCCTCACCTGCTCGATATTGGAGACCACCTTTTCATAAACGTCGTTCTGCGTGGCAAGAACGACAACAGGCATCTCCCGATCAATCAAGGCAATGGGGCCATGTTTCATCTCCCCGGCCGGATAGCCTTCGGCATGGATATACGAGATCTCCTTCAACTTGAGTGCTCCCTCCAATGCGATGGGATAGTTGATCCCCCTTCCGAGATAGAGGAAATCCCTGGCGGTAAGGTACTTTCTGGCAATCTCAAGCACCTGTTTTGAAGATTTGAGCATCTCCTCCATCAGGTGAGGGATCCTGACCAATTCCTCGATCAATCCTCTCCCATCCTTTTGTGTAAGAATGCCCAGTTCTCTTCCCATCCGAAGAGCAAGAAGAAAAAGAATGACCAACTGGGTGACAAAGGTTTTGGTCGAGGCCACACCAATCTCCGGGCCGGCGTGGGTATAGATCACATAGTCAGAATCCCTTGCCAGACTCGATTCCACCACATTGCAGATGGCAAGGGTCATTGCTCCCTGTCTCTTCCCTTCCCTCAATGCCGCGAGGGTATCAGCCGTTTCACCGGATTGTGAGATGGCCACCAGAAGCGTATCGTTTCCGAGAATCGGGTTTCGATACCGGAACTCGGAACCAATATCAGCCTCTACCGGAATCCGGCAAAGTCCCTCGATTAGAAATTTCCCCACCAGGGCTGCATGATAAGAGGTGCCACAGGCAATGAGACAGATCCGCCGAATCTTTCTTAGAATAGAGATGTCTAGCCGCACTCCTTCGAGGATAACATCACCCTTCTCCTCTGAGAGGCGGCCCCGGATCGTATCGATCACTGCCCTGGGCTGTTCAAAGATCTCTTTGAGCATGAAATGCTTAAAGCCTCCCTTTTCAGCCATCAGGGGGTTCCAGTCGACCCGCTTCGGTTCCTTCGAAACCTTGTTCCCTCTGGCATCGAAGACCCTGACCCCCTCCGAAGAGAGGTGGGCCACTTCTCCATCTTCCATAAAGATAAAATCCCGGGTGTAGGGAAGGAGCGGAGGAATATCGGAAGCGATAAAATATTCTCCTTCTCCAAGACCGATCACCAGAGGGCTCTCCTTCCGGGCAGCGATCAAACACTTCTCATCCCCTTCAAAAAGGATTCCCAGTGCATAAGAGCCTCGAATCTTATCCAGAGTCATTCTCACGGCATCCGGAAAGGAAGACCCTTCCTCAATAAACTCATCGATCAGATGAGAGACGACCTCGGTATCCGTTTCTGAGGTAAAGTGACGCCCCTTTCTTTTTAGGAATTCTTTCAGGGGAAGATAGTTCTCGATGATTCCATTATGCACCACGGCCACCCTGCCTGCTTTATGGGGATGGGCATTCTCATCAGAGGGCCTTCCATGTGTTGCCCATCGGGTATGTCCGATCCCAATTTTTCCATCAAAGCCTTCCCCTTTGATCAGGTCTTCGAGCCTCTTTAACTTTCCTTCATTTCTCCGGATCTCAATCCTACCCCGATGAAAAACCGCAATGCCCGCAGAGTCATAACCCCGGTACTCCAGTCTTTTCAATCCATCCATGAGGACTTCAGCGGTCTTTCGGGAGCCGATATACCCAACAATGCCACACATCTTTTAAACCTCATTGAAAATTGCAAATTGCAAAATGAAAAATATAAATTTTCTTGTGCGTTTTTCTTATAAAGAATTGAAGAAATTTTTCAATTTAAAATTTGCAGTTTGCATTTCATTTTAGCCATCTGATAAATGGCTAAAATGTTACGAGCCCTTCTTCTTTCTGTTCTTCTTATGGTGAAGCTCCATCTTCTTGCTCCACCCTCTGATGTTCTTCTGCTTCACACGGCTGATGGCGAGCGCTCCTTCCGGAACATCCTTCGTCACGGTCGTGCCGGCACCGATAGAGGATCGACTTCCCACTTTGATGGGAGCCACCAGCTCCACATTCGATCCCACAAAGACGCGATCACCGATGATCGTCTGATGTTTCTCGAATCCATCATAGTTGCAGGTGATGGTCCCAGCCCCGATGTTGACCTCTTCTCCGATGAGCGAATCTCCGATATAGGCGAGGTGGTTGGCTTTGGAACCCTTACCGATGATCGATTTCTTCACCTCAACGAAGTTTCCGATCTTTGCCTTCGCCTTCACTTCGCTCAGTGGTCTCAGGTGGGCAAAGGGACCGATGGTGGCCCCATCCTCGATCCTGCTTTCGGTGATGACAGAGTAGGAACGGATTGTAACTCCATCGCCGATTTCGGTATCTGAAATCTTTGAGTTCGGTTCAATGACACATCGCTCCCCGATCCGGGTTCTTCCCTGAAGCGTACAATTCGGATAGAGGGTTGTATCCTTCCCTATTTCCACGGTTCGATCCAAATAGGTCGTTCTGGGATCGATGATGGTCACACCCGAAAGCATCAACTCTTTTACTTTCTCCTGCCTGAGCGCTTCGGTGGCAGTGGCCAGATCGACCCGGGTATTGATTCCCATCACCTCCACCGGATTAGCGACCATGTGGGCGGAACATCTCAAATCTCTTTTCCTCGCCACCTCGACCAGATCGGGCAGATAGTATTCGCCCTGGACATTCTCCTTTCCGATCTCCTTAAGGCCCTCCATCAAAAAGGCGGATCTCACGCAGAAGATCCCGGTATTGATCTCCCGGATCAGACTCTCCTCATCCGAAGCATCCTTCTCCTCCACAATCCTTTCCAGCCAGCCCTCCGGGCCTCGTATGATCCGGCCATATCCGTAGGGGTCTTTTACCACGGCGGTCAGCACCGCAATGGTCGAATCATTTCCCAAAAAGGTGTCAATAAAAGACCTCAGCGTCTCCGCCTTCACCAATGGCACATCGCCACAGAGGATGAGCGCCGTCCCTGTAAATCCTTGAAGAAGTGGAAGGGCTTGTAAGACCGCATGTCCCGTGCCTAACTGTTCATCCTGAAGGACAAAATCGATTCGTGGATCCTCAAACCGCTTCTTGATCTGATCGGCCTGATGACCCACGACCACAATTGTTTTCTCGGCTTTGATGTGATGTAGGGAAAGATCGATCGTATAGGAAAGCATGGGAAGCCCGAGAATGGGGTGGAGGACCTTCACCAGGTCCGATTTCATCCGGGTTCCCTTCCCTGCCGCAAGAATGATGGTGGCGATGTGGTTCAAGCCTTTGTCCTATAAATGGGATTCATCATTTTATACTATGGCTATGGTCTTTAGTCAACTTCTATTCGTTGGAGGCTTGAAAAATTACATAAAAGTTTGTAAAAGAAGCAGATGCGATTCAATTTTCCTTTTCCGGAAGACAAACCTTTTGAGGTGGTGGGGATGGGGCTCAACTCCGTCGATTTTATCGGTGTCGTTCCCGAATTTCCCACCATCAACTCAAAGATTAAGCTCCTCCAGTTTTCGAAACAGGGAGGAGGCCAGGTGGCAACCGCCATGGTCGCCCTGAGCCGATGGGGAGTTAGAACGAAATACATTGGAAAAGTGGGGGGAGATGAACTCGGGTCCTTCTCTTTAGACACGATTCGAGAGGAAGGGGTTGATATTTCTTCGGTCACCATTGAACCTCATGCTAATAACCAGTTTTCCATGATCCTTGTGGATGGGGTCTCTGGAGAGCGGACCATCCTCTGGGACCGGGATGAACGACTGATGTATCGTGAAGGAGAACTCAAAAAAAATGATATCTGCTCCGGAAAGATTCTCCACCTGGATGGACATGATATTCGCGCTGCCATTCGATCTGCACAATGGGCAAAAAAAGAAGGAATCCCGACGGTCATCGATATAGATAAGGTCGAACCTCTTACAGGGAAATTGATCGGACAGATTGACTTTGTCATCACCTCATCCCGATTTTCTACTCTGATGACCGGAATTCTGGATCGTGAGAAGGCCCTGGTCGAACTTCAAAGGCAGACTTCCGGATTTCTCTGCTCCACGTTGGGGCACGAAGGCGCTATGGCGTTAGTTAACGGAGAAATTTTATATGTTAAAGGGTTCAAGATAAAGGCAGTGGACACGACCGGAGCAGGCGATGTCTTCCATGCGGGGTTTATCTATGGCCTCCTTCAGAATTGGGAGGTCGTAGAAATTTTAAGGTTTGCCAATGCCGTGGCTGCTCTCAAATGCCTCGACCTTGGCGGAAGAAAAGGAATCCCTACGTTAGAGGAAGTTGAAAAATTCCTAAGACAAAATTAACCTTTGCTTTCTGTGAAGAGAGCTCTAGAAAAACTACTCCGTGCTCTCTCGATTACACGGATTTCAAAAGATGATTACACAGATTCCTATGATTTCCCAATGCGTTTCTTATCTGTGTAATCTGTTTCTAATCGGTGTAATCAGAGATTTCTGGGCTTTTTCAGAAATCTCGTGAAAAACCTTGACAATTCCTTTTGCGATCTGTTAAATGGAAAACAATTGAATAGGTGGTATCCAGGAAAAGGGAACCCCGTGATCTCCGTTTAGGCGGAGAAAGTCGGGGACGGACCCGCCGCTGTAGTCCCGACCCCATATTTTAGGGGTAAGTGCCTTAACAAAAAAAGCCACTGTGCCTATGCATGGGAAGGCGAGTTAAGGTCGGGAGAGTCAGAAAACCTGCCTGGGTATTCTTCACTCGAAAGTCTTCGAGGATAAGACTGTGAAGGGTCCTTGCGGGTAAAATCCCCAGTCTTCAAAACGAAGGCTGGGGATTATTTTTGAACCCTTCTCCCCAGCCTCGAACCTGGTATGGTTCGGGGTCAACCAAATTTATTTTAAGACCTATTTGATGGGTCGGGGAGGTGCTTTATGAAAGGTCTAATTTCAATTCTCTTATCTTTAACCCTGTTTGTTTCTTTTCCGTTTTCCCTCTTTGCGCAGGAGAAGGAGGTGACACTTGGAAAGGTCGTTGTCACCGCTACCCGAGTTGAAACTCCAATCGAAGAAATTGCAAGTTCGGTAACGGTCATTTCATCTGAAGAGATAGAAAGAAAGCAGAAGACCCATGTCATGGAGATCCTCAGGGGCATACCAGGGCTGGATGTGGTGCGGACAGGAGGGGCTGGAAAGAACACATCGGTCTTCATTCGTGGAGCCAATTCAGAGCACACTTTAGTCATGATCGATGGGGTAGAGGTAAATGATCCTATCTCCCCTGGTCGCTCCTATGATTTTGCCCATTTGACAGTGGACAATATTGAACGAATTGAGGTCATCCGGGGGCCACAGAGCACTCTATATGGATCGGATGCTATTGGTGGTGTGGTCAACATCATTACCAAAAAAGGTGAGGGAAAGCCGAAATTTTTCTTATCTGCTGAAGGGGGATCCTTTACAACCTTCAGAGAAGCTACAGGAATAAGTGGAGGAAACAAATGGGTTAACTACTCTTTCGCCCTCTCTCGCTTCGATACGGAGGGCATCTCTACGGCAAGCAAAAGGGATGGAAATTATGAAAGAGATGGTTATGAAAATACCTCTCTTTCTGCAAAACTGGGGTTTAAACCTATGGATAATCTCGGTATCGATTTCATATTGCGTTATATGGATGCCAAAACGGAACTCGACAACTTTGCAGGAGTAGGAGGCGATGACCCAAATTATGTCCAAAAATCAAATCAATTCCTTTTTAAAACACAGGTGGGACTATCCCTTTTTGACCAGGTCTGGTCTCAAAAATTGGGTCTCGCTTTGAATGACCATAATAGGGATATAAAGAATAAAAAGGACTCCCAACATCCTTTCGATTATGAAAAAGGTGGATACGATGGCCAGTTATTAAAATTTGATTGGCAACATCATCTCCAACTCCATAAAACCAATGCCCTCACGTTTGGCTTGGAATATGAAAGGGAAGAAGGGAAGTCAAAATACTACTGGGAAAGCCTATGGGGGCCAGGACAAAGTATTTTCCCGAAGAAAACAGCCAATATCAAAGGTTATTATATCCAGGATGAAATCAAACTATGGGATCGGCTCTTTGCAACCCTTGGAATCCGTATTGATGATCATAGCCGCTTCGGTTCAGAAACTGCTTATCGGGTTGCTCCCGCCTACCTTATTAAAGAGACCGATACTAAGATTAAAGGAACATTCGGGACAGGGTTTAAAGCACCTACCTTATATCAATTATTCGCATCTGCTACTTTATGGGGACCCATTGGCAATAAAGATCTCAAGCCGGAGAAGAGCAAAGGGTGGGATTTTGGAGTCGAACAGAATTTCTTTAAAAACAGGGTAACCCTTGGTGCCACTTACTTCCGAAACGATTTTAAGGATCTCATTCAATTTGATTGGGCTAAAGGGTATATCAATATTTCTAAAGCCAAAACTGAAGGGGTTGAGTTGTTTGCCTCGGCAAAACCCATTGATGATTTAACATTACGGATCAATTATACCTATACAGATACCGAGGATAAAACAACTGGTGAAGCTCTTATAAGAAGGCCTAAAAATAAGATTGGCTTCGATCTCGATTACCATTTTCTCAATAATGGAAATGTAAATCTTGGAGTAATCTATGTGGGGAAAAGGGATGATTTAGATTTTTCCATTTCACCATCCAGAAGGGTAAAACTGAATCAATATACATTGGTGAACCTGGCAGTTTCTTACGACATCACCAAAAATTTTCAATTATTTGGTCGTGTCGAAAATCTTTTAGATAAAGAATACGAAGAAGCAAAAGGTTTTGAGACACCCGGCCTCTCTTTCTTTGGGGGAATGAAACTGAGTTTTTAATAAGTGAGGGTAATTTTGAAAAAATATCCGGCTTTAACAAAATGTTATAAAAGGATGTTCCCATTTAAGTTGGCGACAACTTCCTATATCTATCCGGATCATATCATCCCAAATGTAACCACTCTCGCCCCGTTTCTTGATGAGGTGGAGTTGGTTCTTTTTGAGAGCGAGGGCCAAGATAATCTTCCCGACGATGTCCAGCTCAGTGCATTGATAAATTTCTCCCTCCATCAGGAGGTAAATTTTAATGTCCATCTCCCCATCGATATATTCCTTGGAGACAAGAACGAGGAAGTCAGGTTCAGGGGAATCTCAATTGTCAAAAAAGTGATCGAGCGAACCCACTGCCTAAAACCCTCTCTCCACACCCTCCATTTTGACCTAAGAGACAATAATGGAAGAGAGGAAACTGATATTGAGGCCTGGCGGAGGCGTATCATCCAAAGCGGGGAAGAAATATTAGGGTACGGGATTGAATCGAACCGTATCTCTATCGAGACACTCGGATACCCCTTTGAATGGATCGAAGACATCATAAAAGAATTTGGTTTCTCAATATGCCTCGACATCGGTCATATCCTGATCTATGGACAGGACCTTCCACTCTATTTGAAAAAATATCTCCCTAACACCTCGATCATCCACCTCCATGGTTTCCAAAATGGTATCGACCATTTGGGGATTGACAAACTAAATGGGAAAACAGTTGATCTCATCCTCTCCCACCTTCAGAATTATAGGGGTATATTGTCCATCGAAGTCTTCTCATTCGATGATTTAAAACGTTCGCTGGAAATCTTAGAAAAGGAATGGGAACGATGAAGAAGAAAATTCTAATCACCGGGGGATGTCGAAGCGGTAAAAGCCGCTTCGCTTTGAATTATGCCAACCAACATTTTTCTGAAAAATTATATCTGGCTACCTGTGAAGTGCTCGATGAAGAGATGGCTCGACGTGTGGAACACCATAAAAAAATGAGAGGACCAGAATGGCAGACCGTTGAGGAACCTGTAGAGATTGTCGATAGGATTAGGCAACATGGGAATGTGGCCGAGGTGATCCTAATCGACTGCCTGACTCTTTGGCTTTCTAATCTTTTGATAAAGTGGGACAATGATTTAAGGACGATGGAAGAAACAGATCGCTTAATCCATATCATAAAAGAGAACCAAACCTCTTTCATCCTTGTATCGAATGAGGTGGGGATGGGAATTGTTCCAGCCGACCTATTGAGCCGTCGGTTCAGAGATCTATCTGGAATGATGAATCAAAGGATGGCCGAAATAATGGATACCGTTATCTTTATGGTTTCAGGAATTCCAATCTTTTTAAAGGGGAAAGAGTGAAGGACTTTCTTCGAGCCTTTTCGTTTCTCACCATTCTGCCCGTTGGCCAAATTTCGGTCTCGGAGGAAAAGGAATTAGCCCGTTCGATGGCTTTCTTCCCTTTAGTGGGCCTGGTGATCGGCCTGATTTTGGCCCTTGGCTATTATCTCCTTTCATTTCTTTTTCCCAGACCCCTTGTCCTCTGGTTAACGATCGGACTTCTTGCTTTTTTAACGAGAGGACTCCATCTAGATGGATTTGCAGATACCATGGATGGTTTAGGCTCTGCTGGACCGAAGGAAAAGATTCTCGAAGTGATGAGGGATAGTCGGATTGGTGCCTTTGGAGTAATAAGCCTCATTCTCCTCATCGGTTCCAAATATCTTGCTCTGGATCAAATTTCAAATCCTACTCTTCACTACTCACTCATCTTGATGGCTGTGATGGGTAGAAATGCGATGGTTTTAGTCTGTTATCGATCGCCTTATGCAAGGTCTGAAGGAGGGTTAGCTAAACCTTTCACTGAAAATCTTGGATATCGTGAAATGGCATTATCCTTAGTCTCGGCATTTGGCATCGCCTTATTGCTCATGGGCCTTAAGGGGATTTTGGTATTCTTGGGAATCTGTCTTTTCAGCCTCGGATATCGGTTCTTTTTCATAAAAAAATTAGGTGGGGTGACAGGTGATATTTTAGGGGCAGCTAATGAACTGGCAGAACTTTTTTGCCTCATCCTTTTGGTCATTCAATTTTAGATCTTTGAAGAATATCTCAAAGGACGCAGGGTGACTGATTGAGGAAGTTCAGATTTTCAAATCGAATGGGAGTATGGAAATGATCTTAGTGGGTTCTTGGAGCGGCGGGAAAGACAGCCTTCTGGCCTGTTATAAGGCAATCAAAGAGGGTCATCAAATAAAATACTTGTTAAATTTTATTTCTGACCAATATAAACGCTGTTGCTTTCATGGAATCGAGGCTAACCTGATCCATCTTCAGGCAGAATTAATCGGGATCCCATTAATTCAAAAAGAAGTAAGCGCAGATATGGAAAAATATGAAATGGAATTTAAGGCAGCGGTTTCAGAGATAAAAACGAAAGGGATAGAGGGGATGGTCTTTGGGGATGTATATTTAGAAGAACACAAGAGTTGGGTTGAACGGGTCTGTCAAGATTTAGGGATTTCCCCTGTGGAGCCCCTTTGGAATATTCCACCCTTGAAGGTTGTAGAAGAGTTCATAGATCTCGGCTTTAAGGCAATTGTTGTGAGCTGTAAAGCAGATCTATTCAATAGAGATTTTATCGGTAGATACGTAGACAAAGATTTAATTCATGAACTTAAGATGAGAGATATCTGTACCTGTGGAGAAAATGGTGAATTTCATACCTTCGTCATCGATGGACCAATCTTTAAAAGAAGAATTGAAATATTAGAAAGTGAACCTGTTCTGAAAGAGGGTTTTTGGAGACATTGATTCTTGGATATCAAAACATACAAATGAAATGATTGATTAAGGATGATGAAATATATGGAGCAAAATCATGGACAAAATTAACCAAACGATCGCCAGCATTAAACCTTTGGACGAGAAGGCCATGACAGAGGCCAGAAAGAGGCAGAATAATCTAACTAAACCGCAAGGCTCTTTGGGGCAACTTGAGTCCCTTTCCATTCAATTAGCTGGGATAAAAGAAACTCAAAGGCCTCGGATCATCCATAAAGTGATTTTCACATTGGCCGGAGACCACGGCGTTACTGAGGAGGGTGTGAGTGCCTATCCATCTGAAGTCACTCCTCAAATGGTCTATAATTTCCTTCGGGGAGGAGCGGGAATTAATGTTTTAGCCCGGCATATCGGAGCCAGAGTCGTTATCGCAGACTTCGGAGTTAGCTCAGTTTTTCAGAAACATCCTGAATTGAAAGACAAAAAGATTAACATGGGGACTCGGAATATGACCAAGGGGCCTGCTATGAGTCGGGAAGAAGCCATCCGCTCTATTGAAGCTGGAATTGAGCTGGTTGAAGAAGAATTACCAAAGGGCATAGATATCTTGGGAACGGGGGATATGGGAATTGGAAACACAACGCCTTCCAGTGCGATCACGACCGCATTCACGGGCGCTGATGTCCCAAGGGTCACAGGCAGGGGAACCGGGATCGACAATGAGGGATGGAGGCGAAAGGTTCAGGTGATTCAAAAGGCTCTGGAAATCAACCGTCCCAATCCGGATGACGGGATCGATGTCCTTTCCAAAGTCGGGGGGTTTGAAATCGGGGGAATTGCAGGGGTGATCCTGGCAGGGGCCAAATACCGAATCCCTACCGTGATCGACGGCTTCATCTCGGGAGCAGCGGCCTTGATTGCTACCTCCCTTTCACCTCAGGCAAAACTTTACCTCATCGCCTCCCATCAATCAGTTGAGCGAGGTCATCAAATCATACTGGAACATATCGGTCTAAAACCTCTGTTAAACCTTGATATGAGATTAGGGGAGGGAACAGGGGCGGCCTTGGGGATATTTCTGGTTGAGGCCAGCCTTAAGATTCTCGACGAAATGGCAACTTTTGCTGAAGCGGAAGTTTCCGAGAAAATATGATTAGAAAATCGCTTCTATTAGCCTTGGTGATTAGTCTCCTTCTTAATATTTCCGTTGAGGGGAAGGAACGCCTATTGACCGATGAGACAGGGAGGAAGGTTAAAATTCCTCATTTTGCAAAAAGGATCATCTCTTTAACCCCCAGTATTACAGAGATCCTGTTCGCTTTGGGATTGAATGAGGAAATAGTGGGGGTCACCAGCTTTTGTGATTATCCAGAAACTGCTTCGACCAAACCGAGAATCGGAGGGTTTATAAATCCAAGTATTGAAAAGATTGTTTCATTAAAACCGGACCTGATCATTGCCACCAGAGATGGTAATCGGTGGGAAACCATCCACAGATTGAGTGATCTTGGTTTTTCTGTCTATCTGATTAATCCAAAAAGTTTCAATGGAGTCATGAAAGCAATCCATCATATTGGAGTAGTAGTTGGAAGAGAGGAGGAATCAAGAAAAATTATAGCAAATATGATTTTAAAGAAAGAGGAGATCATTACACACACCAAATCCTTTGCAAGGCCAAAGGTCTTCTTCCAGATTGGATATACTCCTATCATGACGGTGGGAAGAGAGACACTTGCTGATGACCTCATCCGGTTGGCAGGAGGAAAGAGTATATCGGAGAACGAGTCGGTGAACTACCCTCTTTATAATATCGAAACCATCTTATCGAAGGCCCCAGAAATCATAATTATAAGTTCCATGGAAAGTAAAAGAGACTATTTGAATTTAGTTAAAATGTGGCAGAATTGGAAAACCATCCCTGCTGTAAAAATGAATGCGATCTATATTGTAGACTCAAATTTAGTCGATCGCCCCACCCCAAGGATAGTCGAAGGGTTGGAGGCGTTGGCTAAAATGTTTCACCCAGAAGCGTGGGGAGAGAAGAGATGAAATCGCTGATGATCCAGGGGACGGGTTCTTATGTTGGAAAAAGTCTGATCGTAGCCGGGCTCTGTCGGATCTTCAAAAAGGATGGTTTCAATGTTGTTCCCTTCAAAGCCCAGAACATGTCTTTAAACTCCTTTGTTACCAGGGAAGGAGGGGAGATGGGAAGAGCCCAGGTGGTCCAAGCAGAAGCAGCCGGCATTGAACCTCATGTGGATATGAATCCAATCCTGATCAAGCCCAATACGGATATCGGCGCCCAGATCATCATACATGGAAAAGTTTACAGAAACATGTCTGCCACCCAGTATCACCAATATAAGAAAAGGGCCTTAAGGGCTGTCAAAGAAAGTTTTTATCGTCTGAAAGAAAGATACGAACTCATGGTCATCGAAGGTGCTGGGAGCCCTGCAGAGATCAATCTAAGGGAGAATGATATCGTAAATATGGGAATGGCAGAGATTGCAGATTGTCCTGTTATTTTGGTGGGCGATATTGATAAGGGAGGGGTCTTCGCCTCTCTCATCGGAACCCTTGAACTCTTGAGCAAGGAAGAAAAAAAGAGAATCAAGGGGTTTATCATCAATAAGTTTCGCGGGGACATACGATTATTAGGGCCGGGGCTGGATTATCTTGAGAAAAAGACGGGATTGCCCGTGGTCGGTGTCATCCCCTATTTCAAAGATCTATATTTGCAGGAGGAGGATGGAGTCTCGGTAGAAAAGGTTGGATTGAGTCCAAAGAGAGGAGACATCCAAATTGCAGTCCTGTTTCTTCCACACATCTCAAATTTTACAGATTTTGACGCCTTGGAGAAAGAACCGGAAGTGGAGCTCCGCTACATAAGGCCCAGAAGTCCAATCCCAACTTCTGATTTAATCATCATTCCAGGAAGCAAGAATACAATAGGTGACCTCGCCTATCTCAGGCAATCCCAGTATGACAAAGCAATCCTCAAACACCATCAAAGGGGTGGGTTCGTAATAGGAATATGTGGAGGATATCAAATGTTGGGTCGGCTGATTTCTGATCCTTTTAAGATCGAAACGGATCGAAAGAGCATCGTGGGTCTGGGTCTGCTCAACGTTGAAACTACAATTGAAAAGGAGAAAGTGACTTCTCAGGTAGAGGCAAGGCTGTTTCGAAAAGACCTTCTCCCATGGAAAATTGGGAAAATTTTAGGATATGAGATTCACATGGGGAGAACGGGTAGGAGGAACAATATCCCTCCGATCTTCACGATTGTTAAAAAGGAAGACCGGAATGTCTCGATCGAAGATGGGGCGATCTCTAAAGATGGAAAGGTGTGGGGAACCTATATTCATGGAATCTTTGATAACGACGAATTCAGAAGAGGATTCATTAACCACTTAAGGAAAAGAAAGGGATTGTGCCCTTTGAGCAGAAGCAATATCCTGCATTACCACCAAATGAAAGGGGAAGGATTCAACAATTTGGAAAGGGGGCTAAGGGAGAATCTTGATATGGATTTCATCTATCGGATCCTCAGCCCGATGCCCAAAACCTGAAACTGACTCTTGACACATCGGGGGGGTTGTAATATAAATGGACTAACTCAGGATGCCGGGTTAGCTCAGTCGGTAGAGCAGAGGACTGAAAATCCTCGTGTCCGTGGTTCGATTCCGCGACCCGGCACTTTGCTGTCACATCAGGGCAATTTCGATTGCCCTATTTTTTCATCCCTGCCTACCGCAGGCAGGCGAGGAGGTATACAATGTTCGTCTCGCTCATCATAAAAGGCGGACCCGTCATGATCCCCATCATCCTCGGGTCGGTCATTGCCCTTGCGATTATCCTTGAAAGATTCTGGACCCTCTGGAAAATCCGTCTCAACATCCCGCGCTTTGCCCAGGAGATCTTCCATTACCTCGAAAAAGGACAGGCTCAAAAAGCCCTGGAACGGTGTGCCAGGGTGAGACATCCGATCGGTGATGTCTTCAAGTTGGGAATTATCAATAGAGCATTAAAGCGGGAAGAGGTCGAGGCGATGATGGAACGGGAGGGCGACGAACAGATTCAGTATCTGGAGCGATATCTGGGCGCCCTCGCCATTATCATCGGCGTAGAGCCGATGATGGGATTTCTTGGAACCATTGTGGGGCTCATCCAGGCTTTTATGACCTGGGAGCAGATGGGTACCAATATCACGGTCAATGCCTTAGCCGCAGGCATCTACCAGGCGATGATCACGACTGCCGCCGGTCTCTTGGTCGCTATCCCTGGTTTCATCCTCTATCACCTCATCATGGGAAAGATCAAGAGCCATGCCCAGGAAATGACCTATTACGGAAACGAGCTCCTCGATCATCTATCCCAAACCAGGGAGGGAGGTGTTCGATGAAAATCAAAGCCCGTCGAGAGTTCAGGGTCACTTTGGAATCCCTTGCCTTCACCGACATCATCCTCAACATCTTCATCTTCTTCTTCACGGCTTTCAGTTTGATCTACACCTTCAACCCGATGAGGGAATCCAGAATCATCGTCAAACTTCCCCAGGCCGATATTAAAACGTCTCCTGACCAGAAGGAACCCATCATCGTCAACATCAACAGTCGAAATGAAGTCTTTCTGATGAGCAAACCCACCAATCTCAGGGAATTGAAAAAAGAACTGGAGGCCCTTATGGCCTTTAATAAGGCAAGACCTGTCATCGTGAGGGCGGACAAGAGTGTTGTCTTTGACCGGGTCGTCCAAGTCCTCGATGTTGCAAACAATTCGGGCGTTGAAAGACTCGGTATTGCCATTGAAGAAAAACCACATTCACCCCCTCCCAACCCTTAAGAAAACGGTTCCTCAGGAAGCAGCTGTCCAGCCTATTTTTTGTCCGAATACAAGAAATAATCTATAATTTCTTTGAGATGATTTTAAAAACTTATGGTTTTACCTTTCTTTGATTTTATAACTTATTGAAATCATAGAAGATTAAATTAGTAAAATTATGATTTTTTTTCTTGACATTTCTATATTTTGTGTTCTACAATATCGGCTAATCAATATGTAGAATTCAACCTACTTTAACCGGAAGGGGGATTTCAAGATATGAGTTATTTGATCTGTGACAAGAGAAAAGGTAGTCCTAAAATTCACATTGAAGTTTGCCGAAGGAAGTGTAAAATTTTGAGCGAATGTAAAACATATAAGGAATTTGTCGATAATTCTGAGAAAAAAGCTGCTTAACACCTCCCTGTCTGCCCCTGCCTGTTGTGGGTAGAAGGTGGGCAGGCTCTTCATACCCCTCCTTTCTGAAAGGGGCATTTCCTTTATTGGAATTGCCCCTTTTTTTATCCAATATCCCCCCATTCATACTGAAGAATGCTGAGCAGGCAGAGGCTTGCTGTCTCTGCCCTCAATATTCTCTCTCCCAAGGTGACTGGGACAAAACCCTTGCTTTTGGCCTCCTCCACTTCTTCCTCACTCAACCCTCCTTCCGGTCCCACGAGGAAAAAGACCTCTCCCCCCCCCTTCGATTCTTTTAAAACCTCCCTTAACCTTCTTCCTCCCTTTTCCCAGAGAATGAGACGCAGCGATTCCCGGGAAGGGATGGAAATCACTTCAGAATAGTCTTGAAGGGGTTTAATCTTCGGGACCACTCCTCTCCCGCATTGCTTGGATGCCTCGATGGCTATCCTTTCCCACCGACGATATCTCTCCAATCTCTTTGATTTCTCCAAGAGGGGAATTGAACGAGATGAAAAAAAAGGGATAATCTCCTTTATCCCCAGCTCTGTGGCTTTCTGTATCAGATAGTCCATCTTTTCGCCCTTGAGAAGGCTCTGGGCCAGGGTGATTTCAAGGAGAGGCTCCTTCTTTGATAGAAAGACATTTTTAATCCTAACCGACACTGAGGTCGGCCCTTCTTCGAGGATTGTTCCCTCATGCTCCCTTCCTGAACCATCGAATACAACAATCTCATCCCCTGCCTTAAGGCGAAGCACCCTCCGAATATGCCTCGCTTCATTGCCTTTAATGGTCAACAAATCTTTCTCAATTTGAGGATTAGGAATATAGAATCGCGGCATAAATTATCTCTGCCTTATGATCCTTTCTTTCTAAACGTGAGACAGACCCACTCCCCTTCTAAGTCCGTTTCAACCCATTGCAAGAGCTTAGTTTCAATATAATGTTGACGAAGCCTTTCTTCCTCTGTTTCCAGTACCCCTGAGAGGATAAGAACACCCTGTCTTTTGAGATGGTGAATCAAAGCCGTCCGCGCTCTCTTCAAGCTTCTGAAGTCAAGATTGGCCACTACCAGATCAAACCTCTTCCGAATATCCCCAACCCTTCCCTGTTTTATTCGAACCGTACCGGAGACCTTGTTTCGACTCACATTCTCTTTTGCAATGTCTACAGCCATCTTGTCGATATCGATTCCCCATATCTCACCTCCGCCCAATCGGGCAGCGGCGATAGAAAGGATACCTGACCCTGTTCCTACATCCAGAACGGAGAGGCCTCTCTTTTTGAGCCTCTTCTCCAAAGACTCCATACAGAGTTTCGTAGTGGCATGGGTGCCTGTGCCAAAAGCCATCCCGGGAGTCATCTCAATCGGAATCTCGCCTCTCTTCAACCGGATTCTTGCCCAGGGTGGTTTCACCACAAACCTCGATCCCACCCGAAGGGGTTTAAAGAACCTCTTCCAGTTTTCACCCCAATCCTGCTCGGGAATCGAAGCGGTCTCTATTTCAATGTGTGGGAGTTTTTGGTTAATCTCTTGGAGGGATTTTAAATACCGTCGGAGTGATCGTAAAGCCCTCTGCTCCCCTCCATCCTGAAGGAAATAGGCCTTCAATCTTTCCCGTTCAAAGTCTTCTTCAACTTCTTCGATGCCTGGGGCTCCCTGCTCCATCAGAAAGTTGGAGATCGGTTCTGCCAACTCTTTGGGAATGAGCAGAGAAAGAGCCAACCAGCGCTTCATGAAACTAAACCTATCATCGCCCTACTTCATTGTCAATTTGTTCTCTTGAATTCGGTCGAGCGGAAAGGGTAAATTAGGGTAACTGCAAGAAGGTTAAAAAATGGTCTCTACCTTTCACCTTTTAAGGAACAGCAACCTCATCTTTCTCATTGCCTTTCTCCTTGGCCTCCTTCTAGGCGACTATGCTCTTCCTCTGAAAAGTTTCATCCTGCCCGCCCTCGTCCTGATCATGTCCCTCTCCACGACACAAATCACCCTCTCTGAACTCATCCACTTTAAAAATTATTTTCGCGATATCCTTTTCGTCTTCTTGATCAACTACATCTTCTTGAGCGGCATCATCCTGTTGGCCAATCAACTCCTTGTCAAAGACCACGATCTCTATGTGGGCTTTGTGGTCATGGCCGCCATACCTTCGGCTGTGGCCGTATTGCCTTTCACTTATCTCTTGAGGGGAGAGATGATGGTCTCTCTGGTCGGCTCCGCCAGCCTCTATCTTCTGGCATTAGGGATGGCTCCCCTCATCTCGTTCTATCTTTTGGATGTGAGCAGGATCGAACCTCTCAAACTGATCTCTATTCTGATTCAGATGATCCTCATCCCCTTTTTCGTTTCAAGAGGGCTCCTGAAATGGAAGGCTTTTCATCGGGTCAAAGAGAGTACAGGTATCCTGGTCAATCTCGCATTCTTTCTCATCATCTTTACAGTCATTGGAATGAACCGTTCCACTTTTTTAAGCCATTTTGATATTCTGATCCTTGTCTCCTTCATCGCCTTTTTAAGAACCTTTGTGAGTGGCCACCTGATTAACCTCTTCTCAAAGCTTGCAGGAGTGGACCGGGAGCGAAGGATGAGTTATGTCCTTTTTGGGTCCTTTAAGAACCTCGGCTTGGCTGCTGCGATTGCCATCGTCTTTTTCAATGAGAGGGCGGCCATCCCAGCCGCGGTCACCATCCCCTTCGAGATCCTCTTCTTCATCTGGTTTAACTATTTTCAGAAAAGATGGGATTCAAAATAAATTCTCGGATCTTCTCATTGAATGCCGAAGCCGACTCCATCATCACCATATGGCCAGCATCTGGAATGACCTCCAATTTCGATCCTTTAATTCGATGGTGGAGGAATTGAGAATACTTCACAGGTGTCAGTCCATCCTCATCCCCGCAGAGGATGAGTGTGGGAAGATCGACCTTCTCCACCTCATTCACTACATCAAATCGGTCACAAGCTGAAAAGTCGCCGTGAAGGACTTCCGGTCGGCAACGAAGCATTTCCATTAAACCCTTTTCAATCAAATCGGTAGATGTCTTACGGGAAAAAGCAAATTGGTTAATCTTTTTCACCGTCTCTTCAAAGTTCTCCTTGATTCCATCTAAGATCATCGGAAAGACTTTTAATTTCGCTCCGGTTCCAACCAGGGCAATGCCCTTGATCATCTCCGGATATCTCAACACCATCGTCTGGACAATGGCTCCGCCCATGGAATGGCCCACGAGAAAGACTTTCGAAAGATTGAGGGCCTTTAAAAAACCATAGGCATGTTCGGCATACTTTCCTATCTCATTTTCACCTTCACCTTCTGACTCTCCGTGGCCGGGGAGTTCAATGATGATGGGATTAAAATGCTTTCAAAAAAACCCTTCTGAAAGCTCCATGTATACTGTCCGCCTCCTGCTCCGTGGAGGAAAAGAATCACTTCTCTTCCTTCTATAAAGCCTTTTCTCCCCATCCAGTAACTGATCTGTCTTCCTCCGGCGCTGATAATTGGCATGGCTCCCTCCTTTGAATCGATTCGAAGTAGGAATGGAACGCCTGGAGCAATTTCTCCTTCCCTTTCAGGCATGACAATTTCGAATGGAAGGAGGTGCAGCCAGAAAGTCCCTTCGTGTACCAGTAGAGGTGTTTGCGGATCTGGGGCGTCAAACTCCTTTCCTCATAATAGTTCTGGATCAGTGAGATATGATGACCGATCATCCTTTTCCTCTCTTCCAGGGAAATGGCTGGCCCTTTTTCCAGAGGCCCTGAAGGTTTTAGACTGAAAACCCATGGGTTTCCCAAGGCCCCTCTTCCAATCATCACCCCATCGCACCCCGTTTCCTCTATCATCCTTTTTATCAAAGACGGTGTGTTTACGTCTCCATTTCCAATGACAGGAATCCGGACCGCCCTCTTTACTGCTGCAATCACGCTCCAATCGGCCCGCCCCCGAAAACCCTGGGCTCTCGTCCGTGGATGAATAGTGATCGCATCCAAACCGCAGTCCTCGGCGAGCTTTGAAATCTCGACAGCATTGAGCTGTTTTTCATCCCATCCGGAACGAATTTTGACGGTCAGGGGACAGGTGACCTTCTTTCTCATCGCAATCAGTATCCCCTCGACCTTTTCCGGAAAGCGCATCAGATCCACACCCGCTCCGGTCTTGACCACCTTTTTGGCTGGACAACCCATATTGAGGTCAATGGCATCAGCTCCCATGGCTTCTGCTTTTGCCGCGGCTTCAGCCAAAACCTCTGGTTTGGACCCGAAAAGTTGGACGGAAACCAGATGCTCACCCTTCACCATCTTTAAGAAAGCCTCCCCTTTCCGTAGCAATCCCTCGGCGCTGGTCATCTCCGTAAAAGTCAGACCGCAGCCCATCTCTCTCGCCAATTGTCTGAAGGGATAGTCCGTAATCCCTGCCATCGGCGCCAGAACGAGGTTGCTATTTAATCGAAGCATTCCCAGTTTCATCATAACATCAACTTTTGGAGTTCGTGTTGATAAATCTCCGAACTCATTACTCCGAACTACGAACTCTTTTTTCTATCATCCCAATGTTTCTTTATCGATTGAACCGCCTCATTAATCTGAAGGGGTTCTCCGAAGTGGAGCCCTTCTTTTTTTAACCCTTTGAAGAGTTTTATCAGAGTGGGTTCTTCCAGATTGAAACTTTCCAGGTCTTTAAACTTCCCGAAGATCTCCTCAGGCTTCCCCCTTTCGCTCAGATCTCCATGTCCATGCATGAGATAGAGAACATCGGCCACCTCAGGCACAAGATCGACTTCGTGGAGGGTCATGATGAAAGTGATTCCTTTCTCCCTGTTCAACTCATTCAGAATCCTGATAAGATCCCTCTTTGACAACGGATCAAGCCCCGTGAAAGGTTCATCCAGGATCAGCAACTCCGGTTCTGTAACCAGGGCTCCGGCCAGAGCCACCTTCTTCTTCTCTCCACCCGATAAATAATTGACGATCTTGTCTTTAATCGATCCGAGATTCAATCTCTCAATCACACTCCCTGCGAGCCTCCCTGCTTCGGCTCTGTTCATTCCATAATTGAGCGGTGCGAAGAGAATATCATCATAGACGGTGGGCCCGAGGATCTGTTCGTCCACATCCTGCATGACCACGCCAATCTTTTGCCTGATCTTTGAATATTCCTTTCCCGGATCGACACCGAAGACCCTCACGCTTCCGTCCCTCGGAACAAGGATTCCCAGGAGGTGCTTGAGCAGGGTCGTCTTCCCGCAGCCATTCGATCCAAGAATGGAGACCCTCTCTCCTCGATTGACAACAAAGTCGATCCCGCAGATCTGGACCTTGGTCATATCGGGATAGACATGGGTAATGCAATCCACCTGGATAATCCGTTCCCCTTGTTGCATAGTTTCATTCTCCTCTGTAATGAATCTTATTCTTAAACCCCCTTAGCATCATCGATTCGTACATCTTCTCGCTGGCATCAATCCCTTTAATGATCAGATGGCCAAAGGCATTTGAAATATTGTTGAGACTTCTCCGGGGATGCCTCCATTGAAACCCTCCACGAAGGTAGAGGGCATGCTGTGTCTCTTCAAGAACCTTGAGGAGGATAAAGATCGATCGGTAGGTCAGAAAGAGGGCGGTCACAAAGAGGGAGGGAAGAATTCGATCCAGGGTCCGAAAGATCAAAGGGTATGGAGTGGTAGCTACAAGCAGGACGACCCCGGTCGATCCGGAGAGAACCTTCAGAAAGACGAAAAGAATAAAATGGATTTCAAATCCTGAGATGAAGATGAAGAGGACCGCAAAGATGAGAGGGTAGAGGGTGAGGAAGAGCAGCCTCAGTGGAAGGCGGCAGATGAAAAAGAGGGCGAGGAGAATTCCATATAAGAGAAAAAGGCCCGAAAGGTTTCTCAGAATCACCATGCTCGATAAGACCATGAGCATTCCGATGATCTTCAAGATTGGAGAAAGGCGATGAAGGAAACTCTTTCCCTCCACGGCCAGATAGTCGAGATAGGACAGTTGAATCATAGTCGCTTTCTCTCCAAAACCAATAGATCAGGCCGCAACCGATGAATATACCGTGCTATCAATGTAGTCACCACCCCTTCCAGCAACCAACCCAGAAAACCCAGAGGCAGGACAATGGCAACAAATCGCCTCATGTTCACTTCACCCTTTTCCTTTTCCTTCCCATGCTGATCGTGCTTCTCCTTGAGAAGCTTGAATTCAAAGATCCCCTTTTCCCCATCCTGATGGATCAATTCTTTGTAATGGGATACCCCAAGCCCCACCACTCCGATCATCGAAAAGGTGGAGAGGCAGAGGGCCAACAGGGTGGCCAGAAAAGCAGCAGGAGTTATTTTCTTAAATATCTTCCGGAAGAGACGGAAGAAGAGATATCCGAAAATTCCTTCGATCGAAAGGGTGAGTGTATTAAGTCCAATCACCGTGATCCCGCCGTGTCCGAAAAGGGCTAAGATGACATTGACCACAAAGGTCGCCAGGAAGATAAGCGAGGGCCCCAATAATATTCCGGAGATAACCGTCAGATTGACATGGTAAGCGATAGGAACGATCTCGACCGAGGCGCCAAGAACCATGGCCGCCGCCATCATACCTAACAGAGGAAGTCGTCTGGTCAACTCCTCTTTCTTGATGAATCGTAAAAGAATGAATCCGATCAGGATGGCTATAATAAATCCTGAAGCCCAGAGCCAAACCGGCAGGACCCCATCAGGCAGATGAATATGGGACATTAGTTCCTCCCAGGGTCTGATCGTCTTGTAGTCACATAGTTATATAGTCGGCAAAAAAACCGCATGACTAACAACTACCAGACTAAGTTTGTAAACTCTTACAGATTTTACAAAATCCGTAAAAATTGAGTTGGTGATCCGTCACTTCATAACCGGTTGACTCTGTCACCTTCTCCGACCAAGCCAAGATATCACAAAAATCCAGCTCCACCACATTTCCGCATTTCTTGCAGATAATATGGTGATGGTGATCCTCCATCTCGCAAAGTTTATACCTCACATTAGAACCATTGATAATCTTAAAGGCAATCCCCAGCGATTCGAAGAGATCGAGAGAACGATAGATCGAAGTGAGTCCGATCTTTCTCTCTTTTTTAGTGAGACATTGATAGAGTTCCCGAGGGCTCATTGGACTTTCAGAGGTTGAAAGTTCCTGGTAGACGAGAAACCTGGGATGGCTCATCCTGAGTCCCTTCCCCTCAAAAACTGCTTTAAAAACCTCTTTATTCATAGGAAGTTAAGTGCAGAATGAAAATATTTTCATTAACAAACTTAACGGCTTCTTCTCTTGTTGTCAAGCCCTTTGTGGGACCCTTTGTGGGACCCATCGCATCGATGGTCAGTCGTGCAACTTCTTCAACACGCAACCCACATCTGAGCATCAGCATGAACATGGCCCGATCTCTCACGTCTTTGATCTCTTTAAAGAGTAACGCGACCTGCTCGTCTTTGAGGTGTTTTGGCAGCGGTTTCGCAAGACGAAGCCGATAGGCCTTTTTCACCGGATTGATAAGTGGTAACCCTTCCTCGTCGTGAAGATAGTCATAGAAGGCACGGAGAGTTCCAAAGTGGCAGTTGATGGTCTTAGGTTTCTGCCTTTTTCTCAAGAGATGTTACGTGTAGGCACCTATGTCCTTGTGGGTTACCTCTTCGATGGGCATTTTAAGCCAGAGGCTGAACTGACCGAGGATGTTTAGATAATTCTTCACTGTATGGACTGAATAGTTTCTTCTCTTTAAGAACCTTCGATATCTCATCATCAGTTCAGCACTGTCCATGGATGCCTCCCTGTTCTATGATTGCCATGGCACGAAAGTACTCTTCCTCACGCGTTTTGTCGGTGAGCCTGGCATATCGACGAGTCATCTCTATATTGTGGTGACCTAAGAGCTGCTGGAGGCATTCCAGGCGCATACCGGCATTTAAGAGTTCACTGGCGAAGGTGTGACGAAGGCAATGGACCGTATAGCCTCTGTTTTCCAGTCCTGCCTTCTTCAGATACTTCATAAAAAGATGGCGGGCCGAACTATAGCCTAATGGGTCATGCCCCCGACCGTAAAAGAGTACTCCCTTTTTATAATCCCTCTTGGAAAGCCACCGTCTTAAGGCAAAAAGAGCATCATCGCTTAGATAGACCACTCGTCCAAGACTATTCTTCTCGCCCTCAAAGACATGGATCTTCCTCTCCCTGATATCGAGATCGTTCACCTTCAACGCAAGAAGCTCACCGATCCTCATGCCCGTTCTGAGAAGAACCAGAATCAGGGCCCTGTCCCGGATGGGGCCAATAACGGAGAGAAGCTGACGGACGTCGCCTGGGTTCATCGCCCTGGGAAGCAAATCAGGCAACTTCAGCTTGATCTTTCTTCTGAGAAGTGCCTCGGGAATAACATTGCCTTCGATCAGAAACCGCAGGAAGCCCAGGAGGTACATCAGTCTCGTCCTCGCGGATGTGATTTTTGTTCCCCGATCCTGCTCGCTTTCGACAAAGGCCTCCAGATCATCTCTGACGATTTCTTCCAGTCGGCTCTTGCCCAAACTGGTATAAAAAGCGAGGAAGAGTTCAATAGCTTTAAGAGAATTACGAAGGCTATTCGGCTTGTGGTTCAAACGCCACTTGTGGCACATGTAGCCCTGGACGCGCTCTTGCTCTGGAAGATCCTTCTGAGAGAGCTTCTGAAGGATTTGGTTGATGACACTCGATTTATGCTGATCCTGTAGCCTTTCTTGTTCACGGATTGATACCTGCTCAATAGCCGATGTCGTACGGGTCATTTCTCCCCCCTTTCCCTTGAGAAAAGCAGGTTAGATAATGACCCTTAGCCGCCTTAAGAATCAATCTATTTTGTTACGTATAGCAAATAGAAATCAATAGGATCAAAGTAACCTTATACAGGTCCGTTCCTCAGGTCATAAGCTTACAGATTTTTTCCATCCGATGCGACGCCATTTCTACGTGATTGACGCCAAGCCTCCGGTTCACTTCCCCCACTGTGTTCCTCTCGCTCAGAAGAACCTCGGCCTCCCTGAGCTTGCCGATGATCTACTCCGCCGTAAACCCTTTCTTTTTCATCCCTGTTTCCCTTCTTAATCCAACTCTAACTTACTATCTGGACCGATTTTGGGGGAGCAGGTCAACGTCTCTCTCGTCTTGGTATTACCCTCCTCCTTCTCTATCTCCTTTCAAATAACCAGAGGTTAATAGCTCTTCCAGCAGTTTCTGCTTCTCACCTGTTGTCAAGGGATCTAAAGGGGCTCGGGGAGGACCACCGTATAAACCCACAAAATCCATTGCAGCCTTCACTCCTGCAACGCCAAAATTTCCTGAGACCATCTGGTTGATCTTCATGAGCTGAAACTGAAGGGCTTTACCCTCCTCGAATTGGTGAGTTACTCCCAGATCATAAAGCTTGCAACAATGCTCAGGAAAAACATTAGCCAAGGAAAGCACTCCGCCTACTGCACCCATCAGAAGTCCTGTAAAAAAGAAATTAGCTGACCCTGCCAATAAGGAAAATCCTGGTTCAGCATTGAGGATATAAGAACTTAGATTTCCAGAAGAACTATCCTTCATCCCTACCTCCCCTTACTCATTCTCAGCCCCTATTCTAACTTATCCCCTGGACCGGTTTTCGGGGGGGCAGGTCACTTCCCGTGGGGATGACGAAATCGATCCAATCTCCCGGGATGTCCACCCGCGGGAGCTTCTCCAGCACCTTTTCCACCTCGGCCACCACAAGCCCCCGGTTTTCGCCTAAGAACTCGTCGATCTCCCAGTCATGGTTTCCGATGGGGTTCTTGAGATTGTTTCGTCGCTGTATTTCCTACAAATTCACTTCGCGCAAATCTCGTCATGGTTATCGCAACATTACCGGATAACCCTGGCGCTTACGCCCTTCATGACCCTTTCTGCTTCTTCTTTGTATGCCCAATTCCAATCGCCTAAGAATCCGTGACATAAAGCAGAATACGCCGCTGAGAACTCAATCTGCTCTTGCGGCTCCTTCTTCCCCTCAAGCATGCAGAAAATCAAAGCAGCTGCAAAACTATCTCCTCCACCCGTCCTGTCAAGGATCTCAAGGTTTTCATACTTCCGAGATACAAAGAAATTACCTTTATAGAGCATGACCGTCTGCCAATCATTGAGTAACCCGGTTTTGGCATCCCGTAAGGTTGTCCCGACCAGTTCTATATTTGGATACAATTCCACGGCTCTATTAGCGACGGATCGATAACTTTCCGGATCAATTTTTGAATATTCTTGGGAAACATGATCGGCCTTGATACCTAACATTTTCTCAAAGTCCTCTTCGTTTCCAATCAACACATCAACATACGGAATCACGTCCTTCATCACTTGTTGCGCTTTTTCAGGTCCCCACAAGGTTGCACGGTAATTTAGGTCGAAACTTGTTTTCACACCAAGTTTTTTTGCCGTCTGGAGGGAAGCCTTTACTTGGGCGATCGCATGGTCTGAGAGTGCCGTCGTAATGCCGGTTGTATGGAACCACTTTGTTTGCGGTAGGATACTCTTCCAGTCAAATTCGCCCAGTTGAGCACCGCTGATCGCAGAATGGCCTCGGTCATAAATCTGTCGATTCGGTCGTGGACCTATTCCTATTTCAACAAAGCAGAGACCATTTCTAACGTTTCCCCTGCCGTCAAATGGGATCAACTTGACACCACTCATGTCAACCCCGTGTTCTCTCGCCTTATTGATAATATAATGACCTGACCAGGTATCGACTAATTTCGAAATCCACGCTGTCCTTAAGCCGAGTCGTGAGACATTCACAGCGACATTCAGTTCTGCCGCTGCAATCGCTAGAAACATAGAGCTTGCCTGTTCCAATCTAGCATGATCAAGGGGGCTGAATCTGATCATTGCTTCCCCGAAACCTATTAAATCATATTTCTTTTCCATGACGAGTATCCACCTCCATCTTTTTATTCATTGATTTATCAACGATTATTTCAGTTGTAATTCCTTCTTATTGTACACATACATCGGTTGCTTTCCATCGGCATAATCTACCACCGCTTGCGCCGCTGCCATAGCCAGTTTCAGCTCACATTCCCGGGATAGCGCTGCTGAATGGGGAGTGGAGATAACATTATCGAACTTAAAAAGCGGGTTGTCTGGAGAAGGAGGCTCTTCTTCGAAGACATCGAGTCCAGCCCCTGCGATTGAAGCATTTTTTAAAGCCCCAATCAAGGCTTTTTCATCGATCACCTCGCCGCGGGATGTATTGATGATAAAAGCATCGGGTTTCATCATGCCCAAGAGTTTGGCATTTACCAGATGATGTGTTTCTTTCATATACGGTACATGAATCGATACAATATCGGCCTGACTGAAGACCTGATCCAGACTTGAGCACAATTCAAACCCTTCTCCCTGCTTTACATAAGGGTCGTAGGCAATCCCCTTCATATTAAAGGCCAATCGACATTTCTGTGCCACCAATGATCCAATACGTCCCACACCCACCAGCCCCAGGATCTTTCCCTCAAGGTCCACGGACTTAGAAGCATATCGAATTTGCCAGTTGCCTGTACGCACAGCGTTGTCCATTATTTTGAGTCGTTTGGCCAAACTTAAAATCAGGGCTAAGGTTTGTTCAGCGACAGAAGAAGCGTTCAGGCCGGGCGTATGGCAAACCAAGATGCCTTTTTCGGTAGCAGCAGGTACATCAACATTATCGACTCCTACTCCGGTACGGGATATGATTTTAAGATGAGGTGCGGCATCCATAATCTCGCGGGTGACCTTGATATTGGTGCGTAAGATAATCCCCTCAACATCTGCTGCCAACCGTTTGGTTGCTTCTACAGAATTATCCGATAAGATGACTGGCTCGACTTTCCCGCGAAGAATGTCCATGGCAGCCGGCTGTATCGCCTTGGAAAGAAGCACCTTTTTCATATTAATCCCTCCTTTTTGAGGACAGCTTTCAACTCGGCTTTCGCGTCATCGCCCATCGGCAAGACTGGAATTCTTGGGTTTCCACCATGGTAGCCGAGGAGATCCATTGCAGCTTTAACGCCGGCGACTCCGTAGTTTCCGGCGGCATTTTTGCTGAGTTGCCGCGCATAGACATCTAATTTCTGCGCTTCTTCAAGGTTTCCGGATGCATAGAGTTCCTGCAATTTGCAGCACATCTCGGGAAGGTAATTCGCAATGGACAACACTCCACCGATAGCTCCAGCCAGAAGCCCTTTATAAAATTTTTCAATCGTCCCAGCCAGGACATAATAGTCCGCCCCTTTCGGGACGGCATTAACATAAATGGAAATATCTTCCTTTGATGTGTCCTTCAAGCCCGCTATATTCGGATGCATCGCTAACACTGAAACTAAATGTGTTGAGAATGTGAGTCCTGCAGAAAATTTAGGGGCATTATACATCATAACTGGAATGGGCGACTGATCGGCAATCGTGGTATAATATTTAATTAAGGCATCATCCGTCATGAAGCTCACAAAGTAGTGAGGCGGCAGAATTGTCGCAAAATCCGCACCCTTGCCCGCTATTTTTTTGATAAATTCGATAGTGGTCTTTGCAGATTCTCTCATGACACCAACGATCAGGGTCTTTCCCGGTACCTTGTATTTTTGATAAACATCCATCACCTTAACCGATTCCTCATCGGTTAAACTTCTAAATTCTCCATTACTCCCAAGCGGCATATAGCCTTTTAAATTCGTCTGATTATACCGTTCAATGTTTTTAGCAATGTTGTCATAGGCCACTTCTTCATTCTCATCAAAAATGGTCATACAGGGTGGAAATACACCAGATAATTTATCTTTATAATTTGTATCCATAGATAATCTCCTTTCTTTTTAGCGAGTCTCTTAAATTTTCCCTTCCACCTGAAATTGTTGGGCCACAAAATCGACTGCTCCACAGGTGGCCTTAGAGAACTCAGCAGCTGTTGCTACCTAGGCGCAATGTCTATTGAATTCTTCCTTGGTCATTCCGTCAATTTTCGCGCTTTGAAAGCGCTCCGTAAATTTTAAATTCGTGATTTATTGCTTCCGATTTCTCACTTCACGATTTAAACACCACAAAGGTTCCTCTCCTTTGAGGACCCTTGCCACTTCTTCCGCGGCCATCCGCTGCAGATCCACCGCTGATTCTACAGAATACCACGCCATATGGGGCGTTATGATGACGTTCGGAAGGCTTAAAAGAGGATGACCGGGGTCCGGAGGCTCCTTTTCCATGACATCCAGTGCGGCCCCGGCCAGCCACCCTTCTTGAAGCGCCCGATAAAGTCCGTCCTCGTCCACAAGCGGGCCGCGCGCGGTGTTGATAAAAATGGCTCCTCGTTTCATCTGCTTGAAACGCTCATAGGAAAACATATGAAATGTCTCTGCGGTATAAGGTACGTGGGCCGAAACAAAATCACTCTCATTGAGCAACTGTTCGAAAGATGTTTTTTCGACCCCATGGGACTTGAATACACTTTCAGAGATAAAAGGATCGTACCCAAGGACTTTGATATTCCACGGAGCAAGCTTTTGCACAACCATCCGTGCAATATTGCCGAATCCGGCAATGCCCAGCGTTTTCCCATGAATGCGATAGATGGGGCGTCCAAGGTTGCAGTCCCATCGTCCCTTCTTCACCGTCTCGCTCATGGCGGGTATTTTTCTGATGGAACTGAAAAAAAGTCCCACAACATGATCCGAAACCTCGTGAATGCCGTAGGTGGGAACGTTGCACACCATAATACCCGCTTTTGTTGCCGCGGGAATGTTGACGTTGTCCACGCCGATTCCATAACGGACAATGATCTTGCAGTTTTCCAGGGCCTCAATGACTTTAGGCGTCAGTTTTGCGTACTCGTTCAGCAGTGCATCGGCGTCTCTGGCCAGGGCAATTACGGCGTCTTCATCCTTGCACTGCCCGGCAACAAACTCGACGCCGATAGCACCGAAAACCTTCCGCTCCTGATCCAAATCCGGATAATCATGGTCAGTGATCACAACTTTATAGGGTTTCTTCATCGCAGCACCCCCATTATGAATAGTTATTCATCCGGTTGATGCGTACATTTGGCTTGAAAAGAATGGGCATACAACCCAAAAGGAAATTGTGAGAGATTTCCTATTATGGGAGGGAAAGTATGCCCACGAGCCTTTTGTATCACGGTTTTGGTCTGGTTGGCTATGACTATGTTCGCTCCCGATACGCAGGAATGTCTGCCTTGCCGAAATCATAAAGATTGGGTTCGTAAAAACGGAAGGTCTCACATTTTTTATCCAAATCCGGGCTGAACACGCCAACCTTGAAGCTTGTTGTCCCAACGTCAATAGATAGAATGTCATTCATGATTGAAAAAACCCTCCTTGATTGCGTAATAGTCACGGTGGGTGGCGGGTTTTCGGCATTCAGTGGGGTCTGAGTAACACTCTCCTCCACCCTTGATTAACATTCACCGCTCTCTGATGCGAAACAGAGAACTTATCAGATAACCTTTAACCAAGAAGTAGAAGCCGAATTGATTGATAGAAAGTAGGCCTCTATGTAAGATTGCCACAGATCCGACACCCAGGATCTCTCGAAAGTTTTAGCTTGATGATCCCCTCTGATTTCCACACCTTACCCCAGCGGATCCTTTGTTCTTCCGAGATCTGTTTAAAGTGCTTGCTCAAAAAGAGAGTGAAGAACCGAATGTCCTGAGAGGTAGGGTATAAGGAACCAAAATAGAAATCGTTTGAGACTTCTTTTCTCCTAAGGGATTTTACGATCTCTGTTATTGAAAAGGCCCCCAGAGCGGTAATGGGAAGGATGTTGATCGTGAAGACCGTAGATTCTAATGAATTTAGCATCTCCACCTTCTGAAACCTTCCAAGCAAACACTGAAGGCATGGGGTTTGGGGAGGGGAGAGGAGGGCTGTATAAAAGCAGTTTGAGACGACACCGGTGAGGAGGTAGGCAAAGCCGAAACCTAAGTTCTTCAGGGTGGCGAGGTGGAGTTCACTTCTTCCAGTCGCTGTCCCGTCAATCAGGAAGAAGACTCGATAATCTCTCATAAAGGCATCCCGGGCTGTGGTCTCGCAACAGAGATTCGTCATCACGCCTGAGATGATTAAGTCTTTAATGCCTCTGGATTGAAGGTTCGTATCCAGATCGGTCTCAAAAAAAGAGCTGTAACGTTTCTTGGAAACGACTTTATCCTTCGCATCTATCGTCATTTCAGGAATAAATTTCCAATCCTCTGTTCCATCGATGATCAACTCTCCCCACCATTCTCCAAGCGCCCCACCGTCTGAAGCCTGTTTGGCGTGACCATGCTGGGTGAAGACGACGGCAACACAACGTTAAGTTAAACTTTTGCTGGTCATCCTCGACCCCTCTTTGAAACCCGCCCTCGTGAAAAGAAAAAGGCTACATACTGAGCCATCCTCCGTCAACAAAGACAGTTTGTCCAGTGATATAGTCGGAGGCATCGGAGACCAAAAAGATGGCTGCCCCGATCAGGTCTTCTGGCTCAGCCCATCTACCCAAAGCTATCCTGCTTGTGATCTCGGCAAACCGCTCCTTATCCTGACGATACGGTTCCGTAAGTTCGGTGTTCACCCAACCTGGCCCAAGGGCGTTTACCAAGATATTATATTTTGCCCAATCGTTCGCCATCGATTTGGTTATTTGGATCAAGCCGCCCTTGCTGGCCGCATAGGCTGGCACCCGCTTTCCTCCTGAAACTCCAAGGAGGGAAGCAGTGTTGACAATTTTACCCTTCCTTTTTTGAGAGATCATCACTTTTGCAACCTTCTGGGCAAGAAAGAAGGGACCCTTCAGGTTGGTATTGATCACCTCTTCCCAATCCTTCTCTGGGTATTCTTCTGAAGGAAAACGCCGATTCGTTCCTGCGTTATTAAAAAGGAAATCGATCTTTCCAAATTCCTTTAAAGTCCGCTGCACGAGATTCTCAATATCTTCCATCTTTAAAATGTCCGCCTGGACAGGAATCACGGGCCCTCCAAAGGGCCGGATCTCCTCGGCCGTCTCTTCCAGCTTTTCTCGTCTCCTGCCAGCAATGACGATCTCAGCACCTGCTTGGACCAGACCCTTTGCAATAACCTTTCCAATCCCTGATCCACCTCCTGTAACGATTCCACTTTTCCCATTTAGGCTAAATTTCTCAAGCACCATCTTTCTCCCCTTTCTTACACCGGTTTTCTAAAAGTTCGGCGTTTTCAATATCATAATCATACACAAAGTACTCCGAGGATCCCAAATGCAAGATTTGCTATTGCCGCCTCAAACTGAAAAGGACTCCTTGGTACCCATCCGATATATTCCGCTCAGGGCGATGTAGTAAAAAGATGGTGAAGTCCCAATCTTTCAAGAGTCTCCGGGTTTGGGATTCCCCTCTCATTCCATCCTCTTTCTAGATAATATTCATCGAGCATCTCATCGTACATTTTCGGAGTGATCACCCTTCCCTTTGCCATCCCTTCGGGCAGCGGTTCTTCCATGATGCGTCGAGGGAGTAAGTTGTCGTTTCTTGATATCCCTTCCCGGTTAAGAATAAGCCTTTCCAGGGTGCAGATTCTGCGACCGATTATCATCAACTCGGGGGTGAAATCGTACCCCGTCACAAATTCTAAAATATGCTTGTCCGCTTGGCCTCACCAAGTTAATTTGTTACCATACATCTATCTCTTTATCAAGGGAGGTAGATTTATATCAATGGTGGCAATTTGGATTACAATTACTGGTATCGGTTGGGGGTGGTATTTGAACGTATATCCTCCCACGTCCAATACCGATAAGCAAAGATATGGTGTTGCATTCATCCTTTGTATATTAATTTTTATAGGATATCTACTTATCCTTACTATCTACAATATAAACGTCAATCAGCGAATTGCAATGTTTATAAATGAAGGAGATGCCTTAAGACGAGAATGTATTACAAAAGAAGAAAGAAAAGAACTTATACCAAGGGTTGATAATTGGAATAGTAGAATGTTAAACTATTTAGCTTCTTTAAATCAGTCATATGCTTCAAGAGTTACTAAGGAGTCCATAATTGACAAGACATAGCGTCATTCCCGCCCCGTATCAAGTACGGGATAAACTCCAGCGGGAATCCAGGAGAAAAGACTGGATTCCTGGTCAAGCCAGGAATGACAAAGCAAGGCGAGTGTCTATACAATTATGGACTGACTAATACTGTTACTGAGTTCCCTAATGGTATTGGCTCTGTTGTTATCACTCCTAATTTACCAAATATTAATAGGAAGGTCTGGCATTTTATAAATTTAAGAATACAAATACTGAATGAAATTCTTAAGGAGAGGAGTTGAAATAACGTCAAGACCAGATTTCCCTCGTTCTATCGTATAATTTCAAGAATGGTTTTATGAAGAATTGTACAGTGGAGAATGGGAACATCCAAATCCGTTAGAAATGTGATATAATGCCTTATCTCAATAAGGAGGTGAGGGAATAAATTTCCAATCCTCAGTTCCATCGATGATCAACTCCCCCCACCATTCTCCAAGCGCCCCACCGTCTGAAGCCTGTTTGGCGTGACCATGCTGGGTGAAGACGATGGGAACATTTCCTCGCCGACAGGATTGGATCACCCTCAGCATATTTCCCAGGATAGGTTGAATAATGCGGCGAAAATAGTTCTGCATATCGATGACCAGGAGGCCGGCATGCTTTAAGTCTATCCTGGCTTTTCTCTCCCGATAAGGTTCTGCTTCCCTTAAGATCTTTTCAAGATCGAGTTTCATGCCATGATCCCCGCAATAATGTCCCCCACCTCTTGAGTGAATAATATCAATTCTTTTCGTCAAATTGCGAATTACCACAGATCGGGCAAGCAGGGTCTTTTGACAATTTTAGTTTTGTCATGCCTTCTGATTCCCAAATCGGCCCCCACCGGATGCCTTGTTCCTTAGAGATCTTCTTAAAATGCTTACTCAAGAAAAGAGTGAAAAACCGGATGTCCTGCTTTGTATTATAGAGGGAACCAAAATAAAACTGATTCGTAGTTTCTCCGGTCTTAAGATATTTGATCAGTTCAGCGATGGAAAAGGCCCCCATGGCGGCTATTGGAAGAATATTGATCGCAAAGATCGCTGTCTGAAAGGAGCCTACGACGGAGGGACCTTGAAACCGCCCAATCAAGCAATTCAGGCAAGGGGTGTGAGGAGAATGGAGCAGCGCCGTATAAAAGCAGTTGGAAACGACTCCGGCCATAAGGTAGAGAATTTTATGTTTCACCGCAAATCGGTTCACAAGAGACCGGGAGGCCCACTTGTCAAAGGTATCAATGATGAGATCGGTTTCAGGATCAATTCCTTCATCTATCGTTGTTTCATCAATCTTCACTTGTTTGGCAATGACCTTCACATTGGGATTAAGCCTTTGAGCATAGATCTTCAACGACTCAGCCTTGCTCATCCCAATGTGGTCTACATTATGGATAAATTGACGGTTCAAGTTGGATAACTCGACCGTATCCTGATCAATGGCCACGATCTTGCCAACCCCCAGAAGGAGTAAGTTATTAATGATCGACGAGGCAGCTCCCCCGATCCCCATGACCGTGACATGGAGCTTTTTGAGCTTGAGCTGATCCTCTTCAGACCAATCGGCCATCGATAACTGGCGAAGATATCGTTCTCTTTCATCCGCGCTAAGGAGTACGTGTTCTCTATCCATTTTTCTTCCCCGGAGATTTCCTAACTCACCGAGGGAAGCCGCATTCTTCACCAAAAGGCAGAGGCGGAATAGGCTTCCCCTCGAGTTTGCACTGAACGTAGTCCGCAATCCGCTCAACCGTGCTGAAACGTCCTGGACCGATCTCTTCATCCAAGACCTCTATGCCAAATTCCTTTTCAAGGAGTAGAATCAGCTCTACGAACATAAGGGACGTGAAGCCGTTTTCCCTTAATAGATGAGTGTCTTCAAGATGACGTGGGATAGACGGAAAATTGTTAAGAATTAATTCCCTTACTCTCTCTTCCATTCTCTTTACCTGTTAAACATGAAATTTGCTTTTTAAGTGCGTCGTATCGGATCTTACCGCTTGGGGACTTCGGTATCTCCTCTGCAAAAATCACCTCGTGAGGAATCCGCCATCGATCCAGTCGGCTCTCGCATATCGATAAGATCTCTCCAGGGGTTAAATTGGAGTCCTTTACCCTAACAATCACTGCACAGATCCTATTTCCTATGAAAGCATCTTTTTCCCCGAATACGGCAGCATCTCGGATCCCCTCAATCTCACGGAGCACTCTTTCTATGATATCGGGAACGATCTTTTCTCCTCCCGATTTGAAAACGAAATCCTTGCGGCCCACATGATAGTAATACCCCTCTTCATCCTTTTTGACAATATCTCCAGTATGGAGCCACCCGTTGACAATCGTCTTCCGAGTCAATTTTTCATCCTTCCAGTATCCAGGGCTAATGTTTTCTCCCAGGGCCATCAATTCCCCTTGTTGATGAGGACCGAGCTCCCTTCCCTCCTCATCCATAATCTTCAGCTTGACTCCATCAATCGGAAGACCGATGGAACCTTCTTTCCTCTCAAGATCCTCCGAAGGGAGCGTTGTCAGACGGGTACTGGCTTCTGTCAATCCATACATGATATGAATTCGGGCCTTTGGATAGGAAATGTTTAACCTTTCCATCAAATTTTTGGAAGGGGCTTCCCCGGCAATCGTCATCAACCTGATCGAGTCCAATCTTTCTTTATCCCCGCGGCGGGTGAGCACGGCAAAATGATAGGGAACGCCTGCAATGGTATTGATATGTCGCTCGAGGAGGATCTTTTTAATCGTAGCTATTCTCGTGATATCCGGAACAACGGCGAGGGTGGCCCCTGTTTTTGCCATGAGCCAGAGCTGGGATAATCCATAGGTATGGGAGAATGGAAGAGGCGAAAAAATCCTGTTTCCTTCATCAATGGTGAGTGCTTTAACGATCCCCCGGATCACTGCCTCCAAATTTGCTGCACTGAGCATCACCCCCTTGGGCTGACCAGTCGTCCCTGAAGTATAGACGATATTCAGAAGTCTCGATGGATCATCCTCTTGGGAAGTGACATCATTTGATCGCTCCGAGCGCAAAATCCATTGGTTAAGGTCCTCATAGCCATCGACGGACAGGAAGCTTGCATCATTCCAAAGACGTTTTAAAGCGGTAGGCCCGAATACCCACTGAGGATCGATCTCCCTTCGCATAGATTCAAGCTGCTCAAGTCTTAGAAGAGGATCAATAGGCACGGCCACTTGTCCGGCGAACACTGTGGCAAAATAGAGGATTGCACTTGATACACTTGAGGGCATGACGATCATCACTCGTTGCCCTGCTTCTCCCTCTGAGTTCAGCCATTTTGCTATTCTAAAGGTGTCCTGGTATAGCATTTCAAAAGACAGGGACACCTCCTCATCGAAAATGGCTTCTTTATGAGGTGATTTAGATACTGTTTGGCGGAGCCAGGAGGGAGGGCCTAACATCTCTCAGATCACCTTCGGGGCTCAGATAGCTCAAAGGGGATTCCGTTCGGTCCACTCGATTTGGTGGAACCATTTTTCTTACCTCTCAGTCCAAGTTCCTCCGTTCTTCAGAGATCCACGATCTTCTCAATCGTTCCCTGATAGGCCCCCTCAATAATGGTACGAAGGACCTCATCGCTTCTCTCTGGTGGAACGGGCCTGGGCGAAGCCTCGAGCTTCATCCTGTTCTGAGAGGCATCCCGAACGGCCTTGTCGATCAAATCTATTGAAAAGTTTTTAAACTCCCTTAAGGTGAGAGGGAAATTAATTTTTTTATAGAAATTAAATAACCCCTCAACAAAATCTCTCGTCATGTCTCTTGACTTCGGTAAGCCCATTAATGCCGAAACATTTTTAATTTTTTCCGAGATATTCGGAGCATAATAAGCTGTGTAATACGGCAGCATGACGGCAACGGCTTCTCCATGGTCCATGACATTGCTCCAGCTGAAAGAGTTTAAATGGGGCAGCCCGGCCTGTTTATAAAAAAGGACAGATCCACCTAAAGTGCTTGCCAAAGACATCATCCTTCTGGCTTCCCGATCCTGACCGTTCTGAAGCACTCTGGGCAGTCCCTCAAAAACCAGTTTCAATCCCATGAGCGCTCGTTGATTGGCTTCCGAGTCTACGGCCTCATCAACATTATTAAAATAGCCTTCCATGAGATGGGTCATCGCATCCAAGCCGGTCACCCTGGATACATGAGTTTCGCAGGAATAAGTGAGCTCGGGGTCAACGATCGCCTCGGCAGGAATGATGGCAATGTCGAAGATCAACTTTTTTACGTGCAGCCATGTGTCGGTAATGACCGAGAATTTAGTGAGTTCGCTTCCTGTTCCGCTCGTGGTGGGTATGGCGATGAGGTCCATGATCCTCTTCACCTTTTTGGAAACCATACCTACTCCGAAGTAGTCATCGATCTGCCCTTCTTTGATCGTTCCTAAGATGGCGGCTGCCTTGGCTGCATCAATTACCGACCCTCCGCCAATGGCTAATAGACAGTTAAAGTCTCCTGCGAGTAAATGGTAAACAATTCGATAAACCGTCTCCGTGCTGGGGTTTGGTTCAACTCCTTCAACGATTTTATAAGTGATAGAGTTTTTCTTTAAGGCTTGAGAGATAGAGTCTAAAGTCCCCGACTTTTTGATCGAACCCTTTCCAATGGTCAGGAGCGTTTTCTTCGCGTATTTCTTAACCACCTCACCGACCTGCTGGATAGACCCCTCACCGAAATGGATCTTAGTCGGTTTCCAAGCCTTTAAGATCTCTTCGGCTTTTCCCATGATCTTTTCTACCTCTTTCATCTCAACATTCCCTCTGATTTTAACAAAAAGAGAAATGCCTCTAATGGAAGCTTTTCTCTTTTTGTTTCATTAGCGAATTTAACTATGCCATTCACATATCTTCCGCGTACTCTTCCATGCCGAGCCGTTCGAGCAATCCCGGGGTCGGCTTGCCGTTAGCATCCCACTCCCGGACCTTGTAATAGTCGACAATGGCCTGATCCAACCCGATCGGGACCTTTCCTGCGGCTGGGCCTTCATTCACCGGCTCCATGAACCGCTTGGGATACTTAAAGTCGTCCTCCTTCTTCCAGCCATACCGGATATTCAGGATCTTTTGGAGGGTAGTGATTCGCTCCCCGCATTTTCGTAAGTCATCGGTGTTCCACCCCAGCCCACAGGCCGCATTCAGGGTGTTGGTCAGGTCAGTAAGGGTGTAGCCACTGAACTCCTGAAATTTGCAGTGGCCGGCCGAATTGATCACGTTACAATAATCATGGAACTTGGCATTGCGTTCCGGTGCGCCCTTCCAGGACCACCGTTCGTCGTTCTCAACTTCGCCGATTCCCCATTCAGGCAGCCGGACGTTGCATACCCAGATGTGCTGGGAGTTCCCACGCTCGTGGTTCGGCCCGGAGGCTACGCCTGTACAGTAATTCAGGGCTGAGATGTACTGTGCCCGCCAGTTGTGGGCCGCGATCTCCTGGCCTTTCATGGCGACTGCCCAGTCTTCCGAACCTTTCCCTATTCGCTGGGCGGCATATTGACATCCCTCACCGAGGAGATAAGCAAGGCCGCCTTCGCGAAGACCGATCTTCTTCGTCAACTCAACCACGGCTTCGTGATTGCCCCATTTAAGATCGAGGCCGTAGGTGTCCTTTTTTGTGATTACTCCCTTCTCATAGCATTCCATGGCCCATGCGATGACCACGCCCAGGGAAATGGTGTCCATCGAATATTTGTCCGCCAGTTCGCAAGCATAAGCGATGGCCTTGATATCGGCGCACATCGTGTTGTAGCCCATCATGGCAAAAGATTCATATTCTGGCCCCTTGCCCTTAAACTGATACGGTCCTTCTTTGACCTCACAAAGATTATGGCACTGGATCACGCAGTATTTGCATGGCCAAGGTTTCGCATTCAGTTCTTTGGCATAGTTGGAGGCATGCCATGCCTTCACCCCTTCAGGCCAATCCGCCAACCGATAGTTGCTGATCGGCAGGTTCCCCTGAGGAGCGAACAACTCCGTCGCTGCCGCTGTCCCCACCCGTTTGGTCTGCAGCCACTCGGGCTTCTGCGAATCCATGATGGCGAGCCGGCGGTTGATCTCCTTGTTCAACTTATCCAGTTCCGCTGAATCATGGTATTTCAACTCCTGGTTCCCTCGGACGGCAACGGCCTTTAGGAGCTTCGACCCCATGATGGCACCCATTCCGCTTCGACCGCAGTACGACTTCTTCCGGGTCTGAATATTTGCAAACCGAACCCCACGTTCCCCGGCCTGGCCGATGCTGGTCACTTCGAAGTTGTCGCCCTCGGCGGCATGAATGGCATCCTCGGCTTCATAAGCATCCTTACCCCAAAGATGGCTCGCATCTTTGAGCACCGCCTTGTCGTCATCGACTACAAGGTAAACAGGTTTTTCAGCCCGGCCTGTCACGACGATGGCATCATACCCTGCCGCCTTCATCTCGATGCCGAAACTCGCCGTGGCGGCAGACCCGGCATTCATGTAAATCGAGGGAGCAATAGCGGTCGTTGCCCACTTGTCCGCTCCGCTCTGTTTGATTCCATTCAACGTCCCTGCCCCGAAGGTCAGGCAATTGGCCGGATCGAACGGCAGTGTCCCACGAGGGCTTTCCCTCCACATGAAATACGCACCCAACCCCTCTCCGCCCAAAAAATATTTGTAAACTTTATCGGGAACCTTCTCAGCTTTGCAAATCCCCCTGCTCAAGTCGACTCTCAGAACTTTGTTCCACATACCTTTCATGACTCCTCCCCCTTTCATCTTCCTGAAATTGATTTATCCGACCGTCTTATTTGGGTTCAATTTTTACATGGCGTTGCCCCTTTTTTGATGAATTGAAGATCGCCTTCGCGGTCTAAATATCAATGGGTCTGAAGATCAGTACAATGGCCATAACGATGAAGACCATTGTTTCAGCACCCTGGGACCAGTACCTGGCCGTAATGGCCATAACCATTCCAAGGGCGAAGGCGGACAAAAAGGTTCCTTTCAGATTCCCCATCCCTCCCACAATGACCACGGCAAAGCTCAGCAAGAGGATTGAGAGCCCCATATAAGGATGGATGGAACTGATCGGCGCATAGAGAACCCCTCCCAGAGCAGCCAGAGCGCTCCCCAACACAAAGACGATAGAAAAATATTTGTCAACGTTAATCCCCAGGCATCTCACTCCGTCTTTGTCCTCCAGAGCTGCCACCACTATCTTTCCCACAATGGTTTTTTTAAAAAAGGCATTTAATGCGAGAAAGAGAAGGATCGCAATCAGGACGATTAGAACCCGGTAGAGCGGAAATGTTAAACCCCAGATCGCCAGATATGTTCCGATGGGGTCGCTCAAAGGATAGGGGTTTACTCCCCAGATCCATTTGATCGTATCCACTCCGATCAGAGAGACGGCGAAGGTGGCAATAAAGGTATAGTCGAGAGATTCGCCATAAAGCCTGCGGATGATGAATCGCTCGATCACATAGCTGATCGGAATGACCAGGATGATCGATAGGGTTGCGGCGAGGGCAAAATAGCCTTTGAAGAGAGCAACAAGAGTGATCAGCGCATAAACGCCCATGGTATAGGTCAATGTATGGGCAAAATTGATGACCCGAATCGTCCCGAACGTCAGCGAAAGGCCGATAGAGATAAAGTAAAGAATGGCCCCAATTGTAAATCCGTACAGAACGGTGTAAAGCATCTCTTACAAGTCTCCTATGCTGGTAGCCTGGGGGCTCCCTTTCTCTTTTGAATATATTCCCAGATATCCTGAATATTTCCCCAAACACCCTTGCGGAACTTGAAAACGATGATCAGCAATGAAAACCCTAAAAACATTTCCCAGCGATGGATATAGATGGGTAAAAAATTGCTGATCAACATGTACACCACGCCGCCGACGAGGGCCCCGTAAAGGTTGCCAGCTCCTCCGATCAGGGAGGCAAAGACGACTCCCACGTTACTGTGCACATCCATCATATTGGGATTGACGAAATTATAATTCAAGGCGCTCAGCGTCCCCGCTAGACCGCCCACACCTCCCGCCAAGACAAAGGTCAGCCACTTGTAGAAGAAGGTATTATACCCGAGGAACTTAACCCTGGTTTCGTCCTCCTTGATCGAGCGGATTAAAATTCCATAGGGCGAGGTGGTCACCCGTTTCAAGAGATAAAAAACCAGCAGCAAACAGAGAAGGACAAACCAGAACTTGAAGGTCGTGTTGGCGAAATTAAAAAAGCCGAAACTCGAAACGCGCACCCCAAATCCGTCTTCTCCCCGGGTGATTCCCCTGAGGGGCGATAGAACGAGAAAAAATCCGATCTGGTTGAAAGCCAAATTGATCAGGGAAAAACAGGCTCCGGTCGTCCGGACAATGACGAGACCGATGAGCATCGCCAGCAACCCGGCCATGAAGGTCCCCATCAAAATAGCCAGAAGGGGATTCCCGCTGATATACCTGATAAAAAGCCCGGAACAGTAAGCGCCTGTCCCTAAAAAGAGCATATGGCCGAAGGAAAGCCGCCCCATGTATCCATACATTAGATCAAAGGACATGACAAAGATGCAGAAGATCATAAAGTCCGTCACCCTGTGGACCGATAGAATAGGTGTGATGAGCAGAAAACCTGCGGTGATCACGAGAAAGTTGATGAACCCACGCTCCTTCATCGGATAGGCATTGAGATCGTTTGCATGAGATGGTGGCACCTTATTCAAGGTTGACTCCTCTGATTTCATAGATACTCTTCCAATCCCCGGGTGTCTGAAATCTCGGACCTTTCAACAGTTTCCCTGGCAACCTTCCCTTCCTTGAGGATGTAAATTCGATCAGCCAAACGGTTCACCATAGCGAGGTTCTGCTCGACGATCACAGCAGAAACTTTTTCCCTTAAACCACTTAGAATGGATACAATCTCTTCAATCACAATAGCGGCTAACCCTTGAGTGGGTTCATCGATTAAAAGGAGTTTAGGCTCTCCGACCAATGCCCGGCCAACGAGAAGGATCTGTCTCTGCCCACCGCTCAATTGTCCTGCCTTTGTCTTCAGAAAGTCTTTCAATTTTGGATAGATGCTCATCACCTTATCCAAGGCACGTTCTAATGGCTCACCGCTCGCATAGGCAGCAATCTCGATATTCTCTCGAACGGTTAAGTTGCCGAAGACCTTCTTTTCCTGAGCCACATATCGAAGTCCCTTCAAATAATGCTCTTCAGGAGAGAGACTTGAAATTTCATTCCCTTGATAGGTGATAGAGCCCTTCAGAGGCTTCAAAAGGCCAATGATCGTCTTCAGAAGGGTTGTTTTTCCGGCACCGTTTCGCCCAATCAAAAATGCCATCTGCCCCGTTTCGATTTTAAGGGAAATATCATGAAGCGCTTTTGCATGGCCGTAAGCAACATCTAAGTTTTTAATTTCAAGCATCGATCTTCTTCCCTATTTTGAGATGAAGTCCTCTCCTGCATATACGATTATATGATATGTTGGTTCATCTCTCCTTTTCCCCAGTAACACTCTCTCACGGATGGATCACAAAGGACGTTGTTGGGGTCTCCCTCACAGATGAAATTTCCTTCATTCATAACGCAGAGACGGTCCACCAGGTTAATGATCTTTGATAACTTGTGTTCAATGATGACTAAAGTAAGATCTTTCTTGATTCGGTGGAGGAGATCGAGGACCTCTGAAATTTCAACATCACCGAGGCCGGAAAGAGGTTCATCCAGGAGGAGAAGTTTTGGGTTGAGGGAGAGGGCAATTCCAATCTCCAGAAGTCTTTTTGAGCCATAAGAGAGTTCGGACGTCAAGCTCATGGTCTTGCTTTCAAGGCCTACCAGCTTCAGGGCCTTCACGCAGTTTTCCCAGATCTCTTCGTTCTTGGTCGATGAGAAAAAGAACTTCCGAAGGGAGGTATGCTTCTCTTTGAATCGAATGCTGGACAAAACCATATTTTCCCAAACTGTCATGGAATTAAAAACTGAAACCAGCTGGAACGTCCGTACCATGCCCTTCATCACTCTCTGGTATGGAGGGACATGAGTGATGTCATCTCCAAAAAAGAAAATACATCCCTCGGTGGGAGGGAAGAAACCCGACAGCAGATTAAAAAGGGTCGTCTTCCCTGATCCGTTCGGACCGATGATGCCGACGGCCTCATTTCCACTGACGTGGAAGTTCACTTCATTGACGGCAATGAGACCCCCAAAATGTTTACTGAGTCCCTCTGATGAAAGAATTTCTGTCATACCGTCTCTTTTCTACCTTAGCTGTAAGAAAGCAGGAGGAGGTTTTTAGCCTCCTCCCCATCGAATGTTTTTACTCCCAGCCCATTTCCTTCAAAGGCAGGCACAATTCCTCACCCATGTAGACATCCGCCACTTTGCAGACATCCCATTTATCTCTTTTATCTTTGGGACTCTTGCCCTCCATAATAAATTTGGCATATTTATAGAAAGGCCTTCCGTCGATACGCCAATTGGCCGGCCCCTTGACGCTCATAAAATCCGGGTTGTCCATGAGGGCCTTGTAAATTTTTGCCGGTTCCGTGGACTGGGCCAGTCGGATCCCCCTCAGAGTTTCCTGCATGCCGAGATAAGCATAAACGGCAAAGGAATCGGGGGCTTCGCCGAAATCTTTCTTCCAGACCTTGGTGAAATCATCCACCGCCTTGACTGTTGCCGGATCTTTGAGCCCGCTTAGGTCGTGATACCACCACCACCCCATTGTCACCCCTTCAAGGCCTTCAGGGGGTACCCCCACGGCGAGGACCACGCCAATGGAGTTAAAGAATACTTTTGTATCCTTCTTTAGCCCCAGTTCATAGACTTGTTTCAGGGCGTTGATGGCGTCGTTTCCCCAGTGACCCATCATTACCACATCCGGTTTGGCTTCTTTGATCTTGATGATGTAGGAAGTAAAGTCAGGAGTTCCTACGGGGGACCAGGTTTCACTGATTTTGATGTCCGGGTATTTGGTACCGAAAACCTTATGGGCACCTTTTGCCGCACCCCGGCCATAAGCGTAGTCCGGGAGGAAGAGCATGACATGTTTTGGTTTGTAGGTCTTAGCTACATAATCTCCGCACATCCTTCCGATTCCATCGACGCCGCCGAGGGAAGAGAGGTAATAAGGAGCCTTATTTTTCTTTTCAAAGGTTTTCTCCTCGATCCCATTGGTCACCATGATATAAGCCTGGCCTGCCTGGGCTTGTTCATTCAGGGCCTGACTGACGTGGGCAAATGTACCGCCCACAATGATGTTAACATTCTCGTTGAGCAATTCCCGGAATCTTCGAATGGCCACATCCGGTTTGGTCTCATCGTCTCGAATCACCGCTTCAACCTTGACCTTCTTTCCTCCCAGCATCACACCCCCTTGATCGTTCACCTGCTTCATTGCCAATTTAGCACCATCCAACTGAACCTTTCCAACGGCAGAGCCCGCGCCCGTCATGCTGTACATCACTCCGATCTTGACCTGTGCAAAAGAGGGGCTATTCGAAAAACAGAATAAAAAGCCAACCACACCAACGATACAAAAGAATTTCATAACCTTTTCCATTGGACTCCTCCTTTCTTCATTTTATCATCACACAATGATGATTGAATAAGTTGAACCGATACCTTTTCCCCATCATGCCTCCTTTCCTCTTCATCCCCGCCTTCTAAACGACATTCACCTCTGATTCATTTCTAACGTTGCCTGATGCGGAAGTAACCCTTCTCGTCTGTATAGCGTTCCGTCTTTACTCCCTCCAGAACAGTCAGGCTGATCTCAGCCCGATAAGCTACTACGCTGCCGGGTTCCAAATGCCCAATGTAAACAGTTTTGCTGTCCCAGTCGAACACGCTGATATGGGCGTGGGCATCGCCACCAATTACAGAACCTTGAACGCTAGCCAGCTCAATAGCGCCGGTGAAGTTCCAGAATTTTTCCACCGGTTGGACAGTCGTAGTGGTAATGGTATGGAGATGCACTCGCTGCAAAGAACCGATTCCACCTGTGATAGCAGCGGTGTCGATCTGCTCCTTTTTTACTACCTCCTGTAATCCTTCAAGAAGCAGATCATCTCTGTCAAACATTATCAGGATTGTCCGCGGTGTTGTTTTTGATATGAAATGCTGCATCTGGGTTCCTCCTTTTCTATTTTATCTACCTCTCTGTTACGACAATGAAGCCCCCAATACCTCTCTAAAGTCTCCCTCATCGCCGCATGACTCCTCTTGTTCATCACCCCCCTTATGTTTTAGCCTAATTGGAACAGTTTATTCGGAGGAGTACCCCTATCCAGCTTTATACTCCTCGGTTAGCTCTATTCTTTCTCCACTGGGTCCATAAAGAAAGATATGCTTCACTCCATTAAGAAGAGTCGGAAGAGACTCGATTTCAGCGGGATGAAGTTCAATTCTCCTTCTTTTCAGCTTTTCGACTTGCTCATCGATATGGGATACCTTTAAAGCCACGTGTTGAACAGGACCAGCTTTCGAGGTCATGACGGACAGGTCAGCAGGCCGTACGAGTTCGATCACACAGTCTCCCGTGCTGATAATGGCTACGTCAAGCTTCCCCGTGGGATGATCGACGATCCCCCTCCATTTCATCCGGAACTCCAAGACCTCTGTGTAAAAGGTCAGGGATTCATCCACGGATCTTGTATAAATGCCAATATGGTGCAAACCCTCTATAGCCATTTAAAAGATTCCTCGAAATAAGGATATTCTATCACCCTTTATCCTATCGACCGACTTGATGCTTAATGATCTTTCCGCGAGAGATCACTGTCTTGACTCTTTTGAGTGACCCGATATCTTCCAGAGGATTACCTTCTACCCCGATGAGGTCGCCGAATTTGCCTGGCTCAAGGGTTCCGATGCTGTCTTCGAGTCCACAAACCCGAGCAGCTTGACGAGTGGCAGCCATCAAGGCCTGGCTTTTGGTAGCGCCAAAATCTACCAGGTATTCAATCTCTTGAGCTAAGCCGCCATGCATTCCATCCGTTCCTACGGCGAATTTCACACCGGCCTTGACAGCAGCATTCATCCGTTGGCCGACTTCATCTCGCTGCTGCAGATGGCCCTCAATCATATGAGGCGGTAAAGTCCGAATCCTGGCATCGGTAAAGAAGATACTCGGCGTCATTACCAGCCATCTACCTGACTTAGCGAAGAGGTCAATTTCCCGATCTGTTAGGAAATAGCCGTGCTCAATGACATCGATGCCCGTTTCCAGGGCCCATTCCAGACCAATGCCGCCGATACAGTGGGTGGCCACTGGAATACCGACGGGATGAGCCTCATCCACTGCGGTCTGGATTTCTTCTTTAGAGAAAAAACTGGGGATCCCCTTAGGACCACGAAGGGTCCCGGTGATGTAAATCTTGATGAGGTCCGCCCCTGCTGCGATGTTCTCCCTCACCACGGTCCGAATCTGTTCAACTCCGCCGAAAGGGTATCCTACAAAACCATGTCCATGAGGGGCACGAATACCCCTGGTTGCTATTAGAAGGTGCGGTCCTGACACCCGACCCGAATGGACGGCCTTTTTGCATTCGACATCCAGAAAGCCCTTGTCACCCAGGCAGCGTGAGGTCGTCACACCAGACTGAAGATCAATAGCCATTGTTGCAGTTGCTCTCAGGGTCAGTTCAGGAATGCTGTCGTTCATCCGATAGAGATAATTATCCAGTGTAGGATCAAGGGAAAGATGGTTGTGGCAATCGATTAATCCTGGCAGAAGGGTTTGATCGCTGCAGTCAATCGTCCGGGTGACTCCCTCGATTTTTATTTCCTCTTTGCGTCCAACAGCCAGAATACGTTCCCCTCCCAGGACGATGACTCCTTGCTCGATAGGAGGAGAACCCAGTCCGTCAATCAATATTTTTCCTCGTACGAGAAAACGATCCATATGGCTATCTTTCCGGTTCAGATATACGCTCAATCACCCTCATGGTGTCTGCACCTTCCATATTTTCTAAGCCCAGGGAGAGGGCAGCCAAGAAATACTGGTAGGCCGAGGTAGCCGTATAGAGAGGCAATCTGAGATTGCGGGCCGTATTGACAACGATACCGATATCTTTAGCCAACTGTCCGAGTCCGCCGGGTGATGGAACGTGTTCAAGGATACTTTTGGACAAGAGCCGGAAATAGTCACTTCCGCCAATGCCTCGACCGACTATATCGCAAACCATAGTCGGATCTAAACCAAGCTTCCTGGCCATCTGGATGACCTCCATGACAGCGGCATGGGTAACGCAGACTAAGAGTTGATTACAATGCTTAACGGACTGACCCATACCAATCGTCTCCCCAACATGATGGATTTTGCCGATGACCTCAAGAATCGGTCGGCAGGCTTCCACAAGGTGGGAGGGTGCTGCCACGATGAGCGTCAGAGTTCCGTTCTCAACCCTTGCTGGCCCACCTGTAAACGGACAATCCACGAACCCTACACCCTTTCCCTCACATTGCTTTGCAATCCATTCCTGGTTTTCTCGATTGATCGTAGCCATGCCGATCACTTTTGAGTTTTTACCCACCCCTTCCAGAATGCCATTCGAGCTCGTGACCACTTCGATAACTTGCGGATCGTTAAGTACCAGAACGATCACCGTTTCAGCCTTTTGGGCCACTTCCTTGGGACTGGCCAAAGGTTGACCGCCCAGGGTTTTAAAAGCCTCAATGACTTCAGGACGGCGAGCGTAACCCACCACCTCGTAACCAGCCTTGATAAAGGCCTTTGCGCTGGGCATACCAATACGTCCAAGTCCGATAATTCCCACTCTCTTGACCATAAGTAACCTCCTCAAAAGGCCGCCAGCCAAAGCGCAATCTGCGGAAAAAGAATCACCAACACAACGATAAGAGTAATGGCTGCCACAAATCTCACAACATCCCTGCTCTCCCCCTCTAAGGCAATATCAGCTCTCTTAGAGGTTGAAGAGGCGTGGAAGCACGAGTGTAAACCAGGGGACAAATGCTACGATCAATGCCCCAATCAACAACACTAATAAGTAAGGTGCATAAGCACGTGTGGCATTTTCCACATTGACTTTACCCAGCGCACAGGCAATCAGAAAACCGATCCCCATAGGAGGTAGAAATAATCCGATTCCCAAGGAAGTGATCATGATAATTCCGTAGTGCACCGGGACAATATCGGCGAAATGGCTCATAATCGGGAAAAGAATCGGCGTAAAAATGATCAGGGCCGGGAGTCCTTCGAGAAATGCGCCAAACACCACGAACACGGCGATCGTTATCAACAGAAACGGCGCTGAGCTGCTCGATAGTTTCATGATCAGGTTCGCAAGCAAACCGGGAACGCTTTCCGCCGCAAAAATCCAGGAGAGGAGCGATGCTGTTCCCACCAAGAGAAGTATCATGCCGGTCAATGAGGCCGTATTCACCAAGATAGGCATCAGATGGCGCGGCTTGATCTCCCGATAGACAAATACCCCGAGGATCAGGGCGTAAATAACGCCTATCATACCGGCCTCGGTCGGTGTCACGATCCCTCCCAGAATGCCCCCCAGGATGATGACCGGCGTCAAAAGAGGCAGGATCGCTCTGTGAAAGGCCACCAGCACTTCCCTTGCGGACTGCCGCCGCTCACGAGGAATATTTTCCCGCACTGCCTGGATATAGATGAGGACGATCAATGGCAATGCCATGCAGGCAGCCGGCAAGAATCCGGCTATGAACAAAGCCGCCACGGAGAGATTGGTCAGATTTGCCAATACAACCATGGGAATGCATGGGGGAACAAGCATCCCCATGGCAGATGCGGAAGCAACGATCGACACCGCCTGTTCCGGACGATACCCCCCGCGCTTCATTGCGGGGATGAGTAATGAACCCATCGCGGAGACATCGGCTACGGATGCGCCGGAAATCCCCGAAAAAATGTATTCCCCCAGAACTGTAGAAATCCCAAGGCTTCCGCGCACATGACCGACAAGCGCACGCGCGAAAGTAACGAGACGCTCCGTGATACCACCGGTATTCATCAAATCGCCCACGAGGACAAAGAGGGGGACCGCAAGGAGGACAAACGAGTCCATCCCGCCAATAATCGTAATTGGGACGATTACAAGTTGTATATTGCCTCTGGCCAGCAGGTAAACAAGACAAGCCGAGCCGATGGCGATTGAAATGGGCGTGTTAATCGCCATTAAGATGATAACCACGCAAACCATAGTGATGACCAGGAGGCCCGGGGGTATGGACATATGCTTTCCGATTAACGCCAGGGCGGTGGTCAAAACGACGACCCCAATAGCCGAGACGCAAGTCGAAGCCCAGTCTTTTCGTTTGAAAATCTTCTGCAATTGGTACAATACGAAAATAAGCCCTGCCGCGGGAAGGGCTGCAAACACCCATGCCATGGAAAAATGCATGGTTATGGAGTAAGAACCCTTCATGGCAACCGCGGTTACCACTCCCTGGTACACCAAGAATAGTGCGAAGGTTGTAACCAGGATGACAACAACAGTTTCGAGTTTTCGACGGACCGAATCCGGCAACCGAGCTACCAGACTGTCAATGCTGACGTGAGAGCTCCGCGCGAGCGCAACACCTGCACCCACGAAATTCGCCCATATAAAGAGGTAGCGCGAAAGCTCTTCGCTCCATGGTGGCAATTCCTGCAAAATGTACCGGCACACGATCTGCATCGTTACAACGAGCGTAATGCAGATCAATAATATTGCCGCCGCGAATTCGAGCCATTTGGTTGGTTTTCCGGTCCGTTGGGGCCCCTCTTTAACGGTGCCTTCCGTCATCTCCCCCTCCCTCGTCAGTGTCATTCATAAGCTTTGATTCACGTCGTCGCTATCAAACGCATGACCCACTGAATACTTTGGGCATTGTTGCGGAGTTCAAGACCCTAACGTCTGAGATACCCCCAACTGTCCGGATCGGCATCTCAATGCCATACCACCGCGTAAGGTTGCTGATACATCCTATTTCCAGTATTTCTTTATGCTGCTCTATTTGCTGTCTTCAGGACCGAAATAGGTCTTCCCCCCTACAGGATACTTTTTCCTTGTCTTTTCAACCTCTGCCAAAAGCTCGCTCACTTTATCCGCGCCCCATTTCTTCTTGGCCCATTCATAGACCGGTTCCTGGGCTTTACGGAAAGGCGTCAAGTCTTTGACGTCGTTGACCTTCATCCCTGCTTTTTCCATCTCTTTTCGTTGACCATCCTCATTGGCACCAACCAACTTCCGGAACATGGGGGCCGCTTCCTCAGCAGCCTTCAGAATGGCATTCTGCTGGTTCGCATCGAGCCTCTGCCAGGTCATCTCCGAGATGATGATGGGAAGGGTGCTGTACTGATGCTTGGTCAGGGACATGTATTTCTGAACCTCGTAGAATTTCGATGCATAGATGTTCATGAAAGGATTTTCCTGTCCATCCACCACCTTCTGCTGCATGGCCTGGTAGAGTTCGGCATAAGACATGGGGACGGCACTCGCTCCGAGCGCCTGAAGAATGTTGATCGACATCTCTGACTGTACAACGCGGATCTTGAGCCCCTTCATATCCTGTGGGGTATAAACCGGCCTGACGTTGTTGGTCAAATGACGAAATCCATTGTCCCAGGTCACCAGGTAATGAATGCCCTTCGCCTTCAGCGGGTCATAAAACTTCGCCACATAAGGTGTGTCCATGAAGGCATAGGCCTGCGAGTAATTATCAAACAAATAAGGGAGCTCTATTAACTCCTGTATCCGCGTCGGATCAAAAGTCGAAACCAATCCAGCAGTGGTAATATAGAAGTCTAACACCCCTGTCGCCACCTGCTGCTGGCAAGACTGATGACTGCCCATGGCGCCCGCCGGGAAGATATCGATCTTGACATCCCCTTTGCTCAATTCAGCCGCCCGTTTGACGAAGAAAAGGCAGACGTCATGCCTTATGTTGGTCACAGCCTCTGAATGGGCCAGCCGCAGGGTTACCGCTTTAGCCAGCCCTGTGCTGGGTGTAAATACTAAAAAGCTCACCACTACGCAAAATAACAGAAATAAACCGAAACCTTTCGTGATCCTTCTACCCTTTTTCATTTTTTTACCTCCCTTTCTCTGATGGTCGCCATCAGAATCGTGTTTGTTGCCATCTTCCTATACCCTACACACCAGACCCTACATTGCTCACCGACACCATGTCGAACCTATATTTTTTTCACCCAGCTAAACAAATCCTCGTTCTAATCTAAAAGGACCCATCACCGAGCAACCATCTTCTTTAGAAGTTTGGCTGCCCGATGAGGGTTAAAGGCTCCACACAAACAAGGCTTCGCCAGCTCGTTGGCCGCTTTCTTAAGCGTGATTTTCTTCTTCTTGATGTCCTCCACCATCTTCTTCACAAGATGACCGGAAACCAACCCATGACCACACATGGTGACGAAATCCAGGATCTCCGGCGGCCAGATCTTGTCTTTATTGCCGTGAATCCCCAATGCAAATTCAATCAACGGCGGAGTAATTCCGACCTTCTCACAACACTTAAATACCTCATCAAATAATCCTGAGACCACCACCGAAATCCCAATGTTCTTTTCTTTCAATTCTTTCATACAGGCAATTAGGCTCTTCTTATCCTTGAAGACCACCTGCCAACCCACCGTGTGTTTCTCCATGATCTCTTCGGGAGGCATTATAAATTTATTGGCAACCTTACAGTCCCCGAAGTTTAGATCCGTATATTTTCTTGCTATTTCGGCCATCTGCTTCAGTCGCTCTCCAGCGCCAATGTCGTTAAAACCCCGGGCCACATGGGTCAACATGGGAAAGTCTTCTTTTAAGCTCCCAATATCTCCAGTACGATGAAGCGTATGTGTCATTTTATAGCCTCCAGTGTTTATTTGTTCAGGATTCGTCCCAGTCCCAGGTTTACTTTTCCATTTGGATAAATTGGGAACCCCGACTGCTTTACAACTTCAAGGGCTGGCCCCTTTTCCTCCTTCTCAGGATGGGTAATCAAGTCGACCGAAAAAACGCTTTCTACCTTTCCAGCCATCTCTTTCAATACCTGAAGAACAGGTTTGAGCTGGTCTGGCTTGACCTCGAATTCAATGATTCCTGAGAGAACCTTTTCGTTTCTCACTTCAGGTTTAAGCTTCCCTGTCTTTACATTTTCGAATAGAAATGTCACCGGGTTTCGTGGCTCAAATACCACTCCCTTTTCAGCCAAAGCCATAGCAATCAACTCCAAATCTTTGAGCCGGGCTCCAACCCCTGGACGACCAACCTCAACCGCCATCCCCCAGGACCCTCGTTTGAAACGTCCCGTGACCTCATTGGTCTTCATTTCCTCCGTCCCTCTGCCTGGAACTCCAGTCTCCTTGTGCTCTACCATGGGATCACTGAAGGCGCGTCGAACCACCCTCGGCCAATTAAGTTCCGGCAGGTAGATCGCCTGGGGCTTGCACACTTGAGCCCTAAGGCAGACGCCACACTCTACACACTCATCCTCATCAATCTTCGACTTTTTTTTCTTCGGATTCTGTTCATCCTGAAAGGACTGAATCGCTCCAACCGGGCAGTAGCTTACACATCGGCCGCATCCCACACATTTATCCTGACCAATTTGCATGAATTCCTCCCTTCCATAATAATTATCTATTTATAAATCTGGGCTCCAGGGTTTGCGATTCCAAACTCAGGCCTACTAATTTGCTAACTCTATTTTACACTTTCATCAAAACCAGGGTAAAGCTTTTCCATACACTCCGGGCAGATGCCATGGCTGAACTCCGCTTCCGAACGATCTCTGATATAGGATTCGATTTGATTCCAATAACCCTTGTCATCACGTATCTTTTTGCAAGAAGCGCAGATGGGTAGTAAGCCACTCAACGTCTTTACCTTGGTAAGAGCATCTTGAAGCTGATGAATCAGTTTCTCCCGCTCCTCCTCCGCTCGCTTGTGCTCAATAAAAAGTTGGGCGTTGGCAATAGCGCCGGCGATCTGATTACCGACTCTTTCGGTAAGTCTCAGATCCGTCTCTGTATAGGCATTTGGCTTGGTGGCTCGCAAAGACAGGGCTCCAATCACCTGATCTTTCGAGATCAAAGGGACAAATATTAACGATCGAAGTCCAGCCTGAAAAGTGAGTAAAAGTGGGGGAAACCGGCTTACCACCTCATCTATATTATCGTTATCTACTTGGATGCGAAGGCTTGACCGTGTGCGAATTACCTCTTCAGTAACTGTGCCAGCCATGGGAGTGATATCCCCAACTCGCCGGCCTGGTACATCAATTCCTGCTATGTAAGCAGGAGTTGATGTATTATTTTTGAGGTCGGCAAGATTAATCATAATCCTGTCGAAGGGAATGAGCTTACGTGCTTCTTCGGCGAAGCGTTCATACACCTCTTCGATATTCAAAGTGGAGCTAATAATTCGGCCAATCTCTGCCATAACTACATTCTCTTGAGCCAGCTTCTTTGCTGATTCCTCACTGCTTTGGAATGCTTCCTCCATCCGCTTTCGTTCGTTTTCCAGTGGTTCCAATTCAGCAACCCGTCGGCGTAATTCCATTAATTCATTAAGAAGTTGATTCTGTGTCTTATTTTGATCTTTCATCTTATTAGGTCCACAATTGGCTCCAAATATCCGGCTTAACGTAGAAAATCAAGAATGAACCGACGCTTGGGATCACCTTCAAAATTTGCTTTTCAATTTTTCCCTAAGATACTCGATCTCCTTGGCCACTTTCTTCAGAATCTCGAATAACTCTGGCAGTTGCTCCAGTTTGATGCAGAACCCAAGAATAGCCGATTGGTCCGATGTTCCTGACTTCCCCTCTCTTTTCTAAAGGGAAACGCCGCCGCCCGGCGCCGGACGGCTGGGAGGGATTTGTCTTACTTTTTACTCAGAGCAGCCATTAGCTTCGGAAGCTCTCCATCAACCATGTTGTAAGTATGCTGAGCTTCCGGGAACCGACCGGACCGTACATCATCGGCATAGGCCTGTAGGGCCTTTAGTGTCTCTTCTCCCAGATTCGCATACTTTTTGACAAATTTCGCCGTAAATGCCTGGAAAATACCGAGTAGATCACTGACAATCATCAGTTGACCGTCTGCATCAATCCCGGCTCCAATGCTGTAAACTGGAATTGTCAGCTCATTCCGGATGACTTTGCACACTTCCGGAGGAACTGCTTCTACCAAAAGAGAAAAAGCCCCAGCCTGCTGAATTGCCCTGGCGTCCTGAATCAGCTCCAGGGCGGCCTCTGCGGTTCGACCCTGTGCTTTAAACCCACCCAATTGACCTGAGCTCTGAGGGGTTAAACCAATGTGTCCCATAACCAGCATCCCTCCGTCTGCAATAGCCTTGATCTGGGGACAAACCCTCCGGCCGCCTTCGAGCTTGATTACATCGACCCTGGCTTCCTTGAAAAAACGGCCGGCATTACGAACCGCCTCGTCACAGTTGATCTGATAGGAGAGGAAAGGCATGTCACCGATAATAAGAGTATCGGGGGCCCCGCGGCGCACGGCCTCGGAGTGCCAAATACACTGATCCATCGTAACGGGAATCGTCCCTTCATAACCGTAGATACACATGCCAAGGGAATCTCCAACAAGAATCATATCCATGCCTGCCTGCTCGGCGAATTGGGCAGTCCAATAATCATAGGCTGTCACCCAAACTGCCTTTTCGCCCGAATTCTTCATCTTCTGGAGATCGAACCTTGTCAGTTTCTTTTTCATTTCCGCATCCTCCATTGAATATATTCTTTCGCGGTAGTTTTCGAGAATTTATATGAGTGGTTTTCCCACGATTTTATTAAGGCCCGGAGGGATATCGTTAGCCGTTTAAACATCTTTTTCCCATTTATCGTTTTCCAATGCTTTAAGTGTGTCAGAGGCCGCTTGTTCTACGTGCGATTTCGTTAATTTCCCAAGCATCGCCTTATCTTTGTCCTCAAGGTATTTGATCATAAGGTCATGTTGATCCCACGCCCGTATTCTTGTTTTTCTCATGGACAAAAACCGAAAACGTCTCACCAAACTATTTAATTGATCTACTAACTTGAGTAAATGTTCACTGCCTGCGGCCCTGTAAATGGTTTCGTGAAACGAAGTATTAATCTTCCATAATGTGATCAATCCTTCTGGGTCATTCGCTTCAGGTGAGGATAATAGTTTTCGGGCTTGCTGAGCCAACTCTTTAAGTTTACGGATCGTCTCTTCGTCAATTTGATCACAAGCTAATTCAACTGCATAAACCTCTAATATCGCTCGAATGCCAAATACTTCTTTTATCATTCGTGGAGTTACGACAGTAACCCGAACACCCCCCTGGGGAACACGCTCCACCAATCCATCCTGCACGAGCCGTTGAAATGCTTCCCGAACAGGGGTTCTGCTCGTTCTAAGGTCCTCAGCGACAGTGCTTTCAATGATTCGTTCTCCTGGTGCAATGCTACCAAGCAGAATGCGTTCTTTTAGGACTTCATAAATTTGATCCGAAATCGACTTGGGAGGTATAATTATGATTTCCTCTTGGGCAAGAGATTCTCTCATCTTAATTAGTCTCCTGGAGAAGGTTCTAATCTTTATTAATTATTGACAGGTAAGGCAAATATTGAATGCCTGTATTCTTGTATGCTTGCATACCAATTTTAAAATATTTTGTCAAGAAAAAAACTCGGAAAAAAACTCGGGAGTTATGTCGGAAGTGGAATTGGATTCAGCCCAACGGTGTCCTCAAGGACATGATTTGCCGTGGGTTGCTGTCGCGGTTAAATGCTCAAGGGTTGAATGATGGCGGCGCTGCCACCGGATGTGAATATGTTTGAGAGCATCGTGCTTCCGGTGAGCATGCCCTTTCTCGGCCGCGGTTAATATGGATGGATCTCTCTGCGCGTCTCCCTACCAGGATGCTTCTAACTCAAGCCCTTTTTCAACTCATCTACGTCCTTGAATGGAGGCAGGCAGGTGAATCCTTTGCATACAAAGGTGGTAGGAACCCCCGGAACCCCTTTTTCCATCAGGAACGGAAGCCAATTCCCCTCCAATGGCTCTTGGGGGTCCTTAAGATTTAAGATCTTATTGGGCAGGTAGGCGAGGTTAATGGCTTGATGCATGGACCTTGTCCTCTGGTCTTCCTTCGGACCAATGATTCCAATCTCCTCCGGATTGAGAAAGAAGGAAAATCCAGATAACATTTGGGCAAAACCTGAGGGATGCTCTGAAAGAAAGTTAAAAAAAAGTTGAAGAATTTGCTCAGCCTTCCTTTTCAGAGATTCATTTCCCGTGAGGTAGCCAAGCCTAATGAGATTGGATAGAGCTACGGAGTTGGCCGATGGGATGGCATTGTCATAAGGGCTTTTTGACCGGGCAATCAGGGATTCGTTCTCTGCCCCTGTAAAGAAGAATCCTCCATTTTTGTCATCCCAGAATTGATGAATCATTCTTTCATTAAGATTGTTTGCTTCTTTAAGATACTGAACATTAAAGGTGGCTTCATAAAGATCGATGAGCGCCTGAATGAAAAAGGCGTAATCTTCCGAATAGCCCTTAACATGCCATCTTCCTTTGTTAAAGACCCTCATTAAATCGCCTTGCTTCACGATTCCATCAAAGATAAAAAGGATAGCCCCCTCTGCTCCTTTGAGATATTCACCTTTTCCGGTTAATTTGAATCCGTCGACAAAACCCGAGGCCATCAACCCGTTCCAGGAGGTGAGAATTTTCTCGTCTGTTCCAGGTTTAATTCTCTTTTCTCTTTCTGCAAAGAGTTTTTCTCGGCCATCCTTCAATAACTTCCCCAATTCTAAAACTGGAATCCCGTATAACTCCGAAACCTTCTCCAGGGGGGTGGCAATGTTCAGAACGCTTGCCCCTCCTTCAAAATTTCCCTGAGGGGTCACTCCGTAATAGGCACAGAAAGGAGCCCCTTTCTCTTTGCCCAATAGTTCTTTGATCTCGTCCCTTGTCCAGACAAAAAACTTTCCCTCTTCGCCTTCGCTATCCGCATCCTGAGTGGAATAGAAACCTCCCTCAGGCCTTTTCATCTCGCGAAGGACATAATGGAGGATTCCCTCGCCTACACGAAGATACCGCTCTTTTTTTGTTGCCTGATAGGCCTCAAAGTAAGTTCGGGAAAGAAGTCCATTGTCATAGAGCATCTTCTCAAAATGGGGAATAAACCATCTCTCATCCACGGAATAGCGATGGAAACCTCCTCCCAGGTGATCGTAGATCCCGCCATTGGCCATCTTCTCAAGGGTCACTTCTACCATTCTGAGGGCTTCTTTTTCACCGGCCTTCTTCCAGTGCCTTAGGAGAAAAGAGAGGGTCATGCTGTTCGGAAATTTTGGGGCTTTTCCAAATCCTCCATTGCTGGGATCGAACTGCCGCTCAATCACATCGAAAGCTTTCAACAGAATTTTAGGATCTAAGGTTTCCTGGGAAGGAAGAATCTCAACGATCCGATGAAGGGCGTTTCTCATCTGCATCTCCACATTACCCACTTCATCCCGATGGGCGTGGTAATAGTTGGAAACCGTGATCAGAACTTTTGGAAAACCCGGCATCCCCATTCGATCTTCAGGAGGGAAGTAGGTTCCCGCATGAAAAGGGATGAGGGCAGGGGTCAAGAATACGGTCATCGGCCATCCGCCACTGCCGGTCATCACCTGAACCGCATTCATATAGATTTCATCGAGATCCGGCCTCTCCTCTCGATCGACCTTGATATTGATGAAGCGATCATTCATAACCTGAGCAATCGCCTCATTCTCAAAAGACTCCCTCTCCATCACATGGCACCAGTGGCAGGAAGAGTAGCCAATGCTGAGAAGAATGGGCTTATCCTCCTTCTTCGCCCTGTTCAGGGCCTCTTCTCCCCACGGAAACCAATCCACCGGGTTATGGGCATGCTGTAAAAGATAAGGACTGGTTTCATGGATCAGCCGATTGGTATGTTTGTGCTCCATTTCCGCTCCTCTTTATACCTATAACCATTGGGATGGTGAATAACAAGGAAAAGCCATTCTTCGGCCCTGCTTGACTTCTTCATACCAAAGGAATAGGCTCTAACCAAAAAAATATCTCCCTTAAAGACCTTTTAATCAAGGATAAAAATGAAAATGCATCGGGCGCCATGGGAACGCTCTTTTAGATAGGCTAAAAAATGAATATCCGCGAGGCCTTGCCGGCCGACAATGATGAACTTCAAAAGCTCCAGGCAAAATGTCCTCAGGGAAGAACAATCATCGTATCCATTGTTAACACCCCTGATTTCTTTGCCCGAGCAAAAGCTTACAGGTCTTACAAAATCTTTGTCGCTTCCGAAGACGATCGCATCATAGGCTCAGCCGCTTGCGCCATACGGGATGGTATTTTGAATGGAAAGCTCAACCGGATTGGATATGAGTTTCAATACTTCACCTCTTCTGACTGCCGGGGGAGGGGGGTTGCAAAGCAACTTCACAAACAGATTGAAGATTATCTATCAATACAAGAAGTGACCTTGTCTTACCTTCTGGTCATGGAAGGAAACCTTCCTGCAAAGAGGCTCTTTGAGGGGTTAGGTTTCAAACTCCATCGCTCCCTTGTGATGACAGGACTGCCTATATTCAAGAAAATGGAAGTGCCCTCCCCGGGAAACATCAGGCCCATGGCATGGGAAGATCTCAAAATCCTTCCCGGACTTCTGAATCAAACCTGGCAAGGTTACGATTTTTATGAGCCGACTTCAGCCCAAGGCCTGAGGAAATTTATCAGTCAGACACCGGGGTTCGGGTTAGAGAACCTGTTGGTATTGGAAAAAGGGAGAGAAACTCTGGCTTTTCTGGGCTTTTGTGATTGGAGCCAAATTATGCGGATAACTTTGGAGGCCATCAGTCTTAAAATGCGATTGTTCGGACTGCTTCTTGATGCCCTCCGACCTTTTCGGCCAATTCCAAAAGGGCCGAAGCCCGGAGATACATTGAAGCAATGGATGTTGACCCCTATTGCTTTCAGAGATCCCGAATATTTTCAACCCCTTCTCAGATATCTGAACAATCAAGCTCTCATAAAAGGGATTGCTCAGATCTTCTCTGTTTTTGAGCAAGGGGACGTGCTATTGAGCAGGATGAAGGGGTTCGTTCGTTTAAGTACAGGAATGAGCCTCTATGTCAAACCTCTTCAACCCAATGTCTCTGTGGGTAACCGATCTGTCTTTATTGATGGAATTGATTTGTAGCAACTGGCCTTCTATACGCTGTCGATCATTGGCTATCCATGTATTCTAAAATGTGGAGGCCGGCTCCTGCGCGGTCAGTGATATAAATCAGCCCCCGGTAATCGAGATCTACATCATTCGTCTGTATGACTTTCCTGAGCCCCGGTTTCGTTTTGTCAGTCGTATCAGGAATATAATATCCCACCTCTTTGGGGTTAAAAGGATCGGAGATGTCGACGATTCGCAATCCTGCATTAAAATAGGCAACATAGAGAAGGGATCCCCCAATGATCTCCCCATCCTTTGTCTCCGCAAATTGATGAGGACCAAAACGGCCCCCTCTCTCGCAGAAATTCCCATCCGGAACTTTGAAGGTCGCCACTGGGATTGGACGATCCTCTTCTGTTACATCAACGATATATAATTGCCTTCTCAATTCCTGACAGTTACTGCTGAAAGACTCTTCTGAAATGACGAGAAAATTTCTGACATCCCCAAATCCCCTGGTGAAATTTGGAACCTTCATGTTTGAAAAAGGAACCGTGGTATGGGTGCCTGAAAAGGGCGGAGAAAAATCCAAATGAGCAATCATCACTGGTTTGTATTTGTCCGAGATATCCAAAATCACCACATCCCCACCCACGAGGTAAGACAAATAGGCCCTGTTTCCAGATATGACAGGGTGGTGGAGACTGACGCCTCCACCGCCCTCCCCGGGCCGTTGCCCGGGAAGACCCCAGTTCGATACAAATTTGGGTGCATAAGGATTTCTCAGGTCATAGATGATCAAATGTTGCCCCTTCCATCCCGGCCATATTCCGGAGAGGTAGGCGTAGCCAGTTCTGGCATCCCACCAGCTCTTATGAGCGGCCATGAGTCGGTCAATGATCGAAACGAGTTTCGGATTTGCCCTATCCGTAATATCCCAGACTTCAAAACCGGTAAATTCGCCTGATTCCTGGTTCCGGAGCAGGTAGTCCCTCCCATTAAAATATTTTTCCACCACCTGGACTGCCCGGCTTTCTGCACCCTTATAACCTGGGATATGTTTAATAATCTTGGGCCGGTCCGGGGTAAAGACATCTAAGATAGTGGTTCCGTTGGGCTCCATCTTCCCGGTTAAAGGGTTAAATTGATCTCCCCGATGGTGTCCGATATAGGCATAATTTCCTTTTAATACCACCTGAAGGGATTCACGGCCCTGGAGGTCACTGTGTCCTACAAGCCTCACTTTCAATGCCTCAGCCGGATAAGCCGGTTCAGGCGTAAGAGGAATTGATACCAGGAAAAACATTAACCAGAGAAAAAATGGCACCATCATTTTGGGGAGGAGGGTCTTCATGTTTCCATACTTTTACGTGGCGTAAACCTTCATTTCTTTTTATATGTTCCCATCCATTGGGCCTGGGCAAGGATATGTCCCTTCATCGCTTTTTCGAGGTCGGCCTTGGTAGAACTGGGATCGAGGTTGAGTCGGACATCAAGAGCATAGACTTTAAAAAGGTACCGGTGGGCGCGCCGGGGCGGACAGGGCCCTCCATAATGATTCTTCTTAAAATCATTCATCCCCTGAATCGCACCCTCCGGAACAGAGTTCTCCTTTATCTCCTTCACACCGGGATCGATATTCCACAAAACCCAGTGGACATAGGACCCTCTGGGCGCATCCGTATCATCGAAGACCAGTGCCAATGATTTCGCATGAGAAGGGGTATTCTCAATCTTTAAGGGTGGGTTGACATTGGTCCCGTCACAGGTATATTTCGCTGGAATCTGCCCGTTATTCTCAAATGCTGGACTTGAAATCTTAAATCCGGTCTTTACGGCCTCCTGTCCCACCCCATGGGAAACAACAAAAAACAAAAGAAAATACATCAGTATCAGAGATTTCATCTTTTCCTTTCCCTTCCTTCCTCAAGCCTTCAGCCTTGAACCCTCAAGTGCACCTGACCAGAAAGATAGGTTTGGGTGAATAACGAAGTATCTTCTCCGCTACGCTTCCAAGAAGAAATCGTTTCACGCCGCTCCGACCATGGGTGGTCATAGCGATCAGGTCAATATCTTTCCCATCAGCATGTTCCAGGATCTCCTCTGCATCATTTCCATACCGGACATGGCTATCCACCTTAAATCCTTTAGCTTTTAGCCTATCCTCCACCTTCTGGAGGTATGCCTCTGCTTCCCGGACAACCTTCAGCTGAGCCTCAGTCGGATCCACGCCAGGAAAGGTATTGGCAAGGGCGACCCGTAAAAGGACGAAGCTTGCCTTTAACTCTGCGGCGAGCTTCTCCGCCATGGGAAGAACATTTTCCGCACAATCCGAACCGTCCAGAGGAACCAAAAATCTTCGGAATTTATCCACCTTAGACCCTCCTTTCATACATCCTTGCTATAAAACTAATAATTTTCAATGGGGCTGTCAATAATGATGACATCGTAAAAAGTCGTCATTCCCGTGGAAACGGGAATCCAGAGAATTCTAACTACCTGAAAAGACTGGATTCCTGCTTGCGCAGGAATGACTGAAAATGGGCTTTTCAGACTTTTTACGATACCATTTATAATAACATTTTTAAAAAACATTTTCTATTGACACAGCGTGCTGAAGAGAATAGAATTGAATCTCAATCAGGTACAATATATCATCATTCCTCCGGGCAGGTGGGAAACAAAATCAGAATGGATAAGAGAAAATATCCTCGGTTCTCAGTTGAAGAGAATGTCATCGTTGCGCTCCAGAACGGACTAAACAGGATTGGAAAGGTCAAAGACATCAGTCTGCGTGGATTATCTTTTGAGCATATCTACGAAGAAGACTTAATTGAGGGGGATTCAAAAAAAAGTCTGATCCTGTGGATAAATGATGTCAACCTGCCTAAAATCCCTTGCAGAATAGTTTATGACAATCCACTTCGAACACCTTCCGAATATGACTCGCTCACCATTCGATTGATCACCAGACGTTGTGGAATAGAATTTGAATCCCTCACCGATCAGCAGATCACCCAACTGGATCTCTTTCTCAAAACTTACGCTCACGAGGGAATTTAACGGGTCTCAGAATTTATTCTCTCCAAAGATCTTTATGGCGATGGCCTCCTCTATTCTTTGGTTGGGTCTCCATTTGAATTCATGTTCAAAAGCGAAGCTTAGTGGGGTCAGCCCTTGACATTGGACAAATCGATTCCCAAAATCCCACTAAATATTTGGACAGAGGAAACCCCATGAAAACCGGTCGACCATTCAGTCGTCGGGAGTTTCTCAAAACCACCGGAGGGGCCCTGAGTCTTCTCACCGTGGCTACCCATCTCCCATCAGCTCTTGCCAACGCGACAGAAAGTGGCCCACTGCGGGTCAAACGCAACTCCCCACCTATCCGGCGATTGCTCGACGAGATGGAGTCCAAGGGCTACCAGTTTTTGAGCGTGCCCCGAAGGGACGGCGAGTTTCTTTATTTCATCGTTAAGGCAACCCGTTCGAGAAATGTCCTTGAGGTAGGCACCTCACACGGGTTTTCGGCGATCTGGCTCGGGCTCGGCCTTGAGGAGACAGGCGGCAAGCTAACCACCATCGAAATTGACAAGGGACGATACAACCTGGCACGCAAGCATGTGAATGAGGCAGGGTTATCCCAACGGATTACTTGCATCAGGGGAGACGCCCATGTAGAAGTGACAAAACTCGAAGGACCGTTTGATTTTGTCTTCCTCGATGCTGACAAAGAGGGGCAGATGGACTACTTTAACAAACTCTTCCCGAAGAAACTCGTCCCTGGAGGTATCCTTGCGGTCCATAACGCCATCCGGCAGACCCACTCCATGAAGGATTACCTCGACATGATCCAGAAACACCCTGACTTTGACACGGTGATTCTAAGTGTGACGATGGATGACGGTTTTTGCCTCAGCTATCGGCACCGGGTCTCATGAAACGCTTAAGCAGAATACAGTCTCGTTTCGTTGTGACTGAGTGAGAAAGAAAGGGAATAAATGGGACTTCTCAGGCTGTTGACGAACGATCCGATCGCTTTTTTCCTTCTCATCATCCCACTCCTCTATTCCGTAGTCATCCATGAAGTGGCCCATGGGTGGGTGGCTTACAGGATGGGGGATCCGACAGCGAAATGGATGGGCAGATTGAGTCTCAATCCGCTCAAGCATCTCGACCCCATCGGAACGCTCATGCTTTTTCTGGCAGGATTTGGATGGGCAAAACCTGTTCCGGTCAATCTAAACAATATCCCGAACCGGCGAAAAGGGCTCATCCTCGTATCATCAGCCGGAATCCTTGCCAATATCCTCTTTGCTTTCGGAACACTGCTCGTTCACAGACTCCTGGGTTTATCTTCAACCGGGATGATAGCCGTTATTTTTTATACGGTTGCCCATATCAATATTACGCTGGCGGCCCTCAATCTCATCCCCGTTCCTCCCCTGGATGGTTCAAAAATCATGATGGGATTCGCGCCGGCAGGGATCCGTTATTTCCTCGCTCGCATCGAGCCTTACGGATTCTTCATCATCGTCGGCCTGCTCTTCCTCGGCCTGCTCAACCCTTTCATTAGTTTTTTCCGGGGAATCATCATAGCGGTCATCAAAACGCTTCTTCCCTGAAGACATTGAGTGATGAGGGGCTAATTTAAAAGGGGGTTAACCAATCTGGTTAACCCCCTTTTAAATTTTGGTGGAGGCGGCGGGAATCGAACCCTCAGTTAATTTTTTAATTTATTGATTTGATTGGATTATTTTTGTGGATTTTTTATCCAGCGACGGTCCAGCGCCGTTATCTTTTTCTATTTTAACTCAGAGGAGGGCTGGAATGTCAATATGTTTTTATGGACTCTCAGGGATAACTTCTCTAAGTCAGTCCTGAGACTTTTGGCGTCACTATGCAGGTAATACTTTTCAGTCACTTTGATGGAAGAGTGTCCCATCAACTTAGATACTTTATAAGGGCTGGATCCCATATCGATCAATTGACTTCCGAAACTATGTCTTGTAGCATCATACAACCTAAACGATTTGATAATACCAGCCTTTTTCTTGATTTTATCCCATATTCTTTTTAATGTCGTTTCAGCATAATGTCTGCCGGTGTGGGGATTGATAAATACATAAGCCTCAGGCAGGTTGTTCTTCACCCTTTCAGAGATAAACTCCATCATTTCTGAATGAATCGGGATATTATAAGACTTAGCACCCCTTCCCTTCCTTTTCTCTCTATAAACACCCTTTGAAAAAGTAGCAGAGACGGTAATCATGGAATCCCTGAGATTCACATCCTTACACCTTAAAGCTCTCCCCTCACCCGGACGGCACCCTTGGAGCATTAAGAAAGCGATAATCGGTTTATGTTCGTTCGGAACATATTGAAGAAGCTTTATCTGTTCTTCGGAAGAAAGCCATTGGTGTTCATAAGAACTCTCGAGCCCTTGAAGCTCTTCCTTTGAAAGAAAGACAACACTTGTAATCAATTCTTCGTCATGCAACCACCTGATAAATGTCTTTAAGAACATAATGTTGATGAAAAATGGGGTATTTTGAGGTAGAAGAAGGTAATAAAAATTAAGCGAGAAATTTCTTAACTTATTGATTGAAGATAGAGTTTTCTTTAAATATTTCCATCTTGCCGGTTCTCTATATTCAAACTTTCTACAGCATCGGAATTTATTTCCCCTGAAACTCCTTTTTTAGTTCCTTACGCATAACTTTACCATAGAGATTTTTGGGTAGATCATCCACAAAAAAGATCTTTTTAGGCCTTTTGTATCCTGTCAAACGATCTTTACTAAAAGCCAAGAGTTCCTCAACGGTCACGGGAACTCCCTTTCTTGGAATCACAGCTGCCGTTATCACCTCTCCCCAGTAAGGATCATCGGCTCCAAAAACAGTTACCTGAGCTACTCCAGGATGGGCTGCCAAAATTTCCTCCACCTCCCGAGGATAAACATTAAGACCTCCTGTAATGATCTTGTCATGCTTTCGGTCTACGAGGAAGAGGTAGCCATCCTCATCCAGATACCCGATATCACCAGTATGTAACCAGCCTCCTCGAAGGGCCACTTCTGTTTTCTCCGGCTGGTTCCAATATCCCCTCATAACAAGATCGGATCGTGTGACCACTTCTCCAATCTCACCGGGATAAAGAGGACGGTCATGGTCATTCACCACCTTCACTTGAACCCCCGGATATTCTCTCCCTGCAGAGGCTAACCGTCGCTCGCGAACAGGGTCATCGTCGAGAATGTGATCATGTCTTGGAAGATGAGTGATCGTTATAATCGATTCTGCCTGACCATAGGACTGATCCAGAATGGGTCCGAAAATCTTTAAAGCCTCCTTGATTCTTTCAACCGCCATAGGGGACCCAGCATAAGTGATTCTTTTTAGGGATCTGAGATTGAAGCGAGGTCTTTCTGGGTGATCCATCAGCCCGATCAGGATCGTTGGAACTGTTGAGAAATCCGTAATATTCGATGTCTCAATTTCTTTAAATGCTTTGACCGGATCAAAGTTCCTGTGAAGATAGTTAGTTGATCCTCGAATAATGAAAGGGAGGATTCTTACAGATCCCGCATGGCTCAGGGCTCCGACAGTAAGGAGTTTATCCTCTTGCGTGATATCATAGACATCGCAGAGGAGAAGTTGAGTACAGGTCAGGATATTTCGATGAGTGAGCATAATACCCTTTGGAGCACCTGTGGTTCCAGAGGTATACCAGAGATCCGAAAGGTCATCGAGAAGTACATCCGCTTTTGGCTCTTGATCCGAACACTTCTCAAGAAAATCATCATAATCCATGCCAGGGCCCTTTCCCTTCTGGATGACCCAACGAACCTCAGAGAAGATCTTCTGAACCGTTTCACCAAATTCAGGGCCATGAATCAGAGCCTTTGCTCCAGAGTCTTCAATCATCCCTTTGATTTCTGAGGGTTGGAGTCTCGCATTCAGGCGGACCCATACGAGCCCTGATTTATAAAGAGCGAGATAAGATTCGAGATAGGCCAAACTGTTGTGAAAGAGAAGGCCGATTCGGTCCCCTTTTCTTAAACCAAGACCCAATAGGGCATTGGCCAATTTATTGATCCTTCCATTAAGTTCACTATAAGAGATGGGTTGACCATCGATGACAAAAGCAGTTCGGTCAGGAAAATAGTAGGCACTTCGTGTGATGAGGTACCCTGCATTCATAAGAGATTTATCCTTGGGATTAGCTTCTAAGGGATTAGAATGTGAACAGCAACCACCGCTGTTTCACCGGCCACATTTCCACCCCCATTTTCTACCAATCCCACATTTGGAGTAGGGTTGATCTGGCGGTCCCCTGCCTCACCGCGCATCTGCCAAACAATTTCAGCGATCTGGGCCAGACCTGTGGCTCCGGCTGGGTGTCCTTTAGAAGTCAATCCTCCAGAGGTATTGACCGGCAGTCTTCCACCCAACCAAGTTGTGCGTTCATCGATCATCCGGCCACTTTCGCCAGGACTACAAAATCCCAACTCTTCATAGAGGAAGAGTTCAACAGGAGCAACGGCATCATGAACCTCTGCCACCTGAATATCTTTGGGTGAGACCTCTGCTTCCTGATAAGCCTTTTTTGAGACACGGGCTGCAATACTTGGTTCATCTTTTCTGGTAAAACCAAAACTTCCTAAAATGGTTGAGCCAATCCTCACAGGCCTCTTTCCCATTCTTTTTGCCATTTCTTTTGTTCCGATGAGCAGGGCAGCCCCTCCGTCTCCGAGAGGACAGGTCATGAGCAAGGTAATGGGATCCGCAATCATTCGCGAACCAAGGACTTCTTCCACCGTTACCCGGTTACGATACTGAGCATGAGGATTGAGAGCCCCGTGATCATGGTTTTTCACAGCGACCTTGGCTAACTGCTCACGAGTGAGGCCATATTTTTCCATGTGGCCTCGAACACGCATGGCATAGATTCCAGCAAAGAGAATCCCCATCTTTCCTTCAATATCCTGATCGGAAGAGGTGGCAAGGACTTTGAGACTTTTCCCCGTGTCATCGCAGAATAATTTTTCTGCACCAACGGCCAAGGCCAATTCAGCCTGTCCCGAGGCCACCGCTCTGTGGGCCAGATAGAAGGCCGTTGATCCAGAGGCACAAGCATTCTCAACATTGATCATCGGAATCTTTGAAATTCCTGCTTCTCTTAAGATGACCTGGCCGCGGACCGACTCCTGTCCTGTGATCATTCCTGCATAGGCATTGCCCACAAAGGCAATATCGATATCGTGAGGATCGATCTTTGATTCACGAATCACATTCCATATAGGCTCGTAGGCCAAGCCCTGCAATGTTCTGTCTAGGAACTTTCCAAATCGGGTCATAGAAACCCCAAGCACGTAGGTGTCTCTCAATCTATTACTCCTTTCCATTCCGCTTCGAGGGCCTGAATCGATATCCAACGATGACTCGATTCTCTCTATCCCGACCCAATCGGACAACTTTCAGGCTCATTTTACATCCAATCTTGAGATTGGATGGTTCCCCGTAATCGGTAAGAAGGGAGAAAATCCGTGGCCCTTTTCCAGAAAGATCGATGTAACCTTGAGTGTGGGGGACACTGTAACCAGGAGGAGCCGTGCTTGCCACGACGAATGTTTGTAAGATTCCTTCATCGTTCAATGAAATCTGTTTGATCGAGCGGTCGTCTAAGCAGTGGGGACAATTTCTTCTTGAAGGAAAATAGACCTCGCCGCATTGGTCACACTGGGTTCCTAACAGATGAAGATCATCGAGGTGTTTCCCGGTAAGGGTACCGGGGACTTCTGAAATCCATTCATTGGCCTTGGCCATTTCTTGAATAGACTGGATCATCTCTTTCAATTCAGAGCCTGGTGGGAAGATCGCAGAGGCCCCTAATTCACGAAGTGGATCATGATCCTCTTCCGGGATAATCCCGCCGAGGATCACGGGGATATCAGTAGCATTCAACTTCTCCAACTCCTTTCTCAATTTTTTGATGATGGCCACATGGGCTCCGACCATTGAGGAGATACCGATCACATCCACACTTTCTTCGATTGCTGTCCTGGCCACCCCTGCTGGAGTCTGTCTGATTCCCGTGTAGATTACTTCCATCCCGGCATCTCGAAGTCCATGAGCTACGACTTGAGCCCCTCGACTATGACCGTCCAATCCGATTTTGGCTACAAGCACCCGGGGTATTCGACCCATTTTTTTCATACCCATGTCGCTCCCTCTTGATAGATTCCCCAAATGTTGCCGAGGACCTGACACATCTCTCCAATGGTCGCATAGGCTCGGACACAATCGATCAAGGCGGAAACGGAATTCTTGCCGAGGCGAACCTCCTGTTCAAGGTGATGGAGACATCTCTTGACCTCTTTATTGTTACGCTCTGATTTAAGATGGTGAAGCTTCTGAATGATTCTCTCCTGTAATGCTTCGTCCACCTTGAAGCATTCAATTTTCACCTTCTCCTTTTCCTCCCTGAAGCGATTTAAACCAATGATCATCCGTTCCCCTTTTTCAATCTCCTGTTGATATTCCCCGGCGGCCTTACGGATGAGGGTCTGGTAGAATCCAGCTTCAATGGCCTTCTGGGCCCCTCCTTTTTGGCTGATCTCCTCCATCAACTTTAAAGCCTTCATTTCAAGCTCGTTGGTTAAAGATTCGATATAGTAAGAGCCACCTAAAGGATCCACTACATTAGCGATACCCGTTTCATTAGCCAGAATATGCTGGGTCATCAAGGCCACATGGGCTGCTTGCTGGGTTGGAATGGATAATACCTCATCCATCGCATTGGCGGAAAGACTTTGAGCCCCTCCGAGGATGGTAGCCAGGCATTCCATGGTGACCCTCACGATGTTGTTGAGGGGTTGCTGAGCGGTCATCGTGTAGCCCGTGGTGTAGACGCGAATGAAACATTTCATGCTTTCCGGATTTTTTGCATGATAGCGGTCTTTGAGGAGACGGGCCCACATCCGACGGAAGGCTCGGTATTTGGCGATCTCTTCAAACAGATCCATGGGAACGGAAAGCTGACATTCCATAGAGGGGGCAAAATCGTCTATATCCAAGCCCCGGCTGACCGCCTCATCAATGTAGGCCTGTGCATTGGATAGTGTAAAGGCGATTTCTTGGACCGCTGTCGCTCCGGCTTGTCTCATATGGGAACCACAGACCACTATCGGTTTAAAATGCGGATAATGGCGAGTGCAATATTCAACAGCGTCGATAGAAAATTTCAGGGAGGGAGTTGGAGGAAAGATATAAGCCCCTCTTGCCACAAATTCCTTCAGGACATCGTTCTGTAAAACGATGCTGTATTGCTTTGGATCCAATCTTTGTTTTTCACCGAGAACGAGAAAGAGGGCGAGTGTGATCGGCCCGATGGCATTCGCTGTGGTAAAGATCTGCCGGGGCTGATTGAGAGGGATCCCATCGAATATTTCCTCCATATCTTTCAGGGAGTTGATGGCGACCCCTGCCTTTCCTACCTCTCCATCGGCCAATTCTTCATCCGACTCGATCCCTAATTGGGTGGGAAGATCTAAAGCCAAAGCCAGGGCGGTCTGTCCCTTAGAGAGAAGGTACTTAAATCTCTCATTCGTTGCCTCTGGATTCCCAAAGCCAGAATATTGTCCCATAATCCAGAAATCTGCTCGATACATGGATGGATAGATCCCGCGGGTGTAAGGGAAATCGCCAGGTCGCCCTAAATCCTTCTCTGGATCAAATCCACTTTTGTGGAGTTGCTCCTGATCGTAGACATCGGCCAATTCAATTTTCGAGTTTGTAAAGTAGACGGGTTTCCTCCGTCCCCTGGTTTTGTAATCGAGGTTCAATAATTTTTCCCATTCCTCATTCTTCATGTCATCGTTCCTCATCGAGCCGCATTATTTTGATTCAGGATCTCTACCAGGATTTCAGCTGAATCGGTTAAACCCGTAACATCGAGTATTGTCTCGATTCGATCCAGGCTCCCTTCGGACAGGAAGGATCTCGCGGATTGACGAAATTTTTCTCTGGTCATGGAAAAGGGTAGGGGATTTTCCGGTTCACCCAAAGGATGATTGACTTCCCCATAAAAAGTCTTTCCTTTTCCCACATCCACCTCGACGATGGCCCCTCTCTGATTGGGGTAATGGCTTTCTATTTGCGGATCGACATTAACCTTAATTCTTTTCATGAGTTCGACGAGTTGCTCGTTGGTAAAATGCTTCTCGTCAAAGGCATCCCAATCATTTCTTCCCAAGACGATCCTTGCTGCAAGGGCGTAGGGGATATTGAAATAGGCATCTCCTCGTTTGTTCAGGGAGTGAATTTCTGTCTCCACGGCAATTTTATAGGTTCGAACTTCGATTTTTTTAATCTGTGAGGGGCTGATCTGATGCATTTTCAGAATTTCCACCAAGGCATCGATAGACGGATGGACATGTCTGCAACCGGGGTATAGCTTCAAGTAGCTCCCACGGATAGCATATTCGTTTTCGAGAGGTTGATCGATTGGAATTCCAGGAGCATTTCCTAAATAAGAAGGATAAAATCCATCTTCAATAATGTGATCATATCCTGAGTGGCCAGTTCCGGCTATCATGGCTGCCGCGATCCCACTGCGGACCGACCAACCGACTTGGAGAGGCTGTGTTTCTCCGCTCCGAAAAGAAGTCATCAATCCAGCACTACCGAGGGCTGCGAGACAGATGGCATTCTGAGTTTTCAACAAATCATGCCCGAAGAGCAAAGAGGCAGTGGCTGCAGCACCAAAAGGTGCCGTAATGGCCGTGGGATGAAAGCCTTTTCTCGTGAATCCGGGATTCCCGCCTCTCGCCAAAAGGACCATAACGTCATATCCAGCAATGACCGCTTTATCAATAGCTTCCCAGCTTTTTCCTTCGGATAAGGCGATGGCGGTTGATATGACCGCTGCTGCGGGATGACAGGCTCCCTCACGAGAGCCATCTTCGAAAACAGAAGCATTGATGGCAAAGGCCCAAAGCATTCCTGCATCTAAGGCATTTACCCTGATTGGCCCGCTTGCCGGCCACCCACTTCCTTTGGATATCTTTGGACATAATTGAGTGAGATCTTGGAAAACTTTGTTCCTGAATCCAATGAAGGCCGAAGCTATAGCATCGAGCATATGTTGCCGAACGATCCGACGATCTTTATCTAAGAGTCGCGTTGAACGAATTTGTTGAAGGAGTTGGGCTAAATAAAATGCAATGCTTGAATCATTTTTCTTAGACATAGAAGAATATTTGCCTTCAACTGGATTTCTGGCTAAAGATTGCAGAGAAGATGTAACCCTTTCCTGCTTTGATGTGGTGTTTGATCAATTTTCTTGTATTTTTCACATCTTTCATGCTAATCGCCTTAAATATCTCTTTATGTTCCAAAACCACCTCTCTTGCGCGCCCCAGGGGTAACCCTTCGATGCGGTGTCGTAAAAAAATCCTCTGATAAATCTCTCGAAAATAATCTGTTAAATAAGGATTTTCAGCCATCCGGATATAACAGGCATGGAATTCCTGATCGAGCGTAAACCTTCCCCGGGTCACCTGCTCCCGAACAGATTTTTCATAAAGCCTTCTCTGCCTTTCCAGATCTTTCAATTTCTTTGGAGAAGCTTTTCGAATGGCCGGCCCAATGGCACCTAATTCGATAATCTCCCTGACCTCATATAGGTAGCTTGCCTCTTCTTGGGTGATTTCATGAACCCGATAGCCCTGATTTGGGGTGAAATCCAAAAACCCCTCGTTCGCTAAAATACTGAGGGCATTATTGATCGGTGTGCGACTCACTCCAAGCTGTTTCGCAAAATCGACGAAGATTAATCTTTGCCCAGGGACGATATTGTAATTTAACATCATCTCTTTGATCTTTCGGTAGGTCATCTGGGTTCGATTTCCGTCGGTCTTGATATTGACTTGCAGCTTATCCTTTTTTCCTCCCGCCATTGATTTAGACCTCCCACTTATTGTATCTAAATTTATTTGGGATTTTAACGTTCAGGAGTTTGGCCAAATTCAGACCAGACATATTGGTCCGATCCTGCTTCGTTGTCGGAGGATAATCCCAGCCCTCTTGATAAAGAAATCCCTTTTGTTTATCACTTCCTCCTCTTATAATATTGCATACAATATTACATTAAATTACACCTTGTCAAGGCTCTGTACTCGTTCACTACATATGAGACAGATTTGAGGAGTAGTCGGAACTAACGATGCCATTGTCTTTTAAAAATTGCAATGGCGTTTTGTAATTAAGGGCCTGATGGGGCCTAATACAGTTATAGATATACTCCCACTGCCGTAGTTCCGGGTTCAGTTCCGTTATATTCCAGGAGCAATCATACACTTCATAAAACTCTTCGGTATGAGTTCGATGAGCCCTTTCCACGCAGCCATTGAGCTTTGGGCTCTTCTGGGGCAAGACAAAGAGCCGAATCTTTCTCCTTTGACACTCCTGTTCAAAGTCCGAATAGAACTCCGATCCACCATCGACCTGCAACGCCTTCACCTTAAAGGGCATCCTTTAGGGTTCATCTCTTTGGTCACCAATGCCCCTGTTTGGGCCACCGTAATAATCACCTTATCATCAGGTAATTTAATCATACGAGATTCTCCTTTCACCTCATCTGCAGCATATTATAGCCAAGTTCGCTTCACTATTATCCTCAAGGCAAAACTCCGTATTTTTCAATATCCTTATTGTCTAAGACTGATACCCAGCTGGTTTCATATAAAAAAAATAAATCTTCAGCAAACCGAAATAAACAAATACAATTTAGTTATTCCTCTTTTAAGAAGGTTTTATGGTATTATGAATATAGTCTTTAGAACTCTTGAAGGATGAAATATCTAATGGTCGTTTCAATTCTATCAATTATGCCTTCCTCATATCGAACACAGCCAAATTCAAACAAGAGTTACCAGAAATTCCTGAGGTTGCGAACCAATCAAGCAATTCTATTTACCTTTGAAGTTAGGCCGTCTCTTCTCAAGAAATGCGCTGATTCCTTCCCTATGGTCTTCCGTTGAAAAGCAGAAGCTTGCAATCATAGCCTCATAAGCAAGACCCATTGTTTGGGGAGATTCGTGCGCGGCATTAATCGCCTTCTTGGCCATTCTGATGGCTACAGGACTTTTCTCAACAATCCTCATAGCCAATTCCATGACCGCTTCTTTCAATTCATTATGAGGTACTACCCTATCTATTAATCCAATTCTCTCCGCCTCTTTTGCGCTGATTATCTCTCCAGTGTAAACAAGCAATTTAGTTCTCCCACTCCCAATCAACCTTGAAAGTCTCTGGGTGGCACCTGCCGCTGGAATAAATCCCAATAGAATTTCTGGCTGGCCAAATTTAGCTTTGTCTGAGGCAATTCGAATATCGCAGGTCAAGGCTAATTCACACCCACCTCCTAAACAATACCCATTAATCATAGCAATAACAGGAATATCCAACTTCTCGATATCGTTATAAAGTTGTTGACCAAGGGTTGAAATGTAATTATACATTTTTAGTGGAGTGTTATAAAGGTTTTGGAAATCCTTAATGTCCGCTCCCGAAATAAAGGCCTTATCTCCCGCCCCAGTTATTACCAGAACTCGAATATCTTGATCTCTTTCAATTTCGCACAGTACTTGACGTATCTCCTGCCTAGTCTTCCGATTTAATGCATTTTGTTTTTCAGGCCTGTTGATTGTAATAATGGCGACCCTATCCGTTCTACTAAATAGCAAATTCTCTAATACCATGATTTCCTCCTTTCAATATTTATAAATATTATTGGTTATTTCCTTAACTGTTATAGCTTGATATTATTAGTTTTTTGGACATTTCCATAAATCTAGCCTCTTTTCATTAAAGTTAAACCGCCTTGACTTTAAAAATAAAATATAAAGAATTATGGAGTTTCCTTATATCTCCTCCTTCGCGAAACAAAACCTCTCCAAACAGTTTGAAACCCTTAATCCCTTTATACTAAGAAAAACCATGGAATAGAAGCTTAATATTTCTTCGATTCCTGCTACCCGTTATACGCTCAAGTCAGGGATCCTTTCCTGTAACATTTTTTAATGGGCAATAGGTGGTTCGTGTCCGGAATGTTGACAAAGATTTTGATTTGTGGGATATTTTTTAATAATTGTTACTTATAAGTTCTATTTAATTCCAGTAATTTCTCCTCGCCATTGTCATGTGCGTAGATCTCAGATAAATTGAGTACACTTGAGTCAAGGAATTTAATTATTTTGGTTCGTTTTTAGTTGACATCAACGCTCAAATCCAAGCATTTTTGAAAAACTGAAACGTCAGACAGTAAGAAATCTTTTTCGATTTGCCAAGGATCCGCATACCTAAAGGATTTGGATCCACGAGTGGTTTCGTAAATAATACAATAATGATTTTATGGTAGTCCGCTATCTTTTTGCGGTGTAAAATGAATAGTTCTATATCACACACGGAAATTTGAATTGAGGAAAAGGAGAGTCGTCCATGCATAACAAGGGAAGTGCACCATTTGAATCATCAAGTATTTTTCAGGTTGGGATTGTAGTTAACAGCATTGATGAAACAGTAAAATTTTATGAGGAAGTGTTTGGGATAGGCCCCTTTGAGATTCGAGAGGTCAACTATCCTACTGCCACATTTTATGGTGAAAAAGAAGGATATCGCGGTAAACGAGCGTTTGCCAAGTTGGGCCCAATTACATTAGAACTCATAGAACTCATTAGCGGGAAAACAATTCATGAGGACTTTCTTAAGGAAAAGGGTGAGGGTGTGCATCATCTTGGGTTTGAGGTAAAGAACCTAAAAGAGAGTATAGAGATGGCGAAGAGGCATGGAATAAAAGTAACCCAAGGATTTGCAAGAGAGGATGGGAGTGGTTTTGCTTATCTGGATTCAGATAAAATTGGAGGAGTTGTTTTCGAATTGATTCGGAAGGCTCCTTAAAAAGCTTAAAGAGATGCACCAAAAAAGGACAAGAAGGGACGGTCGTTTCCCGGAAATGAGCTACAGGTGGTTAGGAAGTGAGTAAACTAATTTTCAAGGGATGTAGTTTCTCTAGCGTAATGAATTTTCGTTGAGGGGAAGAATTTGTCAATAGCAATGCAAATTGTGCAATAAAGATTTAGATAATATTTAATGCTTGACAAATACCTCCGCTGGATTGTACAGAATGCTACGTATTACTGGTAATGCCCTTTCCTCCGGACAGTAGATCCCCTTCTATGTTAGAGAAGTAGTGCTACCGGAGCATAATCAACGAAAAGAGATGGAGGTTCCGATGGAAGAGAGAAATGTTGATAACGTGAAAAGTTTTGAGAAAAAGGGCCAACTACTGAAAAATGTGAATCACGCAATCACGATGACCGGTGGAAGATTTATAGCTGAGATGTTGAAAGGCTACGGTGTGACGCATGTTTTTTTTGTCGAAGCCATTTTAAGAAAGGCTCTTGTGGAAATGGAAACCTTAGGGATTAAAAGGGTATTAACTCACTCGGAAAAGGCTGCAGCTTATATGGCTGACGGATATGCCAGAATTAGTAGAAGACCTGGGATATGCATGGCTCAATCTGTAGGATCTGCTAATTTGGCGTCTGGGCTGCAAGATCCATACCTCGGCCTTTCACCTGTAATTGCGATAACTGGGAAGAAGCCTCCGATTGCCCAGTATAGAAACGCATATCAGGAAATTCTGCATGCGCCAATGTTTGAGCCCGTTACTAAATACAATGTGAGTGTGGATACTGTCGATCAACTTCCTTATATAATACGTCAAGCCTTTCGAGAAGCAACATCGGGTGCACCCGGCCCTGTACACCTTGATATGATGGGGTTTACAGGAGAAGTGATTGCAGAAGCAGAGGCACAGCTAGAAGTGGTGATTGAGGAACCTTTTGCTCATTACCCATCAAACCGACCTGAACCCGAGATTGAGCGTGTGCAAGAGGCAGCTCAGATCTTAATGGCTGCCGAGCGACCCATAATTGTCGCGGGCGGAGGAACCATCGCGTCTTCGGCAGGGCCAGAAGTTGTAAGACTTGCTGAGTTGCTGTCGATACCAGTTGCCACCTCACTTTCCGGAAAAGGAACAATCCTGGAGAACCACCCTCTAAGTGTAGGTATCGTAGGTTCTTATTCCCGCTGGTGCGCAAATCGAGCCGTGTCGGAGGCCGATATGGTATTATTTATCGGGAGCCACACAGGGGACCAAGTGACGAACGGGTGGACTATTCCGCGGCAAGGGACATCCGTAATTCAAATTGATATTGATCCACTGGAGTTAGGGAGGAGCTATCCAAATACGGTAGGATTGATGGGAGATGCAAAGGTTGCCGTTCGTAGGCTGATCGAATGTCTTCCCGCACATCCAAAAATCAATAATGATCGATGGGCTAAATGGACCCAAGACCTCGTAAAGGACTGGCAGAATGAGCTGGAACCCTTCCGTAACTCCGATGCCATCCCAATACGGACAGAAAGACTTTGCAAAGAACTTACGGAATTCCTTCCAGTAAATGCTGTTTTAGTCTCTGATACAGGATATTCTGCAATCTGGACAGGAACGATGGTTTACTTAAACCACCCTGGACAAACCTATATTCGCTGTGCCGGTTCTCTCGGTTGGGGGTTCCCAGCGTCATTGGGAGCGAAATGTGCAGCCCCAGATAGACCTGTTGTTTGTTTTACGGGAGACGGAGGATTTTGGTACCACCTGAGTGAACTTGAAACGGCTCGTCGATGTGGGATAAAAACAGTCACGGTGGTGAATAATAATAACTGTTTGGGCCAGTGTTTGGAAGGTGTAAATCGTGCTTACGGTAAACGAAAAGGTAAGAAAGAAGAACTGTGTATGTTTTCGAATATCAATTTTGCCAAAATAGCCCAGGCGATGGGTTGTTTTGGAATCCGGGTCGAAAATTCAGGAGAAATTGCTTCGGCCCTTAAAAAAGCGCTGCAGTCTGACACACCGGCCGTCGTTGACGTGGCAACGGATATGGAATCCAAGGCACCGAGTCCCTGGACGCCGTCATGAGATTTTTTTGGCAATCCCGAGAAATATCTCCAACCGGAATCCTGAGGCATTGTTGCAAATTTAATATAAAAATGAAGTACTCGAACGTAACAGGTGGAAAAATAAATGGATAAATTGATTATTACTGTGGCAGTTATTGGAGGTGCAACAACACGGGAAAAAAATCCCAACATTCCAATCACCCCCGAAGAAATCGCTAAAAGTGCCATCGAATGTTATCATGCAGGGGCAGCGGTTTGCCATATCCACGTTCGTAATCTGAAGACCCATGAACATTGCTCTGATGTAACACTATTTCAGGAGGTCTTTGAGCGCATCCGTGAGAAATGTGACATGATCATCAACCTTTCTACTGGATTCGGAGGGCGTGTGCTTTACAACCCTAAGACCATGGGAAACCCGTGGAATCTGACTCTGCTGAGAAGCCCCGAGGAGCGTGTAGAGCATGTGCTCAAATTGAAACCTGAGCTCTGCTCTCTGGACGTTGGTACTGTTAACTTTGGCCCGAACGTTTTCATGAACGTTCTACCCATTGTAGAAAAAATGGCCACGATGATTAAAGAAGTAGGGACCAAACCAGAACTGGAGGTCTTCGATATCGGCCACATTCGAATCGTAAACCACCTAATCAACAAGGGTCTAGTTATAAAACCCCCTTTATTTCAGCTTTGTCTTGGCATCCCTTGGGGAATCGAAGCTACTGTTGAAAACGTGGTTTATATGCGTAACAATTTACTTGACAATGCTCAATGGTATGCTTTCGCCATTGGCCCCCAACATTTTACTATAGCTACAACCTCCATCATTATGGGAGGTCATGTCCGCGTGGGATTTGAAGACAATATTTACATTAAGAAGAACATTTTAGCCACGAGCAATGCACAAATGGTTACAAAGGTAATCGAGATTGCCCAACTCATGGATCGGGAAGTGGCAACAATTAAGGAAGCAAGGCAGATCTTGGGGCTTACAAGATAGGTTCTTTCTTATATGACCAATTCAAATTGCGTGAGGGCTTAATGATTTAAGACTCAGTGACAATGGTCCTCACTCCACTTCTTTATGAGAGACATGGCCACCCTTGGAATTGAAGAGATCTCTTATTTTGAGCGATCCTCGGAAGTACACCTTCGTTATAAAATTCTCTAACCCCGGGTTTCTTACTCTGATTTCAGCATTACCAATCGATCGGTTCTTCATCTTTCTCTCAGTCCTACATAAACCTATTTTTCCCCAAGGAAAGCTTATTTGATTCCCAAGACCTCTGCAGCATTTCCACCCATAATCTTTTTTTGATCCTCACCATTCATTTCCTTGATTGCAGGGATCGCCAGAACCCCTTCCGCATCCCCTATTTCGAAAGGGAAATCGGTGCCAAACATCACCCGATCTGATCCTACCATCTCCACCAAAAAATGCAAGGACTTGGGGCTTAGCACACAAGTATCGAAGTAGAGTTGGTGGAAGTATTCACCAGGCGGTTTTGAGATATTTGAATGGCAGGAGGGATTATATTCATACTTCGGAGCAAAATAGCCTTGGTTGAGGCGGCCCTGCAGATAGGGAAGCGTGCCACCTCCGTGGGAGAGTACAAGCTTAAGCTCTGGATGACGCTCCAGGACGCCTGCAAAGATGAGCCTTGAGACAGCGAGTGTCGTCTCAAATGGATAGCCTACAAGTGTCCGAAGCGTATAATCGTTTAAGGCCTCGTTGGAAGCCCCGGGTGCCGAGTGCATAAATAGGAGAAGGCCCAGTTTTTCAATCATCGCAAATAAAGGTTCGAATTGAGAACTGTCCAGAACTTTTCCCGCCACAGAGCTCCCGATCGTCACACCTCTAAATCCGTATTCATTCACGGTTCGTCTAAGCTCATCAGAGGCTTTTCCTGGCTCCTTCAAGGCCAAGACTGCCAGGCCGCCAAGTCGCCCTCCACTCTCTTCAACTAACCTGGCCGTACTCTTGTTGAGAAGGCGAGAATACTCGATGTCTTGGTTTGAAACTAATCGAGGCGGGGGTCCGACCAGCTGTAAGTGAATCCCCCTTTTCCTCAAGCTCTCCAAACGACCTTCAAGGTCATATATCAACTTATCTAAAGGACCATAATTCCAGTCTGGAAACGTAAATTCGTCGTTACCAATCGATTTGAAACCGAACTCAATAAGAGACTCTCTCCTAAGGGCATGAGCGTGAACATCGATGATCATGGTTTCTTACCTCCTACTGAAGTCTATTCATCCGAAATGATTGTCACCTTAGTTTAACGTTAATGCCTGACATTGAATCTTCTTATACCATATTTTTCAATCCTCAGCAATTTAAACTTAGAATAGTAGCCGCTCATCCATATCCAATTGGTTTATCAAGAAAATAGAAATGCTTTGCCCATCAGTTCGGATATTAAAGAGGGGTTGAGAACAACCATTCAAACTCTTTAATCACTTCTCATAAATCGCAACGGCCCTTACCCAGGCTCCACTTCCTCCTTCTATCTTTATTGGAAATGCGGCTACCTTAAACCCGAAGGGGGTTGGGAGCTTATCGAAGTTGGCCATGCTCTCGATATGGCAATACTCCTTTTTGTAGCCAAGTTTATGTGCTTCAAGAAATCGCTCTGGTTTTCCACGCGTTAACATCACATCAAAAGGCTGATCCCATGTCCACGAGTCTATCCCCATCACTTTGACTCCTTGATCGATGAGCCATAGGGTTGACTCTCCTGTCAAGCCAGCACCCATATCCTTATATCCTTCCTCAAGCCAGTGTTTGGTACCATCCGTTCGTATCAATACAATATCAGCAGGCTTGAGTTTGTATGATATCTTCTTAAGTGCCTCTTCCAAATTCTCAGTTAAAATAGGTTGTTCCCTCTCAAAGTGATGAAAATCGAGCACCACACCATTGCCATAACACCATTCAAGGGGTATCTGATCTATCGTCTTGGCCGGCCTTCCTTCGGACATGGGTGCATAATGCCATGGAGCATCAAGATGGGTACCGTCATGTGTTGACAGAGTCAATTTATCAGTTGCACAATATCCCCAATCCGGAAAATCACCATCTTTTAATCCAAGTTCTGTTGCACGCATCTTCTGGAAGGTCTTGTGGTCAATGGATTCGATCTTGATATTACGTAGGTGCTTCGCTCTCGTTGTTAGAGGAACACTCAAATCAATAATTTTAACCATCTGTACACCCTCCTTTCAAACTTTTTTCTTGTAGCTGAACTCCAAATATCCCAACCTTTATACATAATACCAAGCTTTTCCTTCGACAGGCACTTATATCTGGCGCTTTATATATGCTTCATAGGAGACGACCGGAGCGTAGATCTCTTTGTCAACAGTAAAGTCCAGGACGGCTGGTTTACCAGAATCGAGAGCCCTTCTCAACGCTTCCTCCGCACCCTCAATCTTTCTCACTTTTTCCCCGTATGCACCGAAGTCTCTAGCCACTGCCCCATAGTCGATGTCCAAGAAGTCGCTTGTTTCAGGGACAATATCTTTAAAGTTGATTTTTTGAATGTGGTATTCATAGGCCAACGAATTATTATTCAGGATCAGCACAACTACAGGTAAATTACATCTCGCCGCCGTTTCAATATCGGAGACATGATAACCAATCCCCCCATCTCCGGTAATACAGAATACCCGTCCTTTGTCTTGAATAGCAAGCTGGGCACCGAGTGACGCAGGGAAACCCCAACCCAAAGAACCGGCTGCTCTTATGTATTTTCTCCCAGGGGCCTTCACATCAACGAGGGCTGCACCAAATGCTCCCATGTAGCCCGTGTCTGCAACGATCACATCCTCAGGGGAGATCACCTTGTTCAAAGTGGCTATGAGGGAGTAAGGGTTGATCCCTCCCGGGGGCCCGCCATCTTTTGCGTACTCGTGAAAGGCGGCTTTCCATGAGGCAACCATGGCCTGAACTTCCTGTACCCAATCGGCCCACTGACAACGCTTCTTCGAAAGGCCCGAGGCTTCAGCGGCCTCGATCATCGCCTGGAGGGCCAATTTTGCATCGCCCAAGATCGAGGCTTCCTCCCTGAAATTCATCCCTAGAACGCATGGGTCCAGATCGACATGAATGATCTTAGCAGAAGCACTAGGCAATTGCCATCGTCTTGTCGTCATGTCACCCAGATTTGACCCGATGACGATGTAGGTATCACATTTTCCGACAACGTCATTCGCCACTTTCCTGGAGTAGTGGCCCGGGACGCCAACAGCTAAGGGATGGTTCGTTGCCACAGACGATTTTCCAGCCGCCGAAGTCACGATGGGAATCGACAGCTTTTCCGCAAATTGAACGAGTTCATCCCAGGCTTCCGATAATAGGATCCCCCCGCCTGCGAGGATAAGGGGTCTTCGGGATTGGGCTATGATCTCCACTGCACGCTCAATATCCGGCGATACCGGGCCAACCCGATAGACGGGAACCCTCCTGCACTCGGGCTCAGCATAGAGCTGGACGTTTGGAAGATCCACCGTTGAACCCCTAGTCAACTCGAAGGGAATGTCGATATGGACAGGACCGGGCACTCCGGTCATCGCCGTCCTGATCGCCGTCCTGAGTATGTCAGGCAACCTGGCAATATTCGGCACAAGGACATTCCATTTCGTTACCGATGCAAATAGGCTCTGTTGATCATCAATCCCCTGATAGGCATATTTATAGAGACTTCCAGAATGCATACTGCTCGTGATGCAGATCACCGGGCTCTTTCCCCAATAGGCATCTGTCACTCCGGATACACAGAGTGCGGCCCCAGGTCCCCACTGTCCATATGTAAAGGACGGCTTGCCCGTTATTCGCGCATAAGCATCTGCCATCGCTCCACTTGAACGCTCACTATGGGAGAGAACAAACTTTATTCCCGCATTGCGTAAACCTAACCAGATATCCTGGTCTCCACCCGTCAGAGCAAAAAAGTATTCCACCTCATATAACTTTAATGTCTCTCCAATGATTTGGCCTGACTTCATTCATCCTCCTCTGCATCAATTCTCTTTCGCTGCCTGTTAGAAAAAAGGACCCCTCCGCTCACCGTACCGCTGACGCTCTGTGCTTTAGGACAAACTAAACCTTATAGACCTTGCACAACAAAGCCCTCAAGTTATACCCACCAAAACCTGGGTCTAGGAATGGCTCTTTGCACGGAGTAAGCATATTGCTATTTGACTCAAAGGCTCCGGAAAAATCGGGCTTCCCTTGTGGCTTCTCTGGAAACCACCAGTCGTGCTCAATATGAATAATTCGTGGATCCATTCCTTCATAAAGCTTCACCCTCTGCTTGCACCTCCCCCGAAGGGTTTCAATAAAGACCCAGTCTCCATCAGCTATGCCCAAAACCTTCGCAGTCTCAGGGTGGATTTGAACAATAGGATTCGGGTGGAGACGACGCAATTTGGCTACCTGTCTCAGCTCTGAATGGAAGAACATGGGCACTCTGCCGCCGGTAATCAAAATGTAGGGATACTCCGTCATCAAATCGGGACGGCTATAGGGCGTTTCTGGTTGCTCTTGGTAGAAAGGCAGAGGATCATAGCCGAGTTCTCTCCATTTGGTGCTGAAGAGCTCTATCTTTCCCGTAGGCGTAGCGAATCCTCCTCCTTTCCGGTAGTAGTCCGTTTGGTACTTTTTGTAATGCACCTTCCCTTCAAACCAACCCTTCCCCTTATTCTCGTACCAGCTGAGCCCCATCTTGCTCATCTCCTCTTCATAAAAATCCTCAGCGCTATCCCAGGGCCAGCTTTCAGCAAAACCGCATCCCCTTACGACGTCCCGTGCAATTTCAAATTCATCCCGGCACTCGCCTAAGGGCTCGATCACTTTAGGAAGAAAAAGGATACACCGATTATAACTCGATGTCCGTGAAACTAGATTTTTTTCTAGAAAGGAGGTCCCAGGTAAAACGACGTCGGCCAGCTGGGCGCTAGGAGTCATGAAGAGATCACAGGCCACTGAGAACCCCACCTTCCTCAACACTTCATAGGTACTTGACGTATCCGCCCAGGAGAGTAAAGGATTTGAGCCCCAAATCAGCAGGGCCTTCACCGGATATGGCTTTCCCTCAAGGACTGCTTTCTTCAAAGTCGGAATATGGGCCGTATTACATTCCCTGAGGAGTCTGTAGGTATCTCCACCCAATATCGTATCCTGAATCTGCCGGGGTATGGTCGCCCATGCCGTTGGCGTACCCAACCGTGAGCTCCATAGGGCAAGGGGTTTGGTATCCACATCGCCTCCAGGGATATCAATATTGCTGCACAGGGCTCTCAGCATGCAAATGGCTCTAGTGATCTGGTGAGAGCCCACCAGGTGCTCTATGGCCACGCCCCAAATCAGGATTGCAGGTTTTGTCGTGGCATACAGTCGGGCGGCGGCCTCTATTTGAACGGCCGGAACCCAGGTGATCTCAGCCACTCTCTTTGGTTGATATTCATCAACCCTGTCCTTAAGCTCTTGCCATACTGGCCGACAGTAGAACCCGTTAACCTTATACCTTCCTGTGAGAGCCGGTGTTATCTCTGCCTCACTTGCACCCCTTACTGACCTGCTACTTTTATCCCAAACCATGAAGGTTTTCGGATCCCCGCCCTCTCTGATATCGGAATCGACCAGCAGTTCATTCGTATCCTCGCGCACCAGATAAGGACCATTGGTCCACTTCTCGACGAATTCGCTATCATAAAGGCCTTCATGGATGATCACGTAAAGCCAAGACAGGAGCAAAGCTGCATCGGTGCCTGGCCGCAACGCCTGCCAGAGATCAGCCTTTCCCCCCATCGAAGTGCGCCTGGGGTCTACGACGATAAGTTTAGCCCCCTTTTTCAGGGCATGAAACAACCTACTAGCCGTGTAGTGGTCGGGGCTGGTTATATGAGTCTGAGCTCCCCAGAGAACGATGAGCTTCGTCCCTCCTTCGAAATCTGGATAGAGCCAGCCCCCATTGGTGCAGATTGAGGCGCGTTCTCTGGGAAGGAAACATTGAGCCAGTCCTGCGCCACACACATTAGGGGACCCTAAATAGTACGTGAGCAGTAAGCCGGTCCCCATGATATTTACGAGACGAGTCCCGACCGCTGTAGCTATCGCCTGAGGACCATATTCTTCCCGAATGAGACTGAGTTCCTTGACAATGATATCTATTGCTTCATCCCACGAGATACGCCGCCATTTGCCACTGCCCCGCTCCCCTATTCTTTTTAAAGGGTATTTAAGCCTGTCAGGATGATAAACATAGTCTAGAATAGCTCGCCCCTTAACACAGAGGTAGCCTCGGTTATTTGGGCAATCTGGATCACCCTCGACTCGGACCGCTCTTCCGTCTTCTACATAGACGATGATGCCGCAGCCACCATGACACATTTGGCATCCGGTCTTAATTAGGATTGTATTGTTACTCAGGGGTTTGGCCATCTGTTTCTCCTAAGATTCTAAACCCCCGTTCACTCTAAGATGAGGGAACCTAATCCTGGGGATTGACAAAAGCACGGCCAAAGCAAGCACCCACACGGGTAAAGCGCCGTGTGGGTGCGAGTTTAATCCATGAGATTTCACTATCGAAATTGGAATGTGGAGACCATCATCCCTTCTCGCTTCGATGATCACCTATTTATCTGTCAAACCGAATACCTCAATCTCCAGCTTGGCCTCCGCAAAAGGGGATGTGCCCAGGATGGGAATTAGGGTGGTTGGAGGAAGTTCGGACCCATAAAATAGGGTGGCAATCCTCTCCAATGCAGGATAGTCAGCAGGATTTGCCATATACACCGTTTGATGGACAACATTCTCCATTGAGGACCCATGGATCGCCATACACGATTTCAGTTCCCGATAAACAAAATAGGCTTCCGCCATAATGGACTTCGCTTCATGGACACGCCCATAGTCCAGAAAACTCTCCTCCCCCTTGAGGTCAGAGAACTTGTTCACGATGCAAGGCACTTTAGTATCTACAGGAACCTCACCCGCTGTAACAACGTATGGACCTGACTTTAGCGCCCCTACATAGTAACTGGCAATACCATGGGTGGCCATCAGTATCTCTCTCTTATGATCATTGGGGCCCTTAGGTGGAACCAGAGCAATGACACTATATTCAAAAAATGCATCCTCCCTACGTACACCAGAGACAGTTAAGGAAGTAAACGGCCCAGCATTCTCCCCCGAGAACAGTCTTTTCCTCACCTTGGCCACTGGCCCGAACTCTCGCATCGGTATGCGCAGCCACCCATTCTGCCGGAGCTGCCATGCCAACGAAGACCCTTGGGACTCCAGAATGTGTCGAATATGCCGGAAGGTCATTAACTGCTGAGCTGCAAGTGCCTCTCCCTTGGGAGTATATGGAGGCTCAGCCAGCTCTTGTTCCTCTTTTTTCAATTCCGCAACACGGGTCACCAGCTTTCCAGTTTCAGGATCAACTCCAGGCACCGGAGTTGTGAAGATATACTGTCCCGCTCTTGTACCGAGAGGATATGGGGCTGTCAGATGGTCAAGACCAGAAATACTGATGTTCTGTCTTTTTATCCCCCCTTCTCCTGTTAAGATGATAAAATCTGCCTGAACAGTAATTTCCTCATTTACCCCAGCATTCGTTGCCTCAATAATAGTGGTTGACGGCCGCTCATTGGGCATGAAGATGAGGATGACCCTTTCCAATCCAGGTAGGTCTTTCATGTCTTTAAGGAAGAAGCGCTGATGAACAATGTTGTCAAAAGAGAGTCCTTGCTGGGCAAGGAGATTCTTTAGGTTCCTGAAGATGCACCAGGTCTGACACAGTATACGCTCATCAGGAACATCTATGAGAAGCAAGCCTATGCTCAACTGGCGGTGGGCTTCTTGGGGCAGATCTTTAAAGCCCTTGACAAGCTTACCTGTCTCCAGGTCCGTCGGGGTCTGAGACCCTAAAAAAAGGAATTGCCCAGCCTTTATCCCGACTGAAGTCGAATTTACCAAACCCAGGTTCTTTATCTTGATCTTCACTTTACTAATCATTTATAGCCCCTCCTTTCAGGTTAGTGTGTGGAAAAATATGGTTGTCTTCTATTTCCCCATCATCAGGTTTGGAAGAAAGAGAGATGTCTGGGGAAAGATAATATATACAAATAATGTAAAGATAGCAGCGATGATAAAAGGAAAAACACCCCTGATGATATCGTCCATTTCTACCTCCGGCATGAGGCCTTTCATGAGAAAAAGGTTGAGGCCAAAGGGCGGCGTGAGCAGGGAGATTTCACCTAACTGGACTACCAAGACACCAAACCAAATGGGGTTAAACTCAAGTCTCATGATCGTGGGGAAGATCATGGGGAGTGTAACAAACATGGCTGGAACCATGTCGATCAAACAGCCTATGATGATATAGAATATCATTACAAGGAAAAGGATGACGTACCGCGAAACAGGTAAGGTGGATAGAAAATCTGCTAATTGGAAAGGGAGCTTAGTGATCGCTAGAAGGTACCCAAATATATAAGCACCGGCTAAGATAAGGTAGAGCATCGAGGTCGATTTAGCAGTATCAAGAAATGCTTCGGATAAATTCTTCTTAGCAATCCTTCTGGCAACGAGGCCCAAGATTAATGTACCGAAAGCACCTACTCCGGCAGCCTCAGTGGGCGTAAAAACACCCGAATATATCCCACCCATTACAATCAGAGCCAGGATAGCGACTCCCCACACTTTTTTTACAGAGATGAAAGCCTCCTTCCACGGTACCCGTTCTGGCTCTGGAGCTATCTTGGGGTTTATTCTAACCCAGATGTAGATAGTGATCATGTAAATGATCGCACAAATAATCCCCGGGATGATACCAGCGATGAGGAGTTTCGCAACCGATTGCTCTGTGATGATGCCGTAGAGAACAAACATGATACTCGGTGGTATCATCTGGGCTATCGGTCCAGCTGAGCCTGCGCAACCGATGGCTAGTCTCTTGTCATAGCCGTGTCTTATCATCTCGGGTACAGCGATCTTAGTCAGCATGGCACAGCCAGCCAAACCTGACCCACAGGCGGCACCGAATGCAGCACCTCCTACCACTGTTGCCTGGGCCAACCCCCCAGGAAAACGGCCTACCCATTTACGAGCGGCATCGTAAAGGTCACTACCAAAGCCAGCGTAAAAGGCAAGATTTCCCATCGCTATGAAGAGAGGCACTGCAGTAAAAGCGTAAAGGGCTGTCTTTGCATAAGGCACAAGACCCACCATCCCCAGAGAGGGTCCACTTCCCGCTAAGATGAGATAACCAAAAAAACCAATGCCAGTCAGCGTAAAAGCCACTGGTACCCCTAATCCCAACATGGCGAACAAAGTGACTACCGCAATCCAACCAACGAGCTCCGGGCTGATGTTCATGATGAAACCTTTCCTCCCTTGCCTTCAGTCTGGCGTCCGAGCAGTTTGACCGAACCGTGAACAATATCCAAAATTAACCTGATGCACAGGATGCCGCTTCCCAGCGGAACCGTACTTTTAGCTGGCCAAAGGGGATAGTGGACGATTCCCATGGTGTAGTCATTCGTCTTCCAAGCATCCAGGGCAAACAAACCACTTTGCCGCGTCACGATGACATAAATAAATAGCCCAAAGAGGTAGCCAAGAATCTTAATAATTTCTCTGGCAGTGGGCGAAAGCCTCGATGTGAGAAACTCTACACTTACATGGCCCTTGATCGACTGCATGTAAGGGATACCCAAGAAAACGAGGCCCGCCATCATAAACTGCGAGAGCTCAAAGGAGTCCTGCATAGGTTTATTGAAAACATAACGGAGAAAGACGTCGGTGGCCGTAAGCAACATCATAATGGCAACGATCACGGCCGAGAGATAGATCATTAGCTTTTCCAGGGCTTCAAACTTTTTTACCACGATGGAACTAGAGTTTGCCATAATCACCCTCTACCTTTTGCGCAACTCCGGATTTCGGAGGAAGCAAGGAAGTACCTCCGAAATCCGCCAGATTCTGTTCGCATTCTCACATCTACTTCTTGTAATAGGGGCTTTGGGGGGTATACCTTTCGAAGAGTTCCACCCACTTGTTCAGAAGCTTCGTTCCAGGCCGTCCTTCCTTATTTCTCTCCGACGCCCACTTCTCCCAGACTTGGCCTTTGGCCACCTCTTTAATCTTGGCCAAATCTGACGGAGGCACCTCTATGACCTTAACCCCAACCGCCTTCATCTTCTCGAGGGAAGTCCCGTCACCCTCGGCCTGATAGATACGTACAAAGGCATCAACGTGAACCTGGGCAACCTCGGTGATTATCTTCTGGATATCTGGGGGCAGTTTGTTCCAGGTGTCCAGGTTCATCGCCATTGGCCAGGCGCCACCCGGACCTAAACCAAGAGTTGAATAGTACTTTGCCGCATTTTGGAAGCCGAAGGCCGTAATGAAGGAAGGAGGAGCAGCCACACCATCAAGTGTTCCTCGGTCAAGGGCATCAAATACCTCTGGGGCAACGATCCCAGTTGGCACTCCACCTATGGCTTTAAGCAGTTCAGCTTGAAGACCCAAAGAACGAATCTTTTTCCCCTTGAGATCATCCAGATTATGGATCTCCATTTTACTAAGGATCCTATAGTTCGACGTACCAATCATCGAAATCGCCTTCAGATTCAGTTTCGTCCACTCGGATTCAATCTCCGGCAATTTGAAAAACTCTTGGCCTGCCTTCAATGGCGGCCATAGATCCACACCGATTCCGGGCATGCTACATACGTTGGATAATGGGAACTTGCCGGGCCAGTAGCTCTGAATCACGGCTGCAAAGTCTGCCATTCCCTTTGACGTAGCATCCTGTTGCTCTCGGCTAGGACAAAGGCTCTCTGACCAGTAGCGCTCAAACTTCACCCTTCCCTGTGAACGCTTCTCTACCTCTGCCAGAAACCACTCTTGGCCCAATGAATATGGAGCTGTGGCCACCGTGTCACAGGCAAACTTGAGTATGATTGGTTTGGCGGATGTTTGGGCTTCTGAAAGACCCTGTAGACCCATCATCAAAACAGTACCCAAAAACAAAAACAGTAATGAAATACGCAGAAAATTCTTCATAACCATTCCTCCTTTCTTGAATTGAGGCCACTACATGTGCCCCTTTCTCCGACCATGCTTATACCTTGTAGACCTTGCACAAAAGAGCCCTCAAGGTATACCCTCCATGCCCTGGATCGATAAATCGCTCCTCACAGGAAGTCAGCATATTGGCATTCGACTCAAATGCTCCAGAGAAACTCGGCTCTCCTTGAGTTTTTTCCGGAAACCACCAGTCATGCTCAATATGAACGATCCCGGGATCCATACCGTCAAAGAGTTTCGCTTTCTGCTTGCACCTCCCCCGGAGGGTTTCAATAAAGATCCAGTCTCCATCGGCTATGCCCAAAGCCTTTGCAGTCTCGGGGTGGATTTGAACAATAGGATCCGGGTGGAGACGACGCAATTTGGCTACCTGTCTCAGCTCTGAATGGAAGAACATAGGCACCCTGCCGCCGGTAATCAAAATGTAGGGATACTCCGTCATCAAATCGGGACGGCTATAGGGCGTTTCTGGTTGCTCTTGGTAGAAAGGCAGAGGATCATAGCCGAGTTCTCTCCATTTGGTGCTGAAGAGCTCTATCTTTCCCGTAGGCGTAGCGAATCCTCCTCCTTTCCGGTAGTAGTCCGTTTCATACTTTTTGTACTGGACTTTGCCTTCAAACCATCCCTTGTCTTTATACTGGTACCAACCCAATCCCTTCCTTTTCAGCTCCTCCTCATAGAACTCTTCGATGCTGTTCCATGGCCAAGGCTTGCCCAGACCGCATTTTCTTATGATCTCCCCGGCAATATCAAATTCATCCCGACATTCACCCAAAGGCTCAATCAACTTCCGTAAAAAAATAATTGTCCTGTTGTTCGTCAAACCCTGAGAAATACGGTTTTTCTCTAAGAAAGAGGCTGCCGGTAGGACGATATCTGCGAGCTGTGCGGTGGGTGTCATGAATAAATCACAAACGACGGAGAACTCTACTTTCTTCAAGACTTCAAAAGTACTCGAAGTATCTGCCCAGCTCATCATTGGGTTTGAACCCCATATAAGAAGCGCTCTCACTGGATATGGCTTCCCCTCAAGAATGGCCTTCTTCAATGTGGGGATGTGGCCAGTGCATGTCTCTTTCAAAAGCCTATAGGTATCCCCACCGAGAAGCTTATCCTGCGTCTCTTTAGGTATGGTTCCCCAGGCCTTTGTGCCTCCAACCCTTCCATCCCATCCAGGGGAGGGCCTCATGTCTGCCATGCCACCCGGTACATCAATATTATTACAGAGGGACTCCAGAATACAGATAGCCCTGGCAATTTGATGTGACCCTATTTGCTGCTCAATGGCCACACCCCAAAGCAAAATACTTGGCCTGACCTTTGCGTACATTCTGGCTGCAGCCCTAATTTGATCGGCCGGAACCCATGTGATCTCAGCTGCTTTTTCAGGAGGATATTCGTCCACCCTATCTTTCAACCTTTGCCACACTGGCTGACAGCGCATTCCTCCCACTTCAAAACTTCCTAAGAACGCGGGTGTCCCTGTCTCGCCAGCACGTTTCACAGACCCGCTGACTGCATCCCACACCATATAAGAATGAGAATTGCCTCCCTGTTTAAGATCGGCCTCCACTAAAAGCTGGTTCGTCTCCTCACACACTAAATAGGGTGCATTAGTCCACTTTTCCACAAATTCTTTGTCGTAAAGACCCTCATTGATGATCACGTTGAGCCAAGAAAGCAATAGAGCAGCGTCGGTTCCAGGCCGAAGTGCCTGCCATATATCAGCCCTCGCAGCCATCCGGGTACGTCTGGGGTCTACAACGATAAGTTTGGCTCCCTGTCTGAGGGCATAGAATAATCTCGCGGCCGTGTAGTGATCTGGACTCGTAATGTGGGTCTGCGCTCCCCACATAACAACCAGCTTGGCCCCTCCCTCAAAATCAGGAAAAAGCCAGCCTCCATAGGTGAAAGTCGAAGCTTTCTCTCGCGGGTGAAAACACTGGGCCATCCCAGCGCCACAGGCATTGGGGGAACCGAAGTAGCGGATAAAAACCATGCTCGTTTGTGTGACGTCAGCGGACCTCGTTCCAGTGGCCATAGCGACTGCTTCGGGCCCATTCTCTTTGCGAATTTCCGCCAGCCTATGAGCGATAATGTCTGTGGCCTCGCCCCACGAGATACGCTGCCATTTGCCACTGCCCCGCTCCCCTATTCTTTTTAAAGGGTATTTAAGCCGGTCAGGATGATAAACATAGTCTAGAATGGCTCGCCCCTTAACACATAGGTAGCCTCGGTTATTTGGGCAATCTGGATCACCCTCGACTCGGACCGCTCTTCCGTCTTCTACATAGACGATGATGCCGCAGCCACCATGACACATTTGGCATCCGGTCTTAAATACATCTGTCCTACCACTTGAATTCTTGCCCATCTTCAATTCCAATTACATGTAATTATGTATACCATCTTAGAAACCTTTGTCAATACTTTTTTATTATTTTATATTATTTCCTTGACAAAATATTTTTTTAAAAATATTATTCAAAATATCTTATAAGGGGGGGTAGAATCGTCGCATGAAATAGTATTGGTAATAAATCATTTATTATTTTTTGTAGAAAAATTTTTAAAAAGGAGGGGAAAAATGAAAAATTTGAAAGGTAGACTATCAGGCTTAGTTACAATCTTACTTTTGGTGGGAATTAGTTTGGTTGGTTTCGAGACTGTCTGTTCGGCACAAGCCCCGATTCGGCTCAAGGCCGCCTTTTGGGTTTATCCGCAAAGCGCATTTGCTGTCGGTCAGGATTGGTACATGAAAGAGGTCGAGTTTCTTACCAAAGGAAAAGTGATCTTTGAACGGTATTGGTCGCAAAGTTTGGTCACTGCTAGGGATATTCCCGACGCCTTAGCTGGAGGTATTGCCGATGTAGGCACCATTCTACCTGGTTACTATGCGGGCAAGTTCCCCCTGGGGGATGTGGGAAGCATGCCGGGTTTGAATTACCATCAATGGCCATGTTTAACGGCTTTACAGGAGACTTGGAATCATGCTCCAGAGCTACGAGAGGAATTTGCCAGGCGGGGGGTTAGGATGTTGACTCCGATTGCTTTTGGACCATACAACTTGTGGACCAAGAAAGAGGTAAAGAGTTTAGAGGACCTTAAAGGTCTAAAGATCCGTAGTGTAGGCATCCAGGCTTTACTAATAAAAGCTCTTGGGGCAACACCAGTCGCCATTACCCCTCCAGAACTTTATGACGCTTTGCAAAAGGGCACTGTTGACGGAGCTGTAGGTGATTACGACGTTGCTGTTGCGTATGGTTGGCACAAAGTCACCAATTATTACAACATGGTTCCAGTAGGTACTTCCACTTGTTATTTTGCTATAAGCAACAAAACATGGAATGGATTACCTGCCGATATACAGAAGATCATGCAGGATGTAGTGCCAGATGCAATTAAGGCCTATGCCGAGATTTACGAAATCGATGGTATTTCCAAGTGGAGAAAGATTGCACTCGGAGCCGGAATTAAAGAAGTACCTTTCCCTCGTGATCAGGCAAATAAGGTAAAAGAGATAGCTAAAACACAGGTGTGGGACAAATGGGCAACGGAAATGCAGTCTAAAGGATTTGCAGGCCAAAAAGTACTTGAAACTTATGTTAAGGCGATTGAGAAGTACATCCCATTAGATCCAATGAAATATGAGTAAATTACCGGTTAGGAATAACTCACGGAGAGAAATCTAAGAGAATCAGAAGGAGGGAGAATGATGGAGATGCAAAAGCAGCATTTTTGGTATAACCCAGATGCCCAGAAGGCAGGTTTTATTCCTACTGGCTGCAAGGCGGGACAGTTATTATTTCTCTCTGCCCAAATGCCCGTTGACCTGGAAACGGGAGAATTAATTCGCTATCCTTGGGAACTTCCACCCGAGGGAAACGACCGTATTGTGACCGGCTGGGAGTTCTTTGATGCCAGACATGGACCTATAAGGGCTCAAACATGGATGCTATACAATAACCTGTCCAAAATCTTAGCTCAGCAGGGCTCGTCGCTGAAAGATATAGTCCGACAGAGGATCTACCTTCGGGACGTAGCGGACACAGGAGCGATGGAAGATATAATACTTTCCTTTTTCCCTGAAGATAAGCCGGCCACTATGATCTTAGGAGTGGCCAATCACGGAGTTTCATCGGATATTCGTATTCAGGTGGAGATCATCGCTCTTATCCCTCAAGCCAATGGCATTAGAAAAGAGGCTGTTTACATCCCCGAGCTGGCTTCGGTAACAACTCCCTATCCTCAGGCAGTTAAGGTAGGCCAATTTCTTTTTGTCTCCGGTATATTGGGCATCGACCCTGAAACTGGGCTTGTGGGGACCAAGCTAAAGCATCTGGGCGCTGACATCAAAGAGGTACAAACAGGCCATCGTCAAACGGATTCTACTGCAGAGGCTATGAAGGTTCAGTTCTGGCTCACGAACAAGCTTCTGGACCGGATTATCAAAAGCCAAGGGGGAAATGGCTTGAAGGACATCTTACGTAAGAACCAGTTTTTCCGCCGAGGTATGAAGGAAGTCGCGGATCGATACCCTCTACGAGCGAAACTTTTCAAATCTCGTGAGGAGTCACCCGCTATTACTGTCTTTGGGATCCAAAACCTTAGCCCGGTAGAAGAAGCGATGATTGTAACCGATGCGGTGGCCGTTCTCCCTGGTGAGTTCCGCAAGGAGGTAAATGTTGTCCCTGATCGGACGGTCGGATTATACCCCATGTGGACCAAAGCAGGCCCTTTTTGGTTTGTATCTGGGGAATTGGGCTTGAACTATGGCAAGCACCAAGCTATTTGCTCTTTTTCCGATCTCCCTGATACAGGGCGTTTTCTGGCCCAAGTCTGTTTCCACGATGGCAATGCCACAGCAATGGCTCAAGCCTGGCGCATTTACCAGTCCCTTGATCGGATGATGCATGAAGCGGGGTCAGATCTATCCAAAGTCCTTCAGCAGAGTATCTACATTCGTAACGTCCAGGATTATCTTGCAGTGGAAAGAGTTGCGAGCCTGGTTTACCAAGGTCGTATTCCTCCCACAACCCTGGTTCCTGTGAATGACATAGGACCATATGAAACCTTAAGGATGGAGATTGAAACCATTTCGTTAGCAACATAAGAAGAAATAGGTGAATCCCTTAAGCCCACGTCAAAAGCAGTGTTTTGGAGGGGCGTGTACCCAAAAGAGATTAGAAAAGGGTGCATTCAAGGAGATAGGGCTTTTAAGGTATATGGATCGGAAACCCACTGAAGAAGTAAAACACCGGCCATTGAAATCTGGAATAGATTAAGGAGCACTCTATACATATTCAGGAGGCCTTTATGGGAAGGACGTGGATGGCGGTTAAGAAAATCTTTTTCATGATTGACCAATGGCAAAGTTTTACGGAGAGAGCACTTAGCGTTACCGGGGGCTCAATGATCCTCATCTTAACGATTCTGACCACTGCAGACGTCTGTTTGCGCTACTTATTTAACAATCCGATCCCCGGGGTGTATGAGTTATCCGAACTAATGTTAATAGGAATAGTGTTCTTAAGTATAGCCTATGTACAGGCCAATAGGGGACATATAAGGATAGAGATTTTAACGTCGTTATTTTCCCCTACGGTTAAATTTGTGTTAAATATATTCGCATATGCCTCAGGCATTTTTGTTTTTATCTTAATCACCTGGCGATCAGGATATCTTGCTTGGCAGGCCTTGGTTCTTAGGGATTACACAGGGGGACTCGTGCAATGGCCCATATGGCCTGCCAAAGCTGCATTATCTGTAGGGAGTGGGCTAATCTGCCTCAGGCTTATTCGAGATTTGTATAAAGAGTGTATTCGATCAAAAGGCTCCAATCCTTAAATCTTATTGGGAGGTACGTTAGGTGGATTCTGTAACTATGGGTTGGATTTCTATCTTTGTGGTATTTTTGCTCTTATTCTTAGGGGTACATGTTGCATTTGCGCTGAGTTTGGTTGGGTTTTTGGGTTACGTAATTATCGGGGGAACTGGCCCCGCCCTAAGTGTTATGGGCGTGGTACCATTTGGAAGTATAGCTATGTACGCATTAAGTGTCATTCCTCTTTTTCTGCTTATGGGAAACTTCGCCTTCCATGCGGGGTTGGGTTCTGACATCTTCCGAGCTATGCAACACCTGACAGCTCGCATCCCTGGCGGTTTAGCTCAGGCAACTGTGGCTGGGTGTGCTGTTTTTGGGGCTGTTTCTGGTTCGGGCCTTGCCGCGTGCGCTATGATGAGCAAAATAGCAATTCCTGAAATGATAAAACATGGCTATGATCGCAAATTGGCCATCGGGGTAGTTGGAGCTGCAGGACCACTAGCTCAGATGATACCACCGAGTATCCTAATGGTGATTTATGGCATCATCACAGATACGTCTATAGGAAAGTTACTTATCGCGGGTATTATCCCTGGTATAATTTGTGCGATTAACTACATGCTCCTCATCTATATCCGAGCCAAGAGGAATCCCTCAATAGCTCCTCTATTTTTAAAAAAGATTTCTCGAAAAGAAAGCTTTTTGGCCCTAAAGAATGCCTGGGCAGTTGGCATACTGGCGTTCATAATAATAGGCGGAATTTATTCCGGCGCTTTTACGCCCACCGAAGCTGGGGGAATAGCTGCCTTCTTCGCTCTGGCATTGAGCCTATTTATGAAACGGCTAAGCTGGAAGGGTTTAGCCGACTCTCTAAGCGATAGCGTAAAGATAACAGGTATGATCTTTCTCATTATGGTAGGGGCCTACATATTTGGAACTTTTTTGGCAATCTCACAGCTCCCGTTTAAGGTTTCTGAGTTCCTGACCACGTTGCCAGTCCATCGCTTCTTCATCCTTGCAGGAATAATGGTGTTATATCTTATCCTTGGAACCTTTCTAGATATGATAGCCGCTATGTTCCTTACCCTTCCTATCATATTTCCTGCTATTCAAAAGCTGGGCTACGACCCTATCTGGTTTGGCGTACTAATTGTTCAGCAAGCCGAAATAGCCCTTCTTACACCACCATACGGACTGAACCTCTTTATCTTGAAAGGAGCTGTGCCAGAAGCGAGTATGGGTGAAATAATCAAAGGCGTTTTCCCTTTTCTTTGTGTGGCCATCTTGACTTTGGCTATCTATGTAGTATTTCCCCAGGTTGTATTGTTCCTACCAGGCAAGATGGGATGAGAAATGGTAACACAAACGGGTATTAAATTCGCCTGAAGCAAAATGAAGCACGATTCATGATTATAGAGATTAGTAACAAGGATATTTTTTCAGGGCCATAGATCAGCAAGCTTGAGTGAATTTTAATAAAACAGAAAAAAGCTCAACTAAAGGGAGGAAATGATGAGTAAGCCTAGATTCTATATTCTATCTTGGGGACCTTCAAAAGACCTTTACCCAGGAGCGGCCGCTTTTGAAGAACTTGTAGGAAAGTATCCCAAAGCGAAAAGAGCGACCCGGATCACTGTTGCTGATTGCACAGTTGGCCTGATTGAATACGATACGGAAAAGAGTAGGAAATACATGATTCTGGATACCGGCATGGCCTCAAATTGGGATAGGATTTATGGAAAGATGCAGGAGATTGGTTGCCGTATCGAAGATGTGACACATGTATTGCAGACCCATTGGGATGAAGACCATTTCGAGAACATCACGTATTTCTCCCATCATCATCCTTTCTGCGTTTGGGGAGGCTCAGGCTCACATTTTGATCCTGTTAAAGGCCGTATATTAATACTTGGCACAGGGATCTATTTACTCACCGAAGATATCTACCCTGATGGATATATTGAGGATAAGAACATTCGATTTTTTTATACGTACAGAGCTCATTCACGGGACGAAATGTACTTCATAATCGATTCACAGAATGAGGGGAAAGTGGCGTTTATAGGAGACCTTATACACGCCCCTCTATACGAGAGGCCGAACATCGAATACCATCTGTTGCGCGATCAAACTTACTGTTTAAATGTCTTTAGAAAGTATAGTTGCCTGAAGGAGATATACGAGAAGAACCCCGATTTGAAAAAGATATACGCTGGGCATGCTGCTGGGCCTATGACTCACAAAGACTTAGGTGATTACATAAAGTTCATGGAGGGAAAGGAATACCGAGCCTTCATGATGAAATATGTCGAAAAATGGAAAGAGACTTTGACCCAATATGAAGAAATATTACAAAATATGTGAGGAGGGTTGAGATGACAAAGATTCCCATTAACCCAAAGACCATCTATAATGCCCCATCCCGTCCATTCTCTCTGGGGGTAATCGCTGAACCACCAGGCCGTCTCCTCTTCGTATCTGGCCAAGCGGCCACCGATGAGAATGGGAAAGTAGTAGGCAAAGGGGATGTGAAAACTCAGACCCGAAGGGTCCTTGAGAAAATTAAGAACATCATAGAGGCAGCAGGAGGGACCGTCAAGGACATTGTGAGCGTCACCGTCTTTCTGACCAATATGCAGGATTACCAGGCGATGAATGAAGTCCGCCGCGAGTTTTTCGGAGGGGAATTCCCATCCAGCACGGCAATAGGAGTAACGGCACTCGTGAATCCTGATTTCCTGGTGGAAATAAATGCCGTAGCCATGATCCCTGGGTAAAATCATCAGTTCCAATATCAATAACCTCGTTGTCGCAGAGGACTCATCACGGCCCTATTATTTGTCAATGTTGGCAAGGCTCAAAGGCTATTTGATATGTATAAATGCTGAGAAACTCAAATCGGAGAGGTTTTAAGATGACTGATGACTTAAAAGAACGTACACGAAGAACTGCATCTCTTTATTTTGACGGACTAAAAGGAGAACGGCCTTATGAACTCTGGCGATCCTTCGATCCTGAACTCGCCAGAGAGTTCTCCTTATTCATTACTGCCCAGCTCTATGCTCGTGAACGCATCTCCCACCCCACCCGCCAATTGGTTTCTGTTGCGGCGTTGACTGTCCTAGGGCAGGTGGAAGAACTTAGGATGCACATCCATGCCGCTCTCAATGTGGGTTGTACTCCTCAGGATATAGCCGAGGTTATCTTTCAGATGGCCACTTACGGAGGGGTCCCAGCGATGAACAATGCTCTTAGGACCCTTCGAGAAGTTCTTAAGGATCGTGAGGCTTGGCCTCTTCAGAAAGAAAAGTAGTCGTCTTTTATCAAAGGCATTCTTTTAAACCTAGCTGATAGGGTTTTTCCCCCGGTGAGGATACTTCGCCGCTCCATCCATACATGAATTGGATAGTATTCGTTTAGCAAAGTCCCTAATAAAGGTCAAAGGGCTGACCTTGCAGATTTTTTGAATGAACCTATCCCAGTTTTTTGCGTCCTCCTTTGAGGAGCTCTTCGTCTCCAGGATAGAAGGAACCAGAGGATCCCCGATTTTTTTCCAGTCGACAGAGAAAAATCACCGATTTCTCAAGTACGGGGGAATCTCCTCTTCGAGCTTACCTTGGTAACAGCAGTGCTGAAGGTGCTTATCGAATTTATAATCCTTGGGTTGGGCCGGAGAGACAGGAGCGCAGGTCAAGCAAATAGCTTTCCTCGGCATGATCGAAGGTTCACCCTTGACGGATTCAATAGATTGGATAGCCTTTTCCACAACTTCTTTGTCCCCTTCTGTGACAAGCGTTACCGCCCCTTCCGAGCCATTGCACCCCCCTGAGGCCACATGAAATGTATCCACGCCAGCCAGGATCTTTAGGGCGGTAATCTCTGTAACCACTTTTGCTCCGGAAAGCGGCATCAAACCCACTCTTTGCCCCTGGCAATAATCAAAGGTCTGCTGGCCGCAAAGTGGCACAGCCTTTGAGACTGAAGGTACTAACTTCTCTAAACCTACTGGTACAATTAGGCGAATCCCCCGGGCCAGGATGGTCCCGATGGCCCAACCGATGGTTCCCCCTTCTGGATGGGCCATGAAGACAGCCGCATTCCCCTCTGGATCTATGCAATTGGCACCTTTTATAAAAACCGAGTCCTGCCCGAAGTCGCGCAGTAGTTCGCTCATTGTCGGAGCGGGTTCTTCAATTTTGCCTCGGTTCAGCACCAGGATGGGGGGTTTCTCCGTTCCCAGCGTGGTGCAAAGGGTCCCTCGCAGAATCACCCCGGAGAGGTATGATTCGCGTTTCCACAGTTCGGACACTTTTCCCTTCCCCAAAATCTCTTCTACCACAAAGACATTTGTTGAACCATGGCCGATGAGTATTTTTCCGATCTCTTTGGCTCGCTTAACTTCTTCCAATTGAGCAACGGCTTTAGCAATGAGCCTTTTTGATTCCGCGGGAGTCAAGACAAATAAAGCACGCATAACCGAAATCTCCTTTCTCCATTAAGTATTAGTGAGGTTGGAAAAAACCATTAAAGGCAATGCAGGAGTTAAAATTTCAAAATAATTTGATTCAAGTGAGTTGAATATAACAAATGAACGAATTTAAAGTCAATAAAAATGAGACATAGGATGAGAAAAAAGTGAGAAAAAAAGTGACAAGATATGGGTTACTTTCTTAGGAGGTCCACTACCCTTTTTTGCAGTGTTGATGGTATCCGAGGAGGTGATTTTGTTTCATTTCAAGCAATTGATTACGGATCAGGGTAGGAATAAAATTCTTGACATAATTTTCAGAAATGCTAAGATAATTTAAAGAGTTTAGTTCGGTAGGTCTCTATCGGAGGGCGTTGAAAGGCGGAAAGTCACTGCTAAGGACCTCCTAACGGTTTATAGATCGACTAAAAAAAGAGGAGGACTGATTGAAGGGCATTGGCTCAATCCCAATTAACTGATGGAATTAAGTGCATCGGTAGCAAGTCATGAAAAAGGGAATGCTATGCAGCATTTATTAAAGAGGAGGAGGACGATGAAAAAATTTTGTTTGTTGGTTGTAGCTCTTTTTTTTACAATATTCCCCGCTCTCTGTCTTGGTCAGGAGTATCCTACTCAGCCGATTACGATGGTGGTCGGCTATGCACCGGGAGGAATGTCCGATACCGGGACCAGGATGATCTGTGAGGAGGCGAAGAAAAACCTTGGGGTGGAAATTTTAATCCAGAATAAGCCTGGGGCAAGTGCCACCGTAGGAGTGAGCTATGTGATGACTGCCAAACCGGATGGCTATATCCTGGGGGGAACAGGCGATACCCCGTTCCTCAGAGCACCTCACATGCTCACGTTAAATTTCGATCCAATCAAAGATACCCTCCCCCTTGTCTATTATGCGACGAACCATAATTTCATCGTCGTACGCGAGGACAGTCCATTTAAGACATTTACGGATTTGATCAACTTCGCAAAAGAGAATCCAGGTAAGCTCACCTATGGTTCCCCGGGATTGGGGACAACCCTCTACCTCAGCTTTGCAGGCGTAGCTCATCACTTGGGATTAAAGTTCTCTTCTGTGATGTTCTCGGGTGATGCCCCTACCCTCCTCGCCGTTCTGGGAGGCCATGTCATGGCAGCAGGGATCTCCGCTGGCCCATGCATGCCACAAATCAAGGCTGGTAAGGTAAGACCTCTTGCGGTTACCGATGGGACGAAGCGAATCGGCAAGTTCCCCCAAGTTCCGGTCCTTCATGAATTTGTCACTGCTGACTATGTGATACCTCCCTTCGGTCTTCTCATATTCGGACCGAAAGGGCTTCCCGGGCATGTTGTTGATAAGATCGAAGATGTCTTCAGCAGGGCGGCAAATTCGGAAGGGTTTAAGAAATGGGCGGAAGGTGAGGAAGTTTATCCCCTGCAGAAACCATACACTGGAAAAGATCTCCAGAATTACCTGGAAACCGAATACAAGCGAATGGGTAATCTGATCGACAAACTCGGGGTGAAACCGAAGAAATAACGAAGAAAATTCCGGAGGATAACCTCAAAGAAATGGCTTCCCCCAAGTTGTGGGTCTTAAAAAGAGACATCAATCTCTGGGTTTATCTGTTTTTGATTGTTTTTTCCATCGCTGTGGCAAAAGGGGCTCATCGTCTCGGGCTCGGTGACCTTCTTTCTCCAGGACCCGGATTTACATTTTTCTGGACTTCAATTCTCCTTGGAGTTCTCTCCCTTCACCTCTTCCTGAAGACCCTTCTGACTGATGCAAAAAAGGATAAATATCTTTGGAAGGGGAAAAGATGGAGTAAGGTTGCTTCCATGGTTGTCTGCCTAATAATCTACACTCTGCTGCTGGATTTCCTTGGTTATATTCTAATCACCTTCATTGTTCTTGTCTTCTTGTTCCGGATTGCTGGGGGAGAGAAAAAGAATTGGATTTTGATTCTAATGGCGGCGGGAGTCTCCTCCTTTGTGACTTATTTCGTCTTTTCGCGCTTGCTTGCCCTTCAGTTTCCAAAGGGCATCCTTCAATTCATTTAGCCCCCGCAAGAACGGTTTTCTTAAGGGCACTCTTGATTAGTCGACTGCAGGGTTTTTGGAATGACTGAGATCATTAACGGCTTAATCACGGCTACCACCCCAATGAATATGCTCTTGTGTTTTATCGGGACCTTCGTGGGAACTCTCGTTGGTGTCCTTCCAGGGATCGGGCCCATGGGCGCTATGGCGATCCTCATTCCCGCTACCTTCAAGATCACACCAGTCGGATCAATCATCATGCTGGCCGGGATTTACTATGGGGCACAGTACGGAGGATCAACCACATCCATCCTACTTAACATCCCCGGAGAAGCATCATCGGTCGTCACCTGTTTGGATGGTCACCAGATGGCGGTTCAGGGGAGGGCAGGAGCGGCTCTTGGAATTGCGGCCTTCGGCTCTTTGATTGCCGGTATTTTCGCTACGATTGGTATTACTCTGGTTGCTAAACCATTGGCATCCATTGCCCTAAATTTCGGCCCTCCGGAATATTTTGGCCTAGTTTGCTTGGGATTGACTCTTATCATTTATTTGGCACAAAAGTCTGTTGAGAAAGCGGTTATGTCAGGTCTCATCGGCTTGATCATCTCGTGGGTAGGAATGGATAACGTGACTGGATTGGGTCGGTTCACTTTTGGCATGAACGAGCTGAACGACGGGATCGGAATTATTATTGTTGCGATGGGTCTTTTTGGAATTGCAGAGGTCCTCATCAATGTGGAGGAGTCTGTCAAGCCCGAGTTTGTCCGGACCAAACTCAAGAATCTTTTTCCAAACCTCCAAGAATGGCGGAAAAGCATAGGACCAATTACCCGGGGTTCGCTGCTGGGATTTTTTCTTGGGATTCTCCCAGGAGGCGGAGGTATTATTGCATCCTTCACTTCTTACGGCTTGGAAAAACGCATATCAAAGCATCCGGAGCGTTTCGGAACGGGAGAGATTGCGGGAGTCGCAGGTCCCGAATCGGCAAATAATGCCGCAGCCCAAGGCGGTTTCATTCCACTCCTGTCATTAGGGATTCCCCCAAACGGGCCCATCGCCTTGATAATGGCAGCCCTCATAATTCACGGAGTCCAGCCAGGGCCGCTCCTCTTCAAAGAACACCCCGACATCTTTTGGGGCGTCATTGCCTCCATGCTTATCGGCAACCTTTGGCTCATCCTGCTGAATCTTCCGCTGATCCCTCTGTGGGTTAAGGTGTTAAAGGTTCCTTCATGGATCCTTTTCCCTCTCATTCTCATCTTTTGCATCATTGGTGCATATAGCATGTCTGCCTCTATATTTGAGCTTAAGCTCCTGCTTGGTTTTGGCGTATTAGGCTATTTCATGCGGAAGTTCGATTTTGAACCAGCCCCACTCATACTCGGATACATCTTAGGCCCTTTGCTTGAAAATTCTCTTCAGCAATCACTTGCCATGTCTCAGGGGAGCTTTACTATCTTTGTGACAAGGCCGATCGCAGCCGCGTGTCTTGGAATAGCTCTCCTCCTCTATCTTTCGATTCTCATTCCCTCCGTCAAACGTAGACTCAAGAAGTTCGAAAACCTGGAGATTACCTGATATTCAACAAAACAAGCCCGATTCCTGATGGTTTATTTAATTTTACTTCTAAAAACACTTTCTTACAGGAGATTACTTTTCAATAAAAAGGAGGATTCACATGTTGGTCAATAAAGAACGAATGTTGCAGAAAATGGAAGGGTTTGATCTCGATGTTATTATTGGATCCCATCCTGAGAATGTAAGCTATTTAGCTGACTTCCAGAGCCATCTTCCTTACATGTATCGTTTCTTAAATGTTGAAAGCTTTGCCTTGTTTCCGCGGAGAGCCGAAATTTCTCCCGCCTTAATTCTTTCCAGGAATGATACGGCCTGGGCAGCCAGATACCCCTCTTGGATACAGGAGGTTTATACCTTTGGTAACCCTTTCTTCATCGTTAACCCGGAAGGAACCCTGAGCGAGGGAGAGATGAGGTTCAAACAGATATTGGAGGATCGCGGAAAGAACGCACCGACTGCCGGGGAGACGATCGTCAAGGCCTTGAAACAGAAAGGATTGGATAGGGGAAAGATAGGGTTGGATCAGAAAAATGTCTATCCCGCTACCTACGAACAGATCGTTAACGGATTGCCACACGCCAAAATACTAGATGCCTTTGAACTTTTCAGGGTTATTCGAATGGTCAAAACGCCTGAGGAACTGGAGCGACTCAAAACAGTGGGCCTGTTGAATGAGAGGGCGGTCCAATCGGTCCTCGATCGCCTTGCCGAGGGTGTATCCGAAGATGAGCTTACTCAACACTTCCTGGAGAGCATTGCCAAAGAGGGAGCCGTTTTTGAATTCTGGAATACAGCGGCAGGAACACAATCTTCTATGACGATCATGTCCTACGGGCACTTTCATCCCCCCTCCGGTTATCCTTTAAAGAAAGGGGATATGTTCCGGTACGATGGGGGAAGCATTTACAACAAATACCATTCCGATGCCGGAGGATGTGCCGTTTTAGGGACTCCAACCCAGAGGCAGAAGGCCTGTTATCGGGCCATTGAGGCGGGCATGGAAAAGGCGATGGAACTTCTTCGTCCCGGGGCGATTCCGTCAAAGCTATTCGAGGAGACGATCGCCACAGTGGAAATGGCAGGCATTAAAGATTATACCAAATATATTCACTTTTGCGGCCACGGTATAGGAATTGAAGCTAGAGATTATCCTATCTTTGCAAGACCGATGAAGGCTGCGAGCCCTTTTCTTCCAGGAACCTATGATCTTCCCATCGAGGAAGGGATGGTCATCAGCATTGAGGTGCCCTACGGGGAATTGGGTCTGGGAGGGTTCCAGGTGGAGTATACTTTACTCGTAAGGAAGGATGGCTGCGAGAAGCTTTACCCCCATGAGAGGGAGTTCGTCGTCCGCTGAGATATTTTTTGGCCTTTCAATTGAGCGACATGATAGTCGAATCATTGCAATCTTTTACCAAAATGCTTGCCACTTTCATCGAGATGCAACTCCATTTGGCCCTTGTGTTTCTTCGAATAATACATCTTCCGGCTTTCTCAGTTTCTTATCAGTAAGACGGTTACTACACCACTAAGATAAACCAACCCAGAAGGATGATAATTTCTCCCGTAAATAAAAAATCTTTAAGCCTGAAATCAATGGGGCCTGTCCAGAATGCTCTTTCCCATTTCTATGTACAAGCATTTGAGATTTCAGGATCTGCTCCTTCTTAAGGTCTTTCCGCCAGAAAATAGGAAAATCCACGGGGGATCTTTTCTTCATCCACGGGATGCTCCATTCTGTTCCAATCCACCAGGACGATTCTTCGTTTTTGCTTCGGTGGAACCCCGTTCAGTCGGTCCCGCAGCCAGTCAGCTGACATACTGCCCACCTCATCCACAAACCGGGAGATGGCATGGTATTCGTTCTCGTATATTCTGAGCTCTTTAATCTCCGAACCGAGGTTGTTGAAGTACTGGTATACCTCCTCTGTATCGGTAAGATGGTCGAATTCCCCATGAAAAATAATGTGAGGGCACTTGATCCGAGACTCCCGTCCTTCCAGGGTCATTTTGGCAGCCATCCGGTCGAATTCCTCGTCACTCAAGTTTCCAGCCATCCACATGAAGCGCAGGCGAAAGTTGGGGGAGGTCTCATTGAAAATATGGTCCTTGTTATAATGGCAGCTCGCGTAAGTGGAGAGGGCTTTTACCCGGGGATCTTGAATGGCTATCAGCGGGCCCCAGTAGGTCCCCATGCTGATTCCATGGAGGCCGATTCTGTCCGCATCCACCTCGGGACGTTTCACCAGGAAATCGACTGCGGCCTTGCCGGCCCGGCCATAATTGTCTTCATCCACCCAGATTTTACGAATCAAGCTTTCACCCTGCCCAGGACCATCAATGGCCAGGGTATTCATGCCCCTGATAACATAGGGATTATTCAAATGATTCATCAGATTTTCCTTATGCAAATCCATTCCCGGAATCAACAAAATGGTCGGGGCTTTTTTTCTGCTGGGGGTGAGTGTGAGAATCCCCGGAATCAATTTTCCATCGAAAGGAATCTCTACCCGCTCCATAGGATACCTGCTGTACTGGATGACCTTGTCGAAAGTAAGTTTGATCTTTTCCGTGAGCCAGATTAATTCCTCATTTTCAGAGTCAAAAATTCCCCAGGCCGCCATCACATAAAAATGGCAAGCCCGATAGTAATAGTCACAGGCCGTTTCTTTATGCCCCGCATCTTCTCCTCTCTCACCCAATCTCTCCAGCCTGCTGGCGGTTCGGATATTCTCCTTCGGGTATTCGTCCAGACACTTGATGCGGGCCGCCGTGTCCTTCAAGTCAAAATAGTTAGAACCCCGGACGATCCCTGCACCCACCGCTTCTTCCGGATTGTCCCAGAAAAAACAGCTCCGTCCCATCAAACGGTAAAAACGATCCGCTATCCATCTCTGAGACTTGACGTCCACCAGAGTACGGGTATAGGGAATTTCAGCTGTCGAGCCAATACGGTCAATTCTCTTGATCCTCGGCTTTTTGTTCACTTGGGGTCCCCTCCTTTCTTTTTTGAAATTGAATTGCAGATCCGTGGGAATCTTTCCCCAGGGGAAAATAGTTCGATTTTGGTAAGAACTCCCTTTAGGGTGAGTTGAATATACGAAAAACGAAGTTGAATTTCAAGAAGAAAAAACTACAGGATATGGGGTGCTTTCCTAAGCCATCCGGGGGAGAGCCTGACAGGAAGCTTTCGTAGAGGGATAAGAGCAACCAAAGACAGGACTTCCGGCCTCCATAACTGGTAAATTTGGACTTTTAGCTCTTGCGATAGGTAGACCAAGTCCCCTATCCGCCCAAATAAGATCCACGGCCCCATCAGCTAAGATAGAAATCCATCGAACAATCAGGGTCAGCGTAGAAAGAACCAGAGGGGGAAATCTGAGAGTATAGGAGTAGTTCGGATGCTGGCTCTAAAACCCGCTCTGCTCTGATGCCAGTCCTTCACACCCTAAACAAACGCCAGAGAGATCAATCTCTTGCATCGATCTTTAAGGACCTCCTCGACGAACTTGCTGACAATCCTAAAGTTCAGATAGCTTCCCTTTTCTCTCAGCTGAATATCTATACCCTACAACTGAGGGGTTAAATCTTTCAGAGCTAGTTTCTCTTGACAATTGTTTTTTGCAATGATATCTAAACTACAGTTTTTTTGGTAAACTCACGATGAAGTTGAGAGAATTTAATTTAGTTGTGGCCCTTCCGGGAGCGAAACTGACTCGCTGCCAAATTTGTTCAGGGAGGAGACCAACTAAGAAACCCTGGAACGAAACCTTGTGAGAGGAGGAGCGGAGTGAAAATAAAAGACTTTTACCAACCCGATGCTCCGACTGGAGTAATGCCCCTAGCTACTCGCGCGGGTAACTTCATTTTTTTTGCCGGAGGCATTGCCGCACATCCGGTAAAGGGAGTGCCCGAAGAAATCAAACCGATTAAGGCTTATCCTTACCATTGGTCCAGCGTAACCCGGCAGCTACGGTATATTTATGATAATATGGCAAGGGTTTTGGAAGACGCGGGCTCCTCTATTAAACGGATCATGAAGATCAATACCTATCAAACTGACCCTACAGAAATATATGATGCTTTAACATTGAGGAAAGACTACTTCGGAGTTGAGAGCCCCCCTCCTAGCACACTCGTTTTGGTCCCCGAACTTCCAGTTAGAGGAGCATCTGTGACTACTGATGTGATTGCCTTGGCTTCGGATGAAGGATTGGACAGGCAAGCACTACACGAAGCAACGGAAGTGGCTCCCTTGCCTATGCATGATCGTATCTGGGGTCATAAGATATACGTGAAGGCGGTTCAGGGAGGTGGGTTTGTTTTTACCGCGGGCAGAGCCAACACCCCCCTTAGGGGGCCTTCTGATGAAAGGAGGTTGGGCCATCCTGACTTTCCCTACCAGGACGACAAAGGCGTAATTGCCGCAGAAATTATCATTGAGTACCTCAGCTCCGTCCTTAAAGAAATGGGAACCTCCTTACAGGATGTGGTTAAAGTCGAGGTTCACCTGAACGAGATGAAGAACCTTGCTGCCTTGGATGAGGTGTGGCGGAGGTTTTTCCCCACTAATCCCCCCGCCCGCGTTGTTATCCCTGTGCAGTTAGTTATCCCAAAAGAATATGGAACCTTTGAGATCGAATTTATTGCAATTGACCCCAGAGGGCCTTATTCCAAGGAGGTGATCTCTACAGCTGACGCACCCCAGTCAATTGGACATGAACCACAGGCAATCAAGGTTGGCCCCTATGTTTTTCTTTCGGGTCAACTGGCCACGGACTACAAGCAAGGCGTTGCACCAGAGGCTCAAGTGGATCGCAATTTCCCCTATCACTCTTCCAGTATCAAACAGCAGGTGAGGTACATACTTAAAAACGTGGAAGCCATTTGTCAGGCATCTGGTACATCTTTGCATAATATTGTTAGAAGGCGTGCTATGCATCTTGATTTAAATGAGTTAGGTGAGGCCGAAACAGTATGGAGAGAAGCCCTTGGAGATAGGCTTCCTCCAACGACAGTATTCCGCACCACAGGCTCTCTGCCAGTTCCTGGATGCTCAGTTCAGTATGATTTAGTAGTATTTATTCCAGACTAGATTCAGATGTGATATGATTTCCTCGCAGGTTAACGAATTACGAAAATCTCTTGACAGTACGCGATTCTTATGTAAAGTGAATGCGTAAGTAATTAATACTACTACGTTAGGTAAAAAATGAAAAACCAATACTTTCAGGTACTTCTGTCTTCAAGCGAAATTGAGTGGCACCTCAAAAGCCAATAACAAGCCCTGAATTCGGGCCTTATGATTATTCTTAAATCAATTTAACGTAGTAGTATTAATATGGTATTGACCGACTTAGTTATCCCAATGTACCCGAAAGGAGGAAAATTATGAGGTGGCATCTTGTTGTTCGTTTATCGTTGGTTCTGTTGGTTTTGATAGTTGGCCTTGCGGTCGTTGGTTATTATAGTCCGGCAGAGGCAGAGGTAATAAACCTGAAATTCTCAACTGATAGTCCCGGCCCGCCCAATCCATACGAGGTAGGCCATGAATGGTTCTTGAAGGAAGTTGAGAACCGGAGCAACGGTAGAGTCAAATTTGAGCGTTTCTATTCGCAAACCCTGAATCCGAGCCGGGAGGCTCTTTTTTCAGTTAGCAAGGGTGTAGCCGATATGGCTCAATTAGTGACTGGCTACTGGGGCGGCCAGCTTGCCCTGAGCAGTGTAACTACTCTACCCGGGATGACTAAGGACATGTGGGCTGCCATGAAGGCGTCAGAAGAGTTGCACCAGCTCAAGCCGCTTGTAGATGAACTAACGAAAGTTAACATGAAGTATATGGCAGCCAACGGCCTCTCGGACTACAGGATTTTAAGTACTAAACCAGTTCGGACTCTTGCTGACTTGAAGGGGCTGAGAGTCCGCGCGATGGGCGAACAAGCCGATGTACTGAAGGAACTGGGCGCTGCACCGGTGGGTATGACTGCGCCAGAGGTATACCAGGCTCTGCAGCGGGGCACGATAGATGCTGTTGCCGCCCCTCCTGTGTTCATTGGAGTCTTCAAGTTTTACGAAGTGGCCAAGTACTACAGCATGCTCGGCGTTGGTGCATCTGCATTTCTCTTCCCCATAAACCTGAACACGTGGAACAAGTTGCCGAAAGATATTCAGAAGATATTTGAGGAAGTGGCGAAAGAGAGTGTAGATGAAATGTACCGTGCCTATCATATAAAAGGCAACCTCGATATACTGAACAATGTCATGATTCCGGCAGGCGTACGAGTCATCGAAGCATCGGCTGCGGACTCGGCTAAGATTAAGGAAATTAGTTCACAGACGGTCTGGAAGAACTGGGCACGGGAAAAGGAGGCCGCTGGTCTTCCCGGAAATGAAATTCTTTCCAAGTGGGTGGAGTATGTGGCAAAATGGGAGCCGAAGAACCCCCTTGGTAAACAATAACAAGTATTCGAAGCCAAAATGAAGAATATTCTGCTGCACATAGAGAGATACCTGAATATTTTGGAGAAGGTGTTAGCTTATATTTCGCTGGCAATCGCAAGCATCGTAATGCTGATGATCACGGCTGATGTAATGATGCGTTACCTGTTTAGGAAGCCAATAATTGGTGTGTTTGAGCTGTCTGAGTTTGCCATGGTTGGCATCGTCTTCCTGGGCGTTGCCTATGTGCAATCTATCAAGGGACACGTAAACGTTCCGATTTTGATTGAGAAGCTGAGCCCTAAGACCCAGGCGAGTTTGACTATTTTCGGGTATCTACTGGGGTTTGCCTCACTTTCTATCATAACGTGGGCAAGTGCAAGCGCGACATGGACGGCATTTGTCACTGGCGACTATGCGATGGGTATTATCCACTTTCCCACCTGGCCGGCAAAGTTGTCCGTGCCCTTGGGTCTTAGTGTGCTCAACATCAGGCTCATCATTGATATCTTGAAAGATTGCCAGAGACTACGGAGCGGTCACGAGCCTAGAGTGTAGCCAGGAGGTGTTCTTGTGAGCCCCGAGCTTATTGGTTGGATTGCGATATCTGTTCTTTTTGTGTTGCTTGCGCTTGGAGTTCCGGTTGCATATGTCATGGCGGTAACCGGCCTTGCCGGTTACTACTTGATCAGTGGTTGGGACCCTGCCTTTGCCATCGCCGGAAGCACGCTGTTTGGAAAATTGGCTGACTATGGTTTCATTGCTATCCCGCTTTTCATTCTGATGGGGAATTTTGCCTTTGCCGCCCGTTTTGGCGGAGACATCTTCTTTACCCTACGGCAGTGGCTAGGAACTATCCCGGGTGGACTGGCTCAGTCTACCGTAGCTGCGTGTGCTGTCTTTGGGGCTGCTTGTGGATCTGGCCTCGCCACCTGTGCCATGATGACCAGGATAGCCGTGCCTGAGATGGAGAAGTACGGTTATCAAAGGGCTTTGGCCCTGGGCTCCGTGGCTGCTGGAGGGCCGCTCGCCTCAATGATACCACCTAGTATCATGATGATCATTTATGGCATCCTTACCAACCAGTCCATAGGTAAACTACTTATAGCTGGAATACTGCCTGGCATTGTTGCTGCCCTGTGCATGATGCTGATGATCTACGTTCGGGTAAGACTTAACCCGAGTTTAGCGCCTCCGATAAAAAGAATTGCGTTCAGGGATCGAGTTATTGCCCTGAAGGGAACATGGTCTATTCTAACGCTGGCGATACTGGTTATGGGCGGCATCTATAGCGGTGTTTTCACCTCGAGTGAGGCAGGTGCAGTCGGTGCTTTTGGGGCGCTTATACTCGGTCTTGTCTCGAGAAGAATGACTAGACGCGGCCTTTTCGAGAGCACACTAGATGCGGTGAAGACCACCAGTATGATCTACTTAATAGTTGGGATGTCCTTCATCTTTGCCTTTCTGTTGTCAGTTACCGGTATTCCTTCAATATTATCAAAGCTTCTGGCAACTTTGCCGGTGCATCGCATGGTTATCCTGATCCTCGTGATGGTGTTCTACTTGGTCCTTGGCTGCTTCATGGATATCCTTTCCGCCATAATTATCACCATGCCAATTATTTTCCCGGCCATAGTTAAACTCGGTTTTGACCCTATCTGGTTTGGTGTCTTGATAGTCCACCTCCAGGAAGTCGCTTTGATCACGCCGCCTTTTGGCCTTAACCTGTTTATCATGAAGGGCATTATGCCTGAAGTTGGTTGGAGTGAATTAATCAGTGGGGTCTTCCCCTTCATACTCACTGAGCTTGTCATCCTGGCCATATATATCATTTTCCCTCAGATTTCGCTTTTCCTGCCGAGTCTCATGGGACCGTAGTGTAGTCCTGGTCAAAATAGGGCGGCTAGAGATTTTATCTCTAGCCGCCCTAGGTCCTTGTCAGGCAGTGCGGGTAAGACTCTCTAATTTGCTAGGAAAACTCCCCATCCTTTGTATAATAGGAAAAGTTGAAAGCATCAATCTGATGGTCAACAAGCTTTGAATATAATTCAGGTCGCCGGTCACGGTTTTGCCCCGGCTGGCAGGAGAGCGGTCTATACACTGTCAAATCGTCTGGGGGTGGCTGAAGGTCAGTCTCCTCCCAAGCCCTGTTTCGCAAGGACTCTAGGCGCTGCATGTCAAGCACCGCACTACTTATGCCCTCACCTTCTGAGGCGACAATGAGGCCATCGGGACCAGCGACAAAAGAACCCCAAGGGGATTCGTCGAAGAAAACATTCGCTGTGCCCACGACATACACCATGTTCTCAACGGCTCTAGTTTGAGCAATGCACTGCCAGATAGCCATCTTGCTACCCCGACGAATAGAACCGCTCTCATCGTAGCGCTGTGCTCTGGTCCGGCTGTGAGTCCCGCCGATCGGGTCAAGAATTATCCTTGCCCCCATGAGCATCTCTATTCGGGATAGTTCCGGCACCCAAAGTTCCGAGCATATTATGAGACCGATTTTGCCTAGCTCAGTATCTACTACTATTGGCTCATTCCCCGGTAGCAAGTGACTACGTCCGTTATACAGGTAACTATTAAGGGCAGGAGGGGTGGGCTGGCACCTCTTATAATTCGCAATGATTGCGCCCTGTGGAGAAATGAGCTTGTGACAGAGGTAATATGCCTCTTTTATCTCGGCACTTTCTTCAAGGTTGCCGCACGAAATATAGACACGGTGTCGCTTAGCACTCTCACGCATCATCTCAATGGGTATCTTATCCAGATGTCCCCCACTATCCATAGGGCCGCTGCATGGGCCGGGGTAGCCCTCCGGGAAGCATATCAGTTGTGCGCCATTGTCTGCTGCTTCCTTTACATAGGCCTGAGCCCGTTCTGCGTTTTTGTATTCGTCTTCCGCCCGGAAGGACCTCGGAGCGACAACTCCAATTCTTACCATTTCCATTTTCTCCTCCATCCGCGTTTATTTTGCTGCGTCCGGCGCCCATTTTCGCCCGCAATTGGAATATGCTTACTGTCATGTCCCAAGAGTCCCTTGAATAAAACGTTTATCCTTCCTCTGCCATTTCCTTGCCACGTGGCCATCGAAGAAGAATCTAATGCGAGACACCTTTATCCAGAATTATCATTGGAGAAAAAGCCAAAATAAGAGTCATTTACTTTTGTGGTCCCGTGTAATCCTATGTGGTCCTGTTTTCTCATATTTCATAGAAACACTACTAAATTTCCCCTGCGACCAAGATCTCCCTTGGGAAGTGATCTATGATCTCGGCTCCGTTCTTTGTGACGACTACCGTGTTCTCCAGGCGAACTCCACCTACCCTGTGCATCCCCTCTAGGCTTTCGTAGGATATGACCATCCCTTCCTCGATCGTTTGGGGGTGCTTGAGAGACCACTGCCTGTTGATCACCGGCAAGTTATAATGCACGTTAGCCGGTGCAAGACTCACTAGGCCTATGCCATGGCCAATTTCAACCGTCAATACCTCTGCCTCGTCTTTATAACCCCACGTGGAGGCTGGTGGGAAAGCCATAGCTATATCCGCTGTACTGGCTCCGATTTTAGTCGCCTCGATAGCAGCATCCAGGCGCTCCTTTACTTTCTTATACCAATCTTTCTCCTCGGACGTAGGTTTTCTTCCTACAACAAATTGCCGGTAGAGACATGCACTATACCCCATGTACGAAGTGCCACATAGGGGTACATACACCAGATCTCCATACTCGATCCGCCTGGGAAGATGGGTGACAGTGCGTTCGAAGGAGAGAGGTCCGCTTGTGACGCCACAAAAAGCGGTCCCCGCTCCTGCTGCTTCAAGGCTTTCCCTGACCTTTCGAGCTACAAATTCCCGATCTACCCCGGGCCGAAGAACCTCAAGGACCTGTTGCCAACCTGAGCTACAAATAGATGCTGCGGTTTTAAGGCAATTGATTTCATCTTGAGTCTTTGTCTTGGAAGCTTCCAGGAGGAGCGGCCAGGCTTCCACAAACTCAATCCCCTCCCCTTTCAGCGCCTCTCTTGCCAAATAATCGAAGCCTACAATCCCTATTTTTTCTCCGTTCAACTTTCGATCCTGGAGTTCCCGATAAATTTCTTGTGCGAACAATTTCGCCTCCTCCAGGGCAGCTTCGAAGCCACAAATACTTTGCAACCACGAACGACCGATACGCCAATGCTTGATCCAAGGTGCCTGATCGGGCATGTGGTGATAAGAGCCGGCGTGGGCAAAGACGACGGGATCGTGTTCAGCGAAAAAGAGAGTGTATGATAAGTAAGGTTGAAATTCTGACCATGAAAATCCGGTCAAATACCGAACGTTTGGTTCTCCTGTGACTAAAAGGGCGGGAATTCCCTGCTGTTTTAGGACCGCCTTCGCTTTTGCTGCTCGCTCTTCCCTCATGCGTGCAAAGTTGATCCCTTCGCGTATATCCATACTATCCTTCCCAAACAAAAGTTTTGGCGCCATTTTTACCATTTTAAATCTTCCTCCTTTCGAATCTTCTCTTGAAAGTTTATCAGACTTACCTGAAGCGATTTACCTTGAAATACCACCATTGTGGTGAAGGTTGTACGACAATGTACTGAAAGAACAAAGCACTTTTTAGTAAATGACACCCGCAGTCAGGATTTCATCCCTTGGGAAATGATCCATTATCTCAGCTCCATTTTTGGTGACGACCACCATATTTTCCATACGTACACCCCCCACTCGGTGCTCCCCTTCCAAGCTTTCGTAGGCTATGACCATTCCCTCCTCAATGGTTTGGGGATGCTTCAGAGACCATTGTCGATTGATGGCAGGGTAATTATAATGAACGCCGCACGGAGCATCACCCTCGACCAGGCCTATGCCATGACCAATCTCGACAGATAACACTTCGACCTCATCCTTATAGCCCCACTTGGACGCCGGTGGAAATGATTTAGCTATGTCGGCAGTGCTAGCCCCAATCTTAGTTGCTTCTATGGCAGAATCCAAACGTTCCTTCATCTCCTTGAACCAATCTTTCTCTTTAGCGTTTGGTTTCCTTCCAACGATAAATTGGCGATACATGCAGGCAGTGTATCCCATGTAAGAGGTCCCACATAATGGCATATAGACTAAATCGCCATATTCGATTCTTCTACTGGGATAAGACACATTCCGTTCAAAGCTCATAGGCCCACTCAAAAGGAACCCCCGGCTCGTCGTAGCCCCCGCTTCTGATATGCTTGTCAAGACCTCTCGCATTACTTTGTTCGTATCACTCCCCACTGTAAGGACTTCGAGAGCGCGTTGCCATCCTGACGTTCCAAAAGAAGCAGCTAGTTTCAGGCAATTGATCTCATCTTGAGTCTTTGCCTTAGAAGCCTCCATAAGAAGTTCGGACCCCCTCACAATTTTGATGCCTTTCTCCTTCAACACTTCTCGCGCCAGATCATCGAAGCCCACAATTCCCAATTTTTCACCGGCCAAGCCCCGATCTTTGAGATCCTGGTAAACGTCCTGAGCAAAGAGTTGTGCTTCTTCTTTGGATGCATTCTGGCCACAAATGCCTTGCAGCCACGAACGTGCGATACGCCAATTTTTGATCCAAGGTGCCTGATCGGGCATCTGGTGATAAGAACCAGCATGAGCAAAGACCACCGGGTCGTGTTCAGCAAAAAATAAAGTATAAGACAAGAAAGGTTGAAAATCCGACGAAGAAAAACTCGTTAGGTAACGAACATTTGATTGACCCGAGACCAAAATAGCTGGAATACCCTGCTCTTTTAAAACTTTCTTCATTTTAGCCGCCCGTTCCTCTCTCATGCGTGCAAAGTTTATCCCTTCACGTATATCCATGCTATCCTTCCCAAACAAAAGTTTTGGTGCCATTTTTACCATTTTAAATCTCCTTTCACATTTCCTAATTTAATCTCAATAGATCGTTACCAAAATACAAATTACCCTCCTCTTACTTGTGATTTTTTAGACCAATCCGGACATTTACATTTCGTTGAGGCTTCTCATGCCACAGATTTGATGCCCAGGCAAGATATCTGAGTACTCTGCAGAAGGCTACCAGGCAAAACCTGTTCCAAGACAAAAACCCAAGTTCAATTTATTAATACGCACTACTAATCATCTATCTATCCATGAAAATCGTAGTAATTTCTCAATTCCGTAGCATAGCCTTTCATGGCACACTGAACGATTTCACCTAATATTTCGACGACCGTCATTTGTATTATTTCAGGGAGTCCGTCAACAGCGAGTTCAGAGCGCCCCGTAAGACCATCCATGGCACCGGCGTCTGCACATATTCTAAGCATTCGAGATTCAAGCGTTTTGTCATGAAAAACTTCCTTCTTTTCCAGTAAAGCCGAGAGACAGGCTGCTATGCCATGCGCCCCCCAATTCGATACCGCAGCAGGAAGCACTATATCAACCTGTGTTGAGTCGTGCATGCCTGATTTACATCCACAGGAACAAGTTCCGTAGCGCGGGTAATCATGAATGACTGCACTGCTGATCGTGCCGAAGCCTATCTCTATACCACAACCATCGAGAATTCCTATCGTTAAAATATTTTGATCTTTTGCTTCCTCAAATAAACAAGCCATTTTTGCCTCATACGGCGTTACATCGGTACCATTAACTATATGGTAGACCCCCTCTTCATTCGGCCCTCTTGCTTCAATTGCAATGATAGCTTTCGGATGATATGCCTTCATAAGTGTTTGTGCAAGTTTCTCTGCCTCCTCTTCATCTGTCGGAAACCCTTCTACCAAGGTAGCAGAGGGCACCTGCAGCCACGCTCGTTGGATGTCCTTAGGGGGGAAAACCAAAAAACCCCCTCCTGTTGCTGTCTTGCTTAACATTTGGGTGAATAGGTGATGGGTAATAAAAATGGGCCTGGCGGCTAGCCCGATTTGCAGTGCTCGTCCTAAAGCGACTGCTCCGACCGGTCCGTCTGTTTCTGGAGCCATCCCATAGGAAGCTAACCCTGTTACAATAAAGACAGAATCTCCCATGCCAATCGTCTCTTTCAGTTTCTCGGCAGCCAGAGACGTGATGGGTCTTCCGTATAATTCCCTAGCAGCAGGATACAATCTTTCCATGATAGGGCATCGTTCACCTCTACCTCTCACATCAAGACTGATCAGCCTATCGACCCTCTCCCCAATTTGATCCAAAATTTCTCTCTTCATTCCTATGGCTCCTCCATAAATTATTATTTGTAGTATTTTTTTATCAGTGTTCCCGATATTTCCTTGACATCTCACTTGATGTCGGCTGGTCCAATAGAAAGTTCACAACTTCCCCGAACAACCTTTACCTCTCATAACATCTCTTTCAACGTACATCCTAGCAATTTTTTGGGCAAAATGACCGGACAATTTACCCTTTTTTTAAGAGACCTTTTTATATTCTCGCCATACCCCATACACTCTAGGATAACGAATGCTGGGTCTTCCTCCTTAATCTCTTCTGATAATCTCTCGATGGTCTCCGAATCAGAACCACTGAGAAGGACTTTAATCTTGGCATCTACATGAGAGAGATTCCAACGTGTGATCGCATTATACCGTTCCTCCTCCAAGGGGATAACGACGACTCCTTTTCCTTTTTGGTGAAAGGATGAAACAAGTTGCATAATGAGTTTGCCTGGTCTCAGCAGTATCCCGTCGAAGGGGTATTCCGGAAAGTCGCCTACACACAAGATCGCCGCCGTTCGCACCTGTTGGCTTTCCAGTTTAGGAAGGACGGCTCCTATACGTTTGACGATGTGCTCTTTAGGAATTGTAACGACCGTCCCATCCTGAAGCCGGGTGACCAAGTACCCTTGCTCAGAAGGGCCGGAGGAAGAAATGAGAGAGAGAACCTCCTCTTTGGATAAACCGTCCAATGCTCCTGCTTCAATGATCTCCGGCCTTTTGCCCAACACCTTCTTCATCTCATTGATGATGTCTGGCCGCGGGGATTGGCCTATGGTGATAAGACCAACCTTTGGTTTCATTCTTCCCTCCCTCTCGTTCATGCAAATTCTTACTTACCAGCAGTAAACCCTCCGTCCACAGGCAGGGCAACTCCTGTAACCCACCGTGATTCATCAGAGGCAAGATAAAGAGCCGCGTAGGCTACATCCATAGGAGTACCCAAACGCCCCATCGGGTATTCTGATACAATGTCTCTTAGCGCCTTTTCGGGATCTAGTGCTTTCTCAATTCTATCTCTATTCAGATCCGTAATAATAGTACCCGGACAAATACAGTTCACTCTGATATTGAATTTCGCGTACCTGAGCGCTAAACTTCGGGTGAACAATGTCACACCCCCTTTCGAAGCGCAATAAACAGGGGCGTATCCCTTTCCAATGAGTCCAACGACCGAAGACATATTAATGATCGATCCTCCCTCGTTCTTGATCATAAAGGGAACGGTATGTTTGATACAAAAAAAGCATCCTTTGAGGTTGCCATCCAGGATCTGGTCCCATTCTTCTCCAGTGATACTTTCAAACTCTTTCCACGCAAAAAAACCTGCATTGTTCACCAGAATGTCTATCCTTTTGTGCGCACCAATTGTTTTTATTACTAGATCCCTCACCCCATCTTCGTTGGTGACGTCACACGGAAAGAATTGGACATCGCCCCCTGTCAGTTCTTTTATTTTATCTATGCCCTTCATTCCCTTTTCTTTTCCTCTGGCGGTGATCACAACCGTCGCCCCCTCCTGTGAAAAGAGCTCCGCCATGGCATATCCGAACCCCGTGCTTCCACCTGTAATCAAAGCGATCTTGCCCTGTAATCGATTCATCCTCATCTCCAAAAAAATTCAAGATCCAACTGCTATGTCGCTCCTGAATTCTTAATCTTTGGCTATCTTCGTCAATACTTCCTCTGAGGTTGCCAATATTCGGTCAATGTCTTGATCGGTGTGAGCTGCCGTTATGGAAGGATGGGAAAAACAGCTATAGGGCCAGAGGATTCCCCTTTCTAGCAAACCATCTCGGAATTTCTTGTACATCGTTTGGTCTACTCCGGATGCGGTTCTCCAGTCAACAACTTCTTCCGATGTGAAGTACACCTGGCATTTCCCTCCGATCCCTTGCATTCGAGCCTGGGCACCCCTACGAGCGCAAATTTCATTAAAGCCGTTCACGAGTTTTTTTGTCAGCCGGTTAAGGTGTTTCTGAACGTCTCCTGTCTTGAGCTTTTCCAGAGCGGCCGAGGCGGCAGCGATGACGGCCTGGTGCCCATTGTAGGTCCCGCCATAGGAAACTTTATTCAGAGCAGGATTAATGATGTCCATGACCTTCCTTTTCCCTGCCACGGCACTTAATGGAAACCCATTGGCGATGGCCTTCCCAAAGGTTGCCAAGTCAGGAGTAACCCTAAAGAACTCTTGAGCACCCCCCGGAGCTGGCCTGAATCCTGTAATGACTTCATCAAATATCAGCAGAATGTTGTTTTTCACCGTTAATTCTCTTACCCCCTCGAGATAACCTTTCTTGGGTAGGGCGCACCCGATATTATGGCTCACAGGTTCTATGATCACTGCAGCGATCTCATCTTTATATCGGTTTATGACCTCTTCCATTTTCTCCAAATCGTTCCATGGAACCACCAACGTTTTGGACACCACATCCGCACAAAGACCCTGAGAAGAGGGATACGGCTTCGGCAGCGGCCAATCCTTGTAGGGGTAACGATTGCTGCAATAAACATAATCGTACCATCCATGGTAATTACCTTCGGCTTTTAGAATTCTCTCCTTCTGGGTGTAACCCCTCGCAATATGAATGGCGTGCATCACTGCCTCGGTTCCACTATTCGAAAATCTTACCATTTCGCAGCAAGGAATCATTTGAGTCATCATCCTTGCCACATCAATGCTCAGTTCACTTTCAACACCGGCCGTCAGACCTTGATCAAGTTGTTGTTTGATTGCTTGAATAACATCCGGATCCCCGTGTCCGAGAACGATAGCTCCATAGTTTCCAAGGCAATCGAGATATTCGTTCCCATCCACGTCCCATATCTTCGCCCCCAACCCTCTGCTAAAGTACATCGGGTGAGGTTCCATCCAACGGACATTCGAATGAACCCCCCCCGGAGTAAATGTTTTTGCAATCTCAAACAATTGTTTGCTTCGGCTCAAATTTATCCTCATGGCTTTCTCGCGAACTGAGCAATCTTCCATCTTCTTACCCCTTGTCTTGTCATCTTGTTCTCGACTTCCTCTGTTATTTCGTCTAAACATCAGAAACAAATCCTTTATTTTCTTGAGGAGAAAAATGGCCCATACTTGGTCATGATATTAAATACTCCTCTGGCTTCTGGTGAAAGAAACTGCTGTTAGATTTTCTAATAATTACCCACAACTTGCAAGAAAGGTTCCCCAATCCTCCTTAGGGGTTCAACTTCTCCTCCAGCCAAATCTGCGATATATTCAGACCAAGAAGGTAAGGTTTCCCCGACACGAAGGCTTCATAAATCGATTTTCAATCTCCCTAAGGTATTCAATTCCCTTCTTAAAACCATATTAAATTCTAATCGAGATAGGATGTTCCACTATTTCTTCCTCTGTTTTTTTCATATATCCTGTCCCCTTGAGGAGGATCGAATCACGTGGCTTCCCCATTCGAAAACAAGGGTAGCAATTTAGCCTCCCACACAGAATCATTCATTGTGCGTGAAAGTTCCTCAACTGGTAATTCCATAATTTGCATAGGTTCCATCAACTTTTCTCTTCAAAGTTAACTTGAGATGCCAAAAACATTATTAAATTAATAATTCCACCCAAGGTTATTATTAAAGATTACATGAAATTTTGTATACTATTGTTAACACCATGTCAATATTTTTTTAATGGTGTGATTGAATTTCCACTAAAAACATTAGAGAAGAAATACACCCACAAAGTCATTCTCTTCGTTGTGGTAGGTTATTCTTTCAAGAAAACCGTGGATTATGGGCATTTTTATCAATGTTAGAAAAAGAAAGTTGTTAAGTGATCCACCCTTCCAGAACTTTATCAAAACCTCTATGGATAGTCAAAAAATTTGGGATGGAGAATGGGCGAAGCGTCGTTAATGAGTATCGAGGTATTCTAAGAAAATTCCTTCAATTTCTCCTTATCAATTGGGTTGAACCGTCTTTGCTCAGGTATCCATTCCAACAATTCCCTGAGAACTGGTAGCATATAAATCTTCTCGTGGTCGAATTGTTTTAGCGCCATTCCTAAAGCTCTAATTTTGTCTCTGATTGCAGTTTTGGGATTGACAATCAGAACATACTCTCCTTTTAACAGGCACAGACCCCCAACTATATTGACTGAATCTTCATCCTGTTTTATGGCTTCATGGCGGATATGTACGCCGAATCTTTTTATCAATTCCTCAAGCTGTTCTATGATGGTATTCTCATCCATACTGGGAGTTTCCTTAAAGAGTTAACCTATCGACATAGCTTCGATCTTAATTGAAGAGTACTGGATTATGAGAAGGGTGTCAATGAGAATCAAAAATGGGAGTGGATACATCTTACCATCCAGCGACGGTCCAGCGACGCTTCAGTGACGATAATTCTTATTCGCAGTAAGGGCTCGTTTACCCTGTTCTTGAAGATTCCTTCCTGAAAGCCTCATTTTAAATTTCGCCCCGCAATGCAATATTTTAGATGGAAATCAACAAAATCAATAAAGTTGTTGACAGATTTGATAGAATTGGTTATGTTTGTGTACAAATAATTTGTATACAAAATTTCTAATCCAAAGAGAGAGATGCCTAATCAAATCAATCGGGATGTTGCGATTTTAGAGACTATGCAGTCTCTTCGCCGGATTTTCAAGGCCTTACAAAACTATTCTCACGAAGTATCCAGCAAATTTGGAATAACGGGCCCTCAGCTTTGGGTGCTCAAAACCATCATCCAAAATGGAAGCATGCCTTTAGGGGAACTGAGTAAAAAGATGTATATGCATCCTAGCACTATCACAGGGGTGGTAGATCGTTTAGAGAAGAGAGGGTATGTATTGAGAGATAGAGATCAAGAAGATAGAAGAGTCGTCAAGGTTCAATTAACTCCTAAGGGAAAGAGGTTGGCTAAGAGGGCTCCAAATCCTGTCCAGGGGAAGATGATACACGGTTTAAGAAAGTTAAAAAAGGAAAAGCTAAATCTAATCTACGAATCGGTTCAAGAATTGGTAGGAATCATGGAGGCCCAAAACTTGAAGGTCACTTTCTTTTTCGATGAAGAATGAAACGGAGAAATAGGACTTATTTAACAGAAACGGATTCACGGCAATACTTTTAGAATTATCAGTAGAACGAATAGCTATATGACTTATGTAATTACCTGAAAAAAGCGTAGAAATAGTGTTTTCTTTACTGCCCGAAAAGCAGAGACGCCTTTAAATCCTTATGGAAACGCTATATAATTGTGATAAAACCTCTCTGGCAGAACCTTCCCTAAAAGGG